>Ga0209480_10000023_pt1 | contig 203629 bp, 171 predicted proteins | sample JI61114C2DNA_FD_187501 | JGI IMG/M metagenome (GOLD analysis project Ga0209480, IMG submission 187501) | Wastewater effluent complex algal communities from Wisconsin, to seasonally profile nutrient transformation and Carbon sequestration -... | ecosystem: Engineered > WWTP > Effluent > Algae...
ATCGCCTTAAATGGTCGTAGATAGAAGGCAACCTGCAAAAGATCACACCACTACCTATTGAGCGTTTTGCCCAAACTCGGGCCAGTTCTAACGCTTTTCGCCCCAGCCGCCGGCGGATTATCCGCTCGGCCCTGTCCTTTTATTTAAATCACTCCAAATTGAAAGCCGCCGAGGTTATTACCCCAGCGGCTTAACAAAAGTTCATCAACATTGCTGCCGACATTCTCCAATGAGACACCGTCCGGTATCAGGGCTCTAATTAGTTTTCTAATTAGGCCTGACCCTTTCGACTGATCTCTTTATACGGTAACGAGTTCGCGTTCTACCACTTTAGTTTCTACTTTGTGGCGATCGTGAGCAGCTCTGCGTGGACGTCTGAGATGGTCCATGAAGCGCTTGTGAGCGAGAGTGTCGATTTGGGTCTGTGAGGTCTTATCAGGAACTGACAATACAAACTCTGAATTGCCTTCTTCTACTTTAGGCTCTTGATTGTGCTTGCCTACAAGATAGAGGTAGCCGCCGCGTGTTGAATAAACGTAATGAATCATGCCGCCTGCCTTTCTAGAATTCTCTTAGATGCCTGGAGAGATATAACCAACGTACTTAGAACTGTGCTTTGAACTGAATGAGAACTTTGCCATGTTCTCCCTCGATTCGAGTGTAAGTGCATTTCACTCAAATGTACATCATGAAATACTAAGTGCGCTCGGATGTTTCAAAGAGAAAACATAACATTCTCTGAACAATTCGCCTTAGCGGCGTGTAATACCGCTATGTGAATTGGCTTGAGGAGCCGTTTCCGGAATAGTTAAGGCGTTCTCTTGTTCAATTATCTTGGCAGCCAGGTCATTGCCGACGACCACGGTGACTGAGCTTTCGATATTGCCAACAGACGCATTGACTATATCGCCTATACTCCCCAAATCAGTTCGAACTAAACTCGCGTCTTCTGGATTGGCTTTCTGAGCGATAATTCGCGTACGTTTAATTCCTTCTGCAAACTCTAAGTTGGCTTGTTGCACTGATACGTTTCGGTAGCCGCGCACACCTAAAAGTTTTGCCACTTTGCGACCCATACCTTCGGTGGAGCTTGAGTTTTCGACCGATATGCGTATCTCGTCTTTTGATGATTCTACGAAGTTGGCACCATTCAGTTTTGCCACCATTTTGCGTATATCAGACGGAGCAACTACCCAGTTGCCGTTGGGCGAAAACGTGCCAGGCATCATTGTTAAGAGCTGGTTAGACTTTGGAACGCCTCGAACAAAGTTGGCCATTCCCATCATGTCTTGAATGCTCATATCAGTACTTATGTATTGTTGCGCTATGTCAAGAAGTTTAGGCAAATGTGACCAACTGTCGGGTCTGAGGGCCTTGTCGAGTACTGCGCGCAAGAAGATTGATTGACGTTGCACGCGGCCGATGTCGCCGAGAGCGTCGTGACGGAAGCGCACAAAGCCCATGGCTTGATTGCCTGTAAGGGTGTGCATGCCAGGCTCCAGGTCGATTTTGAGCTTGGCGGTCCAGTCCATGTATTGCATCTTCTTGGGAACTTCGACCGTAATTCCCCCCAGTTCATTGACCAGATCTACCAGGCCATGAACGTTGAGAACTACATAATGATCGATCTTGGTGTCGTCCAGAAAGCCGCTGACAGTCTCTATTGCCAGGTTCTGTCCACCAATGGCATTGGCAGCGTTGATCTTTTGTATGCCATTGCCGGGGATGCGCACTTCGGTGTCGCGCGGAATTGAAATTACTCTAAGGGAGTTGGAAACCGGGTCGAGACGGGCCACGAGGATGGTGTCTGAGCGGCCGGTGAAAGCGTCTTTATCTATCTTTTGTTTACGACGGCCCATATCGGTGTAAACCACGTCTACGCCCAAAAAGAGCACTGTGGTGGGCTCCCGCAGGGTGGCGATGCGAAGCTGTGGTGGAATTAACTGTGGCCGGGTTACAAGCGTGGCAAAATAGCCCGCGCCAACCCCAACTACGGCGCAGAGAATAAAAATAAGGAGCCAGTAGCTTGGTTTCAATGTAACCTGAGGATGCCTGCAAACTTGGTTATTATACGTGCTGTTATTAGTGATGATATTACTGACGTCTTTTCTGACGTTTTAAATCCCCGATGGAAACCCTAATTCGATGAGTAGCCCAGCAAAAGTGCTCGCTATTAATTTTGGCGGTATTGGAGACGAGGTTCTTTTCCTTCCAACCTTGGAGAGAATAAAAGAATTGGCGCCTGACTGCGAACTTACGCTCTTAGTTGAGCCGAGGTCAAAGTCGGTGATGGAAGTCACCAACCTGATCGACAAGATTATTACTTTTGATATCAAAAAGAAGCCGCTCACTCCTTTTGACCTTATAGCGCTCACCATGCTGCTTCGCAAAGGCGGCTATGACATGGTGATTTCGTCTGGGTCTTCGCCCATGGTGGCAATGTTACTTTTTCTATCGGGCATAAAATTGCGCGTTGGTTACGATGCGGGCTCACCGGTAAAGTCGCTTTTGACCCACCCAGTAAAGCTTTTGCGTGAACAGTATGCCGCTGACATGTACCATGATCTAACTAAAGGTATGGCCAACTATCTGCGGCGCAAGGCTAACCCTAATGCTTCTATAAGAGATATTGACGACACTTATCAAGTACCAAAGATTACGCTCAAGGCCGATTCGCTGGCGGCCATGAAAGCCTTTTTAGAGGAAGGTCTGAAGGCGACAGAAGGAGCTACGCAAAACGCTGTCACCACTGACGATACTAAGCAAAATGATACTAAGCCGACGGTTGCTAGTCAGATTGATACGAGACCGGTGAAGACTGTTTTGATTCACCCTGGCACATCACAAATGGCAGTGAGCAAGGGCATTATCAAACACTGGTCTTCGGAGAATTGGCTGACATTTATCAGACTATTGCAGAATCAAAAAGATCAGCCTTTCCAAACCCGCGTGATTTTGTGCGGTGGGCCTGACGATAAAGAAGTTGTGGCTGGCTTGGAGAAGTTGCTGAAGGCCGATGAAGGCAAGGGCTCGGGCAACGGCTCGTCAGCTGGCGCCGCTCCATATATAAGTGCTGTGGGCAAAACCAAGGGCTTAGCTGATCTGGCGGCTCTGACGAGCATATGTGATGTTCTCGTGTGCGTTGACTCGGCTCCCATGCACATTGGCGTGGGGCTCAATAAAAATCTCGTGGCCCTGTTTGGACCCACCGATCCCAAATTGCTTATTCCAAATCAAAAGAACTTCAAAGTCTTGGCCGATAGGCCAGAATCTAATTCTTCGCCGCCTCGATCGCTGCAAGACGGGCTTGGCGTTCGGCTTCATCCTGAAACCGTTTACCAGTCTTTGTTGGATCTGCTCCGGGCAGAGTCAAGCCAATAAAGCTATCGGGGAACTGCTCATTGATGATGCGGTCAATTTCGTGGCCGCCGGGGCCGATTATGGCAAAGAGGGCGTCGACCACTTCGGGGTCAAACTGAGTGCCGCACATCTTTCTGATTTCGATCATGGCCTTTTCGTGGCCAATAGACTTTCTGTAGGGGCGGTCTGTGGTCATGGCATCGTAAGCGTCTGAGACCAAAATGATGCGGGCGCCCACAGGAATGGCGGCTCCGGCCAGGCCATCGGGGTAGCCTTCGCCGTTGTAGTACTCGTGGTGGTGTTTGACGTACTCGCGGGCGCGCACGAGGCCGCGCAAATCGCCGATGATTTCGGCTGATTTGACCGGGTGCTTGCACATGATTTCTTTTTCTTCGGCGCTGAGCTTGTCGGGCTTCCACAAAATAGACTCGGGAACGCCGATTTTGCCGATGTCGTGGAGGATGCCTCCTAGTTCGACGTCGCGCAGCTCTTCATCGGTCAGGCCCATTTGGCGGCCAATCAATACGGCGATGCGGCTCACCCGCAGGGAGTGGCCAGCGGTGTAGTCGCATTTAGCGTCGAGGGCATCGGCTAATGCGCGGATGGTTCCAACTGAGACTGACTCTAGCTCGGCGATGGCGACTTTGAGCTCGCCCAGCAAGCGGTCGTTACTTTCTTTCAGCTCGAAGGCCTCAAGAGCGCGGCGCACAGTCAGTTTTAGCTCGTCGGCGTCCCAGGGTTTGGCAATATATTTATAGACTGACCCGGCGTTGATGGCGTCTACGAGGGCCTGCACATCGGTGTAGCCGGTCAAAAGAATTTTAATGGTATCGGGGCAGACGCCAAGAGAGGCTTCAAGAAGCTGAACGCCAGTCATGTTTGGCATGCGTTGGTCGGTGATAATCAGGCTGATGTACTCGTTTTTCAGTACTTCTAGGCCTTCCGCGCCGCTCTGGGCCTCAATTATGTCGTGCTCTTCAGAGAGTACGCGCCTCAACAAGCGGAGATTCGGAACCTCATCATCCACTACTAATATTTTGTGGCGGCGCATTGCATTCCTCTTAGAACACTTTCGGGTTAAACGCTGCGTGGGGTGCAGATTCACTTTTCGGCTTGCGCCAGGCAGTTCACCTAGTCCGGTTCACTCAGGCTTTCAGCCAATTGCTTGGTTATGGCCTGGAGCGGCAAGCGCACATAAAACGTTGTGCCTTGGCCCATAACACTATCAAACCAGATTTGACCACCATGTCGCTCTATTATTGAGTGACATATAGACAAACCTAACCCCGTCCCCTGACCAACAGCCTTGGTAGTGAAGAAGGGATCAAAGATTTTACTCCGAACCTCCTCTTTAATACCACCCCCGCAGTCAGTTATTACGACCAATACAGAGCCATCATTCTGATCGGATAGCTCAGTTCTAATTTTCAGGGCAGGGGTAGGCGTGCCCGCAGGCAGGGCCTCGGCGGCTGTATTCATGGCCTGGGCGGCGTTGCTGAGCAGGTTCATCCAGACCTGGTTAAGTTGGCCCGGATAGCACAAAACCGGCGGAATCTGCGCGTAGTCTGCCTCTACAGGAATTTTGTCGCGGCCATAGTATTGCGAGAGAATTTTCATGGTCGACTCAAGGCCTTCTTGAATCGAGGCTTCTTTGAGTTCGGCTTCATCAAGTCGGCTGAAGCTCTTGAGGTCGCGGATGATATGGCGGATGCGCTCGGCCCCTTCGTTCAAGTCAGCGATGATATTGTCGAGGTCGCTGACCAGAAAGTCGTATTTGAGCTTGTTCTTGAGGTCGTCGACTGGTTTGCGCTGTTCTGCTGGCAACTCATCGATGGCCGAAATTACTTTTTTAAGCTCTTCGACATACTGCTTCAGGTATGGCAGGTTGCCGTGCACAAAGTTAATGGGATTATTCAGTTCGTGGGCAATACCGGCCACCAGGCGACCGAGCGATGCCATTTTCTCTTGGTGAATGAGCTGCGACTGGATGGTCTTCAGCTCGATGTTTTTGCTGTCTAAATTGAGGTTCTTGGTGACTAAGTCTTTGTTCTTGCGCGATAGCTGCGAAACCAGATTGGCGTGCTCAACGGCCACGGCCACTTGCCCGGCCACAACTTTGGTCAGCACGACATCAGATTCGGTGAAAGTGCGGGTTGGCGATTTGTCGGCCAGCATGAAGACTCCGCGGCTTTCATCACCGTACATCATTGGTTGAATAACCAGAGTCTTGAAGCCAAGGGCCTTAATCTCAGCGGCAATCGGAGCAAAAAATGGCTCCTCAGCCGGATCATGAAAGAGGAAAGTTTTGACCTTGGCGCCGCCGCTATCGCGCTCGTAGTTGCCTTTATAGTCGAGGATGAACTGGGCAATGTCAGCGCTTAGCACTGGGCCGCTGTTGCGCTCGCGGGTTTCTTCAACTACTACTGGGGCATAGACCGACCAAGAACCAGAGGCTGTGGGGCTAGAATTTGTTTTAGGCTGGGCTGCTCCAATTTTTACCTGGGCCGGACAAATCAGTGCCACCAGATCAGTTTGCACAGCCTGGGCCAATTGCACCACTGCTGTTTCAAAAATTTTGTCTAACTCTAAAGTAGAGCGCACACCTTTATTGATTGAGTTGATCAGGCGCTCACGCTTGGCCCGTTCGTCTGAATCAGAGATGAGGCGTTCGTTAGCATCGAGCTGTTCTAGTAAACGCTCGGCCCCTTGCCTGGCCACGCGGCTCATGTAGTCGCAGAAGCGGGCCCAGAGCATAGAGACCGAGGCGAAGAAAAAGGCACGAGCTAAGATGCGGCGCCAGAGTTTGTCTGAATACGCTGCCGCCAGGCCGCGATCTGTATCGCGGTTAAAGACATAAGGAAGCAGCTCGGCGTTTTCAGAAACCAACAAGCCGATATACGAAACCGTGACCAGCAGTGCGGCGAAGTAAATTCCTTTTTTGCCAAAGGTATAGCTCGATAGCAAAATCGGCAGCATATAAAGGACGTACAAATCTGACTCGATGCCGCGGGTGAAATGCACCAGGCCGGTGAGGCTGATGACATCAAGAGTGATCAATATCATATTGAAAGCGCGCAGGCGAGCCGATGAATAGCGCAAGCGGCGCACAATGAAGGCGAGGCCAATGAAAGAATAAATACTGACACCACCGACGATGGCAGCAGTAGAACGAAATTCGAATTCGTCACCGGCAAAAGTACCGATACCGACGCAGAGAATCAAACTGACCAGAGCAAAGGCAATACGAAAGCGCAGCAGTTGCTCGCTCTTTAGATAGAGTTCGTTGGTCGACTCTCTAGTTTTGGCTTTTGAGCCGACACGCCGGGTCATGCTCATGGTCATAGGGGCACCGGGTTCTCACAGTTTCAGAACAACTATATTACTAGGAAATCCGGGCTTCTAAAGGAAACGAACCTTACTGCACTTAGCTATTTTAGCTAAAGATACTCACAGACTCAAACAGTCTCGGCTTCGATGCGGCCCTGTTTAAGGCGTAGAAAGTATTTTAAGCTCCTTTTCAATTGTGCTCAATCGTTTAAAAACCGTTCTAGGAGTTTTCGGAAGGGCTATGAAGCCATACTGAATGTAGAACCCCATTGGATCTCGCGCCCCGGCAGCAAGGTCATCGACACTTGGTTCTTCAACATCAATAATCATGATAGCTGAGGCAACTGTGGCGGCACCTTTGAGGGCATTTTTCTGGGCATCGACCAGAAGAAGCTCACCAAGTCTTGGCTTTTCTCCTTGCTTGATGCAATGATCGCGATAATGCTCATCAACCCCAAGGCGACCGAGCAATGTTGCACCCACCTGGGGGTAGCGGAGTAGCTTCTTTTGCACACCTTTGGGCAAGTGCTCGAACTGAATACTCAAAGACGAGAGGGTGTAATATCCACGCACGGTCTTATCGCCCTTTTCTGTCAGTACAAAAACCGCTGACACTCTGCTCGACACAGCCCGGGCAGCCTGCTCTTGAATGTACTTCTGAATACTTAGAAAACTCGATCTGAATTGAGAGCAGTCATGAGCCTCAGTCCAAAGCTGAATTTCGAAATCCATGACTAGGTCTGCACCATACGAGCACGGTAACGCTTGGCCGCTTCAATCGCTTTCTTGTTCGGTTTAGGCTCGTTTATGAATGCATCAGCCAACGCCTCGCTGTCTTCAAGACACAGCTTCAATACCATCTGTTGCTCTATCACTTGTGACGCCTGAGACAGAGCGGCAGCCACCACAAAGTCAGATACGCTACGCCCTTGCAACTCGGCTGCTTTTTCAATCAGCGCTTTAACGGCCGGTGGCAGTCGCAAATCTAGGCGCTCTTTCTTCAGCTCGATGGACATGACACATTCTCCTGGCTACACTTCCCAGTGTACGGTAAAAACCCGTACACTGCAATAGTTAACCGCTAAATGTAAGGGCCCGACAAGCACTAAACAGTCTCAAACAGTCTCGGCGTCGATGCGGCCCTCTTTAATGGCCTGCAGCAGTTTACCGTGGTCAAGCTGGTTCTGCTCGCGGTAGGCATCGGCAAACTCTGCAATAGCTTTAGGGAAGACATTACCTTTGCCTATGTAGCCAGCGATTATCGCAGGGTCGCCAGAGCGAGCATGAGCGCGAGCCAGGGCCCAACCACAGTTGCGAGCAAAGCCCATCATATTGTTGTGATTAAAAATCTCAATCATTGGCTTAACTTTGACGTCACGTAACTGACGCACATAAAAATGCTTGCCGCCTTCGCCAATGTAATGGCCAAGAAAGACATCGGTGGCAGCTTGCATTATGCGCTGACCGGTAACAACTCGTTCGCCGTGTGAGCCCTGATTGATGAAGTGCGAATAAGGCTCAAGCACCGACTTGCGAGCCTCTTTCACCTGCAAGAAGAGCGGGTCTTCTTCGGAAGCGAAAAATAGAGCAATACCACAAACGGTACCAACGCTGCCTACACCAACGACTTTCAAGGCATTATCGACAAACTGATAACGATCAAACAAAATACGACGCTCAACGCTAAGAGAGTCGCGATACTTCTCAACTGCATACACAGTGCGCGCTTTATACTCAGGCGTATCACTATTCTCTTCATGAAAAATCAAAGGAGGCTGGTCTTTGATGCGCGGAGTGCCTTCAACCACAGCAGCCAACTTAACGAACTCTTCAGCATGGTCGCGGTCTAAAGCTTTCTTCAAAACTTTCTTGCGTCTTTTCTTCAGCACTTTGTCGTCGGTAAGTTCAATCAGAGCCTCATAATCAAGATACGAATACCAGGCATCGAGACAAGTCATTTTTGAAAGCTCTTCCATTTTGTCGCGATAGCATTCCACTACCCGGGCGGCTGTAGCCATGCCCTCTGAGCGCTTGTGTCCGTTGTGGGCAGAGGCAATGGCAAAGCTGGCGGCCAGTCGCTTCAAGTCCCACTCCCAGGAGCAGGGGAAAGTTTCATCGAAATCATTAATATCAAAAATAATATTGCGCTCTGGTGTGGCGAAAGCGCCAAAATTTGCCAGGTGGCTGTCACCGCAAGATTGCACGGCATAATCGGTGGCTTTAGTGACGGCCAGGTCAGCGGCCATGATTACCGCTGCACCGCGATAGAAAGCGAAGGGCGAGGCCACCATACGGCCGTATCGTAGAGGCAATAGGCTCTCGATGCGCTCGTGACTGGAGGCAATTAATAGCTCCATGGGGTCTTCGCGACCGGGCCGGTCTATGACAAATTCAGAGTGGGCTTCGCGGGAGCATTTAACCCGCAAGGCCTGTCCAAATTCATAGCGCTCTTTGGTGTTCTGCAAGTGCATGGGCTTGGTTAAATATTCAGCCTCAATGGCGGGCTGCCGAGCTTGCATGACTGGGTGAGGAAGGCTCTTTGGATTCTTTTTCATTGGTAAATTTGGACTCTTTGGTAATTAACTAGATAGCAATTCAGAAATTCAATATGCCCGGACTAACTACCTATTTACCCCATCCAAACTGTCAGTTTTTCTTCAAAAAATCTGACACTTTTGGAAATGCCCCAAAGAGATAAGCAAGCTCATAATGTCGCAATGATCAGGCAATGATCAGGCAATCAGCAGGCAATCAGCAGGCAATCAGCAGGCAATCAACAGGCAATCAGCAGGCAAAAAACTAAATATATTCAGAGGCGCGGCGATAAACATCAGCAGCATCGGCAAAGCGGCCCAGCGACTTCAAAGCTTGGCCCCAGGCGTCATAAACGTCAGCGTCATAAGGGTCTATTTCAGTAGCTTTCTCATATTTTTCCAAAGCTAATTCTTGTAAGCCCAAAAGCGAGAGGGCCTTGCCCCAGTAGTAGAACAAACCAGGGTCGCCGTCTGAATATTGATCGGCTTCACGGAACATTTCATCGGCTTCGACAAAGCGTCCTTGCAGTAAGAAAATTTGACCAGCGACAATGCGAGCCACGGCATTTTTAGGATCTTCTTGAATAACAGTGGTAACTAGATCAATCGCTTCATCTAAGCGCTGCTGTTCTTTGAAAGCACGAGCTAGAGACACTCTCACATCAGCATCTTGAGGATTGATAGCGAGAATTTTCAGAGATTGGGCTTCGACTAATTCGTAGCGAGAAGCTTTGAGCAAGCGATCTAAAGCTTCTTTTTGGGGATTCAAACACTCGGGATCGTATTGAATGGCCAGGCGCAAATGCTGCGAACCCCGCTCAGTGTCTCCCATTTCATCGAAGACTCGCGACAGGTGCAAGTGGCCGAGGGCATAATCTTCGCGCAGTGAAATGGCCTGACTAAATTTCTGCACTGCTTCTGGATAATTTCCAGACAGATACAAAGCACAGCCCAGGCCGTCAATAGCCTGGTAGTTTGATGGAGTTGATTTCAAAACGCGATCAAAATATTGAGCGGCTTTTTCATAGTTAGCAATGCCCAAATAGGCATGGCCAAGCCAAAAATCGAAGCGACCGTCTTGCTCTTTTTCCTGCAAAACAGCAAGGGCTTGCTGACAGTTGTTCATCAAAATCAAAGTGACAGCGAGATAGACGCGCACTTCGTTATTGTTTTTCTCTAGAGCCAGAGCCTTTTCAAAAGCATCGGCGGCGCGTTCGTATTCGCCTAAATCAACGCAAACGAGACCAAGATTCATCATTGGTTCTAAGCAAGAAGAATCCATGTCTGATGCTTCCATCAGCTTGTCTGAAGCGTCTTCGGCACGGCCAGCTTTAAAAAGTGAGACGCCCCAGTCGTTATAAATCAAGGCGCGCTCGCGAGCTGTGAGCATACGGTGCCCCATGCCCACGGCCTCTTGGAAGAGACGCACCGCATCATCAATCATGCCAGCATTGGCCATGGCAGAAGCAGCGTAACGCAAAGTCGTGATGTCTTTGCCGTCCACTTGCCAGGCGCGCATGAAACACTTTCCGGCATCGTTATCATTGCCCATGGCTGATAGGGCGATGCCCAAACAAACTAAGGGCTCGGGAATTTCTGGCTCATTGTTGACCGCAGCCTGAAAATATTGAGCTGCTTCCATGAATTGACCCATGCGGAAACTAGCCATTCCGCCTTGAATAAAGGCAGCGCTCAGTTTGGGGTCGAGTTTAATCGCCTGGTTGAATTGGCCAATGGCGCCTCTGAAGCTATTTCCGGCCATGAGGGCCATGCCCCAATGCAAGTGGCCCACCGCAAATCCTTCGCGGCGCTCGCAGGCATCACGGAAGGCTGGCATGGCTTCGGCCGGGCGGCCGTCTTTGAGCAAAACTAAGCCGAGGCGATAGTGGGCGTCGCCCCGGGTTGAATCAATTGATAGAGCAGTTTTGAGGTGGCGCTCGGCTTCGGCCAATTTACCGTTGTTGAAAGAAATTACTCCCAGCTGATACTGAATATCAGGGTCGTTCATGCCACTTGGATTCTGCTGGGCAAAACGCATCAACCCAGCATAAGCCTCATCCCATTTGCCCTGGGAAGCTAAATCAGAGACTAACTGTGAAATTTGGGTTGACAACCCACTGACTCCTGGGGCAAAAGCTTCGTTGGTACTGGTCTTAAAGAGATCAAGCTTACATCAAAATTTTAGCGGTAGTAGAAAGTCAATAATACAGTGGCGCACAGTATCAACTGTACCCCCCAGAATGCCATTACTACCTGCCATTCCGCCCAACCCTTGTCAGCCATGACCGCTTCGTAATGGTGATGCAGTGGGGCCATACGGAACAAACGCTTACCTTCGCCGGGCAGGCGCTTGGTCAGTTTAAGCTTGATCAGAGCGAGGGAGCTCATTGGTTTTTCTGGAGTGTAGGGCTTGGTTAATTTGAAGTAGGTAACCTGGGCCATAACCGAAAGGGCCTCGGCTATGTAAATCATGGTCAGAGGGATGAACCAGACCACAATGCCGCCAGCCAGAGCGAGGCAGGCCATCAGACCGCCGATAAAGAGTGAGCCAGTATCGCCCATAAATATCTGGGCGGGGTTTTTGTTGTAGAGCAAGAAGCCGAGCAAGGCCCCAGCAGCGGTGGCAGATATGGTGGCATAGCCGTATTGCACAGGTTCGACAGATCCGGCACCACCGGTGAGGAAGAGAATCACAGCCATGGCGGCAAACACTTGGCAGGCTGTTCCGGCGGCCAGGCCGTCCATGCCATCGTGCAAATTGACAGCGTTAGTTGTGGCAGCGGTGAGGAAGGCGCCAAGAGCAATGAAAAGAAGGGCGGGCAAAATTACTATTGCCACTGGATAGGCCCCATCGGGCACAGCAGCACCGGCAGCCGTAAAAATAGAATAGAGGGCATTGGGCAGCAAGAGTTTGTTGTCGCTGCACAGAGTCAGCACCACTGCTAACACCACACCTAAGCAGGTTTCGATGGCCAATCTCACATAGCCAGAGATGCCCTTATTGCCTTTGTTTATGACCTTGGCGGAATCGTCGAGCAGCCCCACCACTCCACACAAGAAGCCGATAATAATTACCAGGAAGTAGCAGGGGTCTTTCGGTAGACCAAAGGCAAAATGCTGATTGGGCTGCCCGGGCACAAAGGCCATGACCAGCACCACAACCAGAGTGGTGACCATGAAGACAAGACCACCCATGGTCGGAGTCTTAGCTTTGTGCGAGTGACTCTTTGGACCTTCTTCGCGCAAAAACTGATTGATTTGCAGGGCATTCAACTTCTTTATGTAGAACGGCATGCATATAGCAGTGAGCACCAGCGCCGTCATGCATGGCAGAACGAGCTGCAACAGAGCCGCCAAAAGGCTTCCCTGCTGAATTATGGCAGTAGCATGTTGCTCTAAGTTGACTGTTGGATTCCCGCTGGTTAGTCGAGGTAGAAGCTAGTCACAATCTTACGATGTTCCTTAGCATAGTTTACCGACTCAAGCAGTGTATGGGATGTGTGGTAGAGGAAGCAAATTATTTGCTGGCATCTATCGATTATTTCGTGGTTGCATATGCGCGATGCATCGGCAAGAGTCATCGTACGTCTTTCAGGATACTCAACGATATTCTTGATACCTATTAGTAGGTCTTGAACTTCGCCAGGTTGCTGAGAAATTGTTTGCGGAAGAATTATGTTTAGACGATCTGGATTTGCTCTTTGAGCTCCACGAATCACTGCCATGTTGCAGCCGTTCGCACCGCCACTGGTGACGACCTGGTTGCCCGACAGCACGAGAGCGTAAGAAAGCATCTCGACTAATTGCTGATGAGTGAGGGGCAAGTTGCGGGTACCAATGATGGCAACTTTGCGAGGGCCAGACTGTTGGATTAAGAGAAGCTCTTGGGCCAGTTCATCGACGGTCGGTATTGTGGCGGCACCGGGTTCAATTCGACTCATATATATCTATCCAATCCCTTTTATATAGACGCCAGTCTTTACTGGTCCGTGGAAATTTGTTCGTTAATGATTAAGATTACAAGTCTTCCCTATGGTTTTGTCCTAGCAAGCCTCAGGCTGTTTACAAGTTTTAATTAACAGCGAGGCTGAGATCCCTCACAATTAGAGTTGTGGGAGCCTCCGGCGCTGCGTTACAGAGAATATTCGCCCGAGAGCCCAACGCATAGCATTTATATATCCGCTTAATGCGGAGAGCTTGCTTGACATCATTTATAGTTGGAGAGAGACGTGGCGAGAGACCCAGTTATGACATCGGCCGGCAAAGACAGACAATTGAGCCTATTTGGTTCGAATGACTCTAATGAGGAGCCGTCGGACGCCGACGAGCTGGCCCTGGCTGAGCTTGAGGTAGAAGAGCTAGCCTCGGTGGCCTTCGAGCCAGAAGAGATAGATGCTGAAGATCTCGATGCCAGCTTCGAAGTGCCTGACAACGCGGCAGACTACGAAGAAGACAACGCCGACAGCGAGCAGGCGCCTGCGGCTTATGCAGCACCGTCTTCAAGTGCTCAAGCTCAGCCTTACGGCGCCCCAGTAGCGCCAGCCTTGAATCAACAAGCGCCCACCCAATCGTCATATACGCCTCAAGCTCAGTCTTCAAGTACTCAAGCTTCTGGCCAAACGCCTTTCCAATCTAAATATGTGCCGTCATACCAGGCCCCACGCGAGCGGCCGCAGTATGCCCCCATGTCAGATGCTGAAATTGCCGCTTTAGAGACCCAACTGCTTGACCGCTTGAACCCAGAGCAAGCCCAGTGCGTTTCGCAAATGTGGGGACCGTCGCTGATCATTGCCGGAGCCGGTTCGGGCAAAACCACAGTTTTGACCAAGCGCATTGCCTGGATAATCTCAAAATTAAGACAAGAGCCCGAAGCTATTCTGGCCGTCACCTTCACCAACAAAGCCGCGGGCGAAATGCGCCAGCGTATTGAAAAGATTGTTGGCCCCTACGAAGCACGCCGCATCTCTATTGGTACTTTCCACAGCATTTGCGCCAAATTGCTGCGCCAAGAAATTTCGAACTATAAGACTGAAGACGGCTTGAAATGGGATAACAATTTTGTCATCTACGACGAAACCGACAGTATGAGTCTGGTTAAGGCGCAGATCGTCAAGCTCAACCTCGACGACAAAGTCTTTGTACCTAAAGAAATCCGCCACACCATTTCGTCACTGAAAAACGACGGCTATACCCACCATGTTTACGCCAAAGAAGCGAAGAACTACAGAGAAGGCCGTTTGTCTGAAATCTTCAGTGCTTATCAGACCGAATTAGCGCGCAACAACGCCCTAGATTTTGATGACTTGATTTTGATTTTCACCGATTTGATGCAACAAAATCAGATGGTGCGTGAGCGCATGCAGCGCCGCTATCGCCACGTCTTGGTAGACGAATTCCAAGATACCAACAAATCTCAGTACGATCTAATTTCATTGATCGCCAAAGCCGATAGCCCCGAACACTTCCTCACCAGAGAAGCTAAAGAAGCGGGCCGCACCATGACTCACGAGCAGCTCTGGAGCGAACGCAGTCTATTAGTTGTAGGCGACGTCGACCAATCTATTTACTCTTGGCGTAAAGCTGACTATCGCATTATTCTTGGCTTCCAAAAAGACTATGAAGGTTGCGGCCTGATCAAGTTGGAAGAAAATTACCGCTCTACTGCCACCATATTAGAAGCGGCCAACAGCATCATTGCCAACAACACTGAGCGTATCGACAAAACTTTGCGCTGCAACCGCGGCCAAGGTGGCAAAGTCAATTGCTATGAAGCCCAAGACGAAATTGACGAAGCCTATTATGTAGCTGAAGAAATCAAACGCAGCAAGGCGCGCAGCAAGAGATATTCAGACCACGTCGTGCTTTACCGCACCAACTCTCAATCACGAGCGATTGAAGAAATTCTGGTGCGCAGTCACATTCCATACGTCGTGGTTGGTGGCACCAGATTCTATGACCGGCAAGAAATCAAAGACATGCTGGCCTACATGAAGCTGATCTACAACCCTAGAGATGGTCAAGCATTCAACCGCGTCATCAACACACCGAAGCGCGGCCTGGGCAAAACCACTCTCGATAGAGTTAATGCTTACGCTGAGACTAAAGGCGTAAGCCCATTAGAAGCCAGTCTAGAAGCCAGTCGCATCTCTGACCTCTCACCCAAGGCTTACACCTCGCTGCAAGATTTTGCTCGCGTTATTGTCAGCTTGAACGAGCAATCGAAAGTGATACCAGTTTCTGATTTGCTCGAAGAAATCTTGAAATCAACTGGCTATATTTCTCGCCTAGAAAAAGACGCTCACGAGTCGAAAGATGAGTTAGCTCTGGGAAGAATTGAAAACGTCATGGAACTAGTGGCGGTGGCAAAAGAATTTGAACAGACGGCCGATGAACCTGATTTAGACTCATTCTTGACTCGTATTTCATTAGTGAGCGATCTCGACAAAGCTAATCTTGATGAAGACACAGTCAAACTAATGACTATCCACTCTTCTAAAGGCTTAGAGTTTCCTGTGGCCTTCATCATGGGCTGCGAAGAAGGTCTCTTCCCCCATGTGCGCTCGCTCGATTCACCAACACAAATGGAAGAAGAGCGGCGCTTGATGTACGTTGCCGTCACTCGCGCTGGCGATATGCTGCACATGACCCTGGCGCGCAAACGCACCATGATTGGTCGCGGCTTCTCCAACTCTGGCTTCTCCTCTACCTTTACGATTCCAAGTCGCTTCCTCAAAGAAATTACTCCGGGCTTGATCTCAGGCTTCTACCCCAGTGGTGACGAAGAGTTCAAACGCTCTGGCGGTGGCAATCCCAACTTTAACGGTGGGGGCGGATTCGGTGCCTTTGGTGGCAACAAGAATAGCCAGGGCTACACTGACGAAAGTCAGGAATGGGACGACCGCAACGATCGCAAGAAGCAAGGCAACTTTGGTGATTCGAAGTACGGCGGCAACGACTATGCCACCGGAACTTCGGGCGGCTACAAGAAACCTAGCGGCTCTGGATACGGAAGCTCTGGCGGCGGTGGCGGATACGGCGGATCGGGCTCGGGCAGCTACGGCGGTTCCGGGGCTAAATCTGGAGGCGGAGCTAAATCTGGTAGCGGCTCTGGATACGGAGGCTCTGGCGGCGGCTGGAACAAAGGCCAAAGTGCTGGCGGCTACAACAAGTCAACTGGTTATCAGTCACAGAATGCCTCCAGGCCAATGGCTAACAAAGCTGAGCCGGTCAAGCCAAGAGCGATGCGACTTCCACCTCCCGGGGAGAAACCAGACGTCTCAGAAGCGCCAACATTTGAGCGCCTCAAGGTCGGCGATGCCGTTCAGCATGTCAAGTTTGGCATGGGCAAAGTCACTCAGGTTATCGGAGACGGCGAAAAAGAGATGTACAACGTCGCTTTTGAAGACCGAAATAGACTGCTTGATCCGAAGTTTGCAAAACTTATAAAGCTGTCCTGATGGCATCCTCTTTGTAAGACTATAGACCAGAGATTTTTCGTAGAAAAATCCCTTTAGTAAGGATGCCTGTTTCAGGTGTCTGTTTAGGTCGGATTTTTCGGGTTGACCTCAAGGTCAGATCTTCAAGTTCATTGTTTAGGTCATTAATAGGAAGGGGGCATACGGTGTCAGTAGAAAGAACTTTCGTAGCGGTCAAGCCAGACGGTGTTGAGCGTGGTTTGGTAGGCGAGATTATCGGTCGCTTTGAGCGCCGCGGCCTCAAGCTGGTTGGCATGAAGCTGATGGTGGTTCCAGTCGTCTTGGCTGAAAACCACTACGGTGAGCACAAAGGCAAACCTTTCTTTGAAGGTTTGGTCAAATTCATCACTGGCGGCCCAATCGTTGCTATGGTCTGGGAAGGCAAAAACGCCATTACCTTGGCTCGTAACGTTATCGGCGCTACCAACCCAACTGCTGCTGCTCAAGGCACAATTCGCGGCGACCTCGCCACCGATATCGGCCGTAACGTAGTACACGGATCTGATGGTCCTGAAAGTGCTGCTCGCGAAATCGGTTTGTTCTTCAGTGCCGATGAGCTAGTGAACGGCTGGAACCGCACCATTGAAAAATGGATCAGCGAATAGCAATCTAGGTTCTTTTACCTAAGGCTTTATCAACCGCTTTAAAGACCTCCTCAACAGGGAGGTCTTTTAAGCATGCAATGGTTTTGAGCTTGAGCTGACAGGTCTTTTCGAAGCAGGGCTGGCATTCCAAATTTAAATGCACGGCACTACCCATACTTCCGTACGGTCCATTGCGCAACCACGGAGTAGCACCATGTATTGCCACCACCTTTGGTTTAGCCACTGCCACCGACCGCACTTCAAACTCTAAAGATTTTTGGTTAGCGGTGTCTTTGAGCGACTTCGGCTCAGTAGCTGCAAGCTCGCTATTGAAGGCCTCGTGGGCGACTCCGGCTGCGAGGTGGAGTGGTCCGGTATCGGCACCAAGCACCAGATCGCATCTTTTAAAGAGTGCCACCAATTGCATTAAGCTGGTTTCACCCGTCAGATCAATTACCGAATTACTCGAAGCCGATTCTATTCCTTTATATATGTATTGATTGGTGCCCCGCTCAGCTGGTCCTCCGCAGATCACTAGCCGAGCCTGCAAACGCTCACAGAGCAAGCGTCCCAGAGCTATCCACTGATCTTCAGGCCAGATTTTGGTAGGCCAGGTGGTGCCAGGAATCAGAGCAATAAGTGGTCCCACCATTGGTGACTTACTGCCAACAACTTCGCTTTGCCCCGCCTTTGGTGCCCCAGACTTAGCTAGTGGCACCGCCCGACCGTGAACCGCCTGACCGTGCTCCGCCGCTGGTGACTCGACCGCATTTAGATTCCGCTCCGCCTCTGGTGCCTCGACCTGAGCTAGCGACTGCCCCGCCTCTGGTGCACGCCCCAAGTTATCAAGTTTGCTCGAAACAAAAGCTAGGCATTGCTTTCCGGGATCTGGCAGAGGGAAGTGCACCACCCGGTCACGACCAGCCAGGCGAATACAAGTTGACCTCTCTCGGGCCAGAGTTTCTAAAGCGAAATCGGCAAGAGCCATATTGAGCTCAACCACATGCCTATCGGGACCAAAATAATCTCCGACCTCAAGAGCATGGGTGAGCAATTTGGCAGCGCCCTCTCTGGTGCCGGCAAAACCAACCCGCAATGGTGCCCCGGACAAATAGGCAGGGATGGCACTCTTGAGCAATCCCTGGGCATCAATTGCCAGGTCGAACTTATAGTCTTTCAACTCTTGGAAGTACTTTTTGGCAGCACCAAAGGTGGAGATTAGTGGCCCCACTTTGCGCATCTCTTTCAGCCAGGTCTTCCGGGGAAAGAGCAGTACCCTGTCTACCGCCGGGTTGCCGTTCAAAAGATCTTGAGCAGCCGGCTCAACCAACCAGGTAAGTTCAACATTTGGTAATCTTTCTTTGATTCGTGCTGCCAGCGGCAGGCAATGAACGACATCACCCATGGCGCTAAGTTTTACGATCAGAACTCTCAAGGCTTACCACCTACGGGGGCTTACTGGCTTCCAACAAGCTTAACCGATTATCTATTTTGCGGTCGGTGCTACTTTGATACCAGCCATTATGAATGGTGCGGCACCATTGGCAGAGCTAAAATCACCCCTGGTGTCACATTTTTCTGGTATCAGATCCCCGAAACCCTTGTGCCCCAACGATAGAAAATTTCTATATACAAAGTGGTTATAAACGGATACTTGTTTGGTACAATACTTATGCCACCTAGAGTGGTGGTAACCGTATAAAACGGTGGAAACCACTTAAGTCCCACCGAACAAATTAGAGCGATGCCATTAAGGTGGAGCGCTCTACAGGAAATTGCCCAAAAGCATTTTTCTGCATTAGCACCCTGAGCAGCCCTCGCGGCTCGCCCGCGGGCTGGTTTCCGATTGACCCAAATACACGAAGGAGTGAAACATGGCAGGAGTTCGTAAAACTGGTGGCAAGGCAAAACCTAAAGCTGCTAAATCCGCTAAACCAGCTGCAAAACATGTAGCTAAAAAAGCCGTAGGCACCCGCAAACTTGTTCGCAAGACTGCAGCCCCTAAGCACACCACCAAGGCCAAAGCTACCACCTCGCGTGCTAGCGAAGACCAATACTTGAATTTCTCCGGCAAATTCACAGTGCGTTTGCCGAAGTCATTGCACCAAGCCCTTGTTGACAGAGCCGAAAAAGAAGGCGTCAGCCTCAACTTGTTCGTCACAAACGCTCTTTCAAGAACCGTAGCTGTGCCAAGCAAAAAGAGATAAGAACCTGAATCTAAGTAGATAGCTCGCGCTACTGCCGATAGAAGGTCCTAAAAAATCAAAAGGGGAGGTTCGCCTCCCCTTTTTTTGCGTTTGGATCGCCCCTTGCACTGCTTAATTCCAATCTAACTTTATTTAATAGATAAGAGCAATTTCATACTCCGTTATCGGATCGATTTCTTACGACCCTGCAAACTTGCCCCCTAGCATCTGCCAGCGATTTTTAGCGAATAAAGATTAAGCCTGACTCAGCCAAGCCTTTAGATAAGCTTATTTGCAACACCTTTGAATCGTCCCTCGAACCAGCTAGACTCACTCTGTCGGATAAAACGCCCACAAGATTGTCCGTCATGCTCCCGAAAAAGAATCAGTCGAACAACCAAGACTTATTCGCCAAAGGAACCTATTAAATGACCCAAAGTATTCCGATTCTCAACCTCAAAGCCCAGTACGCGACAATCCAGGAAGAATTAGAGTCCACCATTCTTGAAGTACTCCGCAGCGGTAACTACATCCTCGGTAAGTACGTTGGCACCCTCGAGAAACAAGTAGCTGAATTATGCGGTGTTAATGATGGCATCGGCGTAGCAAACGGCACAGACGCATTGATGCTAGCCCTCTGGGGCCTCGATATCGGGCCCGGCGATGAAGTCATCACCACCCCCTTCACTTTCGCCGCTACAGTCGAAGCGATTGTTATGCGCGGCGCTACACCTGTTTTCGTCGACATCGACCCAACCAGCTATAACATCAACCCAGCCTTGATTGAAAAGGCCATCACTAGCAAGACCAAAGCAATCATGCCAGTGCACCTTTATGGCTTGCCATCACACATGGAGCCAATCTGCGCTATCGCTGAACGCTTCGGCTTGAAAGTAATCGAAGACAATGCCCAGGGCATTGGTGCTACATACAAAGGCAAACCAACCGGATCATTTGGCGACGTTGCCTGCACAAGCTTCTATCCAACCAAAAACTTAGGCGCCGCCGGTGATGCCGGTATGATCGTCAGCAAAGATCCAGTTGTAGCTGAGCGCATCAGAGCGATTCGCGCTCACGGTATGAGACGTCGCTACTACCACGACGAACTTGGCGTCAACAGCCGCCTTGACGAACTGCAAGCAGCAACACTCGTTGTCAAATTGCCTTACCTCAAACAGTGGAACGAAAGACGGGCTCATCTGGCTTCTATCTATGATGCTAGCTTGGCCAACTGCCCAGGCCTGGTTAGACCAAGCGTCAGCTTAGCCGGTGGAGTCGCCAACGGTGCCCGCGACAGCGTTAACCACGTCTACCACCAATACACTGTGCGTGTGCTGGCCTCAGACAAAGCTCAGACTCTCGATAATCCTAATCGCGACAAGCTAATTGCTCGCTTGACTGAAGCTGGTATTGGCTCTATGTGCTACTACCCAGTTCCACTCCATGTGCAAAAAGCCTTCGAAAATCTCGGCTACAAAATGGGTGACTTCCCAATTTCAGAACAACTCTCAAGAGAAGTTCTCTCGTTGCCGATGTATCCAGAACTAACCGACGAGCAAGTAGAAACAGTTGGCAAAACCATAACTGAAATTATGGCTAGCGAAATTGCTCCTGCCACTGCGGTGACTTCACCAGTTGGAACAATGGGAACCACTCCTGCTGGTCAAGTTGTTGGACAGGGCGCCGGTCAAGTCGCTGGGCTAGCAGTCTAGCCTAAGGCCACAGTTGAACGAAGACACAAGCGAAAATGCCAAACTACCGGAAGCCTCGGCCTCCGGTAGTTCTGTTATGACAGGGGCTGTCAAGCCCGCAAAGGCAGACACAGCATCAAAATCGAGCACAATATTGCTGGCCTTGATGGCACTAGCAATGGTGCTCACTTTCGTTGGCTATATGCCCATCCTCTTCGATTTCTTTGCCGGCGACGACTATGTTCACTTAATTTGGCTGAAAGAAGCAGTGCAGCACCCCGAGCTGGTCTGGCGCAATTTCCACACCTCCTGGTTGGACGGCACCACCACTAAGTTCTATCGACCACTTATCTCTGTATTCATGGTCTCTGACTATGTTCTGTGGAACCACAGCGCCATTGGTTTTCACCTCACCAATTTACTTTTCCACTTAGCTAGCACGGCTTTCATATTTTTGATTGCCCGCGAACTAGCGGCACTGACCTTAATAGAAGAAAAAGCGCGGATTCAAGAAGAGCTCTCGCGCAAGACTTACAAAGCCCTGCCAATTTCGATCTTATATATATGGCCATTTTTCTCAGCGGCAGTGTTTGGCCTCTATCCTCTGCACACCGAAACAGTTTCTTGGATTACCGGACGAGTTGATGCTGTTGTTACGGCCTTCATTACTGGCTCTTTCTGGTTCTATCTGCGGGCCCGCAAAGCTGGTGGGGTAGCTAGTGGGGAAGCAACTAGTGGGGATCAGCCCCAAAAGAGCAACTGGTTCGCCAGCAAGAAAGCCTCCCTGACATTTTCATTTATATTGATGGTATTGGCCCTGCTCTCAAAAGAAATGGCCATTACTCTGCCCGCTATTTTTGTTTTGATAGAGCTGCTCTATGCCGCTCCGGGTGAGCGTCCGCGCTCAATTCTTGAGGGTCTGCTAAGCAAGTCATACCTGCTGCGCGCCGTCAAAAACACGGCCATGTTCTGGGGCTTGATTGTTGTCTACTTCATCGTGCGCCGCCTGGCGCTTGGTACTTTTGTCGGCGGTTACGACGACTCACTCTTCTTTATTGCTAACTACAAAGCCTTCATCAAAACCTGGCTAAACGGCCTCAGGCTCTTCTTTGAGCCTCTCAATCATGAGCTCATTAGTGCCCGTGCCATACCAACAAGACTGTGGGATTTCTACCTCGGTCTAATCGGTCTTGGTACTCTCGTCAATTTAGTTTTGACTCCAGCCTTGGGCCGTTTGTTCTTATTCCTCTGCGGTTGGCTGGTACTGTCGCTTGCTCCTGTCTACAAAATTTTTGCTATTGCCGACGACTTACAAGGCAGCAGATTGGCTTATGTAGCCACTGTTCCACTGGCTTTCCTCATCGCTCTAGCCGTAGTTGTAGTCAGCCGCGGTATTGTCGCCCGCAAACAACTATGGTCGCGCTCCCTTCTTGGAGTCGGTTTCGTCGCCCTGTCGTTCTATGTTCTCCATCTCAATAACCAGGCCTGGGTTGACGCTGGCGTAGAAGCCAATTCGATTAGAGCAGGATTATCCAAGCTCTACAAAGAAGTGAAAGGAGACCCGCAGATTCTCTTTGTTGGTTTGCCGGATCAAATACACGGCGCCTACATCTGTCGCAATGCTTTAGTGGGAATGACGCGCACGCCCCAGCTTGAGCGCGATGCCATCAACGCCATCATGGTAGACAAATTTGAGCCGATTCTGCCTTTCGGCTATATGAAAGAGTCGCTCTACCGCGACCGTGACAAAGTCTTGGTTTATCGCTGGTGTCCAGAAGTAGTTGGTGCTGGTGCTGGAGCTGGGGTTGGGGTTACAGCTAGCACCCCAGGCCACTTTGAAAAGATGGAGCTAAACGACATCAAAGAGTATCCGGTCAAAGAAGCGAAAGTATTTAAGGGCGGAGCACTACAGACGGTGCTCAAACCAGTACAAAGTGAAAACACTAAATTTGAATTTTTACCTGATGGCACGCTCAGTGTTACTGGCGGCAACGGCAAGCTAGGTCGGCCCGAGATGCGCTTTGATCCAGGCCCGAGCAATGCTTATGCCTTAGAGTTCGTCACCGTCAAACTGAAACAGCAAGCCGTTAGCGATGCCTTCAAAGCTGCTTCAGCCAAAGAGGGCGCCGATCTTTTGTATACCAACGACCTCGTACCGCAGTTTGATATCAAACGCCGCACCCCCACACCTATGCCAACAGCCGTAGGCGAAGCCACCCTGGTATTCCCTTTGCGCAGTTTGCCCGAATGGTCGCTAGGCGGCAAATCACACGGTCTAACCCTGCGCCTGCCCCACGACAGCAATTGCATCATCGAAGAAATTACAGTGGCTCCCGCCGCCAGCCTTGTGCCCAGCCTTAGTTTCGCCAATTCCGGCTACCTGGGCAGCAAGGGCTTCTTGCATCTCTCCCAGGAGAAAAAGCAAGACGAAATTAGCTTTGACATCAGCCAGGTCAAAGGCGATCCAGTTGGGGTATGGATGGAAATCACCCGACCTAACTTGCTCTTTGAAGAGCAAAACTGCACAACTCCAAGTCGCGTAGCCCAAACCAATACTCAATTCAAAACTGAGTTTAGTGGCAAAAGCGGCAAGATTACTCTGAAGCGAGAAGATTTCTCAGCCCTGGGAATCTATCAGTTGCGGCTCTGGCCAGTATTTAAAGACGGCAGCAAAGGCCAAGCCAGCGACCACATTGTTGTGGCTGTAGATTCATAACGATAATTTTTAAACGGGCCGGTGCGCCGCTAAAAGTTTGAAAGTAAAAACCTGCACCTGTTTGTTTTCTTGATTGGTGACTTTGCTGCGCACAGTGACAATTCCCCTACCGGGCCTCGGGCTCAGTGGTGAAATCTCAAGCACTTCGCTTGCTACTTGCAAAATATCGCCCGGGCGAACTGGGCGGGTCCAGCTAATTTCACCACCAGCCCCAACTAAACCGCCACCAACCGGCAGGCCACCATCAACCAGCAAGCGCATAGTAATAGAGGCCGTCAGCCAACCACTGGCAGCAAGTCCGCCAAAGAATGTATCTACCGCCGCCTCTTCATCGAGGTGGAAAGACTGCGGGTCATACTTGGCGGCAAACTCTTTAATCTCGTCGGCCTCGACCTTATAGGTACCACTGACGAAACGTTGACCGACAACTAAATCTTCGAGATAGAGCAGTGGGCTGTTCATAAATGAATGTACCTGTGGGGGTGCTGCTTCGCCGGGGCGAATCTATCGGAGGAGCGATTACTCCGGCATTCTCAGTAGTGCTCGGCCGCCGCTGACGCGCTTTGTTACGCCCTTTTCGTCGAAATGTGAAAGCAGAGCCATGGCATATTTGCGGGTGGTGCTGATGCCTTCTCTGAAATCAGATGGCGAGATGTCTTTCTTGGTTGTCCACAGTTTGTGCAGTACCAAGTGAGCAGCTCTGATTTTGCCAGCTGTAGCAACGAAATCGTGATCGACGATGACGACCTGCTTGTTCTTAACCATGCCATCTAGAGTCAAATTCAGTTTTTTAACATCGAGCTTGACCTGACGAGCGACTTCTTCGATTTCCAGACAGGGATGCTGATTGAGCAAAGCCATAATTTGATCGCGCAGGCGATTAGTCTGGGCGAATTGCGGGTCGGCAGGAGCAGACGCAGCGGGCTTCGCAGCAGCAGAGCTAGTGGCCGAGCCCTCGGTGGCAGCTGGCTTCGCAGCGGCAGAGCTAGTGGCCGAGCCCTCGGTGGCAGCGGCAGCAGCAGAAGCTGAGCCTGCACGAGCTTCATCATCAAGAATCTCGTCATTAACCGAAGCAGGAGTGACCAGCGACGAATAAGCGGCAGCCATGGCTCGTCCGGCAGCGTTTAAAATCGGCACAGAATTAGCAATGTCTTCGCTCAAGCCACCGTCTGCAATACTGGGGTCACCATTTTCGTAAACGTCATACCCACTGATTGTGAATATACGGTCCCCTTCCCGAGCAAGAAGTCCCTTTTGCGCCAGGTCGGCAACAATGGCTTGCATCACCGGCCGAGTGAGAGTATTGAAAGTCTTTTTGCGCATGGTTTCAATGCTGACGCCAAAGCGAGAATTATCTTCATTGGCCATCAGAGTCTGCAACAAGGCCAATATCTTCAAACCAATTTGCTCTCTGGTTGAGACCGCCATGAGCAAATCGGCGATAGAAACTAACGAACCATCAGCAAGAGCAGAAACTGAAGCTTCCTTCAGGTTTCCCAATGGCATAAACCAGGTCATCTGCGACAGCTTAACGGCTTTGAGCGGATGAGCCGCCACAGCCAAAACGAAAGCTCTCTTTTCACTTTCCGCAGTAGCTTCTATCAAAGCAGCACTAATATCATGAACCAATTGGCGCGTCAGCCAACGAGGACGATCCACCAACAAGATAGCACCACCAGCGATGCCATCATCGCCATAGCGAATGACATAACGATTGCCCGGCTGAGCAACGATTGGCTCTTCAAGAAAAATCTGACCAAACTGTTTTGTCGCAGCAGCACCGGCTTGAACATTCTCCAGCCAACGCAAAGTGCCTTTGGCTTCGGCCGTGCCGTGATAGAGCTTTATAGGCTGAGGAGATAAGACCAAATCAAGGCCGCCCAGATCCACAACTTCTACAATCAAGTTGTGTACAACAGTTCTATCGCTACCAGCAATGCACTGACCGCGGGCAATCACACCACCATCTTTAACGGCTAAATTGACAGCCAGTCTTTGTCCTGCCGTAGCTTTGTCAATCGCTTTGCCAAAGCTCTCCATGCCGCGCACACGAGCTTTTACTCCACCCGGTTCAACCACAATGTGTTCGCCGGTGCTGAGTTCGCCTTCTACCAGAGTGCCGGTTACAACTAAACCAAAGCCTGATTTGGTGAATGCTCTATCCACAGGCATATATAAAGAGCGGGCGATGGCAGCAGCAGAAAGTAATTTAGCCTCTGCTTCTAGTTTGGCCTGAGCGTCAGCCTGCAGCATTGTTTCAGCATCTTGATTGTTTGGAATATGATTGGCACCAAGATTGACACTTTCTTGTGACGCAGAGTCGGCCTTAGCAGAATCAGCAGTTCCAGAATCGGTAATACCAGATGCATTCAAATGCTCATACAGACCGGCTTTCAGTTCATCAATGCCTTTGCCTGTTTGGGTAGAAACAGGATAAATGGCAAGCAAATCGACGCCGTATTGCGCCAGCAATTCTTTTACTTTGCTGGTAGCAGCAGCAATTTCTTTCTCGCCAACCAAATCTATTTTAGTGAGAGCAACGATGAAAGAGCGCACTCCAAGCAAGCTCAAAATCTTCACGTGCTGCACAGTTTGCGGCATGGGGCCTTCATCAGCAGCAACAACAAAAAGTGCAGTTTCGATTCCACCCACACCGGCCAGCATGTTTTTCAAAAACTTACCGTGACCAGGAACATCGATAAAGCCAAGTACAAACTTGACATTCTCTTTGTTCGGCTCAAAATCCAAATGAGCAAAACCAAGGTCGGTGGTCATCTGCCGCTCTTGTTCTTCTTTTAATCGATCAGGATTGATACCAGTTAAAGCTTTAATCAGCGAAGTCTTACCATGGTCGACATGACCGGCAGTGGCGATAGTGCAATATGAGGTCGTAATTACTGGTGACATGCTATTTCCAAAAAGAACTGTGATTTTTTTAGTCGATCAATTTAGGCGCTAGCCAGAAGCAAGAGAGGCCAAAGGCATCGACAAGAGATACGCAGCAGATATCTTACCTTCACTGGGCGAGCATTTTATTATCCTTCTTTAGCTCATGGTAAGACTTTGCTAAACGGAAAATAGAACAAAGCGCTGTAAAATCGTCACTCGGCAGCAGCCATTACATTCTGGAGATTACGTGCTTCATCAATTTCTCGACCCAATCCTACAAATGATCAAGAACGGTGTTGAAGCCGGTGGCTACTGGGCCGTTATCATCATGATGGCCATTGAATCGGCCAATATTCCCCTCCCAAGCGAAGCAATCATGCCGACGGCTGGCCTTCTGGTACAAGAAGGCAAGATGAACATTCACTTGGCAGCTCTAGCCGGGGCAATCGGCTGCGTAGTGGGCTCGGTTCCTTCATATTTTCTCGGCATGTGGGGCGGTCGACCATTCTTAACGAAATACGGTCGTTACTTCTTATTGCGCGAAAAAGACATGGAGCTAGCTGACAAGTGGGTGACCAAATACGGTGACATCACTTTCTTCATCTGCCGCATGCTGCCTGTTGTCAGAACTTTTATTTCATTCCCAGCCGGTGTGCTAAAAGCGCCACTGCTCAAGTTTCTCATCTACACATTTGTCGGTTCGCTGGTCTGGTGCTACTTCCTCACCTGGGTAGGCATCAAGTTCGGCGACAACATGGAAACTTTCCGCGACCTCTGGCACAAGTTTGACCTGGCCATCGTACTGGTCTGCGCTGGCGGCTTCGGCTGGTACCTATACAGACATCTCAAGCACGAATAGAACAAAAAGTACGAAAAGTACGAAAAGTACGAAAAGTACGAATAGCACGAATAGCACGAATAGCAAGAATAGAACGAATAAAGCTAACGTTACTTCTTGTACTGTCGGCGCCGTGTGTCTTGGCGTATTTCCAGTAATTCATTCAATAGCTTCTGGCGATCAGGACCATCCCAACGCTTGAGCCAGTCTTGAATGGCTTGCTGAATCATGCCGCTCTTATCGGGCGAATGAGCACCGTACAAGCGCTTCAGCTCTAGCCAAATAGACTGCAAAGCCGCCAATTGATCTGCAGGCAACTTAATTGTGTAGGCCACATAGTTACCCTTGCCCTGGCTTGCCAATATGGCGTCAGACAAAGAACTTTCAGAATTTGCCGCAGTAGCAGCCTCGGCGTCGGCCTTCAACTCAAGAAATCCAGGAATAATTTCACGAGGACCCTGATCTTCGCTGGCCTCGCCAGCCAAATCAGCTTCGTCTGCGTCGCTATCGGCAGAGATATCATGCCGAACAGACTCGGCACTTTGATTATGGGTTGGTTTTGGTGAACGCTTGTCTTCCAAGATCTCGAACATTCCCTGTGGCTAATGCTTGCCATTCGACTAATGCTTGCAACATTGTACATGTAACCAATTGGAATGTTTAGAATGGGAAGATTACTAGTGGCCAGTTGATTGTTTCAGCGTTAGGCTGTTTGATAGAGTGTGTATTGCGGCAGAACAGATGATTCAAGACATTATCCGAGCACTAATTCAAAAGATCATGACCGACAAAATCTTGATGGCGCTGATTGCCATTGGGATTATTGGCATTTTCTTCACTGGCGTCAATCACACCGAAAAGCCTGAATCGGTTCAATCGCGGCGCCTAGGGGGCCTTCCTAACGACCCGAGCGGCCAAGGCGGACCAGCTGGACAAGCTCAGCAAGGCGAAGACGGGGATGGCCAGGGCCAAAAAGCCGGAAGTCAACAAGCAAATCAACATGGCGGTCAAGGCCAACCACAAGGCGGACAAGCCCAGGGGCAGAACGGTGGCGCTCAATCAAGCAATGGACAAGCTGCCGGTTCACAAGCACAAGCTGGTCAAGGCCAGGCCGGACAAGCAAACGGCGGACAAGCAGCAGCAGAAGGCCTGACACCACAACTAGCCTCTGACTTTGTGCGCTGGTGGATCTCCAAGTCAATGGACTACCGCATGGATACAGCCGCTGCCAATCACAAAGAAGCAGTCGGTTGGATGCTGCCAGATGCCGCCAGTGCTTTCGAACAGCTCTATTGGGGCGATCACATCAAGCAAGGAATCTCTTCGGGCCAGATTGTGGGCTCATTCCAGCCAGTATCAATTACGCCACTAGCGACAAACCCTGACGGTACGGTGGTTGTAACTGTAGTCGGCACTCTGGTTATCCAGCAAAGTGGCCAACAGCCAGCCGCACAGCAAATCACTATGGACTTTCTGGTGAAGAAAAGTGGCGACGGCTGCCGTATAGCGGCATTCTTCAACCGCGCCGTTGCACCGGTAGCGGCCCACTAGTAAACAAGTACAGAACAGACCTTGGCGTAAAAATTTAAAAGTTCAAAAGAACTAACAAAAAACTTGCGCAAAGATTCGACGCAAAAGGCAGCCTTACCTTTGACCGGCAAATCTCGTGTGGTATATTGATCCAGCGCTTATTTCAGATCAGCGCTAATTCAGGCCAGCGCAGTCTTTCGCGCCAGTCTGCCGAGGTAGCTCAGTTGGTAGAGCAAAGGACTGAAAATCCTTGTGTCCGCAGTTCAATTCTGCGTCTCGGCACCATTTTTAAATCAAATAACAGTAGAGGATGATCATGGTCAAATGGTTGAACCTTGTCATCTCTTTGCAAATTCTGCTTTTGCCGAGCCTTGTTGCCTCATGCAACCTTGTTTTCTCATGCAATCCGGCCATCGCGCAGCACCAGACAGCAAAGCAGAATAGCGATTTCATCGTCAAACCATATTTACAGTTAGGCTTAGAAGAAAAGAGCGACGCCAGCACAGCAACTGTTGTTTGGTTTACAAGCAATGACACCCACAAATGGTCGGTGCTAGTACAAGCAGTTAACTCCAGCGGGAAAGCCGGAAAAGCCGCAAAGGCCGCCAAAACCGCTAAAACTACAATTGAAAGCGAGCGCCCTGCAGATAGCATCCTTGAGCGATTAGTCGCGCTACCAGGCTTCTCTTCGCCAATTAAGAAGTACACTGCACGCCTGAAAAAGCTGACACCGGGTGAGCCCTTCAGTTACAAAATTAAGCGCGATGACTCGCTTGTGTTTAGCGCCACAGCAACAGCGAAAAAGACTGCGGCACAGCCTTTCAAAGTAGCCATATTTGGCGACTGCGGCGAGAACTCAATTGGACAAAAAGAAATTGCCGCCGAAGTATTCAAGGCGAAACCAGATTTCGTCTTGATACCAGGTGATATTGTCTATCGCCACGGTCTCTACTCTCAGTATTTGACTAATTTCTTTCCTATCTACAATAACGACCAGCACGTTCCGATGATGCGCTCCATATTCACAGTCGGCGTGCTCGGCAACCACGATATTGCCTTAGATGGCAATGCCACAAATTTTGACAAGCACAATGACGCCATGGCTTATTTCCTCTTTTGGGATCAACCCCTCAATGGCTTTGGCACCAAATATGGTGAGAAAAATACCACCCCAATCACCGGGGCTGAAAACAAGCAGATGCTGTTTAAAAAGTCGGTCGGGGATGCCTATCCTCAAATGGCCAATTTTTCTTTCGATTACGGCAACGCTCACTGGACGGTCTTAGACGGCAACTATTACATGGATTGGAGCGACGAGAAAACTCGCAAATGGCTAATTGAAGATCTCAAGAAAGCTCAATCTGCCACCTGGCGTTTCGTCACTTTTCACCAGCCCGCTTTCACTATTGACTTGCCCCACGGCAACGAACAGCGCATGAGAATGATCTCTGATATTCTCAGCAAATACAAAGTAGACATGGTCTTCGCCGGCCACGCCCATTGCTACGAAAGAAGCTACCCTCTTGTATTTTCACCAAAAGCTGGGGCGCGCCACTTCAGCCTGGCTGCCGATGGCACTGTCGATGGTGCTTTTACTTTTGACCGTAACTTTGACGGCATCACAAAAACTAAGCCCCAAGGCATTATTCATATCGTCACAGGAGCTGGTGGAGCCAAGCTCTACCCCCAAGGTTCGCCGTCTGATTACATACTCAAGTACGACTCGGCTGACTACTCATACACCAGTATGGAAGTTGTCGACAAGACAGTATCGATTAAGCAAATAAACACCAAAGGCAAAGTGATCGACCAATTTACCGTGACCAAATAACCAGACTAATAACCAATATGACAGCAGATCACAACCACTCAATAGCCGGAAGCTGGATGGGTCAGTACTTTTATCTTGGTCAACAAAGTGGCAGTGCTTTTGAAGTAGTCTTTGTTGAAATCGGCAGTCGCGTCGAAGGCAGTGTTCTCGACAACTGCAAGCTTGGTGAAGCATTGGTGTCTGGCACATTCACCTATCCTAGTCTGCAATTCATAAAAACCTACATTGGTGTGCGCATTGACCCGGTCGAATATCGCGGCACCATGAACGAGGATGGCACAGTTATCTCTGGCAATTGGTACATTCGCCCGCGCAGCAAAGGCTCGGGAGCGACCATGGGTACCTGGATAGCCACAAGGGGCGACGGCGGAGAAGAGTTTACTTTCGATATCGACCAAACCAAAGATGAAATTAATGACGAAGTGAAAAAGGAATTAGAAGTTCCAACGCAGCCAGCTCTGCGCTGAAACCAAGTAGAATCAACATACACAAGAGGGATAATCAATGACCGCAGTTGCGCATTACGCCATAATGATACTTTCCACGTTCGTACTAGTTGGTGGAATCATCGGCTTCAAGAAAGCTGGCAGCAAAGCTTCACTAATCGCAGGGGCAATTAGCGCTGCGCTCTTAGACATTTGCTTTGGCTTGGGCTTCGTCAATATGCAAGTGGGCTTTATTGCCGCTCTAGTTGTCACTGGTCTTCTCGATGCCTTCTTCTTGAAGCGCTTCATGAAAAGTATGAAGTTCATGCCATCAGGAATGATCTTGCTTCTTTGCGTAATCACCCAGGGCCTAATCGTTGCGGCTCTAGTGACGAAGTAAAGCCAAATCAATGAACCCAGAAGAAGCACTAGAAATAGAACAGGCAAAAATAGATCAGCTCCTCGATGATGCCCTTGAAGGCATTGAAGCCGCTCGCAGTCAGCGAGCCGATAACATTGAAGAGGCCCACGCCAACAAAGACCTGGCCGCTGTCGCGCAGCTCGTGGCCGATGAAGTGGCCGCTGAAAAAGAGCTAGAAAAGACCATGCAACTCTTTTCTGATCAAGCCAGTCACTGGACAAGCCGTCGCTCAGCAGCGAAAAAGAAATCGGCTCTGGCTGATGTGGAAAACTGCTCCAGTATCATTCAAGCCTATATCGCAGCCAAGAATAAGTGCCTGGAATCATTGCAAGAGTCAGAGACCCATCAGGCTCTCTTGATCTATCTTGAACTGAAAGTTTCTCAAGCAACCAAAGCAGAGATAGAAGCCCATCTCGATGACTGGTCGAGACGGGCAGAAGCCGCACGCAAGAGTCGCAACAGCGATCTTGAAGACTATGCCCTTGAAAGCAAACGCATTTGCCAGAAGGCCTTAGACTCTTTAGAAAAATAGTTGCATATACAACTATTTCGAAAAAAAGAAAACACGGCCTTGTCACTTTCGCGAAATAGCCAAACCACTACTTAAAGAGCGACTTAGTGAGCTACTTAATAAATTTGCACTGCTGTTCAGCCATGTAACGCATGCGATCGCACACTTCTTCGCATTCTTTCTCAGCAACAGCTAGCACTGAATCGTGATAATCCCAAACCACTGTGCCGTCATGTTTGATTAGTCGACCGCAGGCTGGATATCCAAATATTTCACCGGCCTCAAGGCGCCGTTTCCACTCTGCCCGATAGGCTCTGATCTCTTTTTCAGCCTTAGACATAACCTCTCGCTTCTTCTCTTCAGCCGCATTCTCAGCGTCTGTCTGAATAGGAGCACCGCCCAAGGCAGCAACCATAGTTGAACCTGAACCAGCAGAAGAACTATTAGAGCCCGAAGCGGAAGCTACTCCGGTAGCCGCACTTGCTGTTCCAAGCTTTGCTAATACAGCCTGACAATATTTAGCCGTAGTCGGATCAGGATTGCCATTCAAACAATTTTGATATTCAACTTTTGCTTTAGCTACCTGACCAGATGAAAGCAATACATTACCGAGATAGTAATGACCTAGAGCAAACTTTGGATAGACTGCAACAACTTTCTCGAAACTAACTTTGGCGCTGCGATAGTCTTTGGCATTGTATGACTTACAGCCGTCTTCAAAGTCACCAGCAAAAGCTGGAGCGGCAAACAGCGAGAGAATTGACAGTGCTGCTAAACCAGCGCCAGACAAAGCATTTTTGATAGCCTTGCCGCAGTCGCAAGCTTTGAGAGGCTTGAGAGCTTTGAATGCAGAAATTTGTTGGTAAACCACTAGTTTCTATCTCATCGGTACGGCTAGAAGCCAACAGTACGGCTTGAAGCCAAAGCTCAGCGCAGAAGTATCATGGTGACGAGTCAACAATCTGTTGTCAACCGTGAATCCACGGCAAACAGTCTAAAATACATAAAGTTCTACTTAGTCTATGGCATCCCTCGAACACTTAGCTTCTCAAGGCAATTTGAGACTATTCCGGCAAAGAGATACGTATCGATGAACAAAAGGCTAATTGGGCTAACATCTATTACTTTACTACTGGCCCAAACGGCAAGTATCTATGTGCTGCTTGGCACGGTCTGGGCCCAATCTCAGCCCCAAAAGAGCCTTGGACAAAAGACCGCAATAAAAAAGACCGCAACACAAGATACGGCTCAAGCATTGAGCCAGGGCGAAAAACTCAGCAAACAATACAAATACAAAGAAGCTGAGCCCTACTTTACTGAAGCTCTCAGAAGTAATCCCAAAAGCGTAAGCGCCATGCTTGGTTTGAGCAAAGTCTATCGCCACCAGGGCAAACCCAGCCAAAGCTATTCCCTAGTCAACGCCGCCATCAGCCTTGAGCCTAACAATGCCCTCTGTTATATCGAGAGCGCCAAACTCTTCCATGTTTTGCATCGCTATCCCAAAGCTATTCTGGCTTGCAAAAAAGCCGTGCAGCTAGCCCCCGATAACGCCGAAGCCTACTATTACCTGGGCTGGTGCCAAGACCTCATGGACGACAAGGAGGCGACCAAGAACTTACGCAAAGCAGTGCAACTCGACCCCAAAAACCAGGGTGCATGGAGGATACTGGCCTTCGCCCTCTGGCAGCAGAATCGCCGCGAAGAGGCAAAACAATGCCTGCAGGCCGCTATTAAGCTGTCTCCGAAAACAATACAGTATCAAACTGAATTAGCCGATTTTCTGTTCGAAGAGAATAAGCTCAAAGAAGCCGCCGCTATCTATAACGACATCAAGAAGATTGCCCCCAAGAGCCCCGTGCCCTACCTTGGCTTAGCGGCTATTGCTGGCAAACAAGGTCACACAAAAGAGCAAGGCGATTTACTACGCCAAGCAACGGTGATTAGACCAACCAGCGAACTAGCCTGGCTTAGGTTAGCGCAGTTTCACTCTGATCAAAGAAACTTTGATGAGAGCATACGCTGCGCTCGCATTGCCCTGGGCTTCAAACCCCAAAGCGCACAAAACAATAGTGCCTTAGCGATTTGTCTCTTAAATGCCGACAAACCCCAAGAAGCAGAACCATATTTGCAAAAAAGCGTGGTCTATGCCACTAACTTACAAGAGAGACTGCGCTCGCAAGATCTGCTTGTGCACTTGTGTTTCATGAACAACAAAAACGACAGAGCCATGGAACTGGCCAAAGAAATGTATCGCCTGGCGCCCAATGAATATTGGTCAATCTCAGCGATGGCTTGGGCTCTGATGTGCTTCAAAGAATACGACAAAGGTTTTGCCCTTTTGGAAAAAGGCAAGAAGCTCTTTCCTGATGACACCGACTTCGACAAAGATCACCTAGGCGGACTTGTGAGCGCTGAGCGCTACGCTCAAGCCAAGGCCTTAGGTAAGAAACTGCTGCTGAAAAAAACCAACGACACTTACATCTGGATGTGCCTGATGACCGTTGCCACCAAAACGCATAATAAAAAAGACGCAGAAGAGGCAATGAAGCACACACAAGGTCTCAAGCTTAGCGCTTACGAAGCAATGGAAATGGGTTTTGGTGGCCTCAGTGTTGGTGCCGATGCGAGCTCTCAAGAATCACTAAAACAGGCAGTTGAAAACAATCCAGCTAGCGTCGACTTGATCATGAATACTCGCGATCCCAAAGCCGAGAAAACGCTCTCTAATATGAAGAGCAAAACTCACAAATAACTGGATGAGAAAAATGCTCCCACGGCTAAGTATCCTAGCAACCGTCGCACTGTTATTGTCGCAGGCAAGCGGCATGGCCTTAATCACAGAAGCCGCAGAAGCTCAGGCCCCAGCCAACAAAGAGTTAACTCAAGCAATCGAACAGGGCGACAAACTCTGCAAACAATTCAAATACAAAGAAGCAGAGCCATTGTATAGCCAAGTTCTCAAGTCAAATCCCAAAAACGTTTCGGCCCTACTCGGTTTGAGCAGAGCCTACCGTCACCAGGGCAAGTTCAATAAGAGTCACTCGCTCATTGAAGCAGCAACCGACATTGAGCCTACCAACGCACTTTGCTACATCGAAAGAGCCAAACTTTTGCAAGCCGTGGGGCGCAGTTCCAAAGCCATCCAAGCCCTTCAAAAGGCTGTATTGTTAGCGCCAAACAACTCAGAAGTATACTTTTACTTGGGCTGGTACCAAGAACTGAACAGAGAAAAAGGTGCTGAACAGAATCTACGCAAAGCGATTGCGCTGAAGCCAACGAACGACGAGGCCTGGAGAATACTAGCGCATGCTCTTTGGCGTCAAAAACGTAAAAGTGAAGCCTTGCGCTGCATGCAAAAAGCAATAAATCTCGCTCCCAAAACAACTGAGTACCAGCAAGAACTAGCAAGTTTTCTTCTACAGGACAATAAACTAAAAGAAGCAGCCGCTGTCTACAACGGCATGAAAAAGACGTTCCCCAAGGGAGTCGCGGCCTATTTGGGCCTCGCAGAAATAGCTGCACAACAAGAGAATACAAAAGAACAAGGCGATCTACTGCGCCAAGCTACAGTGATCAAACCAACCAGTGAAGAAGCATGGCTTAAGTTGGCACAATTTTACTGCTATGAAAAGAAATTTGACGAAAGCCTGCGCTGCGCTCGCATTGCCTTGGGCTTCAACCCTAAAGATAGTTTCAACAATAGAGCTGTAGCGAATGTGATGATTGCAGCAGACCGGCCCAAAGAGGCAGAATCGTACTTAGAAAAAAGTGTTCAATTTGCCAATAACCAACAAAACAAATTACGCTCACAATGCATGTTAGTGCATTTATATTTTGTCAACAACAAAAACGAAAGAGCTATGGAATTGGCTAAAAAAATGTACAAAGCCTCTCCCTCTGAATTTTACGCAATCTCGGCGATGGCTGGGGCTCTGATGCGCTTTAAACAGTACGACGAGGGCTTCGCACTTTTAAAGAAAGGAAAGCTGCTCTTTCCCAAGGGCTTCGACGGCTTCGACTTCGAAGAGGATTACTTAAGTGGCCTTGTGTATGCAGGGAGATACGAACAAGCAAAGACATTAGCAAAGCAGATGCTGGTCAAAACGCCTAACAACAGCCAGATCTGGCAGTGCCTTATGGAAGTAGCTCGAAAAACCAACAACAAAAAAGAGGCAGAGGTAGCAATGAAACACTTGAACGGCCTTAAGCTCACTGACTACGAAGCAATGGAAGCAGGCTTCGGCGGCATAAGCGCCGGAGCGGGTGAAAGCGCACTGCCCTTACTGAAGCAAGCCGTCGAGACCAACCCAGATAGCGTCGATCTAATCATGAATACGCGCGATCCGAAAACAGAGAAAAAACTCTTGAACACGAAAGAGAAAGAGAAAACTCGCCAGCAACGATGACTTATTGTAGTTCTGAAGGCCAGTCACTTTCGGCAATCTCCACTGACAAGCAGGGCAGAATACAGACCTAACCTAAATAGGCCAGTGGGTCGTCGGCGCGGGCCTGTTGCAAACGCATGACACTCTCAGGTAGGCCAGCAAGTAGTTGAGTTTGTTTGGACTGATAGCGCTCAAGATCTGACTGGCTGCGTGTGCTATCACCAAGAGCAGCATAGACTTCGCTTCGCAGTTTATAGTCAAAGCGCAAATGCGGGTCAGCCGCTATGGCACGATCAAGCAAGGGCAAAGCGGCCTCAGGTCCCTCGACTTTGAAAAGAACCAGAGCCATGGCGCTGAGGGCTTCAGGGTCAACAGGGTTAATCTCCAACGCTAGCTTGGCGGCTTCACGGGCTTCTTCAATGCGGTTTAAGGCAACGAGAGCCTGCACCTTGAAGAACAAAGCATGACTATCAAATTGGTTTTTCTCCAGGGCCTTATCGCAGTTTTCTAGACACTGTTCCATATCACCAGCGGCAAAACTAAGACGAGCTCGCAGAGCATGGCTCAGACTCAAATGCGGCTGCAAGGTCTCAACCATATTGCAGTCAGCCACAGCTTCTTGCCAGTAGCCTGCCTCAATTAAAACAAGGGCGCGATAATAATAGCCGGTATAGATCTGCGGATTCTTTGTCACCACCAGCGATGCTGTTGAAAGCGCCAGGTCTCCCTCATTAAGGGAGAGATAAGCACCAGCTTGAGGAGTCAAGAAAAATTCGGCCTTACGATCAGCCGGGGCGGCAGCACAGATAGCCAGTACATCTTCGTAATTGTGAGAGGCACCTTGAAGCATGGCTCGCGAAAGAGCAACAAGATGATGCTTGCTCTTGGTGGCCTCAAGCTGCTGTACTAAAAGCTCAGCATCTTTGATCTTTCTTGTTTGAAGCAAAGCAGCAATTTTTATAAAATAGGCATTCTCGCGATACTTACGGCCTTTCAGAACCAGGTCACAGTCAGCGATACAGTCATTGATTTTGCCCAACTGCAAACGGGCACAAGCGCGATTTAGAGCAGCAACTACATCGTTAGGGTTCTTCTTCAATATCTGATTGTAATCAGCTTCAGCCTCGACATAATCACTCAAGCTCAGATGCACCACACCGCGCATGGTCAGTGCGTAGGTACGGTTAGGTGAGACGAGAATGGCTTGAGAAGCATCTTCCAAAGCACTCTCAAGATCGCCAATCTGCTGATAGGCAAGAGCGCGAGCACAAAGCAAGCGATAGTTCTGGTCATCGACTCGCATACCGGCGTTGATTAGTTGCATCGCCAGCTGGGGTCGCCCACGCACTGCTAGAAGGCTAGAAATAAAGGCGAACCATTCGGGCAGAATCATCAAGTTAAGTTCTACCGCAAGAAAAAAACCAAAGTCAAAATCAGGCAGAACCCTAGTAACCGTCAGCACAAATACGACAAAGCAGAAGTACAGATGAAACAGCTGCCAGCGCGAGATATGAAATGTTGAACGTAGAGCAGGAGGATTCATTAACCCTTGAGCTTCTTCAAGCGTTCTTTCGCAGCCAGCATGGTCTCTTCTTTACGGCTAAAGCAGAAGCGCACATAGTTATGGCGATTTTCCGCCTCTGGGCCAAAGAAACTACCACCAGGCACCACTGCCACACCAACGTCTTTGACTAGATACTTAGTGAAGTCCATATCTGACTTAAAGCCTAGGCCACTGATATCACAGAAAGCGTAGTAGGCACCCTCTGGCTTGTAATAGGGAATACCGACACCATCAAGTATTTCGAGCATCATGGCGCGGCGCTCAGCGTACTTAGCTTTCAGTTCAGCATAGTATTTATCTGGCATATTGATAGCGGTAACGGCAGCTCGCTGTAGTGGTGCCGGTGAACCAACTGTCAAAAAGTCGTGCACCTTGCGAATTGGCAAAGTCAGCTCTGGCTTGGCAATGGCCCAGCCCACGCGCCAGCCAGTGACACTATAGGTTTTGGAAAGCGAATTGATAGTGACAGTAAGATCGGCCATTCCAGGCAGCGCAGCCATAGAAACATGCTTAGCGCCATCGTAGAGAATGTGCTCGTAAATTTCATCAGTCAAAGCCAAGACATTATATTTCTGGCAGAGATTGGCAATGGCAGTCATCTCTTGCAAGTTGAACACTTTGCCAGTGGGATTGTGGGGAGTATTGATGATAATAGCGCGAGTATTTTCGTTGAAGGCCTTGGCTAGCTCTTCTTCATCGAATGTCCAGTTAGGTGCATGCAATTTCACATAACGGGGTACAGCACCGCACAAAATAGAATCTGGTCCATAATTCTCGTAGAACGGCTCAAAGACAACTACTTCATCACCAGGATCGACCAGGGCCAACATTGTTGCCACCATGGCTTCAGTGGCACCACAACAAACAGTGATATCGGTTTCTGGCTCAATGGTCAAACCAGAAAATTTCTTGGTTTGCTCGGTGATGGCCTGACGTAAAAATTTATCGCCCCAGGTAATAGCGTACTGATTGACATCGTCAAATACGGCGCGAGTTACTGCCTCTTTTAGCTCAGGCGGACAAGGGAAGTCAGGAAGACCCTGGGCCAAATTAACAGCTTGATGCTGAGCCGAAAGCCGCGACATCTCGCGTATGACCGATTCTTGAAACTGGTTTGCCCGGTTGGACGCAATTTTGCGTGTCTTCGACTGCATGTTAACCTCGCGGCAATATCTATATAGGTGGGGGCTATATGATATCGCTCGGACAGTCTATTTGTCTTGGGTCAAAGCTAATTTCCTGAGCGCTTGGCTTTATTGACCGAGCTGACGGTACTGGCCAGGTCGTAGATTGTGATTCCCGAACTTTCCGAGAAGAATTCATCGTCATGGGCGCTGCTCAATTTTGAGTAGTCCATAATCATGTAGTTCACAGCCTGTTGTTTTTCCATAATCTCCTTAGATTTGGGATTTTTCTTGGCTGCTTCTTCTAGTTCATCATGCTTTCTCGACAGCTCAACTTTATTGACAAAGCCATCGCCATTTAAATCAAGTTCGTCTTTAGCAAACATATTGAGAGCTGCTGCGGCAGTCTTCTCTTTAGAAAATTGGAATTGATCAGGAGTTGTTTGCGGAAGGGGATCACCGATAACCGCTTGCCCCCATGCTCCATCAGCTCTAGCTCTATCGGGCTTTTGCGCAGCAGCAGGAGATGAGTCAGCGCGACCTGCATCTACAGGCTTGCCGGGCCTAGGCTTTTTGTCAACATCAGCAGAACCCGAATCGGCAATATCAACCGATGGCAAGCAATTGCTATCCATAGCCCGTTCCGATGCCTTCGCTATGGCATTGCTACCAGAGAGCTTAGTGTCAGAGACACTAGGAGCTGTACGGTCATAGGCACATTCATACAGTGAACTGGCAGTATCTGCTCTACCGGTGTCTGACACATCTTTGCGAAAACTATTGTCAGTGATTGCTTCTGGCATAGTAAAAATCCTCATACGAAAAATTGCTTCGATGAGGCCAAACTACATAGCCAATATGACAATGCCGTGGCGAGATTGCTATTTAGCGCTGACTTGAGCGAGGGGGAAGTAATAATGCAAAATTTCTTTGTAGTTCTTGCCAGCCTTAGCCATACCACAGGCACCCCACTGACAGAGGCCCGCGCCATGACCTGCACCAGTAGATGTGATCGTGACAACAGGACCAGGTTCAATGGCATAGCGCATACCGGGAACGGCCCCCCAGCCCAAGCCCTGGCCCAGCTTAAGCCAGAGGTCATAGCCAGAAATAGAGACTGTTTTAGAATCTCCGCCTGCTCTATTCACCTTCTCAACCGAAAGCGAAAGCGGCCTATCCGCAGCATCTTTCACGTCTATAGTAAGTGGCACATAGCCAACTTTACGCCTCAACTCATCAGCAGAAATTTGCACTCGATGAGCTTTGAAAAACGGTGAATCTTGGCAATACTTGCACTTAGCACGGGTGGCCGTGCGGCAGCTACTGACAGGCTTGCGTGCAGCATCATTGAGAAGCTTGCCAGAAAAAACTTCTCTCTCATCGCTAGTGCCACCGGCACAAGTTGAATGATAAAAAACCGCAGGAGTAGTACCGTTAGAGGTCTCCAACTTTTGCCCAAACACCGCAGCCACAGCCTGCTTTACCAGCGGTCTCTCATAGTCGCTGCCAAGATAAGCCTGCACATTAGTAGTATCACCAAGTTGCATATTGGACCGCTGCCTGGCCAAGACAGTTGAGGCGAGTACAGACTGAGCCTTGAGCGCCTCCAGGGGAAACTCAGGCAGACTCTCACTGCCAACAACACTAGTTATATAAGACTTAGTATCAACTTCATTGACTATGTTGAGCTTGCCACTGCTGGCAGTGACAAAGATGCGACCTCGGTAGTGTCGGCCAGAGCCAGAGCTAGAGCTAGAGCCAGAGCTAGAGCTAGAGTTAGATCCAGCACTTGAGTTCAAGTTAGGGGCGCTGCCAGGTCCAGAAGCCAGTAGAGTATCCGGCTGCAAGTAGAGAGGCTGAGCAGCGACGGAGCGGATGACAATTTTAGTACCAACTCGCCTCCCGGCTTTCGCAGAGGCAAATGCAGAAGCAGCACCAGCATGACGCCCAGCACCGGTCTTCAAAAGCAAACCATTTTTAGACAGACTAATCTCCGCATGGTGGAGCGTGACAGAGCCAGCGCCAGAAGCAGAGCCAGCCTGGCTAATCTCAAAGCTGCCATCAATGACCAGTGAGGTAATATCAGGATGGGCCTGAAAGAGATTTACTTTCACCGAAGAGGGCAGAGCCAGAGCGGCACCAGGCAGAAGTAAAAGGCTGAACAGAATGACGAGTATTTTGCCAATTAATGCACTAGTTCTAGCGCTACATGGAGCTATCATGTCGCTAGGGCCAAGTAGTCGAGAAGAGAAATTCTTTGGCTTTTGGTACAGCCGAATCTTGCGATGTACCTGATGGGGCATACAAAGCGAAAGCATGGGCCGGCTTATCAACGGGGAAATAACCAATCACATAAGACTGGAACTTGTTGCCGTGGGGAGTAGTTCCAGTTTTGGCGGCAATCTTCAATTGGTCATCAACATCAAGCTTACGAGCAGTACCCTCAGTGGCAGAGAGGCGCATACCAGCACTCAAGACCCGATGAGATTCAGCGCTGAGAGGAGAAACCATTGGCTTCTCTTGCTCAAGTAAATCTAGATTTTCAGCCGAATGTAAGACTGGCAGCTTAGCACCAGGGGCGATGGCAACCAGGGCAGCTAGTCGCATCAGTTGCAGAGCAGTTGGTTTGAAATCAGGAGCTAAGCCCAAAACATAGTGCAGCGAATTAGATTCAGTTGGCTTAGCAGGGAATGCTCCAGAATGGCGACCAGCACAAGGTTTATCAAGGCCAAGCTGGGCCGCTTTAGCCAAAAAGGCGCGAGTAGTTAGACGCTTGGTGGCTTGGGCGAAATAAATATTACAAGAGCGACCAATAGCCTGCACAATATCAATTTTGCCGTGGGCATTTTGGCAATGCACCGCTTCTTTTCCCATGTTATAAGTGCCTGTGCACTCATAGGTTTCATTAGCGTGGGTCAGGCCTTCGTCAATCAAAGCGGCGGCGGCCACAAGTTTCATCAAAGAGCCTGGTCTTTCTTCGGGCACAAATAAACCGGTAGGAAAACCCACCTGGCCAGTTTTAAAATTGCACCAATAAAAGCTTGTTTGACCTTTAGCTTCAGCCATTTGCTGGGCAACAGGAAGGGCCCCCGTGATACCAAACAGGGAGCGAATAAAGCCTCTTCTATCAATGTTGCCAGACACTTAAATAACCACCATCAACTTACACGCAGTTGACAACCTCTTGACCTCGAGCACATGCAATTTTGACACATCAAGAGCGACGGACGGGCCCGCTTCGGTTGATAATAGGCGAAGTATAAGGTAGAAGAAGCCGCGAGCCAAAAGCTTGGGGCCCACAGGAGAGCAATGCTGCCCGCTCGCACTGACACATACGGCCATACTTACAAACTTTGCTTGGCAATTATTTGCTTGCCCTGTTTTTACTTAATGAGCTTTTTCTTCACAAGCGAAGCAGTCTATGCAGGGCAAAGCAGCCTTACTCTAGTTCAGGTAGCAAAGGTAACAATCGACAATCACTTCAGCGACCATCCTAAAACCATAGGCGAAATCGTGGAAGCTCTGAGCAAAAATATCCATCCTTCTTATAGGCATTCAAAAGGATTGTTTATCACTTTGAGCAAACGCGGTAAAACCAGGGCCTGTTGGGGTCAAATCAGTGGCACAGAGAACAATCTTGTGGCTGCTACTGCTTTTACCACCGAAGGCGCCCTCACCAAAGAGTACCGCTATCCGCCCATAAAACGGCAGGAAGTGCCCGGGCTCGATGTGCAAGTGACAGTAATTGACCGGGTAGAGCCAGTCGAACGCAATGTCAGCCTGCACCCGCTGCTCGATGGCTTAATGGTGAGAAGTGGCGGAAAGGCCGCAGTGTTGCTTCCTGGCGAAGCCAGTGATGGCCATTATCAAGTGATGCAGTGCAAAGTCAAAGCTGGTATAACCCCCTCTGAGCCGTGCCAGATGTATAGGATAAAAGCCCATGTCTTCAGGTGAATCTAATATTAGTGCTGGATATAACTCTGGGATTAATAGCAAACCGAGCCCCAGAACGCCGCTCTTTACCTGGCTCTTTGTCGCCTTTCTCATCGTGCTGCTGGCTGCGGCGGCGGTTGTCCTCGACAAACCGATGGGTGCCATTGCTGGTCGAGTAGCAATTGAGCAAAAGGGCTTCCACCTAAAATCTTATGACCTTAAAGACAATAAAGTTTTTGTTCTTGCTACTGGTCCGCGCAAGGGTCCATACGTTGAGCGGGGCGCCTGGGTTAACAACGACGGCACATTCAAAATTGAGCAATTGCCTGTGGGCGAATATTCTATTCGCGTGCGCGCCCCTGGTTTTTCCACAGAACTAGTCAACGGCCTCTTTGTCGTCCAGGGCAAACCACAAAATCTTCCGCAACCAGTGCAATTGACTCTGCTTAGCCCAACAGTCAATATTGCCTCCAACACCCGGGTCTTCACCACCAAAGAGGCTCCTCATTTCTGGGTCAACGCCACTGGCGCCTCCGACGCCGAAGTCCAGGTCTATAAACAAGATTTTCTTAGCTTGATCAATTCACCTGAAGCTAAAAAAATGGGCATCTCACTGGCCTCAGATTTCAATATCTATGTTGATTCGTCAAAAAAATTCGCTAGCCCATTTTCCAAACTGACTCCTGTTACCACTTTCAAGCGCAAGCTCACCATGGACGACAGTGATTCAGCCAATGCTCAATTTAAATTTGATCAGCCCTTGCCTGCCGGTGACTATTTTGCCCATGCTCAAGTGACCGACATGTTTGGCCACAGCACAGCTTCGGCATTGACCTGGTTTTCTGTCAGCGATGTTGGCTTAATCGTCAAACACGCACCAGACAAGACCGTTGTTAAAGCTGTAGACCTCAATACCTTAAAGGGAATTGGCGGAGTCGATCTAAAAGTATTCTCCCGCGATGGCGATATTAGCAAGTCAGCCAGTGTGCAAGCAAAAACTGGTGCCGACGGCATTGCTACTTTGGCTCTGCCTCAAGATATTCGTTCGCGCCTGAGCTACGACTTAGTCTTAATTGGCTCTCTGGGCGCCAGCCGTGCCTATAGCGGTTACAACTATTATCGCTCTGATTCCGATACACACAAAACCTATTTCTATACTGATAGACCGGTCTATCGCCTTGGCCAGACAGTCTTCTTTAAAGGCATCTGCCGCTCAATTGACGAAAACGGTATCGCCAATCCGGGCGCTGGCGAACAACTTGATGTCACCATTGAAGATCCAGATAATAATGAGTTCAAGACTCTTCATGTTAAAACCAATGCCCATGGCACTTTCCATGGCCTAGTTGAAGTTCCTGCCGATGGTAAAACTGGCGGCTACCAGGTACAAATTAAATACGCCGATGGCACCATTAGCTATCAAGGTTTTGAGATTGCGCAGTACAGAAAACCTGAATATCAAGTTGAAGTATTGCCCCTGACAGAACGCGTCATTGCCGGCGACAAAGGCAAAGCTCGCATCAAAGCCACCTATCTATTTGGCGGCCCAGTGGCCAATGCCAGAGTTAAATACAACGTCTATTCATCAACTGATTGGAATACTCGCTGGCGCTTGATGGACAGACCAGAGTTCTACAGTTTCTTTGATGATTGGTACGACGCTGACTACTATGAAGGTGCTGGTGACTTTAGTGCGGAAGGTTACGCCGTCACCGATGCTAACGGAGAAGCGATTGTCGAATTTGACACCAAGGCGGCCGAGCCACCAACGGCGGGGCCACTGGGTAGTGAATTTGCTGACAAGAAACTAAAAGTAGAAGCAGAAGTAACCGATATAAGCCGCCTCTCAGTAGTAGGCTCAGGCTCTATGTTTGAGTCTGCTGGCGAATTCTTATTGTCAGTGACACCGAGCAATTATGTTGTTGCTAGCGGCCAAGCAATGGCCGTAGACATAAAAGCGGTTGACTATAAAGGCAAACCAATCAGCACAAATCTCAAACTGAAAGTGATGCGCTATCCATGGGATCGCTTCAAATCAGAATATAAACCAGACGTCACTCTTGAAGAAAAAACTGCTAGTACTGATGCCAAAGGCAATGTCCATGTTGATTTTGCTACCAAGGGCGAATGGGATTCTGACAGCTACTATGTCATTGCCCAAGCCACAGATAGCACTGGTCACCTGGTTCAAGATTCAAGTTCAATTTGGGTCTCAAGCAGCGAGAAGCCATTCTTCTTAGGCCATAAAGATGCCCAGAAAGAGCCGCTCAAGCTTAAGTTAGACAAACGCGTCTATAAGCCAGGCGAAACCGCCAAACTGATTATTACTGGTCCTTTCACCGGTAAAGATGGGGCCGAAGCAATCGTGTCAATCGAAGGCACCAAGCTTCATAGCTTCAAAACAGTAGCGCTTGATTCGGCAGCGAAACTGGTAGAAATTCCAGTCAGCAAAGAATTTACGCCGAACTTCTATGTCACTGTGTCACTGGTGGCCAAGAACAAACAGTTCTACAACCAAGAGCAAGTAGTCATGGTTAGCCCAGACAATCACTTCCTCAATTTGACAATTGCCAGCGACAAAGAAAAATACAAACCAGGCGAACAAGCAACCTATACAGTTAAAGCTGTCGACCAGCAAGGTAAGCCTGTCAAAGGCGTTGAGCTATCGCTGGGCGTGGTGGATGAAGCCATCTATTCAATACGGGCCGAAACCGCTAGCGATATCAAGAAATTCTTCTACGAAAGGCTACCTAACTGGGTCACTACAGTTTGCTCCTTCCCCGAGCAATATTCAGGCGGGCCTGACAAACTAGAGCCGAAAGTGCGCAAAGACTTCCGCGATACAGCAGCCTGGGTGCCGGAACTAGTCACCAACGAAAAAGGTGAAGCCAAAGCTGTGATTAAGTTGCCAGACAATTTAACCACCTGGCGCGCCACTGTTCGAGGCATAGACATGGCCACTAATGTCGGTGCCACCTTACAAAAAATCATGGTCACCCAAGACCTGATCGCTCGCTTAGCCCTGCCTCGCTTCTATAGCGTTGGAGACGAAGGCAACGTAACAGCGGTGGTGCACAACTACACAGACAAGACACAGAAAGTATCTATCAACTTGACCATGGGACCAGAGCTGACTACTAGCACAGCCCTGACCCAGGCCCTGACAATCGAAGCTGACAAAGCGGCCCGTTTCGATTGGCCAGTAAAGGCAAACCAGCTTGGTAAAACAAAAATCAAACTGGTGGCTCGAGGCGAAACCGCAGGCGATGCCCTAGAAAAAGAAGTAGCAGTCAATGCCCTGGGCATTCCAGTTACTCTAATCAAGTCTGGTCTTTTGGCCAACGCTAACGACACACTGTCGCTTGATATACCGGCCATCACCGATGCCAGACCAGGCACCTTGAGCCGTTCAGTGAGTCTGTCGTCTTCAACCATTGGAGCAGTACTCGATAAATTCAACGACCTGATTGACTACCCCTATGGATGCACTGAGCAGACAATGTCGCGCTTGATGCCATCGGTGGTGGCAATGGAACTGAACAAGAAACTTTCAGCTCCCCTAAGCACTGCTGATACCACTAAGTTTGCCAAAGTCTATAAAGATGGCATGGCCAAACTGACTGAGTATCAACATGGTGATGGCGGCTGGGGCTGGTGGGCCGGCGATACAACCAGCGCCTACCTGACACCACTGGTCTTAGAAGGTCTCAAATTAGTTAAGGGCGTAGGCTACAAAGTCGACGACCAGATGGTGAGCAAGGGCCTATCGTGGCAAACCACTGCCATTAAGACCTTGACTGAACAGTTGAGTGATCCCAAACACATGGCCGACTCGTACTTTGATAGTGAGAGCCGGACAGATCTTGCCTACATGCTCTTCACCCAGGCTCTCTGGCAGAAGAAGCTGAACAAGTCAGATCTAGTAGCTGTCAATTACCTTGAGAAAAATCAGAGCACCCTCACCCCCGAGGCCCTGAGCTACTTTGCTCGCGCCCTCAAACTTGCCGGTCGCGAAGATGGTGCTCAGAAAATACTTGATCGCCTATTGGTTCTAGCCAATACCACCGATGAAACTATCGATTGGGAACGCGGCAAGGCAATGCTACTGAAGATTGGTCCAAACATCGATGAATATGGCTACTACTCTTATCGCTTCACCCCAGAAGAGACCACTGCTCTGGGCCTGACCGCAATGCTTGAAGTGCGGCCGAGTGAAACAGCCAAGATTGAACGTGTTAAAGCCTGGATTCTTCTGCACCGCGGCGAAACCGGCTGGGGCACAACCAAAGCCACTGCCCAGGTATTCAAAGCCTTGCTTGCCGATGAACTCAATGCTCAAGCCGCCTTGGGTGGCAAAGTCACTAACTTCACTCTTGACGCTTTGCTTGGAGAAGACGGGCCCGATTTAGGCAAAAATGGTCTAAGTAAAATTGATTTAGGCAAGTTTGACTTTGGCGCGGCTGATCGATTGACCAAAGGCAAGACCCTTGCCTGGCCATCCAGCCTTGCTCCTGGCACCAAGAACACACTGCAGCTCACCAAGAATGGCGACGGTAGGCTCTACTGGGTAGTGACCACTAACTACTACAAAACACTCTTGGCCGAGGGCGCCACTGGTGTAGCTAATCTACCAGCCGACCTCAAACTAGAGCGGCAATTCTTCCGCCTCAAATCTGTGGCCGACACCACCAGCGGCATCATCAAAGTGAAAGCTGAGCCCCTTGCTGGTTCGTCTATCAAAGCCGGTGAGACCATCTTGATGAAAGTGCTGGTAGACACACCAAGGTCACTGCCATACGTCATTGTCGAAGCCGCTTTGCCATCTGGTGCCGAAGTGGTTGAAAGCAAGAACCAAACCGAAGCGGCAGACCCTAGTGAAGACGAAGTGGTACAAGGCGATTGGGGCCGACCATGGTGGACCCATCAAGACGTGCTCGACGACAAAATTGTCTACTTTGGTACTAACTTGCCCCAGGGTAAATCGCAATTCAATACCCTGCTGCGCATGGAACTACCAGGTCGAGTCAATGTTAATCCGGCCATGCTAGCTGGTATGTACAGCAAAGGCATCAAGGGCTTCACCAATCTCGATCGTCTCAATGTTGTTGAATAATTACGCAGTACTCCGGTGAACTTACAGGCATGCCCATGACTGAGCCACTCTTGAAAGACAACAAGCAAAAAAAACAAAAATGGCAACAACAATTAGCCACCGTGGCTTTATTTGCCACGCCAATTTTCTTGTTGACTTATTACTTCAACGACCATCCCTACAAAGCCGAACTAGCCAGGCGCACGGTCAGCCTCAGTCAATATTCCCGTGAGCAAAGGCTCAATTTCATCACCGCCGCTAGAGCTTTAGACGGTGCGGTAATTGAGCCGGGCCAAACTTTCTCTTTCAATGCCAAAGTCGGTCCGCGCACCGGTAGCCGAGGTTTTGTGCCAGCCGGTAGCTACCTGGGGGGCTCGCGGGTGAGCAGCGAAGGTGGTGGCATTTGTCTGATATCTTCCTGCCTCTACCAAGCAGCACTACTCTCTGGTCTGCAAGTAAAAGAGCGAGCGGCACATACCACTTGTGTGCGCTCTGTGCCGCCAGGTCTAGACGCTACAGTCTGGTACGGCAAGGCCGACTTGAAGCTAGTTAACCCTTACAAGCAACCAGTTCAAATTCGCTGCGAAAGCACCAGTGGCCCAGAAGAACTGATTATTTCAATTGTCGGCAGCGACGACATGAAAATCCAGGCAAAGAGCCGCCAACTGAGGCGCAGAGAGCTAGCTTTTGATGGTCGCAATTTGCTAGTTGAAGTTTATCTCGACGGCGACGCCCAGAAAAAGAATCAATCCAGCTTAGTCTCCCGAGACAGCTACAGGCTTCCCTGAGTCACCAGGTGAGCCACCAGGATTAGAGCCACCACCATTTGAGCTATCAGAATTACCGGCGGCTTTGCCGCGGCCAATGAAATAGCTAGCTAACAATGCCGCAAAAGTAACAGCACCCATGACGCCGATCACAGTCATGCGATCTTCCATGGTGGCACTGAGACCAAATTGCAAAAGACCAGCCGATACCATGGCAGAGCTTGTCGCTAAAGCCGGTACCAAGGCCACATTGACTACTTTTTCTTCTTCGTCAGGGAAGAACGCTTGACCAACAATAGCGACGAGCACGGCTGAGACAATCAAACTAATGAGATAACCACCAGCAGCTTCACTATGCAAGAAATAGCTAACAGCACCAGTGCCAAGCGCTGTAAGTAGGGCGAATGCAGCAGCGACAATGCGACGGTCTGAGACATCTTTGAGCAGAGCCATCAGCCCAAGAGCCGAGAAGAGCCCCAGATAGAGAGCAGCGCTGACATAAGGATGATTGAGATTGATACCAGTGACGTTTGAGACATTGGCATAGGCGAAAACTTGCTCAAGAATGCGAGCACCAAAGAAAATGGCAGCACAAGCAGGTATTTGGCTGAAATTACCAACCATACATCCGGCTCCTAGAGCAGCCATACCAAGATTTCCAAACAGTCTTGTGGCCAGCAAAGTAAATATGCCGATGATCAATATCTGCTTTATGGCACTGGTGGCACAATCTTTTTTGATGGCAATGGCATCAAGGGCATAAGCCATGCCATAGCCAGCTCCAACTAGAGCAGCCAGACGCACATACTCAGGAGCATTGACTGCCTTGGTCACCATTACCAGATAGGCCAGACCACCAGAGAGAGTCAAGACCAGGCGCTTGACTAAAATTTTGTCATCACGCATGAACGGTCTTTGCATCAAGGTCATCAGCGTCGAGACAATGAAGGCACTATTGATCATGCCACTGTATTTCTCAGCGTTGCCACCACCAGCTGCTCCGCATGAAGCAAAGAGCATGGCTGACAAATAAACAAAAGGAGGAGCAACATCGTCAAGCCGTGAGTCTTTAGGCTTGAGCATGTTCAATACCAGGCGGATAGCAACTGCTCCCATCAAATAAGAACAAGCCGCCAGAGTGAGCTTATCGGCTGGCACGAACATGTTTAAGGCAACAGCGCAGGCAAGATGCAACATTGTGCGCATGGCCGGCTTAAGGCTGAGGGTGGCAAAAACATAAGTTAGGATGAGGCCTGCGAAAAAATAGCCCGTATCAGAAAGAGGCTGACCAGCTGCGGCAACAAGAGCAAGTATCAATATGCCAGCGGCGCTTGTAGCACCCAGTGCCTTGACAGGCCCATTAACCTTGCCTGGTTCTAAACTGGCCCAGGTGCGGTTGCGCACGAGGTCAAAGAGGAAAACAAATATTGTCAGCCCAAGCAATAAGGCGGGCAGGTTCTTAGCTACCAGGCCAGCGTTTCCAAGTAGGTCCATAGCTTATGCCTCTTACAAAATAGAGCTGAAAAATTGAAGAATGAACGGGGCGAGAAAGAACATAGGTTGAAGAAAGGAAGAACCTAGCAAGAAAGAACCTAGAAAGAAGGGATAGTATCACAGCCAAATCCAAGTTACACTCAGGAAATGCGGGTGATTCTTCCCTTATTTTTTATCGGCTGTTTTCTGATTGTCTTGTTTCAAGCATTCAGGGGTGATCAGCCGTCTGATCCCAGTCGACATGCCCTTTCATTTGTGAAGCATGTGCAAAATAACGACTATGACAAAGTCGTAGCAGCTTTTGGCGGTAACATCTGCCGCTGTCCGGCCAAACTAGGATGGGTTTCATATCTATTTTACGGCTCTGGCGAAGAACCAAATTTGGCCTGCCTCATGGGTCGCCACTTCGAAACCGGGGCGCCCGAAATTAAGGCCATGAAGTCAGACACAAAAAACACATCAATACTAGACCGACCAGAAGACTTTGAGGTATCGATACCGCTTCGCTTCAACGACTATCGTCCCCTATTTCTGCCGCTCGACATGGCCTACGGCTACGACATATCAGCAGAGCAATTTGAGCAATTTCTTGCCGACCCTGACCACGAAGCCTGGAAAGGCCTAACACTCCGTATGCGGCCAAGCCTGAAAAAAGGGACAATCGATCAACCCGAAGCAGCTAAGCTTTTAGCCAATCGCCAAAAAAAGGCGGCGAAACACGTTCAATCGCAACTTGACCAAAACGATTTAGAGAAGGAACTTGTGGGCGAGGCTGCCCGCTACAATACCCCCAAAGATGCCGCGGCAGTAAAGTTAGCTGATGGCACCAGCCTTAGCGAAGAAGCCGTAGCCGCTCGCCTGCCTCGCCTCAAGTCGGCTCGACTGCGGCTGCATATGGTCAGGAGAGATCAACGTCAGCCGTTCACGGTGTTCCACTTTGTCATTGCCGATCCAGTCTTAAGCTTGTCTGGCGGCAACAAAGATATCGTACTGAAGAACTTCCACACCTCAGCGCCACAAGCAACTAAGTAACAGTTAGAAAAATAGCCAGCAATGTTTCTTGGATTGCACAAGTTAATGCAGGATGGTGACGCATGAGAGGCTATGGATTTTCAAAATCCGAAAAGTATAGCTCTGTAAACATGGACTTATAGCAATCAATCTGCCTGCTTGACTTGCTCTAAAACTCCTGATGACCGAGTGGTTGGCGGGTCCGTTCTTTCCCTTTTCTTGCGATTTCCTTCTGGTAGCTAGTCTAAATGACCTCTCGTAACTTTGTTTCGCTACCAGCATTTCCTTGGACGGTCTGCCACTCAGCGCAATACCAAACCTCAGTCCCAATTGGCACATCATTCTTGTTAATCCGATTGTTATCGATATCAATATTTTTAAAGTGGATACTGTGAGGACGCTCTTTAGGAGTATCGGCGTCGTACCTAAACTTGACAGGTATTGGGACAGCTCTGAGGACAGAACCATCAGGCCTGCGCAGCTCTAAACCCACCTTGCCCTGAGGTGCTACAGACTCAGCGCGATCAGCTATAACCGCTATTGAGTCCTTAAACTCGAAGACTTCAGTCACTTTGAAGGCAAACCTAGCCATCTCTTCACCTCAATTTCATACTGTGTAAACCCGCGCCGCATCGCATACTCAATCTCTCTTTGCTTCATTACTTTTAGCACAGAGCAATCATTTTCACTTAATCCAAGTAGCTTCTGGTGTCTCAGCATAAAGTCTTTTACCTTTACCTCTGCAATTTCCTCTGGCATGGCTGCGAGCCATCCATGATTTGCTTGTGAGCCATGCAAAAATTCCTCTAGAGCTGCAATTTTATGCGGTCTCTCCTTTAGCCAGATTTCAGTGCTGCCCTCGCCTCTGGCCAAAGCATTTACTTTCATTCTTTCCATATAAGCCAGCTCTTCTGATCCTTCGGAGGCAATAACAAAAGTGCGGCCCTTGGCTTTCATGCTAGTTAACAGCTCTGGGCTAGCTTCCTGAAGCTCTAGCTGACTTACCTCTGGCGGCACTTCTGGCATAAACATCTTTTTTCTCTCTATGCCAAGTATTTTAAGCTCTTCGGCGGTCATCTGGTCGAGCTTCATTTGGTTTACTGCTGCTCTGTCTATTGGCTTAGCGCCGCCCTCAAAGAAGAATATGGGCATAAGAGTACCTGCCGCACCTGCTCTTTGCTCCGCTGTCATGGGCTTGTCTAGCTTGTCTACGGCTAGGATAAAAGCCCCCAAGACATCCTTTTCAAACTGGAAAGGGCTTTGCTTGAAGTGATTGGCGGTTTTTTCAATGTCGTTGTTAATTGCGCCTGGCTCGGTCATATGGTGCTCTACCTGCCTCACGGCAGCAGCTCCGGCATCCATAACGGTACTGACGTACTTAACTGCATCTTGGGGTTTTAGACTAGGTGATACTTCTGGCACATTGGTTATCTGCACCCTTAACTTTGTACTTGATTGATACTCTCCCTCTGTAAGCACTTTAGATATCTCACCTTGTTTCTGTATCGCCTGTGACGCTTCTGCAGTGTAGACCTGATAGGTCATTCCGTTAGCGTTCTTCTTGGCCGGGCTTGCTATATTTGCCTCCCTAAGGGGATTAACCCTCGATATGGAGACCTCACCGTCTTGCAACTCTAAGCTTCTGTTCTGCTCTTCCCAATCCGCTGGGAGTTTTCGCCCAGCTTGGCTGGTTGGCTGATAATGCCGCAACGAGCCATCACTGGCATTAGTACGGGCTTGCTCTACTCGATTCATTTCGACATGCCCGCTAAGTCTTACATCTCGAGCATCTGGAGCCTGTAAAGGTTGTACTGCTGTTTCTACCTGGTGCTGATCGCTCTGGTCTTTTGCATTTGCGTCTGACATTGGCGTACCCTCAGGCCGTTACTTTAGCTGTTATGCCCATCTGTGGCTGATAAGAAACCGGCCTTAAGCTAAGCAAACCCGCCTCTTTTCTCTCCGCCTTTGTTCTGGGATGGCCTAGCGCGGGACGGGGGAGCCTCCGATGAGTTGGCAACGAATTGGAACCCAAATTTTTCTTTGCAGGACTTTAACCCTATCATTGCATGCCACTGCACCTATCTGCATTTTTTGATTCTTCCGGTGTAGTTACCAGTACTTTCTAAAAAGCCTTGGCATTTCGAGTTTCACCATATCTTCAACGCACTTCGGGTCTTGATTACTCTTTTTCAGCAATGCTAAATCTTCTGCATACGGCACAATTGAGTTTCCAGAATTTCCACTCATGTCTTGCTGCATTTGTTCAAATGCAATATCGATAGGAGCATACATCGTTAACTCTTGTGGGCATTCCATAGACAATAATGTTGACTCAGGACTTTGCAAACAGCCGATATAGAATCTTCTACCGTGCATAATTACTCCGGTTAGGAATACATCCACTGTTTCCCCATCCATTTGACCGTGCGAGAAAATGAAAGCAGCTTGTGCTATTTACAAGTTGCGCGTTTGCTCTCTTATGCGATAGAAAATAGAGACAAACTCATTGAGCTCTGGTTGAGATAGAAGGGCAAGGGCAGCAGAGATTTTGTTGTAATGTTCGATTACAGAGCTAGAGCCTACATTTTGTTCTTTCTTAACGCAAGATTCGATCAAGTTCCAAAATTTTTCTTCATTCATTCATTCTTCCTTGGCAAGAACGCTGACTTATTATTTCCAAGCATTATTTCAAACTGACTACACTTGACCTTCTAGTTTAGTCCTCCTTTGTCAACAAATCCAAATACTTAGCAATTTAAAGGCGGTAGCTTGTTTAGATACAAAATAACGCCTAGTTTTTTTCTTCTGCGTTGTCGATCGAACTATCAGAAGCAGCACCAGCTACAGCCGCGGCAATGGAAGGATTAGTGGCACTCAAGCGCTTGTTGCGTGCGCGATAGTAGGCAAGCAACAAGATTGGCAAGAGACCATAAATAATCAGTGAGAAGAATGTTGGTGCAAAGCACGGCCAGCCGAATATCCAGATCACATAAATTAGCGGCAGCGAATCGTCGATCACAACCTTAACCAGGTAGGCAACCGGATTGAAGCGAGCCAGTCGAGCCACGAAAATGAAGAATATGATCTGCTGCACAGTGTCAGAAATGACGAACATGACAAAGTCTTGCCAATGCCGCGCATAGCTATATTTGAGCATGGTGGCACAAATTACAAAGATAACAAAGAAACCAAAGCGCGGAATATATTTATTGTAGAGACCAGCTCCGATAAGCGCCATGGTAGCCGCTCCCAACAAAGAGGGAGCGAGTTCAATAAGATCAGAAGCCACAGGGAAAATGAAGTCAGTAAGGTTAGCAAGACTACTCAAAGAAGCCGTGCGAATCTCGGGAGAGAACCAGGAGAGAGCAAAGTCGAGCAGAGAATCTTTGCTTTGATTGAGACCGGCCCAAGCCATAGCCACTAAAATTCCATCTAACCACATCTGCTGTTGCATCAGCCGTGGTGCCACACCGCTTGGTCTAAATGCCGCCTTAACCACAGACATGATGCCAAGTTTCGGCGAAAGAAGCCGATAGACAGCTAAACCGAGGGTGACAGAAACAAAAGTAGCGACCATTTTGCCAGTAGAGTCTTTAACCAGGCCGAGTAATTGATTGAAGACAAAGGCTGGCTGCGAGAGCGAACTATCAGTATATTGATTGAGTAAGACCGGCCAGTGGTTGAACTCTTCAGGAATAACCAAAAGGCCAGCAGCAATGCCGATGAAGATGCCGGGCCGCCAGCGCACAGCGCCCGAACGCAAAATGCCTATGCCCCACCAGAGCGACAAGCCGCCCATTACATAGTAGGCAACGTCACGCATACCCTTAAATATGTGATCTTTGCTTGTCTCTTTAGAGCGCTCAAAGCGCCATTTTTGAGGTAATTGCCAGGCTTGTGAGAAATTGCATGGCACATTTCCTACCACCTGCAAAGTAATTTTATAGTCAGCCTCTCCCACTTTTAGCGTTGGCACTTTGCACTCTACGTCATAGTCAGCACGGTTTTTGCGTTTAGACCATGATGACTTATTGAGCACAACATCTTTATACTCCGGGTGCACTCTATGAACATAAGCAAGAGCAAGCTTTTCAGCCTCTGGCTTGCTAATGCTAGCGCCCGGCGCATCGTCGTCTTCAGTAATATCAAAGGAATATTCACGACCATCGCCATACATTTCAACTTTGTATTCAGTGGGATCAAGGAAGCGGAAGAAACGCACAGACCAGATGAAGCCGGGCTGTGTAATACTGGCGAGATCAAGAGTAGCGGCTAATTTGCGCTGCTCAAACAAATACTGCATTTCTTCCACCGACACATTGGTGGCCAGCGAAGCGACGTTGAGATAGACAGAAGGATCAACACCATTGCGCTTGAGAATGTCTTTGGCGCGCACAATAGCGCGCTCTCTATCAATGGTGACGCGGCTGCGATCACCTGGCAGTGGCGTGCTAGTGCAGAAGGAGAAAGTGATACCACAAACACCAATGATTGCTAGGATCCACTTAGTTTTGCGCTTAAACGGCTGATAGATATAAGCCTCACCCTCATCGGCGAGAGGCTTGATTTCAACAGCCTGGTTCGGTAGAGCCTCGTTGTATAGAGGGGCGTCCAAATCAACAGCCACTGATTCAACAGCAAGTGGTTCAACAGCAAGTGACTCAACGGCCCGGGATTCTTCTGCGCTTGCTTCTAACTGAGAAGAAGAAGAAGAAGAAGAAGAAGAAGTATTGCGCTTCTTGTAATAGTCATAAAGCAAAGACAAAAGCGTTGCCACCACAAAGGGAATTAATGGCAACAAGCCCGAGGCCCTAAGCCAGGGAGCCTCGGCTGAGAACAGCGGTTTGACGGTGAGGAAGGCATCAACTAAATAATGGCCAATAAAACAGGGTAGCAACCCGTAGCGCCGCATAATGTAGCCGTAGAATAGCCCACCAATAGTTAACTCAACACCGCGGGCATAGGCAGGCTGCTGCGGATAGGAACTGTGCATGAAGCCCCAGGAGGCAGCCTGAAAAAGATTGGCAATCCAGAAACGACCGGTGAGCTTTTCCATCAAACTAAGCGCTACAACACGAGCAATTGTCTCTTCTTGGGTGGCCGCATGAATACCAAGGGAGACGGCGGAGAAGAAGGGTACAGCGCTGCCCAGTAACTGATAGTCATCAACACCAAGAGGGCACCAGAATTTAAAATTCTCACCAATGATGTAATAGGCGATAATCCAACCGAGGTGAATAGCAAAAACACAGTAGCCGACAAGCACGGCCGTGCGCCCTTCTTTGCTGGCAAAACCGCGCAGGGTCAAATAGTTTTCTAGAGCAATGCGCTTGGGGTAGCACAAGCGATAGATGACATCAGCGCCACCAAAGAGTAAGACTCCAGATACAAACGAACTGATGGTGGCAACGGCCTGACGGAAGTAATAGGAAACTATGTAGTCGCGAAATGAACTGCTGGGGTCATATGAATCAATCACCGAAGAGTAGTCATTGACCGAATCAAGAGCACCGACAAGAGCTGTCACTAAGCCGCCAAAAATAGCAAAGCGCCAGCGCATTTGCTTGCGGGTCAGAGCCCAGGGCACAACCAAAACGGCAAGTGCTTGTAGCGTTCCATAAAAGATATTGGCAATATTTTGCAAGAGCTCATTCATGGAGCGCACCTTGCTGTACTTGCGCTTCCACTCATCAGGAATGTTGAGGAAGCAAGAATACTCACTCAACTCATCACCAGAAAATGCTACGTAGTAGCGCAGCTTGGCTCCCTTGAAATCGCTTCCTTCACTGGTGTCTTCCCAAGTAAAAGAATGATCCTCACGGTGGGCTTGGGTGGTGGTCTTATCAGTGACTAGCTTCAGTCCGGCCAGGGGCCGATTGACTTCTTTTTCTAAAAAAGTCTGGGCTCTAGCCAGCGCTTCTTCATGCTTGATGGTAGGCATGGCCCGCTCATCTTCAAAGCTGTGCATGAAAGCCAACAGTTTGCCCGTGGGTGAAAGCCAGACTCGAAATTGCTCTAAGTCATTTTGCTTGCAATAGCGAGTTGTCCAAGACCAGACTGGCACTTTGTCTTTCATCAAGCGATTGGCTTCATCAAGACCAAGCTCGTACTCTAGAAAAGTCTTGCTTTCGTTAAAAAAGGTGAATGTGGTCGACTCGATTGTCGACTCTGTTTTATAGCCACAAATTTTGGCTCGCTCTCGGGCCTGCTGAGCAATTTGCTCACGGCTGTACTTGAGATCTATAGAAGCCGAAGGAAAAACACGAGTATCAAGCTTGAGGTAAAGGCCAAAGCCCACCAGAGCCAGCACAATCAAAAGCCAAACCACTCTATCTGACCAGGGCCGATTGCTGGGTGCCATATTTTTAGGCGCTGAATTAGAAAGCGGCTGCAGCACTCTTTCGCCACTTGCGGAGGGCTCGGCTGATTCAATTCCAGTTACTGGTTCAGGCCCTTCGCCAGGGTTATCGACTTCAAGAGGATCGGACGCCATGTCTTCCTATATAAGGCATTTATTTCTATCTCTAGAAACTAATTCTAGTGACTATTTCTAGAAACTAAGATTTCGAGTCTAGTTTTAGTTCTACTTATGTTTTCTACTTTCTGATTAGACTGTAGCCCAAATCGGCAAAAGCAAACAGAATCTAGAGCAAAAAGGACAGAAAAACGGTGAAAAATAGACAGAATATTGAGAATGGAGGGCTCACCCCCTAGCCCGTGATATATATTAAGCTGCAAAATCGAACACCGTGACAACCGCAAAGCTATGCCAACAAAGACAGAAGTATTTATGTGGAACAAAGCTGTCGAGTCAATCGATCGCTCAAGCCTTGAGGCTCTCCAGCTCACGCGCTTGAAAGACACCTTGCGGCAAGTCTATGCCAACGTTCCCCTACTGCGTGAGCGCTTCACCCAAGCGGGAATGACAGCAGAGAAAATTGACGCCATGAAGAGTGTCAAAGAACTCGCCAATTTTCCTTTCATGAAAAAAAGCGATTTGCGCGACAACTATCCATTTGGCCTTTTTGCTAAGCCAATGAGTGAGGTCAATAGACTTCATGCCAGCTCGGGCACAAAAGGCAAACCAACCGTAGTTGGCTACACCAAAGGCGATATTGAAAACTGGGCTGAGGCCTGCGCCCGCTCGCTTGCCTGTGGTGGCACACGACCAAGCGACGTTTTGCACAACAGTTACGGTTATGGCTTGTTCACTGGCGGCCTTGGTATGCACTATGGCGCTGAGCGCCTTGGTTGCACCGTGGTGCCAGCTAGCGGTGGACGCACCCAACAACAAATTATGTTGCTGCAAGACTTTGGTGCTCGTATTCTGCTGTCCACGCCATCTTACGCCTTGAATATGGCCTACACCATGGCCGAAATGAAGATTCCCCGCAACTCTATCAATCTTGAAATCGGCATCTTTGGCGCCGAACCATGGACAGAAGAAATGCGTGGCCAATTAGAAAATCTTCTGCAAATTCAAGCCCTTGATATTTACGGCTTGAGTGAAGTAATGGGGCCAGGAGTTTCAGTCGAATGCATCGAAGCAAAACACGGCCTACATATCTGGGAAGATTTATTCATTGCCGAAATCGTTGATCCAATTACTGGAGAAGTGTTACCAGACGGTGAAGAAGGCGAGCTTGTTTTCACTACTCTGACAAAAGAAGCAATACCAGTGATTCGCTACCGCACCGGCGACCTCTCAACCCTAATACCAGAGCCTTGCGTCTGTGGTCGCACTATGCGCCGCATGGTGCGAGTGAGAGCCCGCCTTGATGACATGCTGATTATTCGCGGCGTTAATCTCTACCCTTCTGAAATTGAAAAAGCATTGCTCTCAATGGAAGAATTAGCACCACACTATCAACTGGTAATTGATCGACGCAAAGCACTCGATACCTTGGAAATCCAAGTGGAAGTGACAGAAGCTCTGATTGATAGATGGGGCCACTTCGAAGACGGCCACTTAGACATGACCGACCTCACTGAAAACATTCAAAAACTTTTGAAAGACAGTCTCGGCCTTACCGCAGACGTGAGCCTGCTCAAGCCAAAAACTTTGGCTCGCAGCGAAGGTAAAGCAGTAAGAGTGATCGACAAGCGCAAGGAAACATAGGAACGCGCAAGGAAACCTAAGACAAAACGAAATCAGACTAATACAAAATTTCAGCAAAAAAAGGAAGAGAATCAACCATGGTTAAGCTCATTGCTCTGTACAAAACCCCAGCTGACAGTGCTGATTTTGATAATCAATATTTCAATACACATATTCCTTTAGCGATGAAAATGCCTGGCCTGCAGAAAGCAGAAATTTCTCGCGTAACCGGCGCGCCAATGGGCACTGCCGAATACTATTTGATGGCTGAACTCTATTTCGAAAACAAAGAAGCACTTGATGCTGCTATGTCTAGCCCTGAAGGCAGAGCTTCTGCCAAGAACCTCATGGGCTTTGCCAAAGAGCTAGTCTCAATGATGTTTGCTGAAGTAGAAAAAGTACCAGCTGCTGTATAAGCACAGTTCAAAATCCCGCCCAAAAGCCAGACTAAACGAAGGTATCGGAATGCCACAGGCAACATCGCCCGATGTAGTATTCACCGGCATGCCGGCTGAAAACTACGGATTCAAAAGAATCATCTACAAAAAAGAGAGCTACGTTGCGACGATTACAATCAATCGTCCTGATGTACTGAACTGCTTTGATACCCTTACTCTCAAAGAATTGGGAACGGCCTTTTTAGACTGTGGTTCCGATGATGCCATTGCCGTAGTAGTAATCACCGGCGCAGGAGAAAAAGCCTTCTGCACCGGTGCCGACCTGAAAGAACAAGAAGATTACATTCTGAAGAAACCAAACAACTACCACAAGTGGATGTACACATTCATTGAAATGCATGATCGCCTGCGCAATATTGGCAAACCAACTATTGCTCGTTTAAACGGCATGGTTGTTGGTGGCGGTAACGAACTAAACATGGCTTGCGATCTAGCTATTGCAGCTGATCACGTTACCATTCGCCAGGTCGGCGCCGCTCGCGGCAGTGTCGCTGCTGGTGGTGCCACCCAATGGCTACCTATGATGATTGGTGACCGCCGGGCCCGCGAGATGTTGCTACTTTGCGAAAGTGTTGATGCCTATACCGCACTTGACTGGGGCCTGGTTAATCAGGTTGTGCCTGCATCTATGCTCGACGCCACGGTAGCCGAGATGGCAGAAAAGCTCTACAACAAGCTGCCCGAGTGCACCCGCTACACCAAGCAACAACTCAATATGTGGAGAGACTTCTCTTGGGCCATGACAGTCGGTCATGCCCGCGACTGGCTATCACTGCATGCCGGTAGCTATGAAACAGCTGAGGGCCTCAAGGCCTTCCGCAAAAAGCAACCAATTAACTATGGCAAAATTCGCTGCAAAGCGGCTGGCGATGCTGAAGGCGTCAACATGGCTGTAAGCTTGCGCAACTGCGGCAAGTGCTCCAAAGAAATGCCCGTATCATTTGGTTTCTGCGGCAATTGCGGCGAAAAATTAGGCTAACCAAAACCGGAAGCAATAAAAGTCTAAAGCGAAATAAGTCTGAAACAGCGAAATTTTCGGAGGATCAATTAGGAGAGATGGTGATGACTATGACATACAAAAACATTCTCACAGCAAAAGAAGCCGTGGGAGCCAAGTCTGGCAAAACAGATCAACCTGAGATCAACATCGGTGTAGTCAACCTCCATCGCCCCACTGTTCTCAACGCCCTGAACCACGAATTGATGGAAGAGCTTGTCACTGCCCTCGAAGATTTTGACCGCGACGATTCTGTTAGAGCAATTGTTCTAACCGGCAGCGACCGCGCCTTTGCTGCTGGTGCTGACATCAAAGAAATGTCAGATGAGACCACAGTCTCAATTATGCTCAAAGATAGATTTGCCACATGGGACCGCATCAAAAATATCAAGAAGCCAATCATCGCTGCTGTTAGTGGCTTTGCCCTGGGCGGTGGCTGCGAACTGATGATGATGTGCGACATCATCATTGCTTCTGAAACAGCACAGTTTGGCCAACCAGAAATCAATCTCGGTGTCATTCCCGGAGCTGGCGGCACTCAGCGCATGACCCGCGTACTCGGCAAATACAAAGCTATGGAGCTGATTTTGACTGGTCGCCCACTAACGGCTCGCGAAGCTCTAGAAATGGGTCTAGTCAATAAAGTAGCCCCAGTAGAGCTTTATTTAGAAGAAGCCAAAGCCATGGCCAAAGAAATTGCAGCAAAATCTCCTATTGCAGTAAAACTAGCCAAAGAAGCTGTACTCAAATCATTTGACGGACCATTGCAAGAAGGTCTGCAATTTGAGCGCAAGAACTTCTACATGCTGTTTTCTTCAGAAGATCAAAAAGAAGGCATGAAAGCTTTCATGGAAAAGCGCAAAGCTACCTTCACTGGCAAATAGAATCTTTAACTACACTTTTAATTTCACTTTTAATTTCAATTCTAATCGCAGGAAAAGAAAATGTCTGACGAAAAAATCTTACTTACAGAAAAGAAAAACGGCGTTGGTATCATCACCCTGAACCGCCCGGACAAACTCAATGCATTTAGTGACGAACTAACATTTCAGCTGCAAGATGCTCTCAAAGAGATGGAAAAAGACAAAGAAGTTCGCGCCATCATTTTGACAGCTGCCGGTCGTGGTTTCTGTGCTGGTCAAGATTTGCAGAGCCGCAGCATTGCTCAAGAAATGGGCGAGCGTCCTTCGCTCGGCGACTCTATTCGTCGTCGCTATAACCCTATCGTCATTAAGTTACGGCACATCGAAAAACCAATTATCGCTGCTGTTAACGGTGTTGCTGCTGGTGCTGGCGCCAGTATTGCCTTTGCTTGCGACTACCGCATCGTCACTGACAAAGTCAATTTCATTCAATCGTTCACTAAAGTTGGTCTGATTCCTGATTCAGGTGCAACTTTCATCCTCACGCGTTTAGTTGGCCTTACTAAGGCCTTCGAACTAATGCTTAGCGCTGACAAGCTCAGTGCAGAAGAAGCACTAAATCTAGGCATCATCAACAAGATTGTTGGCGAAGACGATTTGATGAAAGAAGCCATAGCTCTGGCAGAGAAGCTAGCCGCTGGCCCAACTAAAGCTTTTGGTTTGACCAAGCGTGCCGTTAACCGCGCTGTCTTCGATGACTTAGAAGAACTGCTTGAGTACGAAGCCAGCCTGCAAGAAATTGCTGGTCGCTCAGACGATTTTGCCGAAGGTGTCAAAGCCTTCGTCGAAAAACGCACACCACAGTACACCGGCAAATAAGTCGATATTCTTCTTACTGCGTTTATTCTTCTTGTTCCTTTTTCGCTATTCCAAAAGTGTCAGATTTTTTGAAGAAAATCTGACACTTTTGTCAGCAAGAAGAAGAAGAATAAGAATAAGAAGAAGAAGAAGAAGAAAAAGAAAAACTGCTGCCAGACCTTGCTGGTGCTCTTATTGCCTTCAATTCTTGACTCATTTTTCTAGTAAAAATGAGTCAAGAAAGCTAGTGCACCGGCTCTAAAGGCGGTCTCTAAATACTGGCACTTAGAAGTCGGCGCAGGCGGCCAGGGGCAAATAGTATCAGCTCCCAGAGAGCAGCACTGTAGCCATCGAGAACGGCCTCTTGGACTTTCTCTTCTAGCTGACGAACAGTCACCATCACATCAATCATTTCCACTTTGCTAGCACCACGGGCAATGGCTAAGCCAGCAGCATGCATGCGCATCAAGGGCATCAGAAGAGCAAGGTGATGGAAGCCGGCAATAACGCTAAGCTGAGCAAAGCCGCCGCCAAAGTACCATTTGCCGAATACTCGAGAGTACAAGAAACGAGTGAGCAAATCATCGATTTCTTTGGCCTCAGCATTTGCTTCTGGCCAGGGGAAATTAGTCAGTTCTTCAAAAGTGTAGGAGCGATTGACGACCTTGAACTTAGGCGCTTTCAACACTAAATCTAGAGCAAAGGAGATGCCGTTAAAGACCACGTCTTTATTGAGGTATTTGGGATCGTTGGGGAAATACAAAGCAAAAAGTCCAGCTAAAAACTTCTTGTCTAAGCCTTTGGGCGGGGCGATAGTATCTGGCATGGGAGGCTTATTTAGGTCTTTGAATAAAGAATCAGAAGCGTTGAAGATTTTTTCTTTCAAGGAAAGGTCTTCACGAATCAAGGCCTCCAAAATTCCCTTTTCGTAGTCAAGGTATTGCTCCCAGGTTATGGGCTTGTCAACGGTGAGCTTAACAGCATCCCAGATCACAGAACGAGCGGTATAAAGCGTGTTGTAAACAGCAAATTTTTCTTTGAGAGTATCAATCTGTTCAGTCAGGGGTGTTCCAACATTGCTCAAAACAGCGTTACTACGGAAGCTGACAGTGAGATAGACGCCCGAGGGGGTGTTGTTGAATGAATAAGGGAACAGGCCACAGATGAGGGGCTTAACGTGCTCCCCCCTGGTGGCATGGATGTGACAGAGCTTGTTGATCAAAAAAGGACAGTGTCCATCATCAGTTGGTCTAATGGCATGGGTGTAAGTAGAACTATCGTTCTCCTTAGCACTGAGCATTCTGAACTGCCTGCTCCAATCAAACTGCGGCAGCTCTTTGCTCCAATCAATGGCCGAGACACGCTCATAGTCATCCTGGGTCATGGGCACGGCCACACCGTTACAGCAACGACCACAGCCGGCACAGCTGTAGTTTATGCCCTCAGGAATATGCAAGATTTTGCCGTCTACATCAATCGTCTTGTGGCCAGTGGTGAGCGCCATTAATAGTCCTTTTCAAAGGGAAGAGAGGCAACGGGAGCGAACTAACACTAATTAGTTTACCGCTTTGTCGCGCTCTTCATAGCGCCAGACACCAGAAAGTCGTGGGTACTGTCGGCATTGCCGCTGCCAAACTGTATTAATGGAGTAGCCAAATTACTGCTTTCAATGACAAGAGCAGGTAAGGTGGTGATGCCATACTTAGCTTTCAATTCCTCGAGAGGCCGGTTATAAGCAGAATCACCGTGGTGAAATTCGACTAGTACCGGCTCAAACTCTTTATTGATCAGACTATAGTCTCTTCTATTCCAGAACGTATCGAGGCGCAAGCTGTCGCTCGACGAGCCGGCATTGTCAACAAAGGCAAGCAGACGTGGCTTGCTTTTCAGTGGTTCTGATGCCACGGCTAGCGGCAACCAATCAACCTTGCCTTTGGTAGCGGGCAGGCGATGCCAGTGCTGTGCTCCATACAAATAATCAATCAACTCTTGCTTGTTAGTGTAGCCAAGAAACTTCGGCGAATTACCACCATAGCCTTGACCATCAGTGCGATAACGGCCAGAGCGATAGGCACCGCCTCCTCCGTAAATGTAATTACAGTTATAACGAGAGCCCGATTCTAGACCACTAGTGTTATCAATACCAAGCTCTGACAAATTGGCGCTTGAGTCAAGATCTGCCGATGACATATCAGCCATATGCGCTGGCACCGCCAATAATTCACAAGTGGAGTTATAGCCATATTGACTATGCAATTGATTATAGAGCGAGGATCTATTGCTGTAGTCACGACTATCGTAATCAACCCGCACAGGAATGAAATTTTGATTGATTAGCTCAGCCACTTTCGGGTCGTGAAAACCCTCGCCATACATTTGCAGAGAAGGGTTGTCTCTTCTAGTCAAAAAGGCATAAAGAATTGGTTTGTGAGCGCTCTTAGCTTCACTTATAGCCTCCTCTCTGCTGCGCCACTTAATTGGGCTAGCACCACGAAGAGGATTGGTGTATTGACTAAGACAGTCGTCGGCAAACTGATCGCTAATGTTGTAAGCGGCCGAGAGAGCTAAGAGTATTGAGGCGACAATATAAAGCCCTTTCGGCTGATATCTGGTGCTCTTTGATTTAGTCGGCTGCATATGAAAACTCCCGATGAGTAAGCACCCAGATAGAGAAAGACAGACAACAAGTTATAAGTGTAAAGAGAGCTAGCACCGGACCATAGGCAAATAGGCTTCCAGAGAAGAATGATGAGACCGGCACGTAAGGAAACAATATGGTGATGAACAGACTCTCAATAATGCGGCCAAAATAAAGGCAGTAATTATTGTCTATATGCATGTTGCCGAACATTGCATAAACAGTGTGAGCGAAGGTATTGTACAAGACAAACATAAAGCCGAAACCAGCCAGCAGTGCCAGATCTTTCAGACCAGAGACAAGCGAAGAAAGAAAAACTAGAAACGCAGCAGTACCGAAACAAAGAATAATCCGCTCAAAGCCGTTAGCGAGAAATTCTGGCGCCCACAAAAGCGAAGGGCAATTAATAGCCGAAATAATATGCTCACAAAAGACTGCCTCCACCGCGCACAGAGACGCAGCGAAACCAACAGCAAACCATTTGCTCACAACATAGTTAGCGATAGTGATTGGCCGAGCAAGCACGAGTGCAATTGTGCCGTTTTGAACTTCGCGCCCAATCACTCCTGATGCCCAGAGCAGAGTAAAGAAACTGGCCATCATCGGATGAGATAATAGATCGGCGTTTAGGGCCTCAGGGTTGCCACAGCGCTGCATCGTAAAGGTCACGATTGGTCCGAGAAAAAGCAGAGTGAGCAAAATCACCCTTACTTTATTAGCGCCAAACTCGCGCCAAGTGGTGATACAAACAGCTCGGTTCATGCGGTTGGCTCCTCTTGGCTAGATTTTATAAAGAGACGTTCAAGCCTGGTATCTTCTGGTCTCACTTCGCTGATGGGAAAATTAGCAGTAACAAGTGCTTTGATTAGCTTAACCGTAGCCGCACTGCCAGCAGTGCTAACCCTAGCGTAATCAGAATTGACCTCAGTGATAGCCAAGCACTCTTTTTGCGCTACCCTGCCAAAATCCTCGCCCCTCAGTTCAGTAGCTGAAGACAACCAGCGAATCAGTAAGTGCTCTTCTTGCTCAATTTTCTCGTTGAGATCTTCAACCCGACTGACTGTGCCTGCTTTGATAAAAATGACGCGGTCACAGACCTTCTCAATCTGGTCAAGCTGGTGGGAGTTAAGCAGAATTGTTAAACCTTCTTCTTTGAGAGTCTTCAACAATTGACGCACTATCATCACGCCATGGGGGTCCATACCCGAAGCCGGTTCATCGAGCAACAAATAACGGGGCTTGCCGACCAAGGCCTGGGCAAAGCCTAAGCGCTGTAGCATACCTCTTGAATATTTCTTAACGGCTACAGACCAGGTTGAAGGGTGTAGCTCAACTTTCTCCAGCAAGGCCTCGCAATCTAATTTGCGCGTGGCTTCCGGCATTCCAGCGAGTTCATGGTGGTACTGCATGTAATCACGGCCGGTCATCCAGCGGTCGAAGGTTAGCCGCTCAGGCAAGTAGCCCAATACACGCCTCGTAGCAAGGGCATCAGGGGCTTCGCCGTCTATAAGAATTGAGCCTGAGTCAATCAGTAGAAAGCCCATCAAACAACTGAGAAGGGTAGTTTTGCCAGCGCCATTAGGCCCCACCAGGCCAAGGGCCTCTCCTGGCCTTATTTCGAGGGAAAGATTATTGAGGGCCTTAACCTTGCCCCCTTTGTATGTCTTGGTGATGCCAGACACGACAATTCCGCTCCTCGGCAGCAATTCTCCACCCACCGAGGCAGCACTATCGATAGCAGGCGTGACTTCGTCTAACAGGTGCATTCTCTAGCTCCTCAGCCTCCCGCTCAGCCGGACAGTAGGTCATATAAATATTCCCTTGCCAACTCAAGCATAACCCAGGGTAAACCCCAGAAGAGACCGTCACAACACTTCTCAAAGCGTTGGCAATTCTATATTTTCGGTAAGCTGGGCTTAAGTTTCAGCCGTTTGTGCTACAAATGCGTCAGATATTCCTCAAGTAGACTAGGTTCTTATGACCAGCTTTACCTCGCCAAACTTGCGCCTGATTTCCAGCTTAATTCGCTCATCGCTAGTGGCCATGGTCGTCCTAGCAACCTTAAGTGTTGGCTGCGCAGAGGCAAAAAACAAGCAAGGGGCTGCCCCCAAAGATAACCGCAACGCCCTGCAGAATCAGATTGACAAGACTAACGCCCAGAGCGACAAACACGACCTCTACCAAACCGACTATTCAAAGAATTTCTCGTACATTTTGCCACCGGGCTGGCAAGTCACTCAAAACCCCATGTATCCGCACGATATTCTCGTCAAGCAGCAAAGCGAAGGCAAGGGCAACATCGTTCTGGCCGACCAGCAAGCCAAAGGCAGCCTCAGCAAAATGAGCTCAGAAATGGTTGACGAACTGCCCAAGCAATGCGATGAATTCAAACTCGTCAGCAACGAAATGCTCAAACTGCCGTCTGGCGTTAATTGCGCGCGACTTATGCATACAGGCAAGTTGGGTGAAAGCGAAATATGTCAGGTTAACTACCTGATGCCTTATACTCGGGGTCGGATTTTAGTAATTACGGGCACCGTAATTAAGGGTGACAGCGAAGGTCTGAACACCGTAGAAAAGTTCACCGCCTCAGTCACCATGAAGAAGAAGAAACTGTCTTTATGAATTCGCTCTCGCCCGGGAATCTCTTTAGCGCTCGCACCGCACCACTATGGGTGGTGCTAGCTTTTATCATCGGCATGACTGTCTACTCACAAGTGACAAAATTTGAAGCCAACTCAAATATGCCAAACAGAGACTTGGCGAAGACTTTCCCCCGCGTCCCCTACGAAGCCGCATATGAGCGGAGAAGCCCTTCTGGCCTATCGATTTTATATGTCTATTGCGATGGCAAGGGCAAGGTACGCCACGAATCAACCATGCCACACAGTACCACTGTTGGTGCCACCATCTTCGACTTTCCCAACAAAAAACGTTATTTCCTGCAAGAGCAGGAGAGAATGTACTTGAGTAATAACTTAAGCACAAAAGGCCTAGAAGAATTTGACGAAGAAATGTTCAAAAGCAACAACGCCGAAGAACTAGGCACTAAAACCATCTACGGCATGCCCTGCCGAGGCTATCGCACTTACTCAAACGGCGACAAAAATGCACCAGTTGAGTCATGGTTCAACCAGAGAACAGGCTGCTTAGTAATAAGCTCCGCTCCAAACAGCAAAACCACCACCACCCTAACTCGCTACATTTCGCGTCAACCTAAAGCCACGCTCTTCTCTGTGCCACCAGGCTATAAGTACTCGACCTCAGCTTTCCAGCCATCAGAACAGAAAAATTACCACCGGTAATTAGAACCCTGCATCTTTGGGCAAAGTCTTCATTTGCTCTTCCATCTGCCTTTGCTGCTCTTGCTGCTGCTGGCGGATGCGATCTTGCTCAGCTTTCTTTTCTTGCATAAGCATGTATGGCGTCATTTGGGCGCGGGTTGGAGCGACCTCGGCATTGAGTTTTTCTTCTAGCAAAGCGATACGGGTCTCTACTTGCTTAGAACGCATTTCTTTGTCAGGTGCATGATTTTTAGGATCATCGCTGAGGCGGACAAAACTTCGATACTCTTTTATTGCAGAGGCAAAATGGTTCTCAGACTCTAGGAGCATAGCCAATTGCAGATGTGCTTCTTTATTATCGTGATTGTATTCAAGACATTGGTGCCAATGATCAATAGCACCCTGGTGATTACCCTTGGCGAGTAAGCAGATACCAATATCAAGGTGCACCCGTTCGTAATCTAAGCCCTTGACGGTTTTGATTGTAGTCAACATTTTGTCGAGATACTTATAGGCCTCGGTCCATTTTTTCATCTTCATAAGGCTTTCGCAAAACCCAATCCAGCCGTCATAGAACGTCCAAGGTTCGTCACCAAGAGAATTGCGGTAATGATCACAGGCGGAAGAATAATTCCCCTGAGCATCGTCCAATTTGCCAGCGGCTACGTGGGCGGCACGATAGAGGGGCGATTCATAGGTGGCCGCGGTCAATGAGAAAGCGACATAAGGTGCGGCCTCGGGATACCTTTTAAGGGCGGCAAGGGTCTCCACCATAGCAACATTGCCCCAACCATCGCCCGAGACATTCTGGCTCAGATGCTTCTTCAAAGCATCATAGGCCTTAAGATACTCGCCTTTGGCCATGTAGCTCTTGCCCAAATAATAAAAAGCCTCAGGAGCATAGCCGTTACGAGCAAAGTAGGTGGCTTGAATAAGAGCGTCAATAGCTAGGTCATAGTCGCCTTTCTCAAAGAGCTGCTTACCCAGCTTGGTATTCTTATTTGCCGGGTCGGTGGTATTCTTCTGACTATTCTTAGCCTCTGCGGCCAGAGGTACGCAACTCAGCAAACCCAGCCCGACTGTCACAGCCGGAGCAACTGGAAGCAGGGCCAAAAGAGCTGAAACTATTGCTAGCCGCCTTGGTGCTTTCAAGTCTTTGCTGTTGAAGAAGATTATGCTCAACTAGAATCACCTATCTATTCTTCTCTCGGTTCTAAATATAGTTTTTAGGGCATTCTATAGTCTTTGGGGCTTTCTATAGTTTTTAAGGCATTTCGAGAAGCTCTAAAAATTCACTCTCATCAAGTATCTTTATACCAAGTTCCTGGGCTTTCGCTACTTTAGAGCCTGGATTAGCGCCAACCACTAAATAGTCGGTCTTCTTAGACACCGAAGATGTGGCCTTTCCACCCCGAGCCTTAATCGCTTTCTCCGCCTCTAGACGCTCAAGTTTCTCCAGTGTGCCCGTCACCACAAAAGTTTTACCCGCAAGAGACTGCGGCAACACAATTGCTTGCTTATCCTGGTCTACTTCCATCTTCACGCCCAACTCAGCCAGCTCAAAGATTAGCGCCCGGTTTTCTTCTTGGGCAAAGAACTCAATGACGTTCTCAGCAATGACCGTACCGACTCCTTCGATGGCGCACATTTCTTCAAGAGTGGCTTTAGCAATAGCATCCATAGAATTAAAGCGGTCGGCCAAAAGCTCGGCCACCGAAGCACCAACGTGCCTGATACCTAGGGCAAACACCAAAGCCGCAAGTGGTCTTTGCTTAGAACTTTCCACCGCGGCAAGGATGTTCATCGCCGATTTCTTGCCCATGCGCTCAAGGGTGAGAAGCGACTCTTCCGTGAGGCGATAGAAGTCTGATTGTTTTTCCACAAGATGGGCTTTTACCATTTGCTCAATCAGCATCTCGCCAACACCATCGATATTCATGGCCTCTTTTCCGACCCAGTGAATCATGCGACGCACCTTTTGGGCGGGGCAACCATGAACATTGAGACAGCGGAACACCACTTCTTCGCCAACCCGTGCCAGGGCACTGCCGCAGGCCGGGCACTCGGTGGGATAGACAAAGGGAGTACTATCGGCTGGTCTTTTATCAAATTTGACACAGACGACTTCAGGTATGATTTCACCGGCTTTGCGCACGACAACAGTGTCACCGAGACGCACATCAAGGCGGGCAATCTGGTCGGCGTTATGCAAGGTGGCACGCTTCACTGTGGTGCCCGCGAGAGTAACAGGGGCCAACCAGGCAGTTGGAGTAACGGCACCAGTGCGCCCAACTTCGAAGCAAATATCTTCTAGTTTAGTCTCTGCTTCTTCTGGTGGATACTTGAAAGCAATGGCCCAGCGGGGGCTGTGGGAGGTATTGCCTAGCCTATCCCAGAGTTTACGGTCGTCGAGTTTAATCACCACACCATCGGTTTGATAATCTAAATCGTGGCGTAAATCGGACCAGTGATCAACAAAGTCGCGCACTTTATCTAAACCATTGACCTTTTGCCGACTGGGCTCAACTGGAAGTCCAAGAGCTGCAAGTAGATTTAAATTGTCAGCCTGACTTTTGGGTTGCTTAATCTGCTCATCAATAACATAGATAAAGTAAGTCCAGAGTGAAAGCCTACGAGCTGCAGTTTTGCGCGGATCTTTTTGGCGCAAGGAACCAGACGCAGCGTTGCGCGGGTTAGCAAAAACGGCCTCATTCTCTTCTCGCAAAGCATTGTTGAGACTGGTAAAGCTACTGACCGGCATGTAGACTTCGCCCCGCACTTCGATATGAGCCGGCATCCGGCGCTCGAGATGAGCAGACGAGTCAGCCTCAGCATTATTTTCAGAAGAAGAAGAAGAAGAAACAGCCAAAGTACCATCCGGCAGGACAGCCACAGGCTTGAGTTTTTGTGGCAAGCTCTTAATTGTCTTCAAGTTGAGGGTAACATCTTCGCCAACTTCGCCATTACCCCTGGTGGCACCCCGAACAAAGACACCATTCTCATAAGTGAGAGCAATGGAGAGACCATCTATTTTATGTTCGCAAACGAAGTCGAAAGTTGGTTCTTTGTCTTCAATCTCAAGACCGCGCACAAGACGCTCTTGCCACTCTGATAAGTCATCTTTAGACATAGCGTTGGCAAGGCTGAGCATTGGTATGCGATGGCGTACAGGAGTAAACTCAGTGCTCGGCGCGGCTCCCACTCTCTGAGTTGGACTCTCTGGCACAATCAGCTCAGGAAACTGACTTTCTAAGCTCTCTAGCTCACGATAGAGAATGTCGAAATCAGCATCGCTCAACTCTGGTGCATCAAGTGCATAATAACAAAAGCGGTGATGCTCAACTTCTTTACGAAGCTGCTCTATGCGCAAGCGAGCTCCCTCGATTTGACTGGCGTGGGAGCTTTGAGAACCGGCTGTCTCAACCATTGAGTACTCCTTACTTTAGCTGAGGTTTAGTGAAGACGAGGCTAAGCCCTAATCAAGCCTTAATCAAGACCTTCACGACTGAGAATGACACAATCGCCTTGGGCTGTGCCAGAACAAATAGCAGCCGCACCATATTTAGCACCACGTCTTTCCATCTCACGAGCAAGCGTCAACAAAAGACGAGCACCACTGGCACCAATAGGATGCCCAAGAGCCACAGCGCCACCATTAACGTTGACTTTACTCTCGTCGATGCCCAGCATTTGCATTGATTTAAGAGCAACCGAGGCAAAAGCTTCGTTGATTTCAAGCAGGTCTAAATCTTTAACGGTTAGGCCGGCTTTCTTCAAAGCCTTCTCAGTAGAAAGAGCAGGCACAGTGGCTAAGTAAGGAACGTCTTGGCCGATTGATGCATGGCTTAAAATCTTGGCTAGTGGTTTGAGGCCTAGCTCTTTTGCCTTATCTGCACTCATTACCAAAAGCATGCAAGCACCATCATTAACACCAGGTGCGTTGCCAGCCGTAATCGATCCCTTGTCGTAGAAGACAGGTTTGAGCTTAGCCAGAGCTTCTATAGTGGTATCGGCGCGAGGTGATTCATCGCGGTCAATAGTCTTGAATTGCCCTTTTCCAGCAGCGACTTCAATTGGCAAAATTTCGTTCTTGAAGGCACCAGAATCTATCGCTTTGATAGCTAATTGATGACTGCGAAGAGCCCATTTATCTTGAGCCTCGCGACCAATCTTAAACTCTTCGGCAACCTTGGCGCCGTGAACAGCCATGTGCACGTTGGCCACTGGGCATTCCAAACCGTCATTGAGCATGGCGTCTTTAAAAGCCACATGGCCCATACGCTTACCGAAACGAGCAGAGTTGGCTTCTACCAAGTATGGCGCTTGGCTCATTGATTCCATGCCACCAGCCAATATGATATCGCCATCGTTGGCACGAATGCGCAAGTCTGCCAGAGTGACCGCTCTCATACCAGAAGCACAAACTTTGTTGACCGTTGTGGACTCGGTGGTATTAGGTAAGCCAGCGTCAAGCAATGCTTGCCTCGAAGGAATTTGACCGCAACCGGCCTGCAAGACCTGACCGATAATTACCTCATCAATTTGGCTGGCGTCAATTTTATTGCGCTCTACCAACTCTTTAATCAACGGGCTAGCCAGCTTCACAGCACTCAGGTTGGCAAGGGCTCCGCCCATCTTGCCGAAAGGAGTACGCAGTCCATCGATAATTACGGTCTCTCTAGTACTAGTGCTCATGGCTCAACCTTTTCTTTACTTGGTAATTCCCACTAACTAAATGGTACTGGTCCAAGTAGCCAACGCCCCTCAACATAATCAAATGTTCCGCTTGCTGCCAAAACAGTTGACTGATAATAACTAGCCTCGATCACCAGCCTGGAGGGCAACGATGTCATGATGCCGAAAAATGTCGCTGCATCAGCCTCAGTTGCTTTATGATAGAGCCAGTCAATATTGGTTGTAGAATCTTTTATTAGGAATAGTATGCCTAGACCATCGTCTGGCTCAGGAAAAGATTTAAGAGGGAGCGAAAAGCGGTCACCGCTTCAGCTTTGGCATGCCTTCAATCAATCTCTGGAAGAGAAGAGAGCAGATGCGGTTTTCGAACCAGAGCATATCGAGCCAGGCCGCAGAACAACGGCTCTTGGTATCGATTTTGGCATCGGTTTTTTGCTCAGTATGTTCATAATGCTGCTGCCAGTAGTCAATATTTTCCTGACAAGTCAGATGATTATTATGATCTACTTGATATTTCGCGATTATTTCTTCGAAGGACGCGGCGTCGGCAAGAACCTTATGGGCTTCCAGGTGGTTGACATCTATTCAGGCAACTCACCATCACTCCGGCAAGTAATTGAGCGCAATGGCATCTACCTAGGCCCACTGCTTATATGTCAGGTTCTCGCACTTCTTGTAAATTTGTTACTACCCTTACTGACGCACATCCTTCCAGTGCAGGCCATAGCGCCTTTAACAGCCACAGTCTCAGCTATTGGCAACATCATAGTTGCTATTTCTGCTCTTTACCTATTCGTAATACTGCCCCTCGAAAGCTATCGGTGTTACGACAGGGAGGATAGTATGAGACTGGGTGACGAAATCGCCGGGACCTGCCTGGCTAATTCCGACATGAGTTTCAGCAACTTCTTATCCAGATAGATTCGCAAACAAAACAATGAGTACTAATCCAAAAGTTGCATATATCTGGGGTCCCGTGACCGCCTTCAATGGTCCCCTCGCCGCCTATCTGGTCAAGCGCGGTTGGCATGTGCACTTTGCCTGCAAGTCTTCACTTAATCTCTTGAGCCTTTCGCCGCTTGATCTTAAAACCCAGGCACAAAATATGCTCTACGCCGCTCTTGGCGGAAAAGAAGACGAACGCGTTTTCAAAGACAGGCTCAAAGTTGTCGAGCCAAGCGAAGCAGCTAGATTTAACAAGTATGACGCCATCATATTTAGTGCCCTACCACCAAATTTTGATGAAGCTCGCTCTCCTCGCGCTCCCCTGGCGGGAACTGACTTCAAGGCCATAGTCAAAGCTTTCAAAGGCACACCGACCTTCATCGTATCGTCAATCTGGGGCGGAGTGCAAAAAGATGGTGTTGTTCCAGAAGAACTAGAATTTGCCAGACGCAAGCCCCTTAGCAATTGGGAAAGTACCTGTCAGCAATACGAGCAAAGGGTCTTAGAGAGCCTCAGTGGCACTGAGTCGCCCTGGTATTTGGTACGTTTACCGCTAATTAGCGGTGACACCAAAAGCGGTGAAACAATTAAATATTCAGGCATTCATAGCTTACTGAAAGAGCTGGTACAAGAAGCCTCTAAGCCTTTCTTCCCAACCTCATCGCTAAAGCTAGCCTACAATCCAGATTCAACTCTCTGGTTCTTACCAATTGACGTAGCGGTTAGTACTTTCTTCCATTTCATCGAAGACAATTCCCGGCCGCGCATATGCAATTTAGTTTCGACGCAGATGACCCTCAACCGCGAATGGCTTGCCCATTTGGCTCAATCGCTAAATTGCCCAGAAATACAGTGCGCGGAACAAGATGGCTTAAATCTACCGAGCACTCTGCGTAAGCTTCTACTCGATGATGTTCAAGTAAAAACTCGCAACTTATTTGAAGTAGCAGGGCGCTATCAAATATTGCCGGTGCGACTCGATAAAGACTATTTCGACAAACTAATTAAAGCAGCGAAAAGCCATAATTGGGGCGAGCATGTAGCTGTGGCGGAAGAGCCGAGCAGCCTAGACTATTCAGAGCAGTTGGCCCACTACTATTTTGAAAAATTCGTACCAGAGCGGATTGAACAAGGCGCACTTAAAGAAGCAAAAATAAATGGCACCAGTATTGGTTTTCATTTAAGAGCTGGTAGCATACACGGCTGGCTTCTGCGCTCAAAAGCCAATGGTGAACCAGAAGTGGTGCCATTTGATCCAAGTCTCGACAAACCTGATATTTGCTTCCACTTTAGTGGCATGACTCTATCGCGCTTGATTCAAAAGAAACTGCTCTTACACAGAGCGGTACTGATGCGCGATGTTGAAGCTCAAGGCAACCTCTTCCAGCTATGGCGCATTACTAGCACCATAGAAAAGTTTTTGCGAGACAATCCTATTGCTTCTAAAGATGTCCCTGGGTTAGCCAATTTCCATGCTGACGAGCTGCCTGAACCCGTTAAAGCAGATTGAAAGAAAAGTCGCAGAGCAACAAGCCCAGGCAAATTGGCATTGTGGTGCCAACAAGTTTTGAGCTAGCTCCTCTACTCGAGCTAATTCCAGAACTCAAGCCCGTAGCAAAATCGCCCTGGCAAATTTACGCAGCCGAACTACCCGGCGTAAATCTAACTGTAATCATCTCTTTCATCGGCCCTGCCAATGCCGCAGCAGCCACCGAACACTTAATTGGCAGGAACACCAACTCAAATCTAGACTTAATTTTGCATGGTGGCGCAGCAGGAGCCATCAACGAAAGTCTGCTACCAGGAGACATGGTGCTTGGTGCAGCAATGAAAATCATCTGCTCAGAAGAAACGCTAGCAGTGCGGAAAACGTTGCTCATGGCCACCACATCTATTCGCTATTTAAAAGATGGAGAAGCAGTGCGGCTCGACCAACTACAAGGTGACGACAAACTGCTAGAACAGGGTCTAGCGACTAGCGCCAAACTAAAGGCCAATTTTTCCAAATGGAGCGGCCCTGGTTGGCCGAAAGAAATAGCAGACAGAGAGCCACGACTCATTGCCGGCGTAGTGGGCTCACTAGATGGCTGGACAAAGGGTCTGGCCCAGCTCAATTTTGTGCGCGACAATTTCGCCGTCGATGCTGAAGATATGGAAAGCACTTACATAGCCCAAGTAGCAGCCATTCACGGCATAGCCAACCTAGCTATAAGGGCTATTTCAAACAATGAATATGTACAGACTTTAGAGAAAAACGAAATTATCCCAGCCGTGCAGGCGGCGGCTCAACGAGTGGCTTTCGTCATTAAAGAACTAGTAGAGATAAATAGCCAATAAAGCTATTGTGGTGCGCCAGAGCTAGAGCTAGAACTAGAGCTAGAAGGCTCTGTTGGCTTTGGAGCAGGGGTCGTTCTAGTCTTCTCATAGCTGCGACCATCAGCTGTTGTACCAGTGGTGGTGATAGTCTTGTTATAGCCTTCGCCATTGCCGCCACTCACTGACTTATCGCGGTCATAGCTGCCGCCGTTACCAGTCGCTCCTGTGGTTGATACATTCTTGTTATAGCCTTCGCCATTGCCGCCACTCACAGACTTATCGCGGTCATAGCTGCCGCCGTTACCGGTCGTTCCTGTGGTTGATACATTCTTGTTATAGCCTTCGCCATTACCTGCGCTGACAGTCTTGTTGCGGTCATAGCTGCCGCCGTTACCGGTCGTTCCTGTGGTTGATACATTCTTGTTATAGCCTTCGCCATTACCTGCTGTGGCCGTCTTGGAGCGGTCATAGGAGCCGCCATTGGCAGTGGTTCCGGTGGTCTCGACAGTCTTAGTAACCCCCTCGCCCTTCGTGTAAGACACCGACTTATTGCGATCATAAGTACCACCATTGGCGGTGGTTCCAGTGTTAGTCACTCCTTTCTGGTAGCCTTCACCATTGCCAGCACTGACCGACTTGTTGCGATCGTAACTACCACCATTAGCCGTGGCTCCCTCGCTATGCTTGGAGAACGAATTGGGAGAATTCCATACCCTTTGGCCACCAGAACCAGAGCCGGAAGAAGAAGAAGAAGAAGAAGCACTACTAGAAGTTTGGTTTTGACCACCTAAGCGGGCTGAGTTTTGACCACCTAAGCGACCTTGACCGCCCCAACCAGACCCTCCAGTGCCCTGCATACCACCAAAGCGCTGTCGCAGTTGGCCATTGCCGAATTGACCAGAGAACTGACCAGAGAATTGGCCTGAAGACCGGGCCGCGGCGAAGCGCCCGGAGCCAGCCCCAGAGCCTCCGGCCCCTGAATAGCCCGCCGCCCCCCGACCGCCGCCGTGACCACCGCGAGATTGAGCCGGTAGAGAAGAGAAAATCATGGCCAAGGCCATAGCTGCTAACAAAGCGGATTTGCCTTTAACCATTTTTTGCACCTCAATTGGTCGTTACTTCTCTAAGTACGACAAAACCAGGCAAAAAGTTCTAGCCGAAAAGATAAATCCCTTCTAACAAAACTCAAATGGTATGACCCTCGCTAACTAGAGGGTTCCCAATAATTTTCCAGTTGCGCCCTAGCCCCGAGCTTTGTTAGCGTTGCTAATCTCAGCATGTGACTTCATGGCAGCTAGCAGATTCGCCATTTCGATAGCGCAAGCAGCAGCTTCAGAGCCCTTATTGCCAGCCTTAGTGCCAGCCCGCTCAATAGCTTGTTCGATAGAATCAACAGTCAGTATGCCGTTGATCACAGGCAAACCTGTTTCTAGGGCGACAGCGGCAACCCCAGAGGCAGACTGTCCAGCGACAAAATCGAAGTGAGCAGTAGAACCACGGATAACTGCACCCAAACAAATAACCGCATCGTAGCGACCGGTGCTTGCAGCTTGCTTGGCGACTAGAGGAATTTCAAAGGCACCAGGACACCACATTATTTCAACTGCTGCCAAATCAGCGCCATGACGCTTGATCGTCTCTAGAGCGCCATCAAGCAAGGGCTTAGTGATAAAGTCGTTAAAGCGGCTGACAACGATTGCAAAACGCAAACCGGTGGCAATCAAACGCCCTTCAATAACTTCTGGTTCGCCTTTAGACATTGCCGCTCTCCTTCTCTTTCACTGCACTTTCCTTCATTGCACTAGCTTTGGTTTCAGACAGCTCAAGCCAGTGGCCGAGCTTTTCTTTCTTGGTGAACAGGTAATTCATGTTGTGGCTGTTGCATGACGGTGGCATACTCACACGCCCGGTCACTTCTAGACCGTAGCCCTCAAGGCCGACAATCTTTCTAGGATTGTTAGTGATAATTCGCACAGATGTCAGACCGAGATCGCTCAGTATCTGAGCACCAACGCCATAGTCACGCAGGTCAGGCTTGAAGCCTAGAGACTCATTGGCCTGCACTGTATCTTGGCCCTTCTCTTGCAGAGCATAGGCTTTGATTTTGTTGAGTAGACCGATGCCACGGCCTTCCTGCCGCAAATAAACCAACACGCCGCACTCTTCTTTGGCAATGAGAGCCATGGCCGCTTCGAGCTGCGGGCCGCAATCACAGCGCAAACTAGCGAAAACATCACCAGTGAGACACTCAGAGTGCACTCTGATCATGACGTCACTTTGTCCAACCACATCGCCTTTGACCACAGCAATATGTTCGCTGCCATCAAGGACGTTACGATAGGCATATAGTTTGAAAGTGCCATAAGCTGACGGCAACTCACATTCGGCTTCACGCACAATGAAACGCTCACGCACCAGGCGATAGGCAATCAGTTGGGCAATATTGACAAACTTGATGTCATGCTTGCGAGCAAATTCACGCAACTGCGGCACTCGAGACATGGTGCCGTCGGCATTCATTACTTCGCAAATCACACCAGAAGGGTTGCAGCCAGCCAGTCGAGCCAAATCGACTGCCGCTTCAGTATGGCCAGCTCGTTGTAGCACGCCACCATCTTTAGCGATCAGAGGAGAGATATGGCCGGGGCGCCGCAAGTCTCCTGGCTGAGATAGCGGATCGACAGCTACTTTCACGGTGGTTGCCCGGTCATAAGCACTGATACCAGTGGTGACACCAAATTTAGGGTCGGCATCGACAGTAATTGTAAATGCTGTGCCCTGTGATTCAGTGTTACGCGCTACCATCATGGGTAAGTCAAGCTCGCGTGCTCGCTCACTTGTTAGAGACAGACAGATCCAGCCGCGGGCTTCAGTGGCCATAAAGTTGATCATCTCAGGAGTAATCAACTCAGCCGCACAGATCAAATCGCCTTCGTTCTCTCGCCCCTCATCGTCTGATACAACGACGAATTTTCCAGCTCGAAGGTCGGCCAAAGCCTCTTCGATTGAATCAAAAATTTCAGAGTCAGCTTCCATGCGATCCCCAAATACATGCCAAATATATGCCGAGCACAGACAAAGCATAGCCCCGAAAACTCAGCGATGGAACAGTTTGATCAACTTTATTTATGATTAGTATTGGTCAGGCGAGCCACATAACGGGCGATGATATCGGTCTCAATGTTGACTGATGAGCCCACTTTGAGCTGTCCAAGGGTGGTAACGTTCCAGGTGTGCGGAATTAGAGCAACCCTAAACCAAAACTCATCTTCTGCTTTTTCAGGAATCTCACCGCAATCAGCAACCGTAAGAGAGACGCCATCCATAGCCACTGAACCTTTTTCGACAAAGAAGGGCGCCCATCGACTATCGAGGTTGACCTCGACCACATACGAAAAACCTTCTTCAACGATGCTGGCGACTTTACCCACTGTATCGATATGACCAGTGACAATATGACCACCAAGACGATCGCTCACTCTCAGGGCTTTTTCTAGATTGATTTTACTACCGACCTTGAGATCACCAATTTTTGTTCGGCGTAAGGTTTCTATCACGGCTTCTACAGCAAACCAATCGCTGCCAAAGTCAACTACTGTCAAACAACAACCACTACAGCTAATTGACTCACCCAGTGCAGCATCTGCCAGTATCTCTTTGGCGCCGATTTTGAGCCAACGACCATCCGCAGTGTCTTGAACTTCAAGCACTTCACCAACTTCTTCAACTATTCCTGAAAACAAAATGTCCTCTCTTAAAGTGCACCCTTAGTTTGTATTCTTAATTTGGCGACAGATCTTGATACTGAGTGAGCAAGAGCTGGGTTGTACCGGCTCTCTGACCGATCAAATATTGAAAGATGAAGCGTCTCTCAGCCGTTTCTGCCGCCGAGTGAATAGCACAAACACCAGATACCTGAACCGGGATAAGCCCCTGCTGGTTAGGCTCACTAACTTGAACCTGATCAATACGAACCGCACAAATTTGTTTGCGCTCTTGCATATCTAGCACTAGAGCGTGCATGTCTTGAGCGTTTTTTGGCAAAACTCCCTGACTGGTGAGACTAGAAGCCAATGTTGGCCCCAATTCCTCACGCAATTGAGTCATGTTGTTTTCGCAAGTTATATAACTAGTATCAAGCAAGTGCCCAGTCACCTTGCGTGAGAATGCCTCTACGTCTTGCTTTACTTCAGTGGGCATTGATTTCTGCGGTCGAGTGAGCCAAAGAAAACCGTTGATTATCAAGCTAAAAACCAAGAGCAAATGCACGCCGTAGAGCTTAACAAGCTGCTCTGGTCCAATCTTCTGAACTCTCCAATACATAAATTACTCAGCCTCCACTTTACCTAAGAGCCACTTGTCTTTATCTTTGTAGAGAGTGATTACGGCTTTGAATTTGCTTTCTAGAGGTTTGGTCTCTGACTGCGTTACTTCGGCCGCTCCTGAGTTATCTTTTGTACTGCTAGCTCCTTGTTGTTGATCGCCTGTATTGACACTTTTATTGGGCGCCATCACGACTTGATTGCCTTGAATGCGCACTTGCCCATCATTCGGGCCCCTCTTAATAACTTTCGCCTCGATCACCTTGGCCTGACTGTTAAACTGCATATCGCCAGAAATGTTCTGCCAACGCCAGCCATAGACACGCTCACCGATTACAGCTGCTCGCTCTTCTAAAGCTTTGTCTGCCACATACTGCTGCGCCAAACGGGCAGCCACAAGTAGAGCACAGAAGAGAACAAACCATTTGCTAAATCGAAAGAGCTTTTCCACTTTAACCCTCGTGCTGCAGGCCTAGATAGTACACGGCTTGGCGACAAGCATCAGTGTGGGAAAGCTTTGGATTCTTTGCTTTCACTTCTTTAATCATATCGAGTCTACGAGGAATATCTTTGATTGGCTCCGAAGTGCAGATCCAATAGTCCATCGGGCTTGGAACCAATCGAATGGTGCCATGGACAGAACCAACAATGAGCAAGCATTGGCTATCACGCCGTTTTTCTTCATCACGCGAGAAGTTCTCAATGGCAACAGTTTCAGCGTCTGTCAGTCGCAGAGTTTCTTTGAGCATCTTCAAATCTGAAGGGTCTTGCCTGAGCATGATCTTCATGTGCGAGTTTTTCACCACAGAATCGGCCTGTTCAGCCTGTCTAAAGAAGTCTTTCAGCTGCTGAGTAATGGTGACAAGCATCATACCGTAGTGCCTAGCTCGTCTCGACAAATCGTCTAACAGGCGGGCTCCGGCTTTGAATCTCATCAAAGTGGCAGCTTCGTCGATGATGGCAGCGAAACGCTGGCCACGCGCCTTAGAATCGGCTGCTCGTCTACGAATAAATTCTGCCAAGATATAAACGGCGATACGCTCAAGCCTAGGCTCGTTCACTTCTCTGGTATCAAATACGATGAACAATTTTTCGATATCAATGTTGGTGTGACCATCGACCAAACCACCAAAGGCACCACTTCTGGTGAACAATGATAGACCGCGAGCAAATTGCTGAAGGCGATCGCGCTGTAGGGGGTCAACCTCATCAGCGGCAGCCTGAGCCGTTACTCTAGCTAAATCACTCATAGTCGGGACGACACCTCTAAAGTGAGCGTCCATATAAGCAACTCGAATCAAACCATCTAATAGTGACTTTTCTTCAACGTTTAGCTCTTCCCGACCTTCGGGCGCCAGCATCAGGTCGAGCAACGACAGCAGCGAGCTAATTTTATCTGCTGAAGGTTCTCCTTCTTTATCTTCAGGGCCGAGATCAAAAGGATTGAGAATATAGCCCGAGCTGGGACCAAGGTCGATATAGGCGCAAAGCTCTGGACCAAGAAGTTCAGTAATAAAGCGATAAGCACCAAATTTGTCTACCGTTTTATCAATTAGAACAAAGCGCGTACCTAGCGGCAACAGGCGCAAAATCAGCATTGATACAGCAAAAGATTTACCAGCACCAGTTGTTCCGACCACGAACATATTGTTCGCGTCCTTGCCCTGACCTCTGAAGAAGGGATTAAGCAACACCGGTTCTCGTGACACGAGAGCGAAGCCAAACGGCACACCGTCTGGTGTTCCACAAGATGCAGTAAAGAACGGCCACATGGTGCCAACAATCGGAGACATCACGCGGTGCACAACAGCCATACGATCGACACCAACAGACAAAGTCGATTGCCACAAATCAAGTTGCAACATCTGCCCTCTGTCCATCTGAGCACCGCGGTTTTTAAAGATGCGTCTGACTTCATCCATATTTTGCGCCAGGTGCTCAGGTGTATCGGCATAAGAGCGAATGTACATCGAAGTATCGAAGGCTTTATTGGCGCTGCGCAAGAACTCTTGAATGGCAGTAGCAGCCGATCTTGTTGATTCAATCCCTTCAATGTCAGGCGTAGCCAACTGCGTACTAGCTACGTGGCCAAGGCGGTACTTAAATTTGAGGTCCCGTCTGACTTTATCTTGATCACACTGGTGAATGAAGAGCGACAAAGTGTATTCAACCGAGAGCGTAAGCAAGTCAACAAGCCAACCCATCCAGGTTTCGTGGGGAGGAGCAAACATGTACTGGGTGCCAATGTATTTGCCATCAAGCCAAAGATATTCATCAGTAACCTTGAGAGCGGAACCAGCTAGAACAGAAGCTTCAGAAACGTTTGTACGAGATGGTGGCGCATCCCCATCTTTTTCGTAAAGCGAAGGGTTCAAATCTGAATAGATCAAATTGCGCACTTCTTTGCGCGAGAGAAGGCTAGGTCGCAGATTGGAACCACGCAGCTGCTCGAAAGCAGTCTTGACTAGACGATTGAGCGACTCTAAATACTCTTCGTGTTTTTGAATGGAGCGACGGCCATTCCACATTTTGCCGCTTTTGCAATCTGGTGGATGGAAACTAATGACTATGTAAAACTCTCGCTGGGGAACGAAAGTTACATCTTGAACGCGCCGGAACCACTTATCAGTGTAATCGGCATACCACTTGAGGTAATCGTTGTCAGTTTTAAGCAAAATTTGATAGCGCGAAAGATACTCGTCAACTGAGATGTTTCGGCTTTTGATAATTATCTGAATGTCTGATTCGCACGAGTTGGCAAAGTTGGCAAAAGTGCGCGCCATAGTTTCACGGTCAGCTTCATCAAAGAGCAAGGCATTAATGCCCTTACAAGCAATGTACTTGCGAAAACTTCCGTCTGATAAAACTACCAGGCCTTCTTCTTCGTCCTCACCAGGAATGGAATAAATGAAGCAGACATCTTGCCAACTTGTAGCGCCCCGTTTATCTGGGGGTGGCTCGTCTTCGCCGCCGGCAGCATCTGGCGGTTCTTGGCCGAAGGGAAGCATATCGCGCAGCTGGGCAGGCAGGCCATTATAAAAGCCAGCGATGACATTGTTGAAAGATGGCCCCGAGGTCAGGGGGATATAGCGACCGTCCATGGAGGAATCGCCGTCGCTACTATTATCTCGGCGCCCGCCGCGGCCACGTCCACCGCGCTCCCCTCGATCTGATGGCGCATCATAATCATCGTCGTCATCGTCATCGGTATTCTTTCTACCGCGCAAATTAGACGTCCTTCTTATGGGAGATGAGCCCGCACTTCTTACCATTCAAAACCACTCAAAGCAAAAATCTGCTCAATTCCCACCTAAACTCTTACTTCGTTGCATCGCTTGAAAATCGTGTCCTTCAACTAGTTTAGACTTTCTCAACCGTGGATAAAACCCCCTAGTCCTATTTTCCCAGTCCAACGCCCTAATTCGAACCAATATAGAACTCGTCGGACTTCTTTTTCGGCTCAATTATGGTCGGATCTGGATAGATGACTGTCATTTCTTCCGGTTTCGGCACATAGACCGTTGGCTCAAGCCCCAATTTATAGAGAACCACATTCTTCCACCAGCTCATAGGCTTCAAATCAGTAAACTTGACAAGCGGAAGACAAAGACAGAAAAAAGTGATTGCGCTCAAAATATTGGCAGGTAAGTGACCGATTTTCCAGGTTTGTGGAACCTGTGAAAGCAAAGTAACTGAACAAGCCACAGCCACTACCAACATCAAGAGCTGACGAATGGTGAAATCCCAAAGCTTGAAAGCCTTGTTCAGAACTAGCACCTTGTGAATTCTTGACACCTTTACCCCTCAACTATCTGACAACCCACTGCTGGTTAAATCATTCGAAATCAAGCAGCTCGGTTGATCCCATTTCCGCCAGCTTCATTAACCTCCGGGCCATGGTCGAATACTTCGCTGGTAGACGGGCGATTACTTGTTGGTAGTACTCCCTGCAACGTGCAAAATCACCCGTACGGCGGAAAAGTTCGCCGATAAGATATTCAACATCGGAGCGACTTTCTGCTGGACAAGAGACGTCTATTAACGACTTGCGGAAAGCATCAAGCGCCAATCTCCTATATTCCCGAGATTGCGGTATAGCATTAACGTCATCTGCACACCAGGCAGCATAAAGGTAATACATTGCCACACTGAAGAAGTTCCCCCCATCACGCTCGGCCCAGATGGCAGCATTGCGGTACTGCAAATGGGGAGGTTTATTGGGTTGATTCAGCACGCATATCTCACTAGTGGCGAGAAACTCAGACCCCCATAGTGATTTGCCGCAGCTAGGACAAGTAGCAATCAGATACTGCTCATACTGCGGCTTTACATCGCCAACATGCTGGCGTAATTCACTATTGCGCAGACCCGTGTCTACGACCTCTAGCAATTGCTTGCTGTTGAACTTAATTCCGCAATTCGGACACTTGACACCGATATCTGCCAGATACACCCAACTCTCCATGACGTGTAAGTCACTATTGCTGACCAGAATATCTTATGCGTTTTTCAATAAGTTCGCGCCCATTTCTCCTTAAAACATCTAATCAGCTCTGGTTCTCCAATTGTAGAGTATTGGAGAACCAGCTTAGCTAACTAATGACTAGGCCATTCCGTCGTTACCGGGCATACTTTCCCGCAACCGGCGCAACTCCTCTTCTTCGCGCTTCTTGCGTTGAGCCTCTGTCAAACCAGCAAACTTAGCTTGAGTTTCAAGGTTCTTGCTAGCTGCTTGCTGAGGTGGCGGTGCTCCTCCTTCCGGCTTAGCAACCGGTGCAGCCGGTGCTCCGCCAGGGGTCTTCTGACCGGCACCAAGTTTGGCAATGGCTGCCCCACCTAGTGCGTCGGCTAGTCTGTTAGTTCTAGCCGATGACGGCTGAGCGTTACTATCGCTTCCAAAGACAACTCCTTGTGGCTGAGGACTCTGACTTTGGGAGCCATAAGCTTGCTCGGTTTGCGCTTGCTCATGATGGATCTCGCCTTGATGATGACCGTGACTTGATGATGTATCGGGTAATACTTCAGCCACCCATGGTGCATTAGAGGCTATGTGCGCTGATCCATCACCACCCAAGTGAGCACCTTCACGGTGACCGCCAGAGGAGCCCGGATTAGCGTTACCGTACTGAGATGGCTCTGCGGCATAACGCTGTGCGCCATCTCCACTGATAGCCCCATAACTTACGGCCGAGTTAACAACAGAACCGGAGTCAACAGCCGCAGAAGCAAGATTCGCCCCATAGCTAACTGGCGCGCTACCGGCAGAACCTGGGTCTACCGGCGCAGCTCCAACATTAGTTCCATAGCTCAGTTGTGCGTTACCGGAAGAACCTGAGTCTACAGGCGCACCTCCAACATTGGTTCCGTAGTTCAGTTGTGCGTTACCGGAAGAACCTGGGTCTACAGGCGCAGCTCCAACATTAGTTCCATAGCTCAGTTGTGCGTTACCGGAAGAACCTGAGTCTACCGGCGCAGCTCCAACATTGGTTCCATAGCTCAGTTGTGCGCTACCGGAAGAACCTGAGCCTACCGGCGCAGTTCCGACATTGGTTCCATAGCTCAGTTGTGCGTTACCGGATGAACCTGAGTCTACCGGCGCAGCTCCGACATTGGTTCCATAGCTCAGTTGTGCGTTACCGGATGAACCTGAGTCTACCGGCGCAGCTCCGACATTGGCTCCATAGCTAAGCGGTGAACTAACAACTGAACCTGAGTCTAAAGATGCAGAAGCAAGATTCGCTCCATAGCTAACGGGCGCGCTACCGGCAGAACCAGAGTCTGCAGGCGTAGATCCAACATTGGTTCCATAGCTGAGTGGTGCACTAGCAACATAACCCGAGTCTGCAGGCGCAGATCCGACATTGGTTCCATAGCTAAGTGGTGCACTAGCAACAGAACCCGAGTCTGCAGGCGCAGATCCGACACTGCTTCCATAGTTGAGTGGTGCACTACCAGCAGAACCCGAGTCTGCAGGCGCAGATCCGACATTGCTTCCATAGCTAAGTGGTGCACTAGCAACAGAACCCGATTCTGCAGGCGCAGATCCGACATTGCTTCCATAGCTAAGTGGTGCGCTAGCAACATAACCCGAGTCTGCAGGCGCAGATCCGACATTGGTTCCATAGTTGAGTGGCGCGCTACCAGCAGAACCAGAGTCTACAGGAGCACCGCCAACATTGGTTCCATAGCTAAGCGGCGAACTCACAACTGAACCTGAATCTACAGATGCAGAAGCAAGATTAGCTCCATAGCTAACTGGCGTGCTACCGGCAGAACCAGAGTCTACAGGTGCACCTCCAACATTGGTTCCATAGCTAAGTGGTGCACTAGCAACATAACCCGAGTCTGCAGGCGCAGATCCGACATTGGTTCCATAGTTGAGTGGCGCGCTACCAGCAGAACCAGAGTCTACAGGAGCACCTCCAACATTGGTTCCATAGCTAAGTGGTGCATTAGCAACATAACCGGAGTCTACAGGCGCAGATCCGACATTGGTTCCATAGTTGAGCGGCGCGCTACCAGCAGAACCAGAGTCTACAGGCGCACCTCCAACATTGGTTCCATAGCTAAGTGGTGCACTAGCAACATAACCAGAGTCTACAGGCGCAGCTCCAACATTGGTTCCATAGCTAAGTGGTGCACTAGCAACATAGCCCGAGTCTGCAGGCGCAGATCCGACATTGGTTCCATAGTTGAGTGGCGCGCTACCAGCAGAACCAGAGTCTACAGGAGCACCTCCAACATTGGTTCCATAGCTAAGCGGCGAACTCACAACTGAACCTGAGTCTACAGATGCAGAAGCAAGATTTGTTCCATAGCTAAGTGGTGCGCTACCGGCAGAACTTGAGTCTACAGACGCACCTCCAACATTGGTTCCATAGCTAAGTGGTGCACTAGCAACATAACCCGAGTCTACAGGCGCACCTCCAACATTGGTTCCATAGCTGACCGGCGCGCTACCAGCCGTACCATAGTCTAAAGGCGCACCTCCAACATTGGTTCCATGGCTGAGCGATGTGCTACCAGCCGAACTGGCATCTCCAGGAGCGGCTACGTTATAGCCTCCACCAGAAGCAAACTGTGCCATCACAGCTGGAGCGCTGTAGATTCTCTCAGCAGCTGCCATGTCTGTCCCACTGGCAGCCCTAGAGAGCATACCAGTATCGCCTCCGGCAACGACCTGAGCTTGGTTATGTGTGGCGATAGCCATCGCAGCGGTCTCGTTCTGTATACCAGGAGCAGCAAAGTAACTTGCCGTTTCTGTACCTCCAAACGCAGCAGCAACGACAACACCCGCATCAGCTGATGGTGGACGTTCAGCGTTCCCCATCGCACGTTCCAGAACCTGCGCAGAAGAACCAGTTGCACTGAGGATTTGGTTGGCCTCAGGGCCACTAGGATTCAACAGCGCTTGCTGGAAGGACTGTTCTGATACGTTCGCCATGGTCAAGACCGCAGCGGCGGTGTCTTTTGCTAGCTGAGCGCCAGGTATGTTAGGCGTCTCAGCGTTTGCCGCAGTAAATGACTGGGCATTGCTAGAGTCGACAATCGGGTTGCCTGCGGGGCTGAGGACTGGCTGCCCAGAGGCGTCACGAAGGAATACATCGCTATTAGCAGAAGCTATTGCCCCTCCTTGAATTGGAGCATTTCCTCCCGAAACTTGATTACCATCAACAGCAGCAGCGAAGGAAGAACCAATCGCTGTATTGCTTGGACTACCTGAAGCAACACTTGTGGCATCAGGCCCCAAGAAATCTGGAGCTGGAGAATTGTTAGCAGTTGCCAACGGAATATCAGTAATATTGCCGTTGACAGGTAGCCCGTTGGTTGGACCACCAGCAGATGCAGCTAGTACACCAGCACCATTAGCAGCCATAGCTTCCAGAGAGCGGGTGTTATCCGTACCGCTGGTTCCGCCGCCGGTTGTACCACCGGAACTATCAACAGTTCCACCACCACCTGAGCCACCGTCACCACTACCACTAACAGCGACCTGGAGGCTACCGCTAACGTTGCCAGAAAGTTCGCTAGTGTTAGCTGATGGTGGAGCACTTAGAGCAGCACCAATGGCACCCGTATCAAGATTTCCGCCGCCGCCAGTACCACCCGTACCGCTCACATCGCCGTCTGGTGCACCATCAGCACTGTCAGAAAGGGCAGATTGGCTGGCATTCGAGAGCGGAGGAGGGTCCGCCTTTTGATCGCCAGCAGTCTCTCCACCAGCAGACTTGGCAGCAGTAGGAGCAGAAGCTATGCTTTCGCCAAGGCCTCCATCAGAAACCGCGGATGGACTACTAGTGCCGAGGTCACTCGCCGAAGAATTAGAAGCGAGTGCGGGGCTCGCCCCACCCTGACCACTAGTAACCGGTGCGGCCTGACCACCGCCACCATTACCGGCGGAAGCAGGAGCACCGTGGTCACCACCTTGAGAAGCGCCGACACTACCTTGAGAACCGCCGCCCTTGCTACCCTGCGAGGCGCCGTGAGAACCGCCGCCGCCACCACCGCCACCGCCGCCACCACCTTTACTAGCAGCTGAAGCGACCTTAGCAGCCTGTGCCTGAGCGTCATTGACAGCCGCGGATGCCAATCCAGCAAAGTCGAAGGCAGACTTAACCGACTGTACAGCCAGGAAAATCAAAGCCGTAACAATGATGGTGCCAGAATCCCCGACTCCTCTGAAGCAAGCCAATAGCAAAATGGTTGTATTCCAGAATAAGCTCCAGAAACAAACAGTTATAACTCCGTCAATCCAACTAGCTAGAGCGCCACGGAGGGCCTGCACTGGCCATACCCAAAGTGCAGCGGCAATAGGCCCCATGCACCACAGGTAGTATAAAAATGCCATCTGGAAAGCACAAGAAATATTCCAGGTGATGCAGGTACTGTCATTCAAACCATTCATCATCAAACGGTTGATGTTCTTACTTTGAACTACATCTTCATCAGGCACTCGACTTTCTTCTACACCCATACACGGATCGATTCGAGCTGTGACCAGGGTGTTACCTTCTAAAGGAGCCCAGTTTCCGGTTCCCTCAAAACGAGGAGTCTCCTTAACCATAAACGAGTTTCTATTCCACTCAGGTTTATTGATAGGGAAAGCTCTAACGATGGCGCATTTGGCGTCATCATACATATCTGTTCCGAAAATATGGAGATACTCATTGGCAATTGTGTACGTGATCGAGTTAGCCACGTCAATGCCATAGTTGATTACCAGGAAAGTTCCAGGAATAAGGAAGATAGCAACGATGGAGCGAAACAGACCATCAAACGGGTGAATTTCTCCAACCAACACTGGTGATCCCTGGGCAACAATCGCCTTAACTTGAGCCAAAACAGCACCAGGAAGCAAGAGAAGAATTGCCATTGGAACAAAGAGCTGGTCACGGATTCTCTGCCAAACATTGTTTGGCTCAGCAGTGAAGTTAGTAAGAAACTGTTTGCAAAAATCAATGGCCGACAGAGCCTGGTTGATTGCAAGCGAAGCCATACTATTGGCGGCCGCGTTAGCGGACGCACCACCAGTAGCCGCAGCCATCCAGTGAGCCTTTTCAGGATCGTACAGTTGCTCTAGCATAATGTTGTCGTTCATGCGACTGATTAGCTGGAACTGCGTGTCAGATACTGGATAACCAAAAGTCTGAAGCATGTTCTTCGTAATCGCTTGATCTCGCAGAGTCGGCACCGCCGATACAGCGGTAGGAATTGGGACAGGCCACATTTGGACCGGTCCTGATGTGCTATGGGTAACAGTTCCAGGTCCAACAGACTTTTTGTCCACAACCCTATCTTGATCACGAAATTCCTTCATCAGAAGGTGACGCTGCTCAAAATCGTGCTCGATACCACTGGCGGCTTCGTTGTTTGGATTTGGATTGAAGCTAGGGGCGCCAAAAGCAGGGATGGCTGCAGAGAAAACGCCAAAGGCCAGAATGATTAGAACAAGCATTCTATTTAATCTAGCGCTGAGCTTGGTTTTACTGACAATCATTTTGCTGAGCCTCACTTCTGATTCTTCTTTACGCTTCTTTGTATCTATAGTTCGCATCATCCTCACCTCCTTTATGTCGTCTTGGGTTCTTCCTTCTTCTCTTTCGGAGGAGGAGATTGCACCTGGCCTCCAGCCTGCTGGACCATGACACTTGCCGAAGCACTGCCACTACCATCAACGTTGCCTCCGCCGCCTCCGCCTCCGCCGCCACCACCGCTGCCGACAGGCACAGCTACAGCTGTATTACCCTTACCAGACTCTGAGCCTGATTCCGAGCCACCAGTCTTAGCACCTTTTGCACCGCCAACTTGACCGGTGCTTAGTGGATTCACGGCATTGTTAGCACCCAGAGATGGAGGAGTAGCCCCACCACTCTTAGACTCGGCAGATGCTGAAGGAGCAGGAGCACTAGAGACATCCAATTTGTTATTGCCGTTGCCATTGCCACTGGCGTTGGCTTGCGCACCCTTACCATCACCAGCTACGGGTGGAGGCGTATCTTTGCTGCCGCTAGCGCTAGCTGATATTGATGCATCTCTGCCGGTAGCACCTGAATCAGCAACAGCCGCAGGTGGCAACGGAGTATTTTCAGCATTTCCTTGAGGGCTGGAACTAGCGAGAGCTCTCGTTTGAGAGTCTTGAGTCTGCTCTGCTGCGGGAGCTGGTGTGACTGGATTTTGCTGCTCGCCCTGACCATCGGTCGGTGAGTTTTCTTTGTTACCAGAGCCAGGAGCTCCAGATTCACCCTTATCACCGGCACCGCCCTTGCCACCACCTTTGCCGCCGCCGCCACCGCCGCCTTGCTTGTTGTCTTGAGCAAGTTTATCAGCCTTCTCAAGACCACCTCTGGGTCCAAAGCTGAAGGGCGAAGATGGTGCCCACAAGAGAATTCCGAGGAAGCATGTAAACATGCAAACTTCCCACTGCAGATCGGGTGTGCCACCATTAGTGTAGATAAGACGCTGGGTGATAACGGCAAGCACTACCATCCAGTAGAAGCGCCACAGTGAAACCTGCAGCACAGCTTCAACCCAACTGCCAAAAACGTTTCTAAAGAGTTTGCCACTGCCTGTAACTTGCGGCCAGGCATAAAAGGCTGCAGCCAAAGGACCCAGCAACAGCAGATAGCAAATCATTACAAGTTGATAGGCGCCCAGAATCACCAGGAAAATAGAAGCCGTGTTCATCATCATATTGAGGTTAAGCTGCATCACTTGCGAGAGTGCGCCTTGCTCTTCATAGACAGTAGCGCCTTCTGGAACTTGGGCACCTAAGCCCGTGCCAATACCAGCACCAGAGATGAAAGCGCCTAGAGATGATAACCAGCTACCAACGATGCCACCAATGGACGAACCTAGTCCGCTAATGATGCCACCTAGACCACTACCAGCACCGCCAGTGCCGCCAGTGCCACCGGTACCACCAGCACCACCTCCGGCACTACCAGAACCATGGGGAGTGGACTTCAAATAGTTAGCATCCTTTTCATGCTTGGTGTTATAGGACAGCTCATTAGCCCAATCTTGAATCATGTCTGTGTCAACCCAGGGGCGAACGCTCATCGCCATCGAGTTACCGGCATCAATTGACCAGCTTACGATCACTTGGGTAGCCGGAATAAGGAAGACAGCTACGATGGAGCGGAAAATACCCTCAAACGGATTGGCTCCCTCAGCATAACCCAGGTTAAAGCCACGACCAATCTGCCCCTTTACCTGACTGGCAACAGCGCCTGGCAAGAGAAAGAGGATAGCCATAGGGATGAAAACTTGCTTGTACATGCGCTGCACCATGCCTACAGCTTCAGGAATTGTCTTGTACATGACCATTCCTGGGTAGCCAGCACCAGAAGCTTCATTGGCTACGTTAATAAGGCAGTTGCCACCGTCAGCATTGACAATACGATCTAGTGCTGAGCCAAAAGACTGCTCAGCGGTGCCGGCCATACTATTAGAGGCAGAAGCTCCTACCATCTGTGCAGTAGCTTTAGTCATCCACTGAGCTTTTTCAGGGTCCCACATCTGCTCGATCTTCCGTTGATTATTCTCACGGTTGATCATCTGGAATTGGGTATCGCTCAAAGGCATACCAAATGTAGTAAGCGTATTTTGATAGATTTCGTTATCTCGTGCCTGCTTAGTTGTATTAGTAGCATTAAGAAGCGGTTGCATATAGCCCTGGCTGTTATAGACAGGCATGTAGACCGGTGTCACCCTTGGACTACCAGGGTCTGACTTATCCAGGTTAGTCCCGGGAATTTTGCTTGTGTGACTATCAGCTTTTCTCTGAGCATCCTGGAATGGATGCCGTTTGTCATAATCCTCAATAATCTGTTTAGTGGACTGCTCATTGGAATCTACAGTTTGACCATTCTGCTTGGCACCACTTTGGCCAGGAGGCGTACCTTGCGCCAAGGCAGCAGGAGCGCTATTAAAAACAATGACGGCAACTAAGACTAGTAAAGAAAACAGATTGGGAGTGCACCCAACAATCGAGCGGACAACCGTAGTTGCCTTCCTCAATGCTTTTTTCGTTAACTTGTTCATCCCTTCTCTACCCAATTGCTTAGTGTGCTCTGACCTGAAAGAAAAATGTTTGCTTACCTTCGTCATCGGTGCATCTGCAGATTGCGGGTGCCATCTGACAGAGATACCGTGAGTCGGTCGTTCCAGGGTCGCCCAAAGATAGTAATCGTGCCTTGTACCTCCTGGCTGGGCTGCACCAAGGTGGTTTCGAAGTCTGCTCTCATTGCTGCTTCTGATAGTTTATGGTTATTTTCAGAAACTGCAAATGAATCCGGATTGAAAGAGAAGTCACTTTGCCCGCTATTCTTGATGGCGACTGTCAAAATGGATTTTCGAGCAGTGACGTTTACACCCTTCAATTCAAATTGAACGGGGCTAGATGACTCGGCCGGAGCGGCAGGAGTTGCTGCTACCTCACGGGCCTCACGGCCAGCACTTGAGCTGCTAGATGGTTGCAAATCACCTTTGTCGGCAACTACAGCAGTTTTGGTTTTGGCTTTACCCTTATCTTTAGCGCTATCTTTGCCGCTATCTTTAGCGGCGTTCTTAGAAGGTGCTTTCTCAGCCTTAGCGGCCTTAGCCATAGGAGCAGCCATGGCCATCCGCGCGGCCGGTTCTGGAGAGTCAGCAGTTTTAGCAGGCTTATTACCCATGCCAAAAAGTGAACCAAAGCCAAAATTACCAAACATAGAATTTTGCTTTTCGACTGGTGCAGCTTGAGGCTCGGCCTGGGCCAAAGCCTCAGCAGAAGGAGCTATACCAGAAACGCGACCAATGATTGAGCGAGCGGCATTGGCCCCAGCGGCAGCAGACAATTCTTGCTGAGCCGACTTCATATCTTCTCTCGAACTGTCAGCTTCATTTTGTGCCTGCGCCACATCAGCTGCGGCTCTCTGCTTCTCTGAATCAGTGGTAGCAACTTCTACTTCTTGCTTGCGAGCAGCATAGGTTTGTTGCGCCAAAGCAAATTTATTATAGGTGTAGAGGTAGCGGTAATAAGACTGCACTAGGTCTGTCTGCGCCCGGCGCACAGCTGGCTGCACCCGCTTATCGAGAGCAACCGGCTTGAAGATAGCATCAACTTGCCTTGGGCCAACACTGAAGCTACCCTTAGTACCATCAGTTGGCAAACCAACATCAATGCGGTTCAAAACTTCAACAATTCTGACGTCTTTACCAACAGCTTGCTGCATTGCCGGAGTTGAAAGAGCACCCTTCCATAAGACCTTAAGATCATCGCGCTGCTTGTAAGGTGAGCGAGACTCCATGCCAGTTGGTGTGATGGGCACAAAATTAGAAACTTTCTTGCGCTCTGGCTCATCATCACGACCAGAAGAACGAGCAGCCTGACCAGAACCAAACAAACCGGAGGGCCGGGCTGGTTGCTGTGGAGGCATCATTGGTTGAGGATAGCCCTGACCACCCTGGAAGGGAACAGCATAAGGATTGAGGTAAGGATTAGCATAGGGATTGGCATAGGGATTCGCGTATGGGTTGGCATACGGATTAGCGTATGGATTATTCGGGTCTTGATACTGACCGACATTAGCCTGAGTAGAAAGCGTCACCGCTGGAGGTGGTGGTGAGAGCGCCCCAGGCGGAGGTGGAGGCACAGAGCCATACGAGCCATAAGTAGCCGCCTTGGAAGCATCAGCTACCAATATAGGATCAGAACTCGGTGGCATCACAGCCCCGGCACTAGTGGCTTCGGGCGTGCTAGGCACAGCAGTTCCAGCATTCAGGTCCGCGTTAACTGACTCACTGCTGCCAGTCTGTTGACTAGCAGCAGCCGACGTATTCAAGAAACCAGCATTACCCAACTGACCAGAGATAGGCCCTGTAAGTACTTGCGGTAAGACCCTGCCCATTCCTTCAGCATTGGCACCACGCTGTTGCCCCATCGCTTGAGCCTGAGCCATTTGCTGCTGAGCTCTAGCATATTCCTCTTGCCGAGCTTGCTCGACATAGCGGGGATCAACTTTTGGTCTAAGCTGACCAAGTAGACCACCACCAGCATTTGGAGTTTGAGTTTTAGAATCTACTCGTCCCAAACTTCCACCCAGCGGGCTACATCCTGTGACCAGGATGGAGAGCAGAGCTAGTAGTGGAAGTGGTAAGCGCATTGAACTTTAATACCTGATTGCTAAGTTATTTGAGAAGGCGGTCTCGGTCTTTAATTTTGCCAGTGGCGTCAGTTGTAGTTTTAACGCTAGAACCGGCACTGCCGCTGCTTGTCTTGTAGGGGCTATAGGCAGCTGGTGAGCTTGAAGTACTTGCTTGACGAGCGGAGAGAACTGGTTTAACTCCCGGTTTACCAATTGGCCTGACTGAAGTCGTTTTGATGGCTTTAGCCTCAGCCGCCATTTGTTTTCCTAAATGACCTCGTTCAACTCCAGGCAAATTACGATTGACCCCTATGCCACCGGCTGGAATTTGGCTTTCAAAGGTGGCGGAAGGAAGATTACGAGAAGTAGGATTGATTGTAACTACACCACCACTAGGCCCACCGCTAGACAAAGCCGGTAAATTGATCTGGTAGATCTTTTCTGCCTCTGGTTTTCTACGCACATCAGTGACAATCGGGCTTTCATCAACAATTTGAACTTGCTGCCGAGCCTTAAACGGACTGACCTGCTCCAATTGATTCTTCTTAATAGCGAAGCTTCCTTGCGCATGACCAGCACTCGTCGCCGCAGAAAGCACTAATGCTGCCCCTGTGGAAAGGGCAGCGATATAGAGTTTACAGTTGTTCTGCGGCTTAATATTGAACATTTACACCCACTTTATTTACCAAGAAGTTTTGCTCTTACTGATGCAGAGCTGCTAGAGCTTGGAGCGACGTAGCCACCGCCGCTGCCATGATATGCAGCACCATAGCTAGCTGGAGAAGAAGAAGCCATACGATTTGGTGCAGCCGCAGCCGAATTGCCGCGACCTAAGCCAATTGGTCTGGCCGACACATTAGCTTGAGCAGCTCTTTGTTGAGCAGCATATTGCTTACCGAGTTGACCCATTTCAGTACCAGGCAAGGCGCGAGCTGGGCCCATACCACGAGCTGGCATATTGGTGCCGAAACCTGATTGTGGAAGAGAATTAGGAGCCATCCGCATCATTTGCGGGCCACCATTACCCAAAGGAATACCACCTTCTGGAATACGACCGCTGGTACCAGCTGGTCCGATCGGAATTTGATAAGCCTGATCTTCATGGGGAGCTGTGCGGTAATCGTGGACAACTGGACCATCATCAACAATCTGCACTTGTGGAGCAGACTTGTACCAACCAGCTTGCTGTAGCTGGCCTTTCTTCAGGCTGACAGAAGGTGATTGAGCCTGAGCGCTGCTGGTCAAGGCCGACAGCACGAGCGCACCGGTGGTAATCGCCAGATATAACTTCTGTTTTTTCAAACTTTTATTTGTTAGGAACATACTAAAATCCTCTCTAATCCCCGGGTCATCTCATTTCAATTGAATGACCTATACGCCACATTTAAACACCTAATGCATTGGAAATCTCGGCATCGGCATACTATTTAGCGGTTGCAACATGCTCCGCCCCGCACGCCGGGCCAATCTCTTCACCATTTTTCCAGCTTGGCTGGTTGATTTATTACCCGCGGTCTGTTTGTATTCGTCATCAGGCAAAGACAGATCTTGGGTTGTTGCCTGATTGATCTGCACCGCAGCAGGAGCTTCTGGAGCAGAGGAAGACTTATTGCTCAGCGATGGCTCACGTCCCATTCCACTTAATTGTCTTTGTGCTTCAGACATAGGAGCGGGAGCAGCACCGTCGCCACTGGAGTAAACATCTCCACCGCCACCAAAACTGCCGGGCGGATTATTGTTGGCGGCGCCGTAAGGAGTTTTCTTCTTAACGAAAGCACCAGGCTGAACAGAGTTGTAGCCTTGCGAACTGCGTACCTCAGGAGCAGCATTGCCGCCACCACCGAGACCTGGGGCAGAACCTTGGTAGCTAGACGAGAATCCACCACCGCCGCCACCACCGCCGCCAACAGGGCTGCGAGTGAAGCCAGAAGATCCACCACGGATACCTGGGAGATCAAGGCTCTCGGGTAGAGGAGCGAAACCCACAGGAGGAATAGGCTCATCACAGACAATTGGGTCAAGCGAGACATCTGAACGGAATGGTTTTGGCGTTGGCCTCCACATGGGCGCCGATTGTTGCGGAATCACAGCCGCTTGGGGCGCAACCACCTGGTGCACAGGCTGGCCGCCACCATGCCTTGATTGTTGAGTGTCACTAGAATATTGATTATCGCCAGGTTGCTTCACCCAACGCCCCATGTTTACTGGCGGCAATTGAGCATAAGCAGGCAGACTGTTAGCAATGAACAGAGCCACCAAAGAAACAGATAGAGCAACAGGCGCTCTACGAATCGTCTGAACGGCAGCAAGCATATGAGAATAGGAAGAATTGGGGTGATTCAATCTTTATCCCTCCAGGGGACAAATGGCTATATAGATTCTTCATGCCCTATTTATCTAGTAAAAGAAACGCCAAAAAACAAAAAAATAAGGGCTTGACAACAAGATTCTAAGCGGATTTCGCGCCTTGTTCTCCTTCACATGCGCAAGCGAAACCCCTGAACTACTACTGGGGTGACCAAAACTTAATCCTTTTCAGGCCCCTTGTCAACAGAAAAGTATGATAACACCACCAAGAATGTTAGCCAGGCAACATTTTTTTGGGAATGGGGAGATTCCCATCATTAAATTTGTTAACCGAAAAAGACCGGCAACAAAAATCTGGGGGAAACCCAGTACAAAATGCGAGCGTAATTTTGTAAGGCTTATAGAATGGGTATTACCATTTTTAGAGCACTTGGCTGCTGCTAGCAAACTAGCCGGTGCAAATGTTCTTCTTACCAGCCTGGGAAGCCATGAAAGACTTCAATAATAAATATCGCCATTGCAAAATAGTTTGTCTGGCTCTCTCTCTCAGCCTGGTGAGTGCTGCAGCATTTATCAGACCCTGCCCAGCAAAGGCAGCAGCGAGGCGCGGCGGCGGTGTCTATCTCAATACACCCAATCCGACCAATCCGCTTGAGCACAACAACCGAGCAGTAGAATTAGGATCAAAACAACTCTGGCAACAAGCTCTTGAAGAGCATAAATTGGCCCTCGAAGGTGATCCTGAAAACATTACTTTCAGGCGTAATTTATCAGCCGGAGAACTTAGATACGCTGATTCTTTGCGGGCTGCGAAAAATCTTCCAGCGGCAATTACCCACTACAGAAGGGCACTATTTGCCGATCCTAACAATGCCCCGGCTGATAGCAACCTTGATTATTGCTTGAATGCCCTAGGAAAAAATCCATCAGATCCTTCTTACCGACTGAGTTTAGCCAAAGGCGCAGAAGGCACTCCCGACCACTTTGAAGATGCGGTAGTAGAATTTCGCAAAGCAGCAAAATTATCCGACACCGGCATTAATCACTTCTATTTAGGTCAGTGCTTGATGCGCGGCGGCAAAGTCGTGGAAGGCTATGACGAAATGATTGTGGCCTTGCGCAAAGACTGGCCCAAAGACAAAGAAAACACCGAAGCTCTCTCTGACTGCCACACGGTGCTTGGTGACACTCTCAAAGATTTTGCTTACAAAGCCAAAGGCTATCAAGACAAATCAGTTTTCACGCGCCGACTCAACAATGCCGCTTCAGAATATAGACGAGCAGTCACTGTTAACCCCAGTAACTCGAATGCCATTCGCGGTCTGCGCGATGTCGGTATCGAAGCGGTTGCCATCAATCCATCATTTAGAAATCAAATGCTATTGGGTGGCGCCTACCTGCTGCAAGGCGATTTCGACCATGCCAAACTCTGCTATGAAAAAGCCTGGCGAGCAGAGCCAACCAATCCAGACCTGGCAAAAGCCCGCATTGCCTACCACCAGGCCGTGGTAGAGAGTGCTCTGGCCACACCAATGCGCGTGGCCGAGACAGTGCAGAAAGTAGACGACTTAATCAAGCTCAACCCCAATGACGCTCAGCTTTGGTACATTTTGGCCCGCGGGCGCGACCGTCAAGGTGAGAAAGCTGGCGCTGTTGAAGCGGCTCAGAAAGCCATTGCTCTAAATAAATTCGTCAATCCATTGCTAGTTCCCTTCTATAACAATTTAACCGGGCAAGGGCCTGAACCGGCAGCCGGAACAGCAGCCAGCGCCACAGCCGGAGCCCTCGGCGGCACACCCGGAGCAACCGGCCCAGCCGCTGCCACTGCGGCAGCCAGCAGTGCTAAAGCCAAGCCGGCAGTCGATAACAGTGCGGCCTATGGCAAGATTGAAAGCCTGATCAAAGAAAATAAGCTTGACGAAGCGATAAAAGAAGCAGACACTCTAGCTGGGGCCAGCCCGAGCGACGGCAAGGTATGGCTCTTAGAAGGCACTGCCCTAGAAAAGCAGGGTAAGCTGGATGACGCAGCCACTTGCTATCGCCAAGCAGCGGGTCTAAAAGAAGCCGGTGCCGCAGACGCCCTGAGGCAAATCAACACTTCCAGGGTACAACCATTATTAAATGACGCTGAAAAGCTCATCACCGAGAAGAACAACGCTGGAGCATTAGCCATCCTCAAAGAGGCAATCATTCTGGCACCAAATCTACCAAGCCTGCATCGCAAAGCAGCCCAAGTGCTTAAAGCTATGTCAGATGAAGGGGAAGCAGCAAAGGAGAACAAAAAAGCAGATGACCTGGAGAAAGCAAAATAACTCTTTCTTCAAAGTAGCTATAGCCAGCGCCTTTTCGCTTGCTCTGCCTTTTTGCGCCGTATTTTCCCAACTCTCTTTGCCCGCCTGGGCCACCACTTTAGCTGACGCTGACGGCTTACTGCTGCAAAACAAACTAAAGCAAGCTGAAGATGCCTATCGCGAACTTCTTGAAGAAGATCAAACTGGTGATGCCTATGCCGGCCTAGCAGTAGCTCTGGCCAAACAGTCATGGCCAGCAAAATTGCTGGAAGCAGAAAAACTTTTGCGCACAGCCAAAGAAAAGTTTTCCGATAATCCTAATGTCATTGCTGCGGCCGGATATGTCTCTTATGTTCACTCCAAGACAGTGGCCTCGCCAGCAAAGCGCGACCTTTATTTAGAAGCAGCCGAAAAACTGTGCAAAAAAGCTATCAAAGAAAACTCAAATATAGTCATAGCGCAACAAACCTTGGGCATGGTCAAAATTGCCCAAGACGACATGGACGGTGCTGTTGACCCTCTGCGCAAAGCTAATAACTTAGCTGAGAATAGTGTCAATCTCACTTTACTAGCCCAAGTTTTGCTGCATTTAGACCCCCACGATAAAGAAGCAGAAGAGTTCGTAAACAAGGCACTTCAGCTTAAGAGCGACTATGGTCCAGCCCACTTGCAAAAAGCAGTAGTGCTCACCAACCAAGGCAAACACGAAGAAGCTTTCATGGAATTGCACAACATTTCCGATAGCGGACGCAGCTCTGATTGGCATTTAGTTGAAGGCGATATTTATCGCAAGCAAGGTGACGGCCCCTCAGCTCTTGCTAGTTGGGCCAAGTCAAATTCTTTAGACCCGCGCAACCCTGAGCCCTATAAACGTCGCGCTGAGTATTACACCAATCGTGGTGACGGCGAACTGGCGATTTCGGAATACCACAACGCCCTCGATATTTTGCCCAACGATTTTCAAATGCGCAATCAGCTAGCTGAACTGGCTCTGCGCCAAGACAAACTTGAAGTAGCCGAATCTGAATTCAAAACCATTTTGGCCGGCAAACCCGATGACCCTACAGCTATGCTTGGCTTAGCTCGCTGTGGCTTCCGCAAATTCCGCAAAGAAGGCTCTTACCCAGCTGACTTTACCCAGTTGATGGATAAGTTGCAGAATATTGTCACCGAACAATCGGTTCAGGGAGCCGTGATCAAGAACGGCACTCGCGATTTGCAAGAAAAAATCGATTTGTCAGAAGCCGAAAAAGCCCTGACTCAAAACCGCTTTAGAGAAGCTAATTCCAAATTTACTGGCATCATTGAAAAGCATCGCGAAGAGCCATTTGAACTAATAACCCTGGGAGAGCAATGCTTCCAAGAAGGCGACTATCGTGCGGCCGAAAAAGCCTTTACTTATGCCAAAGACATGAATGAAGTATCGACCAGGGCTGAGCAAGGCATGAGCCGCATCAACAATCAGCGCAACGAAGCGGCTCGGCAAGTCAAGCTCGGCGATGCCACCTGGAAAATACCTGAAGTCGCCATTGACCATTACAAGCAGGCTCTATCTGCCGATCCTCAATATTCCAATGCCTATTATGGCCTCTTCAATCTCTTCACCAAGTCTGAAAAGCAAGACCCTGGTCAAGCGATCAACTACGCTCTATGCTTCTTAGAAGCCTCCGAAGATGCCAATCCCTTGCGCAAAGAAGTAGAATCGAACCTGGTAAAACTGAAGAAAAAATCTGGCCCAGTCAAAGGCAAAGAAAATTAAAGTCTAGAAGAAGTTGGAGGTCTTATGGCTGTCGGTAAAAGAGATGCAAAAGCTTCAAAAGGACGCATGGGTGGAGGTTCAAAAAAACCTGACCCGAAGAAAGCTGTCTTTGATGCCACACCAGAAGAAGATGGTATAGACATTTCGCATGACGGCAAATCAGCTATCAAGCCGCACAATATTCGTGAAACCAAAGCATACTTGAAAGCGCAAACTGGCGCCAAGCGCATGTGGTCAAATTATGTGGCCTTTCTCGGCTCCTCATTTAGGCGAATGGATAGAGACGAACAAATCGCTATCATTCAAAAGTTTTCAATGGCCTTAAGTATCGGCATTGCCGTTCTAGCAATCAGTATGTTCTATTCGCTTTTGCCACAGCAACTGCGAGTGCTAGCAGTGCCAATTGCCGTCGGTGCGGCCTGGTGGTTTGGCTCTAAAGTAATTGCGCCACAAACTATCAATCGTTTGGATAAATATATCAATCCAGACTAAAAGTAAAATGCAAATCAACAAAGAAAAACTGAAAGTAATTGGAGGCGCGCTAATTGTCTTAGCGGCAATAGCAGTGATGTTCAATCAAGTGTTCAGCTTTGCCTTTGGCATTATGCGCATGGTTAGCATGATTCTCATTGCCCTAACAATTGCCTGGCTTATAACCAATGTTATGGTGCGTTTGCGCGGCAAGAAAAAGCCAAGCAGCATGATACAAAACGCTGCGACATCTCAATCTGGGGAACTGGCAGCAAAAAAAGCAGAAAGCAGCGACAATGAATCTAACTAGCGAAATCTATTTATCGAAGAAGGACATGAATAAGTTGAACAAGCAGGCGCGGCCAATAATTCTAGCTTCACTTTTTACGATTTTGGGCTCGGCCACAGTTAGCTTGGCCATCGGAACAATAGGTTCAGAAGCGGCTCTAGCAGCGAAAAAAGAAGAAGTATTCGAAGACGCCTACCGCGCCCCTAATAGTTTTCACGGCAAAGCAGTGGTACTTCCTATTGGCACCAGTTTTGAAGGAAGAATTCAAAGCACCATTGGCTCCTCAGCATCAAGACAGGGAGAGCGCTTTAGTGTCGAAGTAAGTGCCCCAGTATTAGCCAACGGTACTGAAGTCTTGATACCAAGCGGAACAGAAGTAATTGGCGAAGTTGTCGAAGCAATTTCATCCTCCCGTCAACCTCAGCAAAAGGGTTTTCCCCGCCCCTTAGGCAAACTAAGAGTGCAACTGATGAGCATCCACATGCCCAGCGGCGTCACCTTGCCGCTAGTAGCATCTCTCTGCGGCGAAGCCAGTGCTAATCAAAAAGGCGGCGGCAGCGGCCTAACTTCGCGCAAATCAAGTGTCGCCTATGTCGGCTCACAAGCAGGCTTTGATGCTGTCAATCCGGCCATGGGCAACAAACGCGATCCCCGCACAGGCAAAATTGCCGTGATCAAACGAGAAGACATTCTCAAAGATCCAATCTTGGGTGAAGCGGCTAATACAGGCGGTGGCAATAACAATAGCCTGGTACGTTCTCTTGTTAAGAGAGGAAGAGACCTCTATATCTACAGCGGCTCACCACTAACTGTCAGATTGGATGCCCCTCTAAAGATTTCTTTTGCTGCCTCAAGCGGTCAGTCTTCGATAGATTCGGCAGTACTAGAAGAACCGGCACCAACACGAGGCAAGGCTGGTAAGCGCTTTGCCAAAGAGCGACCAGCCCCAGAAGCAGAGGCTCAAGAGAGTTCACAGAATGCACCCGCCACCCCTGGTACCATGCCAGCAGGCAATTCTGGCACTAGCTCGACTGGCACATCCAGGCCACGAGTAACTAGCCCGGGCAGTGACTTCTAGAATGCGCATACAAATAAACAGCGAGAATATCGAGACTTTATAATGGCTTCTGAAGATGCAAACTCAAACTCACAATTAGATCAATCGGGTCAACTTCCTTTTGTCGTAGCAATTACAGGTGCCAGTGGCGCTATATATGGCATGCGCTTAGTGCAATTTTTGATGGAAATTAATCAACCGGTTGACTTATTGATGTCGAAAGCGGCCTTGCGAGTTGTTAAAGAAGAACATGACCTCGTGTTTGGCGAAGATTTCAAAGCCGGCTTGCTGAAACACCTTGAGCTACCAGATACAGTACCGCTGCGCACCCACAGCCTGACAGATTATGGCGCCTCAGTGGCAAGTGGCTCTTATCGCACGAGAGGCATGGCAGTTGTACCTTGCAGCCTCGGCACCCTGGGAGCCATAGCCAGTGGACTTACCGAAAATCTAATTCATAGAGCCGCTGCCGTCACCCTAAAAGAACGAAGAACCTTGCTGATATTAGTGCGTGAAATGCCTTTTGGCTTGATTCAACTGCGCAATATGGTCACCCTGTCAGAGGCTGGGGCAGTTGTTGCATGCGCTTCACCTGGCTTCTACCATCGCCCACAATCGGTCGACGATCAGATAGACTTTGTTGTTGGTCGTGTACTTGATCAATTCGGATTCGACAATAGGCTATTTAAGCGATGGAAAGAAGACAGCCGCCCAATCTACCAGGCATCAAAAAAAAGCTAGACCCCGTCGGTGAGGGCACCTACACTTTTGTAGTCGGACTTGTTACCGGCGTCAAAGGCCTGCGAGGCGATCTCAAGCTTAAACTCAAGGGCAACATCGACTTAATTGACAACATCAAGACTGTGCAAATAGCCACTGCTGATGGTGCCAGACAAATCGCCCACGTACGCAGTTTCAAAGCTGAACAAAAACTTGTTCTGATGTCTCTAAAAGAGTTCGAAGATCGCACCGCCAGTGAAGCCATCATCGGCGCCACACTATTCACGGAACGCTCGCAACTAAATGAGTTAAGCGAGGATGAATGGTGGCTCGACGACTTAATCGGCTTGAAGGCTTTCACCGTTGAAGGCGAAGAACTCGGCAAAGTTTCAGCAGTGTTTGGCGAGACTTCTCAATTGCTCGAAATTACCAACGGTGAGAAATCGCATTTGGTGCCTTTTGTCAAAGCCTTAGTGCCAGTAGTCGACATTAAAGCTGGGCGGGTTGAAATCGTCAATTTACCTGGTCTATTTGAGTGATTTTTCGTCTGCAGCGAAATGGCTACTTAAATTCAGACATTAACAATTACTCCTATTAAATCGAATGTGACCGGCTTGATATCTGGTTACATATCTATTACATTACTGTTTATCGTATTAATGATTTTTTTTGGCAGCCCGTGCGTCACAGCCATATTTTTCAAGCAACTTCTTCGCAGTTGCTGTTCTCTGGCACCTAACTTTCTCTTTTAGACTCCCACCCCTCCATAGACTAAGAAAGCCATGAACAGCGCAATTACAACGCCAGTTCTTCTCTCGCCGATCACCGACGAAGAAATTGAACGGCTCGATCTATTTTTACCGACCGTCAATGTCATTTCTTATGCTGGCCCCGGCGTTACCGGTGGCGTTCCCGATTCACTTGAACCAGTAGTAAGAAGGCTAGGGACCAGAGTGAACTGGTTTGCTCTTTCCGAGTTGCCCCAAGCTAACAGCGATTTTGCACCGCCTAGCAAAGGAAGCGCTGGTAGTGGCTTCAGCTACTATGCCCCCATGGCTCCAAAACGCTTGTTTGATGCTCACCAAAAGGTGGTTAATGGCTATCTCTGGGATTTGCTCCACGGCTTTGTCAGTAAAAGTACCTTTGACCCAGAAGCCTGGAAATCATTCCGCGCACTTTGTCAGTCAGTGGCCTCTGAATGTATAACTACAGCCTCTGAGAGCTTCCCCACGATCTGCTGGCTGCACGATTATCAACTAGCCCTGGCGGCACCAGTTCTAGCTTCGCAACACGGCATCGTGCTTTCGCAGTTCTGGCACGCCCCCTGGCCCAAGCCCGAGATAATAGCTAGCTCTCCTATTGGCCGCGAGCTGGTGCAGTCAATGTTGCACAACAAACTAATTGGCTTCCATACCGATGAATACGCCGAGAACTTCCTCAAAACAGTAGCGCTCTTATTGGAAGATGCAGTAGTGGATCTCACCAACTACAAAGCCACCTACCAGGGGCGCACAACAGCTGTAGCAGTATTGCCTCTTGGTGTAGACATGCCTTACTGGCAGGAGCTAGCCGCGGTCTCGAAGCCCTACTCAGAGGCCCTTGCTGAGAAGCTGGGCTTAGCCAATCAATTTATTCTTGGTGTAGAACGACTTGAGTACACCAAAGGAATTTTAGAGAGATTGAATGGTTTAGAGCTAATGCTCAAAACCAACCCGTCTGAACACCGCCGCTTTCACTATGTGCAAATCTCGCAAGAAGCAAAAATTGACGGCACCGCCCAACTTGAATACGCCCGCCAGGTTGAAGCAAAAATAGCTTCAATCAACAAAGAATACGGCCGCGATGGTTGGCAGCCGATTATTCACCTCAAAGGAAAACTCAACCACCAACAACTGGCCGCCTGGTATCAGGCCGCTACAGCTTTATCTATCAATTCACTGAGCGATGGCATCAATGTTATTGCCAAAGAATTCGTCGCTTGCCGCAACGATCAACAAGGGGTCTTGATTCTTTCAAAGGCAGCCGGATGTGCGAGGGAACTAGCTCAGGGAGCCTATCTAGTCGATCCAAAATCTCCAGCTGAAATCAGCCAGGCATTAAAACTGGCACTATCTATCGATATAGAAGAGAAGCGCAGACGGATGAACTCGATGCGCGATGTGCTGACATGGAATCAACTACATAACTGGGCTTTAAGCTTCTTGCGCCTGGCCATGGCTAAGTAAGTGCGACAGCGCCAATTTTCAGTAATTAGAATTGAGAATCTTAGTTACTCAATTCTGTTTTCTGAAGCGGCTGCATAGTTCCAAAGTAAGCAGCATCAACCTCTGGCGACAAGACTATCGATTTTAGACCACGAAACTGGCGCAAAATCGGGACGCTCTTGGGTGTTATATTTGTGCTGAACAGATTGAGATAGGTGATTTTCTTCAATTTTGTTAGTTGCTTCAGATCCTCATCATCCAATTTCGTACCACTGAGATCAAGAGACTGTATTCTGCTCATTCTGGCAATTACGGCAAAATCACTCTTGGTCAACTTGGCACTAGTAAGCGTCAGCGATTTCAATTCCTGAGACGATACAAGCGCCTTCAATACTGGTGTGCAATTTTCCAGACCGATTAACCCGACTCCCTCTAATCGGCTCAAAATCTTGCTGTCGAATAAGGCCCTTTGGCTGATGTTCGAGCTACTAATATTCAGAATTCTTAGCTTCTTTAGACCAGTAATGGCCTTGAAATCGCTATCGCTCAAGGGGATGCCAGACAAGTCTAGAATAAAGAGATTTGGTTGCCGCAATATGTAATCAATCGGAGCTGTCGAGCCGGGCTCTCCACCCAAAAACCTCAGAGCGAGCAAACTACCGTATGAAAAGAATCGCAGCAACTCCGGATGAGCTCGAGTTACTTCATTGGCCGAAAACGAAATTCCGCGACCCGTGCGCCACTGAAACTCCCCTTTGGCTTCATGCCGAGGCTGTAGCCCAGGGCCGATGGTTTCTATGGTGCCGATGCTAATCTGAGCAGGAAAACTGAACCTAACTAAGCCATTCTTTCCGACTCGGAAATAGGGCTCTTTTCTCTCTTTCAGGAACAACGCCACGGCCTTATCTGTCTCGGGGCTAGAACTGACTTCTACAGCATCTAACTCAGCGGCTATTTGTTTTTTGCTTTCTTCTATACTTGGATTAAGACCGACATATGTGGCAGATGAGACTGACACTTTGGGCTTAGCCGGACTGGCCCAGAGCCGCGAACAGAGAAAAACTATTGCTACGATAGCTACGACACTGAAGAGAGCCGCTATAGCCACCACAGATTTGGAGTTGCGGTTTTCCAAGGAATTAGATTCACCAGTCTCACTATTTTCAGAAGCAACAAGTTCAGTGTCAAACAATGCTTCATTGATTCGAAGCGGCTCAGCCGAACCCAGGGCTAGCGGCGCGCCTGAGTACTTTCTTTCAATAGTAAGCAAAACACTTGCCACTTCCGCCAGCGAGCGATAACGATCATCAGGTGCCTTAGCCAACATCTTAGCGACAACAGCTTCTAATTCAGGTGGGAAGTCTACTCCAGCGACTTCAGCCAGCGATGGCGGCATGACGGTGTGATGCATGATGGTTGTTTCGGCAGCAGTGCGCCCCAACAAAGGTGGCTTGCCCGTGAGGGCTTGAAACAGAGTGACTGCAACAGAATACATATCCGCCCGGGCATCCAGTTTACTGCCAGCGCACTGCTCAGGGCTCATGTACAGGGGGCTGCCAAAGACTTCACCTTGCATGGTCAGACCTTGACCAATCTGCTCTCCACCATCCAAGACCTTGACGATGCCAAAATCGACGATTTTGACTCGAGAACCAAGACCAGAGCCAAGCGGCTCAAGTAGCATGATGTTGCCTGGTTTAATATCGCGGTGAATGATGCCGCGCTCGTGAGCGTAAGCAAGTGCTGAGCATACTTGCCGAAATATTGGCAGAGCCTGGTCTAGCGGCAGCCGTTGATGCTCTTGCAAGTAGTCAGCCAGGGATTCTCCCGCCAGCAGCTCCATAGTATAGAACGGCCGCCCATCTGGGGTTTGATTCATGTCGTAGATCTTGATTATGTTGGCATGATCAAGCCTTGAGATAGCTTGAGCCTCAAGACGAAAGCGTTTCCAGACATTCTCTGAAAGGTGTTCAGTCTTCAACACTTTCAGAGCCAGAATCTTATTCATGTGAATGTGTTCGACTTTGTAGACCAGGCCCATGCCGCCTTCGCCAATAAATTCGAGCACCCGATAGCTGCCACCGATCAGTTCGTTTAAAGCGAAGCCGCTCGTGGCCTCGTAAGGTTTGCTCGAGATCTCACCGGTATGCTGCGTCTTCTCGTGAAAATCGAAGCCAAATCGGTCTTCGCCACTGGGATCTTGGGGCATCAACCGCTCCAGAACAAATCAAATTGCCACTATCTATCCCTTAATCTACCCAAATCTACAGCCCATCAACTGGCGTCCATCAACTACCAACCATGCATCCGTAACGCTATGGCTACATTGCTACAATGAAATTTCTGCCTACTAATGGGTGGTCTTAATCACTTCGCGAACAGGCTTGTAAACAATAGTCGAACTACCATTAGAGTTGCGCTCAACATAAATTGGCTCAGGCACTGCAAAATTTTTATACTCTTGCCTGGTAAGCGAAAGCTGCGAAGCAGGCCGCATCCAGTTGCCGACCGTTTCAACTTCAAGGCTAAGTACTGGCAAGTGTTTATCTGGTTGCTCAAGGCGATGAGTAGCATTGATACCTTGCACAACTTTCAACATATCGCGGCGTTCCCCAGCACCTTGAGCCTTTCCCAAAGCCACTTCTAGCATGGCAGTGTGACCACCTTCTAACTGTTTGGTGACAGCTTCAGCATCGAATTTCTCAACTAGTGGTTGAGGCTTAGAGCAATCTGTTGCCTTGATATCAGCCATGGGCGCACCTCGTAGTAATTAGCTTGGCTGAACTTTAAGCCTTCAATCTGTTATTTTCTGGACATTTTCTTGGCAAAACTTTGGCAACACCGCATTGGTAATAAGTCCAAATCAAAATTTTCATTGAGCGAGGCCGGCAGGACGGCAATTAGCATTCTAGAGCGGTTGCATTGCTCGAGGATCTCGCTAGAGAGCGATTCTCCGAAGCAAGCGAGCTCTACCGGCGCTAACATCTTGCAGGTGAAGAAGCAGTTACATTTGGGCTTCATCAAAGTTCTGTGAAGTTACGTTTTTATGCATCGCTGTTTTACAGCCTGTAATCAGGCTTTCGAGCAGTCATAAAAAAATCAACAGTAAACTGAGCTGACAGCATTTCTATACTGAGTTAGCGAGCAGTCGCATGGACAATAACTTTTGTTGATATTCAGGAAACAAAGATGACCGAACTAACGACCATTGTTGACTTAAGTACAGCCCTCGAAGGCACCGGCATATCAAAAGGCCTACTAGCAGATCGCTTTAACATCACGGTCAGTGAAGAAACCATCGACCCAGTAGACTTTCGCGATAGCCGAACAATAGACTTTGCTGAACTGGAAAGTGGCACCATTTTGAAGACAATTAAAGTACCGACGAAAAGTCTTCCAGACGCCACCAGAACATTTCGTGAAGCGATTGCCGAAGGCCTTGTTGAAGGTGGCTGGCTGGCCGTAGAAGCTTAGAAGAGCGGCTCTACTTACTAAGACTAAGCTCGAGAGAACGAGTGCTTAGCTTCGTGCTCACGCGGCAGAACAACGTCACCCAGATGCTTGATGCTTGTACTAATCAATAAAGGAAAGGCTACTCTTTCGAGTAGCCTTTTCCATTATCCAATAAGCGCATTTTGGTTCTAACTAACTACCACTTCAGTAGTGTGAATTTATCCATATCAACTGTCTGACGGCTGCGGTAGATAGCCAAGACAACCGCTAGGCCGACAGCGGCTTCAGCAGCAGCGACAGTGAGTACAAAGATAACGAAGAGCTGGCCTTTCAAAGCAACGGGATCAACGTAGCGCGAGAAAGCAATCAAATTGATATTGACAGCATTAAGCATCAATTCAATTGAAAGCAGCACTCGCACAGCATTTCGCGACTGCACCATGCCATACAAGCCCATTGAGAAGAGCAGTGCAGCGAAGGTTAGATAACGCAGTAGCATTGGTTGACTCAGAGTCAAAATAATGAATGATGCCAGCACAGTCATGGTGACGATTACGCCCTTGTGACCGCCAACACTGCGAAATATCCATCCAGCAAGAGCGAGACCTAGACAGGCCCAGAAGTCATAGTGATTAGTGACTATGCTTTCTATACCAGCAGCGGTAGAAAGTTGTCCGGTATAACTGCCAACCACAGCCGCTGCGACAAGCGCATAGACCAGAGCCAGATTTATTGAAGATTGCGGTTCTTTGACCGTAACTACGTTTTGCACTTTGATCTCCTACCTCTGCAGCGCCAGATTATTTTCTTGCTTCTTAGCTTCGTCGACAATGGCTACATTGTCGTCATCTCTATTCTTCGATTCGCCTTTAGCTAGCATGACGGCTCCCATCAAAGCAGCTAGAAGCAGAACGGATGAGAACTCAAACGGAATGGAATAGTTTGTCACCAGAGCTTCACCCAGCACTTTCACAGCGTCTGGGCTGACAGGTTGATCGCTTAGTGGCCAATGGTTCTCGCCAATCAGCGCTGAATAAAGAGTGACAAAGCTCAATACCGATACCCACAAGCTCAAATTGCGCTTACAGGAAGCGAAAATCTTAGCTAACGGTGGCAAATTTTCATCGTAATAAACAACGGCTTGCTCGCGCTCTAGACGCGGGTTCGTTAACATCAAGGCAATCACTACCATGAGAGTAATACCAACCGCATAAATCATGATCTGGGCCAGTGCAAGAAACTGAGCGGAGAGTAAAAGGAAGATTCCAGAAATCGTTCCGAATACTCCAATCAAAATGAAACCGCTGCGGATAACCACTCTATCGGCCAATACTGCGATGGCCAGACAAATTGACAGAGTCGTCAGTATATAAAACGCCCAGGTCTCAACGCCTGGTGCACTTAATAGAGGTGGGAGTAGATCTTGGCCCATTTTCTTGACTTCCTATTACGCTTATAACGCTTACAACGTTTACGACTTACTCTTCACTAGATTTGGAATCAGCAGGCTTATCTTCGGCCTTGGCTTCAGCAGGCTTATCTTCGGCCTTGGCTTCAGCTGGCTTATCTTCGGCCTTGGCTTCAGCAGGTTTAGCCTCAGCTTTAGCTTCGGCAGGTTTAGCTTCGGCAGGTTTAGCTTCGGCTTTAGCTTCAGCAGCTGGCGCTGCAGGCTTAGCAGCCGCGGCAGCTGGAGCTGGCTTGGCTGGCTTTGGCTTAGGCAATGGCATTTCTTTGCGCTCAAAATAGAACGCTGATTCTTCTTGACTCAAGGTCAATTTTTTCAAATCATATATAAGTGATTGGCGACTGTAGTCTGCCATCTCAAAATCATTGGTATTGATGATGCAGAGGGTAGGGCAAACTTCAGTACAAAGACCGCAGAACATACAAAGACCGTGGTCGATTTTGAAATCGATCAGCTCCAACTTGTTAGTCTCAGGGCTCTTGTGCGAAGTAATTTCAATACACTTATCAGGACAAACCCGTTCACACTGCCGGCATGAAATACAGAGGTGGTCTCCGGTTTCAGGGTTAACAGTTAGACCCAAACGGCCTCTGAAGTGTGGTGCCAGATTAGGCATTTCGTCAGGGTAGTTTTTAGTGATTGGTTCGCGCCAGGTGTGTTTGAACACCGTAGCAAGACCACGCCTCACTTCGTTCAGTCCACCAAACGCTCTAGAGATGAGGTTAGCCATGAATGTTTACGAACTCCCGTGCAAATACAACGATGATGAAAACGATCAGTGAAAGTGGAATCAACCGCTTCCAGCCAAAAGCCATAAGCTGGTCAATTCTGAAGCGCGGCAGGGTAGCGCGAATTAGAATTGCGAAAATAACCAGGCCATAAACTTTGGCAATTACCCAAAGGGTAGCGAACAATGTTTCTGGATTGATTAGGTGTAGGTTCTGACACAAGAACGATTCTCTAATGGCAGCAACCATTTGCGGGATGCCAGGGATCTTATCGAGGATATATGGAGGGATTGGATTGTCTCCACCACCCAAGAACATCACGGTAGTGACGCTAGCCACCACGAACAAGTTGGTGAATTCTGCTAAGAAGAAAATAGCGAACTTCATGCCACTGTACTCAGTGTTGTAGCCGCTCACCAGCTCTGATTCAGCTTCTGGCAAGTCGAAAGGAATACGGTTGATTTCAGCGCAGGCTCCAGTTAAGTAGAGCCAGAATGAAATGATTAGTGAGCAGACCAACAGACCAGCGCATACATAAGACACAGCGCCCATCGGATAAGCAGCTTCAAGCGCCTTAGCACCACCACCACCGATGGCTTGATTAAGACCCACTAAAGCACCACCACCGAGCAGATTCCAGTTAAGAATACCGCCAGCCTGTTGCTGAGCAATCTTTACCAGATCAAGGGTGCCGGCCATTAAGCAGACGGTTACCAGTGACAAAACTAGAGGAATTTCATAGCTGATGGCCTGAGCAGCACTACGCAAGCCGCCTACTAACGAATACTTGTTATTAGAAGCCCAACCAGCCATAACCAAAGCAACCACTGGCAGTGCGCCAGCGGCTAAGACGTAAAAGATACCGGTTGGTAAATTCAATATATGGAAGAGTGGGTGGTCATTTGTCACTGCAGCAAGAAGTGGCACAGCACCGATAATTGAGGGAGCGAAGAACAAAATCGGAGCGAAGGTATGCATGGCAGCATCGGCACCGGTCGGCGTAATGTCTTCTTTCAAAAGCAATTTAACGGCATCGGCAGCGGTTTGCAGGTTGCCGTCTGGACCAACTCTGTTTGGACCTTTTCTTACAGTCCACAGTGCCAGAGCGCGGCGCTCGATCAGAACCATAAACATGGCGTTAATCGGAATGAATACCAAAATGGCAATCACCGGTGTCACAGCTCTCAAAATCTCATTTGCGAGATTGGCCTGATCTCCTAATTGCTGGGTCAACAACATGGGCAATCCAATGCCTACTCCCCAACAAACCATCCACACTATGGTGAAAATGATTGTTAGCCAGGCTATGGTGAGCCTTGAGATTTTGAATATTTCGTCGCCGTTTGCAAACATGAGTTCCAGTTTTACCTTGTTGAAGAAAGACAGAAAGTTCGAAATTCGAGGGAATTTAGCGGTCTACATCAGGAAGGATTATGTCGATCGAGCCAAAGATGGCCATGATGTCTGAGAGTGGGCAGCCCTTCAAAAGCTCTGGCAAAATTGTCAGATTGCAGAAGGAAGGATTGCGCCAGCGGAAGCGAACTGCTTTTTCGCCACCGCTAGAAGTTACGTAGCAACCGAGCACACCGCGTGGTGACTCAACGGCAGCAAAACCTTCACCGGCTTTAATACGCATACCGGCCATTTGTTTTTTGCCCATGATGTCGCCAGTAGGAATCTTCTCAACGCACTGACGGATGATGTCAACGCACTGACGCATTTCCAAAATTCTGGCCATGTAGCGGTCCCAAGTGTCGCCTTCTTTATCAAAGGTGATTACATCAAACTTGAGATCAGGGTAGACCGAGTATGGTCTAGTGCGGCGCAAATCCATAGCAATGCCAGAAGACCGCAAGCAAGGCCCAGTGACACCATAATCAGTTGCCACTGATTGCTTGAGTATGCCCACACCTTTAGTACGCTTCAAGAAAATTGGGTTCTGGGTGACGATGGTTTCGTATTCGTCAATGCGATCAGGAAACTCATCAAGGAAAGCTTTCAGTTTGTCGAACCAGGCTGGCTTGGGATCGCGGAGTACACCACCAATTCGGATGTAGTTAAACATCATGCGCTGGCCAGCGATTTCTTCTAAAAGATCAAAGAGCTTTTCTCTTTCGCGGAAAGGATAGAAAGGGAAACCAAACATGGCGCCCAAGTCAATTAGATAGGTGCCAAGCCAGAGCAAGTGAGAAGTAATGCGGTTCATTTCAGAAACGATTACTCGCATGTACTCAGCCCGTTCAGGAACGGTGACGCCGTCTAGCTGTTCGCAAGCACGAGCCATAGCCCATGAAGTGAACATGCCCGAGAGATAATCGACCCGGTCAATCAAAGCTTGGTATTGAAACCAGGTGCGGTTTTGACCTTGCCATTCTTGAGCGCGGTGCAAGTGACCAAGCACTGGTTCAACGTGTTTGACCGTCTCACCATCAAGAGTTAGTAGCAGCCTCAACACACCGTGAGTTGCAGGGTGTTGCGGACCCATGTTGATGATCATCTCATCAGTTTTCAGGTCAATCTCTTGAATTTCCGTAGCCATTTTTCCGTCCCTAGTAATTCCTGGTTATATAAGAGAATTAGCGCATGCTATGTGGATTTTTATCGTTCAAGGCATCAACTAGTTGTTTGTAGTCTCTGCGCAATGGGTGGCCTTCCCAATCCCAAGGATTGAGGATGCGGCGCAAGTATGGGTGACTGCTATAGCGGATACCAACTAAATCGTAGGTCTCACGTTCGTGCCAGTTTGCTGCTGACCAGAAATTAGCGAGGCTCGGTACTGCTGGCAATTCACCTTCGGCCACATCGGCTTTCTTGGTCAAGACTTTGACCACAAGCTGATCTAAATGAGAGTAAGACCAGAGGTGGTAGACAGAGTCGAATGTATCAGCACTGTCAACACCAGTCACGGTGAGCAACAAATCGAGCTTAATTTCTGAACTATTGCGCAACAGGCGCATTGCCTTCTCTAGTTGATCAGCGGCGACGACAATGGTCTCAACGCCACAAGAATCAGGAAGACGCTCAGAAGAGATACCGTGCTCTTTCAAGAACTGTCCAAACTTGGCTGGCTCTAATGGCACTGGCGGCGCGGCTGGCTCAGCGGGTTTAGCAGCAGCGGCTGCAGCTGCCGGTTTGGCAGCGGGCTTAGCATCAGCTGGCTTGGCTTCTGGTTTAGCTGCTTCTGATTTGACTTCTTCAGGCTTGGCGTCTGATTTAGCTTCTTCAGGCTTAGCTTCGTCTGTCATCTACTTCTAGTTCCTATATATTTCTGGTTTATGTATTGCTATCGGGAGCTTTAGCAAGGGCCGCAGCGGTATCTTCTTGGACCACACCGATCAAATCTTCGAGACAACGACCGGTGTCGTAATCAACTTTACGCACCGATGTTTGGGCGTACATTTTCTTTCTACGCTCACCATAATTCTCGGTGCGAATTTTTTGTTGTAACTTGAGCAGAGCATCAAGAATGCCTTCTGGACGCGGTGGGCAACCTGGCAAGTAAACATCGACCGGAATAATACGGTCGACACCTTGAACCACTGAGTAAGAATCGTTGAACATGCCACCAGTAATTGTGCAAGCGCCCATGGCGATTACGTATTTAGGCTCCGGCATTTGCTCGTACAAAGTAATAAGAGCTGGAGCCATTTTGCGAGTAATGGTGCCAGCGGTCAAAATCATGTCAGCTTGTCTTGGAGTAGCGCGAAATACTTCAGAACCGAAGCGCGAAATATCAAATGCCGACATACCGACACTCATCATTTCAATAGCGCAACAGGAAGTGCCGAAAGTTAAAGGCCAGACGGAGTTCGAGCGGGCCAGGTTGGCTATTGGGCTGAGCACCGGCGAGAGCACTTGACCGAGGGCGTCAATCATTAGATCAAGCGACGAGAGAGTAACTGTTTCTCTCAGCTCTTCTGGTACGACGGGATTGGTATTACTCATGCTCTCCACTCACTTCTTACTTTTCTTATTTGTCTAAAAATTCCAACTATTCCAATCATTTCCAAACATTGCAAAAATTGCCAACCAATCAACAAAATCTAAAACTGTGCCAATCTTGGCTCTACTCCCATTCGAGAGCACCTTTCTTCCAGGCGTAGACAAGGCCTACCACCAGGATGACGAGGAACATGGAGATTTCAATAGGTCCAACCATTTTCAACTTCATCAATTCAGCGCTTGCTGGCAGCATCTGGCCAAGGGCATCAGCGCCGACTAACAATCTTGGAATGCTGTCAGTGGCAAGCAACCAAGGAATGATGAAGATGATTTCAATATCAAAGAGAATAAATAGAATGGCATACAAGTAGTAGCGCACGTCGAATTGCACGAGGGCTTCTTGCATGGGCTTCATACCGCACTCGTAAGGCTGATTCTTCACTGAGTTAGGGCGGTGATAGCCAAGAGCTAATTGCAAAATCCAAGCCAAGAGAATCATCCCCAGGGCTGGAAGGGCGAACCCTACTGCAACGAATAAAAATATCTCGCCAAGCTGCAACGAACTCTGATCCACTTTTGTTGCTCTTCCTTACTAATGGGTACTCCGTGGTAAAGCATAGCAGGCTAAAAGCCGGGTGGCATACGCCGTAGATTATAGCCAGGTAAGCACCCGCCAATATATCGCTGCGTACCTCTCTAGATACCTATATCTGCATGAAGCTCCCTGAGAGCGAACTCATCAATTACGGATTGCAACTTTCCGATAATTAAATCGCTGAAATGGGCATCATTAGTAGAATTACGCACGATTGAACTAGGAAATAATGGTTAACAAAACCGGCATCTTGAGCGTTCCTCTTGTAGTCTCCTAAATAGGTAGGTAAGAGGTACTGGAATCCCTTGAGAGCAACAGTTTCAATAACAAACGTAATTAGCGCCCCAGAACACAGCAAAAATAATCCGATGACCATGCAACAACTCCCGCCCAAACGCTTCAAAGAACTTGATCAACTTTGTCAGAAGCTGGGAGTTACCTGCGGGCGCATGGGCTTAATCAATGAGGCGCTCACCCATAGTTCGTATGCCGCAGAAAATCCCGGTAGCCAAGACTATGAAAAACTAGAATTTTTCGGCGATGCTGTGCTGAAATTCGTCATCAGCGAATATCTTTTAGAACGCTTTCCTGATTACGATGAAGGTCAACTAACTGAGCTTAGAGCTGTCTTAGTTTCAGACCGGATATTGGCCGAAATAGGTGAGCAGTTCAACTTGAGCAAATATATTTTGCTTGGTCGCAACGTGCAAACTCGACCATCAATCACAGCTAACGCCATGGAAGCCCTGATTGGAGCGATTTATCAAGACCTTGGTTTATTCCAGGTGCAGACGCTTCTCGTGCGCTTATTTGGCCATCAGACCACCGTGGTTGATCGCGACGAAATCAAAGATAACTACAAAGCGCAATTGCAGGAATTTACACAATCCCGCGCCGAAGGCACTCCTAGCTATGTAGTAGTGAGCACAGACGGCCCGCCCCATGACCCGATTTTTACAGTAGTTGTAAAACTTGAAGGTAAGCCTTTGGCTGAGGGAAGCGGTAAGTCAAAAAAAGCAGCGGAGCAAGAAGCGGCTAAATTAGCTTTCCAAGCGCTGCAAGACCCAACTCGCTCAGTCGTGGCTTAAGGCCGCCCCGAGCTAGTTAGAAAAGAAATAGACAGAAGAGAAAATAAAAAAAGGAGCATCAATGATGCTCCTTTTTAAGTTGTTCATTTGATCTAGAAGATCAAGCTCGAAGAGTCTGTTCGAATTTACTGAGCCAAATCTTGCAAGGTTGGAGCGCCAGCTGGAGCAACCGGCACAGAACCAGCGCCGTTGACATCAGATGGAGCTAAATCAATGCGACTTCCACCTGGGGTAGGAGCTTCGGTGTTGCCAACAGATGTGGTTGTAGAGGCTGGAGCAGCGGTGACGGTATCAACCGATTGCTCAATACCAGCAGCAGAGGCAAGTTCTCTTGCTTTTGTACGCAATACCAAAGCCTGCTTGTCAGCCTGTGCAGCTTTGTACTCAGCTTCAGCAGCTCTTAAGTGAGCTTTAGCAGCTTCTAGCTGTTGCTTAGCTTGATCTAATTTTTTGTGGGTAGTTGAAACCTTAGCTTCAGCCATATCAACTTCTAGGCTAGTTGGAGCAGCTACTGGAGCTGAGGCAACTGTAGTCGAGCTGGCAGATTTACCGAGTTTGAGAGGATTGGCGTGAGCCGCTGGCGCCACCAAAAATGCACTCAACCCGAATGCCAAAACTGTAAGTGCTTTCCTTGTCATGAAGAATCCTCATAAATACTTTGATCTCAGACCGATAATCAACAAGTAATTATTATAAGGAATAACTTGCCAACCAGATAGCTCAAGATTGGCCCACGGTGCGCGTTTCCGCCGAGACAGCGATGAGCCAAGTAGGGCACTATTAGCAATACAATTGCGCCTCATACGATAGACAAGAGATCACTCCAGGCAGCCAAGGTATCACCAGCGGATATGTCGACACGCGGATCAATTAGACGATTATGAGGTGAAAATAATGCCAGCAGTTAGAGCCGTTAAAGCCTTCTAAATGGTGAATTTCTGCAAAGAAACCGCAATAAGTATAAATGTTCATTCAATACTGATGCAGTTCTCTTGAAAGCTACATATCTATTGTTCTATATTCTCTACTTCGCCTGTGCGCGATTGGGCTTTTGACCGAAAGCTCCAAGTTGGCCTTTAGCCAATTTTTGGAGTTGCAGGGCAAGAGCGCCTGAGGGCAGTAGATTTACGAACCAATCACTTAGCTTTGCACCTCTTGAGCGTACCCCGCTCAGAGACAACCACAAAGCACTGGCGCCGGTGGTCGTTGAGCATAACGAACAAAGACCACACAATTAAAAGGACAAGGGAGTGACTATTTCAGTGACTGAACAGCAGCTAGAACCCAACTCGAAATCAGAATTCGAGCGACTTCTCGAACAATCTTTAAGTTTCAAGTTTGAGCAAGGGGACATTGTCTCAGGCGGCGTAGTCCGTATCGAAAGAGACGGGATACTCGTAGACGTAGGCGGAAAATCTGAAGGCTTCGTGCCGCAGAAAGAAGTTTCCAACATGCCTATCGACAAAATTGATGATGTCGTTAAAGTCGGCGAAAAGTATGAGTTCTACATTCTTAGAGAAGAGAACGAGAACGGTCAGCTAACTCTCTCACTGAAGCGTGTTGCTCAGGCGAGAGGATGGGTCTTACTGGAAAACCAGAAGAAGAACGACGAAACCATTCGCGCCAAGATTTCAAACGTTGTCAAAGGCGGCGTAGTTGTAGACGTATACGGTCTACGTGGTTTCGTACCAGCCAGCCAATTGCGTGTTAAGGGTACAACTCCAGAAGAATTGATCGGTATGGAAATACCAATGAAGATTCTGGAAACAGACACCAAGCGCAACAAACTGATCTTGAGCCAACGTCTTGCTGTGCAAGAAGAGAAAGCCGCTCAAAGAGAGAAGATTCTATCTACCCTCGAATCTGGTCAAGTGGTCACTGGCGAAGTTGTTCGTATCGCAGATTTCGGTGCTTTCATCGATCTAGGCGGCCTCGACGGCTTGCTCCCTATCTCAGAAATTTCATGGGAACGTGTCAGCCATCCATCAGATGTGTTGAAAGTTGGCCAAATGGTCACTACAAAAGTTCTCAAAGTCGATCAAGAGAAAGGCCATATCAGCTTGAGCCTCAAGCAAATGCAGCCTGATCCATGGAAAGAAATTGAAGACAAGTTCGGCGAAGGTCAAGTTGTGAACGGAACCGTTCGCAAGATTCAGAGCTTCGGCGCCTTTGTTCAAATCTATCCTGGTGTAGACGCTTTGTTGCCTACAGTTGAAATGTCTGAACAACCTACTGCTAAACCAGAAGAAATTGTTCAAGTCGGCCAACAAGTAAAAGCAATCATCAAGAAGTTCTCTCCTAAAGAGCACAAGATTTCCTTGAGCTTAAAAGGTATGGACGTCAGCGACTTGCTCAACTAATAGCCGCTGAAAAGCAGAAACTACAACAAAAGACCCGAGCCCAGCTCGGGTCTTTTGTTAACTAAGCAAATTCTGTTTACTAAGCAAACTTTGTTAACTAAGTAAAACAGTCGGCAAAATCGATAATTTTGTTTCAATATATAACAGAATCAGGAACCAGCTAGCCAAGTGGCAGTCTGTGGTTTTACCGAAGCAGTCAAAAATGGCAATCTCAAAACTCGCTGGACTTATACCGCCAATAGAACTATTTTTCTGGGTTGCACCACTTGGTCGCGCTATCCGTCTGTTCTTTGGCGCCTTCCAACCCAGTTCGCTGCGCCAATTTTCCTATAGAAAATTCAAAATCGCTTGTCTATGGATGGGCCCAGAATCTTTCCATCTCGTTGCCCTGGCCGCCGTCACCGTAGCAATAGCTCTTACTATTCAGTGCTGCATTGAATTACAGAAATACCAAGCGCAAGATCTCTCAGGAGCAGTAATTTCAATTGGCCTGCTGCGCGAAATCGGCCCCCTCACTGTCAGCCTAGCCTGGTGTGCCCGAGTTGCTGCCCGCATTGCCGCAGAGACGCAAGCCTATTACGAGGCTCACAAAATTGAAGAATTTACCCAGACCTTTGTTCTACCGAACTACCTTGCCACAGTGGCCATGTCAATTCCTCTGGGCACCTATGGCCTTGTGATTGGCTTCATTACCGGCGCGCTAGTGGCTCCGATGTTAGGCGTTTCCTCGACTTCAATTTTTTTCCATTCAGCCAGAGACGGAATTCAGATGAAAGACATCATTGTCTATTTTATAAAGCTGATTTTGGTCAATCCAACCATAGGATTTTTTGCTGGTTGCGCCGCTGGTGCCACGACTAATCACAGCAATAATGCGGCACCATCAAATGCAGTTACTGCAACCTTTATAGTTGGTTTCTTTGCCAACCTTATAATCACTTACGCTGCCTATCTAGCGAGATAACAGAATAGAATTTATGGACGATAAAGACAACTCACGCATGATCAGCGATGGCTCACTGGGAATTTTCACAGTGCTGTCAATAATTTTTCTGCTCTGGGGCTACCTCTGGTTCAAAGGCACTGGAATTTTAGGTGCCAACCAAACAATCAATGTTCTCTTTCACGAAGTAGCACAGCTGAATGATAACGCTGACGTTTATTTAAACGGCATCAGAGTGGGAATGGTCGACCAAATCGTAAGGTTGAATGAGCGAAAAATCTTAGTACGAGTGCGTATAACCACAAAGGAAGTAATCATTCCCCAGGGCTCTAACTTCAGAATTCTGACCAACGGCATTGTTGGCGCCAAATATATTGAAATCGATATTCCCCATGCACCAGACATCAGAGCCGGCCTTCCGGCCCTGGAAGATAACGCCGAGGTACTTGGTACTGACCCTGCTAGACCAGAACTGGCTATCAACAAACTGGTAATTGCCCTCAGTAATGTGGATCCGCAAAAACTAGTAAAAAACTACGAAGAGGATCGCACACGGCTAGTACGAGCAGCCGATCAACTATCAATTTTGGCGATCAAGACTATGCCAGTGGTAGACAATGCCTTGCCACTTGAACGAGACCTTACCGAAATAGCTCACGATCTACGGCGCGTCAGCAAGAAAGTAGGTGCTCTGCTAGACAATCCACAATTCACAAACGATCTCAAAGTAACCACAACCAAACTCAAAGAAACAGCTGACTCAGTGCAAATCACAGTGCGCGACATCAACACCACTCTAAAAGATAAAACACTGCGAGAAGATCTCCTCACCGCCCTGAAGAACCTGAACAACGCCACCGAACATGTGCAAAATTCAGTCACTGCCGTAGAAAAAATGTCTAAAGATCTAAAACTACGAACCGATGTCAAAGAAATGCTTGTACAAGCACGAAAAACTCTCGACAAAGTTGATTCGCTCCTGAGTCGCCCTGGCTTTGGCTCTGACATAAAAGAAACACTGGCTACCACCCGCGAAGCCATTGGACATTTAGATACTGTGGCCAGGCAACTAAATCAAATTCTTGATAAGCGCGCACCAATAATGCACTTGATGTTTGGTCGCCCGGGTCAACTAAAATCTCCAACAACAAAAGATGCGAAAGCTAAAGACAAGAAGTCGCTAGCTCCAGAGCCGGAGCCAGCTCCAGTAGCGCAAGAAGAAGAGACGGGACAATCTGAACATTCCAACAAGACAGAGCCGGCAGAACCAAATCCCGAAGGAAACTAAAAAAGAAAGAGAAAGCCAGTAAACGATGCTACTGGCTTTCTCTTTTTAATTAGGACACAGGTAGGCTAAGAGGGTAGTCTAAGAAATTAGTCTTAGAATACTTTGTAGCTATAGCTACCAGCCAACTGTTTGTTGCCTTGACCTGAGCTAGTCTGAATGTCTTGGGCCAATTCATCATAGTCAGCATAGGTGTCTTTCACATGCTTGTAATAAGCTCTGCTTTCAGTATCGGTAGGAGTTTTTGACTTCTCAGCATCAATGCTAGCAAGACGATTGATGAAATCACCAGAAGCACTAGAAGATAGCTGACCATCAGCTTGTTCAATTAAGATGCGAGCGAAGAGATCATCGCGACGCATGCTCAAGTCTTCACGAGCGGCTGGATAGAAGATGGTGATGCCATTAGTGGCGGTAAACTTAGCCAATACGATGGGAAAGCGAGAAGGAGTTGTTACTGACTTCCCTGAATAACCAGTTACTTGCATAGTTGGTGCGGTCATAGCCGAACCCTGAAGGATTACCACTGGTCTAGAAGTAGACGTAATAGTAGTCGTTGATACGGAAGTATCAGCCATGGCTGGCAAGAATGATGTAATTGCGGCAAGGGCTGCCAACACTGGGCCCAATGTCTTTGTGGCTTTCATTTTAATCTGTCCTCCTGAGGTGACCTCGACCTCGACGGAGGGGATTCCAGATTGGTTCCATTATCGCTGAAATGTTACAAGAGCAAAATTGAATACTAGAACTTCGATGGAATTTTGCCAGTCAAAACCGCTTGGATAAAGGCTTGAACAACGTTTGGATCCCAACCTTTGCCAGCATTCTCAACAAACTCACTCTGTACAGAAGAGGGATCTTTGCCCGGACCGCTGCGCTTAGGAGAAGCTTGTTCGTGATAGCGATTGGCTAAACCAATAATACGAGCAGCCAGCGGAATTTCGTCACCCTTGAGGCCATGAGGGAAACCGTTACCATCGAACTCTTCATGATGGGCTCTAACAATCGGTGCCAGATGCTGCAAGTCAGGGAATGACTCAAGCAACTCAGCCCCATCCATAGGGTGATTCATTACCAAGAGAAGCTCAGTATCGGAGAGATCGTCTTCAGCCTTCTGCAGAATTTGCGCAGCAGCACCAAGTTTACCCAAATCGTGAACCAAGGCCGCCTGTCTAATAGTATTGATGGCATCCTGGTCTAGACCAAGTTCTTTAGCAATGGCGCAGGAAATCTCGGCAACTTGTCGCGCATGACCGTCGGCATACTTGTCTTTGGCCTCAATTTGCGAGACCCAGCCGTCAATACGACCAAGCATACGAGCGTCTAAGCCACCAGTGGCAAAAATATAGTCTGATGTCTCATTAGAGGAAGACATTAGCTGGTCTAGTTTCTTCTGTGCCGCAGCGTCATCGAGAACAGCAGCTGGCTCAGCAGCTGGTGGAGGTGGCGGTGCCGCTTGAGATGGTGGAGGTGGTGTTGAACCCAATCGGTTCTTCAGCAGACCGGCTCCGGCACCAGCTCTGGCCTTGCCCATCATTGATGCCCCTAAGCCGCCTCGAGGAGCGGCGCCACCAGCGGCGGCAGGAGTAGGAATATCATCAAGCTTGCCCCAAGCAGCACTTTCGGAGGGAGCACCCTTGGGCGTAGGAATAGAATCGAGGTTGCCCCAGGAAGTCGGTTCGGCAACGGCTGGAGCTGCCACCTCTGCTGGTGCAGCGGCAGGCTCAACTGCAGCTGCCTGCGGAGCAGTACTCGTAGCAGAAGCTGCGCTTGGAGCTGGAGCAGGAGCAGGAGCTGGAGTAGTACTTGCAGTAGGAACTGGAGCAGCCGGAACTTCAGCCTCCACCGGACCGCCCCACGGAGCTTCAGCAGGAGCTGGAACAGCTTCAGGCTGCGGAGCAACAGATGGAGAAGGAGAGACCGCAGGTTCATTGGCTGCTGGAGTCGTAGGGCTAAAATCTACACTCGGAACGGTGCTGGTAGGACCACTCCACTCAAGCCCGGTTGAAGACGATGCCGGTGCAGCTGGAGGAGCAACATCTGCGCTAGACGCAGCAACAGCAGGGGTGGCGGCCGGAGCTTCTACAGTTTCGAAATCACCAAAATCGAGATCAGCATATGGATCGTTCTCAACGGCTGGTGTTGGCGGAGTAAATTGTACCGGTGGATAATCACCAGTTGGCAGATTCTGCTCAATGGATGGACTAGGTCTAACAGAGGTGAAAGTAGGTTTTAAGGAGTCGTTGGTAGCAGGCTTCGGCTCCGGAGCAGCAGAACGAGCCACCGTCTGTGGTGACTTAATTTCGCCAGTAACTTCCTGCGCCTGAACTTGAGCGACACGATCAAAGACAGGAACACTACTAGGACTAGCAGGACTGGAAGAGGTAGACGCGGCCGGCGCAGATACCGCAGGTGCCGGCGGAGCTGGTGTCGCAGTTGGTGCGGGAGTTGGCGCCGGCGTTGGCGCTGGAGCGGGAGTCGGCGTTGGAGAAGGAGCGGGAGTTGGAGCCGGAGCTGGCGTTGGAGCTGGAGCCGGAGCTGGCGTTGGAGCTGGAGCCGGAGTTGGAGCTGGAGCTGGAGCTGGCGCCGGAGTTGGAGCTGGAGATGGCGCAGGAGCTGGTGTTGGCGCAGGAGCTGGTGTCGGCGCTGCAGCAGGAGCGGGAGTAGGAGTTGGTTTCGGCGGCGCTTGAGCAACCTTCGCGGCTGGAGGAGGAGTAATTTGGCCAGTCTTATTAGCCTGCGAAATTACTTGCTGCCCCAAGGCACCTTTCAGAGCACGACGGACGTCAATGGCCGACTTACTAGCTTCAGCAGTGGGCGTATTAACGATACGCTGGTGCAGTTGCATAATCGGTTCGCGTGCCTTCTTCTCGGCAGGCAATTTGTTCAAAGCCTCTGCCACTTTATCAGCAACGCTCTGCACCATATCAACTTCGTTGCGTGTCCAAGCGCGACGGTAATCGCATTGCTGCAAAATTACACAACCATGAGTGCCAACCTGGCTGCGCAGAGAAACACCCAGTAACGATTTAGCGCCAATTAGCTGCAACTCTTCTTGGGCCGGAGAAACATAAGAGTTTTGCTGTCCTTCAAAAAGCTTCAGCGGCTCACGAGCCAATAAAGTTTGCGCCACCAAGGCCGAATCAGCAGAAGGCCAGTAGCACTGCTGCAAACTTTGCACCTTGTCTTGTTGCCAAAATTCATAGCATTTCCAGCCAGCCTGTTGATCATCGGTACAGATAAACAAGCAGCGACTAACATTGAGAGCTTTACCTAAAATATTAACGACCATAAAAAGGGCGTCACCTATTCCAAGGGAATAGGTCATCAGGTTGCCGATTTCAACCAAAAACGTATCGCGGAAAGTATCTCGCTGAACAATGTCGTTGATCTGAGCCAGACGGATGATATCGCCTAACTCGCCCAAAACCACGCGCATCATGTTCAGTTCATCAGGCGTTACATCAACCGAGCGACTCATGGTCATCGAACCGAAAGTGCGCCCTTGCAGAACCAGAGGAAGTGTCGTGGAACGACCAGTGATCGGAGAGCCGGTAGAGCGATACTCGCAAATCGAAGTGACATTCGGGTCAAGCGGATTGCTCAGCAAAATCTGACAAGCGTCGGCCGAAAAGTGGTCGCCCAAGTCCTTAACGGTGGTTTCGAGAATCCTCTTTAGATCCCTCACACCGGTCAGTTTTTGCACCAAAGGACTGTTCATACTGCTCCAACGCTCTCAAGTAAAAGCTTATAAAATCAACCATAACATGAACAATACAGTGGTTCTACTAGCTCAACAGTGCTATGCCCATACTAAGCCATAACCAACCGAGCGCCACAGCCGATTTATAGGCAAAACCTGGTTGTAAAAAAGAGCAAGACTGATAATTAACGCCTGCACCCGACCGATAATAAAAACCTAGCGATATCAAGCGCTAGCACTGGCGAGAAATCAAACACGGCGCGGTGGTTAAGTGATAAAAAGTTCCCCAAAATACTTGTAAAATAATATGCTTATCTGACAATGTTTTCGTCATCTTAAATTCTAACGAATTTCCAGAGGTCCATTTGCCAATCATAGCCACTACAAGCAGGCCTCTATCAGTCGGAGACATAATCGGGCGCGGCTTTCGAATTTTCCGCATCAATCTCAAGTTGATTGCTCAGGTGCTGCTTTTCCCAACAATTTTGCTCTGCGCCGGTCGCATTGGCTTTATTATCGGTCTCACCCACTTGTCAAAAGGGGCCGCCAACATCGCCGCTCTGCCAACATGGGGTCTTGTCGCCCTGGCCGGAGGACTGCTTTTGCTCATCGGTGGCTTTGTACTCTACTTGCGACTGCTAGCACTTGTGCGCGTCTTCACCGGCTTTGCCCCAAACTACATTGAAGCTAACAAATATGCCAAAACCAGGCTGGGCGCTCTCATCGGCCTTACCCTGGCCGCTTTTGCCGCATCAATTTTGGTGATGCTGATGTTCGCTGTTGCCATCGGTATCTCAGTAGCGCTCTTTGCTGGAAAGGGAGTCTTTTTAGTCGCTGGTGTGATTGGTCTAACTATCAGTATCTGCTCAGGCTTACTCACCCTTCTTTTTGTCAGCGTGGTTGGCCACATGGCCTTATCTAGCATCGCCATTGAAAAAGACGATCTCGGTACACTGATTTCTCACGCCCTCGCCCTCTCCTCTCGCTCATTCTTCCGTTCGATTTTGTTCTATTTTCTAGCAGCAAGCGCTGTCGCACTCTTAGCTTATCCACTATCTTTGCCCCTCATCATCATTTTAGTGGGCCACAGTGTGAGCCAGGGGATCGCCACCGGAACGCACCATTCGGCCACCGAACTGCCGATTTACATGCAGATTGTGTCGCAAGTATGGGAACAGCTTGTAAGCATGATTGTCACACCAATTAGTTTTACCTGCTTTGGCCTCTACTATTGCGATCTGCGCATGCGTCAAGAAGGCCTTGATTTAATCGAAAGAGTGGATGTAATGCAGGCAGAAAACAACAGCGAACTAGAGCTTCAATAGAAGATGGATGCAAAAAACATCGCCAAAGAAATTGCCGCAGTAGCGAAAGACTACGACTATCAACAGCCGCCTGGGCTCCTGATCAAGATCCAAGAAATAATTTCCAGTATCATCAGAGCTGTTCACGATCTTCTCAACATGATAGAGCTACCGCAGACGGGCAGCAGTGACACCAAGCTAGTTGGCGACCTTTTACAGATACTGGTGGTGATCGTAGCGTTGGTAGCAGTGGCGGTGGTAGCCATTGTCATAGTGCGCCGAATGAACTTTCTCGATGCCCAGCGAAAACGCGCACAGGGTGAGCTTATCGTCAAAGAAAGCGAACTTGACAGTAGTGGCTGGCGCACATTTGCCGCACAGCTGAGGCAAGAGCGATCAACAAAAGAAGCCTGCCGAGCTCTTTACATGAGTTGCTTGCACCTACTTGATGAAAACAAAATTGCTGTCTTCTCCCCCACCAAAACCAACTACGAATACTTTTATGCGCTCAAACAAAAACCAACTATTGCTAAGCATTTCCGCCCCCTAGTGGACACCGTCGAACTAATCTGGTTTGGCAACAAAGAAGCAGAAGAGAGCGACTATAGCGACTGCCTCAATTTACTCACTGACATTGAAAATGCAGCCGCAAAAATCAAAGCCAACTCCCAGCAAGGGGAGGGGCAATTGTGAGCGCGAACATAAGTAATTCTAAAACTGGTACCAACTTAAAACGCGAACTGCTCTTACAAGTAATAGCGCTGCTAGTTGTCTGCGGGCTGCTTGTTTACGCCAGTGTGTCCAGCGACAAACAGCTCAATAAGATTATGCCCGAGACTCGCAGCTGGGCATCCTCTACCAATTTAAGACCAAGCGGTATGAGTGCTTGCTTTGAGCTACTGCAAAAAGTGTTCAGCCCCGAGAGGCAAGTGAAGACATGGGAGTTGCCTTACCGCATTTTAGGTGGTTCAAAGAAAGCCGAGCAAGAGCGCCAGAACAGCGCCAGCAAACTATCGGCATTGCAGCCCACACCGCTAGTTCACGGCGTGCTCATAGTAGTTAGCCCAGATCAGTCGCTGGCTAACTTTGAAGTAGAAGAAATTCTTTCATGGGTCGAGCGCGGCAATTACCTTATCTATTTAGATAGCTTTGTTCTGCGCACCTCAAGGCGGCTCCTAGACAAGTCAACGATGACAGTGAAGCAGCTGGAACCACCAGCAACTAATAAAAAAACAGATCCTCGCTTTGATGTCGCTTTCTACGATCACCTGCGCCAGCTTACGGTGTCAGCCGATCACAGCATAAAAGGCGGGCGCAAAATTGCCACCGTAGACGGGGCCTGCATTATTGCAGAGAAAGACTATGGCAAAGGTAGAATTTTAATAGCCAGCTGCCCAAGCCTTGTTAGCAACCGTCAAATTAACCAGAGCCAATACTGGTCTAACTTCCAATTTATCTACAACTGGATCGCCACCACTGACGGAGACATATACTTCGATGAGCGCTGCCACGGACTAAGTCAAGGCATCAACGTCTTTTACTACTTCCTGCGCGGGCCAGCTGGCTGCGTATTAGCCCAAATCGCCCTGATCTTATTAGTGGCTGTACTCAGTACCAATCAGCGTTTTGGCGCCATAACTCCAATCAAAGTGAGCCGTCAAATATCCAACCTTGAGCATATTAACGGCCTGTCAAATACCTATATGAGGGCTAGAGCCAAACAAGCAGTAATCGAAATAATTTGGCAAAACGCCAGACTCAAACTATGCAAGTTCTTACAAATTTCGCCCCATGAATCAAGCCAACGCTTGCAAGAAGAGTTAAAAGCCAATGGCGGCGAACAAACATCAGCCATGGCAATAATTGCCGATCAATGCGAAAAAGCAATAAGCAATAAAGATTTGAGTGACGACCAGTTGATAGAGCTTGTTGAGTCTTGCGATAAGATATCTCAGAGAGTCGACAAGCAGATGACAAGTAAACAGTTAAACAGGGGACAAGATGCAGCAACCAGCAGTACCGACCGTTAATAACGAAGAACTGCGCCAAGTCAAAGAAACTTTTGATCGTTTGCGCTCAGCTTTAAGCGAGAACATAGTCGGCCAAGATCGGGTCATCGATCAACTGTTAACGGCAGTGCTAGCCGATGGCCATGTCTTGCTCGAAGGTGTTCCGGGTACGGCCAAAACCATGCTCGTCAAGACCACCGCGGCCCTGGTCGGAGCAAATTTTGGTCGAGTGCAACTCACTCCAGACATGCTCCCCTCTGACATCCTTGGTACTAATGTCTACGATCTTACCTCTCGCACTTTCAGCTTACGAAAAGGTCCAATCTTCACGGGCATGCTATTAGCCGATGAAATCAACCGCACCCCCCCGAAGACGCAATCAGCACTGCTAGAAGGCATGGAAGAGCGTCAGGTCACCCTTGATGGTCAAACCCACAAACTACCGGATCTGTTTATGGTGGTCGCCACTCAAAACCCCGTTGAATTTGAAGGCACGTACCCTTTGCCAGAAGCGCAACTCGATCGCTTCATGCTCAAAATTCTGATTTCATACCCAGAAGGCGATGCCGAAAAGCAGATGTTACGCAACTGGCAATCGGGGCACTACACCAGATTCTCCACGCCGCTAGAAGCAGTCTGTACTGAAGCTGACATTATCAAATGCCGTCAGTTTTTAAGCCATGTCAAAGTTGAAGAAAGTATCCTCGATTATTTAGTGGCACTAACAGCTAAATCACGCAATATTTCTGATGTTTCTCTGGGCGCCAGCCCAAGAGCCGGCTTAGCGTGGCTGGCAGCGGCCAAGGCTCACGCCGCAATCGAAGGCCGCGATTTTGTCACACCAGACAATATCAAATTTGTGGCAGAGCCAGTTCTACGCCACCGCTTGATTCTCACTGCCGAGTCAGAGCTCGATGGTGTCACCGTTAGCCAAGTAATCGCCAACCTCCTGCGACAAGTACCCGTGCCTAGATAAAAGCGAGAAAATAAATTTTGACCGCAAGTGCACGGCTATACCTAATATTGATACTAGCCATGGTGCCATTCACAGCGGCGGCATGGTTCCCAGCTTTTGCTTCTCACCTAACAAAACTCGGACTAGCAATAGATATAATTTTATTGATTGCAATAGTTGTTGAGTATCAAATCACCCCGCGCACCAGTACCATTGCAGCCACAAGAAAAGTAGAAGAGCGGCTCTCTATTGGCCGCGAAAATAAAGTAAGCATCGAACTAAGCTATAAAGGACAAACACCGCTAAAATGCGAAGTAAAAGATGATGTGCCCAGTGCCATAGCTATCGGGGGCAACAGCGTTGTTCCAATTTTCAGCTGTCAACTAAAAGCCAATCAGAGCACAAGCCTTAGCTACACACTGCAGCCCAGGCGACGTGGTTCCTATAAATTTGGCAAATTAAATGTCCGCTATTTAAGCGCCCTGGGTCTGACCTGGCGCGAGATCAAGTTTGACCTAGATAAAGACGTAAAAGTATTTAGCGATCTAAAAGCCCTGCATGAGCTTTCAGTTAAGCTCTCACATTCATCAGAGCTAGGAGAGTTGCATCAAAAGAAACGCGGTCAAGGTACTGAGTTTGCCTCCTTGCGCGAGTATGCTGTCGGTGACGACAGCAAGGCTATAGACTGGAATGCTACCGCAAGGCGAGATCGCCCGGTAGTGCGTACCTATGAGACAGAGCAAGAGCAACGACTACTAATTCTGGTTGACGCTGGTCGCATGATGGTAAGCGATCTAGATGGCCTCACTCGCTTTGACCGTGCTCTCAATGCCGCCCTCTGCCTGGCACTCACGGGTCTAACCCATAACGATCAAGTGGGCATTGGCATCTTTGCCGACAAACCCTTGCTCTACTTACCGCCCAAGCGGGGCAAACTCAATATGAACCGCATACTCGAGGCCACCTTTGCTGTCGAACCACGCATGGTAGAACCAGACTATGCCGGTATTCTCTCCTACTTTGCCTCGGCGCAGAAAGGGCGTTCACTGATGGTAGTGCTCACCGATTTGACCGACCCAACTGGTTCCCAAGCTCTTTTAAGTGGACTGGCGAACCTGGCACCACGTCACCTACCATTCTGTGTCACCTTGAAAGATCGACAGGTTGTAAATCTAGCCAATAGCAATGCTGAAGCTCTAAAAGAGAAAGCACTGCAATCAAAGAAAAAGAGCGACACAGTAGAAGCAATTTACAAGAAAGCAATTGCCATTGATTTGCTCAGCCAGCGTGAAATAGCCCTTTCTGTGCTAACAAGACGAGGCTGCCTGGTGCTCGATTGCCCGCCCCAAGATCTATCTGACAAATTAGTAGAAAAATATCTCGAAATAAAATCGCGAGCCCGACTTTAATTGAGGAAGACAATGGCCAGCTCAGTTAACTCTGGCAGAGCAAGCTCTATGCGCTTAGCCGTGATTGGAGCGACACTGGTGACCTATCTAGCCCTTACAAACACAAGGGCACAGGCCGATAACAGCAAAACTCTTAGCGGATACTATCAAGCAGGCATAGAGGCACTGAAAGCCAATGAAACAGCCAAGTGCAAGCAATATGTCAGCTTACTAAGAGGCACTAGCGGCGGTGCGCAGTCCGCCAATGTTCTAGAAAGCCAATTACTCTGCAAGTATGGCCGTTTCACAGAAGCCTTAGCTCTCTTGAATCAATCGCTCAAAAGCCAACCCAATAGCGCCTCGCTGCTGGCGCAGAGAGCTGTAGCTTATGGCTACACTGACAATGAAGAGCAATCTTATAACGACTATATTGCCGCTTCTAAGTGCAGCAACATCACTAGCGACGATTGCTACACAATTGTCAAAGGTTTAAGCGAATACGACAAGTGGGATGAGGCCCTTGCTGTTGCCCAAACTGGCCTAAAGAAAGGAGCACCCAACGGAGCACTTTATGCTCTTGCTGGTGACGTGGCTCGCAAACTAAAAAAACTTGATCTCGCAGAACAATACATAGAGAAAGCCCTTGCCATTGGGCCAGCCAAAGCCTCCACTTTTCAGGAGTTAGCTTCACTGCATAAAGTCATGAAAAAATGGCCAGCGGTTATAAATGATTGCAAGAGACTAAAGCAATTGATAGCCGATCCCGACAAACATCTCACTTACGCTCGTTGTCTTGAAATGAGCGGAGAAGCCCATATTGAACTAAAACAGTACGAAGAAGCAGTAGTTGATTTTAGTAAAGCCTTCAAGATATCACCACTAAAAAGCTCCATTCTAAAACAACGAGCCAGCGCCTACGAAAAGCTCGGCAAAAAAGCCTTGGCGCAAAAAGATATAGCCGCAGCAAAGCAGATAGACAATTCATTCTAGAATCAAATTCGACTTAGACCAGATCGTTGTCGCAGGCGTACTTTACCAGGGCCGTGCGACTCTTCAAATTGAGTTTTTTGCGAATACGAGAGGCGTGCAACTCTACGGTAGATTCTGTCAAGAACAAACGCTGGGCAATCTCTTTGTTGGCAAATCCAGAAGCAATAAGCTTAAGCACTTCCATTTCGCGCGACGAGAGTGGCGGTGATTCTTCTTGACTGGCTCGTTCATCGGCTCGGCTTATCACTTTCGGTGCAGGAGCTTTTGCCGCAACCTCTAGCGCATTGGTGAGCTGCTGAGTGAGGTTGCCGAGAAGATTCATATGGAAGAGTTGGTCTTTCACTTGGTGATAGGTCTGGCAATGCGACAAAGCAATAGAAGCTTGAGCTGCAGTCAATTCTATTGTTTCGAGATCGGCCTCACTCCAGGCTCGACTATGGTCCCCCACCACTAGAATGACGACACCATATTGAGTGCCTTGATGAGAAAGCGGTGCTCCAGCCATAGCTCTAATTCCACTCTCTAAAAGTACGTCGGCATCACTCTCACTAAGCTGCCCACTTTTTCTTAGTTGCTCTACCTCATTGACAGCAACAGTTTTCTGCTGAAAGAGCGACAGCGCAAACATGGGGAACTGCCCCGTACGTCCCAGACCCAGAGGCGAGAGGTCTGGCTCGACATACTCGTGAGTGACCATCGGATGAGATGGGCCATCAGTGCGAATGACCAAGCAACGCGTAGCCTTGAACATGCGTCCGAGACTGTCAGCGAGAGCTTGCAACAAATGATCGCGATCGAGAGAGGAATGCAGTTTGCAGACTGTTTGACGCAGCCAGCGCTCAAAGCCCATTCGCTTGGTCGCCTCGTCAAGATCGTCAGAGCTCTGCGCGCTAGCTCTCCCAGCACCACCTCGACTGGAGCGACTGGCACTATTCGTATTTGCAGCCGAATCACCAACATCGCCACTGGCAAGGAAATCACGAGGAATAAACTGCAAGCGCACCAGCGAGTCACCATCACCGGTCAAAGAAACCAATGCGGCAGCACAACCAATTTGCCTCAAATCAGATGCTGAGACAGAGAAACAACTACTGCCATCGGCCCGAGCAAGCGACTGCTGCAGGGCATCAAGGAAATTCTTGGAGCCAGGGAATACCTTGGCCAATGGCTGTCCAATTAGACTTTTGCCCCCAGCGGCAAAGAGGCTACAAGCGCTGGTATTAGCACTCTCCACTGACAAAGTTTGACGCTTCAGCAGTACAGTCGGCAAAGTCGACTCAACAGCTGGCTGAACCGCTGTTGTCTCATCGGGCTCAAGACAGCGACCAAGATGAACGGCGAGCATACGCGCAATCACCTGACCTAAATCAAGCAATTCTTCAGAAAATCCACCGGCCGAAACCGCTCTCTCCATCAGCACAAGACCAATAATTTGCTTGGCTAGAACCACCGGAAAGAGCACCGCGGCACTGTCATTTTTAGAACCACAGAATTCTTCTAGAGCCCTGAGAGCAAGTGGTGTTTCATTACCGAGACAAGTTTCGCCAAGAGGCACCCACTGCTCTTGACGCAAAAGACTATGAAGCTCACTGCGAGCGGCAATCTCTAAGCCCTTAGGTATTACTTTGGCGAGGACTTCAGCGCTAGCATCACTAGAGACAAAGGCAAGGCGAGTAAGTTTAAGACCATCAAAATATGCATCAGGCGTGACTCGAAACAGAGCGCCTGAGTTTAGCTCAAGAGCAGAACAAATAGCGCCCATATCTACTTGAAAATCGGCTTGTACAGCGTCATTTCCACTCTGGTCCTGACGAGCGCTCGATTCGCTTAAATGCTGCAACAGTTTAACAACAGGAGAGAGATGAATCTCATGCTCATGTTCCGTTGAAATTTTCTCAGAACCACTCATAGCTTTGAACAAGCCTGCGAACACATGAAAGGAACTTGGGACGGGGGTAATTTACTAATTGCCAACGGCCATTGACAGTCAACGGCTCATTTATTGAGGTCTTTAGATGAACTTGCTATCTCCAACATATCGCAAACCTGGGATTTGCCTAGTACCCAGTCGGGTGATCTCGCAACTTGTACCAAGGATAGGCTTGCAAGAGCAAGCAAAGAGGCCCACTTACAAGCTTTTAGTACACAAAATTAGGCCGGGGGGAAGGCATGGGCCACCTACCATTGCAGACTTCAACTAGAAACCCTACCGAGCCGGCAACCAAGATTTAATATTAATCCAGGGCTGCCAGGAGAAGGCAAGGCGGCCTAATCGCCCACAGAATCAACAATTCAGCCCCTTCCGCCTGACAACAAGATAGTATAGAATTAATATATGTGAATATGATCTATTGGGAGTCCTTAAGTAAATGGCCAGCGAATCCTCAGCCAAAAAACCTTCTGCTAAAAGCTCTTCTTTGCGCAACCTAAAGCGCCAGTTTGGCCGCCGCATGGTTGAAACGCTGTTGATGTCACCCACACTTGTTGACGATATTGACAAGATTAGAGCCGCTGGCGTCAGAATCAGACTGGTTGATGGACCCTGCCGCGCCTATTACGACCGCAAGAAACGCACGATCTATATCGGTCGCTGGTGTCCTCGCAACTACAAGCTAATAAGCATTGCCCACGAATTCGTACACGCTCTTGTTAAACCGACTATTGACCCAGTACCTGGTCAAACCGGACGGCAAGAGTTCATCAATCGCTGTCTAGAAGAAGAAACAGAGGCAATTGTCCACGAAATAGAAATCGTCAAAGACTTGCTCAAGGCTGATATTCCAGTCGACCCCAAAGAGCTTGAGTGGCTTAAGCGCTACAAGCGCGGAGGGCGCAAGGCTATTATCAAGGCTCTAGAGAAAACCATCACCTCAACGACTGGTGAAGATTATCCTGAGTATTACGGCAGCTGGTACGACGAAATCGTGCCTGTTTCTCAACGCTTGCCATAGTCCTGAGAGCTAGAGACTGAAATTAGAGAGGCTGGTTAAACCGAATAAGCCAGGCTAGGGAAATCTTCGTTCTCTTCCACTGAGTCAATTGTGAATGGCTCTGTGGTCAAAGCGCAGGCGTCCGGAAGTAAGCGCCGAATCTCTTCAGCAATGTAGCGAGCCTGAACAATGCGGCTGTGTAAGTGAATTGTCTCGTATTCAAGCTTGATACGAGTGCCATCAACAGCTGTTACTTCTCTGTGGCGAATCAGGTTAGTAGCCTGGCGCAAAACTTCTTGTGGGGTTTTTATAACAGCCCGAGAATGTGTATGGGGAAGAAGGCTGCCAGTAGCATCATAGGTGCGATCAATCCAGGCTTCACCAGCAACACGGATTCCAGCTCTTTCACCAGCTTGCAATAAAGTATTGCCGGCTGGGCCTACCAAAACGAGCCAGCGGTCATACTCAGCCAAGGCCTTAGCGACAATCGTAGCGATACGAATATCGTGGCTCATTTGCCGATAGAGGAAACCATGGGGACGTACTTGGGTAACTTCTAAACCAAAAATGCGGGCCATACCGGAAAGGGCGCCGAGTTGATAGAGCACAGAAGCTCGCAACTCGTTAGAAGACAAATGTATCTCTCTACGGCCAAAACCAGCGATGTCAGGATAGCCTATGTGAGCACCTAGAGCCAAACCGTAGTAGCGAATGCTCTCCAGAGCGGCTTCCATCAAAACCGGGTCACCAGAGTGAGCGCCACATGCGACATTGGCAGAAGTGACGAATGGAAGTACTTCCTGCTCGCCCTCGACCCGGTAGGGACCATAACCTTCACCAATGTTGGTGTTGACGTCAACTCCTGTTGACAAAAGAATTCTGGCATTGCTAGGCGCGAAAACAGGTTGCGCTGCCGACTGTGGTTGGGCTTCGCGACCGCCGCGGCCTCTTTGATGCTTAGTTCTACGCATCGAAAATTGCTCCTAGGATACCCACAGCATAGTGGGAAGGCTAAGTTTAGCAGTTTAAGGGTAATTCTTTAACATCAGAGTAAACCCTATAGCTTTGTGTGAAGCTAGAATTAAAATGGTGTCATACCACTTTTGCAGCGAGCCTTCGATTGACTACTCCGAAAAATCGCCTAAATCCGGCTTTCGCTTTTCTTACCGTGCTCTTAGCCGGTAGCTTCTGGCTCACGCCTAATTCAAGCAAGGCCACAGCAGGCCCGGGTGAAAACCCAGTACAACTGCGCTTTGCCGCCATGGATGCAATCTTGCACGGCAATAACAAAGACGCCTTAGATTTATACGAAACCGCTATTCAAGAAGCTTCACAGCAGTATGGTGATACCTCTACATTTCTCGCTGACTTATATTACGAGGCCGGCACAGCAGCTCTCGACAGTAGCCAATTTCCTGTAGCGGAGCGCTACCTGACTCTAGCCGTGAAAATAAACCCATACTCAACCATGGCAAAAATCAAACTGGCCGAACTCTATCGCCTCCAAGAACGCCCAGACGAAGCCTCTAAACAATTTCGACAGGCCGTGCAAATCAACCCCTCTCCGGTCACAAGGCAAGCTTATATTCGCTGGTTAGCGACCAATGGGCGCACGCCTCAAGAAAATGCTATCGCCACGCAAGAATCTCTGAAGCTAGCCATGCTCACTTCTCGCAGCAACGAAAACAATCGACAGCTTAATCTCAACAGCAAAGGCAAACAAGCAGCAACCGGTTCACAGATGCCGGTTCTTCCGCCAGCCTTGATCGCGCCGTTAGCCAAAGAAAAAGCAGCGGAAACGCCTCCTGCCACAATTAAAAATGATGCCAAACCAAAACCAGCAATTAGTCTATTTCCTTTCAAGTCTGTTGCCAAAGAGCAAGTTTTAGAAAAAGAAAAAGAGAAACTAGAAAAACAGCGCAAGCAAGAAGCAGCCAAGCAAGAAGCTGCCAAGCAAGAAGCAGCAGCGAAAGCGCGCCTAGCTGAAGAAAGAGAACGGGAGCACGAAGCGCAGCTTCGCAAAAAAGCAAGCGAAGCAAAAGCCAAAGCTGCCGCTCCAGCGAAAAAAGCTGAAGTTAAGCCAGCAGCAGCAAAGCCAGAAGAGAAAGCTGCTCCAGCTAAAGTCGAAAAAATAGAGAAAACAGAAGTAAAGCAAGAGCCCAAGAAAGAACAGCCCAAAGCTGTTGAGCAACCAAATGTAGTGCCATCACCGCAACAGCCTTCATACCCACAAACGATTTACGGTGTACCTGTATCGGTCAAGAAACCCACCGGTAAAGCAGCCCGGACAATGGTTCCACCGCCGCCGCCCATGCCGATCTTCCCTGGTGTGCAGCCGATGATGCGCCCGCCTATGCCAAACTTCCAGGCTCCACCACAACAAGCACAACAACAAGCACCGGTGACAAAACCTAAACCAGTGGTTAAACCTAAAGCTGAAGTCAAAGAACAACCAGAAGATAAGCCACCACCCATGACCAATCAATCAGAAAGCGAACCAGAATTCATTCTTGATTGGGGCGAAGTCAAACCCAAAGGGAAGAAAGGCAAGTAATTAAACGGCCTGTGTCTTACTTGTTCTTATTTCTGGAGGCATTGCTATTAAGGGTGGCGAAGTTAGAAGTGACGCCCCCATTTGCATCAGCAGCTGGTTCAGGCGCAACACTAGTCGAATTGGCGGAAGCTTCAGCAATTCCGCGACCTCGTCCTGTGGCATTAGGACGCAACCGCCTTAATTGCTCCGCAGTCAAAACCGATCGCATCGACAAGAAATCATTAAGCATGAGCATTTCAGCTTGCTCTTGCACCTTACGCAATTCAGCACGCTTAGCCCTAATTTGCTCTGGGCTAAAAGCGGGATCAAACATCATATCGCGCATTTCCAGGCGCTTAGCCTTTATTGCCGCTTGCAGCTCTTTTGCTTGACCTTTGGCTTTGCTACGCTGCTCAGTTATACGCGTTTTCTGTTCATCAGTGAGGTTTAGCTGAGAGAGATCAAGCGGGCTGCGATTCATACCACCACTATTGTTGCCCATACGCATCTTCATACCAGCACCAGCAAATTCACGTTTATGGTTGAGATTGTCAAATCGCGGGTTCGCACCGGAACCACTAAAACCAGGACCAGCTCCTGGCGCAGTATCAGTTTCTACGCCTTGCGCCGCAGCCTCTTGGGCACGTCGAGCACGTTTAATTTGCCTTACTCTACGGCCAAAGCTATCAGCGTCACTCTGAGATTCGACACCTTCTCCGCCACTCTGGGCCTGAGCCACCGGCAAACAAGCACCAGACAAAGTCGACACCAATAGTAGAGCCAGACCGGCGGTACCAGCAAGAAAAAGTCTTTTGCTAAAACCGCTACAGTTTAATCGCATACAATCCATCCTCGTTAGTATTGATGCCAAAGTCAGAGGCATTGTCAATTGTTTCGTAGTCGTAAACGGCAACTATCTCTTCTGAATCGTTGACGTTGTTTTTGTTAGTGTCACGATCGCCTTGCTTATTGCTGGCTAACATTTTTGCAGTGCTCGTCTCTTCCTTGAGGCGCTTAGGCGCTACTGAACTATCAGGTTTCACAGCCACTTTGGAAGCAGAATTAGTCGAAGTGTCTTTAATCGCCTTGCCTGGAACATTAGCAATCTCATTAGTAATCTCATTAGTATTAGCCAGCTCACGGCCATTATCGGGCGCTGCATTGTGCTCAACTTCTTTTACCGGGGCCGCCTCTTTTATTGCTGGAACTACTTTGGCGGGCAGCTGCGCTACTTTGTTCACGGCTGTTGGAGCCGAGCTAAACTGACTGAAGGCAAAGAACAGAGCCAAAATAGAAGCAGCGCTAGCCAAAATGTAGCCAGTCTTGATACCCCCAGCCCGAGAATTAGGACGAGCGCTAGAGCGCGAATTTAGAGCCACTACATTACTGGTTTCTGGATTAGCTTCAGGACTAGCTTTTGCATTAGCGGTCGCCCCTGATGCAGCCTGCGACTGAGCAAGAATGCGAGCTTCGATGGCATCACTTAGGTCACCACTCCACTCTACAGCTGGCAAACTTTTGAGTTGACTTACAACCATCTCTATATCAGCCAACTTAGCGTTACAAGCAGTGCAGTCAGCCAAATGCAATTCCACGGCTTCAGCTTCTTCGGGGCTAAGCTCTAAATCGTAGTAAGCATCAAGTGCTTCTTCCATCTGCTTACAATTGAGATTTGGTTGTCCTTGCATATCGATCACCTAAATGTTGCGGGCAAGTTGAGACTGTCGGAGGAGAAGTATGGCGAGAGTAATTCTTTAAGTTTGATTCGACCGTAATGTAGACGTGAACGCACTGTTCCGATGTTAGCTCCGACCATTTCTGAAATTTCTTGATAAGAGAAGCCTTCTATATCGTGGAGAACTAAAACAATTTTCTGAGTCTCTGGCAATTGACTGAGAGAATCTTCGACCATTCTTGTTTGCTCTCTCAAATCTAGATTCTGCGAGGGGTCTGGCCTCTCATCTGCCAACTGCGAAAGGGTTTGACCAAAAGCTCCCGGGCCTTCTTCTTCTGCCACACTCGATTGAGGATCGAATGACACTAGAGTGGTTGGCTTTCGCCTCTGTTTAACTCTTAAATTGTCCATACAGAGATTGTGAGCAATGCGGAATAACCAAGAGGCAAATGATGAGTTAGAGCGATACTTATCTAGATTTTGATGAACTTTAACAAAAGTGTCTTGCACCACCTCCTCAGCTTCTTCGCTGCTACCCACCACACGGAAGGCAGTAGAGTACACCCGGCTTTGATACCGTTTTACGAGAGTTTTGAAGAGTGTCATGTCTCCATCCTCTCTGAATTTATCGATTAGGGCCTCGTCTGTAAGGTCCATATACTCCAACCGATTCGGGTGGCTCATAAGGGAATACGCTCAAAGTAGTCAAAAAGTTCAAACATCTAGCACATTTTCTCAAAGATTAACGTTAGTTAACAAAGGCCCTGGTTTCCCACTTGCCTTAGACGATAGCAGGAGCGAAACTAAAAGAGACTGTGCTATTACACACTCTATCAACTTGCATCCGGAGAACGTCGTGAAGTTCCAAATACTGCCGCTCGCAGCGCTGTCACTGCTGAGCTTCCTGCCAGCAGCTTATGCTCAAACTAGCAGCAACTCGGTAGATTACAAAACTCCCCATAAAAAAGTCGAAGACTTGCCAAACTTCCACATGGTTCATCCCTTCTTATATAGAGGTGGAGAGCCCAGCAAAAAAGGCCTGCAACAGCTAAAAGAAAAGGGCGTAAAAACGCTGATAGACCTGCGCGCCAGCAGTGCCACAACTAAAAGTGAAGAAGCTACTGCCCACGAGCTCGGCATGAAATACATTAACTTGCCAATGAGCTCCAAGGCACCCACCGAAGCTCAACTAGCAACTTACTTTGAAGCAGTGAGGCAAGGGCGAGACAAGAACGAGCCTGTTTTTCTACACTGTGCTCATGGTTCAGACCGCACTGGCTGCTTGGTGGGCATTTGGCGAGTGACCGAAGATGGCTACAGCTATCCGCAGGCTTACGCCGAAATGCGCAAATATTGGTTTGGCCCTCAGTTCAAAGAGCTCTCAGGGGCAGTGCAAAAACGGGCCAACAAGCTCTCAGCTTCTAAATAAGCCAACAGCAAATCAAGCCCTAGCGAGAAGGCATGGCGCTTGGGCCAGGATTTACCGGCACGCCGACAGCACCGGCTGCTGGCGTGCCTGGCGCTACTGGTGGTGGCAAGAATTGCTTCAATTTATCTTGAGCTGTTTTAGACCAGGGGTAGTAACGCAAAATTTCTTTTAAAGTAGAAACTACCTTATTGCTATCACCGAACAATTCAGACAACTTCACTTGATACCAGAGTGCCTGCCAATTGGAAGGGTCAAGGAACAGAGCTTTTTCAACATAGCGCTGCATTTCAGGGAAGCGCCGGCCGCGGAATAAATGAACAGCATAGTCGATATTGACGTTGGCGTCTTGGGGAGTTAGCTGCAAGGCCCTATCAATTGTCTGCTTCGCCGATACCGCCTGATTACCATCAAGGTAAAGCAAGCTCCAATCGGCCAATATGCGCCCTTCAATTTCGGTTGAGCCAACTTTCTTAGCCAGGTCCTGAGCCCTGACAAAGTAGTCGTAACTGGCCTTGGAGTGCTCCGGGCGACCCAAGTCTTTTGCCATCATGCGGCGCAAATTGCCAAAGCGTCCAAGCAATCGCGCTTCATTCTTTTTGTCACCACTGGAGGTGGCAGAGAGCAAGGCCTTGTTGTAGTTCAACTCAGCCAATCTAAAGTCACGTTTTTGTACCAGCTGGTCGTCACCAGCAGCAATGGCCTGGTCGATAAGAGAACGGGTTTTTACCACGGCCGATGGCCGAATCAGCATTCGTTGGAATTTATAGTCAAAGTAGACGAAGAAATTCTCCAAAAATGGATTTCCAAGTATTCCTAAGTTTGAAGTCTGGAAGAAGCCAGAATCGCTCTTAGACTCACCCTTAGCAGAGCTAGCTGGCAGTGACAAAGTATAGGTAAAGTCAACACGCTTGACAGTCTTACCAGCCAGTACAACATTATCAACCATGACACGACCAAGCTTGACTGGTCGCCCATCAAGGCCGGTGCCTTCGGTAACATGCTTATTGTCACCGCTGCTATATCGAGCGGCCACAGCAGCAGGAAGGTTGTTGAATGCAGCTCCAGTGTCGACCAGCATCATCACGTCTTCACGGCCATTCAGCTTTACTTTCACCACTGGGGCACTGCGGCGCGAGAAGGTCACAGCAGCACAATCACTAGTAGGCGAAAAGCTATCAGCGTCATAAAACGAGAGGCTAGTTTTGCCATAGTCGACACCAACAACAAACTTAGAAATGACATTGGTACCGATAATTCCGCCCAGGCGACGGCCCAAGTGCCGCGACTGCGAAGACAAATCAAGAATGCGCGCTTCGATATCGTTGACAATGAGGTTACCCAATTCCAATCGACCAATCGTACTGGTATTGGTCATAACAGAACCAGACAGAGCCTGCATTCCAGCCAGGCCTTCTTTGAGTAAATAATTTTCAGCGGCGACGCGGCGGTCGATGATAGTATCGCTGGCACCAGTATCAAAAAGAAAGTCTAGTTCCTCACCATTGTTGAGGCGACCTTTCACCAAAATTTCACGCTGACCATAATCGAAGGGTACAGTGATTGTGCGACTCAAGTGAAAAGTGCCACCAGGCCTATCAAATTCGCTATCTTTGATCTTAGCGTTAGCACTTAAGTCTGAAGTAATTCGCACCAACTCAACTTTATCGTCAACTCGGCGAATGACGCGGTGCGGATAAAGGCTGCCAGCAGAAGGCTGATACTGACTGTACTCTAGTGATAAGGCCTTCTTCTTGGCACCATCGCCCAGGGTAAAGGTCACTGCAACTACCATGTAGTTATTTTGCTCAATGGCAACAGTAAAACTATCAGAGCCATTGGGGCTATTAAATTGCACCAGCCAAACTGGTGTACCGCGCAAATTAGAGCTTCCCAATAGAACTACTTGATCGACGCTGCGACTGCTGCCGTTCTCTTCAACCTGCACTTTAGCGGCGGTCTGGACCAAGCGCAGGCCTTCCATAACAAAAGTAGCGGGCAAGGTGGTCTCTAAGTTGAGCAATTTGGCCGAGTCGATTTGCAAATCTTCGGCTTTAGCAGAACTGCGAGCACCAGCTTGCACCCATGGTATTTCACCGTTAAAGCCTTCGGTCAAAGTAGCAGAAGTAACACCATTATTGAGTGTATCGCCCCGCTCATGATCAAGACGCCAGCGCACACCTTTACGCATCAGACGAAAAGAAGAGTCACTGGGCCGACTCTCAACCTGGGCGAGATCTAAACCGCCAGGTAAACCCTGCGAAACATTGTCGTACTCTTTGCCGAAAACATTGAAGCCAGCTGCAATTTGAGCGACATTGTCATCGCCCCCGTAGGCAGTGAGGCTTTTAGAAAGCAAATCACTTAGATCAATCGTAGAGGCAGTGGCGTCAGCGGCAGCCTCAGCATAAGCTGGTTGAAGCGAAACTAATGAGGCAATCGATGCTAGTGACAGGCTGGTGCCGAGTGAACAATTGAGTGCAGCAAGAGCAGCTATCACTCGAATCAGTTTCAAATTCAAAATTATTTTCACAGCCTTAGCAGTTAAACGGTAACAAATTGCTTGCACTGCCCAGGAGCAGGCAGACTGATATCTGGCAATTCCCTAACCGTGTTGTAGAGCTTCATTACTTGCACTAACAACTCTTCAACTTGACCCAATGGCACTTGGTTGGCAGCATCACTTTTGGCTTCATCGGGATTCGGATGCACTTCCATGAACATGCCATCAACACCAGCCACTACTGCAGCCCGAGCTAAAGTCGGGATATATTGCCGCTGCCCACTAGAGGCATCACCAGCGCCACCAGGGAGCTGAACGGAATGAGTGGCATCAAAGATAACGGGATAACCAGTCTCTTTCATAATAGGAATGCCGCGGAAATCAACAATCAAATTGTTGTAACCGAATGTGGTGCCACGCTCTGTGAGCATAACATTTTCATTGCCAGAATCAACTACTTTTTTAACAGCGTTCTTCATCTCAGAAGGAGAGAGGAACTGGCCTTTCTTGATATTGACACACTTACCAGTTTGAGCAGCGGCAACCAACAAATCGGTCTGACGGCAAAGAAAAGCTGGTATCTGCAAAACATCTAAAACTTCGCCAGCGGCCTGACATTGTTCCACTTCGTGAATATCAGAGAGCACTGGAAGGTCAAGCTTACTTTTGATATCAGCTAACATGGCCAAGCCCTTCTCTAAGCCTGGTCCACGAAATCCATGAACAGCAGTGCGATTAGCCTTATCAAAAGAAGCTTTGAAGACTAGATTAAAGTCATGCTTAGCTGAAAGCGCTTTAAGGTGACTGGCAGTGGTGAAAATCGTTTCCCACGACTCAATTACACATGGCCCGGCTATGATCAGAAACTTCCCACCGGCTGAAACCTGGTGAGTACCGACCTTAACAGTCTTAGCAGCCATATGCCCCCCTTGCGATCTAAATATGTGATTGGATATTGTAGCAGTATGCCTAAAAGCAATATGACTAATACGGGATTTGCACACGTTGTTGAAGATGGCCTGGTTCTAAGACTTTACGTCCAGCCTGGGGCAAAAGTTAGTGCCCTTCTCGGTGAAAGAGAAGCGGGAGACGGCCCGCGCCTCAAAATCAAGCTCACGGCTCGTGCCATAGAAGGTCAGGCCAACGCCGCCCTGGTGGAACTAATTGCCGAGCTTATGCATGTACCCAAGTCGACAGTGAGCCTACAGGCTGGCTCCACAGCTAGGTTGAAAACCATTCATGTGCGCGGAGAAAGTCAAGCTCTGTTGAGCAAGCTGCAACAACTAACCGTAAACGATTAGCGATTAGCAATGTGTCGGACTAAGCGATAAACCGTATGACCAGCTCTTTGTGAAACAGGCATAATCAAACCAGCGCGAATGGCCTCGGCCAACTGTGGTCGCAAAGTACGAATACGCTTGAGCTGCCTTGGCCCTCCGGCCATTTCTGGCAAAGTCATGCCAACAGGGTTTTTATCAAGCAACTTGACCACTTTGTTTTCGGCCGGCTTATCAGCCGCTTGACTAGCAGTCGAGCCCGCTGGTTTAGCAACGGGGGGACGACCACGCTTTGGTTTAGAATCGCCCGCAGCCTCTGCCGAAGGCTGGGAGAAGTTGATGTTTTCTGGTTCTTCTGACATCTGCTCGTAATTTACCGCAACAATTGTTCTCTCAGCATAACCCAAACCGCTACTAAAGAATAGTTACGGTTTGGGCCTGAGCTGCTGACCGGCTAGCCTTCTTCTTGTTATATTCCTGACTGTTCTTTGCAAGTTCGTTGGCAAGTTCATAGAGAACTGACGCTCCTGGGTATCACAAAATCCATTCACTTGATGGGTTTCAAGACCGACTCTGGAGCGACGCACTTTCGTATGCAGATTTTGGAACACAGCAATAAGTAAGAGGTCAGGACGTTGAGCATCGGCTCCTTTGTTTTCATGTTGCACAGTCACCTTCCCTTCTACCGCAAGGCAGGTATGTGGCCCTTCGGTGAAGAAAGCGTTTATGAATGTATGGCAGAGACCTACATTCCTCTCTTGAACGCTATCGACGACCTCTTGCAAGAAGGTATCAAAGCAAAACTGACCATCGGTCTCACCCCTGTGCTCTGCGAGCAATTAGCCGATGAGCACTTAAAACAAGGCTTCGAAAAGTTTCTCGGCCTGCGTATCAAAGCGGCTAAGGCCGACGAAGCAAAGTATGCAAGTTTTGGCGCTAGCCCCAATCCTGAAAATCATCATCTAGCAAAATTCTACTTAGATTGGTTTACCGCCATTCAACGTGACTTTGCTGACCGCTGGAAACGTGACTTAATTGGCGGCTTCAAACGTCTGCAAGACGCAGGCGCCATCGAAATCACAACTTCAGCTGCCACCCACTGTTTCTCACCATTGTTGAGCGAAGATGTTTCAATATTGGCGCAGTACAAAACCGGTGTGGCCAATTACAAAAAACACTTTGGCAAAGATCCTAACGGTTTCTGGCTCCCAGAATGCGCCTACAGACCAGCTCAAGGCGAACGTGCCGGCATAGAGAAATGGTTGTTCGAAGCTGGTTTGAAATATTTCTTCACCGAATCATTCGTTATTAAGGGTGGTCAAACAGCTGAAGTACGCCGCGTAGTTGGTCCTTACGGCTCCGTAGAATATGTACCGTCTAAACAAAATGGCAACACTGGCTTAGATACATTCGAAGCCTTCTGGCTGAAAGAGTATCCAATTGCCGTGATGGGTCGTCACGAACAAGCTGGCTACCAAGTTTGGTCTGCCGACCAGGGTTATCCAGGAGACGGCAACTATCGCGAATTCCACAAAAAAGATGATACTTCCGGCTTGCACTTCTGGAAGCTTACTTCTAAAAGTACAGACCTGGGCGACAAAGAGCTTTACAACCCAGAAGCTGCTGCTAATCGTATTAAAGAGAATGCCGATCACTATGTCGGCTTCCTCCAAGGTTGCTTGACCGAACATCTGAAGACAACCGGCCGCCCAGGCCTGGTTATGGTTTCATTTGATACCGAACTATTTGGTCACTGGTGGTTTGAAGGCGTAACCTGGCTGAAAGAAGTTATTCGCCGTTTGAAAAACTACACTGCTATCGACATGCAGACTGCTACTGAGTATTTGACAGCCACACCTCCAGAAAAAACTATCAATCTACCTGAGTCTTCTTGGGGCTCTGGTGGCCACTATCAAGTTTGGCTCAACAACGATACTGAATTCATGTGGCCGCAAATTCACCAAGCGGAAAAACAGATGAAAGAAGTGATGGACTTGGTCAAAGCATCACCAAACGATGCTGCACTGCACAAAGCAGCGGAACAGTTGGCACGAGAACTATTACTGCTTTCATCAAGCGACTGGCCTTTCTTGGTCACCACTGGACAAGCTAAAGACTATGCTATCGAGCGTTTTGATGGACACGTTGAGCGCTTCAACAAGCTCTACAACATGATCAAGAGCGGCCACATTCAGTTCAACGAAATTGCCGCAATTGCCGATATCGACAACTGCTTTGCTGAACTCAATCTTGCCAACTTTCGCTTAGAAGAAAGTGAACTTGCCTCAGGCAGCAAAAGCAAATAAACCTCTCAATTTAGAAGAAACCAAATGAATAATCTTCAAGACTCGCCAGCGCGAGCAACTGATAGCACAAGGAAGCCGCGTTCGATGAAGGACACCCGCACCAAAATTATTGCTACCATCGGACCTGCTTGTCGGCAGCCTGAAGTACTAGCTGAAATGATCAAAGCTGGCATGGATGTGGCAAGAATAAACTGTTCGCACTCTACGCCTGAATTCATCGAGTCAGTGGTAGCTGACGTTCGGGAAATCAGCACAAGATTAGACATGCCAGTGGGCATTCTACTCGACCTCTCTGGTCCCAAAATTCGCACCCGCAAATTGACTGGAGATCTGCCAGTCAAGCTGGAGAAAGGCAAACTCTTCACCCTCACAAGCCGCAAACTTGAAGGCACAGTTGAAATTGTCAGCACCAACTATGAGCCTCTGGCCCGCGAAGTAAAACCGCAAGACACAATTTTGCTTGATGATGGCTTAATCGAACTGCGCGTTGTCGAAACCAATGAAACCGATGCCATCTGCGAGATCATCATGGGTGGCGTTCTGAAAAATCACCAGGGTATTAATATTCCTGGCGTCAGACTGTCTATTCCAGCGCTGACTGAAAAAGACAAAGAAGATCTGAAAGTTGGTCTCAAATGCGAAGTTGATTTTGTCGCGCTCTCATTTGTACGCGACGCTCAAGACATTGTTGACTTGAGAGAGCAAATTGGCGACCACTGGCCACCTGTAATGATTATTGCCAAACTGGAAAAACCAGAAGCAGTAGATCATTTAGAAGAAATTTTAGCCGTCACCGATGGTGTCATGGTGGCAAGAGGCGACCTGGGCGTCGAGCTGCCACCAGAAATGGTTCCACCAGCTCAAAAACTAATCATCAGACGCGCAAACGCACACGGCAAGCCCTGCATCACAGCTACTCAGATGCTTGATTCGATGGCTAACAATCCTAGACCAACTCGAGCAGAAGCTTCCGACGTTGCTAACGCAATCTTCGACGGTACTGATGCCGTAATGCTTTCAGAAGAAAGTGCCATGGGTGACTATCCTGTCGAAACAGTGACAATGATGGATCGTATTGCATCAGCAGCAGAAGCCAGCCAAGACCGCTCTAAGTTGCACGAACACGAGCTTGGTTCTTCAGCCCACGCTATTGCCCACGCCGCTTGCGCCATGGCTGTCGACATGAATGCTCGTGTCATTGCTACTTTCACCAAGTCTGGATCAACGGCAAGACTAATTTCCCAGTTCAAGCCACCATGCCCAATTATTGCTCTGACCCAACAGACGCACGTCTACCGTCAACTGACACTCACCTGGGGTACCACTCCAGTGATGCTCACTGAAGTCTCTGATTCAGAGTCAACCATGGCCCTGGTAGAAGACACATTGTTGAAGCGCAACTATGTATCAGCCGGCGACACCATTGTCATCACCGGTGGTTTGCCAATTGCAGCTCGCGGCCCAGCCAACTTTGTCAAACTTTCAACAGTTTCACCAAGAACCCAAGCAAGCTTCTGGCAGCTCAAAGGCATCTAGTCCGAATTAGTGAAGATGCTACTGCGAATCAGAAGCTAGGTCTTGGTTTAGCTCTTGAGTTAGCTCTTGGGGCTGCTCACTAGCGTGCACCAGGTAAGCGCAAAGCGGGTCGTCACGCAGAATGTACTTTTCGCGTGTCACTTTTACGCCGAGCAAAGCCTGCATCATCTGCGGCTCCATCAAACATAACTGGCGAAATTGATTGGCTAAGTCGTGCACAGCACAGTGGCGCTGGTAAATAATGAAGTTACCATCGGGCAGCCCTTCCCATTCGGTCATATAGCCATCTTCAGAGAAGATCTTAGCCACTTCCTCAACTCGCTGCGCCAATGGTTTGTCGTTTACTCGCGCCTTCAAGCGCTCGATGCGCTTCTTATTGCGAATGGAGAGCAGCTCCATCACGCCTTTATGGCCCGCTTGCTCATAAACAGCATCGAGCAAATCAACGGCCAGTGTAGAGCCGCCCGAGGGAAATAGAGATTCGGCCTTGTCGGTGAGCTTATATTTATAGGTAGGGCGACCGCGAGTTTGGCGTTCAATACGCGATTCAATCAAGCCATCTTTCTGCAGCCCGGTGAGATGCCGCCTTACAGCCATAGACGTAATACCAAGCACACTACAGAGATCGCCAACCGTCAGTTCGCCCTGGCGCTTTAGGTGAAGCACGATTGCTTCTTGAGTTTTCTCGGGTATCTCGCCTAATGGCTGTGTGATCATTTATTGCTGTCTCAAATTTTGTTAGGCAGGTTTTATCGGGCTGAAATAGGTAACTTGGTCAAAGTTTGCCGATTGGGCGAAAGTGGCCACAGTTTTGTCTTGAGCCGTGCTAAGCATTTTGCCGGGAATTCTTGCCTATGTTTCCATTGTCACTCAAATTGAACAAATCTACCACCGGCTAAGACCCGAAAAATTAAGAGCTTGAAGCCCCAAACCCTATATCTGTCGATATCCCGAAAAGGATTATAAATAATCCGTGCCGACTTAGTCGATTTTTGATACTATTTTATCTATAAAGTGCCATGTTGCGAACGTTGCAAACTTTTAAGGGAAGTTCCCAAGGGAAACCATCTATAAAAGGGATATGATTCAGAAGCAACCAGAATTGGGTCAAAGCAATTGTCTGGTGAAGCAAAAGAGATTTTTTCCAGCACGAAAGCACTAAAACAAAGATCGCAACCTAGAAATCTTGACCAGTAGCAAAAAGAGGCAAACCGGAAGATGACTTCCCCAAACACCAACAAAAGTACAGGCTCAAACTCTGATTCGAGCGCAATTCCTTTGCTCGAGATTGTTGACTTGCACGTCAACGTTGAAGACAAAGAGATTCTCAAAGGTGTGAACCTGACTATCAATGCTGGCGAAATTCACGCCATCATGGGTCGTAACGGTTCTGGCAAGTCGACCCTATCCTACGCGCTGATGGGCCACCCACGATACAAAGTGACCTCGGGCAAGATGCTCTATAAAGGTCAAGAAATTTCGGAGATGAGCCCAGACCAACGGGCCAAGCTAGGTCTAGCCCTAGCCTTCCAATACCCAGTATCAATTCCTGGTGTATCAGTTTCGAACTTCTTGAGAAAAACAGTGAACGCCGTTCGCGGTCGCGATATTCCAGTCAAAGAATTTCGCCTTGAACTGAAAGCTTTGATGGCTAAACTTGGCGTCAAAGACGAGTTTCTCTCACGTTATGTCAACGACGGATTCTCTGGCGGTGAGAAAAAGCGTCTGGAGATTCTGCAACTCTCAATGCTCAACCCATCCCTGGCTATTCTTGATGAAACCGATTCAGGTCTAGACATCGACGCTCTCAAAACAGTTTCAGAGGGTGTAAATGCCCTCAGTAAAGCTGATACAGCAATCTTGCTGATCACGCACTATCAGCGCATGCTCAATTATGTTCAGCCTCAATTCGTGCACGTCTTCCAAGACGGCAAGATTGTTGCTTCCGGCGGCAGTGAACTAGCTCTCGAGCTAGAAGACCGTGGTTATGAATGGGTTACTTCGGAGATGCAACCAACTCCAGGAACAGGCCCCAACGCGACAAAAACTTCTAGTTCAAGCTCAAGCCCAAGCCCTGCAGTCGTAGGCGCTAAGTAATTAAGATGGTTAAGGAGGCAATTATGTCGGCAGATCTAGCCCCAGCCCTAAACAACAAAGGGTTGCCAGAAAGCGCTAAGCCAGAACTCAATAAAAGTGCAGGTCTGGAAGGGATCGGCAATGACTACAAATATGGCTTCTCTGATAAAGAAGACTATATTTTCAAGTCAGGACGTGGTCTAACCCGCGAAATTGTCGAAAAAATTTCAGCGATGAAGAACGAGCCCGAGTGGATGCTCAAATTCCGCTTGCGCGCTCTCGATATCTTCAACAAAAAGCCAATGCCTACCTGGGGCAACTGTGGGCTGCTCAATGATATCGACTTCGAAAACATCTTCTATTACATCAAGCCATCACAAAAGCAAGAAACTGACTGGGATGAAGTACCAGAAGGTATCAAGAATACTTTCGATCGTTTAGGCATCCCTGAAGCCGAACGCAAATTCTTAGCCGGCGTCACTGCTCAATATGAATCAGAAGTGGTCTACCACTCCATTCGCGAAGACCTCGAAAAGCAAGGGGTACTCTTCCTCGACATGGACTCAGGCCTGAGACTGCACGAAGACATTGTGCGCGAACACTTCGCCACAGTAATTCCTGCTGCCGACAACAAGTTCTCTGCTCTCAACTCGGCCGTATGGTCAGGTGGAAGTTTCATCTGGGTGCCACCAGGCGTCAAAATTGAAATTCCATTGCAAGCCTATTTCAGAATCAATGCTGAAAACATGGGGCAGTTCGAGCGCACACTAATCATTGCTGAGCCTGGCTCTTTCGTACACTACATCGAAGGATGTACCGCGCCGACTTATTCAACCGATTCACTGCACTCAGCTGTAGTTGAGCTAATCGCCAAACCAGGCGCTCACATTCGCTACACCACCATTCAAAACTGGTCTAAAAACGTATACAACCTGGTCACCAAAAGAGCAGTTGCCCACGAAGATGCCAAAGTTGAATGGGTAGACGGAAACCTCGGCTCCAAGCTGACAATGAAGTATCCAGCCATTTACTTATTGGGCGAACGGGCTCATGGCGAAGTACTTTCAATTGCCTTTGCTGGCGAAGATCAACACCAAGATGCTGGTGCAAAAATCATCCACGCGGCCAAAAACACAACCTCGATGATTATCTCCAAGTCTATTTGCAAAAATGGCGGACGTACTTCTTATCGCGGTTTGATCAAGGTTTATCCTAAGGCCACCGGTGTTAAATCATCGGTCAAGTGCGACGCCCTATTGCTCGACGACAAATCAAGATCAGATACATATCCAACAATGGAAATTGACGAGAAAGACGTCAACATCGAGCACGAAGCCACCGTATCAAAAGTAGGCGAAGAGCAACTCTTCTACCTGATGAGCCGTGGCCTCAACCAAGACGAAGCAACGGCGATGATTGTAAATGGCTTCTTTGAGCCATTCACAAAAGAGTTGCCCCTTGAGTATGCCGTAGAGTTGAATCGTTTGATTCAGCTCGAAATGGAAGGATCAGTCGGCTAACTAGTTTAAAGATAAGACCTCACAGTAAGCGCAAGCGAACAAAAATGAAGATGGAGATGGAAACAGTCATGGCGGAGTTGAAGTTAGCCAACACCATAGCAAAAGAACGGGTAGCCGATCTTGCTCAAAGAAATGGCGAACCAAGCTGGTTGCAAGACTCAAGAAATGCAGCCTGGGAAATTTATTTCCAGAGCCCCATGCCCACCACTCGTGATGATGATTGGCGCAAAACTGAAATCGACAATCTTGATCTCTCCACATTCATTACTGTTGATCCACTGAAAAACAAAGCCACTAAAGCCCCAGCAATGGAAATCTTGCAGTCGGCTTTAGCTAAACTAGGCGAACCAGCTGGCCTGTTCGTAGACGACTACGAAAGCCAAACTCAATTTGCCACGATCAAACCAGAGCTAGCCAAACAAGGTGTGATTTTCTTGCCTCTAACCGAAGCGATAGAAAAGCATCCAGACCTGGTCAAGAAAATATTTGAAACCGGTAAGCCCCTGGCTTCTGATGACAAATTCACCTTAATGAACAAGGCCCTCTTCAACAGTGGTCTTCTGCTCTACGTTCCTAAAAACGTAGTAGTGGATGGACCTTTCGTCAGCGCCGTCAATTTGCCTGTAGGCCCAACTGGTCAGGCAGTATTTCCCCGGGTAGTAGTTGTGGCTGAAGCCAATAGCCATGTCACCCTGGTCAGCGCCTTCGCCAATGCTGACGCAGAGACTGCAGACAAGTCAGTAGCTGGCACAACACTTTCCAACTCCTTCTTCGAAATAACAGTGGGCCAGGGAGCCAAAGTTACGGTTATGGCCGTCGACAAGCTCTCCAACGCTGTATTTGCCGTGAGCCGCGTCCGTACCCACATTCACAAAGATGGTATTTTCAACCTCACCACTGCTGGATTGGGCGGCAAGCAAATCAAGTCAGACATCGAAACCATCATGGTCGAGCCTGGCTCACACAGTGATATTCGCGGTGTTGTTCTCGGCGATGGTTCAGAGCACTTCTCTTATAACACCATCCAAGAGCATACCTGCCCTGATACCACATCTAATATCAACTTCCGGGTCGCCTTAAAAGACACTTCTTCATCGGTCTACCAAGGCATCGTTAAAGTAGACAAGATTGCCCAGCGTACAAACGCTTTTCAATCGAACAAAAACCTCTTGCTCGGTACCGAAGCTAGAGCCGATTCTATTCCACGCTTAGAGATTCTCGCTGACGACGTCAAATGTTCACACGGAGCCACCGTTGGCCCGGTAGACAAAGAGCAACTCTTCTATTTGAATTGTCGCGGCCTCAATCTAAAAGAAGCAGAAGAACTAATTGTCCGAGGATTCTTTGTCCAGATTCTCGATGACATTGAAATCAAGGGAGCCGCAGACTGGGTCGGTGATCTGGTAGCGGATAAAATCTACAAATGAGCAATTCTGGTTTTATTAGAGTCGCTCAAATAACTGATGTCAGAGAAGGTACAGCAAAAGTATTTACGGTTGGAGAAGTGCGCATCGCTCTCTGCAACGTCGAAGAAAAATTCTACGCCATAGCCGATATTTGCACCCACGACGGTGGGCCTCTCGGTGAAGGTGAATTGGTCGACTGTCAAATTGAATGCCCTCGCCACGGCGCCCGCTTCGATGTGCGCACAGGCAAAGCCTTATGCTTACCGGCAGTAATCAATGTCCCGACTTATCCAGTGGAAGTGAGAGACAGCGAAGTATTCGTCAATTGCCACCCGGCCGCGGTGGGTTCGTAGTTTAGATATAGAGAAGCAAGAAGAGCCATGAGCAACTTAGATGTAGAAAAAATTCGCCAAGATTTTCCCATTCTTGATCGCGTAATCGACGGCAAGCGACTAGTTTATTTAGACAACGCCGCCACCTCCCACAAGCCTGTTCAAGTAATCAAAAGCATCTCTAATTACTACGAGCAATACAATTCGAATGTGCATCGCGGCATTCACACCATGTCAGAAGAAGCGACCACCGCTTATGAAGGGGTGCGCGAAACTGTTGCTAACTTTATCGGCGCCAAAGAAACCTGCGAAGTAATTTTTACCCGCAATACCACTGAAGCTATTAACCTTGTGGCCTACAGCTGGGGAAGGCAGAACGTCCTGCCCGGCGATGAAATTGTCTTGTCACCAATGGAACATCACTCGAACCTGGTACCTTGGCAGCAACTGGCTCAAGAACGCGAAGCTAAACTAGTCTTTTTAGAGCTGACCGAAGACGGCCAGATCAATATGGAATCGGCCAAGCAGTTGATTGGCAGCAAAACCCGACTGGTTGCCGTTACCCAAATGTCTAACGTGCTGGGCACAATCACACCAGTAACAGAGCTGGCCAGACTAGCCCACCAACACAATGCCATTATCCTCGTAGACGGCGCTCAAGGAGTGCCCCACCTCAAGACTTCTGTGGCAGAACTTGAATGTGATTTTTATGTCTTCTCACTGCATAAAATGCTGGGCCCAACCGGTGTTGGTATTCTCTGGGGCAAGAAAGAACTTCTCAATGCCATGCCACCATTTATGTTTGGTGGCGACATGATTAGCTCAGTTCACCGCGACAAGAGCCGCTGGAATGAACTACCCTGGAAGTTTGAAGCTGGTACACCAAACATCGCTGATGTTATTGCTAGTGGTGTTGCTATTGAGTATCTGCAAAATCTAGGCATGGATAATGTCAGAGCCCACGAAGTAGAGATCACTGAGTATGCTCTCAAGCGTCTCGGTGAAATTAAAGGCATCACCATATACGGGCCAAAAGACGCCAATCTTCGCGGCGGCGTTGTCGCCTTTAACGTTGACGGAATTCACCCCCACGATCTCGGTCAGATTTTGAGCGACAGTGGTGTGGCAATCAGAGCGGGGCACCATTGCTGCCAGCCCCTGATGAAAGATTTGAAAGTGATGGGCACAGCCCGCGCTAGTTTTTATATCTACAACACCCTTGAAGAAGTCGACCTGTTAATGGCCGCTCTCAAAGAAGCTGATAAGGTTATGGGACATGTCGCTTGCAGATGATCTATACCGGGAAACAATCCTGGATCACTACCACAATCCGCGCAATAACGGCAGCATAGACAATGCTAGTGCCACCGTTGAAGGTGTCAATCCGCTTTGCGGCGATGAGCTCACACTCTATCTCAACGTTTCGCCAGCTGGCTTAATCGAAGACGTTAAACTCATGGCCCATGGCTGCTCTATCAATACAGCTTCCGGCTCGATGATGTCTGAAGCGATACTTGGCCAATCAGTCGAGCGCGCCGAAGAAATTATCGAAAGCTTCAAAAACATGATGCTAACAAAGAGCGACGAAGTTGCCTTTGAAGACGAACTAGAAGAGCTAGAAGCTCTGCGGGGCGTGAAGAAATATCCTGTGCGTATCAAGTGTGCATTGCTACCCTGGAACACGCTTTTGGAAGGAATCCAGACTGCTAAATCTACCAAAAAGGAATAAGCCTTTATGATGTCATCGTTGCAAGAAGATCTTGTTCTAGAAAATCTCCGCCAAATTGTTGACCCCGAGTTAGGCATCAACATTGTTGATCTCGGCCTAATTTACGAAGTCAAAGTAACCGGCAACGACGTCAACATCAAAATGACCCTGACGAGCCCAGGATGCCCTGTTGGCGCCGTCATTCAAGGTCAATGCCATGCCGCTGCCAAGAAACTGCCCTGGGCCGAAAATGTCGATGTCAAACTGGTGTGGATACCCCGTTGGGATCCAAAGACCATGGCAAGCGAAGAAGCCAAGATGGATCTCGGCATTCTCTAACGGCCAATTAGCAGCCCGATCAAAACAATTCGTCAATAAATTTCAGCAATAAATTGCCCTCTAATGAAACTGCCTTGTCAGGACAGTAAACTTGAGGGATGCCTAAACCTATTATTCACGATCACGATGGTCACGTTGACGATCTGCTCAGTTGCATTTTGCTCTGGCTCAGCCCAGAAATCGATTTGCAAGCTGTTGGTATCACCAACGGTGACTGCTATGCCGCTCAAATCTTTGAAGCGACTCAGAAAATAGCCACCTACCTCGATATCGACGGGCCCGAAATAGCCCTAACCGAAGACGAAGTGCCGCATCCGTTTCCAGAAAACTGGCGCAGAGAAAGCTACATCATCAATGAGCTACCGCTTTTCCGTGACAACTATCTAAAGAAGCCATACCAGCATGGTCGGCCGCGCAATATTGAATCAGTATTTTTAGATTGCCTCTCTAATTCAAAAGTGCCTTTCACTGTGGTCACAACTGGCCCTCTTACAAACATTGCCAAACTCTTGACCAGTCAACCCGAAGTCAAAGACAAGATTCAAGAATTCTTGATCATGGGCGGAGCCATCAATTGCAAAGGCAACGTCGAAGAAGAAGGCACTGACGGCACCGCTGAATGGAACGTCTATGCTGATCCGGTTGCCTTCAAGCAAGTGCTTGACAGCAAAATTCCAATCAAGCTCATTACTCTTGATCTCACCAATGACCTCCCGGTTACCAAAGACTTCTTAGCCAAACTCGAAGCCCAATCAGAAAACTCACGGGCCTCGGCCCTGGCCTTTAAGCTATGGAGCCTGGTCAAAGGTTTCGACTATTACTTCTGGGACACCATCACCGCCGCTGCCGCCATTGAGCCGGGCTTATTCACCTATAAAGAAGTGAAGATTGATGTCTCTACCTCAGGCAAGAGCATCGGCCGCACAGGCCCATCACTTTTCACTGGGCGCAAAGTGCAAGTAGCCACACAAATAAACAAGCAAGCTTTCGAAGATTTGCTGCTCACCATTCTGGCAACGCGCTAGATTCTGGCAAAATTCAAGGCTAGATTTGCCAAGGCGTTTTTGGAGATGCGAATACTATCCAAAACCCCTCTTGACTTCCCCTCGGGCTCAGACGTAAGTTAGCCCTATGAGAAAACACACCCCAAACCAATCTCAAGACCTACCAGAAGCAGCGCTAGCGCTTCAGACAGTCGGAGGTGAGGCTCTAAAGAGCCCGTCTTTGCTCAGCAAAATTGCTCGCTGGCAAAAAGGCTTCAAAGAAAAAGTCGTCGACAACCCCAAAATGAAGTGGTACCGTCGCGCGCTCTTTGGCAGCACGCTGACCTGGGCCATCCTCTTAGCCTTCCAGAGCGTGCCTTACTACAACGCCATTGCCGCTGGCGAAGAGGCTTTCAAACTTGGTCGCTACGAGAAAGCCCGCAAAGAATTTGAAACATCCCTGGCTGTCTGCCAGACCTTTGGTCCCGACTGGCAAATCGACAAACGCACAGCCCGAGCCATGAACAACCTGGCCGAGCTTTACCGCATCCAAGGCCGTTACGGCGAAGCTCGCCCTTACTACGAAAAAGCAGCAGAAGCCGCCCGGCTCAGCTTTGCCGCCAGCCGGCCCGAGCCAGCGGTAGCCCTCAATAATTTAGCCATGCTCGAGCGCGAACAAGGTCATTACCAGGAAGCTGAAAAAACTTACTTAAAGGCCCTAAATTTGTGGGAGACACAAATTAAACAGCCAGACTCACCACAACTGGCCAGTATTACCAACGGCTTAGCCAAACTGAGGCGTGATCAGGGTCGCTACAGCGAAGCTGAGACTCTTTATCTCAAAGCTCTAGCCATAACTGAGAAAAAACTCGGTCGCAGCGATGTCGGTAATGCCTATCTATTAGCCAATTTAGGCGGACTTTATCGCGATCTTGGCCAAGTTAAAAAAGCGGAGAAATACTATCAAAGAGCTTTCTATCTTGATTTAAATGCTCTGGGCAACCAACATCCTGATACAGCGATGGACCTCAACAACCTGGCCGGTCTCTATCGCGAAGAAAATAAACTAGGCGAGGCCCGCACTCTCTACGAGCGAGCTCTGGAGATTCGCTTAAAAGCTTTCGGCCCTGACCATCCGCTAACAGCCAAAACACTGATGGGTATTGGCGATTTAGAGCGACGCTTACAAAACTATGACAAAGCGCAAGTCTACATAGAAAGAGCCCTAGCCATTCAAAAGCGCTCTCTGCCTGCCATTCATCCCGATCTAGCTATCACTCTAGATAATCAAGGCATCTGCTACCTGCAAATGGGACAAGCAGCCAAAGCCAAAGAATGCTTCAGCGCGGCCCTGAAAATGAGACAAGCCCTGCTTAGCTCAGACCATCCTGATTGTTATGTCAGTGCTGCAAACCTGGCTGTTGCTAACGCCACCTTAGGTGCCGGCTCCCAAGAGCAAGTCAATGACGCTCTTGAAAAGCTCACTGAAAGATTGGGGGAGAAGCACCCAATAACCAAGGCAGAGCGGGCTTTAGCAAGCAAAAATAAAGGTCTGGCAGCGCCAGACTTAAGAGAAGTTAGTGCTAGCAAGCCTCAATAATTTATTAGTTTACGGCCGCTCTTGAGCTAGAGCCGTTACTATGTGATTGGCAATCAGTTTTCAGCTTTCAGTTTTGAAACTTGATTAGCCCGTCACTACCCTAAACAGGTCACTCAATGCTTGGCGCCAATGAAAATAAGCTCAACGAAGAGCAAATAAGAAAAGCCCTCAGTACGGTCATGGATCCTGACCTGAACATCGATGTAGTCACTCTCGGAATGATCTCCGACATCAAGATTACTGGCTCAAAAGTGTTTTTCAAACTAACACTGACAACACCGGCCTGCCCAGTTAAGGAGCGCCTCGAAGGCGAATGCCAAGACGCTGTCAAAGCCTTAGATGGTGTTGAAGAAGTCGAAATGGAATCAGCAGCCCAAGTGGCTGGACAACGCCGCAATGGCAAAGAACCAGTCAACGGCATCAAGCAAATTATTGCCGTTACCTCAGGTAAAGGCGGCGTAGGTAAATCAACTGTATCTTGCAACCTGGCTGTGGCACTAGCTAAGCTCGGCGCCAAAGTCGGTTTACTCGACGCTGATATTACTGGTCCAAATATTCCATTGATGATGGGAGTTGATGCCTATCAGCCCACCGCCAAAGACAACCGCATTGTGCCAGCGGAAAATCATGGCGTTAAATGCATTTCGATGGCTTTCTTTGTCTCCCAAGACACACCATTAATCTGGCGTGGACCAATGCTAGACAAAGCTATCAAACAATTTTTGCGCGACGTTGAATGGGGCGAACTCGATTATCTTATCGTTGATATGCCACCAGGCACAGGCGACGCCCAGCTGACCATGGTGCAAGCCACTCAGCTTTCCGGCGGCGTCATCGTCACCACCCCACAAGATGTTGCCTTGCTCGATGGCCGCAAAGGTTTAGCAATGTTTTCGCAAATGGAAGTGCCAATCCTCGGCTTCGTCGAGAATATGAGCTACTTCCAGCCTAAGGGTTCAAGCGAACAGTACGAAATCTTTGGTCGTGGCGGCGGTAAGCGCTTAGCCGAAGAGCACCAGGTACCTTTCTTGGGCGAAATACCACTCGACCCAGAAGTGCGCATTGGCGGAGACCAAGGGGTGCCAATCGTAGCTGGCGACCCAGACTGCGCTGTATCAAAGGCCTTCATTGAAATAGCCAAACAAGTAGCGGCTCAGGTCAGCATTCAATCGAGAGCTGAAGTTGCCACTGCGGCAGCAGTTTAGACTGAATGCCGTTTAGATTAGGTCAGCAGTTTAGTTAGCGACTGTGGTTTAGCTAGAAGCTATATATAAATAGGTAATAGTAAAAACTAGCAGCGGACAAAGTAAGAAAATTAAAGCCCTCTCTTAGAAATCTAAGCGGGGGCTTTACTACATGGTGATTCGGGCTATTATGTTGGCATCAGCAGAGATTTTCATCCAAAATTTCGCTGCTATGGCAGAACACTACAACGACTCCATATACGGTGCATGCTAAAAAGTATACAGATTAGAGATTTCGCCCTGATTGAAAAAACTCAGGTCGACTGGACAGCCGGATTAAATGTTCTCACCGGTGAGACTGGAGCGGGAAAATCCATTTTGATGGATGCTCTCAACGCGGTCTTAGGCGGCAAAGTACCATCCTCAATCATCCGTCCCGGTGCCGACAAAGCCAATCTCGAAGCAGTCTTTGTACCCAGCTCTCAGGTGATTGCCTGGCTGAAAAAAGAAGAGCTAATAGACGAAGAAACAGCCGAGCAAGCAGAACTTACAGTCGCTCGCGAAATTGGTAAAAGCGGTTCTAAAATTCGCATCAACGGCACCCTGGTAAATCATAATTTGCTAGGTGAGTTGCGCACCATGCTCATTACCGTGCACGCCCAGCACGAAGCACGCACACTGATGTCTTCGCAGTCACAGCTAGAACTTTTAGACGGCCTGGGAAGCGACAGTCACACTAAAATTTTAGAGAAAGTACGCACCCTTTACGCTCGCAAAAAACAATTGCAAGACGAGCTAGATTCGCTCACCATGTCAGAAGATGAGCGCCTGCGCAAACTTGATTTTTCCAAATTTCAATTAAATGAACTAGAACAAGCAGAACTGAGCGATCCAGCCGAAGACGAAGAACTGGCTCGCCAGGTCAGCGTTTTAAGCAATGCTATTGAACTAAAACAGCAAGCTGAAGCGGCTCAAGATGCTCTTACCGGCTCCGATTCAGATAGTTCGGTCTGTGCCGTTGATCTGATTCAAAAAGCCATGTCTGAAGTAGAAAAAGCCCTGCGCTTTGACTCTAGCCTTGACTCTATCCACGAAGCCCTGAGCGGCGGCCTGGCTAGCCTAGAAGAAGCCTCTACAGCCTTGCGTCGCTACGCCGACAAGCTCGATACCGATCCCGATACCCTAATCGATTTAGAAAACCGCCTTAATTTGATAGCCACTATCAAGCGCAAATACGGGCCGCATTTAAGCGACGCCATTGCCAAGCAAGAAGAGCTTAGCCATGAACTAGAAAAACTAGAAAACGGCTTGAAAGAAACCGAAGGCTTAGCCAAAGAAATAGCTGACGTAGCAAGCGAGCTACAAAACAAAGCCGCCGATCTATCTAAAGGAAGGCTAAAGCTAGCCAAGACCTTGTCAGCGGCCGTAGAAAAAGAATTAGTAGATTTGGGCATGGAAAAATGCCGCTTTGAAATTGCCTTTAGCCAACTGGCCGAAGCCGGCCCTAACGGCATCGACAAAATTGACTTCTTAATCGCCCCCAACCCTGGCCAACCAGCCATGCCCCTGGGCAAAATTGCCTCCGGCGGCGAGCTATCACGCATCATGCTGGCCATTAAGACCATCTTTGCCGCCGCTGACCAGGTGGCCACCGTCATATTTGATGAAATAGATACCGGCCTCTCCGGCCGCGTGCTCAATGCCGTGCGCGACAAACTTTCAAAACTATCCCGCTCACAACAGATACTTTGCATCACCCACCAGCCAATTGTTGCTTCAGTGGCTGACAACTACCTAGAAGTAAAGAAAGAACATTTAGCTGATCGCACGATTGTTACAGTCAACATTCTTGATGATGAAATGAGACTTAGATCTCTTGCCGCCATGGCCAGCGGAAACGCCAATGAAGAGGCCTCGCTTAGCTTTGCCCGCTCTCTCATAGATCAAGCGGCAGCGGTTCGCGCCCTACCCTAATATCAATTGTGCTTTATATTTAGGCATACAAGCACAATGTTGATTGACATAAAGCCATCAACTTCAATAGAATCAACCGTTGCTGTCCGGCTTTTCCAGCCTGCACAGTTTAAATTGGGGCGTCGCCAAGTGGTAAGGCATCTGGTTTTGGTCCAGACATTCCGAGGTTCGAATCCTTGCGCCCCAGTTTCATCTTTTCATCCAGAAAAGTTCTACGAAATCATCCAAAGTTTTACCTAAGGAATTGAGCGGGTTATGGAGAAAATCAAACTAGGCGTCGCCAAACGCGAAGCCAAAACCCCGAAACAATTGAGACGTGAAGGCAACGTGCCTGCGACTCTTTATGGTCGTGGTATTCCCTCTGAGAGCTTGCAAATCAATGCTCGTGAGTTTGGTCGCCTTCCAGCTGCCGCTTACTCGCACATGATTGAGCTTGAATCTGCAGAAGGAAATGTCAACGCTATCATTAGACAAGTAGCGAGACGTTCAACTCAAGATTTCGTCTATAACATCGAACTCTACAAAGTAGACCTTCAACGCAAAGTTTCAGTGACAGTTCCAATCAAATTCGTTGGCGCGTCGCTCGCTGTTAAAGCTGGCGCCAAGCTCGAAGAGAACTATCAAGAAGCCAACATTGAATGCCTACCTGCTGAAATTCCAGATTACATCGAAGTAGACCTGACTGCTCTAGAAGTAGTTGAAGCAGCCATTCACTTCGGCCAAGTACAAGTGCCCGCCGGAATCACTATTCTCAACCCACACGACGAGATTGTGGTCAAAGTTGTCGCTCCTAAGGTTGTTGCCCCAACTGCTAAAGAAGCAGCTGCCGCAGCCGCTAAATAGAGCGCTGACTGAAAAAATTAAAAGCGTCGGCTCTAGGGTCGGCGCTTTTTTGTGTCTAGTTTTGTCTGATTCGTGAGCAAAATATTTAGCGACGCTAAATTAAACAGTCAGTCTACTGATAATTGGCAAACAAATCGCCAGCTGGCCAATCTTTCACATCGTTGAGCAATGCGCGAATTTTATTGACGGCTACTGGCGCCGGATTAGCATCGTCCCCGTTGTCGGAGGCACCACCATTGAACTGCACGCAAAAATCAACACCGTTGCTCATGTGAACAATTTGACAGTGAACACCAGGCTTGGCACCATCTTTCATGAAAGAAATTCCGCCAGGCATTTGCCGCACTGTATCCAGGCCCAAACCGAAGTGCTTACCATCTTGATCACTTTGCATTGGTGGCGGCAGTGGTGCCACAAGCTGATTGAACGAGTCTTGCGAAATACCTTGCATGCGAGATCCATCTAGTGCTGTCAAAAATTTGACTAGGTCAATCGAGGAAGCCATCCAGTTACCGAAACTAGGCATCAACGGCACTGTGCGCTGCCCCCCTTTGATCATGCGGGGCGGATTGCCACCATAACGATTAGATTGCCCCTGCACTACATTTGGTGACTCCTCAACCATGTCTTCAATGCCAATAGATCTCAGCTGTTTTCTCATGTAACGGCCGTAAGGCTCTTGTGAAGCACACTCAATCACATACTTGATCAAATTCCACTGGCCATTGGCATACTTAGCCTGCGTACCCGGTGGATAATCGAGCGGCGTTTGCAAAAGCACTCTTACGGCTTCCTTATATGGAAGGCCATTTGGTGCCATGCGATTAATCTGCTTGCCGGCAGTATCAAAACCAGAATCATCATTCCAGCCACCAGAGTGGTGCAAAAGTTGTCTCACCGTAATTTCTTGAATACGCGGCCGGGGCGGTCTGCCATCAGCTGTCATCGGTCGACCGATGACGTCCCAGAAGGGGGTATCGAGATTGAGCCTGCCTTGCTCTTGTAGGCGCAATGCTCCAAAGGCAGATATTGCTTTAGTGCAACTGGCTAAGTTGAACAACGTGTTAGGCGTGGCCGGCTCGCCTGTCCGTAAGTTAGCCACACCAAACCCTTTGGCATAGACCAATTTACCGCCATACGCCACGGCACAAGAACCGCCAGGCACATGAAACTGCTGCATTGTCTGGTTCATGATCTCGTCGATTTCGCCCAGACTGCTGCGGCGACCAGGTTGAAATCGGTTGGGTTCTTGAAATTGCCCAGGCAATTGGCCCGGTTCCTGAAATTGCCCCCGAGCTGGTGGGCTAGAAACTAGCATTAATGAATGACAAATCGACGCCAAAACCAATAACGATAAAGTTTTTGAGGCATCGGAGCGGCCTTTGCCTAACTTTGCATTGAGACTCATAAATACCCCAAGACCACCATGCCGAAAGATTTTACAAGATATTCCGGCAATTGAGGCCGAGTGCTGCCACTTCCTAAAACTGGGGTTTTTCGAGTAGGTCCTAGTGAAAATACTGAATATAGATTGGGAATGCCCGGGTATGTTGCTGTACGCTAACCTGAAACAATGAACCTATGCACTCAATTAAAATTACCGCAGCCAACCTAGCGGAAAGCGTCATCATCGACACGCCCTGCACTGCTGACTGGAATGAAATGACCGGTAGCGAAAGTGTGCGTTTCTGTCATTCTTGCAAATTGAATGTCTACAATATTTCGCAGTTCAGCGACAGTGAAGCGCAGGAAATTTTTGCGCAAAATCTCAACGGCAATAGAATTTGCACAAGAATATACCGGCGCCCAGACGGCACGGTCATGACCGACAACTGCCCTCGCGCCCTGCGTCGGCTAAGGGATTTACGCAATAGAGCCTTTTATGCCGTAGCGAAAGTAGCCGCTTTAGCCACTCTCTTTCTTTCGGCCAACGCTCCCGGTGAGGCTTCAAGCGACAAAGACAAAGAAAAAGTAGCCCCGCAGCCAAGCAAATCGAAGTCGACGGCTTTACCTTCAGTCGAACCAGTTGTCTCACCGGACTATGAAAAGAATCCAGCGCCAGCACTTGCTGGCGTTCCGGCCATGCCGGATCTTTCCAGGTACATGCAGCAGTTAAATACAAAGCTTCTGGAGACATGGAAAAAAGCAGGTAATCCAAAGCAACCGACCCAAGGTCAACTGCCAACCTCGGTCAGTTTCACAATCGATAGCCAGGGAGCAATCTCACTGCTCAAGGTAATAAAAACCTCTAAGCAAGCAGCTATAGATGAAGAAGCTTTGAAAGCAGTTAAAAACTCATTGCCTTTGCCATCGCCGCCACCTAACAGCGGACCATTGGCAGTGGAATTCACCTTCGATCCAAAATCAGAGCAGCCGACCAAGGAGCAAAATGATGGACACTGAGCCAGTTTTTGTAAAATCAGACAGCTTGCTTGATCGAGCCTTCGTCGAAACACCTTGCCCGACGACCTGGGACAAAATGAAAGGTTCGGACAGCGTGCGCTTTTGCCACCTCTGCCATCTCAATGTTTACAACATTGCCAATCTTACAGACAAAGAAGCCGAAGCCGTACTGAGTAAGGGTAAAGACGGAGGAAGGGTTTGCGCACTACTCTATCGCCGCCCCGACGGCACAATCGTCACCGATAATTGCCCCCGTGCCCTGCGCAGAGTTCGCGATGCTTCAAAATGGTTGAAAGCAAAAATTATTGCCGCCACCACCCTGGCCATGGCTCTGTTGAGTCCGTCTGCCGCTAACAGCGAAGAGACAAAGGCAGCCAAGTCTAAAGACACCAATCAAAATAGCTGCACAGCTCCTAAAACCGGAAACGTCATGGTAAAACCGGTAGAGACAAAAAACGGACAAAGACCTGACATTCCCCTTCCCGGTGGCATCAGCTTCCGCCCCAGCGAACAAGATCAATATACCGCAAAAATTTTTGTTAGCATCAATGCCGCTGGCAAGAAGAATGGTTTGGTTGCGCCATTCCCATCAGTAAAATTTACGGTCAAAGCAGATGGCAGTGTGGAAAATATTGCCATCAAAGAAAGTAGTGGTAAGAAGAAACAAGACAAAGCAGCTCTCAAGGCAGTAAAAGAAGCAGCACCATTTGAAAAGCCACCGACATCAAGTACACTGCCGCTAAAAATGGAATATCGCTTTACCCAAGAAAGACTATAAAAGAGGCTCCAGTTATGAATTGCAATGACTCAGATGCAGTAGAAACATTCGCCCAACCTGGCCCACTCAAAGACCGCGCATTCGTTGAAATACCCTGCCCCACTAGCTGGGACAAAATGACCGGCAATGACAGCGTGCGATTTTGCAGTCAGTGCAGCCTGAACGTTTATAACATTGCCAACATGACAGACAAAGAAGCAGAAGCAGTATTCGCCAAAGGCACCAACGGAGAGCGGCTCTGCGCCCGTCTTTACCGCAGGCCAGATGGCACCATTATGACTGACAATTGCCCCAGGGCGCTGCGCAAAATTCGCAATGCCTCAAGATGGCTAAAGACAAAAATCGTCGCCTGCTTCGGTTTACTAGCATCATTAGCGGCTCCAGCTCAAGCAGACAACCCTACTCAGACAAAGTCACCGGCAAAAGATGATCCAGAATTTGTTCTTAATTGGGACGAAGTAAAGTCAAAATCTAAAAAAGGAGGCAAAACTGAGGCAGATAAAGCAACAAAAGGTGCCAATCCCGGTGCTAACCCCGGTAGCAATATAGGGAGGCCAACGATGGGAGCCATCAGAGTGCCGACACCAGCCGAGCAGGCAGAACTAGGAAAAATCGCCGCACCAAATAAAGTGGCACCACCAGCTACACCAACTTCACCGAATTCTCCAAGCACAGACAAACCGCAAGTTAAAGCCCCGGGCGGCGAACCAGCTACCCACAAGATGGGACGAGTGCGAGTAGGACCAGCGAAAGCAGAACCAGCAAAAGTAGAACCAGCTGTTAAACCAGTAACTCCATCTAAAGATGAGAAGGCGAAGTAAAATGCTCAACAACGAAAACGATCAACCGCTAGAAATAGCAGTAGAAATATTCGCCAAGCCCAGTTTGCTCAATCAAGCCTTTATTGAAACTCCCTGCGAAAGCAGCTGGGACAAGATGACAGGCAACGATAGTGTACGCTTCTGCAGCCAATGCAGCTTGAATGTTTACAACATCGCCAACCTGACCGACAAAGAAGCAGAATCTGTTTTTGCTAAAGGACGAGAACAAGGTCGAGTATGCGCGCGCCTTTACCGCCGCCCAGACGGCACAGTCATGACCGACAATTGCCCTCGCTCCTTGCGCAAAATTCGTGATGCATCAAGATGGCTGAAAACAAAAATAGTGGCTGGATTTGCCTTGACCCTTTCGTTGTTTACACCAGCTCAAGCAGAAGACTCGAAAAAGAATCAAGCAAAAAACCCGCCACAAAAAGAAAGCTCAAAAGCTACACTCGGCGATGTCTACGTGCCTCCAAAGACAGAGCCGCAGCCAGTGAAAATGGGTGAGGTATATGTGCCACCAAAATCTACCAGCGGCTCAAGCAGTTCAAATAGTGCAAATAGCACGCCAGGAACTGTGCCTGCAAACATGAAAGCACCAATAAAAGACATTCCCCCAGAAACAGGACGCGCCGGTGGACTTTCATTCAGACCAGCTGATTTCACTTCCTACAAAAACGAGATAACTAATTCTCTCCAACTGAAATGGAAAGAAAAAGGCATAACAGTCCCGTTTCCTAAAGTGCAATTCAGAATAGATGAAGCCGGCAAAGTATCAGCCGCAAAGATTATCACTAGCTCTGGAAACAAAGAAACAGACCGTGCTGCTCTCAAAGCGATCTCGGCAGCAGCTCCATTTGCCAGACCGCCATTAGGTGCGAGCCTACCTTATGAAGTACAAGTAGGCGCTGGCGGGCAGTAGAGCTTGCAAAAGCCTTAAGCAGAAGAAATATATACCAGAACCAAAGAGCCTTAAAATAAGCGCTTCAATGAGGCGTGAAACTATGGCGACGAGAAACTGGTCATGCGGCGCAGAAAAGCAGCAAACAAGGTACCTGGCCATAGCGCTAGCTATTTTTCTGCTTGCGCTCAGCTCTCCCGTCAGCCTCTGCCAATCTGCTCAAGCTGGAGCAACAGACGACAAAGACGAAAGCAAAATTAACTTCTCAATTGAGCCAGTCACCAATTCCCCAAGCAATCAGAAGACGGCGACAAAACAGGAATTGCCAGCTTCACAGCAAGAGCAAAAGCTTACTCCCAAGCAAGTTGCAGCACTATTTGACAAACTCAGCCGACTTCCGGCAATAGACAACAACGTCCCAAGGCTGATTTTGCCGACGGACTCCATAACAAAGCCATCGTCCACTCAAACTCAAATTGAAGCATTTCCGCCGTTAGCAACCCAAGAGAAGCCAACCGCTGCATCCATACCAAGCTCGGGCCATCCCTTGACAGTCAACCGCATTAGTCATAGCGGAGCTGTCGACGACCTACACCAACTAACGCTCACTTTCTCTCAACCGCTGATAGAACTATCGACAGTAGGCCAGACCAAGGTTGTAGACCCAGAGCAGTTCGTTACCATCGCACCCCAACCCAAGGGCTCATGGCAATGGGCTGGGACCCAAACTCTAATATTCACACCAGAAGGCGGTCGTTTCCCGAAAGCGACTAATTATGTCGTCACAGTACCTGCTAGCGCCAAGTCTATCACCGGCAATCAAATAGATAAAAGCTATGTCTATCACCTCGATCTGCCAGCAGTAAAAATCGCAGAATTCTATCCGCCAGAAACAGCGAGAGAGAACCAGTCACCACTACTAGTGGCACACTTCAATCAAAATATCGATCAGGAAAAAGTTCTAGCCAAGACACACATACTTTTAGGGAAGCGCAGCTATGCCATAAAGGCAGTAAGTAAAAAAGAATACAAAAGCCGCCTAGAGGCTATGCGCAAGGCTCGGCAGAATGGCGACGAGCTACCTGAGAATGGGCAATCTTGGTTAACGACCGCAAGCATTCTGCAACTGCCAAATGAAAATGACAAAGACTTTGTAGTTTTCGAACCGACAGAAAAGCTGCCAAAGAACTCAACAATCAAAGTGCTCTTTGACAAGAACTTGCCATCAGCAGAAGGGCCCTTAACGAGCTTGGCAGACCAAGAAACGACCTTCAAAACTTATGGGCCACTAGCGTTAAAAACAACGTCTATCGTCTTTGAGTCATCTAGCTGGGTGAACGACTTAACCAAATCCAACGGTTTTCCGGAGAGGAAAACTTTCGAATTCAACAACCTGATTGATAGCAAGAAATTCAATCCAAATATGGTGACAATCACACCTCCGCTTCAAGAGTTTAAAACTGACAATCTCTTCAGAACACGACCAGAAGCTTCGATAACAATAGAGGGTAGATTTAGGCCGCATACACGGTACACCGTTACTTTCGACGAGAACCTAACAGACATTTTCGGCCAAAAGCTAGGAAAGAGAGAGCGCGCAAAGCTTCAATCGCGAGGGCTCATTCCGATGGTAAGCCAGCTCAAAGGCTTCGAGACACTGAGCCCAGACGAACCGCTTGTTCACGCAGTTTGGGCTCAAGGTGCTAAGAAACTAGAGGTCGCAATTCGCAAAGTAGAAGCGGAAGACTGGGATAAATTCAACAGAGACTCTCGCAGTTCAAACCTCACAGTCGGCACTTTGGTTGATACGAAAGAATATAACTTAGGGCCGCTTGGCAGTAACGTAAGCATAGACTTAAAGCCCTATATCAACGGAAAGTATGGGCATCTTATTTTATCGTACACGCTTATAAAGCCAGTACACGGCGAATCTCAGCACAACTGTTGGATTCAAGTAACTGACCTATCCTTAGATGCTTTTACTCGCGGTAAAGTGCATGTTCTGGCAAGCAATCTTTCTGACGGAAAACCAATTGAAGGCGTAGAACTATCACTGGGTGGCACGGCCGAAAAAACTAAGTCCGACGCTTTCGGTCGAGCCTCTCTGCCTCTTTCTGAGTCAGCGTATATATGGGTACCACTGATTGGCCGAAAGGGCGCAGACAGCAGCGTTGTCACAATAATCAACTACAACATGCTCGGCAGAGCGAACCTTTGTCCTAAACTAGTTCAATATGCAGTCTCTGATAGGCAACTCTATAAACCAGGCGAAAGAGTTTATATAAAAGGTATGCTTCGTGAGCGTAAATATCCAGACAGTGGTGCCATAGACCTTTCGTTCCCCCCGGTAAAGGCACTTACTTATGAGCTTATGCAAGATTACAACGAACAGATTCTTCGCGGAGAATGCCTAGTCGATGACAAAGGATCTTTCGCCTTTGACTTTGTCATCCCAGCAAATATAAAGCTTGGCAAACTAGAGCTCTACACATTCTCTAAGGATGGTAGAAGAGCCACCATCGAAGAAGGTACAGAGCCAATAGTCATAAACGTGCAAGAGTTTAGAAGACCAGAGTTTGAAACCAGCGTTTCATCAAGCAAAGGAAACTCTATATTTCTCGGTGACGAAATAGTGATCACTTCTCACAACCAGTATTTTAGCGGCGGCGCCTTAGCCAATGCAGACAATCAGTGGGCGGTAAAGGCAAGAGCGCAATCATTCGATCCACCGGGCTGGGATGGCTACAAATTCGACAACAGAGATCTGTGCAAGGGACACTACGCTTTCGAGAGCAGTAATGCTGACATCAAAGAATTGACTGTCAAAACGGATGCAACTGGCCGAGGTGCAATTAAATTAGCGAGTGGATTCTCCAAAAGTCCAACAGCAGTCACATTTGATTGCGAGAGCACTATCACTGATCTCAACCGCCAAAATTGGACAAGTAAACTTCACCTCCTAGCTCATCCTGCAGATGTCTATGTTGGTATTAATGGTAACGAGTCATTTAAGGCTGGTGAAAATTCCTACAAGAACATCGTGGCCACTGGTATCGACGGCAAAATCTTGCCAGGTACAAAAGTTGAGCTAGCTTTCGTAGAGGCCAATCAAGAAGAAGAACAGCCAGCAATCATCCAACACATCACCATTGGCGACAAACCGGCAAGAGTCTCATTCAAAACAAAACCCAGTTCGACCAGTCTTTTTGTCACGGCCACAGTCAAGGACAGCAGCGGGCGACTAAATCAGTGTTGTGACTTTGATAAGCTGCCAACGCCCACTGAAGCGGCAGTTGTCAGCCAAAATTTTGCACGCGAAAAAATTGTAATTGCAAGTGACAAGCCGTCATATGCTCTAGGCGACAGAGCCAAGATAACAATTAAATCCGACATCTTTCCATCGTATGGTTTTCTTGTTCTGGCCAAAGACAAAACCCTCACAACTTTGCCGCTAACTCTGGAAGGACCAGAAAAAACCATCGAATTACTTATTTCTGAAGCCTACTATCCGAACGTAGTAATAACCGCTTTTCTAGCCAATAACAGAACCAACTATTCCACCGGTGAACACCGAATTCATGTGCCACCTGTAACGAAGAGGCTCTCTCTGAGAGTTGAGCCAAATGCTACTGTCGCTGCGCCGGGGAAAGAAATTACTCTAAATGTGGAACTAAAAGACCGACAAGAGTCAGTAAAAAATGGACAAGTGGCTATTGCTGTGGTGGACGAAGCCGTTCTGGCACTGGCTGCATACAAATGGCCAGACCCAATAAAACAGTTCTACAGAAACTCCGCTAGCGCTTTTTACGGCGTACATACCAAAACGCAAGACTCAGGCATGTGGATAATGGTGGCAAATTCTCGGATAGTCGCCGGGCGTATGGGTGAATCAGATGAGTTACCACCAATGAATGCTAGAACAATCGAACTTCAGGAATATCGAAACGGCGATTCTCTTGCTCAGGCATCGCCCCTCGGCTTTAGAAAAGACCTAGCCGCTCTGGCCTTCTTCAAACCAGTGGTCACCACAGATGGTGATGGCAAAGCTCAAGTCAAATTTAAGCTGCCAGACAGTGTCACACGCTACCGCATTATGGCCATAGCGGCAGCAGGAACTGATAAATTTGGTTCATCAGAATCGAGCCTGACGACAAAGCTACCTCTAATGATTAAGCCTTCAGCCCCTCGCTTCCTCAATTTCGGCGACAGCTGCGAGCTATCTGTAATCATCCAAAACCAAACAGACAAACCGCTCAAAACCGAAGTTGCGCTGCGCAGCAACAACGCCGAGATAAGCGAGCCAGGTAAGCAAGTAGAAATACCAGCCAATGATCGCGTTGAAGTGCGCTTTGCCGTCAAAGCAATAAGCAATGGCCAAGCGACTTTTCAGTGCGTTGCAAAAACAGACAGCCTAAGCGACTCCACAGAGTTTAGTTTGCCAATTATGGTTCCGGCCAGCAAAGAAAGCTTTGCCACCTACGGAGTAATTGATAAAGAAGCAGTAGTACAAAAACTTGCGGCACCAAGTAATGTCATTGAAAGCATTGGCGGCCTAAGTATTTCGACCAGCAGCTCCGCAATGCAGTCGCTAGACGATTGCTTCAATTACCTACGTAACTATCAATATGACTGCTCTGAGCAAGTTTCTTCAAGACTAATTGCCATGGAATCAATGCAAGATGCGCTGCTAGCATTTGGCGCCCTAAAGCCTGATGAAACTGGCAAATACAAAAGACGCATAGAAGACGATATTGCTCTTTTAGAAAAACGCCAAAACGGTTCTGGCGGCTTTGGTCTGTGGACCGCTGAAGAAGCAACGAAATGGCCCTATGTCTCCATACAAGTTACCCAAGCACTTCTCCTGGCCAAGACTAAGCTCTACCCGGTCAATGAGCGTGTACTGAAACAAGCACTTGCTCACCTAAAAGAAATCGAAAAATTCATACCAGCCGAGTACGACGCCAGAGCCAGGCTCGCTCTGAAAGCGCGGGCCTTGAACATAAGGCACCTGGCTCATGACGATGATTCTGCGGCGGCGAAAGAGCTGCTAATCGAAGCAACTGGCGAAAAGTTCGACGAGCAACCCGTAGACAAATTTAAATCGTCAATGCCACTGGAGACGGCGGCATGGCTCTTACCCGTGTTGAAGACTAATCAGTCATACAGCAAAGAAATAGCCTTCTTGAGAAAGCTAATTAACAGTCAAATATCAGAAACAGCCTCAACTGCATCGGCCAATGACGGCGGCTACGGCGACTGGAATTACAGTCTTTTCTGCAGCCCACGGCGAGTCGATGCCACAGTAACCACCGCGCTGATAGAAGATCAACCAGACAACCCACTAATTCCCAAACTTGTTAAGGGTCTGCTTGCTGGTCGCCGCAATGGCGTTTGGCAGGGCACTCAAGAAAATAGCTATGTGTTGCAAACCTTGGATAAATACTTCAGTACTTATGAGAAGCAGACGCCCGACTTTGAGGGCCAGACCTGGCTCAATGACACCCTAGTTGCCAACCACAAATTTGCAGGAAGGAGCTTAGATACGAAATCAACCACTGTGCCAATGGAATATTTGCTCAGCAAAAGTAAGACCAGCAATGATGTTTTGATCAACAAAGAAGGTCCGGGTCGAATGTACTACAGAGTAGGTCTCGACTATGCCAGCAAAGACTTAAATCTAAAGCCAATCGATCAAGGCTTCACTGTAAGCAGAACCTACGAGCCTGTAAATTCTGATTCCGATGCAGACTCCAATGCAAATTCAGATGTAACTAAAGACGAAAAAGGCACCTGGCATTTCAAGGCTGGCTCAACCATCCGCGTCAAAGTGAAGTTTGCTGCGCCTGGGGCGCGCTACCACGTAGCCTTGAGCGATCCACTTCCAGCCGGGACAGAAGCCATAAACAAGAGCCTAGCAGGCACCAAATCGATAGAACCGGCCAGAGAAGTAGGCGACAGCAATACACATGAGCAGTATCAAGAACACTGGTACGAGCACGAGAACCTTCGCGACCACCAAGCAGAAGCCTTTGCCGCAGTTCTAAATGCTGGCAAGTATCAATACAGCTACTTAATCAGGGCTACTACTCCAGGCCGCTTCATCGTCCCACCAACAAAAGCAGAAGAAATGTACATGAGTGAAACTTTCGGCCGAGCCCATACTGACAATGTTGTGATCGAGTAAAACTATTCCTTACTCTCAGGCACAACTGCTGCTGCAGCGTCGAAGCCAATTTTGCTATGAGTGCCATCACAAAATGGCTTGTTAGCTGATGCACCACAACGACAAAGAGCACAAGGCTGCCTTGGCACTGCTATTGCGTTGCCATCATGATCCTTCAACTCAAATGGGCCATCCACAAGAAGAGGACCATTTTTCTTGACTGTTATCTTGACTTCAGACATCTCATTCTCCACTTACGTTGCTGTCTACTGCAGGTTAGCAGAAGCGCGAACAAACGCCATCACTTCTTTGAAAATATCTGAGTTTGGCTGCCCCGCAGCCTTGCTAATTTCAGAGTGACTGAGGGGAACAGCCTTTACTGTAACTTTTCCACCAGCTTTCTCCAGGGTCTGAGAAAAGACTTTGTGCTGGGCCACACAAGCAACACGCTTGGCACCGCAGAACAGCAGAAAATCAGGATACTTTTGACCGGAGTGAATATTGGCGGTAGGCGAGGCCTCAGCTAAAATTTTGGGATCAGAACCAAAGGCAGTGGTAATCATGTCGCCCACAGCCTTGCCCTCAGGGGAGCCATCGCCCAAACGCTGATTCAAATCAAGGCTAGCAGTGTCAAGACTAATCACACCTTTTATATCTTTCAGGCTAAGTCCTTTTTCAGCAAGAAAGCGTTCGTTAGTGCCGAGCAAATCAACTAATTGGGCTCCAGCTGAATGCCCCATGACATACATACGATTGGGGTCAGCACCAAGTTCGGTGGCATGACTTTTCACCCAGGCAAAGGCTGAAGCAACATCTTGAATTTGTTTAGGGTGAGTAGCCTCTGGCGCCAGGCGATAATTAGTACTAACGAAAATAACACCGTTACTGGCCCAGCTTGAACCTTTTTCGACATGCATGCTCTTGTTGCCAATGCGCCAACCGCCGCCATGGCAAAAGAAAATTACCGGCAGCGGGCCCTTTGCCTGTTTTGGCGTATAGATATCCAAAACCTGCCGCGCTTCTTTGCCATAGGGTACATTTGTCTGCACCTTAACTAAGTTAGAGTCTATGGCAGCTGTTGCTCTAGCACCCAAAATAGCACCTGCGCCTGAACCTATACCTGCGCCATTGCCTTCCGCCGCATTTCTAGAACCACCACTGCCTGCTTGTGCACGCCTTTCAAAATATTGGCGCAGGCGCAAGCGGCGATCGCTACCAGAGCTGAATTGACTGGCTTCATTAAGAGCAGGACGAGCCAGTGAAGGGCTTGAACCTGTGGCCTCTTGCCCGACAGCAGCGTGGGGCAAAGATAGCGAAAACAAAAGTCCAACCAGGCTAAAACACAGTAACTTCATCGACACCTCTTGGTTCACAATCTCTATTACTCCACTCAACTCTGAAAGTTTCACAAAGCTGAGACATTTAATCTTCTGAGAAAAATTCAACAGCAAACAAAAGGTGATGAGCTAATATCAGCTAAAATCAGCAAATGAATCACACTGGCGACGGTCCATTAATCATTCTCATTTGCCTGACTTTACTGAGCAGCCCCTATGCCTTAGCCGCTCCGCAACAGGCGATTGCTAATAGTCGTATGGATGTAAGAGCCGAGAGCAAAATTGCAGCAGGAGACCGCGCTCGCCTTTCAGGTAATTATCCGCTAGCACAGCAGCAAATAATGCTCGGCCTCAAACAGATTGAAACCAGCAAGAGCCCTTCGCCAGAGCGACTTGCCGCAGCGTATAACTATTTGGCCTTACTCAACAACAACATGGGTCAATATCGTCACTCCGAGAATAATGCCAGAAAAGCTCTGGCCTTTGCGACCAAAGCCGGCCTTAGCGAAAATATTTTATCGAGGCACAGGGTTGTGCTTGCTAATGCGCTGAGACAGCAAGGCAAATATCCTGAAGCCTTAAGCAACTTAGAACAAGTCACGGCCACTCTCAAAAACTCGACCAAAGACAAGGTGCTATTTGCCACCGCTACCAATAACTTAGGCGCACTCTATTTTTGGATGGGCAATTATCAAAAAGCCCAGACAATACTAGAGCGCGGTCTAGCTCTAAGACTGGCTCTGAGCGATGGAGACAAACAAAATTTAGATATTGCCAATTCGTATTTAGATCTCGGCTGCTGTGAATTTAAATTGGGTCAAATTGCTAAAGCAAGAGAACATTTATCGCTGGCCCTCACAATCAGGAAAAATAAATTAGGTAATGAGCATCCCGAAACACTGAATGCCAAGGCAAATCTGGCAGCACTTCTGGATGCATCGGGAAGCGAAGCTGACAGAGAGCGAGCACTAGAATTGCTGCAGCAGGCTGTGAATGGTGGCACAAAAAAACTTGACGGCCATCATCCGGAACTTATTCGCTACCAACAAGAATACGCAGAAGCTCTAACTAATAAAGGCAATAACCTATCAAAGGCCGGGCAAGAGCAAGAAGCCCTCCGCACCTTCGAGCAGGCCATTAAATTGCACCAAACCAGCAGCAAAGCGAGCGGACAAAAAGACATTTCATATGCCATCACCTTAGCCAACACCGCCGAAATTTTTAAGCGCTTACACCGGCTAGAAGAAAGTCAGAACATGCTGAATAAAGCTAATGCAGTAGTCGACGAGTTACCGCTAGCTCTACAAAATTCTCCTGAGGCAAAAGCCATTCGGCAATCATGGCAGTTGTCCAAATCTAGTCAGAAGCGGCATTAGACTAAAGCAAGCCTGCACGCGAAACATTTATTCTCAGGTCATTGCGATCCCAACCACCTCTCTCAAGCGGTGCGGCAAGTTGGTTACCCGACGAACTACCACCAGGTGAAACGACTTTGGCATTTTGACTCTGACCACTATTGCCAACAGGTGCATTGTCTGGATTTTCCATGGTGCTCTCGCTGGAAACGGAAAAAGCCATAGGGGCATTCAAACCCGGCACGCTAGCACCGAAAAGTGGAATGCTCAAGGTCGGCTGACACTTAACCGTTGTTTGCACCATGGCAATGCGGTCAGTAACGTTGTTTGTGGTGTGGCCATCGCGATAGCTAATAACGGTCTGGGGATAGCCTTCTGTTTTCACAAACTTGCCCATGCCATTGAGCCAGCGATCCGTAATGTCTTTGCAAACCGGGCCATTCAAACTTGTAGCATCACTCATCGGTAGCAATGAAGCCTCATGTACCTGATTGTAATTAAGAACCATACAGAGGCAGTAGGAGACCCCTAGAACAAGCATATTGAGCAAAGGAAAGAAGAAGCAAATTAGAAGGATGCCTAGAGCTGGGCCAAACTCAGTAATAGCACTGCCAATAGCTTTACGCTTGGTGTAACTATTGCCAATTCTAGGTTTCGGCAGGTTGATGCCATTAACGCCAGTCTGCTTTTTCATTCTCTCCCCGCTCATGCCTACCAACCTCCTGACCGAAGTAGACCAGGTCGACGAACAGACAATCTCAAATCATTATGATCCCAGCCACCTCTCTCAAGCGGTGCGGCAAGTTGGTTACCCGACGAGCTACCACCAGATGAAACAACTTTGGCATTCTGACTCTGACCACTATTACCAACAGGCGCATTGTCAGGATTTTCCATGGTGCTCTCACTGGAAACGGAAAAAGCCATAGGGGCATTCAAACCCGGAACGCTAGCACCGAAAAGTGGAATGCTCAAGGTCGGCTGGCACTTAACCGTTGTTTGCACCATGGCGATGCGATCGGTAACGTTGTTTGTGGTATGGCCATCGCGATAGCTAATGACTGTCTGGGGATAGCCTTCTGTTTTCACAAACTTGCCCATGCCATTGAGCCAGCGATCAGTAATATCTTTGCAAACAGGGCCATTCAAACTTGTAGCATCACTCATCGGTAGCAATGAAGCCTCATGCACCTGATTGTAATTAAGTACCATACAGAGGCAGTAGGAGACCCCTAGAACAAGCATATTGAGCAAAGGAAAGAAGAAGCAAATTAGAAGGATGCCTAGAGCTGGGCCAAACTCAGTAATAGCGCTGCCACTAGCTTTACGCTTGGTGTAACTATTGCCAACTCTAGGTTTCGGCAGGTTGATGCCATTAACGCCAGTCTGTTTTTTCATTCTCTCCCCGCTCATGCCTACTGACCTCCTGACCGGAGTAGACCAGGTCGACGAACAGAGATTCTCAAATCATTGAGATCCCAGCCACCACCAGACAATGACTGATTTTGGCCGTTGTCGTTGCCTTTGCCCACGGCATTACCGGAAGAAACAACTTTAGCACTTTGATTTTGACCGCCATTTCCAACCGGTGCATTGTCAGGATTTTCCATGGTGCTTTCACTTGCAACAGAAAAAGCCATTGGAGCATTCAAGCCAGGCACGCTAGCACCGAAAAGTGGAATGCTCAAGGTCGGCTGGCACTTAACTGTTGTTTGTACCATGGCAATGCGGTCGGTAACGTTATTTGTGGTGTGGCCATCGCGGTAGCTAATAACGGTCTGGGGATAGCCCTCCGTTTTCACAAACTTGCCCATGCCATTGAGCCAGCGATCAGTAATATCTTTGCAAACAGGGCCATTCAAACTTGTAGCATCATTCATTGGTAGCAATGAAGCCTCATGCACTTGATTGTAATTGAGAACCATACAGAGGCAGTAGGAGACCCCTAGAACAAGCATATTGAGCAAAGGGAAGAAGAAGCAAATTAGCAGGATGCCGAGTGCTGGGCCAAACTCAGTAATGGCGCTGCCACTGCTCTTGCGACCAGCGAGATAAGTGCGGCTCTTTTGGCTAGTAAATTCAACGGGCGCCCTTTGTGCTTGGCTCTGCAAAACTGGCATAGTTTTACCCTCTCATCCTACATAAGCAAGTTATACGGGCCAGCGAAGATAATTAGGAGGGGCAGTAAAAATTGCTAAATTAGCACTCTTTACTGTTGAACGAGAAAGTTGAAAATGCGTCGAGGGCCTCCCAGTTAGTCAAGCCTAAAAGCTCACGAATATGCTTGTTCGTGTATCATTGCCCTTTCAGCCTTAGTAAGAAGCGGTGGTGTTTTCTTGTTATTTCAGAAGCGCTGGTACTATGCCGAATCAGTCTTGCCTGCTTCTCTGATACTAATTCTAGGACTAGGTCTTCCTTCTCTTGCCCAGCCGACAAAGGCAGAGAAGAAGGAACTTATTCATACCAAGGCTAGAGTCAAACCAAGCGATAGCGCACCTCCGGCCAATAACGGCACGCAGCCTAAATCGCCAGAAGCGCCGCTTGTGAAAATCGAGACAATCAAGCGCGCACTGGCGGATGCAAAGACAAAGAACGACTTACTTGGTACCAACTTCATGGCTATGGCTCCTGAGTTGACCAATACACTTACTAATCCAGCAACGGCAAAAGAGTGCTGGTCTTGTGTCGAGCAGTACCAGGCGATGGTAGATGCCAGTAAGCAGATTGAAGACAGAGCGTATGCGCAAGCCTTAATTGCTCGCTTTGCCAAAATTACAGGGCGCGAGGCTTTGGCTAAAAAGAATTACCAAGCCAGTATTGCCATAATGCAAGGCGCCAAACATGAGTTTAAATTTGGCTTTGATCTGCGCGATATCTACACCAATTTGCTCTACCTGAAAATATCAGAAAGATGCAAGATTGCTCTTGCACTGCTTAGTTGCAAGGACAAGAAAGTCGAAGACGCCGAAACAACATACGCTCAGTTGATGAAGGATCACTACCATCAGCCCTGGTATGTAATTACACGCGATACGAAGGCGGCTTATGCCTCTAAGGTTGACGGAGTTGAAGGTGTAGCAATCATTTCACTTGCGGCCGCACTGGGGAGAACCTATGCGGAGATGGGACAGCTAGACAAAGCCGCAGCGAAATTCAATGAACTTGTCGAACTTTTAGCACCAGACAATGACGAATCTATGGACGAAAAAGACAAGAACATGGGACGTCTGCTGAAACTGATGTTTGCACTAGATATAAACACCGGCGAAACAGTGGAGAGATCTGACCCGTTAATTGGCCCCGAAATATCATTAGAAAAAGCCTTACGAGCCTATTTAGCTTTTTCTGATTTACATCCTGAATTGTGCAAAAGGGAAGATACGGCTTTCGTAGAAGCCAGAGTAGAACGATTGACTAAAGCGTGCTTGGCTAAAGAGAAACAAGAAATTGCTATTCGCAATTTCAAACCAATTGAACATCCGAAGTCTGAGACAAATGAGAATTCGAAGAACTAAGCCGGATAAAGCTTGTCCGGCCGCCGCTGATCGGGCAATTTGCCACGATTAATTTCCTTCGGACCGGCAAGCCTTTTACTGTGTTGCAGAGCAAAATTCAAAATAACACCACTCTTGAGCAAGGTAAATCTGCACCAGTTATACCAGACTCCATATCGAAAATGCCTATTATTGCACGAAAACATACAATATCATGAGCAAAAACCAGCAAGACGCTTGACGAGTCACCGCAGAGATTGTACGATTAAATACAATATCAGTACATTTTCTTGCAAAATATGCAGTTCCGCCTCACTCAAAAAGATCTATTCGACACCCTGGATGTTTGGGACAACAATCTCAAACAACGAGTCTTTGTCGCTGCATGTGGTGGCACAGCCTTAACGATCTACGGTCACAAGGAAAGCACAAAGGATGTTGATTTCTTAGTGCCAGACCCCAGCCATTTTACGACCTTAGTGTCAATGCTGAAGAAGCTCGGCTATTCGCAGGCAACGGGAAACGGCTATCGACATCCCGATCAACCATGGATATTTGATCTGTTCCGAGGTCAGACTATATTTACTACCGATCTCCTAGATCCGGTAAATAGTCCGGGCAAACACCGACTAATCAAAACATATTCGCACCTCTCACTTGCTTGCATTAATCCTGATGATCTGGTGATCTCGAAAATTTTTCGAGGCACCATGGTTGACGAAGAAGATAGCCTGCTGATGATCCAATCGGAGAACATAGCTCTAGACCAACTTGTAACCCGCTACATAGACACTGCCGGTTACAACATTCAGCCGTCAAAGTGCAAAACAAACCTAACAAACTTTGTAACTTTCTTAGGCGAGAATGGCTATAAAACAGACGGACTCAAAAGGATGATAGAAGGATGGAATCCATAAATAGAGAATTACTTCTACACGATCTTGAACGCTTCGGCTATCCGCTTATCCATAAGAGCGAGACGAAGCCAGCGGAAATAATGCTTTCCATGCTTCAGTCAAAGGAAGGCCGGATACTAGAAGGAGTACCGGTGGTGCTCACCCATATGTTGCTAAAAAATAGTCTACCAGCCCTTGAAGAAATCGAACAACATCTTGAGAATTCGCTGCAACGAAGATTTCGAATGCTGGCAGCAATTACATGCATATTCCTTTTTTGGGTTCCCGATAGCCAAGCAGAGCAAAAACTGCTACGAGATTATCTAAAGAAAAGAGAACCGGGTTTGCTGGAAAACATCAAAACGCGCATGGAAAGCCAAGAATCAATGAGCATTGGCGCAGGTATTTCTGTTGATCCTCAACGGCTAGAGAACACTTTCAAAAATTATGTTGTGTCTCAACTTGTAACTACCCAAGTTTCTATGACAAAGAAACTAGATAGCGAACGCGAAAAACAATTCCAAACAGCGCTATCCATCCTATTTACCGAGAAACAAAAGCAGATTCTATTTAAGGTGTTGGAACACGGCACCCTAACAAAAACAGAACGCGAATACTACTCACGAGTCGTTAAGCCTCGTGTCAAAGCTTTGAAGAACGCTGACTTGCAGCTAGTTGCATCAACCTTACTGAGTTAGAAACTTCTGCAAAATAGCTTCAGTCGTCGTCTTCTGGTGGTGGACCAAATACGCGCTCGGGCCTTGGATTAGGACTCGGATTAGGATTTGGAGACGGACTCGGACCTGAACTCGCAGCCGAACTTGAATTAGCGCTTGAAGAACCCGTGCCAGAATTAGCCGAAGAATCGGTGGAAGCGCTTGCTGTTGAGTCCGGCGCTGGCAAAGCAGCTAAATTACTTGAACTAGAACTAGAATTAGAACTACTAGAACTCGAACCAATCGAAGCTACGTTGTTCGCTGATGATGGCTCGGGGGCAAATGAAGACTGTGGCTGAGGTTGAGCACTCTCATTTTTACGCTCAGCTTCGGCAATACGCTCGTTATTGCGTCGCTCGGATGGTGTCATCTGAGTCAATGCAGCTGGTGGCAAACCAGACTTATCGTCTTTATCGGTGACAGGCAAGCGCACTGTAAAAGTAGAACCTTTGTTCAGTTCGCTTTCTAACTCAATGGCACCACCGTGCGCCTTAATGATAGTCAAAGCAATGGCCAAACCAAGTCCGGTGCCACCACCATACAAACGGCTTCTGGTGCGCGATCTCTCCACACGATAGAAGCGGTCAAAAATACGTTGTTGATCGGCCGGAGCGATACCAATACCGGTATCAATTACGCGAATGATTGCTTGATTATTAGTAAAGCGCAGTGTAACTGTGACCTTGCCACCCGCTTGAGTAGCCTTGATAGCGTTATTGGTCAGATTGAGAAAGACCTGCTTAAGACGATCCGAATCAGCAAAAACATAAATTGGCGTGGGCGGAATAATAAATTGAACTTCAATTTGCTCAGGAGCAATGACCATGACCGTATCTTCGACACTGGTCAATACCAAGCGCAGATCAACCACTTCTTGTTGATTGATAATTGCTTGCCCGGCATCAGCCCGTGCCAATTGAAGCAAGTCAGAAACTAAGCGAATTAGCCTGCCAGACTCGTCTGAAATGGTCTGCAAGGCCTCGGCCAGCAAGTTGGCATCAATATTGCCACCGCGCCGCAAAAGCAGCTTTGTATAGCCTTGAATTGAAGTCAAGGGAGTGCGCAGTTCATGGCTGGCATCGGCGACGAATTGGCACTGAATATTGAGTGACTCTTCTAAGCGATTGAGCAGCTTATTGAATGACTTTCTCAACTCCAGAGTTTCTAAGGGCTCGTGGGGGTCAACTTCTAAGCGTTGACGAATATCTTCAGAAACAAGTTTGGTAGTAGCCGTTAACAGTTGAGTAATTGGTCGCAGAATCAAGTCTGACAAAAACCAATTAACACCAAGCAATATCAACAGCAGCGGAATATAGAGTGGTATATAGCGAAAATAATCTTCTAGTGGTGAACCGCTAGAGCTAAATACGATCAAGTGGCAAATCACAATCGGCACCACTCCAGCCATTGTCATGACTAGAGCCATTCGAGCCTTTATCGATTTAGACCACTCCCGCTCCATTATTTTGATACTTTTTCTTTGACGAACATTTTCTTGAAATCTTGCATTAAGTGCTTATTTGTCACCATGCAAGAGCCCGTGTGCACTGAATTTCCACCGGACAAATCAAAGAAACCGCCACCGGCTTCTTCAACCAAAATTTTCATGCAGGCGATGTCCCAGGGCTTAACCCCGACTTCAAGCATCGCCTCTGACTTCCCTTCAAAAACCAAAGAGAAGCCAAGATAATCACCAAAGCCCCGTTGCTTATCAGTAAGGCGCACAGCTTCAGTTAGCTCTGGCCAGAGACCATGTTCAAGAATCCGATTGGGGCCACCAAAATTGATCATCGCTTTCTCGATACGGTCGATATTCGAAACTTTGATTGGCAAATAATTTTTAAATGCCCCCTGGCCTTTCACTGCATAAAAAAGCTCATGCATGGCTGGGGCAACAATCATACCTAGAACGATCTCAGAAGAAACTTCGAGGGCAAGTAAGGTAGACCAAATAGGAATGCCGCGAGCGTAGTTGTAAGTACCGTCGATTGGATCAACAATCCAGGTACGTCCATTACTCTCAGCGGCACCGTCGCTGGGGCCTTCTTCTTCGCCTAAGATTGCATCCTCGGGAAATTTCGTTGCCAAAGCATCGCGAATAAAACGCTCTACTTCTTTGTCAGCCCTTGTTACAGGGCTGCCATCAGATTTTTCCACTACTTCAATACCCTTATTGAAGTAGCTCATGGCAAGCTTTTCTACCTCTTCGCTTATGGTAAGCGCAAAGGAAAGCTCATCAGCAAAAGGATGAGACAAAAGAAAGTCCTCAATTTGAAGCTACTTGAGCAGAAGACCGACTGACTACTCTCTGAAATTACTCAAAGTTTGCCACCATATTTGATGACGAAACTCCCGGCAGCCGCAAAGCCGACGGGAGTTCCGAGTAGTTCAGTCAGGTCCAAGCTCGCGCAGGGAGGTTCGGTTAGAACATGTACTCGTAGATGGCTCTCGCCCCACGACCAACTCCTACGCCTATGTCACGGACATCAATGAATGTGCCCTTAACTAGACGCTCCCAAATGAAACCTTTCTGTCTTTCGGCATATGCCAAGCGCATGTCTTGCTCAGCATTTTTTTCCTCAACAGCTTTCATGCGAGCTTCCAAACTGTCGACACGGGCCTTCAGTTGGTTCAACTCACCACGAAATTCTTCCAACAAAGCAGCAAATTTTTCCAAATCGGCTTTGTCAGCTTTTTTAGCTAGACGCTCTTGTATGCACTGCTCATATTTATATAGAGCGGCAGCCAGTTCAAAACGTGTGGTCGATTTTTGACCACGGTATGTTCTGTCTGGGTAACCTACCAGTACATGACAGTCGCTATTAACGAGTTCCTTGAGTGCATTATACGCCCACTCATTTCCAACTACGTCTGTCAATTCACTGACATTAGTAGCACCTTGAGCATTTGCGACATTTGCATTGATCAAGGTGCTCGCACTTACAGCAACAAGTGCAGTAAGAATGGTTGCAAACCCCTTTTTCATAATAGTAATCACTCCTTCAGCAATGACCTGACTCTAACGTACGCCATCATAACCTACATATTCCAGCGGTTAGTAGTAGTGAAACCCATAAAACAATTTCGCTTAACTCAGAACCTGCGAAAAGCCGCCGGTGGTGCATAAAGGGGGATTCTTAAAAAACGCTAATATTTTACAAATTGGTCGCCCAAAATATATCAGACGCAAATCCGCAAAAGGCCACACGACGAGGCTTCATGGCAACCCCTAGTCAAGAATTGCAACCTCCTGAAATAATCATGCTTTATCGGTCATTTGCAACCGCTATTCTTTCTATAATTTGCACTGCTATTGGCCCATGCAAGAAGCCCATAAATGGCGATTTTTCAGTCGTTATTCAAACTTCACACGCTACTGCGACAATAGCTTGCCAAACGACAACCCAAGAGCACACCATATATAGTGCAGTAAAAAGATCGATATACCAGCTCAATAAAATCAGAGACAACAAGAAAAAAATCTCTTACTAAGGATGTTATGGAATTCAGAATTGCCCATCTTTACGCCCATTTCCTCAACATTTACGGCGATCGCGGCAACATCATTACGCTCAGTCAAAGAGCTAAATGGCGCGACATAGAAGTCAAGGCAGACGCAATAGATATAGGTCAGGAAGCCGATCCCGACTATTACGACTTTTATTTCATCGGCGGCGGTCAGGACAAGCAACAAATTGTCATCGCCGAAGATCTGGTCAAGCGCGCCACCACTCTCAAGGCCGCTGTAAGCGGCGGGGCGGTAGTCTTAACCGTTTGCGGTGGTTACCAACTACTAGGTCACTATTATCGGCCCCACGAAGGCCCAGAACTTAAAGGCATATCGTTATTAGACGCCTATACAGTGGCTGGCAACAGAAGAATGATTGGAAACGTCGTTATCAAGCGGGACGATAATTCCACCCTGGTCGGCTTTGAAAATCACAGCGGCAAGACCTACCTGGGAAAAGATGTGCAACCACTAGGGAAAATCGTGGTCGGCAATGGTAATAATGGTGAAGACAAAAGTGAGGGCGCCTGCCAGGGCACCGTATACGGTACCTATTTGCATGGTTCACTTTTGCCTAAAAATCCGGCCTTCGCCGATTTATTGCTAAGCCAAGCCTTGCAAAGACGGTACGGAGCGGTTCAGCTAAAGCCTCTTGACGATAGCCTTGAGGCTGAAGCTCACAAGCGCGCCCTCGTTCTTCCTGCATAAGGAGATGCCGGCATAAGTGCCTGCCTTCATAAATATCTGCCGGCCTAGCTGCATTCCGGCATAAACATCTGTCTGCTTAAATAACAGAACAAAAAAACGCATACATAAGGAATGTAATACAGTTCGTGAAAACACTTTCAATATTAATACCGGTCTTCAACGAAGAAAAAACGCTCATCACCGTACTAGACATGGTTTCAAAGGCTGATACGGGCGGACTAACAAAAGAGATAATTCTTGTCGATGACGGCTCCACCGATGGTACCCGCGACATTCTCGCCAAACTTGATGCGGCGAAATACAACGCTCGCATTTACTATCACGACAAAAATCAAGGCAAGGGTGCGGCCTTGCGCACGGCCCAAGGCCACGCTGAAGGCGACGTCATTTTGATACAAGACGCCGACCTCGAATATGACCCGAGAGAATACGCAGAACTGCTCAAACCGATTTTAGAGGGCCGCGCCGACGTTGTTTATGGCTCCCGTCTATGCGGCGGAAAAGTTACCCGCGCATTTAAGATCTGGCACCTATTTGGCAACAAATTCCTCAGTCTGATCACAAACATTCTATATAACGCCACATTGACCGACATGGAAACTTGCTACAAAGTCTTTCGGGCCGATATTTTCAAAAAGGTGCAGATACGCTGCGACCGTTTTGACTTTGAACCTGAAATTACAGCGAAAGTTTTGAAGCAAGGCGTAAGACTGTACGAATTGCCTATTTCATATTACGGTCGCGACTATGCCGAAGGTAAGAAAATTACCTGGAAAGACGGCATCTGGGCGGTTATGGCCCTGGTTAGGTTCCGCTTTTCAGACTAACTTGAAACTAAGGCTATCTATACCGTTTTACAAATCGATTACATTTGCCGCCCTTAAATCTGCGCCAGTATTGGTTCTTTAAGTATTGCAGCTACTTGTAAAGTGGAAAATTGCGAGCTATTATCGTATCAACAGGCATCTTTTTTGCCCCTTTTCTTTTACTAGCAGGCTTCGACAAGCAGTGACTAAATTACTAAATCTTCAAAACCTTGCGCTGGCACTGGTTGCCGCCATTTTCCTCGCACCAGCTGGCGATTGCCAACAAAGCTATAAGGTAGGTGGCACACGAGTAATCCAGGGTTCGAACCTTGCTCGGCCGGCAGACACTTACATCACCAGAGGCACTCTCAGCCCCTCAGCCCAAATACCCGTTTATGGCTCAGCTCCTGTTCAGCCGCAATCGCGCTATCCGCAGGGTTATCTAACCCCGGCCCAGGCCGCCAATAACCAACAGCAAGGCAGTCAGCAAATGGGTGGTCTGCCCAATGCTCGAATGGGTGCCACCGTGGGCATGCCCGGCGACTACATGCGCTCTGACTTAAATCCAAACTACAGCCTGCGCAAACAAGAAGTGATGCACAACGGCTACGTCACTATTCCAACCCAAATTAGAATGCGCCCCAACACCAAGCCAGCTGTTGCTACCTATGGCAGCAGCGGCAGTGCGCAGAGCCATAGCTCAGGTGCAGCCAGCACAGCCACTAGCACCTATGGCAGCTCAAGCAGCACCAGCTCATACAAAGGCTACTAAAGACCCAATCCCCCGCTCTTTTAACTAATAGCATCTCTATTGGCTCAATCTAGCCTTGCTCTGCAGTGCTAGAATTTTGGCCATATATAGAGGCTATGGCAAATGACTGAATTGAAAAGAGTAGTTGTAATTGGCGGCGCTGGGGCCATGGGCCAGGTGATTGTCAAAGACTTACTAGAAAACGAGCAAATTGAAGTAGTGATTGCCGACTACGATCGCGACAAGGCCGATCAATTTGCTGAATCACTCAAATCAGAAAGAGTGAGAGGTGACTTCACCGATATCACCAATCGACCAATCATGGTCAAGATTTTAGCCAAAGCGGCTTGCGTAATTAATTCCACGCCTTATTATCACAACGTCAATGTTATGGAAGCAGCTCTTGAAGCAGGCACCAACTATATAGATCTAGGCGGATTGTTTCACGTCACCAAAGAGCAGTTGAAGCTGCATGAGCGCTTCAAAGAAAAGAATTTGACTGCCATTGTTGGTATGGGTGCCGCTCCAGGCATGACCAATATCATGGCCGAAGCCGGTCAGAGAGACTTAGACACTGTAGAGTCAATCGACATTTTGGTAGGCTCAGTCGACAATGTCAAAATCGACCATCCTTTTTTGCCACCATATTCAATTGAGACTTTAATAGACGAATACACTCTTAGCCCGATGGTATTCGAAGACGGCGATTACAAAGCAGAAGCACCACTTTCTGGGGCACTGATGGTCGATTTCCCACAACCAGTAGGCAAGCAAGAAGCAATCTACACCTTACATTCTGAAGTTCTGACCATACCAATGACTTACAAAGACAAAGGTATCCAGCGCGTCACTTTCCGCCTCGGCTTACCCCTCGAATTTCACGAAAAAATCAAATTTTTAATGGCTCTCGGATTTGGCGAGAAGAAACAAATTGCCACCAAAGAAGGTGACTTCACTCCCCGCAAATTGCTAGCCGAAATGATTGCTAAATTCCCCGTTCCAGCCGCCGAGCCAGACGACTGCGAAGTAATTCGTGTTGATATTAAAGGCAGCAAGGACGGCAAAGAAAAATTAGTACGCATGGAAACGACTGTGGTATCAGACAAGAAATGGCAAGTTTCTTGTGGCGCACTAGACACAGGAGTGCCACCATCTATAGCGGCACAAATGATCATCGCCAATCAGGTCGAGAAGAAAGGTGTGCTAGCTCCAGAAGTGGCTCTAGACCCAGATCTCTTCTTCAGCGAACTAGAGAAGCGCAATATTACGATTAAACGGCTTGAGCCACAGCTTGCAGGGCCGCAATAGTAGCCTTTAGTGATTCGCTATCGCTGACGTTTAAGATTTTGACCGACTTGTCGATCTTTTTCACCAGGCCAGCCAAAACTTTGCCTGGTCCGATTTCGACAATAGTGTCGACGCCTTGAGCAACGAGAAACTCAACAGTAGCGGTCCAGCGCACGGGGCTCTCCATCTGCTTAGCGAGCTTCGCTTTTAGCTCAGATGCTTGCTTCGATACTTGGGCATCGAAGTTCTGCACCACACCGCAGGTAGCATCAGCAAACTCACAATTTTCCAGAGCCTGCGAAAACTCTTTGGCGGCCCCTGACATCAAAGGTGAATGGAATGCGCCACCAACTGGTAGCGGAATAGCTTTACCAGAGCGCGTTTTCACTAGAGCACCGGCGCGGGCGACAGCTTCAGGATTGCCCGATATAACCAACTGATCTTTGGTGTTGAAATTTGCTACAACCACTACTTCATCTGCGGTAGAAGCTTCAGCGCAAAGACTTTCCAGTGCCTCTGGAGCAACACCGAGAACAGCAGTCATTGCGCCCTTAGGACAATTTTCCATAAGAGTAGAGCGCTTATCTACAAGCTCAACGGCATCTTCTAGTGATAAAACTTGTGCCACCACTAGAGCGCTAATTTCACCCAATGAGTGACCAGCAACGAAATCAGGCTTTGGTCCACCAAGTTTTTCATAACAGGCCCATGCTGCTAGCGATGTGGCCAAAATGGTTGGCTGAGTATTGATAGTGCGCTTGAGCTCAGCTTCTGGCCCTTCAAAACAAAGAGTGCTGAGGGCCCGACCAGCAACGGCATCAATTTGGCCATAAGTGGTTTTAGCTTCGGCAAAATTGTTGAACAAGTCTAATCCCATACCGACGCTCTGAGATCCCTGCCCCGGGAAAACACAAGCAAGCTTAGCCATGGCAATTATTCCTTCTAAAAAGCTACTTAATTTACAGGATAGTGACTGTCGGTTCAGCCGTATCAGTCTTTACTGGTTTTAGGTTGGTTTGAAAAAAAGATTGTTCGATTCTCGAGACAACGTCAGCTTTGACCATATCGCATGCAACCCGAATAGCATTCTTGACAGCAGTATGACGTGAGCCGCCGTGGGCGATGACACATACACCTTTTAAACCAATCAAGAAAGCACCGCCGAACTCGTCGGGGTCGACTCGTTTTTTCAGAGCCTGGAAGGCTGGCTTAGCAATGGCGCCACCAAGCTTGCCCCGAGGAGAACTTAAAAGTTCTTGCTTGAGCATGTGGTTGATCATCTTGGCAATGCCTTCAGCCGTTTTGAGCGAAACGTTGCCAGTAAAGCCGTCGGTGACAACAACGTCAACTTTACCCATGGGGTAGTCGCGACCTTCGACAAAGCCGATGAAGTTGATATCTTCGCGAGCCTTGAGCAGGCGATAAGCGTCTTGCACCAGCTGGGTGCCTTTAGTTTCTTCAGCGCCAATATTAAGAACGCCCACTCTTGGGCGCTTAACGTTGTGCAAACCAGAATAAAGGATTGAGCCCATCAAGCCGAACTGCATCAACATATGGGCATCGCAATCGGTATTGGCGCCAGCGTCGACGACAATGCAGCGATTGGGGTGAATTGTCGGCATCTCACAGGCAATGGCGCAGCGCGAGATATTGGGCAAGCGGCCGATATTAAAGGTGGCAGCCACAGCTGCTGCACCGGTGGAGCCACAAGCAACGACTGCGTCAGCGTGGCCTTCTTTGACTTGCTTCATAGCCAAAACAATAGACGAATCTTTCTTACGAAGAATCGCCTTGCTTGGTTTCTCGTCCATGGCCACAACTTCAGAGGCAGCCACTAAGGATATGTTTAGACCAGCAATCTCGTGGCGTTTAAGCTCAGCTTCGATTGCCGGCAACTGACCGACTAATTGAACCGAAATGCCATATTCACGGGCTGCCAGAACGGCGCCGTGAACAACTTCACGAGGAGCATAATCACCGCCCATCGCGTCTATGGCCACTCGAATCATGCCAGACTCCAGATTTGACTCGTTGTCAAACTAATCACACCAATGAATAACTAAGTCTAATGACCCATGTTTATTGCAACAACTAAACGACAGCGTCTCTTAGTCTGGCTGGTCTACCGCGGTAGTATCCGCACGATCCGCAAGCAGTATGACTGCGTTTCGGAGCGCCGCAATTGGCGCAAGTGCCGACAGTTTGAGCAGAAGCCTTCCAGTGCGCTCTGCGCTGGTGTTGTTTCTGGTGGGATGTTTTCTTCTTCGGAACAGCCATTGCTGTATCGATCCTCCATATTCCGGACTAATTATTATCTACTAAAAAGCCTCTATTCCTGGTTAGGAAAGAGAGTCTTTAGGTTCTTCCAGCGAGGGTCGATTGGTTTTTGGTCTTGACCCCCTTCAGAGTCAGAACCCGAAACGCTGCTACCACGAGCACCTTCCGGTTTTGGAGGACCGGGACACTCATCGCCGCAACGACTAAATACTGGAGAAGCTAACGTTACAGCTTGATACACAACGTCACTGATGTCAATGAATCCATCCTCAGGAATCGAATCATAAAAATCATCTTTAAGTAATTCTTTGTCCCGGGGAGCGCCCATTTCAAATTCGGCCATGGCGCTAAGACGGGGCACGAAGTACTCATCGAGGTCGACGCTCAAGGCGTAAAAGTATGGTTTAAGGCAGGTCTGGCACTGCAGCTTAAGTAAAGTTTTGACATTGCCAGTGAGCTTGACGCCACCGGCGGCCAAACTCAAAACCAGATCGCCAACCACAGGCTTAACGGCCTCGTCCACTGGCAATACTTCGTTAAATTCAATATTTTGTCGCCGTTGAGGAGTTTCCTTCAAATCGTCGACTGAGATTCTAGTCATTGTTATAGATTATGCTTGAGGAAAATGAATTATAGTACATCGCCAAAACTCTTAATTAAGGCCTCATCGGTCTGGACGGCCACAGGACAATCGTTTGCCCGTGCCAGCGTATTGGTAGAAGCTGGCAAAATCGCTGCAATTCTCAGCGAAGAGCAAAGCGAAAGGCTGATTGAGTCGCAAGATCAAACGCTCTCAGCAATTGAAGTGATTGACCTACCTAATTGCGTCATCACTCCCGGGCTGTTCAATCTTCACACCCACCTTGATTATTCGCAAGCGCCAGCCATCCCAGAGAACAGCTCTTTGTTTACATGGATGGCCCAATTGGTGGCCAGCACGAGGCCATGGTTGCCAGACGATTTTGCCCGTTCAGCTATGGCTGGGGCCAGAAGTTCAGCTTTAGCTGGCACTACCTATTTAGTAGATAGTTCTTACACCGGTCAAGCTGCTGAGGCGATGGCCAAAGTTGGACAGAAAGGTCTGGTCGGTCTTGAACTATTTGGCCTGGACGAAACTTTAGCGGAACGCATCTTTGAAATCTGGCTGAAACGTTATCAATCCTTAACCAGCACCGCCAGTGGTGCATTAAAAAAGGCCATCAACAGCGGTCAAATAGCAATCACCGTTGCCCCGCACGCTCCTTATACTGTCGCCCCGGGCCTCTGGGCCAAAGCCAAAGACTGGGCCAGCAGCCACAGACTAATGCTGACAGCCCACCTGGCAGAGTCGCAAGAAGAAGCCGACTGGATTAGCAGCGATTGCAGCGTGTTAGATCAGTATTTGGCCAAGGTGATGCCGCCTAATGTAAATAAGCCATTCCCCACTCTATTAAATGAATTGCTCTGGCGCGGGCAGAAGCGAACGCCAACCCAGCACCTCAAGCACTTTGGCCTGCTCGATGACAACCTCATTGCCGCTCACTGCGTGAAGCTCAATCAAGAAGACTTTGAAATATTTGCAAAGAGCGGTGCTGCTGCCGCCCTCTGCCGCCGCAGCAATGAGAGGCTCTTAACCGGACCGGCCACTCTAAGCAGCTTTGTTGACGCCAACATCGCCTTTGGCCTTGGCAGCGACAGCCTGGCTTCTAATAGTGATTTGAGCATGCTTAAAGAAGCAGCGGCCTGGCTGCCCCAATTAACCGCCACCCAGGCCCTTAACCTGATTACGATAAAAGCAGCAGAGGCCGTTAATATCGCCGAAAAAACGGGTTCAATTGCAGTAGGTAAAGCAGCCGACCTGGCAGCATTTCCTCTCGACAGCGCTTTTTGGCAAAGCGATCACGATCAAGAAGCCATTGCCCGCAGACTCTTAGAGTGCGCACCAAACGCTAGCGAGCTGATGGTAGACGGCAAATTTATAGTTCGCCAGGGCAAACTATTAGCCGATACCTAGTGCAAGAGAAGAGATTAATCTATACTGATTTGACTGATTTCACTGAATTTTGATTTGTAATTTCCAGAAAAAGGGTCTATTTCAAATGGCAGGACGCACGGACCACATATGTAGCGGAAGAACTTGTATGTTCTGTCGTGTGCTGGACAATCCACAAAGAGCCAAGCTTGCGGGCACAAGAGCCTTTATGGATAACCAGGTAATTGAGCGAGTGAAAGAGCTTGAGCAGCGCTCACTCTTGACTGCTGGTCAAACTAATTTATCGAGCGCCAATGGCGAAGAAATCGAGAAACTAGCTCTGCTTGACACCCTGACTGAGCTTTATAATTCGCGTACTTTTATCAAAGAAGTCAAAGACGAATTGAAGCGAGCCAAGCGCTATAAGCGCCCTGTCTCTCTTTGCATGGTGGCAGTTGATGGCTTTAGAGATATTCAACGTTCTTATGGCGCTCTTACCTCTGACGCTGTCTTGAAAGTAATCGGCGGCGTACTACGCGGTGCTGTGCGTGACGTTGACATCCCAGCACGATACAGCTCAGAAGAATTTGCCATTATTTTGCCCGAAACCAACGCCTCTGGTGCAGCCATTGTTGCTGAGCGCATTCGCAATCGCGTTGCTAGCCATGGCATTACCCATAACTGGCACAACCTAAAAGTGACTACCAGTGTAGGCCTAGCAGCCTTCCCTACCCACGCCAGAGAACACGATGAGCTTCTAGCCCGCACCATTCAGGCTCTAGAACTAGCCGTACAGCGCGGTGGCGACCAGGTCATAACAGCCTAGACCAGCCAATAACAATCAATATAAGAAGAAATTTCAGCGCTTAATGGCGTCAAAGCTTCACGCCAAGGCAGAAGAGAAGGCTTTCAAGAGCACTTTTACGCTAGAATTTGACCTTCGTAGGTCATTATTTAGGCTGTAATTTTTAAACCATGAGCATATTCGGACAAAAGAGCGGTTCCCACAAAGGCAGCTCCAAAGATTTCTTCCGAGACTGGAAACCCTTTGCGGTTTTAGGAGTCTTGGCCTGGTCATTGTTCTCACTCTTTCAAATTGTGCCAGAAGGCAATATTGCAGAGTGGCAGCGGCTTGCCAACCTCACCGGTAACGATCTTCAAGTAGAAGTTCTAAAGCGAGTTGAGAAGATTCCTGGCTGGGACAAGATGAACAACTACCAGCGTGAAGATGCTATCAAAACCGAATATGACAATGCCGGTATGGGCAACAATATTCAGGTACTGGCCAACTACAAGGGCTACGCCCTGTTCACCAACCTCAAGCTTGGTCTTGACTTGCGTGGTGGTAGTCAACTTTTGCTTAAAGCTATACCAGCACCACCAGAGGTGCCAGAAATTACGCCTCCGGTGATGGACGGTGTGCTTACTGTTATCAACAACCGCATCAACAGCCTTGGCGTTTCTGAAACACTCGTGCAAAGAGCAGGCAAAGACCGCTTAATCGTGGAACTACCTGGTATCAAAGATCCACAACAAGCAAAAGATCGCATCGGCACCACAGCCATGCTTGAATTCAAAGAACTCGACTTCACCTCCGAAGGTATTCCCTATTGGAAAGCCGTCGGCTTAACTGGTGCAGACTTCAAGAGAGCCCAGGGCACACCTACAGCCGGCGGCACCTGGCAAGTTGACTTTGAATTCAAAGATCGTGGTGCTAAGAAATTTGGTGAATTAACTTCGCGCCTGGTTGGTAAATGCATCGGTATTTTCCTTGATGGCCAACCTACTGACCGCGGTGCTGATGGCCGACCTGTGCCAATCGAAAGATACCAGGGCGTGCGCGTCAACGAACCAATCATGGGCGGCCGTGGCCAAATTACAGGCAGTTTCTCCCGCGATCAAGCCGTAGATTTAGCTCTCAAACTCAATGCTGGTGCTCTACCAGTGCCAATTGAAATTTTGGAAGAGCGCACAGTGGGAGCAACCCTGGGCCAAGATTCGATTCACAAAAGTCTAATCGCTGGCGGTGTGGGAATTGCTGCAGTTATGGTCTTCATGGTGGCGATTTATGGCCTACCTGGTCTTATTGCTGACTTAGCTCTCATACTGTATACACTGGCTACCCTAGCCATTTTCAAAACAGTGCCAGTAACTTTGACTCTGGCCGGTATTGCCGGATTTATTCTATCGATTGGTATGGCCGTCGATGCCAACATTCTTATTTTTGAACGGACAAAAGAAGAATTGAATGCTGGAAAAAATCTCTGGGTAGCTGTAGAAAACGGCTTCACCAGAGCGATGTCGTCAATCTTTGACAGCAACGTCAATAGCTTGATTGCTTGTAGTGTGTTGATGCTTTTTGGTACGTCGCTAGTCAAAGGCTTCGCCGTTACCCTGGCGATTGGTGTGGCAGTATCAATGTTTACAGCGATTACTGCCACTCGCACGATGTTGCACTTGATTCCATCAAGCCTCGGTTTGTTTGGCCATAAGACTGAAAAGAAAGCGAACAAAGTTTTGACCAAGGAGGCCGTATGACAGGGGCAAAGAGCAAAAACATAGTAGATATTGTCAAATATCGCACTCTCTGGTTTGCCATTTCATTGGTTTTAACCGTGCCGGGTATTATCGGGATTGCCGCTTGCTGTGCCAAGTTTGGCGCACCACTTAAGCCGGGCATTGATTTTACCGGTGGTTCAATTCTGCAATATCAATTTGAGAAGCCAACCACTTTAGAAGCTGTGCACAAAGTTTTAGAAGAGGCTGGCCTGACCGGCTCACAAGTGCAACAGACTTATATTGCTGGCAAAGAAGCTGTGGTGATGCGCACCAAAGCGATCGATAGTGAGAAACAAAAAACTGAGTTAGATACGAAATTAACTGAAGCCCTCGGACCATTTAAGGCCATATCAGTCGATAAAGTTACAGCAACCATTGGCCCAGAGCTACTCAGCAACGGCCTACTGGCACTGCTGGTGACCTTTGGTGGCATGGTGGCTTATATCAGCTACCGCTTCAAATTTGACTATGCCATTTGCGCCATTGCCGCTTTAGTGCACGACGTGCTCGTACTTTGCGGCATATTCGCCCTCTTGGGTCTAGCCTTTGGCACCGAAGTAGACAGCTTGTTTATCTCTGCAATTTTGACAGTAATTGGTTTTTCGGTGCACGACACCATTGTTGTTTTCGACCGAGTAAGAGAAAACGCCAAGTTTGTTGGTAGCAAAGGAATTGATCCAGTAACCAAACTAGAATTCAAGAAAACCTTTGGTGATGTGCTAACGACAGCGTCAATCAGACCCTTGCTCGCTCACTCTATACATCACTGACTGTTGTGATTACCCTGCTATCGCTCTATCTACTTGGCGGCAGCACCACCAAAGACTTTGTTCTAGCCATGTTAATTGGCATCATATCTGGTACTTATTCCTCCATCTTCAACGCCAGTTGTCTATTGGTTTGGTGGCGGGAAAGAAAGCAACAAAAGCGCTTACCGGCAGCAAGCTGAGGAGCTAACGAGCTAGGAAAACAATGACACATCAAGAACCTTTATCTGAAGAACAAAAATGGGAGCTACTGACGCGCCCAGAAAAGCTTGGCGAATTATTGCTGAAGCGCGGCAAGATTTCGCTGACTCAGTTAGAAGAGCTAATTGAGGAACAGAATCAGTCGGGCGAGCCCCTGGGCAAACTTATTCTTGCTCGCGGCTTAATGACAGGCCAAGAACTTTTGCAAGCACTAGACATGCAACATAAAACCGACCAGGTGATAATTAAAGCCCTGACTGAGATGTATCAACATCATTCGAATGCTGAGGCGAATGCAGAAGCTGAAGCTGAAGACAAAGCTGACGACAAGTAATTAACTGCTCTTTAGGCTATTAGCTAGTCTTTGCGGTACCAACGCAAATCAACCTCGCTCGTCACAACCATACCTTCAACTAAATTGGCATCAAGAAAAGGCATAAGGGCCGCAATCTTTTCATTGGTATCAATGAACTCAACCACAATCGGCAAATTGGTTGAAATATCGAGAATTTTATTGCTATGCACCGTATGGTGGGCGCCATAGCCTTCAAGCCCGCGCCAGACAGTAGCTCCGGCAATACCAACTTTTTTGGCCTCTTGCACAAGCCATTCATACAAGGGGCGATTGCCATGCTTGTCACTTTCGCCTATGTATATCCTGAGCAGAACACCCTTACCTGTATTCATTTTTTCCCCAATCTAATTACAAAAGACGTGCCAGAACCGTACCGAGCCAGACAAAGAACAAACCCAAGACAACTTGCAGCACAGCATTAGCTGTGGCGTATACAAACTCACCACTTCTAATTAGCTGAAATGTTTCATAACCAAAGCTAGAAAAAGTTGTATAGCCCCCAAGAATGCCAATCAAAAAGAAAGCGCGATATTCAGGCTGAAGCAAATTTTTGCTCTCAGCTAGTTGAGCTAAAAAACCAATGGCCAGACAGCCCGTGATATTGACAACAAAAGTGCCAAGAGGAAAGACCCAACCATTGCAGGCTTTCTGCACTGCCGTGGAGGCAAGAAAGCGCATTAAGCCCCCCAAGCCAGCACCAATGAAAACGAGTAAATGAGTCATGCGCTTAGTTTAGATTAGCTGACGGCAAAATCAACCTCCGCTGGCAAATTAATCTAGTTTTGCCGAGCTTTAGCCAAAGACGGCAACTGTATGGCCAAGACTAGGGCCGCAAGCAAGGCAATGGCGGCACAGGTGGCAAAGGCAGCCAAGGCACCATAGTGCTGATAGAGCAAGCCTGTGAGCAAACTAGCAGGTAAAAGCGCTAGACCAACGGCAAAATTGACGATACCAAAAGCGGTACCACGTAAATGAGCCGGTGTTAGCTGCGAAACCAGAGCCGAGAGCACCCCCTGCGAGAGACCAAGATAGAGACCATAAACAAGACAAAGCAAAAGCATGTGAGACTGCTGACCAACCAAAGCAAAGCCCAGGTAAGTAAAAGCGTAAATAAAGAAAGCCACAGTCAACAAACGACCGTGGCCGAGCCTATCTGAAAGTATTCCTGCAGGGTAGGCACTAAGAGCATAACTAATATTTATGGCCACAAGCACAAGGGGGCAGGTGGCAATAGACATACCGCAATCTCTAGCCTTCAAAATCAAAAAAGCGTCAGACGAATTAGCCAAGCTAAAAAGAAAGACGGTGGCCACCAAGAAAAAGAATTGCGGCGGCATCTTAGTTTTAAGTTCAGTCAAAAGCTTGGCATCAAATAACTTGTCACTACTCAAAACGCTCTTGTGCGCTGGTTCTTTGACGCCAAAGTAAAGCAAGAAAAGCACGGCAAAAGCAGGGACGAGAGCAACAGCAAAGGCCAGTTGGTAATTGCTTTGAGTCAGCCACATCAGAGCCAGAGCCATAAGAGGGCCGACCACAGCGCCAACTGTATCGAGAGACTGTCTTAGACCATAGGCACGACCGCGATTAGCTGAGCTAGTGACGTCAGCCACCAGTGCATCTCTTGGGGCGCCGCGAATGCCCTTGCCCACTCGATCGGCCAAGCGAGCAATGAGTACAATGAGAACAGAATTAGCAAAAAGGAAAAGCGGCTTAACCAGAGCCGATAGACCATAACCCAAAAGCAAAAGGCCTTTGCGTTTGCCGATGCGGTCGCTCCAGGCCCCCGAAAAGATTTTCAATATCGATGCCACTGTCTCAGCCAAGCCTTCAATTAAGCCAATATCAATGAAGCTGGCGTGCAAAACTGAAGACATAAAATTCGGCAAAATTGAATGAATTAACTCAGTAGAAACGTCGGTGAGCAAACTAGCAAAGCCTAAAATCCAGACTGTTAAAGGCATTTTCTCAGCCACTGGTTTAGACATATTTTTCTATCTCTAAGTCGACACTATCACCTAGCTGCCGTGCCAAAATTTTATCGATGGCGCTCCGCCCTTTGCTATTTTGAGCTTGAGCTAGAGCCCAAGCGGCATGTTCAACAAGAAGCAAATCGTCTTCACGGGCAGAAAAAGCGGCAACCTCTTCGACAATCCTCTCACTATCTGCATGGTAAGCAGCCAATTGATTGCCCATCACCACTAAAGCATTGCGCACCAAACCTCGGCGCTTCGGCCTTCTCAGGGGCGAAAGCTCAAAGCGCTGAGCAAAACTCTGATCATCTAAATACAGCAACTCAGGCAAATTTAAATAGTGCCCAACACCATTTTCAGGAGAAAATTCTGGCCACGGTGCCGCTCTTGTTTTACTGTTATAAGGACAAACTTCCTGGCAGATATCACAGCCATAGACCCAGTCACCAAGCTGACTACGCAAAGGCAGAGCTATGCCACCCTTGTTCTCAATGGTGAGATAGGAAATGCACAAATTAGCATCCACCATCGCCGCTTCGGCACCATCTTTAATAGCATTAGTCGGACAAGCGGCAATACAACGCACACAGTTGCCGCAGGTTCCGGTGTATTCAATATCGGGCTCTAGCTCAAAATCAACAAACAATTCGGCAATAAAATTGTATGAACCAGAAAGCTTTGGCCCAATCACCAGCGAATTTTTACCGACGAAGCCAAGACCATGACGCCGAGCCAGAGCTTGCTCATAGAGAGCGGCATCATCGGTAACAGGCCGCCTGGCTATCTTTCGCCCCAACTCTTTCTCTATCAAGGCGCAGAAGTCGCGCAATTTACTTCTGATTACAGCATGATAATCTCGCCCCACAGCGTAGCGCGCTACCCGCCCCCAGGAACCGCTTGGCACCTCTGGTGGCTGGCTAAAATAGCTCACTGAGACAATAATGACACTTTGAGCCGCCGGAAAGGTAAGAGCGGGTGTCACCCGCCTCTCCGGATCACGCTGGAGATAGGCCATATCGGCAGAGTAACCCTGGTCAAGCCAATGCTGGTAATGCAGGCGCTCTTGAACCAGCGGGGCGAGGGAACCAATCTGCACTAAATCAAAGCCAAGCTCGTGGCCAATGGCCTTCACTCTATCTTTTAAGTGAGCCATCTTAAAAGCCCTTCAATTTGACATTACTGCTAACGTGAGAAGTCTATACTAAAGTACTCACCCTCTCACGACCTAAAGGTCTAAAGATTCGCCAGTGGCAGAAAAAACTCTTACCATCGAAGATTTTGAATACGATCTCGACCCGGCTTTAATTGCCCAAAAGCCCCTGGATCAAAAAGAAAATGCCCGGCTGCTAGTGGTCGAAAGAGCGAGCGGAAATCTTCAGCATAAGCACTTCTACGACCTACCAGGCCTGCTTAAACGTGGCGACTTACTGATAGTCAACGACACCAAGGTTTTGCCCTCACGTCTGATTGCCCGGCGCAAGTCAGGGGGAACAGTGAAGCTGCTGCTACTCAAACCGCAAACAAATAATGTTGCTGTTTGGGAAGCTATGGTGACACCAATAAAGCGCCTCAAGCCAGACCAAGAACTAGAAGTCACTGATGAAAACGGCAAAGTGACAACCATTGTCGTCAAAGACATTGTCTTAGGGCCAGATGGCTTCAAACGGCTATTGGTTGATTTAGGGGCTAAAGAAAATGTCTACAACCTGCTTAGCAGTGTTGGCTTTGCTCCACTGCCACCATACATTACTCGCGACTACCGCGCAGATCCAAGTAATTCTAGCGAAAATAGCCATCGCAAAGAAGACCTGTTTCAGTATCAAACAGTCTTTGCGCAATCACCTGGAGCCGTGGCAGCCCCCACAGCGGGGCTACATTTCACACCACCGGTGATTGCAGCCCTGAAAGAAGCTGGCATTGAAATTGCTACGCTAACTTTGCATGTTGGTGCGGGCACCTTCAAACCAATTGAAGCCGAAATCGATGACCACACCATAGAAGAAGAGCTATACACAGTTTCAGAAGAAACAGCAGCGACAATCAACAAGGCCAAAAGCGAAGGTCGTCGTGTCATTGCCGTCGGCACCACAAGCTTGCGTACCCTCGAAACCGCTGGTGCTAGTGGTGTAATGAAAGCAGCTGAAAATCAAAGCACCGCTTTGTATATAAAACCAGGACACAAATTTGCCATTGCAGACGCCATGATTACCAACTTTCACTTGAGCCGATCAAGCCTACTGGTGCTGGTTTCAGCAGTAGCGGGAAGAGACTTGATTATGAAAGCCTACAAAGAAGCAATCGCCGAACGCTATCGATTTTATAGCTACGGCGATGCCATGTTGATTTTATAAATTGTGATTATTTAGAACAGGCCAACTAAGGCTTCAAGACACTATCAAACATCATTGTCATGAAAGCATCAAGAGGCACTGTATTCTTTGTAGTCTTGGCGCGCATAATGGCGCCATGCCAACCGCTCTGGAAGAACTCAGCCATCATGTTATGGTCAAACTTAGAGCTAATCAGCTTCGCTTCTTGCCCTTCTTTAATACACTGAGCAAACCGTCCACGCCAGCGCGAGAGCACTTCTTCTAGTTTGGCCCGAAGCACTTCTGATTGATCAGACATTTCTTGGGAGAGATTACCCACGAGGCAACCATTGCGACATTGATTTTCTTTGAGGGCTTTGCGACCGGCATTGCAATAGGCTTTCAAACGCTCTAATGGATTGAGTTTGCGATCTTCAAGAAAGAGCTTGAGCTTCTCGGTTTGAGCAGTGTCGAAGTGATCAATTATCTGAGTTGCAAAATCTTCTTTGCTATCAAAGTAGTAGTAGAAAGATCCTTTCGGTACTCCAGTTGCTTCAAGAACTTCTTGAATGCCAGTGTTGTTGTAGCCCTTGGTCACCATGATGCAGGCGCCTGCTTCCAACAAAGATGTCTTAGTTACTTCTTTTGTACCGCTCTGCCTGGCCATAAGCTCTCTCCCGCTGCTACTTTCCATCTACTCTATAGCTTCATAATAGACGAGTCGGCTAGTAATCGTCAATCTTATTGTTGGCCACTTCAAATCACCGCAATTGCCACGAGGCCGTTATGTGGCTGTTATATAGCAGTCGTAATCTCAAAGTCGAAGTCGAAATCCCCCCTGATACCGAGGCATCAAAAATGACTAACTTTGAGACCAGCGCTGGCGATCCTAAAACCATCAACGAGAAGGCCCGTGACATCATTAAAGAGATGGATCAGACTGGTGACCAACACGCTCAAAAAGCGGCAGAGATGCTGAGAGCAGAGTTTTCCTCCCCCTCTATGAGCAGCGACGAAAAGCGCCAACTAATAGCCGCTATCAATAAGGGCGAAGACAAAGGCGTAGGAGCAGATCTTATTGTGGCCAGCTCCACCAAGGCCCAGATGCGTCAAAATCACAAACTAGAAAATCAGCTATATGTTCAGTTAACGACAAAAGACCGACCACTTGGTGATTCACCTTGGCACGGCGCACCCCTCTTTGTTGCGAAAACCGAGCCCGGTATGAAGTCATTTGCCCCTGTTAGTGAAATGCAAAATCAAGCTATTCACATTGCCCGCCGCATGGACGACGGCAATCTTCACTTAGCCGCTGAAGAACTAAGAGATGCTGGTAGAAAAATGCAATCGGCCGACTTTGAAAATCTACTCAAAGAAGTTGCTAAACAAGAAGCAGCAAATGTTGGTGGCGACCTGGTTCTCACTTCACCCTATGTCAAACCAAAAAGCCCTGAGCAACTAGCAAAAGAGGAAATTATGGGCAGCACTGAAGTAGCAAAACCAGTGGTGAAGAGCTGGGAAATTTACCGCACACCAGAGCAAACAGCCAAAGAACAAGCAGCCTACAAAACCACTAAATCACCACAGTTTGAAACCATCGCCAAGAAAACCGATGGCCTGCCAGACTTCAAAATCGTAGCCGGGGATCCTAAACTTAGTTTTTAGGATCCGAGCTTTCCGTGCTTCTTCAGCAGCCCTAGATTTGAATTGCCTATGGGTGCGTTTGGCAATATTCAGACTTAATGGCTAACGTGGAAATTAGGCAGGCATCGGGCGGATACAATTTTTACTCATTCTTTATCCCTCTTGTATAGTTGTGGAAAGCGGGCAGCCATCAGTCAGATACAATCCCATGCGATTGTAGTCACGTGCCACCTCGGTTGTGGAAAGCGGGCAGGCATCAGTCAGATACAATGATGGGCACACATTAGCAACCGACAGCCAAGTTGTGGAAAGCGGGCAGGCATCAGTCAGATACAATTAGCGTAAGCGTCGACGACTAAACACAATAGTTGTGGAAAGCGGGCAGGCATCAGTCAGATACAATTTAATAACTTCGACGGCCTCAAT
>Ga0209480_10000024_pt1 | contig 200197 bp, 206 predicted proteins | sample JI61114C2DNA_FD_187501 | JGI IMG/M metagenome (GOLD analysis project Ga0209480, IMG submission 187501) | Wastewater effluent complex algal communities from Wisconsin, to seasonally profile nutrient transformation and Carbon sequestration -... | ecosystem: Engineered > WWTP > Effluent > Algae...
CGCAAAAGTGGTCGGTCATTCACCACTGGAAACCCGCTTTGCAGACTTTTTTACTTATGTTCGGTGAAGAGCGGGTTCCGCTCTCCGCCCTATGAAAAACGTGTTACACAGTTTATTTGACAGACTCTTTAGCATGGGTTTGTTTTGATCTTTAGTAAATTGGTATTGAAGGATCGATTTCGCGTGCCCAACGGTCAATACCTCCAGTGAGATTGACCGCCTGAAAGCCTAAACGCTCCAAAAGATAGCAAGCATGGGCGCTACGAATGCCATGATGGCAGATCACGACCACCGGCAAAGCCTTATCCAATTCACTTAAACCATAGGTTAGCTGGCTTAAAGGGACTAAGTATGAGTTTTCAATATGGACGATTTCATACTCCCAAGGTTCACGTACATCAAGCAGCTGAATTTGCTCAGCGGCATGCTGTAATTGGTTAGCTAATTCTTGGGGAGTCCAATTTTGCATGCTTAAAACTGAAACTTAGCTGATAGCTCAGTGCCTTCTAAGGCTTTAATCACCGTTTCAAATAAAACTTGGCGATTAAATTGGCTGTGATCTTCGCGGGTAATCAGCATAGCCTGCATAGCAGGAGCAGTACCCACTATCACAAATAAACGTCCGCCAACCTTTAAGCGTTGCTCAAAAGCAGGGGTGTATTCAGAGATAGAGCCCGTAACAGCAATCACATCATACTGTTTACCGGGATTTCCCTCCCATCCGTAGCCTGCATCATCGATATATAGATTAAAATTGTTAATATCTACTGAATGAAGATTCTTTTCCGCCTGTTGGGATTGATCAGCATATAAATCAACACTGTCCACATGCTTTCCCATGTGTGCAAGACAAGCTGTAACAAAACCACTGCCGGTGCCAATTTCAAGGCATTCGTCATTGGGCTGAACATCAAGGTCTTGTAACATACGCGCTTCAACACGTGGAAACATCATGCTCTCACCGTGTCCTAGCGGAATCTCAGTGTCTGAGAAAGCAAGATTCTGCCACTGCGCGGGAACAAATTTTTCGCGAGGAAGAAACCTGAAGGTATTTAAAACTGTCTGATTTAATACAGACCAGGGACGAATCTGCTGCTCCACCATATTGGTGCGTGCCCGATCCAGATTCAGGTTCATTATACACTCCCTAATGATGCAAATAATGAGCCGTTTAGAGTACGTGTTCCCTGTTTAGGCTGCAAGTGATCAATGTACGAAAATAGAAATGCTTTAGCGAGGTGAATCATGAACTGGGTTGGCTCTTGGGGAACAGGCCTATGCCTTGGCTTATTCTTGAGCATCGGCACAGCAGATGAGCAATTATTAGCGCCTAGGATGTCTATTGCAGTGGTGACGAATACAAATTTTGTTGCTTGCAAAGAACCACGCCCAGAAATTTGCTACGAAGTTTATGCGCCTGTGTGTGCAGTCCGTAAGGTTCAAGTGCAGTGCACGCTAGCACCTTGCCTTAATACTGAGCAGAAAACTTATGCTAACGATTGCCAAGCTTGCTCAGATCGCAAGGTTCTGGGGTTTGCGAGTGGTGGTGAGTGTTCCTAAGCTTTTAAATTGTATTTCTATCCCCTAATCAGTTTCAATTTAAGCTTACCGATTAGGTTTTAATGCTGATTTGTATTTAGTTGTTGTCGCTCGGCTTCGTTTTGCAGGTTACGCAAATTACGTAAAGTATTTGGCTGAATATTAGGTAACTTCAAAGCTTGTTTGGCAGTTGCCATCGCATGGGCATATTCACCTAAGCGTAAGCTCCGTGCCGCATTATAAAAGCTCGCCTCAGCAGTTTGATTAGCCTGTTGCGCAAGGCGTTGTGCAGTTTCAAAAAACTCTAAACCTGTTGTTTCGGTTAAACGAAGTTTCGCTAAAGTTTGTAAGCCCAACGTTGTTTTGTTCTGCCCCAGTTGGCTTTCTGCTAAGGCTACTGCAAGCGCGGCCTGTGTACTAGCCTGATTAGCATAGCCTTGTAAGCGCTGCTCAGCTGCTGCATAGCGTTTTAAGTTATTCAAAGCTTGTGCTTGTAAGACAGCAGTTATTATGCTATTCGCCTGCAGCGTTGAAGCTACTGTTGGATTGCCTCCACGAAGTGCTTGGTAAGCTTGCCCATAAGTGGTTGCTGCAGCTTTAAGGTTAGTAGCCGTTAAGAGCGCTGCATTTTGCTCTGAAAGAACCCGCAGTTTTTCCCGTGCAAAAACGTAAGCCAAATCATCTTGAGGTTTGTGTTTGGGCATTTGATTGAGCAAGCTGCGTGTATCACTGAGGCGATCAATCGACATGGGGTGAGTCCGTAGATATTTGGTGATATCCCCATAGGCACTGCTTTCGCTGCGCTCTAGTTTTTCTAGGAAATAAGGCATGCCTTCAGTGTTGAACCCTGCACTCGCAAGAATACGCAAACCCACCCGATCTGCTTCAGATTCTGCACGCTGGCTGAAGGCAATTTGCTGGTGAGCCTGCATAGCCATAGTACCAGTGACAATGGCTTGGGCGGCATCTGGGCTTTGACTAGCTACTGCTGCGCCTGCTAATACCCCTAGACCGGTCATCAGTGGGTTACTCTTACTTTCTTCTTGCATCCGCGCGATATGGCGTTGCGAAACATGAGCGATTTCATGTGCCATGACAGCCGCTAATTCGCTTTCAGACTGTGTGCTCAAAATCAGCCCTGAATTAATCACAATCACACCGCCAGTAAGGGTGTAAGCGTTGATTACATTGTTCTTTTCAAGCAAAAAGTGCAGCTTGCCGCGATGGGGGCTACGACTCGCTAAGCGTTGTCCTAGGGTATTAATCCAATCGGCTAATTCAGGGTCTTCAATCATCGGACGGCGAGCACGTAGTTGACGTAATAGGGCTAAGCCTTCTTGCTGCTCCTGTGCCGTGCCCATGCTGCCTGCATTGCCAAGCATGTCAGGCATTTCAATTTCAGGAATTTTTAAATTGAGATCAGTTGCATGGGTTTGAGTAGTAGCCAAACCAGCCACAAAAAACAAAATAGAGTTCAGAAGCACAAGTCGGTTAAGCATGGGTTGTTTTACCTAGGTAGGTAGTCTTCGTGATCTAACTATAGATGAAGTTTGCAAGGTTTAGTTGCAAGCCAATAGTTTAGCAAGAGCGCTTAGCTTGACAAAAAAGGCTTACTATTAGAATATTAGTATAATTTAATGTATTGTTTTTAGAGAGATATCTAATGTACGGAATTAGTGAAGTAAATGCTTCAGAATTGCAAACAATGCTGAGTAATGGCGAAAAATTGCGCTTAGTCGATGTGCGCTCCGAGGCCGAATTTCAGCAAGGTATCATTGAAGGGGCTGAGTTTTTGCCTTTGCATGTGCTGCCTATGCGCATGAGTGAGTTTGCAAATGATGAAAAAATTGTGCTGTATTGCCGTAGTGGTGCACGCTCAGCTCAAGCCTGTATGTATTTAAAGCAAAATACGGGCATTGAAGCAATTAACTTACGTGGTGGCATTATTGGCTGGTATCAGTCGGGTTATCAGGTTGTACGTCCTGCCGCTTAAAACCTTGAGTTTTAATAGGTAGCTTGGAGGAGAGTTTCCGTAGCAAACTGCAGCAACGGAAGCTTGGGTGGAAATAGAAAGGAACAAGTTATGGCAAAGAAATTAGCAATTATTGCAACTAAGGGTACTTTAGATTGGGGTTATCCTCCTTTTATTCTCGCATCAACAGCAGCGGCGCTGGGTTATGATGTGAAAATTTTCTTCACTTTCTATGGTTTACAGCTACTGAAAAAAGATATGAAGTTATCGGTTACTTCTTTAGGTAATCCCGCCATGCCGATGCCGTTTCCTGTGCCTGTATTGCTACAAACCTTGCCTGGCATGCAAGCTATGATGACTAGCATGATGAAAAAGCAAATGGCGGGTAAAGGTGTGGTTGATCTTGGCGAGCTTCGTGAGTTATGCCTAGAAGCGGATGTGAAATTTCTTGCCTGCCAAATGACGGTTGATCTTTTTGATATGGAAGCTGCTGATTTCATCGACAATGTTGAATATGCAGGGGCTGCTTCCTTCTTAGAGTTTGCAGGTGATTCAGATATTTGTTTATTTATCTAAGCAATTTCTTTTAGCTTGATTCTGTAGAGAAATAAGCCGGGCACTCTGTCCGGTTTTTCTTTTTCTGGCAGCTTCCTGTTAGAGTGTTAATTAACCTTCAGCAACGGGCTAACTATGCAATTTACAATCATTAGTGGAAGTCATCGTCAAAACTCCCAAAGCGAAAAAGTAGCTAACTATGTGCAAAGTGCCTTGGTTGAACAAGGCATTCAAGCAGGTATTTTTAGCTTAGCTGGCAATCCTCTACCCTTATGGGATGAGTCTATTTGGAGCGGAAGCCCTGAGTGGAGCGAGCGCCTCACCCCTTTATCTGCACAATTAGCGGCGAGTGATGGTTTTGTCATTATTACGCCTGAATGGCATGGTCAAGTACCTGCTGGCTTAAAGAATTTTTTCTTACTCTGCCGGCAAAACGAGCTAGGGCATAAGCCAGCATTAATTATTGCTGTGTCATCCTCGGAGGGTGGGGCTTATCCCGTTGCCGAATTAAGAATGAGCAGTTATAAAAATAATCGTATTTGCTACCTTCCTGAGCATATTATTATAAAGCAGGTCACTAGCGTATTAAATGAAGACGCCGCCACCAATGATCCCACCGCTGACCGTTATTATCGTGAGCGGATTAAGTGGGCATTAGGAATTTTAGAGCGTTATGCACAAGCATTAGCACCCGTGAGAGCAACCGACGGTTTATTTAATGATGAGTTTCGTAATGGCATGTAGGCCATTGATTGAAGAGGTCTAATTATGCTTAAAGCGGGTAAAACGCCTCAAAAGGTGCTTAATCAGATTGGCAAGTTTGATTACTTCCATGATGAACACCATGCTGCACGGCGCAATGAAATTCGCTGGCTTGTTGAGGAGTTTACAGAAATCCCGATTGCTAATTTGCCACCTTCTTTGGAAGGTTTCACAATTGTGCAATTAACCGACCTACATTTACGCCCGTTCACCCAGCTAGAACATATTGAGCGGGCGGTTGTGCGTACGAATTTATTAAAACCAGATTTAGTAGTCTTAACAGGTGATTATGTCTGGCATGATGAGCAAGATATTTTAGATTTAGCGCCCGCGTTAGCCAAGTTGGATGCTAAGTTTGGTTTATTTGCTGTTTTAGGTAATCACGATATCAAAGCTAATGAGGTTTTGATCACCCAAACGTTTGAGCGTTATGGAATTAAAGTATTCCGCAATCAAGGTTTGGATATCCAAGTGGGATCTTATTGCCTCCATTTGGCAGGAATTGATGATGGTTGGCTAGGAAAGCCCGACATTAAGGCCACGTTAGCCAATCACAGGGGTAATATACCTATTGTATTATTGGCTCATGAGCCAGATATGATTGATTGGTATGCCGATGATACGCGGATTTCTTTACAATTATCCGGGCATACCCATGGTGGACAAATTCAAGTAAGGCCAGGTAAACCATTTATTCGGCCGTATTTGGGGAAAAAGTATGTTCAAGGCTTGCATCGTGTAAATCAGTCTTGGGTATATACCAGTCGTGGAATAGGAACAACGGGGCTGCCTATTCGACGCAATTGTGCTCCAGAGATTACGCATCTCACTTTGGTGAGTGCGCCGGCAAGTACCATCCAGACAGCCGCTTGATGCGCTTGTCCGAAGAACCTTTGTGAGCGACGAGGGTTTCTTTAGACTGAGTCTTAACCTTTAATGGTCATGGTGCGAGTCAGTCAGTATCTGTCGATAAATAGCAGCCTTTAATAAGTTATGGGCTTGCTGACGTGATCAGCTGACCTTTAAAAAACATAAATAAAAATAGATAAAGAGCGACGCGCGTGAATACGTCAGATCCAAACCAAGTTTCTCCAGGTCGAGACCTGTCAGGCCTTAAAGTGCTCATCATCGATGATAGCAAAACCATTTTGCGTACCGCAGAGGCCTTGTTATCCGAATATAAATGTTGGGTAACTACCGCTTCTGATGGTTTTGAAGCCTTACCAATCATTGCTACCTTCAAACCGGACGTTGTCTTTGTGGACATTATGATGCCGCGGTTGGATGGTTATCAAACCTGTGCTTTGATTAAAGCCAATCGTAATTATCGTGATATTCCAGTCATTATGCTTTCGAGCAAAGACGGTTTATTCGATTTGGCACGCGGGCGCTTAGCAGGTTCAGATAAGTATCTGACGAAGCCATTTACTCGCCAAGATTTGCTTTCCACGATTTATAGCTATGTTTTGCCACACCTCCAAGCGAATAACGAGAATGCTGGAGCTGGGGTAGCTAAAGCTCGGGAGTAGTAAACCGTGGCTAAGCATGTGCTGATTATTGATGATTCTTTAACAGAGACCAGAGTATTTAGGTCTTTGCTAGAGCATCGTGGTTATAAAGTCAGCATTGCATGTAATGGGCAAGAGGGAATTGAAGTTGCACGTGTGTGTAAGCCCGATCTGATTTTAATGGACGTAGTCATGCCACTATTAAATGGGTTTCAGGCAACACGTGATTTAAGTCGTCATCCAGACACTCAGCATATACCGATTATTGTTTGTAGCTCCAAAGCAACAGAAACGGATCGCCTGTGGGCAATGAGGCAGGGTGCAAAAGCCTACTTAATTAAGCCTGTCAAGTTGCCGCTGTTGTTGGATGCAATCAATAAGTACATGCCTGGAGAATAAAACATGGCCAGCCCTTATGAGTTGCTGGTCGGTTTGGCTCTGTTAAGAGAGAAAAAACGCCAGCTTGAGGCAGAGCAGCAACAAGGGCCGATTGAAGCATGGTCAGCGTTGGTAGTTAAAATTGGGCCGTGGCGTTGTGTATTACGCCAAGACGAAGTGGATGAGGTGATAGCACCTAGTAAATTAACTAAAGTGCTAGGTACACCCACTTGGATGCTTGGCATTGGTTACTTTCGTAATCAGTTATTGAATATTTTAGACGGGCGCATGTTGTTTTTAGGGCACTCTACTGGTTCAGTCAATCAGTTATCAGCACGTATCTTAGTAGTGCAAGGGCAAGATGAATGGTTCGGGATCAAAGTGGACGAGCTTATTGGAATTCGTCACATTTGGTCAGATAGTGCTGAAATAAAAGATTTAACTGATAAATTAGTGGTTTGGCGCTCTTATGCTACCCAATGTATTGTAATGAGTGGCGAAGTGATGCCCATTCTACAAGCAAGAAATTTAATGCGTGGTTTAGAGCTGCAGCGATTGCCAGAGCTCTCGGCTTCGACTGTTTAATGAGCGAGCTTGAATAAAAGAATTAAGAAAAAAATGGATAATTCAACGCAACTCTCAAACACTTTTTTCACGGGCAAGATGATTTGGGTACCCATTGGGTTGCTGCTTTTTAGCATCGTATCCCTGATGATTGTGTTTATAATCGGCTCATCTTGGCTTGATTATCAACAAGCTATGCGCGTGGGCTTATTAGGCTGCTTTGTTATCCTGCTAAATATTCTCTGGGTAACTTATCTCTTCTATCGTTTTTATACTCAGCAAACGGCTTGGAGCAAAGTCGAGTCAGAGCAGCAAGAGTCGATTATGTGTCTGTTAGATGAAATGAGCACCCTAGCAGAAGGCGATTTAACGATTCGAGCCACTGTTTCAGAAAATATTACCGGGACGATTGCTGATTCAGTGAACTATGCAGTTGATGCCTTGCGTGAGTTGGTTATTAAAATTGACGACACTTCAGGGCGCTTAACACGTTTTGCGCAAATTGCGGATAAGCGTATTTCTCAGCTCTCACAAGCCAGTACCCGCCAATCGGAAGAGATATCAATGGCTTCCTCAGCGATTGCAGCCATGACGCATTCGATTCATAAAGTATCGCGGAATGCGGCAGCTTCTACGGAGGTTGCCCGCAAGTCTTTAGAAATTTCTCAGGCAGGTGCACACACCGTTCGTAGCGCTATGAGTGATATGGTGACGGTACGTGAGCAGATTCAATCAACTTCTAAGCGGATTAAACGCTTAGGTGAAACCTCGCAAGAAGTTGGCGATATTGTGCGTTTAATGAATGATATTGCCGAACAAACCAATATCTTAGCCTTAAATGCCTCCATTCAAACTTCTTCAATGTCAGGTAGTGGGCGTAGTTTTGAGCGTGTCACCGATGAAGTTCAACAATTAGCGCAACGCTCGGCTGAAGCTAGTCGCAAAATTGACTTATTAGTGCGGGCGATTCAGACCGATACTCAAGAAGCGATTGCCTCCATGGAGCAAACGACAGCACGGGTAGTAACCAGCTCGAGAAATGCTGAATCAGCTGGGGCGGCTTTGGATGAGGTTGAAGAGGTTTCCACCAGTTTAGCGCGCTTGATTGCGAATATTTCGGATGCTTCTTTTAAGCAGGCGGATATGGCAACACGGGTTACTAGTACCATGCAATCGATTCAAGAAGGTACTCTGCAAACTGAGCAGTACAGTAAAGAAACGACGGAACTTATTGCTAACTTGAACGAAACAGCGAATGAATTGCGGCGTTCGATTGCCGATTTTACGCTGAATAAGACAGGCGCCGACCAAGTAGAAGGCAGAAGATGATGAATAATAACGATTATAAAAAAGTAAACAGACGTATGGGGGCGCAAGTCGCATGATTTCTGATAAATCGAGTCTAGCTAGTCGTCTGGGATGGGTTATTGGTGAAACTGAAAAGTCACTTGCTGAAACTCGCCAATCATTTTCTCTGTATGTGAGCGATACAGCGTTAAGTAATTTAGAAACGGCTATCAGCAAAGCACGGCATGTACTGGGTGTACTAGATATTTTAGACACTGAAGGTGCTTATATGCTGGGGCGCGAAATCGTTCTTTTAATGGATGCGATTCGCCAAGAGAAAGTTAAAAACTGGCAAGAAGCCTGTACGGTCACCGCTGATGGCTTATTACAGCTTGCTGAGTATTTAAAACATCTGCGTGACGGCTATGCAGATTTACCGGTTATTGTTTTGCCCATGCTCAATAACTTACGTGCAGCACGTGATGCTGAGTTATTGTCAGAACATTTGGTGTTCTTACCTGCTGAAGGTGTAGTCACTAACGCGCAAATTGGCACTGATAAATACATGCCTTTGCCCGCAGATAAGTTGGATCAAGCGACTAAGCGCCTGCGTTTCTATATGCAGAAAGCGCTGTTAGGCTGGTTTAACAATGATCGTCCGGTTTTTCATTTACAGGCCGCGCGTAAAGTTGCTGTCAATATGATTACCCTGCATGAAAAAGAGCGTTTAAGAGCTTTATGGTGGGTAACCTGCGGTTTATTGCAAGCTTTAGAGGAAAAGAAGCTTGAGGATAGTGCTGCAGTTAAATTGTTAATGGGGCGGATGGAGCGCGAAATTCGCCGCTTCGGTGAGCTGCGAGAGGCTGCATATAACGCTTCTTTACCCGATGAGCTACTGAAAAATTTACTGTATTACGTCGGTTTAGCAGAAGATAGTGACGATACTTTAGGTGCTGTCAAGCAGGCCTATCATCTTGATTTGTATTTGCCTAAAGGCGGTACCTTACAAGAGTTACGTACTTATTATACTAAGCCAGGACGTGAGTTATGGCAGGCAGTTTCATCTTCACTCCAAGATGAGCTAGCCCTGTTAATGTCACAAGTTGAGAGTTTAAACCAGCGTGAGCATCCCACCCAATTGCTGGGTGAGGTCGCTAAACGCACCGGCAGTTTGGCGCAAACTTTAGGCATGTTAGGTTTGGGAACAGCTGCAGAACTTACGGATAAGATTGCGACTGAGCAGCAAACCGTTGCAGCAGCCAATACCAGCTTAGAACAAGATCTGCTCAACCGCATGAGCGAGCACTATCTAAAGCTAGAAAGTGTATTGCGTGAATATGCCGAGACGGGTTATGACCGTACCGAGGAAATTTTCTTTGGCGATGGGCAAAGTGGTAATGAAATGGGTGCTGCCCGTGAAGTGGTACGTACCGCCTTAACTTCATTAGCTAAAGCACAAACAGAGCTGGCTGCTTTCCATCAAGAGGAAGGTAATTTTGCACATTTGGATGAAATCTCCAAAGTACTGCGCAGTATTTCTGGTACTTTAGATATCTTAGGTCACCAAGAAATTCAGCCCTTAGCGCAAGGTGTGAAGGCTTATTTGAGCAAAGATTTGCAAGTCTCTAAGCGCAAACCCGCTTTAGAAGAAATTCATTGTGTTGCCGATATTATGACGCTGTTGGAAGCCTCACTATCCTGTATTAGTAATAATGAAGATCACTTGCCGCTTTTGCCGGTGGGCTTTGATAAGCTTCGAGAGCTGGATAATTACACTAAAGTCGACTTAATACACGAAGCTGATGTCGCTCAAGGTCAAGCCGAGCTTGATCATAAAAAAAAAGCCAAACAGCAAGCACCGGCGACCCTATATCAGAAGCTACGCAATCAGCGCCTGCTAACCGAAGCGTAGTTCCCAGCGCTCTACCCATATCCGCTGCTGTGCTTAGCAGCAGCGCTGTTACCGAAAACTATGATTCGTCAGCTTTACGTGAGAAAGTTGGCGATGACATTTATGAAATCTTTGTCGAAGAGATCACTGAAATCCAAGCTAACCTCCAAGACTGGATTCTTCAATGGTTAGAACAGCGCACTCTTTCTGAATCACTCAAAGACATTCGTCGTGGTTTTCATACCTGTAAAGGTAGCGGACGCATGGCGGGGGCTTTAGCCTTAGGTGATTATGCTTGGGCGCATGAGCGTATGCTTAATCAGGCTTTGGAAAAAACTTTACCTCTCAATGACCGATTTTGTGATCTTTTAAGCCAGTCTGCACATTACATCACCAAACGTTTAGATTATTTCTTAACCTCGACCCAAGCGGACGATGCGGTTAAAGCTGAGATTAAGAAGGTCGAAGACTTTATTCGTGATCCGAATATGGTGATTAGCAATGCGCCTGATTTGCTATTATTTGATTCAATTATCCAGATCGAATCCAAAGATCCGCTGCGTGAAGTGGTTGAACCCACATCAGAAGTCACTGTATCTGATTTTATTATCACTGCGGCTGAAGTAGTGGATGAGACTCTACCTAATGTCCCAGTCAACTTAGAATATGAAGACAATTTCTTAAGTCCAAGTATTGATGATGGCTCCAATGTTAATGATGGTTTCTTGTCAGCTTCTGAGCCTTCAGCCCTTCCCACTATATTTGAGCCAAAAACCTCGCCCATAAGCGAAACACTACCCACTGAACCAGCTGAAGATCTTGCTTGGTTAGTATCAAATCAAGCAGCTACGTTTCAACCTGAAACTCCTTTGGTTGCTCAACTGCCACCCGCAAAAACAGAGCCCAACGATGCATTTCAGTTTGATGAGCAAAGTGAAAATGCATTGGTCTGGTCTATGTTCCGTGAGGAGTTGCCCGATCAGCTACAAAATATTGATACTTGCATGCAAACACTCAATGCCAAGCCTGCTGATTGGGAGGTTAGACGCTCCCTAGAACGTGAGTTGCATACCTTAAAAGGTGGCGCTCGCATGGCACGGTTAACCGATTTAGGGGATTTAGCGCATCAGGCAGAAACCTTATTAGAAAAGCTAGGGCGGCATGCCAGCCCAGAAGAGGTCGCAAGTAAATTGCGTTCTTTGCAAGGTTTGGTCGATCAGATTGATAATTTGGCCGAAAAGTATATGGCCTTAGATACGGCTCCAACAGAACAAGAACCTATTGTTCAAGCAGCGCCTGAGCCAAAAGTTGAGGTAGTTAAACAACACGCTCCTGCTGAACAGCCCACTAAAATGGAGGCGACGGCTAGCCCTGAAGTTTATTTAAATACGCCAAAGATTAATGCACCTGTCAAAACTTACGATAGTTTGTTAGAGCGCTTACTGGCTGAAAAAGCAACCAGCTTGCCTGATTTGTCAGTGCTGGTAGAGAAAAGAGCTGAAAACAAACAAGCTACGACGAATGTAAGTGATGAAGCTAACGCTGTTTTAGCACAAGAGCAGATTCGTTTGCCTGCAGTCTTCCTCGATAAAATGATTGATCGCGCCGGCAGCCTGAATATGCAGCAAAACACCTTAAGTGAGCGCTTGCAGATTATGACAGATGATGTCGGTGAGTTTAGCCGCACAGCTTCACGCCTCAAACAGCTGCTCCGTTCTTTAGAGCTAGAAACGGAAGCGCAAATTCATGCGGGTCATCGTCAATCGGCTGCAGCGCAAAATAAAGGTGCGGATTTTGACCCCTTAGAAATGGATCAATACTCCGAGCTACAAAGGCTTTCGCGCGCACTGGCAGAAAGCTTAAATGACTTGGTAAATATCGAAGCTGATTTAGGGGTGCAATTACGCAATAGTGGTGCGGTGCTGAAGGATGCGCTTAGTTCAAGCCGGTATTTGCATCAAGATTTGCTAGAAACTCGCTTAGTTGAAGCAATGGTTATTGTGCCACGCTTGAAGCGAATTGTGCGTCAGACTTCAACGGAATTAGGCCGCGAGGTCAATCTCGAAATTGATGGTGAAGCCTTTAAGTTAGACCGCCATTTATTGCAACGGATGACTGCACCGATTGAGCATTTATTACGTAATGCGGTTTCACATGGGATTGAGCCTGTACAAGAGCGGACGATTTTGGGTAAAGCGGCGCAAGGGCAGATTACTTTAAAGGTTTTCCGTGAAGATACTGAAATTGTTTTCCAAGTACAGGACGATGGGCGTGGTTTGAATCGCAAACGCTTGCGTGCTAAGGCTGAAGAGCTTGGCTTAATTCGTCCACAAGATACTTTATCTGATCAAGAAACGATGCGTTTGATTTTGCGCCCTGGCTTTTCTACAGCAGGGGCTATTAGTCAAATTTCTGGGCGTGGTGTTGGTATGGATGTGGTCAACTCTGAAGTTAAAGCTTTGGGTGGGCATCTTCAACTAGCTTCGGTTGAAGGGCAGGGTACACTCTTTACGATGCGCTTACCCTTCGCAATGGCCGCTAATCCAGTGTTATTTGTAGGTACTCAGACCCAGACTTATGCCTTGCCTTTAGGTTATATACAAGGCTTATCACGTTTAGATTTAACTAAAGTACGTGAACATTTAGATCAAACCGATAAATTCATTTCCTTCAGCGATAGCGATTATGCTGTCCGATATTTAGGTGGACTGTTGGAGCCAGGTACGCAGCTGGTTTTACAAGATGATCATGTATATCCAGTCATATTCGTGCGTACCAGTGGTGGACATTGCATTGCTTGGATTGTGGATAAGATCTTTGGTCGACGTGAAGTGGTTCTGCAGTCTTTAGGTAATCTATTTAAAGAAAACCGCTTCTATTCCTCAGCGACTATTACTAGTGATGGTGAAGTAGTGCTCTTGCCAGATATGGCTGATTTGGCATTACGAGTGAGCGGTGTAGCTAATAATTCCGCTGCATATGAGGATAAGCAAGCCTTCGCTATCCCTGTACCTGAGCGGCATGAACGCCCACATATTTTAGTGGTGGATGATTCAATCACGGTACGTAAAGTTACTGAAAAATTATTAATCAGTGAAAATATGCTGGTCGGTACGGCGAAGGATGGTTTAGAAGCGCTCGAAATTTTAGAGAAATTCAATCCAGATTTAATCTTAATGGATATCGAAATGCCACGGATGGATGGTTTTGAAGTGCTTGAAACGGTTCGACAAAACCCAGATTGGAATCACGTACCTATTATTATGATTAGCTCACGTACCGCAGAAAAACACCAACAACGTGCCGAGCAATTAGGTGCAAACAGCTTCCTTGGTAAGCCTTATCAAAACCAAGAGTTAATGGCATTAATTCGCCGCTATCTAGCATTAAATCCTGATTGGGCTGAGGAGATGGTGACATGAGTAATAAAAAACCAATGATTAAATGCGCTGTCTTGCGCCTCCAGCATGGCAGCTTGATTGTGCCGTTTAATTTGATTGCTGAATTGGTCACTGCTGAGCATTTAGAATCTTCTCAGCATCCAGGGATTCTTGGGTGGTTAAGTTGGTTGAATCGCCCTGTGCCCGTCGTATCACTCGAATCTCTATGTATGTTAGGTGAAGGCAACCTTGAAACAGCCAGTAACTGTTTAATTCTACATACAGTTTCTGATTGTGATGCTTTGCCGTTTATTGCCTTGCAAGTACAAGGTGGCCTACAGACTGTAGAGATTAGCGAAGATACTTTGCGCGATGACTATAGTGGTAATACGCAACGCTGCCCTTATGTCGCGAGGCAAGTGCGCATTTCTCAGTTAGTGTGTTTGATTCCTGATTTACCGGCGCTGGAAGCTTCCGTCGCGGAAATTTTGCTTCACACCTGATTAACCATCAGCACCGACATGACTAAAGCCAGTACCACTACAATCACAAAAGCAGATTTGACGGGGCTGGTTTTAGCTTGCTGCTCCATATACGCCACCCGCTCAGCAGCATTGCGCATAATTTCTACCCGTGCCTTCACATGAAAAGTTTCTGCCTTTTCAAATACCGCATTACCACCGCGCAAATTGATCAAGGGAATTAAAATATTAATATTAATATGCGCCATAATGGCATTTTGCGTTGGGCTATCGAAATTAATTAGCATGGGTGGTTTAAACATAAACATTTGATCAATGACCGCTGCTTTCATTTGCTCTTGAGATTTAGCAATAATTTCGCGATTGTGTTTGACTGCTCTTTCTAACTCTTCAAGACTAGCGCTCATCGGTGGAGTGCTAGTTTGTACGTAATAATCTTTGCCTAAGATATTGACTTTAATAGTGCCCACATACGCTGTTGGTTGGGGCGCATTATCCTTTTTCTCTTCGCTCATAATCGTTACAAGCCTGCCCAATAATATTTTTAGTATCGATATTTAACGCAGTCAGAGTACCACCCCACACACAGCCGGTATCAAGCGCTATCACCTTATTTTCTTGATGATACCCTAAAGTTGACCAGTGCCCAAACAGTATTGTGTAAGGGATAGCTAAGCGTTTTGGATGACGAAACCAAGGGATCAATTCAGCTTGAGACTGATTAACTTCACTGGGGTTCAACTTTTGTTGAAATTCTAGGCTACCGTCTGGATAGCAAAAGCGCATCCGTGTGAAGGCATTTAAGCTATAGCGATCTTGATCTTCTTTAGTTTGGCAGTCTTCCCATAAAGCAGGCTTGTTGCCATAAGCACTTTCCAACCAAGCTTTAGGTTGGTCTTTGCGTAATTCTTGCTCGATAGATTGGGCACACCGTTGTGCGGTTGCTAAATCCCACGCAGGGGAGATACCAGCATGAGTTAAGATTGCTTGCTTGCTTGCATCTAAATGTAATAAAGGACGATGGCGTAGCCAGTGTATTAAGTCAAAAAAATCAGGGGCATCTATTAATTTACGTAGGCTTTTATGTGGCTCCATAAGGCCGTAGCTAGCAGCGATTAAGCTAATATCATGATTGCCTAGCACGCTAATGGCTGCATTTTCTAAAGATAATGAGCGGACAAAGCGCAGGGTTTCCAAGGAGTGTTTGCCGCGACTGACTAAATCGCCAGCGAACCAGAGCTGATCAAATAAAGGATCAAAACGCAGTTTATCAAGCAAGCGACGCAAAGGTTCGTAGCAACCTTGAATGTCTCCCAGAACGTAAATGCCCATAGATCGTACTTTTATTGACGGTTAGAAATGAAAAAGGCGCTACAGAGTAGCGCCTTCGAGAGTAGATTGCAGCTAAATTATTCGCCGCTACCTAAGCTCATTAAGAACTGAACCATGTACCAGAAAATCAAAGCAACGCTAGAGAATAAGCCTAAAGAGGCTGCTACATATTGCTCACTGTTGTACTCATGGATGATTTGTGAAGTTTGATAGAGCATCACGGCACCTGCAAAAATCACCATTGCACCAAAGAATACTAAGCCTAAGCTAAAGCCAAATAAGATACTGGCTAAGATCAAACCTAAAGCGACAAAGCCACCGACAGTGATGAAGGGAGCTAAGAACGAAAAGTTCTTTTTCGTGCTAAATGCAGTAAATGTAATACCACCTGCCAACATTAAAGTCATTAAACCTGCACTTAACAGTACGTTCGAGCCAGTGGCAGCAGTAAATTTTAGAGCCATGTAAATCATCGGCATGAAGACAATCGCTTCTGCCACGACGAATAAGCCTAAACCGGCATATTGCATTCCGCGCGAGATGGGTGAATGTGCCCAACGATCAGCGATGTAAGAAACACCCATAAACAAGCCCATGACAAGCAGCCATGACCATTTACTGCCGCTTAGCATGACTACGAAGGATTCCGCAACGCCAGAGCTAATTAATAAAGCTTCTAGGATTGCAAATATGACAATCGCACCGCCTAAATGCAGATAAGTTCGACGAATGAAGGTAGCGCGGTCAGCTTCAGAAGCTTGTGCGACTACTAAACCAGTTCCTGTATCAAAATAAGCCATGAATACTCCTTTAACTTTTCCAAAAATTATTCTATTAAAGTTGTTTGGGTCATTATTACAGACGAATTTCCATTGCGCTAATTCCCATACCTGAAAGCATCTGTTTCCAGCGAGTTGCTGTATTTGCATCATTGGTCGGGCCTAAGCGCACACGATACCAACGCTCGCCTTTAATCTCTGTAGCCTCAACCCGTGTATTTAAACCTTTTTGGCTAGCCAAGTGCTGAATCTGGTTGGCTTGAGCTTCAGATTTATAAGCACCCAATTGGTACATCACCTTGCCTTGAGCAACAGTTTGGGTTTTGGCTGTAGCAGGTTCTATTTGTGCTTCAGTAGTTTCTATCGTTTTAGCAGGTTTTTTTTCTGCAGCTTTTTCTTCAGCCACTACCTTTTTAGTCGTTTCCCCATTGGGGTTATCTTCTTCAACCGTCATCGGCACGGACATTTCCAGCTGTGGTAAAACTGCATGATAACTAAAGCCTGGGCGATTATCGGCGGTCGTAGAGGGTTTATCCTCTAGGCTACTAGCGATGGTGCTACCTGTAGGATTTGCTCCTGCTGTATTAGCCGCTAGCACAGGTGATGTCGTAGAAGCAGACGTAGCTGTGGCCGCTACTGCGGTAGGCGTTTTTGGGCTCATCAATGCATAGACCACTGCGCCAGCAAGTAGACCGACCGCGATCCCACCTAATACCCAACTAATCCCATACTGAGAGGAAGCAGTAGTCTCTGCTATTTTGAAATCTTTAGTCATGATCATGTTTAATCCATTATCAGCGCAGTGAACGTACGCAGTCCTGAGGTATCTTTAAAGTCTAGTAGCAAGAAATGCACCCAGCATTATGATAATTCTACAGGATCTATGTCTATAGACCAGCGAATGCTTTTTTGGTTTGAGCCAATTTTTTCTTGAGTCGTTAAATAGTTTAGACAAGCATGACGTAAATTTCGGCTGTCTGCTTGAATCAAAAGTTGCGCCCGATAACGTTCAGCACGCTTTTCTAAGGGAGCAGGAACTGGCCCCATAATAAACACTCCAGCTTGTGGCGGAATCGCTGCACGCAATAACTCTAACTGTTGTAGCGCCTGCTCCATTTCCGCAGCTTCGGCACGGATTAATGCCTGGTAGCTAAACGGTGGAAACTGCCAACGTTTGCGTTCTTCTATCAATTGTCTAGCAAATGCTAAATAACCGTTTTGTAGCAAGGTTAGCAACATAGGGTGGTGGGGTTGAGTAGTTTGTAGAATAACATGCCCCGCTTTATCACTACGCCCTGAGCGACCCGCGACTTGCGTCAATAATTGCCCAAAACGCTCCAACGCATGGTATTCCGAGCTTAATAGTGCTGCATCCACATCCAAAATAACCACCAAAGTTAAATTCGGAAAGTCGTGTCCCTTAGCCAACATTTGCGTTCCCACTAGTAGCAAACGTTCGGTGTTACGTACAGTTTCTAAGTGTCGTTCGAGCGAACCTTTCCGACTAGTGGTATCACGATCAATACGGACTACGGGCGTTTCTGGAAAATATTGCTGTAAAACTAACTCAATCCGCTCAGTGCCATGCCCTTGAGTAATCAGTTGTGGATTATTACAAGCAGGGCAATGAGATTCAGCACGCTCATCAGCGCCACAATGATGACAAATTAAGCGGCTTTTACGTGCGTGATAAGTCATATTGGCGCTACAAGCAAGGCAATGTGCCAGCCAGCCACAAGCAGGGCAAAGGAGTATCGGTGCAAAACCACGCCGATTAATAAACAGCATCACTTGCTCATTGCGTTCTAAAGTGCGCTCAATCGCCTGGAGGGTTAATTTGCTCAAGCCCGAATGCAAATGCTGGTTGCGAATATCTTGGACTTCTAAGCTGGGCTGACGCGCTTTGCCGGGGCGTTGTTCAAGGCGAATATAGTGATAACGGCCTTGATCGGCATTATGCAAGGTTTCTAAAGCAGGGGTTGCTGTACCCATCAGAATCGGGATATTCAGCATCTGCGCGCGCTTAATGGCTAAATCGCGCCCATGATAGCGAAAGCCTTCTTGTTGTTTTAGCGAAGTATCATGCTCTTCATCAATAATGATCAGGCCTAAATTATGAAAGGCCGTAAATACCGCTGAGCGCGTGCCAATTACAATATCCGCTTGCCCTGAGCGCGCTTCCATCCATGCTTGCAAGCGCTCAGTATCATTTAAGCCCGAATGCATAGAACTGATCTGTTGCTCAGGGAAATGATCGCTAAAGCGCTGTACTAATTGCGGAGTTAAGCCAATTTCGGGCACTAAAATCAAAATTTGCTTACCACCAGCTAAAGCATCTTCAATCAAGCGCAAATAAATTTCAGTTTTGCCACTGCCAGTCACCCCATGCAGCAAAATAGGTTGGGGCGTCGGTGCTTGAATCCACTCTTTACATTGCGCAAGGCAAGCTTGCTGTTGCTCGGTTAAGCTAAGTTTAGGGGTTAATTTGCCTAAAGCAGGTGTACGCAGCTGCGCCTGGCTAAGCTTTTCTTGCACCAAGCCTTTCTCAATTAAAGCAGACAACACCTGCCGCCAACCATCACCCAGATGCGTGTGAATCGCGTTAGCAGAGCAGGGCGTATTTTGCTGGCTGAGCCATTGGTATAAGTCTGTTTGACGTTTCGCGCGTTTGAGTTGAGCCGCTGCCTCTGGTTTAGCTAGCGCTTGCCAAGTAATGATTTGTGGTAAAGGTTGACCAGCGCGTAAGGCATTGGGCAGTGCAGTAAAAGCCACTTCACCAATGGCATGCTGATAATAGCGCGTCGCCCATTGGACGAGTTCCAGCAAATGCTGATCCAGCAGTGGCTCACGATCTAATAGCGTTTTAATCGGTTTGAGCTTGTATTGCGTAGGTGTTTCTTCTGCCAGGCCCAACACCACACCAATACTACTACCATGCCCTAGGGACACCGACACACGGCAACCTAAGATTTCAGTGCCAGTGGTTTGTGGATAGGTATAAGTGAGTAGTGTACGCAGAGGGCGTGGTACAGCGATCAGTAGTCTTGCTTCCATAAGCTATTATTTTACAAGATTGCTTACAGCTCGTTTGAATATATTTTTTGGTGCAAGCCGAAGATGAAGAAAATGTGACAAACCCTTGCTGCTTAAAGGAAATTTCGGGTTATGCACAGAAGCTGTGGATAAGTCTGTTGATATCTTGCGGATATTCTTCTGTATGGCTGATGAATAATAGGTGTTAACAAATTGATTAAAAATTAATCAATTCATTTTAAATATTAAAATCAATAACTTATTAATTGTTTCAATCGAGAATACCTTGGTCGCGTTCACGGCTAAGTTACTTGACAAGTGGATATTTTACTTGCTAAAGGGTGTGGAAAACTTTTTAAAAAACACTTGCAATTTGCGCTCACTGTCGTTCTAACCCAGCAATCACCTGCAAGCAATCGCCCATTTTGATTAAAGAAGGAACATGCCGCGCCATGATAACGCCACTTCGTGGTGCATAATAACTATTAGGCTTTTGATTAGTTCGTTCAATATTGTGAATATAAGCAATTAATTGACCAGCCTCTACTGGGTCACCTAAACTGAAGCAGGGTTCTAATAAGCCATTGTGTTCAGCAAATAAGTAACTGTTCCTATTCATGACTAAACCTTGGCTAGTTTGTGCTGAATTTTGTAGCGCTCCTGGCAAAATACCAGCATGAATTAAAAAGTTTTCTAAACCGCGTTTAGCAATCGCAATGGAGCGTGGATTAGTTGTGCCACCACCGCCTAATTCAGTGGAAACAAAAACTTTCCCCATGGTTTCTGCTTGGTGGTCATACATGCCTCGGGTATCTTCTAATAGTTTTAAATAATAGGGTGCGCCAAAAGCTCGCATAGCGGCTTCACATTTAGCTTGTTGTGACTGATCAGTTAATTCATGGCAAGTCGCAAAAGGCAGAAAATCGAGCGTTTTACCACCGGAGTGAATATCCAAAACATAATCAGCCATTGGCAATAAAACTCGGCTGAAATAATCTGCTAAAACTTGCGTGACTGAACCATCAACCTTACCCGGAAAAATTCGATTCATATTCAGCTGATCCAACGGTGAGACCCGTGTAGCGGCTTGAAAGGCTGGATAATTCATCGCTGGAACTAGAATCACTCGACCCTGAAAGCTTGCTAAATCAGTACGTTGGGCAAAATTGTACAAAGCAATTGGCCCTTCATACTCATCGCCATGATTCGCGCCTGTAATCAGCGCGGTGGGGCCTTGACCATGTTTGAATTGCACAATCGGGATTAAAATAGCCCCCCAAGCAGAATCATTTCGCGAATAAGGCAGACGTAAAAAACCATGCTGAATACCATTCTTTTCAAAATCAATGCTGCTAGTAATCGGGTGATCCAGTGTGCTCATTTATTTCACCAATAATTGCCGTGGTACTTTGGCTAAACATAAGCCACCTTGTTCAGTGACCGTAATACTCTCAGTCATTTCAAAGCCCCAATCATCAAACCACATGCCCGGCATAAAATGGAAACACATGCCCGCTTGTAAAACAGTTTGATCATGCGCACGCAAACTCATCGTGCGCTCACCCCAATCTGGCGGGTAACTCATACCGATGGAATAGCCACAACGATTATTTTTTTCATAACCATGCTTATGTAAATGCGTGAAAAAGGTTTGCGCTAACTCACCACAAGTATTGCCGGGCTTAAATAGCGGCAACAGCAGCTCAATACTTTCGGCAATGACTTGTTCAATATCGCGATATTTAGCAGGTGGCGCACCAAAATAAAGCGTGCGTGAAACTGGGCAATGATAACGATTATGTGCACCGGCTAATTCTAAGAACATGCCATTATCCTGTTCGAGGCGCGTACCATCCCAAGTTAAATGGCAGGCTGAAGCCTCTTCGCCCATCCCCATGAGTGGCACAATCGCGGTGTAGTCCCCGTAATAGTCGGGCGTTCCCCAAGTGCCAGCATGTAGAATTTCTGCGGCTAGCTCATTTTTGCGCATACCCGGCGCGGCGACTTCCATAATGCGCGCGTAAACCTGCTCAATCACCAAGCCTGCACGCTGCATGTAAATAATTTCTTGCGGGGATTTAAGTGCGCGCTGCCAATTCACCAGACTGGTTGCATCTTGGAGTTTCGCGTCAGGCAGTGAGCGAACCAAAGATTCCATCGCGCGTGCTGAGAAATAGTAATTATCCTTTTCAAGTCCAATGTGCGCTGCCTGCAAGTTGCGCTGCTTCAAGATATCCGCTAGGTATTCCATCGGATGAATATCCGGCGATTGCACATAATGATCGGGGTAAGTGATCACTTCGCTATGAGGCAAGTCGGTTGTTAAATAAGCCGTTGGCGCATCAATCCCACGTCCAAACCAGAACAACTCGCCATTGCTACCAATCACCACGCACTGATGCACATAAAATGACCAGCCATCAAAACCTGTTAGCCAGCACATATTGGATGGATCAGAAACAATCAGTAAATCCAATCCTGCTTGTTCCAGTGCAGTACGAGTTTTAGCTTGGCGGGCTGCATATTCGGCAGGCTCGAAGCGGCGGCGACTTTCTTTCATGGTGCTAACCTAAATTTGTATACATGTATTAGTTTTAGTGGATTAAATAGTAGTTTTCAAGTCTATTTTTACGTGCTATTAATATATTTGTATACAAATTAGGTTTGAATTGCTTTATGACAGAGCTTCCAACAGCTATTTCCGATGCAGAACAACGCTTTCAATGGATTTATCAGAGCTTACGCACGCGCATTGTGCTTTTAGACTATGAGCCGGGTGCGCGCTTATCTGAGGAACAGTTAGCGGAAGAATTCAAAGTCAGCCGCACACCGATTCGGCGCGTACTAAATCGTTTGGAAGTTGAGGGTTTGCTAGAAATTCGGCATGGTGCCGGCAATTTTGTGACTGAGCTGAGCATGCCAGAGCTGTTAGAAGTGTTTCAGTTGCGCATGGAGTTGGTACGTTTAATGGATGTGCTGACTCCAAAAGCAGCGACTCACCAGTTAATCCAACGCTTAAGCACCCTCCAAGCAGCTTGTTTAGAGATTGCGGCTAACCCCAAACCCAAGCGGCGCTTTGCTGAGCTTAATGTCGAAGTTTTCACTGCTTTCATGAGTTTGGTTGGCAATCAGCCCTTGCGTGAAATCTTAGAGCAACTTTTCTATCGCACCGCACGCATGTGGCCGTATTTATTGGATGAGGAAAATGTCCGCTACGAGGTGCAAATTTTTCATGCTGAAATCGGCGAAGTGCTGCGGCTGCTAGCGAATAATACTTACCCTTCATTTGGGCATCTTTATCGTTGCCATTTAGCGATGGCTTGTCAGCGCCTTGCCAGCATGCAAACTACAGGAGTTTAAATTATGGATCAGCAATTACAGGCTGAGCTTTCGGCGTTAGATCGTGCACACACGATGCACCCCTCCACACATTTAGCGCAATTTGCCCGCGGTGAAGCCCCAAATCGGATTATGGTTGGCGGGCAGGGAATTTATGTTGAAGACAGCACTGGCAAGCGCAGTTTGGATGGTTTTGCCGGTTTGTATTGTGTGAATATTGGTTATGGCCGCCAAGAAGTTGCCGAGGCGATAGCTGAGCAGGCTAAGCAGCTCGCTTATTATCATGCTTATGTGGGGCACTCGCATGAACCGCTCATTCGTTTATCTGAGCGGATTGTGCGCCAAGCCGGCATGGGTATGCAGCGCGTTTATTATGGCTTGTCCGGTTCGGACGCGAATGAAACCAATATCAAACTGGTTTGGTATTACAACAATGTGCTTGGTCGCCCACAGAAGAAAAAGATTATTGCTCGTCAGCGTGGCTATCATGGCTCCGGTTTAATGACCGGTAGTTTGACGGGTTTGCCCATTTTTCATAATGCCTTCGATTTGCCTTTAGACCGTGTCCTGCACACAACTTGCCCGCATTATTATTGGAATGCTCACGACGGCGAAACTGAAGAGGAGTTCTCGCAGCGTTGCGCCGATGATTTAGAGCGCTTAATCCTGCAAGAAGGTGCAGATACTATTGCGGCTTTTATTGCTGAGCCTGTGCTGGGGACAGGTGGAATTATTCCACCTCCTCAAGGTTATTGGGCAGCGATTCAACCCGTTTTACAAAAGTATGAGGTGCTGCTGATCGCTGATGAAGTGGTCACCGCGTTTGGGCGCACCGGTCAATATTTCGGCTCGCATACTTATCAAATTCAGCCCGATTTAATTACGATTGCTAAAGGGCTGACTTCTGCGTATTTGCCACTTTCGGGGGTGATTGTCGGTGAAAAAGTATGGAAGGTATTGGAGCAGGGCACGGATCAAATTGGTGCTCTTGGGCATGGCTGGACCTATTCAGCGCATCCGGTGTGTGTGGCGGCAGCGCATGCGAATCTGGATATTGTGGAGCGCGAAGATTTAACCGGTAATGCGCGTGAAGTGGGCGCTTATCTGCAAGCACAATTACGCGAGCAGTTTGCTGATCATTCGTTAGTAGGTGAAGTGCGCGGCGTCGGTTTATTAGCTGCTTTAGAGTTTGTAGCAGATAAGCATAGAAAACAGCGCTTTGCTCCAACCCAAGCTATTGGTGCTAAAGTTTCGGCGGCTTGTTTGCAAGAAGGTTTAATTGCACGGGCGATGCCGCATGGCGATATTTTGGGATTAGCACCGCCATTAATTATTAGCCGTGACGAAGTTGATTTAATGGTTGGCATGATCAAAACGGCTGTGGATAAGGTTTATAGCAGTTTATAAACCTGTGGTTAAAGTGTTGGGGAGTAGCAATTGTATAGTTTTAAAACACTCCCCTATTTAAGGTAGCTAAACTAATCCAGTAAAAAGCAGGCTCCCGTATTTGCGGCATGCTCAAAAAATTCTCAGTCCTCGATAATGAACTCATCAAATTTAAGGGTTCATAAGTAGGTGGCTCATGTTAATCAAGACTATAACCAAGACTGTGCTGTTGGCTGGTTTAATGGGGGCTGCTTCAGCATCTAGCGACCTTTATTCCAGCTCTTCGGTGTGGAAGGTCAATGACCAGCAGGCTTTTACGGCCTTAATGAGTTGTGACACAACAGCTTCCGCTTGTGTCGCGAAAAAAATGAAGCAACTGGGCGCGAGTGCAGGGGCGTTAAAGTTTAGTGCCGCACTTAAAAACGAAGGCTATCTCGCTCAGTTCCAAGAAAAAGGCAAAGTCGATTTAGGGGCAGTCATTTATCCATTCCGTGCGAATACTAATACCTCTTATGTGCTGCTGAATGGCCAACCTAGCCTTGTCCATACTGAAATTTCCAATGTGGCGGGCTTGGAAAAAGACCCTAGTTTTAAACAACTAAAGAAAAAATATAAAAATTTAGAGTTCTGGGGCACAAATGCGCAGTTTGTGAAATTAAATCAAACTAAAGCAGGCACAAACTATGTATTCAATTATCTGTTGAAGGATGGCTGCCGTGCTTGCGCTGCACCGGCCTCAGCGCAAGTCGAATTTCGCTTTAATAAGCAAGGTAAATTCCTCGGCTCGCAGTTTGTAAAGATCGTGAAATAATAAAAATTTCGTTAAGCAATAAAAACTCCTAAACCTTACGGGTTGGTGCTTAGGGTGCTAACTCGTCTTTTTTATGGCCGCTAGCCATACACTCCAGCTTCCCGCTATAGTGGCAGCCGTTTCCAATCTTGTAGGAATTAGGTATGTCAGCGACTAATCATCCTTCCGCTATCCAAGAATTATTAAACATCATGGCGCAATTACGTGACCCAGAGCGCGGTTGTCCTTGGGATATTAAGCAAACTTGGCAGAGCTTATTGCCCTATACCTTAGAAGAAACCTATGAAGTCGTCGATGCGGTGGATCGGAATGATGCAGCCGCAGTTTGTGATGAGTTAGGCGATTTGCTGCTGCAAGTCGTGTTCATGGCACAGATTGCGCAAGAGCAAGGCTTATTTAATTTTAATGATATCGCCCGTGGGATTAGCGAGAAACTGGTTCGCCGCCATCCGCATGTTTTTGATAATACAGTCTATGCTTCTGAAGCTGAGCAGAAACAGGCTTGGGAAGCGATTAAACAAGCCGAACGTGCTGAGAAAGCCCAAACAGGTTTATTTGCAGGGATTCCAGCCGCGATGCCTGCTTTGCGCCGCGCTCAAAAAGTACAGAAGCGCGCAGCGCAAGTCGGTTTCGATTGGGAAAACTGGCAGCAAGTTGTGCCGAAAGTGCATGAGGAATTGGATGAAGTCGCGGAAGCGGTTGCGGATAACGAGCCGTTCACACGCATTGAAGAGGAAATGGGTGATGTATTGCTCGCTGCGAGCAATATGGCGCGCATGTTGGGGGTGGATGCGGAAAATGCGTTGCGCTTATCTAGCCGAAAATTTGAGAAACGCTTTGAGCGGGTCGAACAATTGCTGGCTAAAGAAAATCTGAGTTTAGAAGCAGCCACCCTCGTGCAAATGGATGCGGCTTGGGAGGCTGCGAAACTCGAAGAAAAGACTAAAACTCAAGCTTAGGAAAAAATCACCGAACGCATGGAAATCGCACTGCCGGAATAAGCTGCATTAAAGAAGCGTACTTGATCATCCTCATGCTTAGCACCGAGCGCGTAAAATAGCGGCCATAAATGATCCACGGTTGGGTGCGCGAGTTTAATTAATTTATCTTTGTCGGCAAATTGAATCAGAGCTTGGTCATCGTGCTTTTGCAGTAATTGCGCGATTTTCTGATCGACTGCTTGATTCCAAGCATACGGCTTGCCAGAGTCGAGTGCTTCGGCCTTTAAATTATGCACGATGTTGCCGCTACCCATAATCAATACGCCGCGTTCGCGCAAAGCAGCCAGTTGTTTACCCAACGCATAGTGATAGGCAGCAGGCTTAAAATAATCAATACTGATTTGGAAAACCGGAATATTCGCCTGCGGGAACATCGGCAGCAGCACACTCCAAGTGCCATGATCATAACCTTGGCGCAGATCAAAAGCCGTTTTAACGTGGCTGCCATCGGCTAAAGGTTGTTTGAGTAATACAGCGGCTAGTTGGGCTACTTGCGGCGATCCATTGGCGGGATATTGTTGGGCAAATAACTCCTCAGAGAAGCCACCGAAGTCATGAATGGTTTCAGGCTTCTGGGTCGCCATAATGGCGGTATTGCCATCACTGAGCCAATGCGCAGACACCATTAAAATCGCTTTAGGTTTCGGTAATTCCTTGCCTATTTTCTGCCAAGTCTGGCGAAACGCATTATTTTCAATCGCATTCATTGGGCTGCCATGCCCTACAAACAAGACGGGCATTTTGGGTGTTTGCGGTAACTCGTTTAGATCAACTTGCGTGCCGAGGGCTTTGGCAAGCATGGGGCTAAGGCTCAAAGCCACTAAACTGGAAGCACGAAGAAAGTCACGGCGTTGCATAGCGAATCGTCCTAGTTGATTTTATTAGTAATCTTTTAACTATGCCGTAAATGCTGCTACAGAGATAGGCGTGAAAAGTTAAGAGAGTGTTAGCGCAGGGCTAAATTTTCGGGCGCTTGGGCAGGTAAACTCATCATCGACCTTAATTTATACCGATCCCCCGGATGGGTGAGAATCGCAAAGCTAATCAAACGCTCGCCCGACCAAGTACGCCGACTCACTTGCAAACAAGGTAGATGCGCATCCAATTTTAAATAATGCTGAGCATGTTTATTAGGTAACACCGCTTCGACAATATGCTCCATTGCGGTTAAGGCATATTGCTCCGACAAATATTGGTTTGGAGTGGTTTGGGTGAAGTCTTGCTGCAAATAATTCGGTAGCACTTGTGCCGAGACAAAGCGCTCTTCGAGTTGAATTGGTAATTGGTTTTCGTGGTGCACAATTAGGGAGTGAAATACACGGCTATGCAAAGGAATGCCCAATTGCATCGCCACTGGTTCATTCGCGTTTTGCTCTTTGAGTTCTAATACTTGGCTGCTGTAATGATGCCCTCGCGCGCGCACTTCTTCGGCAATATTACGCACTTCGGCTAAGGGCGATTCGGCTTTGGGCTGGGCGACAAAAGTGCCTAAGCCCGGATAGCGCACCAACAAACCTTCTTGCACCAAATCACGTAGCGCTTTATTCACCGTCATCCGGCTCACGCCAAACTGCTCGACTAGCTCGGCTTCGGTAGGGATTTTATCGCCTGCTGCATAGCTTTGCTTGCGAATCGCATCGCCAATGAATTGCTTAATTTGTTGATAGCGTGGTCGAGTATCCACCCAAAACTCCGAAACTTGTTGGTTTTGGGTGGCAATATTAGCAGTTTTCCTCATGCACTAGGCAAGAGACTGAGGGGCATATAGCGCTTGAGTGTACCGCTGCTCACCCATTGTTTGGCCTTTTCAATATCGGGCGCGAAGTAACGGTCTTTATCATAAAATGTGACACGCTCACGCAATTCCGCTTTCGCCGCTTCAATCAACTCAGTCGATTTCAAAGGTGCGCGAAAATCCAAACCTTGCGCCGCCGACAATAATTCAATCGCCACAATCCCGCAGGTATTATCCGCCATTTCCAATAAGCGCCGCGCCGCAAAAGTCGCCATGGACACATGATCTTCCTGATTCGCCGAGGTGGGCATACTGTCCACCGAAGCCGGATGCGCAAAGGATTTATTCTCCGACGCCAAGGCTGCTGCAGTGACTTGCGCAATCATAAAACCCGAATTCACGCCGCCATTATTCACCAAAAACGGTGGCAATTTACTCAAATTGGAATCAATCAACAGTGCCATACGCCGCTCAGACAATGCACCAATTTCCGCAATCGCCAAGGCTAGATTATCCGCTGCAAACGCAATCGGCTCAGCGTGGAAATTGCCACCGGAAATAAATTCATCGGCCTCAGCAAATACCAAAGGATTATCCGATACCGCATTGGATTCGGTGAGAATCACCTCGGCGGCTTGGCGAATTTGCTGCAAACAAGCGCCCATCACTTGCGGCTGGCAGCGCAAAGAATAAGGGTCTTGCACTTTGCCACAGTTTTGATGTGAGCTGGCTAATTCCGAAGCAGTGCCGAGTAAATTCCGATACGCAGCCGCCGCATCCATTTGGGTTTGATGCCCACGCACCGCATGCACCCGTGCATCAAAGGGTTTACGACTGCCCAGTGCGGCTTCGACTGAAAAAGCTCCAGCCACCGTAGCGGCAGCAAATAAATCTTCCGCTGCGAACAAACCTTGTAGCGCAAAGGCGGTGGAAGCTTGTGTACCATTGAGGAGCGCTAAACCTTCTTTAGGAGCTAGTGTTATCGGTTCAATGCCTGCAATCGCAATACCTTCAGCGGCATGCATACGCTTACCGTTGACCATCACTTCGCCTTCACCTAATAACACCGTGCTCATGTGGGCTAAAGGTGCTAAATCACCTGATGCACCCACCGAACCTTTTTGTGGCACGCAAGGGTAAATACCTTTATTAAGCAACTCCATCAGGCGCTCAATCAGCTCATAACGAATACCCGAAAAGCCGCGTGCTAGTGAGTTGATCTTCAAGACCATCATTAAGCGCACAGTCGCTTCTTCCATGAGTGCTCCTGTACCCGCTGCATGCGACAGCACAATACTACGTTGCAGCAATTCTAAGTCGCGTGGCTCAATGCGCGTATTCGCAAGCAGACCAAAGCCGGTATTAATCCCATACACCACACGATTTTCAGTGATGACTTTGGCGACGGCAGCGGCACTGGCATCAATCGCAGTACGGCAGGCAGGGTCAAGGCTCACTTGTACAGGTTGCGCGGCGACTTGGCGTAACTGCGCTAAGGTCAATTGCCCCGGCTTAATCATCAGTTCAAACATATTAAGCCTCCAACATCGGTAAATCTAAGCCTTGCTCGTGGGCGCAAGTTTGTGCGCTTTCATAACCTGCATCGGCATGCCGCATCACCCCGGTAGCGGGATCATTGCGCAACACGCGGGCTAAACGCTTACTTGCTGCCTCAGTTCCATCTGCTACAATCACTACGCCTGCATGCTGACTAAAACCCATGCCCACCCCACCACCATGATGGATTGACACCCAAGTTGCGCCCCCTGCGGTATTCAAGAGCGCATTCAACAACGGCCAATCAGAGACGGCATCCGAGCCATCCAACATGCTTTCTGTTTCACGATTGGGGCTTGCGACTGAGCCAGAATCCAAGTGATCACGTCCAATGACAATCGGCGCTTTCAACTCACCTGACTTGACCATTTCATTGAAGGCTAAGGCCAAACGGGCGCGATCTTTTAAACCCACCCAGCAGATCCGTGCTGGCAAACCTTGGAAGGCAATTCGTTCCCGTGCCATATCCAGCCAGTTGTGCAAATGCGCATCATCAGGGATGAGTTCTTTGACTTTTTGATCAGTTTTATAAATATCCTCGGGATCACCCGACAACGCAGCCCAACGGAACGGGCCGATGCCTTGGCAGAATAGCGGGCGAATATAAGCAGGCACAAAACCGGGGAAATCAAAGGCATTGGTGACACCTTTTTCAAAGGCCATTTGGCGAATATTATTGCCGTAATCGGTGGTGGGAGCGCCGCGTGCTTGCAGAGTTAACATGGCACGGACTTGAATCGCCATCGACTCTTTCGCCGCTTCGACCACCGCTTTTGGATCGGTTTCACGCATGCGTTTGGCTTGCTCTAACGTCCAGCCTTGCGGTAAATAGCCATTTAAAGGATCGTGAGCACTGGTTTGGTCGGTGACCACATCGGGCAGAATATTACGCGCGACGATCTTAGGAAAAATATCCGCACAATTACCTAAAAGCCCTACCGAAATTGTTTGGCCTTGCGCTTTGGCAGTGGTGAGCATCTCCAGCGCTTCATCCAAGCTATAGGCTTTTTTATCCACATAGCGGGTGCGCAAACGGAAGTCGATCCGCGATTCATCACATTCCACTGCAAGGCAAGAAAAGCCTGCCATTGTCGCTGCTAAGGGTTGTGCGCCCCCCATGCCACCTAAACCTCCGGTTAGAATCCAGCGACCTTGCGCTTGACCGTGGTAATGCTGCTTCGCCATCGCCACAAAGGTTTCGTAAGTGCCCTGCACAATGCCCTGCGAGCCAATGTAAATCCACGAGCCAGCGGTCATTTGCCCGTACATCATTAAACCTTGCTTATCCAGCTCATTGAAATGCTCCCAATTTGCCCAATGGGGAACGAGATTAGAATTCGCCATTAGCACACGCGGCGCATCGGCATGCGTTTGGAATACACCGACGGGTTTGCCGGATTGAATCAGCAGGGTTTCATCGTCTTCAAGGCGTTGTAACACTTCAATAATCTTGTCATAGCAAGCCCAATTGCGTGCTGCCCGACCAATCCCGCCGTAAACCACCAAATCTTCGGGGCGCTCCGCTACATCGGGATGCAGATTATTCATCAGCATGCGCATCGGAGCTTCGGTGAGCCAACTTTTACAAGTCAACTGTGTGCCGGTGGGTGCGCTAATACGGCGGCTAGGATCGTGACGATTATTCATGGCTGGCTCCTGTAATGCTATAAAACAACCGCACTGCAACCCGCGCGGTGTGTGAATCTTGATCGTAATTGAGGTTATATTCGGCGAGATCGGCGAGGCGTAATTTTTGGCTAGCGCGAATCAGTTCAATCAAAGGCTCAATCACCTCTAAGCCTACGCCACGCGCAGCAGGTGCACTCACGCCGGGCGCGACGCTCGCAGGCAGCACATCCAAATCCACCGTGAGATAGAGGTGATCGCAATCCTCCATAAACGCTTGTAACTGCTCTTTAATGTTGGGTAAATCGAGCAGCGTCATCTGCTTATCCAGTCGATAGCTCACGCCTAAATCTTGCGCTCGCTGAAATAGTGCTTGGGTATTCGCCATTTCACTCACGCCCAAGCAGCAATAGCGAAACGGCCAATCCTGTTCTTGGCAGGCTTGGGCAATTTGATAAAACGGCGTGCCAGAATTGCAGCCATTGGCAGCAGTGCGCAGATCAAAATGCGCGTCGAAATTAATAATGCCGATCTTGGGGAATTTGCTGCTTAAAGCTAAATAATTCGCTAAACCCAGCCACGAACCATAAGCCACTTCATGCCCGCCACCTAACACAAACGGGAAATGGCCTTGGCGCAATAAATGTTGTACTTGGACGGAAAGTTCCGCTTGAGCGCTTTCTAAATCATTGTGTTGGCAAGCCACATTGCCCGCCTCGTAAACCGCCTGCTCAGGACTCCACGGCAGACTCGCCAAAAATTTCCGAATTTGATTAGGCGCTTGCACCGCACCAACTCGCCCTTGATTGCGGCGCACCCCTTCATCCGAGCAAAAACCTAGAATGGCTAAACCTGCTTTATCTGCTTCACTCACAGGCTTAATTATTTGATGTAAACGCAGCGATAATTCAGGGATTTCGCCTTGATCAACACGCCCAGTCCAAATGCTAGTAAAGTCAAACTCAGGCATGGGTAATTTCCCCTGCAAATACACGCTGCTTAATCGGATTAATGCCCACTTGATAAGCTAATTCGGCAGGATGCTGAATGTCCCAAACGATAAAATCCGCCGCAAAGCCAGCACCTAATTGCCCAATTTGATCTTGTAAACCGAGTGCTTGAGCCGCATGGCGCGTCACACTGGTGAGCGCTTCTTCCGGTGTTAAACGAAATAGTGTGCAAGCCATATTCATTGCTAAGCGAATTGAGGCCAAAGGCGAAGTACCCGGATTAAAATCGGTGGCCACCGCCATTGGCACTTGATAGCGGCGTAATAATTCAATCGGTGGAGTTTTAGTTTCGCGCAGGAAATAAAACGCACCCGGTAATAGTGTGGCGACTGTGCCTGATTCAGCCATTGCCATGACTCCTGCTTCATCCAACCACTCCAAATGATCGGCAGACCATGCGCCATAGCGAGCGGCTAAAATAGCCGCATGTTGATTACTCAGTTGCTCGGCATGCACATGAATGCCTAAACCATAATCACGCGCCACCTGCAAAACACGCTCAGTCTGCGCAGGGCTAAAAGCAATATGTTCACAAAATACATCCACCGCATCGGCTAAATTTTCTGAAACCGCAGCCGGAATCAGTTCAGCACACACCCAATCAATATAAGCATCAGCGCGGTCTTTATATTCGGGCGGTAAGGCATGTGCGCCTAACAGGGTGGTGGAAATGCGCACTGGAAAACTTTTAGCCAATTCACGGGCGGCGCGTAGCATATTGAGTTCAGTGTCTAGATCTAAGCCATAGCCGGATTTGATTTCGATGGTGGTCACACCTTCTGCCATTAACGCTTTCAGGCGTGGAATAGCTAATTCGACTAATTGCTCGACACTCGCTGCACGAGTAGCGCGTACTGTAGAGAGAATCCCGCCGCCTTGTTGGGCGATTTGCTCATAACTTGCACCGAGTAAACGTTGTTCAAATTCTTGGGCGCGATTGCCTGCATGGATGAGGTGGGTGTGGCAATCGATGAGTCCGGGGGTGATTAATGCACCTTGGGTGTCGCTGATGACAGCGGATTTGAGGTTGGCGCGTTCTTGCTCGAAGACTTGCATGGGGGTAATGCATTGGATCATGCCATTGCTTACCCCTAAAGCTTGATGGGTTAATAAGCCATAGGCTTGGGGTTGTGCTGGATTCAAACTAGCTATTTGGGCATTAATCCAAATTTTTTCGCAGGCTGCAAGCACAAGTCTTCCTCGATCTCGATTTTGTATATATATGTATATACAATAACAAGCTTAAGGAAAAAGTCAAGATGCTAGCTTTAGTTGTGGGAATACAGAGTAATTAATTCCGTTTATCTGAAAAAACAAAACCCCCGGCTAGCGGGGGCAGAGGTTGCAGGTTCACACCTGTATGATTATTCTTATTGTAGTTCTGATCGAAGTTCCCAAGACACTCTTTATAAATTCCCCCTGCGCTGTTAACACAGGGGGTATCAGGAGTCGAGGCATGGCAGGCTACTTATTTTTATTATGTATTAAGCCTAACTCGCTACCTCTTAGGGCTTGCTGTTGAACTGCTAACTTCTCCTAAAACTCCCCCTACTTTCGTAGGGGGCATCAGGAGTTGAGGTATTACAGGCAACTTATTTTTGTTGTTGTTTTATGCCTGCTTTCCACCTCTTGGGGCTTGTTGTCTTTATTCCGTTAACCCTTTCTTATTTTTATTCTCGTCCCTTGTGTCTGAGATATTGCAACGCCTGTGCCAATTTAGTTGATATGCACCTAAATGCTTGATATGCAAGGTTTTCAAATAGGCCAAGTTTATTTAATAAACAAAATTTATGAATGAGAGCAGTGTCAAGAAGTGACAGAACTGACAGTAACAATTGACACAAGCCTGCGTTTCATCAGTTTTGTGTCATAGATTGTCAGATTTGAGTGGTTTATTAGCGAGAACAGTTTAGCTAAGGCTGGAGCGTAACGCTTGGCGGATCATTTCTTCGACGCTTAGGTTTTGATTTTCTAAGGGTGTGATCATTTTACTAGCTTGAGTAGGCTTATAGCCTAGCGCGAGTAAGGCATTTAAAGCTTCATCAACAGGGGAAATAATCGTAAACGGCGTATTAGCTTGCTTGCTGCTAGCTGTAGCCGAGGGTGTAGCATCGCTTTTGGGTAAGCGATCACGCATTTCGATGATCAAGCGTTCTGCTGTTTTCTTACCTACGCCTGGAATTCGGCTCAAGGCATTCGCATCAGCAGCATGGACGAGTTGCGCAAATTCTTGCGCAGTCATCCCTGAAACAATCGCCAACGCCATCTTCGGGCCAATGCCAGTGACTTTAAGCAGATTACGAAACAGGGCGCGCTCGTCTTGAGAGCTAAAGCCAAATAAGGTTTGCGCATCTTCACGCACAACAAAATGCGTGAAGATGGTCACTTCAGTTTGCTGATCAAGCGGCAAATGGTAGAAGGTATTCATGGAGGCTTGCAACTCATAGCCCACACCATGTACTTCTAATAGTAATTCGGGCGGCTGCTTGTAGATTACTTTGCCACGCAGTAAGCCAATCATTTTGTATTCCTCAGGTTAGCGTGTCAGCCGAACGGCTTGGGCGATGCGATTCGTTAAATGGCTGGTATGCGCATGGCAAAGCGCAACAGCTAAAGCATCTGCAGTATCCGCTTGTAATTGGCCTTGCAGATTGAGCAGCACTTTTACCATATGTTGCACTTGAGTTTTATCCGCCGCTCCTTTGCCCACAGTCGCTTGTTTGACTTGCTTAGCGCTGTATTCATGCACAGGCAAATTCAGGGTGACACCCGCACAAATCGCTGCCCCGCGTGCTTGGCCTAGTTTTAAAGCTCCGCCTGCATTGGTAGCGACGAACACATCTTCCACACTCATTTCATTGGGTTGCCAATCACGAATGATTTGGGTGATTTCAGCAAAGATAATCCCTAAGCGCTCAGGTAAAGGACGATCACCTAAGCGGATACAGGTACTAAAAATATGCTTAACTTTTTGTCCATCCGTCTCAATCACCCCGACTCCGGTAATCCGTGAGCCGGGGTCAATCCCAATGATGCGCCGAGTCATAGACTGACTTGCGGTTTATTCAGCATTCGCTAAAGCTTCCATGAGCTCATCGGGGAAATCAGCATTGGTGAAGACTTCTTGCACATCATCTAAATCTTCCAAGATATCAATCATTTTTAGCAGCTTTTCAGCGGCTTCAGCATCACTGACAACCATTAAATTATCCGCACGCATAGTCACTTCTGAGCTATCAGGAGTCAGGCCGGCTTCAACTAAGGCGTTTTGTACTGCTGCAAAGTTTTCTGGGCTAGTGATGACTTCAATCGTGCCATCTGCTTCAGTCACGACATCATCAGCGCCGGCTTCTAAAGCAGCTTCCATGATGGCATCTTCATTAGCACCGGCTGCAAAGCTCATCACGCCCAGTTTATTGAACATATAGGCCACTGAGCCATTCGTGCCTAAGTTGCCGCCATTTTTGCTAAATGCATGGCGTACTTCAGCAACCGTACGATTCAGATTATCTGTGGAGGTTTCTACTAAGACCGCAATTCCACCCACGCCGTAGCCTTCGTAAGTGACATCGGTGTAGTTATCTGCACCTAATTCACCGGCACCGCGCTTGCAAGCTTTCTCGATGGTATCTTTCGGCATATTCGCGCCAAGTGCCTTCGCAACTGCTAAACGTAAGCGTGGGTAAGCATTCGGGTCAGAAGTTTTACCTTCACGCGCGGCAACGGTGATTTCCCGAATCAGTTTCGTCCAAACTTTTCCACGTTTTTTATCAACTGCGGCTTTTTGATGTTTAATATTCGCCCATTTACTATGGCCAGCCATAACTCATCTCGTTTACTTTATTCAAAAATGGCACATAGTTTATCACAGCCTTTTTGATGTTTGGTGGGTTTCAAATTTCGACCATGTCAAAATCAGCTTTGCTGACGCCACATTCTGGGCAAAGCCAATCATTAGGCAGATCTTCCCAGCGTGTACCGGGTGCAATACCTTCATCGGGTAAGCCCGCTTCTTCGTCATACATGAAACCGCAAACAAGGCACATCCAGGTTTTCATTCTGCCAACTCCAGCAATGAGAAATAATCAATAGGGTTGGCGATTATCAGAAATGAGACTGAAGAATTCAAATAGAGTTTGAGAGAAGAGGTATCTAAGAGATGAACAGAGAAAGACAGAGGGGGGGGAAGGATGAATCTTGCCCAAACAGATCTAGGTAAAGGAGGAGGTTTTACCTAAATCCGTTGAGCTAGAAGAAAGGGTGAAACTTAAGCAACATGGCGCTGGTCATCATCAATGCCTTTGCGGCCATGGCGAACAGCGTATTCGATTTCACTACGAGACAAACCCATATCGCTTAAATCACGGTCGCTTAAAGAACTTAATTCACGAATGGCTTGACGAATTTCAGCGCTAGAATGATCACTATCATTCGCTGCGTCTGCTGGGTGCACTAAATTGCTAAAAAAATGGAATAAACTTTTCATTATTTTCTCCCGCTAGGTAGATTTCTTGTTTCGATGAATGAAGCTTAGGGCTTTTGTTGCATTGCAACAAGCTAGGCTTTCTCATGGGCAGGGTTAGTTAATTTAACCTTCTAGTTCATTTAAGTAGGGAACTTTTAGCCAATTTTGCAAACACAGCGACAGTAGCCTTGTTGCATTTTCAGGTATACTCGCCGCCATTCTTTAAGCTGAGCTGATGCAACTAGCATGATTGTTTTTTCTGATCTTTCTTTACGGCGTGGCCCTAAAGCGCTGCTCGAATCCGCCTCCTTTAGTATTCATCCGGGGCAAAAAGTCGGTTTGACTGGCGCTAATGGCGTCGGCAAGTCGAGTTTATTTTCCTTGATTCGCGGCGAATTAGGGCAGGATAGCGGAGTATTCTCCATGCCACCGGCTTGGGTTTTAGCGCATGTAAAGCAAGAAACGCCTTCCAGCACGAATACTGCTTTGGAATATGCGCTCCAAGGTGATGAGGAGTATGTGCGAGTGCAGGCACAAATTGCAGAAGCCGATGGAGCGCGCTTAGGTGAGCTACATGCACGCTTAGACGCGATTGATGGCTATACGGCTGAAAGTCGTGCGGCTACGCTGCTGCATGGTTTGGGTTTTAAACCCGACGAGATTCAACGCCCAGTTTCAAGCTTTTCGGGCGGTTGGCGGATGCGCTTGAATTTGGCGCAGGCCCTCATGTGTCGCTCCGATTTACTGCTACTCGACGAACCGACCAACCATTTAGATTTAGATGCTGTCATTTGGCTGCAAGATTGGCTGAAAGGCTATCGCGGTACTTTGCTGCTGATTTCGCATGACCGCGAATTCTTGGATGCAATTTGTACGAATATCGCGCATATCGAAATGTCGCGTTTAACCATGTACGGCGGCAATTATTCCACCTTTGAAATCACGCGTGCTGAAAAGCTTTCTCAGCAGCAATCAGCTTATGAAAAACAAAAGCGCGAACGTGAGCACATGCAGCGTTATGTAGATCGTTTTCGTGCGCAAGCTACCAAAGCCCGCCAAGCGCAAAGCCGCCTAAAAGCTTTAGAACGTATGGAAGTTATTGCGCCTGCACATGTCGATTCGCCGTTTAGTTTTCAGTTCCGTGATCCGGAAAAGATGCCGGATCGCTTATTAAATATGGTGGGTGTGAGCGTAGGTTATGGCGAGAAAACGATTATTTCTAAGGTGCGCTTACAAATTATGCCGGGTGAGCGTATTGGCTTAATCGGCCCGAATGGCGCGGGTAAGTCGACCTTAATTAAATTTTTAGCAGGAAATTTGCCCGCACAGACGGGCGAATATTGGCAAGCCGCCGATTTAAAAATTGGTTATTTTGCGCAGCATCAATTAGAGCAGCTCAAGGTTGATGAGTCGCCTTTGCAGCATCTGCGTACTTTGGATAAGCAAGCGCGTGAACAGGATTTACGCAATTACTTAGGTGGTTTTGCTTTTCATGGGGAGCGGGTGGATGAAGCTGTTGCACCGTTTTCAGGGGGCGAGAAAGCACGGTTAGCCTTGGCTTTATTGATTTATCAGCGCCCAAATTTATTGCTGCTGGACGAACCCACCAACCATCTCGATTTAGATATGCGTTTGGCGTTGAGTATGGCTTTGCAGGAATTTACCGGGGCGATGGTGATTGTGTCGCATGATCGTCATATGCTGAAAACAGTGACCGATGAATTGATTCTGGTCGATAGCGGTAAAGCCACTGAGTTTGATGGCGATTTAGATGATTATGCGGTGTGGCTACAAAATCGTTTCCGTGCTGAAGAAGCTGAGAGCAAGCCAGCCGAAGCGACTACGACCGCGCATAGTGCAGCCGGGCGTAAAGACCAGCGTCGTGAATCGGCAGAGCGTCGCAAGCAGTTGCAACCACTCAAGCGCAAGGTTGATCAGCTTGAGCAAGAAATGACTAAGCTCAATCAGCAAAAAACTAAACTAGAAGCGGTTTTGGCTGATCCCGAAAGCTACAGCGAAGCGAATAAAACTAAGTTAAAACAATGGCTATTGGATAAAACTGCCTTGGAAGCTAAGTTGGCAACCGTTGAGCTGGAATGGATGACCTTAAGCGAGGAATACGAAACCGCTTTAACAGAGTAGTGGCTATGCTGGCTCTATCAAGAGTAAGCAGGCTGCGCACATGAACAACCCCTATAAAGCTCCCCATGCCACGATTCATGATTTAACTTATCAACCTTTGCCCCAAGCCTTAAAGCCCTTGTATTGGCTGATGGGCTTGGCGTTTGTGTGTTCGTTTATTTCCACCACGCTTGGTTTTGTAAATGTGGTCAAAGCCGCCTCATGGATTTTCATGCTGCCTTGGTCTCAGCAATTGCTACTGTTAGGCTTGGCTGCGTCAGGCTATGGTTTATTGTTCGGCTTCTATTATTTTCTAGTATTTCGCCCTTTGCAGCTGCGTAGGCGTGCTACTAGTCGCTGGTGGTTAATCTCGGTGTTGATCTTAGCGCTGTTATGGCTATGGTTTGCCATCCTGCCTAATGAAAACCCGCCAATGGAAAGCTCTTTAGTTGATGTACTGCTGGCTTCGGCTGAAATTGGATTTTTAATGCTAGGTGGCTTATTAGCAGCACGACCTTTAGCTTTGGCACATTTGACCCACTAATTTAGTTAGACTGCTTGAATAATAGGCTATGCTTAAAGTTTGAAAGGCAATTACTCACTACCTATGCATAACCCTTATCAAGCACCCAAATCTAAAGTACAGGACTTAAACCATCAACCCTTGCCTGAGCCGTTAAAGATTTTGTATTGGTTGATGGGGGCGGCAATAGCCTGTGCGGTATTCTCTATGATGGTCAGCTTATTTTTGGTTTTTAAAGATATTAGCTGGTTACAGTTGCTAGCTTGGTATGAGCAACTCATTTTTTTGGTCATAGCGCTGTCATCATTTGGTTTACTATTTATTTTCTATTATTTTTTAGTGTTTCGCCCTTTACATAAACGCAAACGCTCAACGAGTAACTGGTGGTTCTCAGCGATTTTAGTGTCAGTGGGGCTTTGGTTAGTTATTTTCTTGCTACCCACTATTGGTGATGAAACTGAAACCACTTGGATAGAAGATACGCTCAGTGTATTAGAATTAGGCTTTCTGATCCTTGGAGCTTTCTTGGCAAGACGCCCCGCCGCCCTGCAATATTTGCCGAATTAAATAGCAGCCCATAACTCATATTGCTCATGAGATAGTTTCAGCAGTGTGCAGAGCTCTTGGAGTTGATCTAAGTCTTTAGATTTGCGGCCTAAATCACTGGGTACATCCGGTACTTGGCAATTAATCATAGTAAGTTTGCGGGACAGATGAACAATATCTTCGTGCTGTTTAATTAATGCTTGTATGCGTTTTGCTCCCAATACTTGCATGCTGCTGACTTGTTCTAAATTCGCCAGCAAATTATCCAAAGACCCAAAACGCTTCAGTAGTTTAGCGGCAGTCGACATGCCAATGCCGGGAACACCGGGAATGTTATCGGTTTTATCTCCGGCAAGCGCGAGTTGATCAGCAATTTGTTCAGGCCAAACACCAAAGCTATCTTTTACTCCACCCGCTTGTAAAGCACCACGCTGATTGTAATCCCACCAAATATCCTGCTGCTTGATGAGCTGTGCCAAGTCTTTATCACCGCTAATGATCACAATTTGATGCTGAGGGCTGCGTTGTTGAACCGCCCAAGTACCAATGAGGTCATCGGCTTCATGCCGCGTGCTAGCAGCTTGAGTAATGCCTAAAGCATCCAGAAAATGGCGGCAGAGTTGAAATTGATACTTCAATTCCTCCGGGGCTGAGCTGCGATTGGCTTTGTATTCTGGATATATTTCCTTACGCTCAGAGCTTTGTAAGCTGGTATCAAAAGCAAAGCCAATCTGTTGAGGTTTTTGCTCATGCAGCAGGTGATACACAAAGCGTAAAAAGCCATGTACCGCATTGACTGGATTGCCAGCGGTGTCTTTGGGCAAGGGGTTGCGCACAAACCAGGCGCGGAAAACAAAAATACTCGCATCAATGAGCCAAACGCGCTCAAGTGAAGCATGTAAAGAATTGGGCATACTGAGGTATAATTTATAAAAGGTTAAGCATAGCAAACCACCGTAAGAATACGGTGGTTTAATGAAAGAAATCCTTTACCTTAAAAGCCTTGGCTTGGGAGCATCCGCTGTTGGTATGAGGCTGAGACATTTTTTTTATAATTCCGATAAAGGATTCGGGCATCTTCCTGTTTCAGTTGAACTTCACTTGAACTGAGCTATTCCTTTAGGTTCAAGCTTTGTTCATCATCTGTTCAGTATTGTATATAGTTGCTCTGCATAAAAGCAGGGTGATTGCTGTAATATGTGGTGGTAGTTAACCGATGAACGGTAAGGCTGTTGATTTAAGTCGCATTTTTTTTAAGTTCTCGGCAGTTTCGAGCCTATGCTTTAAAAATGGGCAGCAGATTTTGCTAGAACAAGGTATTTTGTCAGCTCTCAGGAATCGAAGGGGCAAGGAGCAGCAGTATGAAGGTTGAACCTCTGTATAAATTAGCCATCGTAGCGCTGTTAGCAAGCAGCTTGACTGCCTGCAGTAGCCGGGATGACGTGCAAGCCTCAACGGTGGAGAATGTGCCTGCTCCGTTATTCATGCTATCGGCTGATGGTGTGGGGCCTTTGAATGCGGAAACGCCGTTTAATCTAGTGCGGATTGGCGATGCTTTCCAAGAGTTTAATGTCATTCAAGAAACGCCTGTAAGCTCTCCTGAGAGCAGCAGTCCAGTAATCACTGTGAATCAGCAGGTGAAACCCTTACTGACCATCAATCCTGATTTTCAGCAAAAGCATATTTTCTCAGTAATTGTGCATGACAATCTGGTGGGTAATAAGCTAGGGCATGTAATCGGTGCGAAATTCTCAGAAGTTTATACGCCCGAAACTTTAGAGCAGTGTGCACCGGGTGTGGACGATTGGGCAGGCAAAGTGATGTGCTATGCGCCAAAGAATACCAATATTCTGTATTTGTTTGGTGGTGCTGAACCTAAAGTAACAGACCAAGCGCCTAGCCCTGCACAGATGAAAGATTGGGTCTTAGAAGAAATGATCTGGAAAGCACCCAGCAAACCGAGTTAATAGCTCCCAAGCAAAACTCAGGAGCTAGGCTAATTTCAAGCTGGCTTATAATTATCGACTTGAGTAGCACCCGCACCGAAGAAGAACTTTTCCATTTCTTCTTCTAAAAATTTGCGATCTTTCGGATTAATTGGGCTAAGGCGATATTCATTCAGCAGGATCGTTTGCTGACGTAGCCATTGTTGCCAAGCTTCCTTAGAGACGTTTTCATACACACGTTTGCCCAAATCCCCTGGATAAGTTAGTCGCTCTAAACCTTCTGCTTCGCGACCCAAGATCACGCAATTTACCATTCGAGTCATAGTTCCTCCGTTAAGTTCTTCAAAAGGCGTTGAGCCGCACTCGACAGCCCACCACTAAATTCAGTGCCTGCTTTATACCAAAGCCAGCTATCCCTATCCATTATTCTGTGAGTCGCTGTGTGTAAATCCCGCACATCCACCAACAGCGGCTGTAAATGCAAAGTGAAATGTGAAAAACCGTGCGTAAGTGTAGGTAGATTTGCGATAGCAACCGGCTCGGTTGTGACAGTGGCTAAAGCGGCTTGTTGATCAGGAAACTCAGGAAAGCTCCATAAGCCACCCCAAATCCCTGTCGGTGGACGCTTTTCTAAAGCGACTTCGCCCTGACTATTTCGCAGTAATAAGGCAACTGCTTGCTTTTCGGGTAAAACTTTAGCAGGGCGCGGAGCAGGGTAGGCTTCGGGATTGCCGTGCTTGAATCCTTGGCAGCCCGTTTGAATCGGGCAAAGTAAACAAGCGGGCTTGCTGCGGGTGCAGAGTGTCGCACCCAAATCCATCATCGCTTGGGTATAAGCGGCATTACGTGTTTGCGGGACATGCTGTTCTGCATACGCCCAGAGCTGCTTTTGCACGGCAGTTTGCCCAGGATAGCCTGCGACTGCATGATAGCGCGCCAACACACGCTTCACATTCCCATCTAAAATCGGCTGCGCTTGATTATAAGCCAGCGACAAAATCGCTCCTGCCGTGGAACGCCCAATTCCCGGCAAGGCTTCAACTTCAGCTAAAGTATCGGGAAATTCCCCTGCATGCTGATCACGAATTATTTGCGCGGCTTTATGTAAATTACGGGCACGGGTGTAATAGCCCAAACCTTCCCAATGCTTGAGCACAGCATCCGAAGGTGCATTCGCCAAGCTTTGAATAGTTGGGAAGCTTTGCATGAAGCGCTGGTAATAGGGAATCACGGTGGTGACTTGAGTCTGTTGCAGCATGATCTCGGAAATCCACACTCGATAGGCAGTAGGGTTCTGTTGCCAAGGCAAATGCGTGCGCCCGCTGTGATCAAACCAGTTTAAAACTCTATCTGCAAAGCTCTCAGCCACAAACACTACCTGTATTTATCAAGGAAGGACTAGGATAGTAAAACTCCAGCTTGCTGTATAAATCCCTTAAGACTGAAGCGAGCTTTGCAGGTGAACTTGGCAACTAGTAAACTTAAAACATGGTAATTGTTGTCTTAAGCAAAACACTCTACAATAGCCGACTCACACACCTTCTGCGGGTGTAGTTCAATGGTAGAACGGCAGCTTCCCAAGCTGCATACGAGGGTTCGATTCCCTTCACCCGCTCCAGTCTATCTTTTCCTTGTTTCTCCTAACCCCTCAAAAATACCTAAATCATTGATATTTTAGCGCCTTTCATTCTACGAACGTATCTCTAGTATTCCCTATAGCGCCAAAATTAGCGGATAGGATTGCGGGTATAGAGAGCGGGTATGATTGCCCATAACCTTTGACGAATAAGGGAGTTCGATAGCGTTATGGTAGGTAAAACGATAACTTTACTCACTGACTTAGAAGTCAAAAATGCAGAGATTAAAGAGAGTAGTTATAAGCTAAAAAATATGCGCGGGCTACTTTTGCAAGTGAACTCAATCGGCTCCAAAATCTGGCAGCTGCGCTATCGAAATCCTAAAGCCAAGTAAGAAACCATGTACACCATCGGCACTTTTCCACAAATCAAATATGCAGCCGCCCGCTTGGCAGCGATTGCTCCTAGTGATCTGAAAGCTAAAGAGCTGAATGACTGCTTCTGTGAATCTTCGCCGGTTGCATCCGCGCTGAGCTGATGCGCTTTCACGTAGTTGCCATTCGATAAACTCACATTCCACGTCGGGTTCAATGACCCGCTATTTGAAAACGCTACGCCATTTGCCGCGAGCAGGGTGGTAAACAAACGTATGTTGTTGAAAATCTAATGGAATTAACGCTGGATTAGCATGCCATAATTCAGCGACATGTGCTGAATAGGCTAATTAATAATTTAATTTAAGCCTAATTTAAATTATTAAATTTATTTGATAATTATCTTTAAAATTAACATTTAAGTTTAGTATTAACTGCTATCAATGTTATGATTAATATTTGCCCATTTTTGGCTTCTATTAATGACTAAAGACTATTCTGGCCCCAAAAATATTCTCCACTCCAAACGCGCTAAAATGTATTACCTTGAACACTGCCGTGTCATGGTCAAGGACGGGCGTGTAGTATTTCTAAAAGCAGCTCCAGAAGAAAATCAGTATTGGAATATTCCGATTGCCAATACCACAGTGCTATTACTCGGTACTGGCACCTCGATTACCCAAGCGGCGGTGCGCGATTTATGTGGCGCGGGGGTAATGTTTGGCTTTTCTGGTGGTGGTGGCACACCTTTATTAGCCGCGACTGAAGTTAAACCGGCGAATGAAATTGAATGGCTCTCCCCACAAAGCGAATATCGCCCCACCGAATACTTACAAGCGTGGCTCAGTTTTTGGTTTGATGCACAAAAACGTTTAAGTATTGCCAAGTTTTTTCAAGCTAAGCGTTTGGATTATTTAAGTAAGGTTTGGTCTAAAGATAGAGCCTTAAAATCCTATGATTTCGCACTGAATGACAGTCAATTAGAAAAAACACTTTCACGTTATCAGCAGGATATTCAAACCAGCTCGGATGTCACGAAATTATTAGCCGCAGAAATGCAGCTCACGAAATCTTTATATGCATTTGCGGCGAATCGTACCCAAGCGGAAGGTTTTACGCGTGATCATGATCCCGCCCAAACCGACAGTGCCAATAAGTTTTTAAATCACGGTAACTATTTAGCCTATGGTTTGGCGGCGACTTGTCTGTGGGTATTGGGCATTCCGCATGGCTTTGCAGTAATGCATGGCAAAACACGGCGCGGTGCACTGGTGTTTGATGTGGCGGATTTGATTAAAGATACCTTGGTGTTGCCGCTGGCCTTTATTGCAGCACACGAAGGCGATACTGAGCAAGAGTTTCGCCAGCGTTGTTTGCAAGCCTTTACTCAGCACGAAGCCTTAGATTTTATGTTTGATTGCGTGAAAGAAGCCGCACAAACAGGACAGGCGTTATGATTGTCACCTTTGTTTCGCAGTGCCAGAAAAACTCCCTGAAACTCACGCGGCAAATTTTAGATGCTTATGCCAATCGGATTGGCGAGCGTACTTGGCAAACTGTCATTACCCAAGAAGGCTTAAATGCCGTCAAAAACCGCCTCGCTAAAACTGCCCGCAAAACCACAGCAGTGGCCTGTCACCGGATGCATGGCACGAGTCGCACCGAATTAGTCTGGATTGTCGGCAATAAGCGCGAGTTTGATTTTGAGGGCAATGTGCCCGTGAATCGCACCCAGCGCGATTTACTCAAAGAGCATTGGGAAAATGATTGGCAGTATTTGCAGCTGATTAAGGTGTTGGTAGCGCTCTCTGCTTTGTTTCATGATTTTGGCAAGTCTTGGGATTATTTCCAGATTATGCTCAAAGATAATAAAAAACGTGACCCCATTCGCCATGAATGGATTTCGCTACTGCTATTCAAAGCGCTGACTGATGGCAAAACGGATGAGCAATGGTTGGGGGAATTAGCCGCGTTGAGTACTCAATCTTTAAAAGAGCGCCAAGCTTTTACTAAACAACTCATTGAGGCTGCTAAGCCACCCAAAGAACAAAGCGATTATCCGTTTGATAAGCAGTGGAGCAGTTTAGCGACTTGGATAGGTTGGCTGATTGTGACGCATCACAAATTGCCACAAATGGATTTTGAAGACTTCTCCAGTGCTAAAAAACCAGAGTTGCGTTTGGCCGTGTTACGCAATATCCGGCGCACGATGGGCTATATCAAGCAAGCAGGCGAACCCAATTGGAAATTTAGTAAAGGTTTGCCCTTATTATCTGAGGCGTGGTGTAAAGATGTGATACGTTGGGCAAAGAAAGCACAGGAGTTATTGCCGCGTGTGCCAGAAGCGGAAAGCAGTGAGCGCTTATTATTAACCTTAGCACGCTTGTCTTTGATGCTGGGTGATCATAATTATTCTTCAGCCGAAGCGGATAAGGATTGGAAAACCAGTTTAGAACTGAATGCGAATACCGATCGAAAAACAGGTCAGCCCAAGCAAAAGCTCGATGAGCATTTAGTTCGGGTTGCGGATGCAGCTTTAGAAATCACGCATTTCCTACCACGTTTTGAAACCGAATTACCCAAAGTGGATGAGTTACGCGCCTTACGCAAGCCTGCTAAGGGGATGTTCGCATGGCAGAATCTTGCAGTGCAAAAACTCGCGGAATGGCGCAAAGACCATGATCTAGCTAAGCAAGGTTTTTTCGCGGTGAATATGGCAAGTACAGGTTATGGCAAGACCTTTGCGAATGCCAAAGTGATGGGTGCTTTACAAGCGGATAATAGTTTGCGCTTTAACCTTGCTTTAGGTTTGCGTACTTTGACTTTGCAAACCGGGGATGAATACCGAGAAAAACTCCAACTGGATAAGACCCAATTGGCGGTTTTAATCGGTTCGGCAGCGGTGCGTTTTCTGCATGAGCAAGGTAAAACTACTGAACAGTCCGATGCGGCACAAGTCGAGGAATGGGAAAGTGAATCGGGTTCCGCTTCAGAGCAAGATTTAACGGCTGATTTAGAGCTGATTTACGAAACGGCGATTCCTGAAACACGCTTTAGCACGATTTTAAAAAATACTAAAAGCCGCCAATTGCTGTATGCGCCTGTGGTCGTATCCACGATTGACCACTTAATGCCTGCTACGGAAAGTACTGCTGGAGGCAAGCAGATTTTGCCGATCTTGCGCTTGATGTCGGCGGATTTGGTGATTGATGAAGTGGATGATTTTGACCAAAGCGATATGCCTGCGATTGCGCGGTTAGTCCATTTGGTGGGAATGTTGGGGCGCAAGCTGATGATTTCCTCGGCGACCCTTCCGCCAGCGGTGGCCGAAGGTTTATTTCAAGCTTATCAAGCAGGCTGGACGTTATTTGCCAACTCACGTAAGCGCCCAACTGAAGTCACTGCATTTTGGCTGGATGAGTTTGGCGCACAGGTCGATTTAATGCGTGACAGTGTTGCGTTTCAACAAGCGCATCAAGCCTTCGTCACTAAGCGTTTACGAGCTTTAGAACGTGAACCCCCTAAGCGCAAGGCTTTGATTCAAACCATCGAGCGTTTGCCCGTGGGTACTGAGCGCGAAGGGATTGAGCAAGCTTGGTTTGAACGCATTGTGCAGGGTTGTATTGCCTTGCATCGTGTTCATGCAGAGCGCGATGAAGTCACAGGCAAGCATTTGTCGCTAGGCGTGGTGCGGGTGGCGAATGTTGATCCGTGTATTCAATTGACGCGCTATTTGCTGGGTTGTGCGCTGCCAGACGATATTGAAATTCGCGTGATGAGCTATCACGCCCGCCAAGTGTTATTGCTGCGTTCTGAGCAAGAAAATCATTTGGGGCAGGTGCTAAATCGAAAAAATGGGAAAAGGCCGCAAGACCATTTAAAGATTAAAGAGCACTTGCAGCAGGCTACCAAACCTCAGGTGATTTTCATTCTAGTGGCCACACCTGTTGAAGAAGTCGGGCGCGATCATGATTTAGATTGGGCAGTGATTGAGCCGTCGTCGCTGCGTTCCATTATCCAAATGGCAGGGCGCGTATGGCGGCATCGCCCGATTCAAGAGGATTTGAAACCCAATATTCTGTTGCTGGAACGCAATTTGGTAAGCTTGTTAAACAAGGCAGAAGCGCAACCTGCATTCTATCATCCGGGCTATGAAAGCAAAGCCTATCTGTTGAACAGCTACAGTTTGAACACCTTAGTAGATGTGGAAGGTTTAGCAAATAAGTTAGACGCTGCGCCGCGTATCCAAGCCGCCAACCCTTTGAAGCCGCGTGAAACGCTGGCTGATTTAGAGCATCAAGTCTTGCAGGATGTTTTGCTCAAAATGGATTACCACCCGCGCCAAGTACAAGCGTGGTTGCATTGCGCTTATTACCTCACGCGCATGGCGCAGCAAGCCACCCCGTTTCGCGCTTCCGATAAAGACAGCAATTTTAAACTGCATCTGACCGAGGATGAGCAACTCGTATTACGTTTCCCTGAAGAGGATGGCAAGCGTGGTAAAGAAGCGGCAAATCTGCATATTGATACCTTGTCCGAAGCCTTGAAAAAACGCCTGTGGTTGCCCTTGGATTATGCGGAGTTGATTGCAAGCTACAGCCAGATTCGGGAGCGCAGTGTGCGTAGTACTTGTGAGTTTTTGGGTGAGGTACGCTTGGAAGATAAGGAAGGGGAGACGCATTTTGTCTTTACGCCAGAACTAGGCTTTCAACGGCGCAAAGCTTAAAAGAGGTTGTTTTAATCCTCCCAAGGATTGAACAGTAGTGCGCCAGTGGGAACGAAGTCAGCCACATTGCGGGTCATGACGGTTAAACCATGACGTAAGGCAGTAGCAGCAATTAAGCCATCATTGGCTGCGACGATACGCCCTGAGCGTTGGGCTTTGGCAGTTATTTCACCCCAGATGCGCACAGTCTCTAAATCAACAGGGAGTAGGCGATCATTATAGTAAGTTTCGATGGTGTTTAGCCATTCGTGTAAGGCACGTTTGCGTTGGCTGTCATCCAATAAGGCAATGCCTTTAGTGATTTCGCCGATGGTAATGACACTGATAAATAAATCACTGTCTTGGCGTGATGCGAGCGCTTGCCGAACTTGTGGTGGGCAAGTGGGTTTGCGTAATTCGGAGAGTACGCAGGTATCAAGCAGCACTCTCATAAATTCACAGCTCGCATCGGGGAAGGATCGCGTTTTAAATCGAGGCCATTCAAATCAGGTGTGCTCTCTAAAAGAAATTGTCGGAAATTCGGGCGTTCCCCCAGTAAGCGTTGATAGTCCTGTAAGGAGAGAATCACGACCGATTCGTCGCGCCGCAAAATTTGTTGCGGGCCTTGGCTCAGTGCAAGTTTTACCACTTCACTAAAGCGATTTTTAGCATCTGCTAAGCGCCATTGCATCATAAGCTGCCTCCTTGTGAGCTAGCTAATCTAGCTAGAAGCATGGGCAGATTAAGCGGTTAAGTCAAGTACAGATAATAGAGGGTGAGAAAACATGCTTGTGTTTAAAGCCAAGTGCATTTTTGTAGAAAGGATTATTTTATGAGCAATCCGATTGTCACGTTTTTAGAAGGGCGTAAGCAAAAGCCTTTGAAGGAAGGCAAAAAGCCCGCTGCCGACATTGAGAGTGATTACTCGTGGGTGGCGAATGCAGCGCAACGGGCTTCACAGCTCAGTTTGGTGTCACATCCGGCGAAGTTTAGTCATCCTGATGCGAAGGGTGTTACATCTATTTTATATAACGGTAGCTATAAAAATGATGGTTATCTTCGTTCGGGAAATGTTATTGCCGAGCATGTGGATGTAACAGGTAATGCTGCTGCTTTGGACGTTTATGCGTTTTTAAGTTTGGTTTTGGATGATGGCAAACTCATTTTACAGCATCTTGAGGAGCAAACGCCCCACATAAAGGACTTGTTGGGTGCAGACGATGAAACATTCCAAAGCTGGCGCAAATTATTTCTACAAATTAAACCCAGTGCGGGCAATAGTAAAACTCACCCGAATGTGAAGCAGGTCTATTTTCCTGTAGACGGTGGTTATCACTTACTGTCAATACTAACACCATCCAGACTAATCACCGAAAACCGCAAACGCTTGAAGCGGATGAAGGCTTATGCTCCAGAAACCAAAGAAGCCCGACATGCTAAAAAACATAAACTATTTCATGCTGAAGGATTTTCTGAAGTTGTAGGTATTCTCACTCAACATTTTGGCGGAAGTAATAAACAAAACATCAGCCAGTTGAATTCTTCTAATAATGGCGAAGCTTGGCTATTGCCCTGTTTTCCGCCGGAATTGGACAACCGCTATATTCGTTTGCCCAAGACGGATTTCTTTAAAACGCTCTACAGCAAAGATAAAGACTTACAAGAATTACTGGCGGGCTTGCATAAGCTGTTTGCTATTGAGCATTACACCAATGTGGCGATGCGAGAGCGGCGCAAGCGTTTAATGGCGCAGGTGTTTGAGTGGGTGTTGGAGCGGGCAATGCGTTTGCAATTGCAGCCAGCGGCTTGGTCGACAGTACAAGGTTTTGACTTGCCCTTAGCGCAGCAGCTTTGGTTGGATGTGGCCTTCTTAGAGCAACGAGCTGAACATGGGACTTGGCAGGAGGATATTGCTGAGGCGGTGATTGCTTGGTTTGTGCCGACTTACCATCGTTCGCGCACCAAAGATGATGCGGTGACGTTGGGTACTACGGAAGTGAATGCGTTTCAGAATGAGTTAGTTGCCTATTTCCGTCAGCATAAGGATTACCTTCAATGAGCCACTATCTATTGCTCAAGCGCTTGCGGGTGCAAAACGCCAATGCCTTATCCAGTGCTTTTAGCTTTGGCTTTCCGGCGGTCACTGCATTTATGGGTTTTATGCATAAACTCCAGCGCGAACTGAACCCTGATAATGATGCGGATGAATTGCAGTGTTTGGGGGTGGGGATTGCCAGCCATAGCTTTACGATGCAAGACCATCAGGAGGGTTATAACCGCTCGCTAAAACTCACGGCAAATCCTTTGGATAAAGACGGTAATCGTCCTTCATTTGTCGAGGAAGGACGCTGCAATCTGACACTTTCCTTGCTGCTGGAAGTCGAAAATCTCCCCACAGGGCGCGAGTATAGCGAGCTGCCAGAACGCATAACACAGCTCTTATTAAGTCGTTTTAAATTAGCAGGCGGCGATATTCTCGATGTTAAGGTAGTGGATTTTATTGAGGGTGAAGATAAAGCCTTACGCAGCCTCATGCCTAGCTACGTGCTGATTGAACGGCGCGATTTAATGCGGGAAGCGATGCAAAGTGGGCAAGACGCTTTGGATGCTTTGCACGGCGCTTTGCAACTCAATCACACCTGCACTGATCTGGGTAATGAGAAAGGCCAATGGCAAACCAGCCGCAGGCATAAGGGGTGGATTGTGCCGATTGCGACCGGCTTTCATGCACTCACCTCTGCCGCTTTAGCGGATAACCAACGGGATAGCAGTACGCCGCATCGTTTTGCTGAATCGGTAGTGACTTTGGGCGAATTTAAGATGCCGCTTCGTTGCGAGAGTGTGAGCGAGATTATTTGGCGCTATCAACAGGATGGCGATTTGTATTTGTGTACTCAGCAAGCCGCTGAACAGTATTAAGATTTAATAAGGAGCATTTCACATGGCGAAAGAACCTAAAAAGGGCAAAGCAACGATGCCATCCGTCTTGGCATTTGAGAAAAAATTAGTGCCCTCCGATGCACAACTGTTTGCGGTAAGTTGGGCGGAGCGGCAGGGCAAGGCGCAAGGCTTGGTATTGCAAGAAAAGTCGGTGCGCGGCACGATTTCCAATCGTTTATCCACTGCCTTGGAAAATGACTCCGCTAAATTAGATGCGGAAGTCGAGAAAGCGAATTTACAAACCGTCGATCATTGTGCTTTGCCGAATGATAAAGACACTTTAAAGGTACGCTTTACGCTCAAGGTATTAAGTGGCGTGCAGATTCCGTCTGCGTGCAATAACCAAGAATTTAATGAAACCTATAAAACGGCGGTGCAAGGCTATGTCGAGAAGACTGGCTTTAAGGAGTTAGCGCAGCGCTATGCGACTAATATTGCTAATGCGCGGTTCTTGTGGCGTAACCGTGTAGGCGCGGAGCAGATTGAAGTACGGGTGACGCATTTACGCGGCACGGAAAAAACGCAGTGGGTGTTCAATGCTAGGGATGTGGGTTTAAACGGTTTTGAACATAAGTCGGTGCAAGCCTTGGCGGAAGTGATCGCAGCCAGTTTGAGTGGTAAGACTGAGTTTGCTTTGCTGGATATTGAAGCGTATAGCCAGTTGGGTGAAGGGCAGGAAGTTTATCCGAGCGAGGAGTTAGTCACCGAGAAGGGCGATAAGAGCAAGATTTTATACGCCACCGATGGGATTGCCGCGCTGCATTCGCAGAAAGTGGGGAATGCCTTGCGCACGATTGATACGTGGTATGCAGATATGGTGGAGCGCCCGATTGCGGTGGAAGCTTATGGCGCGGTGACGAATTTAGGGACTGCTTATCGGAAGCCGACTGAGAAAAAGGATTTCTACACACTATTCGATAAGTTCGGCACAGGCGAAAGCATCGGCGAGAATGAAGCGCATTATGTGATGGCGATGTTGGTGCGTGGTGGTGTGTTTGGTCAGTCCTCGAAGTAGGGGCGCTGTATGTATCACTATATTGAATTAAGTTGCCTGCCGGATGAGGGCGTGCCTGCTGCGTTTATCCTCGGCAAGGTGATGGACACGGTGCATTTGTGCTTGGTCAATTTGCAAAAGGAGTGGGGACATAATCCGGTCGGGTTAAGCTGGTCAGAGTATCGCTATCAAAAAGATGAACAGGGCAAGTTGTTGGTGGCAAGCATAGGTACTAAGCTGCGCTTGTTTAGCTTGGATGAAGCGCATTTGGAGCGTTTGAACTTGAAGGCACAATTGCGGCGTTTGGACGATTATGTGCATCAGCGCCAAACTTCGATTGAGCGCCCTAATCTAGGCTTTGCAAGCTTTCAACGGGTGCATGTCAAATCCTCGGTAGAACGTTTGGTACGGCGACGGATGTTGTCATTCGGTGAGCCATTGGAGCAAGCGCAAGCAGCTTTCAAAAATTTCGAGGAAGCCCGCAGCGACTTGCCATTTGTGCATTTGCATAGCCACAGTAGCGAACAAGCCTTTCGTTTATTTGTCCGTAAGCAAACCGCGCTTAAATCCGAGGAATGGCAGTTTAGCTCGTATGGCTTAAGCGCTTCGGTGGGCGTACCGGACTTTTAACGAAAAACCCAATTTTGCCGTCGTCAAAATGGTTCTTTAACAATCAAAGACTTAGAGATCCGCTTAAAAAAAGGGGTAAATGCTTAAATTTACCTTTTTTTGTTTGAAAAACGGGGACTTATCGCGTTATAGTCCCTGTTCACTGCCGGATAGGCAGCTTAGAAAGCTCAATGAAGAAGTCTTAGTCAATTTAGGTCGTTCACTGCCGGATAGGCAGCTTAGAAAGCGAGTGCCTGATGGCCCAGCGCTGTGTTGTAGTTCACTGCCGGATAGGCAGCTTATGGGGCAGGGTTCGTTATGATTCGCAAAAGCAACAAGGATTTCTTCACTGAGGCTACCACTGGTTGTATTCTCATAGTGAGCTGTATTTTAAATAGTGAGTTATCCGTTTTTTAAAGCGTGCATTATTCATCACCTTAGCCCATTTAATTCCAATGAGCCGAGCGTAAAGCTGTGTTTTGCAAACTAGGTACAGAAAATAAGGAAGTATGGTCTACTCAAGCAATCTCGGCTAAAAGCGCAAATGCTTGACCGATAAGCCGTTATTGATCAATTCATTTAAAGAGTCAATGCCAATCTGTAAATGCTGATCAACAAAGGATGCACTGACTTTTTTATCACTCGCTTCAGTTTTTACGCCTTCCGGTTCCATCGGGCGATCAGACACTAGCAATAAAGCACCCACAGGAATTTCATTGAAGAAACCCGCGCTAAAAATCGTCGCGGTTTCCATATCAATCGCCATGCAGCGAATGCTTTTTAAATAAGCCTTAAAGGTTTCGTCATGTTCCCAGACACGGCGGTTGGTGGTGTAAACCGTTCCTGTCCAATATTCGCGTTGGTATTTACGGGAAATAGTCGTGGACACGGCTTTTTGCAGGCTAAAAGCGGGCAGGGCAGGGACTTCAGCGGGGAAATAGTCGCTGGAAGTACCTTCACCACGAATCGCCGCAATCGGTAGAATCAAATCGCCCAGCTGATTTTTTTTCTTCAAACCACCGCATTTGCCAAGAAAAAGTACCGCCTTCGGATGTACGCCACTGAGTAAATCCAGCACAGTGGCCGCGTTCGGGCTGCCCATGCCGAAATTAATAATCGTAATATTATTGGCGGTAGCATTCGGCATGCTGCGATCTGCACCAAGAATCGGCACATTATGCCAGCGTGCAAAAATTTCTACATATTGATTAAAATTGACCAGCAGAATGTATTGGCCAATCGTTTCTGGAGTTAAGCCGGTATAGCGAGGTAGCCAATTAGCTACGATCTCTTGTTTGGTACGCATAAAATATTCGTCCTTATTGTTATTAGTTGAAGCCTGACTGTGGTGTCAGTTTAAAATGTATGAAGGGAATAATAGAGCTTAATTTTGTTAGAAAGTTCCTCGCCTGCTCGGTGATGGCTACAAATTTAAGCGCCTTAACTTAAGTTTGCAAGTAAGGCTTGCCCTTGTTCCCAATCACCTAAACCGCTATTTGCATTGATATGCCCATAGTTACCGATTACGACTAAGTCACTGCCCCAAGCATCTGCACAAGTTTTCATATAGGTTTCTGAGCCATACGGATCATCGGTGCTACAAACCACAATGCTTTTAAAAGGTAAAGGCTGCCTTGGCGTCTGGTCATAACCTTGAGCATCACTTGGGAAGTTTGGGTCTTGTGGATCGGGCACGGAAACTAATAAAGCGCCTTGAATTTGCTGTTTAGTTTGTGCTGCCCAATGCACCATGGTTAAGCAGCCCATGCTGTGTGCAATTAAAATAACGGGTTGAGTTTGCTGTTGAATAGCGTGTTCGAGTGTGGCCACCCATTCAGTGCAGACCGGGTGATCCCAATCGCGCTGTTGCACGCGGCTGGCATTAGGGAAAAGGGCTTCCCAGCGGGTCTGCCAGTGGCCTGCATCGGAGTTGTAGATGCCGGGGAGGATTAGATACTTCAATTGATTATTCATTTGAGATTTTCTAAAAAAGGAAGTCAATGTATAGACCCATTAAAGATTTTCAACAATAGGGGTTAATAATGATCTAGCAGCTTCATGCTCAGTAATAAGTAACTCATGTGTCTCAATCAATTTTTGGTGATGATTTAGAGGAGTTGAATAGAGTTGGCTAACGTTTTAAAATAAGGGCTTTGTGTCACTAGGTACTTCCGTATGGCAACCATTCCCGTCCACTGCCGCTACTGTGACAGCGGGTTAGTGTATAAACATGGTCACGCGCGCAGTGGCGAAGCTCGCTATCGTTGTCGTGAGTGTCATCGTTGTTTTCAACGGGACTATCGGTATGAAGGCAACAAGCAAGGGGTTCCTGAGCAGATCATCGAGATGGCGCTCAAGGGTAGCGGGGTTCGGGACACCAGTCGTGTACTAGGTGTGAGTATCACCACGGTGATCGCTCACTTAAAAAAAACTAACCCCCGTCGCTGTCAATCCCGTGCTAACCCCCGCATTACTGGTTCAACATGAAGTCCAGTTAGTCTGTGAAATGGACGCGCAATGGTCATACGTCGGAAACAAGAAACAACAACGCTGGTTGTGGTATGCGTGGCTTCCTCAGCTGAAAACGGTCTTGGCCTCTACCTTAGGTGCTCGCACCGATGACGCCTTAAAACGCTTACTCCCGCTCCTCAAGCCGTGGAATATTGCGCTCTACTGCACGGATGGTTGGGAAGCCTATCAGCGCTATTTGCCTCAGGATAAACCTCTCATTACCAAACGCTATACTCAGTCGATTGAGCGACAAAACCTAAACTTCAGAACCCGCATCAAACGCTTAGCGCGGAAGACGATTTGTTTTTCTAAGTCGGTTGAGATTCATAATAAGGTTATTGGTGAGTTCATTAATCGGAGCTTCTTCAACTCTTCTAAATCATGACCGATTTTTTGTCTATCAAATTTGTTTTTGGTATTTTTAATTTCCATTGGCTTTTTGTTTTAATGATGGTCGTCGTATCTATTTTCTGCCAATATATTAAATTATATTTTGGTAAATGAGCTATTAAAATAATAGGTATGTTAAGATTAAGCCAATAGTTATAATGGACATTGGATATATAATAAAAAATGGCATTATCTGTAATATAAAAATTACTTTCACCTGATTTGATCTGAGCAGCCAAGAAGTAACCAGTAGGATCACTATCAATGCATTCTTCAATAATTGCATCTATACCAACATCAGCTATGGGTTGTTCTCTAAAAATCCAATTTAGGTGTGATGTTATAGCGTAATCTGCTGCAATTACGCCTAAACGTTCAGTAGGGTTGTGACGCAACATAATATCCTAATATTATTTTTCCAAACTTCACCCATATGTAATAGGTGAAGCACAATCTTTAGTATGTTACTCCATCTCCACCACCAAATCCCCTTGCTCTACCAATTCGCCCTGATGCAAATGAACTTGTTTCACTTTGCCAGCAGCGGGTGCAGTAATTGTGGTTTCCATTTTCATGGCTTCAATCACGAATAAAGGGGTATTTTGCTCCACTTCTTGGCCGGGTTTGACCATGATGGCGGAGAGTTTACCTTGCAATGAAGTGCCGATTTCTTTCTCACCCACCGCTTTACGATTGCTGGCTTTGGTGGGCTTCACCGAAAGATCACGCACGGTGACTGAGCGAATCTGGCCGTTGAAGTCAAAGGTGACAATGCAGTTGCCATTTTCGTCCGCATCAGAGCGATACAGCAAGCGCACGATCAGGACTTTGCCTTGACCTAAATTGACTAAGACTTCTTCATTGAGCTTGAGGCCATAGAAAAATAAGGGGGTAGGTAAGTGGCTGACATCGCCGTATTCGACTTGATGCTTATAAAATTCTTTATAAACCGCCGGATACATTTTGTAGGACAAGAAATCAAGGAAGCTGCGATCCACATCAAACTCTTGTTTGAAAGCAGCAAACTCAGCCTCTAAATCCACTGGCTGCATGTGATCATTGGGGCGGCCTGCGTTCGGCTTTTCGCCTTTAAGCACGATGTCACTGAGCTTAGTGGGGAAGCCGCCGGGCGTTTGCCCTAAACCACCTTTGAATAGATCAATCACCGAATCCGGGAAGGCGAGGGTGCTGCCACGCTCCATCACATCGGCTTCGGTCAAGCCATTCGAGGTCATGTAAATCGCCATATCGCCGACCACTTTCGAGGAGGGCGTGACTTTGACAATATCGCCGAACATGCGATTGACGACCGCATAATTCTCTTTAACTTCCTCAAACTTATGCTCTAAACCTAAAGCAATCGCTTGGGGACGCAAGTTGGAGTATTGACCACCGGGAATTTCGTGATTGTAAACTTCCGCTGTACCTGCTTTTAAGCCGGACTCAAACGGATAGTACATTTCACGCACATCTTCCCAATAGTTCGCGTACTCATTCAAAGAGCGTAGATCAAATTTCTGCTCACGTGGCTGGCCTTCCATCGCAGCAATTAGTGAGTTTAAATTCACTTGCGAGGTCAAGCCTGACATGGAGCTCATGCAACCATCGACCACATCCACGCCGCATTCAATCGCTTTCAATAAAGTCGCGGCTTGAATCGAGGCAGTGTCGTGGGTATGCAAATGAATCGGAATGCTCACCGCTGCTTTTAGAGCAGGAATCAACTTAGCCGTCGCATAGGGCTTCAATAAACCGGCCATATCTTTGACCGCCAGCATGTGTGCGCCCGCATCTTCGAGCTGTTTAGCCAGATCGAGATAGTATTGCAGATTGTATTTGTAGCCGGGATCAGTACGCAGCACATCGCCGGTATAACAAATCGTACCTTCGGCAATCCCGCCGGTACGCTCGCGTACCACTTGGATGGATTTGCGCATCCCTTCGATCCAGTTCAAGGAGTCGAAAATCCGGAAGGCATCAATACCTTGTTCCCACGATTTCTCAATGAACGCTTCGATGAGATTATCGGGGTAGGCGGTGTAACCAACCGCATTCGAGCCACGGAACAGCATTTGGAGCAGAATATTCGGTACGGCTTCACGCAGTAATTTCAAACGATCCCAAGGGCATTCATGTAGGAAGCGCATTGATACATCAAAGGTTGCACCGCCCCACATTTCCAAAGAAAATATTTGCGGGTGATTCTTCGCAAAGCCTTCAGCGATACGCAGCATGTCATCAGTCCGCACCCGCGTGGCCAGCAGCGATTGATGTGCATCCCGCATCGTGGTATCGGTGTAGAAAATATTTGGCTGTTCTTTCACCCACTGGCAGAATTTCTCTGCACCCATTTCAGTGAGCAGATTTTTCGTGCCTTTGGGATAGCCACCCACTTGTGGAAAATCAGGAATAATCGGTTTACGGAAATGCTTATTCGGATCAGGCTTTTTAACATCGGGATTGCCATTCACCGTCACATTAGCAACGAATTTAAGGGTCTTGGTGCCACGGTCAAAGCGTTGTGGTGTGTGGAAGAGTTCGGGATGCTGGTCGATGAAAGTTACCGTGCATTTGCCATTCGCAAACACCGGATGCTCCAGCACATTTTCCAAGAAGCCGATATTGGTTTTGACGCCACGAATCCTGAATTCTTTCAAGCCGCGCAAATTACGGCTAATCGCGCCATCTAAAGTCCGCCCCCAAGAGGTCACCTTTACCAGCATCGAGTCAAAGAACGGCGAAACTTTTGCACCCGGATAAGCCGCACCGACGTCTAAACGAATCCCGAAGCCGCCGGTAGAACGATAAGCGATGATCGTGCCGTAGTCAGGTTTGAAGCCATTTTCGGGGTCTTCAGTGGTGATCCGGCATTGCACCGCATAGCCATTGCAGCGAATTTCATCCTGCGCTTGGATATTAATGCCGTTATCACTCAACTTGCGTCCATCCGCAACCAGAATTTGGCTGCGTACAATGTCGATGCCGGTGATTTGCTCAGTGATGGTGTGCTCGACTTGCACACGCGGATTCACTTCGATGAAGTAAATATTTTCTTCCGCATCCACTAAGAATTCGACCGTACCTGCACAGGAATAATTCACATGCCGAGTAATCGCTAGAGCATAGTCGTAGAGTTTTTGGCGAGTTTCATCTTTCAAGCCAGTGCTGGGTGCAACTTCGACCACTTTTTGAAAGCGACGTTGTACTGAGCAATCGCGTTCGTATAAATGGATTAAATTGCCGTGCGTATCACCCAGGATTTGCACTTCGATATGTTTCGGTGAGTCGATGTATTTTTCTAAGAATACGGTGTTATCACCGAAGGCTTTAAGCGCTTCATTACGCGCATCGTTATACGCTTTTTCTAGCTCATCCGCTTTGCGCAAGACGCGCATCCCACGTCCACCGCCACCGGCTGCGGCTTTCATCATCAATGGATAGCCAATACGCTCAGCCTCTTTACGCGCAATCTCTAGGCTATTGAGTGGTTCACGGCTGTCTTGAATAACTGGCAAGCCTGCTGCAATCGCAATTTCTTTGGCAGCGACTTTATCACCGAGTTTTTCCATCGCTTCAGGGCTTGGGCCGACGAAGACAATACCTTCTTCACGGCAGCGACGTGCAAAGCGCACATTTTCGGATAAGAAGCCATAACCCGGATGAATCGCCGACACGCCATAGCGTTTCGCAATCTGGATAATTCCCTCAATGTCCAAATAAGGCTTTAATGGTTCATCATCTGCACCAATTTGGTAAGCCTCATCTGCCTTATAACGGTGCGGCGAGAAGCGATCTTCGTAGGTATAAATTGATACAGTTTTAAGCCCCAACTCGGCAGCAGCGCGCAAGATCCGAATAGCAATCTCGCCACGGTTGGCGATGAGCAGCTTTTTAATTTTCAAACCCATGTAAACTTAACCTCGTAACTAAGATGTAAACCCAGCCTAACAGGGTGTAGCCAGTTTTTATGTGCGGCTAGTATAACGATTTTAAGAGAGGGACGCAGGATTCATGCCAGCTTTTTGTAAGGAGGCGCTTGAGTAGCTTAGGCTTGCTCGATGGCGAAGCCGACGATATTCCGATCTTTCTTACTAAACTCGACACCAATAAGATAAATCGGTTGGTTTAGATGGCGGTATTTATCTGCATAGTGCCGATCTTGCAATTGCTGCAAGGCTTTGCTTTTGCCCCGTGGCCGACTATTTACGACCTTAAATTCAAATAAGTAAACCTGCTGATTAAATTTCAAAGCCATATCTAAACGTCCGAGATTGCTGGCATCCTCAACAAGAACATCCAAACCTAAAGCCGCGAAATAAGAATAAAAGACACTGGCATAAAAGCCTTCATAGTCTTGAATATTATTACTGTTATACCAATTATTCGGGATGCTGGCATAGAAAGCATGAAAAATTTGCTTGAGGCCATCAAAATCATTCTTCAACAGTAAATAATATAATTGAGCACTATTTAAAGCTTGCTTGGATTTGTCTTTCACTAAGACTGCTAGCAGACTTTCATTTAAACTCTGCCGCACCTCTAAATTAGGGAAACCTAAATGAAAGTAATCTTGTTGAGCAATGCGTTCCGCTTGTTTAATGGTGAGATAACCCGTTTGAAATAATAAGGCTTCGGTGGCTATATCTTCAATGTCAAAGCTAGACAGCACTTGAGTGCTCGTAAAGGTCTGATCTAAGGATAAAGAAGTGACTTGACGTTTGAATAACAGATTAACTAAGAAGCTGGGCGTGCCTGTTTCAAACCAATAATTCTTAAACTCACGCTGATCAAATAGGTTCAAAACATCATAAGGATTATAAACGCCTTCACCTAGCCAATTATAACCATTATACCAATGCCGAATCTCTTCCCGATCCAAACCGTCTAGTTCAGGTGCAAAGATGGTATCAATATCAGTATCAGTATAACCACAAATGGTCGCATAATGAGGGTTGAGGGTAATGTCTTTAAGATTATTTAAACCCGAAAACAAACTCACTTTTGAGAACTTACTGACACCCGTTAAAAAGCTGAACTTGATATAGGCATCATAATCCTTAATTGTGCTATAGAAGCCCCGTAAAAAATCCCGATTGGCTTTAGCCACTTCGGGGTAATCAAGGGCGTCTAAAATCGGTTTATCGTATTCATCAATCAGAATCACCACTGGCTGTTGGGTTTGCTGTTGTAATTGCAAAATCAGATCAGCAAAGCGCCCACCAACATGTTCAAAACGCGCAGTGATTCCAAACTGCTGTTCTAGATGACTCAGTTGGGTATCTAAGGCATGGGTGAGGCCTTGGATGTCCGTGAATTTGCCGCTGCCAAAGCTAAAGCGCAAGACGGGATATTTAACCGACCAATCCCAGTGTGGATGCACAGCTAAGCCTTGAAAGAGGGCTTCATGGCCTTCAAACAGTTCTTTGAGCGTATCTAAGAACAGGCTTTTCCCAAAACGGCGGGGGCGAGAAAGGAAGTAGTGAGTGCCCTGCTTGGTTAAATCTAAAGCAATTGCCGTTTTATCGACATAGTAGTAATCGCCTTGGCGAATTTTGGCGAAGGTTTGGATGCCAAGTGGGAGCTTTTTGCGAAGGATCATGGACATAATAATATAGTCACGAGTCGGTGAGGATTCAAGCTAGTTTAGCATGGATACAGAAGGGGCATATTACTCAGACAGTGGCTAATGAACTGCTATTCAACCCTCATCGAGGTTGAACAGTGGACTAAAGACTAGCCTGCTTATAGAGTTTTTAGTTTATTAGGTGCAGCTAGTATAGCGATTTTAAGAGAGGCTCGCAGGATTCATGCCAGCTTTTTGTGCATTGCCTCAGCATAAGTCAAATAACCAAGGTGAATATGCAAAGATGCGCCAGAGCACGCTTTGCGGTAGGCTTATGAGCTGTATAAAAAAGCTAGGGCTAAGCAAACGGAATGCAAGCATTCATCCAGCAGGGGCAACAGGCAGCTATTCATTTCATTGGATTTTGGCCAGACTACGAGCAAAGTTTTTTTCAAGCGGTCGCAGAAGATCAAACAGTTCAGATCTTCAATCCTCTCAGCAAAACTCAGGCTATTCGTGGCTTTGCGAAATGGCCACGGGTATTGCGCAATTTACTCCACAAAAAGCTGATTGCTGACTATATCCGCGCTCATCCTCAAGATTTAATCGTGGTGCATGAGCATCGCTTGATTTTAGAGGTGTTATTAGCCAAATTCCCTCAGCTCAAAGCGCAAGTACTCATGCGCAATCCATTGAATCCCAATACTAAAACCAAGCACTTAATTCAAAGTCTACAAGCTTTGGACTATACGATTTGGTCGTTTGACCCTGCCGATTGTGCGAAGTATGGATTTAAGTTTTACCGCCAATTCATTGAGCCAGTGCCTGCTATCAGTCAGCAGTCACCACGCTATGATTTTGCTTTTGTGGGTAGGAATAAAGGCCGCGAAGCGATGCTGCAAGCTTTGGAGTCGGAGCTGAAAGCACAAAATTTTTCAGTACTGTTTGATATTCGTAGCGATCAGGCTAAAGCGGTTAAAGCAAATATCAGTTACTCCGTTTATCTAGGCCAGTATTTGAGCGCAGGCTGCATGATTGACGTAACACAAACCGGGCAGAGTGGTTTAACCCTGCGGCCCTTAGAAGCGATGCTTTATCAACGTAAGTTACTGACCAACAATGCTTTAATCCAGCAGGAAGCGTTTTATCATCCTGCGAATATTTTTATTTTTGATGAGCGTTTAGATTTATCAGGGCTAACGGCCTTTATGCAACAGCCGTTTAGCCCGATTTCTAGGGAGACCCAAGCACTTTATTCATTAGCAAGTTTGACTAAAGCGCTACGTGGCAGCTGTTAATTAAGCAAAGTCTTCAGGGCGCAGCTTAATGAAGCGGCGTTCGCCTTTACCCATAATTTGGATGCGGCGCATCCCCATTCGATACTGAGCAGTGATACGACGGGCTTGAAAGCGTAGGTTTTCCAAAGGTGTGGCATAAGTCAGATCAGGTTTTTTCTCAGTGGAAATCGAAGAAACGGTTTTTAACGTATTATTCACTTCGTAAGCGTCGCACTGATCCAACTGAATTGCAGCCGCCGGTTCAACTTGCAAACAGCGTAAGGCATAGGTGCTAGAGATAAAAGCATCAGCCAAACCGGGAGGCGTAGTTTTGGCTTTATCTAACAGAATCTGTGCACCGCTTGGCCAAAGCACATAAGCAGCCGCCCCCGTACGATCTTGGTAGAGGGGTACTAGGCTAAAATCTTCCACCAAAGGCTGGCCCGTGCCCACAATCTTTTGCCGATTACGTACTTCTAAAGTGACTAAATCGCAATCGGTCTGACGCTCAAGCATCTTCAGCAAAATAGCGCTATAACGAGAAAGTAAAGCATCATCCTCTAGCACAAGCATCGGTTGCTTTTTCTTTAATACTACCTGCCAAGCCTTGTGATGGCTCAAGAAACAAGCTAACTCGGTACGGCGCAGTGGGCGCTCCCACCCCATCGAGAGTTGATAATGCGTCGTCTCGCTAATATGTTGGGTGGATACAGCGCGTAAGATTTCATAATCTAAACCTAAGCGCAGCATTTGCTTTTCTTGGAAGGAAAGTCTGTCAGTAGCTTCAGCTAAGTTAATGATTAACACGTTCATTAAAGGTCACCACCAAGCCGTTTTAGCGCGGGTGTGCCGCTGCCGAAAACGTTGGTAAACAGTATCATGAGTTTGTAAACGTTGAAAAAGCTCCGCCAACACCTCGCCCATTGGATTCCTAGGGCTAAGGGCATCTAAGCGCCAACGTAAATTACGTAATGTGTCATCAGTACCTACTGCAAACGCAGAAGTACCATCAAACAAAGCGACTCGCCCAGTCTGGAGTTGTTGTTGGCGTGCGGGCTGATCGCCTAGCTGTTCTGTGGCTTGTAAATAGCGTTCGGTTTCTTGTAGCTTGATCGTATTGATTAACAAGGAAGCTGCCAAAGCAAACGAACAGGTGATTGCATCCGTGGAGTGATCCGCAAACGTATCGGCTGCTGAAACTAGCCAGCGCGTATTCAGATGCTCTTTTAGAAAATCACCTTCGTGATCCCAGAGTCGCTCGAACTGGGCAAATTGTTCAGCAACTTGATACTCGCGGCGAATCAGGACGATCAGCTGCGCATGGTAATACAAAAGCTCGGATTGCCCGGCGAACTCAGCACGCAAATTATGCAAATGCTGGCTGATATCTTTATCGGCGCCGTGAGTGTAGGTTTGCTCAGTATTGCTAATAATTTTGTTTTTGAGCTCGGCATACCCAGAGTTTTGTAAAGCCGTGGCAGCCTTCGATGCACCGAAGCGTTTGCGGTGTTGATTAAAGGAGAACCAACGTTCTAAACGAGATTTTTTGCGTGCTGCCATGAATTAAAACCTAAGCACGCCAATAATCCGCGACCCATTGCGTAGGCCGAACTGGTCGATACCATTTATGCGTAATCCCCTGAATAGCTTCATGCGGCTCAGGATGACCGTGAAAGATAATAATCTTTGCGCCTGCTGGAATTTTCGCATCTTGAAAATAGGCCAAAGGCCAAGGCCGCATACAATGATATTTAAAACTAGGACACCAAGCTTCCGGCCAAAAACTTAACTCACCACGCTGTTGGATTTCGTGCGAAAGATAGGCTTGTTCATTGCGGAATGTTTGTTGTATTTCTGCATACTGCTGGCGAAATTTTTCTAAAATACCGTCATAGCGTCCTAGTTCAAAACGATACACAGAGGAATTGCCGATCATGCGTTTCTGTAGTTTAGCATCGCGGATAATGGCAAATTTAGCTGGATAGTTAAAAAATTCATCAATATTGCCGACGATAACGACATCTAAATCAAGAAATAAAACATCGCCACTAAGTCCACCTAAATGGTTTTGTAAAGTAGTGAGTTTATTCCAGCCACGCTCTGGAGCGCCTTGTGGAAGTTCTAAGGCAGGTAATTCGCGAATTTGCACTCGTGGATCAATACCCATGGCATCATCAGTGAAGCAAGTGAGCTGGAAATCGAAGCTAATATGGCGCGCAATCATGGCATAGAGTGTATTGACGTAATTAGCGCCATATTTGCTCCCCCACTTCATGCAAATAATATTAACTGGTAAATCCACGTTACATAGCCCTTTATAGCTTTTGTTGCAAAAAAGCACTATTTTGCAAAAACACCCAGAGCATACACTGCGCTTGAGTTTAAAACTAGACTATGACTTTCTATCAGTTGCGCTAGAATCTCCAGCAATCCTTCAGTAAGGTAAGGAAAGTCCCCTATAATCAATTTAACAAACATAAAAGGAGCAAGGTATGGCAGGTTTAAGAGTCGTCGGTGCGGGTGATCCAATTAACTGGTACAAGGGTGCTTGGAATATTTTTAAGTCGAATATTGTGAACTGGGTACTGATGAGCCTGATTCTTTTTGTGATCGGCGCTGTTTTAATGTTTATCCCCTTCGTTGGTGCAATCGCATTCTATGTACTGTTGCCACTTTTTTTAGCTGGCCTGTTCTACTCCGCACAGAAGCTAGACCAAGGGCAAGAGGCGGATATTATGGATATTTTCATAATGTTCAAAGATCAACAGCGTTTAACTCCATTGATCATTTTAGGCTTACTTTTCCTAGTTGTAGGTTTTCTAAGTGCAATGGTCATTGGCGGAATGATGTTTGCTTCAGTCAGTTCGATCACTCCCGGAGCTGAAATGCCTATGATGCCTACCCTTGGTTTGGGCGGTTTCTTAATGGCGCTGATTGTGGCGATCTTAAGTGCTATGTTGTTTATGTTCTCAATACCGCTGATGGTATTCCAAAATATGTCTGCAATTGATGCGATAAAAAATAGCTTCATGGCCTGTGTGAAAAACTTCCCAGCCTTCATTGTTTTCATGGCTATTTATTTCTTGTTAGCGATCGTTGCGATGATTCCTTTTGGCTTAGGCTTGCTGGTTTTAGCGCCAATTATGATCGCAGCAACTTATGTGGCGTATAAACGCATTTTCGCTTAATTGCTCTTTCGCTTTACAAATCCGCTAACATCGCCTGTCTGAACCATTCAACAGGCGATTTTTTTGCTTATGAGTTTTGCGCGCTTCGCTTATTCAAGTTTGTTATACCTGCTACTACCCTTCATCTTCATGAAGTTATGGTGGCGTGGACGGGCTAATCCGGCTTATCGGCAAGGTTGGAAGCAGCGTTTAGGCTATGTCGTACCACTGAAAACGACTCAGCCTTGCATTTGCTTACATGCGGTTTCTGTCGGCGAAACGATGGCTGCGCAGCCTTTAATTGAAAGCCTTCTAGCCAACTATCCTGAGCATATTCTATGGATTAGCTCTACGACCCCTACCGGCTACGCTACGGTTAAGCGCTTATTTGCGCGGCGAGTTGAGCAGGCTTATTTGCCTTACGACACACCGGCTGCGGTACAGCGTTTTTTGCAGCGAATAAATCCTAGCTTAATGCTTATTATGGAAACCGAGCTTTGGCCGAATTTGTATGCAGCCTGCACCAAACATTCGATTCCACTTGTGTTAGTGAATGCCCGACTCTCGGTGCGTTCTGCCCGTGGTTACGCTCGAGTTAAAGCTTTAAGCAGTGAAACTTTAGCTAGGGTGGCTTTAATTGCAGCACGAGAAGCCCAAGATGCTGAGCGCTTTCGGGCTTTAGGTGCTCCAGTAGCCAGAGTACAAGTCTTAGGCAATATCAAGTTTGACGCACTGATACCCACTGAAGCTAAGCAACAAGCAGCCTGGTTACGCCAAGCATGGCGTTCTCGTTTAGTTTGGGTTGCTGCTAGCACTCACCGTGGTGAGGATGAGTTGATTTTGCAGGCTCATCAGCAATTGCTTGAATCATTTCCTGATCTACTACTGATTTTGGTGCCACGCCACCCAGAGCGCTTTGATGAAGTGGCCACTTTATGTGAGCAAGCCAATTTGCTTTACCAGCGTCGAACTAGCCAAGTTGAGTTAAGGATAGCTACTAAAGTTCTATTGGGCGACAGTATGGGGGAGCTATTGCTTTGGTACGCTTGTGCGGATTTGGCTTTTGTCGGTGGCAGTTTAGTAGAGGTGGGTGGACATAATCCATTGGAGGCGTTGGCGTTTGCAGTTCCAGTGGTGAGCGGCCATTATGTGGATAATTTCCAAGATATCTATCCAGCTTTGGTAAGCATTGGTGCTGCAGTACTGGTTGATTCGCCCGGAGTTTTAGCCCATCATTTAGCCGCTTGGTTGGCGAACCCAGCAGCGCGCCAACAGGCAGGTCAGACAGGGCTGCAATTTTTAGAACAGCAGCGCGGTGTTGTCGAACGCCTAATGCCTGAGCTGGATAGGCTTTTAAAAGCAGACAATTAAACAAATATAAGGGCTTAATATGCAACAGCTTAATTCATTTACTACTTTATTCGGGCTGCTTTTCATAGGTCTATTGCTTAGCGCTTGTGGAGATAAGGCATCTACTGAGCAGCCAGCCAGCAACTCAGCCAAACCACCAGCCGAAGCGCAAACGGTTCGTACTGGTGCTACCGGTTTAGATGTTCATCCAGGTAAGGTTTTGCACGATGCCAATTGCATCAGCTGCCATGATGCTAAAGTCTATACGCGAGTTGAACATAAGGTATTAGATCTCACCCAGTTAGCCGCACAAGTGAAGCGTTGTGATGCCAATTTAGGTTCGCGCCTCTTTGATGAGGATTTAGCGCAAATTACCGACTACTTGAATCAGGCTTACTACAAATACCCTAAGCAATGAACACCTATACCGTCCGTATTCAGCACACAGACTATCAATTTGCAGTCGTGGAAAATGAAACCATTCTAAAAGCGGCCTTGCGACAAGATATACCGTTACCTTGGGGCTGTGCGGGTGGGATTTGTGGGGTATGTATGGGCAGTGTGTTGGCAGGAAGCATCGAGTATGTGAATGGTTCGCCTTTAGCCTTATTTGAAGAGGATGCTGCTGAAGGTAAAGCCTTATTCTGCTGCGCTTACCCACGCAGTGATGTAATGATTCTTGTCCCAGAGCTGGGCGGCGACTATCAATCTTGAGTGATGGCTTTCCAAGTTTTACCCTCAATTAATAAGTCTAAAATCGCAGCATTGCCACGCTTATCAATCGATACTTCGATCTCGCCTTTTTTGTCGGCTATCTTGACTTCAAGTGCGGTTGCATATTCTTGGGGGATATAAAAGCGATCCAGGCCTGCGGTAAATACCGTACTGGCATCGCATTCACCTTGAAGATAAACCTCGCAGCTGCTGGGTAGCTCATCCGTTGGATAAACGCGCCGCTCTGGGCGTAAGCACAAGACAGCTGAAATATCACTAGTCGGGCAGCCATGAGTACTAGGCACCGCATAGTCGACTTTGTAAAACAAATAATGCCCGGACAGCATATCGCGTGGATCAAAGCCCTCAATAGGAAACTTAAATGTTTCGCCACTGCTGCGTTGTTGCTGATACATCCAAGTATTTGCGGCTAGTACAACAATTGGAAACAGTAAGGCAGCCGCTAAACGGAGTTGAGGGTTTTTCACGGCGTTAACTCCTTACTCCAAATTTTTAATAGATCGAGGCTACTATACCAAAACCAAGCAATGCCAATAATCATCAAACCAGAAAGAATTAAGCCTACCCCTGTAGCAGCTAACCCTCCCATGGCTTGGAAATATAGAACGACAAAGCGCAAGCCAATCAAAAAGGTAATAACATTAAAAGTGCGATGATAACCACTATTTCCGGCATGGATGGCATAAAGGAATAAAATTAAAATAGTTAGTGCGGGTGCACGAATATCATCTGCTAACCAAATGCTAGCCCGTTCTGTTGAATCTAAGGCAGAGAACGTGTAGCGAGTTTGCCCAGTAAATAAAATATCAGGATAATAATAAATTATTAATAATAAAATTGTGGCAATGAGTAAGCCTTTGTTTAAGGGGCGATACGCAGGCCTCAGAGCAATGAGTGCAATTAAAATCGACGCTGCGATCCACGAAGGTAAGTACCAACGCCATTCAAAGAATTGTGTCTCTCCACCTGAGCGGATCAGATCAATAGCTACCAATGCAATCAGGGCTGAAATCTGAAACCAAAAGAAGAAGCTAGCGGTGGTTCTATATAAAAGGTGGACGCGCCTTGCTAATAGATAGAGAGTCGCTGAAAGTAGGGGCGCTAGCAATAAAACTGCTGGCAGCTCACGCATAATATTACGTAAATTTCCGCCCGCTAAGTCTATACAACTCCAAACAGCTGCATTAATAAATAAGCTAACCCATAAAAAATGTACAAAGAGATGTCGTGCAAACAGCACAATTGGCAAGCTAATCACGCTCCACAATAAAATAGCATGATACCAACGACCATTAATATGATAAATCTGTGCTATTAACCCGATACTGGCAAGGCAAATTATAATAAACGCGGTAATTAAAGCATCGACCCAAGGTTTTTTAGGTTTTTGTTTTTGCCAGAAAATGACAACTGCTAAACTAACTAATAAAAGAAAATTAGCACCTAATTTTAAACTATCTGGAATTTTTGCCCAATTAGCAGCGATTAAAGAAATAACGCCAAGACCAATAATGGCTGAGCCTAACATGAGTAGGCTATACAACCACCAATTACTATTTTTTTTCTCACCCTGTTCAAAGGCTAGAATGGCATCATATTGATCACCATTAATTAAGCCTTGCTGCTCCCAAATTTGCAGCTTTTTTTCAATCAATGTCATTAGCTTTATTACGCCCGTATCATCGTGATCGCTGGTTATAAGCGGCCTAAGTTAGCACGATTTAACCGTAGATGTCTCTGCTGTTACCAAGTCCAACAGAGTCATCTGCAGTAGTCAATCTCAGGTTTGCTTATAAATGACGTTCGGGTGCTTTCAATAAGTGGCTAAATTCAAAGTTAGGGAGTTTGGGAGTGCGACCGAAACAAATCCCTAACGATTCATACCAACCGACTTGCTGTAAATCAACATGACGCTGGCGAATCGCTTCAGCGGTATCCATATATTCAATCGTATTGCCGCGTACATTAGCCACAGTGACTCCACTGATACCTGCATCTAGCAAATGTAAAGCAGCAGCGCCTGCTTCTAAACCAAAACTCACATCAAAGGCAGAAGATTGGCCGCAACGGACTAAATGCCCCGGATTCACCGCCCGTACTTCAGGGATTTCATATTGCCCCTGTACGTACATGCCCATCGCTTGCATTAAGGCTGGAATTTCAGGGTCGGCTTTTAAGCGTTTGCTGAGTTCTGCACAAACATAAGCGCCTGCACCGGTTAGTTTTTTATGCCCAAAAGCATCGGTTCCGGCAGTTGAATCAATGACTTCTTGGCCTTGAGCATCATGCATGCCTTCAGCCACCATAATTAAATAAGTGCCCGCGCGTACATCACTACCCGCAATCCGCGCAAAATAGCGCTGCTTCATGTGTCGATAGAGTAGAGCAAAATCGACGCTGATTTCAGGGATGAGAATCGCATCCACTTCTGCACCGATTCCGCCTCGAAACGCAGTATGGCCTGCATTGCGTCCAAAAACCTCCACCACCATCACGCGATTATGCGTGCGTCCGGTGGTGTGAATATCGCGGGCGAAGCTAGCAATGCGGCTCACGGTTGAGTCCGCACCGACTGAATAGGTCTGTAGATCCATATCCATGGTTTTGGGGACATGCACGCAATTCACCTCATGCTCCGCTAAATCCACCATCACTGAGCCAGAATCATCGCCACCACTAATAATTAGCCCGTCTAAATTGAATTTAGCTAAGCCCTCACGAATACGTTGATATTTGTTGGGATCAGCCAGTTTACGAATATTCACCCGCGAATGGCCTGCTTCAGAACCTGCTACGGTGCAATCGAAGATTTCTAAACGCGCGGGGGTGAGTTCGACTAGGCTTTCGAAACTGCTGAGGTTATATAAACCTGCATACCCATTCGGGATTACAAAGCATCGAATACCTTGTCCGTGTGCCGCGAGCGTCACGCCTTTAATCACTGCATTTAAGCCCCCGCAATCGCCGCCACTGGTGAGAATACCGATTTTTTTCATGTGCTCTGCTCCATCATCTGCTGGTGACTCAAGAATAGAGCGCTGAAAGGGTTGCTGCAATGCTAACTGACAAACTCGCGCCCAATAAGCTAATTAGAGTTTAGTTAAGTAAGAGCTTTACAGTCGAACCCTATAAAAGCTTTGAGAAACTCCTTAAACTCGCTTGCGCCGCCGCCCAAACCAAACTAAGCCGCCGAGCAAGGCCAATAACCCAACAGGACTAAAGATTGGAATAGTAGCCGAAGCCGTTCCCGTGCCACGAATAGCAAAGCGGAAGATTGAAGCATCGCTGAAGGTGATAACAACAATTCCTTCACGAACGCCCACCGCACTGGGTGTGAAGTTCAGTGTGAAATTCTGGCTAGCTCCCTGCGGTATCGTGAACGGCGTAGCGGTCGCTAGGCTAAAGTCACTCGCGCCTATTGCGTAGGCCGATTGAATCCCTAGGAGCGCCCAGCCATCCAGATCCGCTCCGTGCGCAGCACTTGCCGTATCCTGCACACTAATGCTTTGAATGGTGATCGGTGTAGTCCGTGGGTTGTTCAGGGTGAAGGTCTGGGTGAGACGACCTTGGATAATGGGGGTGCTGCCCAAGTTCGTGCCGTCCTCGGTGCTGGGTGTGGTATCGCCATTAGCAATCACTTTACCCTGTTGGGTCAAGGTCACTTCACCTGCGGGACTAATCGCCACCGTGCGGTTCACCGGAGTCGCGGCAGCGTAGTTATCATTCCCCGCTTGAGTCGCGCTCAAGCTGCAATCACCAGCACTGAGCAGGGTCACGGTCGTGCCGGACACGCTGCACACGGTCGGTGTACTGCTGCTGAAGCTGACACTTAAACCGGCGCTGCTGGTGGCAGCGACCGTGAACGTGCTGTTGAGGACAAAGGTTTGTGCAGCAGGCTGGGAAAAGGTAATGGTTTGCGTGGCTTTGCCAATCGTTACCGTGCGGTTCACGGGAGCCGCGGCGGCGTAGTTGTCATTGCCTGCCTGCGTTGCGCTCAAACTGCAATCACCGGCACTGAGCATGGTCACCGTCGTGCCGGACACCGTGCACACGTTCGGTGTACTGCTACTGAAACTGACGCTTAAACCAGCATCGCTGCTGGCCGCGACGGCGAACGTGCCGTTGAGGACAAAGGTGGGGGCATTAGGTTGAGCAAAGGTCAGGGTTTGCGTGGCTTTGCCCACCGTGATGTTTTTAGTGACTGCTGTCGCCGCTGCATAATTATCATTCCCCGCCTGATTCGCACTCAGGGTACACGTCCCGGCGGCCAGCAAGGTAACGGTCGTGCCAGATACGCTGCACACCGTCGGGGTACTGCTGCTCAACACCACGGCATTACCGGATGCACCACCGGTCACGCTGACAGGAAACGCGGCATCACCGAAAGTCTTGCTGGTCGGGGTGGCCGCAGCGAAGACCACGGTTTGGCTAGCTTTGCCTACCGTGATGTTTTTAGTGACTTCCGTCGCCGCTGCATAATTGTCATTCCCCGCCTGATTCGCTGTCAAGGTACACGTCCCTGCGGCCAGCAGGGTAACAGTCGTGCCAGATACGCTACACACCGTCGGGGTACTGCTGCCCAAGGTGGCCGTCAAGCCGCTGGCGGTGGTCGTGACGCTGACAGCAAACGCGGCATCCCCAAAGGTCTTGCTGGTCGGAGTGGCGGCATCAAACGCCACCGTCTGGAGCTGTTTGAAATGTCCGGTCACGCTTTGGTTGGCCGTCACATTACTCAGCGTACAACTCGCGGTGCCGGAACAATCGCCGCTCCAGCTGCTGAAGACATAGCCGCTGTTGGGGGTGGCGGTACAGGTGGTGCTGCCAGCCATCATCACTGGATTGGGATCACAAGTCACTGTGCCCCCCGTCATTGGAGTTGCTGTCGTCGTAATGGTAGAGGGGCAAGTTGTGCCAAATGTGCCAACGATGTCGCTGGTGCTGGTTATGCCGCACTGGTTGACGGTTGCGGCGCATAAGGCAGCAGTGCTATGCAGGCTGCTGGTGCAGATGAACACATCCTTGGCGCGGGCTTGCCCATCATCGAGGGGGCCACTGCTTATCCTCCCCAAACCAGCCGTGACCGCATTGCCGCTAAAGCTGACGTTGTTCAGGGTGAGTATGCCTTTCATGGCGAAAATCGCGCCACCAAAGCCTGCACCGCCACCGCCAAAGTTGCCACCGCCACCGCCGAAGCCGCCACTGCTGCTTCCTCCATTGCTGCCTCCGCCACCTCCGCCACCGAAACCACCATCACCGCCCCTCTTGGTGCCACCACCACCTCCGCCACCGAAACCACCGTCACCGTTGCTGCTGCCGCCGCCGCCGCTTTCTGCGCCACCTCCGCCACCGAAGCCGCCATCGAAGCCGCCTGAGTTGCCACCGCTGCCGAAGCCACCGTTGCTGCCGCTACCATAAAAGCCGTTGCCACCGTAGCCACCATTGCTAGAGGTACTCGAGGCAAACAACCCACCGCCGCCATTGCCACGGGCATCCCCAAACATTCCACCCCCTCCCTGCCGCAAGGCGTTGTCAAGAGATCCCCCTTGGGCGTGGTTATTGTTGAAGGCTACTTGGTCGAGCAATACTGTGCCGTCATACACAAACAGCCCACCCCCCAAGCCCGCCCCACCCCCTCCAAAGCCAGAATTCCCGCCCTTGGCTAACCCGTTACGGATCGTCAGGTTTTTGAGCGTGACCGTGCCGGATTTGATGAACAGCGGGCGGAACTGGTCGCCGCCGCTGATGGAATGGGTGCTGCCTGCTGCGCTTTGCAGGGTGAGGTCGCTGTTGATCAGGTGTTTCATCACCCCCGTGACCGTCACATCCGTTTGCAGCTCGATAATGTCCGCGCCGGGGTTGAGATTGGCCGCACGGATGGCCTGACTCAAGGTCAAGGTATTCGCGCTCACGGCAGCCGCCACGCTGGCATCATCAAAACTACCCGGATCGCTGCCTACCGTGACCGGATAAGTGGCGGCATGGGCGCTGCCATAACCCGCCAGCAAGGCGGCACTGATGGCGAGTGCCAGACGCGGTGCGGTACGCACTGGCAGGGTGGGGGGCGTCGCTAATGGCATGGTTGTACTCCTAATGGCTGCGGGTGGCGGTCAGGCCGGGGTAAAAGGTGGCATAAAACCAGTCAAAGTGGGTGTAGAGTTCCTGCTGGATACGCGCTGGAGTGGTATGTTGTTGCACGGGCTGGAGACGCGACTGGGTGGCATGGCGGTATTTGTAGCGGTAATGGCTGTCGCTCTCATGCGCCTTGACCGGCAACTGCTGCGGGTCAATTTGTAGGGGTACTACTCCCAGCCATTGAAAAATATCGTGCATCACCGCCACTGGGTCGTGCAACAGGTGTTCAAACACCACATAGTAGACCCGTTGTTGCAAGGCAAGCGGCATGTCCTGCATCGCCGCAATCGCTTGCAGCGGTTCGCCCACCACCCCACTATCCCCCATCAGCTTGTTGGCTCGCCCATAACGCGACTGGCTCGCCAAATGATCGGGGAAATCCAGCAGCAAAGTCTGTTGGTGTTGCGCCTCAATCGAGCCAATAATCTGCCCCAACTCACGCACACAGACCAGCATCCGGCACTGCGGCTCCAGCAATACCGCCAGATCCAGTTGATTCAGCCAGCCGCGATTTTTGTCCACCACCACCGGCTGCTGGCTTTCCGCAAACCAGCCTTGCATAAATCCCCGAAAGGCCGACAGCATCCGCGCGTAAGCCTGCGGAAAATTCACATCCAGTTGCGCCAGCAAAAAGGTATTGTCGCTCAGGTGATGGCGCAATTGCCCCAAAGCGGACAGCAATGGTGAAGAATGCCCCGTGCTATAAATGGCCGGATGCATCCCCAACAATTGACAGAGCAAGGTCGAACCCGCACGCGGCAAGCCGGTGACGCACAGCAGTTGTTGATTGAATGTCATGCTCCTCCCACACCAAAATAAAACCTGTTATGACACTCCCATGATAACCCAGCGTTTGTCAACGAACGGTCAACCAACGGGTATTTTTTGATCCGCGGCCCCTGTGAAAATCAACATCCAGTTGACTGCCTGAGCCGCCGCAACGGGTATATACTGTAAGCCTACTCCAAGGTTGGATACGCCTATCATGTTCCCAAAAATCCCTTATGGCGAAAGCAATTTTAAAACGGTGATTAGCGAAGACTACGCTTATATCGACAAGACCGCTTACATCCCTAAACTAGAAGCGGCAGGGAAGTACCTATTCTTGTTGCGTCCACGCCGCTTCGGGAAAAGCCTGTTCCTGTCGATGCTTGAATACTATTACGATGTCGCTCGGCAAGATGAATTCGAGGCGCTGTTTGGCAAGCTGTATATCGGGCAAAACCCGACCAAATTGCACAACCGCTATCCGGTGCTGTTTATGGATTTCAGTGGGATTGATACTGAGGGTGGGCATGATGCTATTTTTCAGCGCGTCAGTACCAAAGTGGAAATTTACCTGAATGACTTCTTAGATCGCTACCATTACCCTGAGCATTTGAAGCAACGCATCGAACAACAATCCGACCCAGCAGCGAAGATACAGCAATTCTTTGGGCTGTTGAATGAACAAAAAATCCTATTCCTGATCGACGAATACGACCACTTCGCCAACAGCATTCTTGCCGATGATTTGCAGCTATTCCAGCAGATCATGGGCAAGGGAGGCTTTGTACGCAGCTTTTATGAGGTGCTGAAAACGGCTACCCAACGGGGTGTGCTGGATCGACTGTTTGTGACGGGGGTAACGCCTTTGATGTTGGATAGCATGACCAGTGGGTTTAACATCGGCAAGAACCTCTCCTTATCCGCCACGTTTAATGCCGCTATCGGCTTTACTAGAGCTGAAGTGCTGACCTTATTGCAGCCTTTAGCTGAGAGCTGTCAGTTGGCGGTGGACGATTTGCTGGAGCAGGTGACGGATTGGTACAACGGCTATCGCTTCCATGCCGATGCACCAGAAGCTATTTATAACGCGAATATGGTGCTGTATTTTCTGGATAATTTCTCCCGCGATACTTGCAAGCCCCCCAAGAAAATGTTGGATGCCAATATTGCCTCCGATTATGGCAAGATCATGCGGCTATTCAGTATTGGCGACCGTGACACCAATTTTGCGGTGTTGGATGAGCTGCTCAATCAAGGGGAGGTCTCTGCTCAACAGGTAGAAAGGTTCGATTTCGATAAAGGCTTCACGCGGGATGATTTTATTAGCCTGTTGGCGTACATGGGCTTTATTACCTTGACCCATGAAACGCTGGCGGGTCAAGTGTTTGCCATTCCCAATCAAGTGATGCGCGAGTTGTATTTCCATTACTTCAAGGTTGAACTGGAGCGGCGTAACCAGTTCAGCATTCCCAACCATGAATTGCGCCTTGCGGTCGAGCAGTTGGCCGTGAAGGCTGATTTTCAACCCTTAATCACGGAACTGGAGCGGGTTATGCAGCTGTTGTCCAACCGTGATGCGCTGAAAATGGATGAAAAGCACCTCAAGGTGATTCTGCTCACGCTGCTGTACCAGACCCAAATCTACTTCATCCACAGCGAACGTGAAATGGGGCATAAGTACCCTGACATTTTGCTGCTGGAGCGCAATCCGCTGAAAGTACCGTTCCAGCATTTGGTGGAGCTGAAATACTGCAAGAAGGGCAAAAGGGCTGACCCGTATGAAGGCTGGGCAGCTAAGAAGCAGGAGGGCATCGCGCAAGTGCAGGGCTATTTGCAATTGCCGGAGGTGCTGAGCTTAAGGGATTTGGCCGCTTGGGTGCTGGTTACGGATGGGGAAACGGTCGAGGTGCTGCGGGTAGCTGGATAACTAAATACTAGTTAATAGTTTTTTGCTCAAGCACTTGAATGAACGCGGCAAGTTTGGGTAATAAAGTGCGGCCTTCAGGGTAAATCAAAGCCGATTGGAAAATATAAGGCGTGCCTTCCACTACTTGGATTTTTAAGCGCCCTTGTGTGACATCATCGGCCACTACACAGGCTGGCAACAGACCAATTCCCATATTCGCTAATAAGCAGCGCCGAATCACTTCCACATTGGTGAAAGCTTGGCGCGGTTTTAAATGCAAACCTAAGGCACGAAAATGCGCCTCGGCCGCGACTCGATAGGAACAAGCTTCTTCGGTAGTGATTAGCGAGTGCTCATTGAGCTGGCTTAAGGTCAGCGTAGCTGCTTGCCAACGCTCGGGGTGGCAGACAAAGACCACTTCTTCCGTATGTAGTAAATGGTAATGGCAGGCTTCGGGGCGTACTTGGCTGACTATAATCGCGGCATCAATTTCCCCACTTTGCAGGGCTTGGCGATAAGCAAAAGGTTCGTGAGTCAGCATAATTTCGACCCGTGGGGCATGAAGCTGCATTGCTTCGACTAGCACCGGTAGGCGATAAATGCACATCGAGCTAGGCGCGAATAATTTCAAGGAACCACTCGGTTCATACGCAATGCTATGCGCGAGTTGCGTAATTTGTTCGGCACTATTCAGAAAAGTTTGTAAACTAGTTTGTAATTGACGCAAAGCGCTGCTCGGAACAATCCCACGCCCCGACGCTTCAAATAGGCTAATGCCTAATTCGCTAGATAATTCACGAATCTGTGCTGAGACACTTGAGGGCGCTAAATACAAAGTTTCTGCCGCACGATTCACGCTGCCTAATTCTAAAACAGTCAAAACGCTGCGCACTTGTCGAGGTGTCATTGTGCAAGTTCTCCGAATGATTAGCACAAAAATATTCGCTTTTCTTGGTTTTGTCATGTCTTTATGCTGACTGCATCTGAATTAATCAAACAGGAGTTACTTGATGCATTTATATATCGCTTATAAAAATTATTCGTCTTGGTCGCTGCGCCCATGGATTGCTTTAAAAGTTGCCGAGATTCACTTCGATGAAACTATTCTGCCGTTCTACCACAGCGATGCTTTGGAGAAATTAGGCGAGCGCTATCAGATTCCGGCAAAAGTGCCGGTTATCGAAGATCAAGGCTTGGTGATTTGGGATAGCTTAGCCATGCTTGAGTATGTGCATGAGCAATATCCTGAAAAGCAATTATGGCCAGAGGATTTAGCGCTGCGCACGTTAGCGCGCTCAGCCGCCGCCGAAATGCATAGCAGTTTTAGTGCTTTACGCTCGCAACATCCGATGAATTGTCGTCGGCAAATTAAAATGCAGCCTTCACCTGAAGTGCAAATTGACTTGCAGCGGTTAGCAGAAATCTGGGCGCATTTTGATCAAGCTACTAAGCCAGCAGGTGATTTTCTGTGTGGACACTTCACGATTGTGGATGCGATGTATGCCCCGGTGATGTGGCGTGCAGTGGGTTATGGTTTAGAGGTTTCGCCCAGCTTCAAAAAATGGACTGAAGCGATGCTGGCCTTGCCTGCTATGCAAGAGTGGTTGGCGGCGGCTCAATCGGAGGAGTCCAAGTGGCGCATTGCGCAATATGATGAGGTGGGCTAGGTTTTAGCGGTTGATTCCGCCCAAAACAGGCGCATATCTGCATTGTCTACGCGCGCATAGATCGCCTCGACCGGGATAGTCAAGCCGATGGATTCCAGCGTTACTGTTGAGCCAGGGTAGTAATAGGAAGAACGCCAAAACTGGCTGCGTCGCTGCACGACTACTTCGGCTATGTCTTGCTCAATCAACACGTATTCCAACAAGCTAGGTAAGGCGAGGTATTCGGCACGTTTTTCGGTTTTATCCTTGCGGTGCGTGCTGCCAGAGAGCACTTCCACAATCAGAATCGGGCTTTCGCGGACGTAGGTATCTTGTGAGGGGTCATCATCACATACCACCATCAAGTCAGGATAACGAAAACGCTGGGTGGTGGTTTTGACCAACATGTCACTGGTCATTGGGAAACACGATTTACCCTGCTGGTGATTCCAGATTAAGGCATACAAATTACCCGCAATGAAGTTATGGTTGGCACTAGCCCCCGCCATCGCATACACCTTCCCATCGACATATTCGTATTTTTGTTCGCTCTCGCGTTCGCCTATAAGGTAATCCTCGACACTGAGGTCATCGAATGCGTGTTCGAGTGGTGGCATTAGACTTGCTCCTAAACGAATTCTTCGCTTGATGTTAGCACAAGCACCAAAATGGCGGTATTTTCATGATATGCGAGAGCGATTAAGTGAACTGCTGAGATTATCGTACATTTTCGCCATTCTCCCCACATAGGGTGTAAACGACATACAACATGGCAGGATGCACTAAGCCTATTGTAATCCAACAGTCTTCCCCATACGCCTCTAAAAATTCATAGCGGGACAAGCCACAAGCTTCTCTCTCTACCCTGGCGACATTCCCCGCAAGCGCTCTGAGCGCCGTCGCAATAATTCAAGTGTCACTAACAGCATCACTGACAACACTACCAGAATTGTCGCGACCGCCAAAATCGTCGGGCTGATTTGTTCACGTAAGCCGGTAAACATCTGCCAAGGGAGCGTTTTATTTTTCGCAGAGCCGACGAACATCACCACCACCACTTCATCAAACGAAGTAATAAAAGCAAACAAAGCGCCTGAAATAACGCCCGGAATAATCAACGGCATTTGCACCTTAAAGAAGGTACGTACTGGGCCTGCTCCCATCGAAGCAGCCGCACGGGTGAGGCTTCGATCAAAGCCGACTAAGGTGGCAGTCACCGTAATAATCACGAAGGGTATGCCTAAAGCCGCATGAGCGAGCACAATTTTAATATATTCAACTACATTGGCATTCATCCCCATACTATCGACCATGAAGTTACCAAGGCGAGCATAGAAAAAGTACATGCCTGTGGCGGAAATAATCAGCGGCACAATCATCGGGGAAATCAGCACGGCCATAATCGCACGGCGGAACGGTACATGGCTTTGACTGAGACCAATGGCTGCCACCGTGCCAAGAACGACTGCAATAATAGTGGCTACCGGTGCTATCTTCAGTGAGTTGCGCATGGCATTTTGCCAGTCGCCATTCGTCATAAAGTCTTGGTAATGCTTTAAAGAATAGCCTTCTGGTTTTAAATGCAACATCTCTGGCGTGAAAGTAAAAAAGTCAGTGGCGTTAAAGCTCAAGGGGATAATAATCAGAATCGGCGCAATCAAGAAAAAGAGGATTAAAGCGCAAATAGCCCGAAAGCTGTAATACCAAACTTTTTGCCCAGTGCTTGCGTAAATCGGTAAATTCATGGCTGCTTACCCCAACTTCACTTTATCAATACCGACAATCTTGTCGTAAACCCAGTAGAGCACTAGCACGAGTGTCAAGAGTATCGTTCCGAGTGCAGCTGCCATGCCCCAGTTCAAAGAGCTAGAAATGTGATAGGCAATCCGGTTAGAAATGAAGGTACCTTGAGTACCGCCTACCAGCTCAGGGGTTATGTAATAACCAATCGCTAAGATAAAGGTCAGAATTGCACCGGCTCCAATTCCTGCGATGGTTTGTGGGAAGTAGACTCGCCAGAAGGTCGTCCAATCGGTTGCACCTAATGATTTTGCCGCACGCACATAAGTCGGGGGAATGGTACGCATCACTGAGTACAACGGCAGAATCATAAACGGCAATAAGATATGCGTCATCGCGACCAAGGTACCAAATTGATTATTGATCAATTCGAGCCGCCCTGAATTGCTGACAATGCCCAGCCAAACCAAAATATCATTGATTACCCCCTGTTGTTGCAAAAGTACTTTCCATGCAGAGGTACGCACCAGCAGTGAAGTCCAAAAGGGGAGTAAGACTAAAATCATCAGCAAGTTAGAGGTGCGCATCGGCAAGTTCGCCAACAGCCATGCAATCGGATAACCGAGTAATAAGCATAAGCCAGTAATCACGAGGCTCATGAAAATGGTGCGAACGAATAAATTTAGATAGATACGTTCAGAGGCAGGGAGCATTTCTGCGCCATCTGGGGTCTTTTTCATATCAATGGCGGCAAGAAAGTAGCCATTAGTATATTTAGACGAATACAGCTTGAAAGTAGTCCAAGTTTTGATATCGCCCCAAGCCTTGTCAGCGGCAATGAACTGCTCTTTGTAGCCAGTCGTAGGTTGCATCTTGCTGACATCTTTGCCGACTTTACGGAAGAGGGAGGACATACCGCTGCTTTCATAGTTTAAACGCGAACCGAGTTTGGTATGATTTTTCTGCTCGATGGCAAGTTTCAGATCATTATATAAAGCAGCATAGGCCGCCTCGTCAGGCAAGTTGCCGGATTTAGGATCCCAAGTTTCGAGGCTAGTCGTGGTTTGCGGCAGGGTGTTGCTGACAATACTATTGTCCACCGAACGCATGAGCATATCGGTAATCGGGACAACGAAAGTAATTAAAATAAAAATAAGTAAGGGAGCAATCAGTAATAAAGCGCGTACTTTCTGCTTAAACAAAGCGCGGGCAATTTGCTTTTTTAACGGCACGCCGTTAAGGGTTTGGATTTGCTCCATAGATCATATCCTGTGGTGGGAAATTCCCTCCTCTTGGTAGAGGAGGGATAAACCAAGGTTTAAAGAATGGTAGGTTTAACTAAGGGAGTTAAACGTTTATTTAGCCAACCAAGCTTCGAACTTCTTGTTCATTTCATCTTCGTTGTTGGACCACCATTCAATGTTATTCACTAAGAAGCGCTTAGCATTCTCTGGATTGCTTGGCATATGTGGAGCCATTTCGATACCTAAGGTCGCGTGTTTACCAACTAAAGGTTGAGAAGAAGCACGAGCTGGGCCATAGGAAATGTATTTCGCTTGATCGGCTAAGCGTTGGGTATCAGTTGATACTTTGAGGTAGTCAAGCACACGAGCTTTACGATCTTCGGGTAAACCAGCGGGAACAACCCAACCGTCAAAGTCGAAAATCTGATAATCCCATAGCATCGCAACGGGTTGTTTTTTCTCTTCGATGACATCGAATAAACGACCGTTGTAAGTCGAGCCAATCACGACTTCTTTATCTGCTAAACGTTGTGGAGTTTCTGCACCCGCTGACCACCAAATAACGTCTTTCTTGATCGTGTCTAATTTAGCTAGCGCTTTATCCACGCCTTCTGGAGTCGATAACACTTCATACAGTTTGGCTTTTTCGACGCCATCACACAGCAAGGCCCATTCCAGATTTTTCTTTGGACGCTTTTCTAAGCTGCGCTTGCCAGGGAAGGTTGTGGTGTCGAATACAGCACATAAATCTTCAGGCTTTTTGCCATTCCATTCAGGTACATCAGTCCGATAACCAAAAGTAGTCGAGAAGACGATTTGTGGAATGAAGCATTTATTGATCAGGCTATCACCAAAGTCTTTAGTCGGAGTAGAGCCATCTTTACCCGCTGCTAAGTCTTTATCGAAATCGATTTCCATCGCCAAACCTTCGTCACACAAGCGCTGTGAGTCAGGGCCTTCAACGTCCACTAAGTCCCAAGTGATATTTTTGGCTTCAGCCATTGCACGCAACTTAGCAACGGCTTCGTTCGAGCTTTCGTCATTGATGATTTTGAAACCGGCATTCGCTGCCATATAAGGCTCGTGATAAGCCTTGAGTTGAGAGTTTGAATACGCACCGCCCCAAGAAACGATGGTCATTTCTTTTGCCATATCGGCAGCTAGTAGCCCACTAGAAAACGTGGCAATGCTAACTGCTGCAAAAATTGGTTTCAACTTCATACTACTCTCCGTAAATGGAATGCCCATGTAATAAAACATTTAAAACTATCACGCATCTAAGGCGCGACAATCATCTTTATCCCAGCCCACTTTAATGGTTTGGCCGACTGATAGCATGGTGCCATCGCCCGCGTTGGGGATCTTTACAATAAAGGAATCATCACCATACACCGACATTCGGCAGCGAATATGATCCCCTAAATAAATTAGCTCGATAACTTTGCCTTCGACCGCATACATACCTGCTTGGCTGCCAATCCGTACCCGCTCTGGGCGAATCGAACACAAAGTCGGCTTACCCACACCTTCACAATTCACTGCTAACGCTTCAGCTTGTTGGCCATTAGCAAATTCAACTAAGGCTGTATCGCCATTCAAAGCTTTGACAACACCCTGCAGTTTATTGTTTTCCCCAATGAACTGAGCCACAAACGAATTAGTGGGGCGTTCATACAGATCAGCGGGTCTAGCCAGTTGTTGGACGATGCCATCATTAAATACTGCAATCCGATCTGACATAGTGAGTGCTTCAGACTGATCATGTGTCACATAAACGACAGTAATGCCTAAATGTTCATGTAAGTGTTTAATTTCAAACTGCATGTGCTCACGCAGCTGCTTATCTAAAGCGCCTAAAGGTTCATCCATTAAGACCAGTGAAGGCTCGAAAACTAAGGCACGGGCTAAGGCAATCCGTTGTTGTTGGCCGCCAGAAAGTTGAGCAGGACGACGACCGCCAAATTTGCCCATTTGCACCATATCGAGTGCTTTCATGACTCTGGTTTCGCGTTCCGGCTTGCTGATACCGCGTACTTCTAAAGGGAAGGCTAGATTTTCAGCGACCGTCATATGCGGGAAGAGTGCATAGTTTTGGAAAACCATGCCAATGCCGCGCTTGTGAGGAGGAATATTGTTGATGGAGCGTCCATCAAGAAAGATATCACCGTGGGTTGCTGTCTCAAAGCCAGCTAACATCATCAAGCAAGTCGTCTTACCAGAACCGGATGGTCCTAGTAAAGTAATGAACTCCCCCTTGTCGATCCCTAGATTAAAACTCTTTACAACTAATGTGATGCCGTCATAGCTCTTTTGTACATTGTCGAACAATACAAAAGGTTGTGTGCCTTGTGGTTGAGACATGCTTCTCCTTTTAGGTGTGCGGTTGAAGCTGCCTTGTTTATAACAGAATTATTTCACTAATAGCAAGATTGGGAATAAGAATTCCTAGCATAGTGCATAAGCTTGGTTTGCAAGAGGATTTTTCGGAAAAAGTCCACCTCACTGATTTAGTGAAGTGGATAGCATAATGACAATTTTAGGTACTAAGTTGCTATTTTTAAGTGCACTCAGCCTGCTGGCGAACTTGCTCAAAGCTGACTTCTTGCAGCAAAACACCATTGCGGAAAATAGGCTGAAGTTGATTGGTCTGATTGCCTAACTGATCTTCACGAATCGTTTGCCAGCCTTGCGCATTTTTAACCACTGCTAAGCGGCCACGTTTAGAGGTTTTACCTAAATCAGTGATCGGTTGTTTATACACATCTGACCATTCACCTGCGATACGAATAGCTGAGGCTTTCATCGCAAAGTTTAAAGTATCGCGATTCACTTTTTGTAAAAGGCCAGCTCCCATCCCGAAGGCGATATTTTCAGTCGAGAAGCCATGCGCTTTGACGCGCTCTAAAATTATGCCGATGGAATCTAAATTGACTCCATCGCCTTGAATCACGCGCACGCAATTATTGAGCACACGATAACCTTTTTGATTGGTATGGCTACCGAAGGCTTGTTCCAATCGTTCGAGCACTTCAACGACGACAATTTCGGGCTGACCAGAGTCCGGGCGAACCACTAGGGTTGCACCGCTTTGCTCAACTTGCTCCTTAAGCTGCTTGCCCCAAATTTCGGAAACCGCGTTATAGATGTCATACGAGTCAGATACCACCGCAAAAATTTTTCCGGGTTGGGCAAATTGTTTGACCATGTTGGCATAAGCATTCACTTCATGCTCACGTCCCCATGAAGTAATTGTGGAGTGCTCTGCTGCCGGAATCGAATAAGCGGGCATTTCCGCTTGGTAATAGCGGCGTGCTGCTAATAAAGCGGCTACCGTATCTGTACCCATGAAATTAACTAAATGTGCCATCCCACCTAAAGCCGAAGTTTCTTGTGACGAAGTACCCCGCGCTCCAAAGTCATGCAATTTAAAAGGCAACTGCTCAACAGGCTGCTCACAAGTTTCTTCTAAATATTGGCGAATGATCTGCTTAGCATGCCAAGACAAAGTCGCCACCGTGGTTGGATACCAAATTGCGCGCAACAACATGGTTTCTAAATAAGACGGTAACCAAAATAAGCGTGGATCGGTATTTTGAATTTGGACTAAGGCCGTGCCAATTGGAACAATGCTGCCTTCAGGTAAAGCACAGATATCAACCGGCATTAAACCTTGGTATTGATTGACAATAATCTCCCAGCCTGCGCGATTGAAGGGCAGGCCATGAGCGGTAAAGATGGCTGCCGCTTCTTCAATATGTCCTTGGGTAACAGGCTGCAATAAGTAGCTTTTGATGAAAGCCTGCAAGCCAAAGTACAATGCTTGCTTAAATTGCCCACCACGCGCTTCCACATAAGAGGAAACAATTTCGCTGTTGGGTGGGTATTGTACAAAGTGACTGGCTTTGTAGCTGTCGGTATTAAGAATTAAATTGTCGAAAATCGGATTAGAGTTGAACATGGAAATCCTCCGGTGTTCGGGTGAAAAGAGCAACGGTCTATCCGCTGCATAACAGTAGGTTTCAAACTAACCTACTAAAGTTTTAATAATATGAAAGTGATCTTCAAACATCTGCTCAGGATTCAATTCGGCCAGCGGTAACCAAAATGCCTGTTTAGCATCATCACTGCCTTTTACTTTAGGCAATCCGTGCGCATCGGGTTTCAATTCAATCAGATAAGCATGCGTCAAGGTACGGCCTCGCGATGACCGATGTGGGTCATCAAACACCTGTGCTTTACTCACCGAGCCTGCTAATACGGGGGTAGGAATTTTCAAGCGGGTTTCTTCACGCAGTTCCCGTAATACCGCATCGCGAATTTTTTCTTCAGCATTCAGGAAGCCACCAGGTAAGGCAAATTGGCCTTTGCCGGGGCGTGCTTTACGCTCGACCAGCAAAATATGCCCAGCTTGAATCACCACTGCATCGACAGTAACAAAAATAGGTGCGTAGGGAGCATTAGCCCAACCACTTTGATAATCGCGAATAAACTGCCATTCACTGACAATGTATTGATAAGCATCAGTTTGCTGAAATTCGGCGAGTACTTGCTTCACACCCTCAGGAAAATCGTCGGTGATAACACCTGTTAAAAAGTATTTTTCACGTAAAGGCGTAGATGACAAATTGCCCCAAGCAGGTACATTCAAAGCCTTCCATTGCGGGAAGAGCGCTAGGTAATAAGAGCTTTGATCTTTGGAGTGCCCAATCAAGCCAATTTCTGGCATATCGCTGCCCACTTTTGGTGGATAGCGGCAGACGACTCCATTCACACTTTGTTGGACACGCGCCACCCAGTTTTGATCGTTATATAAGTCATCCATGAGAGGCAAGATGATTAAACGGCCTTGCGTGGCTTGATCAAAGGAAGCTCGAATATGCTGTTCGCGCTCAGCAAACGTCCAAGGATTACGAATGCTACGCGGTTGATGACTAGATCCGACCAGAATGATCACCCGCTCTGCCTGTTCAAGAGCAGTGCACAGCACATGATGATGGCCTTTATGCAGTGGCTGGAAGCGCCCGATAAAAACAAGAAAATCAAAAGCTTTAGCAGCTGTGGCTAGCATGATCAGTAAACTCCTTACTGAAAAATAAGTGCTTAGTCTATCCAAGCATCTGAGCAGTTAAGCACTCAGTAGGCAAGTGGTCAAGTCGACAATTACCACTACTCAGTTTCCATAGATAAATGGTCAGTATTTTATTGTCAGTTTAGTGACAAGTGACATTTAAGTGTCAGTCAAGCGTGAGGAATCTCGTCAATTTATGACAGCTGCTATGAACAACTAAGCGGTGAAATATTCGTCATATCATTAAAAATCAAATACTTAATTAAAATATTTTTAGTTGGCACAGGCGTTGCAATATAACTAACAAGAAGAAAAAGAAGAACGACGGAAGCTGAAAGTAAATAACAATAATAATTAAATAATAATAACAAGTTTCAAGCCCGACTGGTGATGCAGCCAAACATAATAATAACACTAAATAGCTGCAACCAGAGTGTCACCCCCCCTACTAGCCCTTAGGGGGGAACACAACCAAAGATATGAGAACGAATAATAAGAACAAACCCCTTTGGTCAGTGCTTCGGTGCTGACCTTTTTCATTTCTAGCCCACTAACCAAGCAAGCGCGAGATAACGCCCACCTTTTGCCAAAATAACCAAAGCTAGGAACGGCCAGAAAGGCATGCGCATGAAGCCAGCTATCACCGTTAAGGGGTCGCCAATAATCGGCACCCAACTTAATAGTACAGACCACCAGCCATATTGTTGATAAAAATCCTGAGCACGCTTTAAGCCTTGATCCTTGACTGGAAACCAAGGTTTTTCACGGAAATGCTCCAGATAGCGCCCCAGCCACCAATTCACCACTGAGCCTAAGCAATTGCCCAGCGTTGCTATCAACACGAGCAAGTAGATAGAGTATGTTTCGCTTAAAATTAAACTAACTAATAAAGCTTCTGATTGTGCAGGTAGGATAGTTGCTGCTAAAAAGGCGGCTAGAAATAAACCCGCATATGCCATTGTATAAAATTTTCCTTAGTTTATTAGTCAGATCCATGATTTGGATTGAAGTATTTAAAGCTTTGTGCAAAAAAATTTGCAAAATCTTTGAACCTGTCAAAAACTGGTTGCGACTAGCAAGTACACATTACCTACCTCGCAAGTAAAGTGTGGCTGCAACTTCAACCCTCGAAGATGCAGTATTTTGAAAGGCAGTCTACAAATTCCCTCGCGGGCTGCCTTTTTTCTTAAAGCTTAGCTTTTGGCGTCGCATCCTCGAATTTATTCACTTGCCTTAAAGCCGGAAATGCCCAGATCCACGCTCCAGTAATCCCTAAAGTAAACAAACTGCCAATGACTGCGGCAGGCACCACGCCAAACCAAGCAGCGCTGCTACCTGCACGAAATTCGCCTAATTCATTGGAAGAACCGATAAAAAGCATATTCACCGCATTCACCCGCCCCCGCATGGCATCAGGTGTAGAAAATTGCACTAAGGACGAGCGAATATACATGCTCACCATATCGGCCGCACCTGCAATCATCAATGCAATAAACGATAAGGCGAATACGGTCGAGAGGGCGAAAACCAAATTTGCTAAGCCGAAAATCAGCACAGCAATAAACATGGTCATGCCTACCTGCCGATTGAACGGATATAAGCTGAGGTAAAGACCAACTGCGACCTCGCCGACGGCCATTGCGCTACGCAATAGACCTAAGCCTGTGGAGTCGGTATGCAAAACTTCTTGAGCATAAATCGGTAAGAGTGCAACTACCCCGCCCAAGAGCACAGCGAATAAATCTAAAGAAATCGTACCTAAAATAATCGGGCGCGAGCGAATAAAATGAATACCTGCGGTAAAGCGCTGCCAAGCACCTATTTCCAAGCTTTTCGGCTCAGTTTTTTCTGCGTAGAGCACGGGTACTGACCAGATCATCAGTACGGCTAGTGCAAAACTGAGAAGACAGACCGCATAGGTCACAACACCACCCCCTAAAGCATATAAACCGCCACCAAGTATCGGGCCTGAAATAGCTGCGACGCGCATCAACATACTATTCGCCGCAATCGCCGCCGCTAAGTGTTCACGCGTGACCACTTGTGGCAACAAGCTTTGTAAGGCTGGGCTAGTAAAAGCGCGTGCACTGCCATACAACAACAGCACAGCATAAAAGAAATTTGGATTATTGATCTGCCACCACGATAGCAGCAAAAAAAGCGCGCTACAGCTGCCTTGCAAAGTCCAACTGGCCATCACGATTTTCTTGCGATCAAAGCGGTCAATTAAATCGCCAGCTGGAATCAGCAAAAACAGCATCGGAATAAATTGTGCCAAACCCACATAGGCCAAAGTCATCGGGTCGCGAGTCATATCATAAACTTGCCAAGCCACCACAATCGCTTGAATTTGCGAGGCAAAGAACGAGAATGAGCGGCTAGCAACAAAAGGCAGAAAGCCGGGTTGGCGATAAACGCTAGATTTTGAGCTGGAAGGCATGGAACTAGTGCCAAGTTATTAAATAAGGCGCAAGATTATTCGCCTGAATATTGCCTTGCGCAAGAGAATGACAAATTAGTAGGCGTTTATGATACATAAGTATACCTTACCTAAATTTAAGTAAGGCGCGAAATAATTAAACCCCCAAATACCCCGCCAATTCAGCCGACTGCTCAATCGCTTTCGCCTCACCGTACATAACCGCTTGGCCTTTTTGCAGCACCAGCGCACGGTCACTATTAGCCAAGACTTTGTGATAATTACGGTCGACGATCAGGGTTGCAATCCCACTGGCACGAATTGTGTCAATCACTTTCCAGATTTCTTCCACGATCAAAGGCGCTAAACCTTCGGTGGCTTCATCAAGAATAATTAAATCAGGATGCGTCATTAGGGCACGGCCAATCGAGAGCATTTGCTGCTCACCACCGGAGAGTTGATTGCCCAGATTGCCAATCCGCTCTTGCAAGCGGGGGAAGGTTTCAAGGATGCGTTCGTAGGGCCAGTCATTGCGCCCATCTAAACCACGACGAGCTGCCATAATTAGATTTTCACGTACTGACAGATTCGGGAATACGCCCCGACCTTCCGGTACATAAGCAATCCCCATGCGCGCGACTTCATGCGGTTTGGCTTTGGACATATCTTTGCCGCGTACACTGATATGACCGTCGCGCTGCTTGATATGCCCCAGTAAAGTACGAATTAGAGTGCTTTTGCCCATGCCATTCCGTCCGAGTAAGCCGACGGTTTCGCCGCGTCCAATCTGGAAGTCAATGCCTTGCAGTACATGGCTCGAGCCATACCAAGCATGGATAGACTTCGCTTCAATCAGGAGTTCAGACATATTAGTGGCCTCCTAAATACGCGGTCTGCACATCGGCATTCACGCGAATCTGATCCGGTGTATCCGAAGCAATCACACTACCATTCACCATCACGGTAATTCGATCCGCGATTTTAAAGACTGCATCCATATCATGCTCAACCAGCAGAATGGCGTGTTCTGCTTTTAGGTTAGCCAAGAGTTTGAGCATCCGATCGGTTTCTTCCGCGCCCATGCCAGCTAAGGGCTCATCTAACAGGAGCACTTCAGGTTGAATCGCTAAACACATGGCAATTTCCAATTGGCGTTTCTGTCCATGTGATAGCAGGCCAGCAAAACGCTCTCTGACTTCATTCAGGCCAGCTAGCTCTAAAGCCCGATCAGCCGCTTCGACGCTCTGTTTGCATTTCTGCGCATCATTCCACCATACCCACGGACGTTGGACTTGGGCTTGCGCGGCCAAACGGCAATTCTCGAACACCGTAAAGTCCGGGAAAATCGTATTGCGCTGATAGCTGCGCCCTAAACCACTGCGAGCGCGTTTGGCTTGGGACCATTGGGTGGCGTCCTTGCCGAGCAATTCAACCTTACCCTCGGTCGGTGGAAATTCGCCGGAAAGGATATTAATCAGCGTCGATTTACCTGCGCCATTCGTGCCAATCACTGCGTGCACGCTGCCACGTTCAATCTCAATTGAGACCTGATTCACTGCAACTAAACCGCCCCAACGTTGGGTGATGCCGCTGCCTTTTAATAAAGTTTCTGCCATGTTTGCATCTCCTTATTTCAGCACAACTTGTGCATCACGAGGGCGGCTGCCATCTAAACGCTTGCGTAAAACTTCGGGTAAGCCTACCAAGCCTTTCGGTAGCAGTGCTACACAAGCAATAATGGTGAAGCCTAAACCGAGTTGCCAATGCTTAGCGAATTCGCCAAAAATCGCTGATGATTTGAAAAACTCTTGCAAGAACACAAAAGCAAAAGCGCCAATAATCGCACCGCGCAAATGCCCCAAGCCACCGAGAATAATCATAATCAGCAGTGCACCGGATAAATGCCAGCTCATCATTTCTGGGTTAACGAAACCATCTTTGACCGCAAATAAGAAACCGGCTAAACCCGCAATCCCACCTGAAGTCGTGAAGGCTGCGAGCTTATAAGGATAAGTGGAGAAACCCGAAGCGCGCATGCGCTGCTCATTGATCCGAATCCCTGCCAGTACCCGTCCGAAATGGGAGCGCAGCAGCATAGCCAAAAACACAAAAGTCCAGACCAAAAATACCCAAGTGAAAAAGTAGAGTGTTTTGGGATTATTCAGATCAAGCACTGAGCCGAGTATGGGTTTGAAATACAGATAAATGCCATCCGTACCGCCCCCTAGCTTCGTATCATGCACCACGTAATAAGCCATTTGTGCAAAGGCTAAAGTCACCATGATGAAGTAGACACCTTTGGTGCGTAGCGATAAAGCACCGACGAAGAGTGCATATACCGCAGCAGCAAGAATCGAGGCTGGCAGCAGCCATAAGAGATTGGCAGATTCACTTTCGGGTGAAAACAGCACTGCAATATAAGCGCCAATCCCAAAGAAAGCCGCCTGACCAAAGCAGACTAACCCCGTACTACCCACTAGCAATTCTAAGCTCATCGCTAAAATCGCATAAATCATGATCTTCGAGACCAGATCAAGGCCGTAGCTGCTGCCAATAAAGGGATAGAGCGCTAAGCCTGCAAACACCAGGCCGGTAAACAGAAATTTTCCAGTGAAAAGTTTATCCATGATGGTTGGCCTCAGCTCGTTTTGAATAGGCCATCCGGCTTCCACAGCAGGATGAGGGCCATTAACACATAAACCAAGACACCGGCTGCTTCTGGCAATAATACCTTACCGAAGGTATCCACAAAGCCAATCAGCATCGCTGCTAGGAAAGCACCGCGAATCGAACCAATGCCACCAATGACCACTACCACAAAGCAGATAATCAGCACTTGGTTACCCATGCCCGGATAAACCGTAGAAACTGGGGCAGAAATCATCCCGGCAAATGCCGCCAAAGCCACACCGGCTGCGAAGACAATCCGGTACAGCAATTTAATGTCGATGCCTAAGGATTGCACCATTTCGCGGTTGGTGCTACCGGCACGAATCATCATGCCTAAGCGAGTACGGGTGAAGATGTAGTACATGCCCAAAGCTAAGAGCAAGCAGATGGCTGAGATAAATAAACGATAGACGGGATAAGTCATCAGATCACCCAGAGGAATCACACCCGCTAGAAAATCAGGGGCTTGCACGCCATGCACATCATCGCCGACCAACAAACTGCGTAATTCTTCAAAGACTAGAATCAGCCCATAAGTCATCAGCACTTGTTGCAAGTGATCGCGCTCATAGAGAAAGCTAAAGAAGGCCCACTCGAGGAAATAGCCTAAGATCACCGCTAACACGAGGCCAATGACTAATACCGAGAAAAACCCACCGCCAAAAGTGCTAGCAACAATCGGGCTAAGCGCATAGGCCATATAAGCGCCTATCATGTAGAAGCTGCCGTGCGCGAGATTAATCACGCCCATAATGCCAAAAATCAAAGTCAGCCCCATCGCTACTAAAAATAGCAGCAAGCCATACTGTAAAGAGTTCAGGCATTGAATTAAGAAGATGGAAAAGTCCATAGAATGCTCCGCTTTAAACTTCTCATAATCCCTCCCTGTGGTCAGAGAGACAGGCAAGTAAAAGCGGCTTCATTCACTAAGCTGCTTTAATTACCTTAACAGCCCCTCCCGTGTTCAAGAGGGGCTAAAGAGCATAATTATTTGACCGCACAACCTTTGGCAGGATCGGCTAAGGCTTTAGTCGCAACGCTCACGACAGGGTTTTCTTTACCCTTCGCTTCGCGTAAATAGATGTCTTGCACAGGATTGTGCGCTTTCGATAAAGTAAATTCGCCACGTGGGCTGTCAAATTTAGCGGCTTCAACAGCTGCAGCAAATTCAGCTTTCTTGCTCACATCACCTTGCACAGCATCTAAACCGACTTTCAGGATTTGGGCTGCGTCATAGCCTTGTACCGCATACACGTCTGGTTGCATTTTGTAGGCATCGTTATAAGCGGTGCGGAAAGCTTTATCCTTAGCATTATCTAAGTTTTCAGCATAGTGCAGGGTAGTGAGTAAGCCTTCGCCATCGCCGCCTTGTGCTTCTAAAGTACCATCAGTTAAGAAGCCAGCGCCGTATAAAGGAATGCTATCTTTCAAGCCAGCCGCTTTGTAATCTTTCACGAACTTCACTGCGCCACCGCCCGCAAAGAAGGTGTAAACCGCATCCGGTTTCAGTGAAGCAATTTCAGTGAGCAGTGCTTGGAATTCAACATTCGGGAAGGGTAGATTCAGTTCTTTAATCACTTCGCCGCCTGACTTGGTGAAGCCGTCTTTAAAACCTTGTACCGACTCATCACCGGCTGCGTATTTCCAAGTAATCGTGACGACTTTCTTATGGCCTTTTTGCGCAACGACTTCGCCCATCGCATATCCAGGCTGCCAGTTGGAGAAGGAACTACGGAAAATATTCGGTGCACACATCGGGCCAGTGACAGCCTGAGCACCTGCATTCGGCACAATCAGAATCGTGCCGCTTTCTTTAGCCGCTTTAGCCATCGCCATTGCCACACCGGAATGCACGGTACCGATTAAGACATCAACATTATCGCCTTTAATCAGCTTGTTAACATTGTCAGTGGCTTTAGCAGGATCTGATTCATCATCCACTTTTACGAATTCAATCGCCCGACCACCTAATTTATCGCCTTGCTCTTTGGTATACAGTTTAAAGCCGTTTTCAATCGCAGTCCCCAAAGCGGCAAAGGTACCTGTTGCAGGTAGCATCAGGCCTACTTTTAAAGGTTTGGCATCTTCAGCGTAACTAGCCGTTGAAAAGCCTAAAATAGCCGCAGCAATTAATGTGGTTTTGAATAATTTCATACAGGTTCTCCTCCTAAGTATGACGACCCATAAAGTCGGTTGCTTTTTTAATCAATAAACTTGGCTGGTCTCGATGCGGGGAATGCCCACAAGCGGGTATCTCCAAAAGTTCAGCCGTGGTGACTCGCCGAGCAATTCCTCTAATTTGCTCCAACGAGCCATACTCGTCATCTAATCCTTGAACCGCGAGTAGCGGACAGCTAATCGTAGCTAATTCATCTTCAATCGACCACGCCCGAAACGGTGGGTGCAGCCAGATAGTATTCCATCCCCAAAATGCGGAATCGACATCTTGGTGGTAACGCGCCAACTTGTGTGGTAAATCAGTCGTTTGATAAGTGTCACGCGCTTGTTCAATGCTGGTGATCGTCAAATCTTCTACCATGATATGCGGCGCAAGCACAATAGCGCCAACCAGTGCTTGTGGATAGCGTGCCGCATACAACAGACTAATTGAAGCACCATCACTATGACCGAACAACCACAACTTTTGTTGCAGCGGATCAATCTTTAAAGCTGCCAAAAAAGCCGGTAAAACTTCAAAAGCTTGGCGATGCATAAAATCGACATCCCAAGTTTCATCTTTAGGGCGCGGCGTAGACTGACCATAGCCCGGGCGTGAATAGACTAAGCCACGGCAGTTAGCAGCTTGGCAGAAGGTATCTGGAAAATCTTTCCACATACTCACTGAGCCTAAGCCTTCATGCAGAAAGAGCACTAAGGGCGCTTGTGAATCATTAATACCTACGTACTGGTACTCAATCTCTACTGCGCGCCCGCACCAATCGAGCTGGACAAATTCAAGCGGCTTTGCCATCAGCTCGCATCCGTTTCTTGCTGGCGTAATTTAAAACGCTGAATTTTCCCAGTCGCTGTTTTGGGCAGCTCTTTTACAAATTCAATAAAGCGAGGGTATTTGTAGGGCGCAAGCTTATCTTTCACAAAAGCTTTGAGCTCGTCTGCGCTGACTTCAACGCCTTCTTTCAAGATCACAAACGCTTTAGTTTTAGTTAAGCCATCAGCATCTTGTTTACCAATCACAGCAGCCTCTAACACGGCGGGATGTTGGACTAAGGTTGCTTCAACTTCAAACGGCGAAACATAAATCCCGCTGACTTTGAGCATGTCATCGCTGCGCCCAGAGTAGGTGTAGGTTCCATCCGCATTGCGCACGTATTTATCGCCACTTTTTGTCCAAGCACCTTGGAAAGTTTCGCGGGTTTTTGGGCGATTATTCCAATACATTAAAGCAGCGCTCGGGCCTTGAATATATAAATCACCCGTTTCACCATCGGGTACAGGCAAACCATCTTCGCCACGCAATTCAATTTCATAACCGGGTACTGGCCAGCCAGTTGTGCCATAGCGCACTTTGCCAGGTTGATTGGATAGGAAAATATGCAGCATTTCAGTCGAACCAATGCCATCAATAATTTCCACGCCAAAATGCTGAGTAAAGCGTTCGCCAATATCAGCCGGTAAAGCCTCGCCTGCTGAAGAAGCTAAGCGCAAAGCGACTTGATCTTTGCTCGGTAAATTTGGGGCGGCTAACATGCCTGCAAAGCCTGTCGGTGCACCAAAGAAAATCGTCGGTTTGTGATCCACCCAGCGCTTAAACACTGCATCGGGGGTGGGGCGATCAGGCATCAATACCACCGTTGCACCTACACTCAGTGGAAAGCTCAAGCCATTACCTAAACCATAAGCGAAGAACAGTTTGGCGGCTGAGAAGCAAATATCATCCTCAGTGATGCCCAAAATACGCTTGCCATAGAGTTCAGCTGTCCAATACGGATTAGCTTGAGTATGTACTGTGCCTTTCGGATTGCCAGTTGAGCCAGAGGAATAGAGCCAAAAACCTGGATCGTCTGCGCTCGTAGTCGCAGGCTTAGCTAAGGGTTCATCGGCCTGAATGGCTTGTTCTAAATGCAGCATTCCGGCTGGTAAGTCACCTTTAGCGCGTGAGACGAAGACCGTTTTAATATCGTGATCGCCTTTGGCTAAAGCGGCTTCCAAAGTCGGACGCAAAGCTTCAGAGACAATGGCTGCTGTAGCACGACTATTGCTAAGCATATAGTGGTAGTCGTTAGCCGTGAGCAGCGTATTCACTGCCACTGGCACAATCCCTGCGTACATAGCGCCTAAAAAGCCTACCGGCCAGTCATTGCAATCATGTACTAATAGCAGTACCCGCTCTTCGCGCCGTATACCCGCATTCAGCAGCGCACTGGCCATGCGTTGGATGTGATCCGCCAGTTCGCCGTAAGTGAGCGAGCCTTGATCGTCGATATAGGCTGTTTTCGCCGCACGCTGCTGGTTGCATTCCAGCAAGTGCTGGGCAAAGTTAAAGCGTCCTTTCGGTGCTGCCACATTCTCTATGGACATGACTCTCCTCCTCCATAGCCAAATTAATTAGCGCTCGCTCAAGGCGGGCAGGCTTATAAATGTTTTAAAACTTCAGTGCTGGCTTGCACAGCGCTACGGCGATGATAGAAATTCAAAGCGCGTGCTCCACCCAATTCTTCACCGCCACCGGCACGCCCAGGGCCGCCATGTAACGATTGCGGCATCACATTGCCGTGTCCAGTTTGTAAGCTGGCAACATCGGGGGAAATGGTATGTACTCGCCCGTGGCTATCGGCTAATTCAGCCGCCATCGCCGCTAAAGCGATTGGGTCAGTGCCATATAGGGAAGTGACTAAAGAACCTTGGCCACGCCGTACCAAAGTTTTGGCATGCTCAATATCGCGATAGGCTAATAAGGTAGCCACTGGGCCAAACACTTCAGTGTCATGAATGATTTGGGCTGCGTCCGCATCACGTGCACCTAATAAAGTCGGCGCGATACAGCAGGAGTTGGCATCTGCATCAATTAGCGCTTGTGTCGAACCGTCAAATAATACTTCAGCTTGAGTTTTGAGTTTAGCTAAGCCGTCTTTTACCGACTGCAATTGATCTTGGCTCACCACAGCGCCCATACGCACACTTTCATTGCGCGGATTGCCTACCGTCGTTTTGGCTAAACGAGCACTAATTGCCGCTGCTGCGTTGTCATACAAAGCTTCAGGTACGAAAATCCGCCGAATCGCGGTACATTTTTGTCCTGATTTCACGGTCATTTCGCGGCTGACTTCTTTAGCAATTAAATCTAAAGCAGCATTATCACCTGTGTTATCAGGGAGTAGCAGCGCAGAGTTAATGCTGTCTGCTTCAATATTCACTCGCACTGAATGCTGAGTGACGGCGGGGTGGGAGCGAATCACGGCTGCGGTATCGGCCGAGCCAGTGAAGGAAACCACATCAAAAGCCTGGAGCTGATCCATTAAACCTTTGGAGCTGCCGCAGATAATCGACAAAGCACCAGCAGGTAAAATGCCTGCATCAATCACATCTTTCACCATGCGTTGCGTCAGCCAAGCCGTTGCGGAAGCAGGCTTGATAATCACAGGTACGCCAGAAAGTAATGCGGGGCCAGCCTTCTCCCACAAGCCCCAACTCGGGAAGTTGAAAGCATTAATGAAAAGTGCGAGGCCGCGAGTGGGTACTAACACATGCTGAGATTGGAAGAGGGGATCTTTGCCTAAGCGCGCTAATTCGCCATCCAACAAATAACGACGATCTCCTAAGGTTTCGCCGAGTTTGGCATAAGTACCTAAGGTGAAAATGCCACCATCCACATCGACTGCGGTGTCGTTCTTCACCGTGCCGCTATTTGCGGTAGAGATTTCATAATAGGCATCACGATTGGCTTGCAGGACTTTTACCACTGCAGTCAAGAGCGCGCCCCGCTCACGATAAGTCAGCGCGCGTAAAGCAGCGCCACCTTGTTCGCGGGCAAATTGAAAACCTTCTGCTAAATCCAAGCCCGTGGAATCAATTCGGACTAATTCTGTACCAAGCACTGGATCGAACAGGGCCGTACCAGCGCCGCTACCGGTTTGCCACCGTCCGCCAAAGTAATTCGCAAGCAATTCAGTCATAATTAGTTTCCGGTTGAGTTAACGGGTGAATTCAATGCTGCCTTGCGGGAGCAGATACAGAACTAAGGCGCGGCCTTGGGTCACAGTGGGATGATGTGCACTCCCCGCCGGATAAACCAACCAGCCTGCTGCATGGCCATCAAATAAGGCATCCTCTTCTAGCGGCATGATTAAGTCGATTTCGCCATTCGGATGAGCATGATGTGGGCCTTGAATGTCTTGCATATCGACCACATCGACTGAGAAGCCTGCTAAATCGTCAGCGGGTTTAAAGATACGTCCGTAGCGAATGCCGCCGCCTTCACGATTACACAGCCAGCCTTCAGCGACACCTTGTTGGCAGCTTTGCTTGAGCTGTTGATAAGTTGGGCTATCCACACCATGTTCTTGGTTGAGCCAAGTTTGTAAGTCGGCATTTAAGTCACGACCGGCTAATTGCGTCGTTAACTCAGCAATCTGTTGGCGGAATGGGCTGCTAGGCATCGTCCTGTCTCCTCAGCTTGAACGAACAGTGTTGAACTTGCTAATTCACCTAATATGAATTATTGTGCATGTTAGAACAATAAAGGTAGTTATCTACTGTGTCAAGCAATATATTGCATATACGATTTCATTAGGAGCGCCACTATGGCGAAGGCTGAGAAGCATCACAACCTACAACCTACTCAACTAGCCGAAGCTGAAGGCAAGAACCCCTTTCTGGTCGCTTTAGGTGAGCGAGTGCGTGCTTTAAGAGCGCGCCAAGGCACGACCCGTAAGGCTTTGTCGATTATGACGGGTGTCTCAGAACGGCATTTAGCCAATCTTGAATATGGCGAGGGCAATGCTTCCATTTTAGTGTTGCAGCAAGTTGCCACAGCCTTGGAGTGCTCCTTAGCTGAGTTGATTGGTGATGTCACTACATCGAGTGCTGAATGGCTAATGATTCGTTCCTTATTAGAGAATAAAGACGAAAATACGTTGCGCCGTGCTCGTGTCGCCATTGGCGAAGCTTTAGGAACAATAGGCGAGCAAGCTGCTGTTAGTTCGCGTATTGCACTGATCGGTTTGCGCGGTGCTGGCAAGTCGACTCTGGGGCAGATGCTGGCGGATGATTTAGATTTTCAATTCGTAGAATTGAGCCGCGAAATTGAAAAGTTTGCCGGTTGCAGTATCTCTGAAATCCAAGCGCTGTATGGGGCGAATGCTTATCGGCGTTACGAGCGCCGCGCTTTAGAAGAGGCGATTCAGATTTATCCAGAAGCCGTCATTTGTACCCCCGGCGGCTTAGTGTCGGATACTTCAACCTTTAATCTTTTACTTTCACATTGCACCACGATTTGGTTGCAGGCTGACCCAGAAGATCATATGCAGCGTGTTACCAAACAGGGTGATTTGCGCCCGATGGCGGCTAGCAAAGAAGCGATGGAAGACCTGAAGCATATCCTCGCAGCGCGAGCTGGCTTTTATTCCAAAGCACAATACAAGCTGGATACCAGCGCTCAATCCCTCGAAAATACTTTTTTGTTATTACGCGAGTTAGCACGCAATTCATTGCATCTACCGTTATAAAGTTATTTGCATTTTAATGCATATTTATTCTTGACATTATTGGCATAAATGCAATATTATGCATGAAACGCTGTAGCGCAAGCTGCAAATAACTGCACCAAGTGAGGAGAACTCTTGTGAACGCAACCACTACGCCTGATCGTGTTGACTACCAAACCCACCCGTCCCAATACCACCATTGGAAACTGAGCTTTGACGGTTCGGTTGCTACCTTAAGCGCTGACTTTGACGAAAATGCAGGCTTACGCCCCGGCTACAAATTAAAGCTCAATAGTTATGACCTCGGCGTCGACATCGAGTTAAACGACGCCATCAACCGCATTCGTTTTGAACACCCTGAAGTTCGCACGGTCGTGGTTACTAGCCTGAAAGACAAAGTGTTTTGCTCCGGCGCGAATATCTTCATGCTCGGTGTCAGCAGTCATGCGTGGAAAGTGAATTTCTGTAAATTCACCAATGAAACCCGCAATGGCTTAGAAGACTCCTCACAATACAGCGGCTTGAAATTTTTAGCAGCGGTGAACGGGGCTTGTGCAGGTGGCGGTTATGAATTAGCACTCGCTTGCGATGAAATCCTGTTAGTCGATGACCGTTCTAGTGCAGTGAGCTTGCCGGAAGTACCTTTATTAGGCGTATTACCGGGCACTGGTGGTTTGACTCGTGTTACCGATAAGCGTCATGTGCGTCATGATTTGGCGGATATTTTCTGCACTACCACGGAGGGGATTCGTGGGCAAAAAGCTAAAGATTGGCGTTTGGTCGATGAGATTGCTAAGCCTGCGGTGTTCGCGCAAAAAGTCAAAGAACGTGCGCTGCAATTAGCCGAAAAGAGTGATCGTCCGGCGAATGGCAAAGGTGTCACTCTCTCCCCAATCACACGCACGATTGAGGCTGATGCTCTGCGCTATAAGCATGTGACGATTGAAATTAATCGTGCTTCACGCACTGCAATTTTCACCGTGAAAGCGCCCGAAGGTGTTCAACCTTCTAACATTGCTGAGATCGAAGCAGCGGGTGCGAACTGGTATCCATTGGAACTCGCGCGTGAATTAGAAGATGCGATTTTATCCATGCGCACCAATGAGTTAGATATTGGCATCTGGTTGATGAAAACATCAGGCGATGCGGCGGCAGTATTAGCCATGGATAACGTATTGCTGGCTAACAAAGAGCATTGGTTAGTGCGCGAAACGATTGGCTTATTACGCCGTACTTTCAGCCGTTTAGATGTGTCTTCACGTAGCTTGTTTGCCCTGATTGAAAAGGGTTCGTGCTTCTCTGGTAGCTTCTTAGAATTTGCCTTGGCGTGTGATCGTAGCTACCACTTAATCCTGCCGGACGATGCGGATACGCCAACCATTACCGTAGCGGATGTGAATTTCGGCTTGTATCCGATGGCAACGGGCGAAAGTCGTTTAGGTCGCCGTTTCTATAATGAACAGCCTGCTCTGGATGCCGTGCGTGCCAAAGCAGGCCAAGCACTGGATGCAGATGCCGCGATTGCGATTGGTCTGGTGACTAGCAATCCTGATGATATTGATTGGGATGATGAAGTGCGAATTGCGATTGAAGAGCGTGTCGCCATGTCACCCGATGCTTTGACTGGGATGGAAGCCAACCTACGCTTCAATGGGCAAGAAAATATGTTTACCCGTATCTTTGGGCGCTTAACCGCTTGGCAAAATTGGATTTTCCAACGCCCGAACGCAGTCGGCGAAAAAGGCGCGTTAAAAGTCTATGGCAAGGGCGATAAAGCTCAATTTGATTGGAACCGTGTCTAAACCGGAATTGTAATGTATTCAGGAGGTTAGGCAGGGCTTAACTTCCTTCCAGTGGAACCAGAGGAGTGAACTATGTCCACCATCGATTACCAAGAAAAGATTCCTAATAATGTCAATCTCGGTGAAGACCGTACCTTAAAGCGTGCTTTAGAAAACTGGCAACCTAACTACCTCGACTGGTGGCAGGATATGGGACCGGATGGCTCGCATGGCTTTGATGTTTATCTGCGCACTGCTGTCAGTGTTGATCCGCAAGGTTGGGCACAATTTGGGCATGTAAAAATGCCAGATTATCGCTGGGGTATCTTCTTAAACCCAGCCGAACAAGAGCGTAAAATTCATTTCGGCGACCACAAAGGCGAAGCGGCTTGGCAAGAAATTCCGGGCGAATACCGTGCCAACTTACGTCGTATTATTGTCACTCAAGGCGATACTGAACCTGCCTCGGTGGAGCAACAGCGCCATTTAGGTTTGACCGCACCCAGCCAATACGATTTGCGTAACTTGTTCCAAGTGAATGTGGAAGAAGGCCGCCATTTATGGGCAATGGTCTATTTACTACACAAATACTTCGGGCGCGATGGACGTGAAGAAGGCGATGCATTGTTAGAGCGTCGCAGTGGTCAAGAAGACAATCCGCGTATCCTGCAAGCTTTCAATGAGCCAACACCGGATTGGTTGTCATTCTTCATGTTTACTTACTTCACCGACCGCGATGGTAAGTTCCAATTGTGCGCGTTGGCAGAATCGAGCTTTGATCCGTTAGCACGCACCACCAAATTCATGCTCACCGAAGAAGCGCATCATATGTTCGTCGGTGAATCGGGCGTGTCGCGCATTATTCAGCGCACTTGCCAGATGATGAATGAGCTGAAAACCGATGATCCCGCTAAATTACGTGCCGCCGGTGTGATTGATCTGCCGACGATTCAGCGCTATATCAACTTCCATTTCAGCGTCACCATTGACCTGTTCGGCGCGGATGAATCTTCTAATGCGGCGACTTTCTATACGACTGGCTTAAAAGGTCGCTATGAAGAAGGCAAGCGCACTGACGACCACGCACTGAAAAACGACAGCTATAAAGTGCTGGAAGTGCGCAATGGTCAGCTATTGGAAAAAGAAGTGCCGATGCTCAACGCACTAAACGAAGTGCTACGCGACGATTACATTAAAGACAGTGTGTCCGGTGTGGATCGCTGGAATAAAGTGATTGAAAAAGCAGGCATTCCGTTCCGTTTAAGCGTGCCACACAAAGCTTTCCACCGGAATATCGGTGCTTTATCAGGCGCGAAAGTGTCGCCACAAGGCCAAGTGATCAATGATAACGAGTGGAATGCGCGGGTGGATAGTTGGTTACCGAGCGTGGAAGATCGTGCTTTCGTGGGTAGCTTAATGGGACGTGTGGTGGAGCCGGGCAAATTCGCCAATTGGATTGCGCCACCTGTGATGGGGATTAATCGCCAGCCAGTGGATTTTGAGTATGTAAGATTTAATTAAGGGCTGAGATTTCTTAGACTCTTGGAAAGCCACTTGCATTTTTTGTGAGTGGCTTTTTGTTTTTAGTCCGCTGGGAGTGTAGTTAGGCTGAGTTTCTTACTGCTGCTTACTGAAACCGCCGGAAGTCAGTTAGCTTGCGGTCTTCCTTCACTTCATCGTGCGGAATCAGCAAATAACGCCACGGTTTCGTGCCTTGTTCCAAGGCATAATCTGAGGCATGGCTACACCAACGTCTTGCAGCATCTGCTTTGGCTTGCACGTCAGGTGCTTCCATATCGGTTTTGGCTTTGGTTTCCACCATGAAAATCACGTCATCGGTTTCAGCCACAAAATCCGGCACGTATTCCGGCTGTTCTGTCCCCAGTTTGTAATAAATCTGGAATTGCCCTTTGGCGGGTTTGAACCACTTTTGCGCGTCGCGTTCCAGTATGACTGCAAAGCGGCGCTCGGTGTCGGAATCGAACTTTTGCAAGGGATACAGGCAGCGTTCAAAACCACCGAACAACAGTTGTTTGATGCGGCTGCTATCCGTCACCGTTTCTCGGTAAGAGCACGGCGGCTGGTTGGCATTAGCGGTGAAGTTACAGGCTTTTAGTGGGGTAAAACCACGGCTGACTTGTACCTCGTAACCACTGGCTTTTTCCCAGAAATGTTTGAGCATTTGCGCATGGATTTCGCGGGCGATCAGTTTGCGGTCTTTGTTCAGCACGTTATGCGCCTCGTCTTCGGACAGGTAAGAGCGCAGATGTTGCACCATTTGCCCCGCGAGATCGTAGAGAATTTCTTTTTGGCTGAAGTAATCAATGTCGTCGTAATCCAGCAGAGCGAAGACCACGTAATCTTCCAGCCGCTCTTCCTGTTTACCAGCGGCGGCTTTGAGGTGGAATTGTTCGTGGGTGCGTAGCATCTGTCCGACCAGTTCGCGGTCGCCCGGTTGCAGGTGCAAGCCGCTCACATCCAGTTCGAATGAGTGGAAGCCGGTTTCAACTTCGCCGGTTGGGTTGACCAGTATGCGCGGGATGTCGATGGTTTGTTGCACCATGACGGTGGTGGTTTTGGCAACAATCGCGGCAAGGGCGGCGGCGTTGTCAGTGGTGAAGAGTGTGCCTTGCTGGGGTGTTAGGCGTTCGCGGACTTCGGCGGCGATGGCTTGCTGAACTTCGCTGTTCAACAATGCCTGACTGGTGGGAACGAGGTCACGTTTGGCGGCGTAGCTGGTGGCGACTTCGGCGACCATCCACATGGTTTGTCGTTCGGCAGAAGAAACCCCCTCTAACTCCCCCTTATCAGTGGGAGGACTGGAGGTGCCACCTTCTTGTTCCTCTCCTGATAAGGGGAGGTTAGGAGGGGTTTCTTCTCTTCGGCTTGCTTTCCCTAGCATCGTTTCATAATTCGGCCTGATTTCAACGCTGATTTTTTTGTCGTCTGCCGTGGGCGCATCCAGAATGATGCGCTGGAGACGGATCGGCGAGTCGCCTTTGTTGGCTTCGTCGATGATGTCCTGAAAGCGGTCGTGGGCGACGATATTGAGGCGGTCTACGGCGGCGTTGCCGGTTCGTTTGCCATAGGGTAAGCGTAAGCCGCGCCCGATGGATTGTTCGATCAGGGTGCGGGCGTTGGCAGCACGTAGCGGCACGATGGTGTAGAGGTTGGTCACGTCCCAGCCTTCTTTGAGCATATTGACGTGAATGACAATCTCGGTGGGTTCGTTGATGCTTTCCACTGCCAGCAGGCGGGTGATCATTTCCTCTTCTTCCGCGCCGGATTTGCTGCTGTCCACCTGAATTGCTTTGCCTTGGTAACGCCCTTCAAACAGGGTTTGTACCGTGGTAAGCAATTGCGCGGCGTGGGTGGTGTCGCGGGCAATGACCAGCATGAAAGGCTTGACGATGGCTACACCGTTTTCGCGGGCATAGGTGATCAGTTCCACCTTGGTGATTTCGTGCAGGCGGATGCCGTCTTCCAGCTTGATGCGCTCAATGTCTTCGGGGTTGTGGCCAGCGGCATTGAAACCGCGCTGGGTGACAACGGCGGGTTCTTTTACAAAGCCGTCTGCCATTGCCCGCGCTAATGGGTAATCCATCACCACGTTTTTGAACGGTACGGGGCCACGATGGGTTTCCACAAAGGGGGTGGCGGTGAGTTCCAGACCAAACAACGGTTTGAGTTCGTTGATGGAACGCACCCCGGCACTGGCACGGTAGCGGTGTGATTCATCCATCAGCAGTACGAGGTCGGGCAGCATTGCCAGATAGTTGAAATAGCTGTCGCCCAGCACTTCTTTGATGCGCTTGATGCGGGGTTCTTTGCCGCCGCGCACTTCCGAGTTGATTTTGGCAATGTTGAAAATGTTGATAGTGACGGGTGACAGCAAACTGCTTTGCACTTGGGCTGCGCGGTAGTCGTAGTTTTCGCCCGTGATGATTTCCGGTGGCTGGAACACGAAATGGTGGATGCCCTTGAACACGTATTTGGGCGTATTCGGGGTGAAATCGGCAATCAGCTTGTTGTAAATCGTCAGGTTGGGCGCAAGCACGAAGAAGTTATTGATGCCGTAAGCCTGATGCAAATAGGTGATGAACGCGCCCATCAAGCGGGTTTTACCCACACCGGTTGCCAGCGCGAAACACAGCGAGGGGAATTCGCGCTCGAAATCTGCCAGCGTGGGGAATTGCACTTGCAGGCTTGCCAGAATGCCGTTGAGGTCACGTTCGCCGGTTTGGTTCATGGAGGGGACGGTTTCCAGCGCGGTTGCCAGCTTTTGCAGCGATTCGGCTTGCGGTGGGCGCAAGGAGAGGCTGGTATTGATCTCGTGCAGGGTTTGTTGGCGTGTCATGGTGTTTCCCCTTCCCCAAACAGGCTGGCTTGTTGTGGGTTGGCTGCTTTGGTTGATGATTTTGTAGCAGATTGTTCCGGTTCGGGCTGTGCCATTGGCAGGTTGGCGACGTTGAGGCTGTAGTCGTCCTTGCCCCATTCACACAGGTTGAGGATGCTGTTGGGGATTTTTTTCAGGGTGAGGTTAGGCCAACGGCGGCTGGCATCGAAGCCGCTGATACCACGCCATGCGGCGGCGATGATTAGCAGGGAACGGTGTTCGCCGACTTCTTCCGCGAGTGCTTGCAGTTGCTCGAATGACAGGTTTTGGGTGGTGGCGTAGAGGAAGCTGCGTTCGGTGGCGTAGCCTTGTTGCCAGAATACGGTTTCGGAGGGGGCGTAGGTGTAGCCGTGCTGTTTGCACAGGGCTGCGCTCATCATGGCGGCGTTGTAGTCGGGGTTGATGGTGAAGTTGCCCCAGCGGTCGCGCTCTAGCAGGGAGGGGGCGAGTTTGTAATAGCGGAATCCGCCGCCGCCCGCCCAGTCCATTGCTTTGCTGATGCCGCCTTGGTCGCTGCCGTCGATGACTTTTTGCAGGCGGGGGATGATGTGGGTGTGGCAGTGGTCGCCCAGCTCCACCATGATCCACTTGCGCCCCATCTTGTGCGCTACCGCGCCGGTCGTGCCGCTGCCCGAGAACGAATCCAGCACCCAATCCCCCGGATTCGTCGCAATATGAATAATCCGCTCTAGTAATCCTTCAGGTTTGGGATTATCAAATACAGGAACATTAGGGAGTAGCTGAAGTAATCCTTTTTTAGCATCATCATTAGTTCCAACTTCGGATGCAGGCCAGATAGTTTCAGGGGTCAATCCTTTATCCTTATTGTTTTCAAGGAATTTTTTAACTCGTGGTGCGTTATCCCCATTAGCACCGAACCAAATATTGTTAGCCGCGATTTCCTGTTCCATTTTTTCTTTCGTGTATAGCCAACATCTTCCTTTTGGCGGTGAAATTTCCCTACCAGATGGCAGTTTTAAACTATAAAACTGACTTGGCGTTGCATGACCTGCCTGAGCATTTGCAGAAACAGATTGCCATGCTCCACGAGGATCATTATCAGGGTTTTTATAACGTGCTAAAACTTCTTGAGTTAAACCTAATGGGTTTCGGATCGTTTCAAAGCTAGACTTATTTTTTGCATAAACCAAGGCATAATCATGATTAAATGAAAATACCCTGCGATTTTCTCTTGAGGTTCTTTTTTCCCATATCATTGTAGCGACGAAGTTTTGGCGACCGAAGAGTTCGTCGCAGAGGACTTTGAGGTAGTGACATTCGTTGTCGTCGATGGTGATCCACAGTGAACCATCGTCGGACAGGAGGCGGCGGATGATTTCGAGGCGGTCACGCATTAGCCCCAGCCAGATGGAATGTTCCAGCCCGTCATCGTAATGCGTAAACGCGCTGCCCGTGTTGTACGGCGGGTCGATAAACACGCATTTGATCTTGCCGGTGAACTCGGCTTCCAAGGCGCGTAAGGCCAGCAGGTTATCCCCGAAAATCAGGCGGTTGTCGAACTGGTCGTGGTCGGTCACGCGGGCGGCAGCGTGGTAGGATTTGGCGGGGTCTTCCAGCAGGATGCGCGGTTCGAGTTTGGGGCGGTGGGATTTGCCGATCCAGGTGAGTTCGAGTTTGGGTTGGGTCATGGGGGGCTCAAGTTTTACTTACGTTGGGCACTAGTTAAAGGAAGGTGGTTTGCTTTAACTAAGCACATGTAATTGTTCCAAAGAAACCCCTCCCCAGCCCTCCCCTTATCAGGGAAGGGAGTAAGAAAGAGGCTGCACTGTCTTGTTCCTCCCCTGATAAGGGGAGGTTAGGAGGGGTTTCTTCAAGGTAGCTGACTGACCCCAAGCCAACCATTTTGCCAGCGTCGGCAAAATGGTTACTTGGTTCGTTTCCTGATTCTTTACAAGAAGTTATTGCACGCTTGATGACATCTTCAAAGCGTCGCCACTGGGTGTAACCCAACAGGTTTTGCAGGTCACGGGCACTCCAGTATTCAGCACCGTGTTCGTTGGTTTGTTTGATGTCTTCAAAAGATTGGGCAACGGCGGTAGGTAGATTTTTTGGCATGGCATTTCTCAAATGTGATAGCAAGCAATTGATAATAAATCAGAAACTCCAGCCCTGATGCTGCATAAACGTTTCCAGATTGATGCAGGGAATCTTGAAGTGTTCACAAACATTCGGGATTTTCGCCGCATTGGGTTTGAGTTGTTCTTCGGTCACAACAGTACCCCCTTGAATTTTTGCACAGGCAATCACAAACGGGTCAGCAACAGGTGTGCCCTTGAGCCGCTGCTGCTCCCCGATCAACATCTGGAAATGCTGGATTTTAAAAATTTCTGCCACGAATTGAAGCTCGGCAGCTGTGGGCATGGTGAAGATTTCTTTATGATTTTTAAACCATTCATTGGTGTACTGGTCGCTGTTGCCCCGCTCCATTTCTTTCCAGACTTCGCGGGTAGAAATCAGCTCTCCGTTCTGGATCAGGGCTTCCAGACCCTGCCAGACGGATTTGAATACACCGGGGTAGAAATGTTTGAGTTTACTGAGTGAACTGGTATCAAACACATAAATCATGCAGCCGCCCCTTTCAGGACAAGCTGTTCAAGCCCGGCAAAATTCTTGGGCTTGATACCCAAAAGGTCAGAAGCCTGTTCCATGCTGATTTGCTGGCGATAATGACGGCTGAAAACCTCTTGCATAAAGCGTTTGCTGATATAAGCCCCTTGGGTACTGAACCAATCGCCACCGCTACCTTTTTTCTGCTGGTTATTCCATTGTTTAGCCAACTGTTCATAGCGGTGTTGGCTGACACGGTTCTGATCCAGAAAACGGCGCAACACGGCTTCGCGGCTGACACCGTAGCGTTTCGCCAAGCCTGCAAAATAATGCTCCTCAACCTTATCCAGATCATGAGACCAACCTTGGATTTGTTGCTCAAAGTCAGCGGAGGGAATCAGCACTTCCGCAGCAATAGCATTACAGAACTGTTCAATGCGTTTTTCTGACGGCGGCAGTTGCTCAAGGTAAGATTTGTCGAATTTGCTGATGCCATTCTTTTTCAGCAACAAGTGGGCAAGCTCATGCAGCAGGCTGAATATTTGCCGGGTTTTGGTGGTGCTATTATTCAGGTAAATCAACGGAAACTCCCGATCCTGCAAACAAAAACCAGAGATTTCCTTCTGTTTGAAGCTGTCCTTGAACACGAAAACCCCGGCATTTTCGATAGCTTGCCGCCATTGTTTGAGAGCGGAATCCTCGTCTTTCCAACCAATCTGAGTATCCACGCTAATGTTTAGCGCATCACGGATGGCTTGTGCCTGCGCACTGACTGGCGCATCCAGTTTGAGGATGACATGCCGCCAGATGAGTTCTTCGACAGGATTACGGTTGTCGAACAGTTCTTTCAATGCCAACTGGTAGGCATGAGCGCGGCGGATGCGTAAATGGGTATCAGGCAACAGAGTTTGCAGGTCAGCAGCAGGCAAGCTCCTGAATTCACGCTCAGGTGCGGCTTCTTCCGGTGGAAATGGCAGAAAAAACACGGCTAGAGGGCGTTTATAAATGTCGTATGCCAGCTTTTCCAGTTGGGGGTAAGTTGGCGCACTAGAGCCAGCCTCCCAAGCGTTAACTTCATCAATCGGGCGTTTCAAACGTGCCGCAACATCCTCGACAGACATACCGAGGCTTTGCCGTGCCCATTTCATGAGCGCGGGCTGTACGCCTGCAACAGCTTCGGTTTTCATGACATTATTCCTTCCTAATCTTAACCATACCTATTACTAAGAGTAGTTTGGTTCGGTTTTTGTTTCATTATGAAATTTTAACCATTAACAGGTAGGCTACACCAACTCCCACGCAATCGTAAACAACACCTGTTCTTCCACCTGCTGTTGTAAACGATCTTCCAGTTCTGTGATCAATTCATTGCGCTGCTCGTCGATGTCATCCTGCCGCCGGAACAGTTCGCGGCGTGACTTGCTGCGTTTGGTTTCGAGTTCGCGCTGGCGTTTTTGCCAGTGGAGCTTTTCATCCAGTGTGGGCACAATCGCAGCGGTACGGCGCACTTCCTTGATTTCGCGGTCAATATCCTTGATTTCCTGCTCCAACCCCAGTTTGAGATCATCCGCCCAGCCATCCAGCTTTTGCACTTCCTGATCGAAATAGCTCAGGTTACGGTCGTTGATTTCACGCAATAAGGCATTTTTACTGTGGTCAACCGGAGCTGACTGATAACCATAAAACCCTGCTCAATCCGGTATTAATTGTTGAAGTGCTATCACCCAGTACCCGTAGTTATGATCGGGGTGATAAGTTTCACCATTACCGCTCGATTCCAAGCTTAGGTGATTATGTGCTAATAGACTCCGAAACGGTTTTGGTTGAGCATTATCAACGTATTGGAGCTTATGAGTGGAGTTTGCACGAGTATCGCCAATTAACTGATGTTTTAAACTTAGACTCAATTGGGCAGCAATTAGCAGTTTCAGTTTTTTATGAAGGGGTTGAATTGCTTGGAGCTAACCCAAGCTAAGAGCTTGTTGTCTAAGTCTGTGGCAAAAGAAACTCATATAATTCATCCACCACCACAGACAAACCCACCGATTCCAACGTAAAGCTCTGCCCAGCCACAAAATACTCTGCTTTCCATTCGCTCCGCTTACGATAGATTTCTACATGCTGCGTTTCCTGTGAGCACAAGACATATTCTTGCAGCGAATCTAGCAGGCGATAAGCCACTAATTTTTCATAGCGGTCAGTTCGAGCGGTACTTTCCGATAGCACCTCAATAATTAAACAGGGTGCTGTATTGAAATAGCGATTAGCTTCTTCGGCACAGCTTACTTGTACATCAGGATAATAAAAATGCTGCTCACCTGCCGTTTGAATCCCGACTTTCATATCGCCTTGATAAGCTCTACACGCCTTACCACGTAAATGATTTCGTAATAATCCGAATAGCTCGCCAGCAAGGATATTATGGTTACGGCTCGCCCCCGCCATTGCATACACCTGACCATTCACATACTCATACTTCACTGCATCAGTACGATCATTCTCGCCCAAAAGATAAGTATCAGGGGACAGGTAAGTAAAGTTTGGTAAAGCAGACATTTGTTTTTCCATGAGTCCTAGGAGTGGTTTAAGCATAGCGCGTGCAAGTTGAAAAAGGTAGTTCACTGCCATCCTGCCCAAAAGCTGCTTTAAAAAAGCTCCAGTTTGTCTCCCACCCCCATTCCATGCTAAACCTACCTTTTCAGCTCTAGGAATATATCCGTGCTCAGCGCTCACCATCTCCATTATGCCTATCCCGAAGCAGGTCAATTGCATAGTGTGCTGAAGGATGTCAGCCTTGAATTAAGCGTGGGCGAGCAGGTGGCTTTGGTGGGGAGTAGTGGTTCGGGCAAGTCGACTTTATTGAATCTGCTCGGTGGGATTGATAAGCCGGTTTCGGGGCAAATTTTTCTCAAAGGGCAAGAGTTCAGCGCGCTTAAAGAGCCTGCTTTAACCCTGTTTCGCCGCCAACAGATTGGCTTTATTTATCAGCAATTTAATCTGATTCCGACTTTAACTGTGGCGGAAAATATCCTGTTGCCTTTGAGTTTGCTCAGCGTTCCGCTGTCTCAGCAGCAAGAGCGTTTAGCTTATTGGTTAGCAGCGATTCAATTGCCGACCCGCGCCCAAGCTTTTCCTGATCAGCTTTCGGGGGGCGAGCAACAGCGGGTAGCGATAGCGCGTGCTTTAATTCATCAACCCGCTTTAGTGCTTGCGGATGAGCCAACCGGCAATTTGGATGCGAAAACCGGTCAGCTTATTCTGGATTTATTAGTTAATTTGGCCAAACAGAGGCAGCAAACCTTGTTAGTCGTGACGCATAGCAAAGCAGTCGCTGAGCGCGCTGAACGCATCTTAGTGCTACAAGATGGCGTGCTGCAAACTCAGCCCAGTGCTTTGGCTTGGTGATGCCCATGCCGAATTTATTACTGCGTTCGAGCTGGCGTTTCTTCACCCGCCATCCTTGGCAACTCTGGCTCACTTTATTGAGTATTGCTTTGGGCACTGCGGTTATGATCGCGGTCGATTTGGCGACGCATAGCGCTGCTCAATCGTTTCAGCAGTCGGTGAATAGCCTATCTAGCCCGATGACTCACAGCCTTAAAGCCGTACATGGGCGCATTCCTGATACGTTTTATCAGCAGTTGCGGGTGGATTGGGGTTATCGCGCGAGTTTGCCTGAAGTCGAGTTGCCACTGACGATTCAAGGTGTGCACTACAGTTTATTGGGTTTAGATCCGTTCGCAGCCGCTTTACCCGCTAGCAGTCTCGGCTCGTTAGATGCGGGCGTATTGACGCGCTTACTCACGGAAGCCGGTAGCCTGATTGCCCCGACCCAATCAGGTTTGCAGCTAGGGCAAGTGATCGAAGCAGGGGAGCGCAATTTTAAGATTATTGCCCTGACTGATTTAGCGCGCAGTGATTTATTGCTCGCTGATATTGCGACGGTACAAGGCAATAGCACCGGCTTAAGCCGCATTCAACTCAAACTCACGGATGCCGAAGCACAAACCTTACAAGCACGCTTACCCCCTGATTTGAAACTGGAATCCTTTGCTAATCAACAAGCAGTCTTCGGGCAAATGACCGGAGCTTTTAGCATCAATCTATTAGCGATGAGCTTATTAGCCATCTTGGTCGGTGCATTTCTGGTTTATAACACCATGACTTTTTCAGTCTTGCAGCGGCGCCAGAGTTTTGCGATAGCGCGCATGTTAGGCGTCACGGCTGGGCAGTTATTTCGTAATCTATTCATTGAAGCCTGCATTTTAGGGCTAATCGGTAGCGCTTTAGGTGTGCTGCTAGGTGTGTTCTTGGGGCAAGGCTTATTGGTGCTGGTCACGCAAACGATTAGTGATTTATATGTAACCGTGTCGCCCACCGATTTGTTGATTACGCCTGCGATTGCCGCCAAAGCGGTGGGCATTACTTTAGCTGCGGTGCTATTAGCAACACTTGCCCCCGCTTTAGAAGCTGCACGAGTGGCTCCGGTGCAAGTACAGCGCCGTTCGAGTTTAGAGCAAAGCAACCAAACTTGGAGCGCCAAACTCGCGCTGGTAGGTTTAGTGCTGATTTTAAGTAGTGCTTTGTTGACTAGCAGTTCAGGCAAGCAATTGGTGCTGGGCTTCACGGGTTTATTTCTGCTGATTTTGGGTTATAGCCTGCTGCTACCTTGGGTGTTACGTAAGTTGTTAAAGCTCTTACAAAGTTTTAGTGTCAAATTTGCGCGAGCGCAATTGTTAGTTTCAATGGCTTTGCGCAGTTTGGAAGCGAGTTTAAGCCGTACTAGTTTGGCGATTATTGCGCTCACGGTCGCTGTATCCGCCACGATTGGCGTGAGTATGATGATTGGCTCCTTCCGCTCCAGCGTGGCTGATTGGCTGCAGATGACTTTGCCCAGTGATTTGTATATATCGACGCTAAGTGAAGGCGGCTCACGAGTCGAGGGTTCGCTCCAACCGATTTGGCTAGAGCGGGTGCAAGCTTTGCCCGAATTAGCCAGTTTCAATACGGGTTTATCTACTCGCTTAACCGTGGAAGGTATGCCACTACCGACTTTAGTCCTGCAGCCCGGTGCGCATAGTCAAGGCGGGTTTGAGTTCCTGCAAAATACCTCCGCTACTGCTTGGCAGCGCTTTGAACAAGGCGAGGGGGTGCTTGTGTCCGAACCATTTGCCTATCACTACAATCGTGCCGCCGGAGCCAGTTTGGAGTTAGCCACAGAAACGGCTGGCTTAGTAAACTTGCCAATTTTGGGTGTATTCCGCGATTACAGCGCTACTCAAGGTATGTTGGTTTTGTCGCGTAAATTGTACGAACGCTATTGGGCAGAGCGCAGGATTTCCTCGATTGGCCTGACTTTAAAGCAAGGTACAAATCCAGATTTAGTGAAGGAAAAACTCAAGGTTTGGGCGAATGATTTGCAGCCAGCGAATCAAGCTTTAGTGATTCGTTCTAATACTGAAATTCGCGCTAATTCTTTGCAGGTATTTGATCGTACTTTTGCGATTACGCAGGTGCTGCGGGTGCTGGTATTGATTGTGGCCTTTGTAGGCGTGTTTAGCGCTTTGATGGCTTTATTTTTAGAAAAAGGCCGCGAATTTGCGATTTTGCGCTCAACCGGTTTCACCCCGAAACAAGTGCAAGTTTTAGTGCTTAGCCAAGCCGCTTTATTAGGACTGCTAGCCGGAATATTAGCGTTGCCTCTTGGCTGGCTGATGTCGGTGGTGCTGATTGACATTATCAATCAACGCTCTTTCGGCTGGACCATGCATACTTATTTCTTTGCTAGTATTCCGCTGCAAGCGATTCTTTTAGCAGTGATTGCGGCCCTGTTAGCTAGCCTCTATCCGGTGCGGCGCATCGGCCAACTCTCGATTCGGGAGGGCTTATATGGTCGCTAGATTTTGCCTGTTTTTCTTAATTTTGCTGTTAGCCGGTTGTGAGCAAAAATCTAATTCCGCAGGTATGGATTTGAATGCTGCCTTGGGCGGTATTCCCGCGAGTGGCTTTGCGCGTGCAGTCGAGCCACGGCAATTCAACTTCCCACAAGAGCATGCTGCCCACCCTGAATTTCGCAATGAATGGTGGTATGTCACCGGCAATCTGCAAACGGCGACGGGCAGACGTTTTGGCTATCAAGTCACTCTATTTCGTATCGCGCTTAGCCCGAAGTTGCCAGAAAATCCCTCGGTTTGGGCGAGCAATCAAGTGTGGATGGCACATATCGCTTTAACTGATGTGGAGGGCAATAAGCATTTACACGCTCAGCGTTTCGCACGGGGTGCAGCAAGTTTGGCGGGGCAAAGCCTGCAACCATTTAAAGTCTGGCTGGAAGATTGGCAAATCCTTGGGCAAGCAAATGGCGATTTTCCTTGGACAGTGCAAGTTGCGAATACCGATTTTAGCCTCAAGCTCAAGCTACAACCTGAAAAGCCAGCCGTGCTACAAGGCCATCAAGGCTTAAGCCAAAAGAGTAGCGAAGCAGGCAATGCGTCTTACTATTACTCCTTCACTCGCTTAGCCACCACAGGCTCAATTCATTATCAAGCTCAGGATTTTCCAGTCACTGGCTCCTCATGGTTGGATCGCGAATGGAGCACTAGCGCTTTAGGTGCAAATCAAGTCGGTTGGGATTGGTTCTCGCTACAATTTAAAGATGGACAAGAGCTGATGTTCTATCAACTGCGCAAACATTCGGGTGAGGCTGATCAGACCCATAGCCAAGGTAAATGGATCGCAGCGGACGCGAGCCTGCAAAATTTAAGCTTGAAAGATGTCGAGCTAAAACCAGTTAAATACTGGCAAGCAGCCAGTGGCTCTAAATATCCGATAGCTTGGGAGCTGAGCTATCCAGCGGTACAGGGACAGTGGCGGATTGAGGCCGTAGTGGAGGATCAGCTGATGGAGACGAGTGTAGTGTATTGGGAGGGGGCGGTACGGGTTATTGAGCTTGCGAGTGAGAAGGTAGTGGGGCAGGGGTATTTGGAGTTGTCGGGGTATTGAGCTTAGCCAGCATGAGTGTATAGGGAAATTTTGTAAACTATGCCATACTAACCACATAGTCCACATATATTCGGAGACATAAATGCCACAATTACATTGCTATGTGCCAGAAGATACTGCCAGCCAGTTGCAGCAAAAAGCTGAGCGTTTGCATTTATCAGTTTCAAAATATTTGGCCTTGTTGATTCAAAAAGATATTGGTAATCAATGGCCAGAAGACTATTTTGAGCTATTTGGCAGCTGGGAAGGCGGGTTTGAACGCTCTGAACAAGGAGGCTATGAGCAGCGTGAGGTCTTGTTGTAATGTATTTACTCGATACCAATACCTGTATTCATTTTCTCAACGGTAGCTCGGCCAGTATTAAAAAACAGCTGCAAAATTCCACACCCAACGAAATCGTACTCTGCAGTGTGGTAAAAGCCGAATTACTTTACGGTGCGCGGCATAGCCAAAAAGTGGAAGCGAATCTGCAGCGCCTCAAACAGTTTTTTGCACCCCTCAGTAGTTTGCCATTTGATGATCGCAGTGCAGAGGAGTACGCGCAAATTCGAGCCGATCTTACTCGCCAAGGTAAACTGATCGGCCCGAATGATTTACTGATTGCCGCGATTGCTCGCGCACATGATGCGATCTTAGTGACGAATAATACGGCTGAGTTTCAGCGAGTGGCGAATTTGCGCTTAGTGGATTGGAGCTAGGATCAATAGTAGCTCGCGCTATTTGCTAAATAATGCATAAATCCAAACATCAGCCACACGTCGGAGGAGCCATTGTGGATACAGTCTCATCTGCGCTGCTAAAGCCGTACCGGATGCCCAGTGTCAATAATGAGGGGGTAGTCACGCCAATAAGTCAGACTCAAGGTGAGTTGCGCCTCGGCACTCAACCGACAGGGACGACCTCGACGACTCTGAACGGTAAGTCAGTAAGACAAAAACTCGGCAAAGGTTGAGCGACTAATGCCTAGTAAACGTTTGAACGGTGCGTCCGATAAGGTACTAAAAGTAGCTGTTTTCATACGGATGACTTTACCTACTTGACGCTTCAATAACCGGTTAATCGCGACTAAAAGTGGATAATTTTTGATTTATGAAAGAAGTCTATTGAAGTCTTATGTAGCAAAAAACTCTTGAATCAGAGATTCACTGTAGATAGGGATCGTTTGATTAAACTGCAAATTTAAACTCCATATTTTGCCCGACCAAATATTCATTTTCTTGATAGTTGTCACTGCGCTTTAATGCACTGTAAACAACCTCAGCCACCACTTGAGCCAACCGACAAGGCACTGCATTACCAATCTGCGAAAAAACCTTACTTTGCGAGCCACAAAATCGGTAATCCGCTGGAAAACCTTGCAATAGTGCCGCTTCATCAACGGTTAATCGCCGTAGGGACATCGGGGCATCATTCGCTCCGTGCGGCTTTCCTCCTTTCATCAGATGGCGGTGATAGTCCTCAACCCACGGTTTAGCAGCGTCGAATAAATGGGCTTCATCAATAATGGGAGTTCTATTCCCTCCCATACTGGCTGGTAAGGTACTTGCCCAACCATCGGGGTTAAGCGGACGACCTTGACCATTAAATAACATACCCGCATAAGGTGACTGCCTTAATACAGGCTTTAATGCCAAGGTGATTTTCGCTTTGCATACTTTATTGTTTGTTTGTGTCCCTGCTTTTCCCAGTGGGGATAAAACCTCGCGCAGGGTCGGGGGTGTCGCCTGATATTTTCTAAAAGAAGCGGCATTAATTGGATTAACGCCCTGTTTAAAACCAATGAAAAATACACGTTCGCGTGATTGCGGAATCCCCAAATCTTTTGCATTCAAGGTGGTCACTGTCACCGCGTAACCCGCATTGGAGAAACGTGCCATGAGCTTCCTTCTGACTTCGGCGAACTTTTCCAAACTGCCTAATGCCTTGACGTTTTCCATCACAAAAGCACGCGGTTGGATGAGATCAACCACATCGGCAAAACTGAAGATTAATTGGCTTCTAGGGTCATCGGCATCCATTTTTCCTGCCACTGAGAAGCCTTGGCAAGGCGGGCCACCGAACACAACATCAATATTTTTAAAACTGCCTAATGCCTGTAAGTTGGAAGTAATATTCCCTTCGTAAAGCGTTGTCCCAGCGTGATTCTCCCTGAATGTCTGGCAGGCATAAGCATCTATTTCATTCGCGGCAATTACCTCGAAACCTGCCCGTTTGAAACCGACATCCATGCCACCTGCACCCGAAAACAAGGAAACAGCTTTCATATTGAAATATTCCATTTACGAATAATTTGTGAATCATAGCATCATCCACTCTATGAAGAAAGACAAGTCCATCCATGACCTACGGTATCACTCGCTGGTTGAAGCCCTCACCAGCGAGCGCAAGCGTTTGAATATTTCTCAAGCTGAACTTGCCAACAAAGTAGGCATGAATCAGTCAGATATATCCAAAATCGAGCAACTTGAACGACGGTTGGATGTCTTGGAATTTGTGCGTATTCTGGAAGCCTTCCGAATCAGTGAAAACAAACATTTTTCTGAAAAAATAACCGCTTTACTAGGCATGGAAATTTAATGAACGTATCGGAACGCAACGAAGATGCCAAATACTATGTCAACGCTAAACTACTGCGGGCTGAGACATTACAGGAATCTGACTTCCATGATTTGCTCACTGGAACGCCCGAAGTCCGTAACTTGCTGACAAATTTGATAGAAATCCATGCCAAGGGATTTCGTGGTGTTGTTTTGACCGCTTTAGTGGGTATACACATCCAAGAAACCCGCCGATATTTGGACAAGTCAAAGCGGGGAAATCCTGAATCTGTATGAAGTCACCGTCAAAAAGATCAATCTGAAAAGGCTTGATGACTGCATTGATGCACTACAGGGACTTGGCAGCTTGGGTAAGCCCGTCACCTTCATCTGCCGTATTCCCGAAGACACCACAGAACTCGCCCTAGATGGAAACACACGTCAATATAAAGGAAAAACCTTTGATTTTATTGATATAAGAGAGTTCATCTTTGTGATTTCAACATTACTAACACCTGCACAAATGCTGAGTTTCCTAGAAGAACTTCAGGCATTTGTGACCGACATTAATATTTCCACTAAAACGAAACAGGGTTGGAACACTATTTTCCAAAGTCGCTGATAATTCGCTCATCAGGCTGTTTTAGAATCAAAGTTAGCCAAGAAATTAAATAATGCATTAAATTGCTTGCTGTTCAATTCGTTAATATGCATAATAATGCATAAATCAGTCACCAGCCACACGTCGGAGGAGCCATTGTGGATACAGTCTCATCTGCGCTGCTAAATCAGCATTTAATTGACCCTGAGATTTGCATACGTTGCAATACTTGCGAGGCCACTTGCCCGGTCGATGCCATTACCCACGACTCCCGCAATTATGTGGTAGATGCCAGCAAATGTAATTTTTGTATGGCTTGTGTGCCACCTTGCCCGACGGGTTCAATTGATAACTGGCGCTCAGTTCCCGCCAGCAAGCCTTACACCATTGAAGAGCAATTGGTGTGGGATGATTTGCCCGCCGAACTGAGTGCTGAGCAGTTAGCTGAAGCCGGAGTGGCAGCCGATGCTGCGAATGTCGAAGTGCTAGCCGCAGCGCCCTCAACGAACGTGGCAACTTCTGACGGTGAAGCGCCTTTCAATAGTGCACAATACAATGCAACCTTGCCGCCTTGGTCAGCCGCTCATGCTTATACCAATCTATATGGTGCGAAAGCCGCCGAGAAATTTGTCACTGCAACCGTGGTTGGCAACGTGCGTGTGACGGAAGTCGGGCGCGAATACGATACTCACCATTTAATGCTCGACTTCGGCGCAATGCCTTTTCCAGTTTTGGAGGGCCAGTCAATCGGTATTATTCCACCCGGTGTGGATGAAAACGGCAAGCCGCATTATGCCCGCCAATATTCGATAGCTAGCCCGCGTAATGGCGAGCGCCCCGGTTATAATAATATTTCTCTCACCATTAAGCGGGTGCTGGAAGATCATCAAGGCCGCCCAGTACGAGGCGTTGCTTCTAATTACATGTGCGATCTGAAGGTCGGCGATAAGGTGCAAGTGATTGGCCCCTTCGGTACGAGCTTCTTGATGCCAAACCATCCGCGCTCAAATATTGTAATGATCTGTACCGGTACAGGCAGCGCGCCGATGCGTGCCATGACTGAATGGCGCAGACGTTTGCGGGCGACTGGCAAATTTGAAGGTGGCAAACTGATGCTGTTCTTCGGAGCGCGTACTAAAGAAGAGTTGCCGTACTTTGGCCCATTGCAAAGTTTACCTAAAGATTTCATTGATATTAATTTTGCTTTCTCCCGTACTCCCGGCCAGCCCAAGCGCTATGTGCAGGATTTAATGCGTGAGCGCGCGGCTGATTTAGTCGAGTTGCTGAAAAGTACCGATACGCATTTCTATGTCTGTGGCTTAAAAAGCATGGAAGAGGGCGTGGTGCTCGCTTTGCGTGATATTGCTAAACAAGGCAATTTGGAATGGGACAATCTAGGTATGGGCTTGAAGCAAACCGGACGGTTGCACTTAGAAACTTATTAAGGGCGGTGGAAGGTCAGAAGTTTCCGTAAATTTTTCTAGAGTCGCCGTGAATACCTCCCTGTAGGCTCCACAGCGGCATCCATGCCGCCGAGGCTCTATAAAAACCCACGAAAACTTCTGCACACCACTGTTCTATCAAGACTATATATATTTTAAAGCGATACTAATAAATATGCTTTGACTAGAAAATTGTATCACTTTAACATGCTCTCTCAATAAAGCTTAGCAGGCAGTCTTGTGGAGGAGACGAAAAAATGAATAATTTCAGTACGATAAATATTAGTACGCGGGCGGCAGGTGTCGCGCAAATTACGATGGCGCGTCCGAATGTTTTCAATGCTTTCGATGAAACGATGGTGGGCGAGCTGGACGAGGCTTTCGACCAACTGATCGCTGATTCTGCAGTACGCGTGATTGTACTCGCAGGCGAAGGCAAGCATTTTAGTGCAGGCGCTGATTTACAGTGGATGCAGCGTGCTAGCACGGCCACCTTGGAGTGGAATCTGGCGGATGCGCGTCGCTTTGCGGGGATGTTTAGCAAAATCGAAACTTGCCCCAAACCCACAGTAGCCCGTGTCAATGGTGCTGCTTTAGGCGGCGGTGTGGGTTTGCTCTGTGCCTGCGATATTGCGATTGCCGCCGATAATGCCAGCTTCTCAGTCAGCGAAGCCAAATTCGGTATTATTCCCTCTGTGATTGGCCCTTATGTGACGAATGCAGTCGGCAAGCGTCATGCCCGCCGTTTAGCACTCACCACCACACGCATTAAAGCGGATGAAGCCTTACGCATTGGTTTAGTTCATCAAGTCACGAGCTTGGATGAATTAGATGCCGCCGTCGATGCGACGGTCACTGAGTTATTAGCCGGTGGCCCCCAAGCGCAGCGTGAGATCAAAGAGCTGTTTGCGCAACTGGAAGTTGGCCCAATTACGGAAGAGGTTCGTGATCTAACCGCGCGCACTATTAGCCGCATTCGTGGCTCGGACGAAGCCCGCGAAGGTTTTGCCGCTTTCCTTGAAAAGCGCCCAGCGAAGTGGATTCCAGTATGAGCATGACTATCAGCAAAGATACTGCCGTCTTAGTGGTCGGTGCGGGGATTATGGGTGCAGGGATAGCGCAAATTGCAGCCCAAGCAGGCCATACCGTTTTCCTGTTTGATACTAAAGAAAATGCGGCGGCTGAGGCCAAAGCTAAGCTCGCGAAAACCCTAGATGGCTTGGTTAGCAAAGGCAAATTAGAAGCGACTGCGGCTGAGCAAGCGCTTGCGCGTATTCAGCCTTTATCTGCATTAGACAAAGCGAGTAGTGCAGGCTTAGTCGTTGAAGCAATCATTGAAAATCTCGATGTCAAACGCGGCTTATTTAAACAGCTCGAAGCGCTATTAGGTAAGGCTGCGATTTTAGCGACCAATACATCCTCCATTTCCGTGACTGCGATTGCGAATGGCTTGCAACATCCAGAGCGCTTGGTCGGGATGCATTTCTTCAATCCTGTGCCGTTGATGAAGCTGGTTGAAGTCGTTTCTGGCTTGCAAACCCAACCTGAAGTCGCTGAGGCTATTTTTGAGTTATCTAAAGCTTGGGGGAAAGTGCCTGTCCATGCGCGTTCTACCCCCGGTTTTATCGTCAATCGGATTGCCCGTCCTTATTACGCTGAAAATTTAGCGTTGTTACACGAGCAAACGGTGCAACCTTATGTGCTAGATGCTTGCTTGCGTGCAGTCGGTTTTCGGATGGGACCTTGCGAGTTAATGGATTTGATTGGTTTAGATACCAATTATTCGGTGACACGCTCGGTATATGAAGCGAACTTCTTTGATAAGCGCTATGTGCCGTCTGCTGTGCAACGTGATTTGGTCGATGGTGGCTTATTTGGGCGCAAATCGGGGCAAGGTTTCTATGATTATCGCGAAGGTGCGGTGAAACCTGAAATTGCAGCCTATGCGCCTAATCCCGTACCTGCGGCTAATAGTGTACAAGTACACGGGAATTGTGCAGTGGCTAAGCGCTTAGCAGTGGCTTTGACTGCGGCTAAGGTGCAATTCACTGAAGCTGTCGAATCAGCTTGGACGGGGCTTACGATTGACGAAGCGCAGCTACGTTTAACCGATGGACGGCCTGCTTCAGAGATTGGCAACGAGGTTGCGGTATTTGATTTGCCAATTTCTGCTGATCAAGGCCAGCCGCTCGCGTTTGCAATCTCAAATCGAGCAGCGCCTGAATCAGCCGAGTATGCAGCTGCTTGGTTGCGTGCTTTAGGTTTCAACCCTCAGCAAATTGCAGATTCACCGGCTTTAATTGTAGCGCGTACTTTGGCTATGCTGATCAATGAGGCAGCTGATGCGGTGCAGCAAGGTGTGTGCTCAGCAGCAGGCGCAGATGCGGCCATGAAATTGGGTGTGAATTATCCAGCCGGGCCGTTTGAATGGTTAGCGCGTTGGGATGCAGGCAAGATTGTGCAGATTTTAGATAGTCTGGATGCTTTCTATCGGGGTGAGCGCTATCGAGTTAGCCCGTGGTTACGCTTAAAAGCGTGGCAGGAGGCAGCATGAAATTCGCCGAATTTTATAATGGGCAAGTGATTGAAGCAGGCATTTATAAAGTCTCTGAGGAAGAAATTCTGCAGTTTGCCAATGCTTATGATCCGCAGTGGTTTCATACCGATGTAGCAGCCTCTAATCAAGGCCGCTTTGGTAGCCTGATTGCGAGTGGCTGGCATACTTGTGGGATTGCCATGAAACTATTGGTGCCCGTGGCTTTAGCTGGTTCAGAATCTTTCGCTTCGCCGGGTTTGAAATATGTGAAATGGCCGAATCCGGTGCGCCCAAATGATGAGTTATCTTTGCAAGCGACCGTGATGGATGTGCGCCGTTCGAGCAGTCGTCCGACGATGGGTATTTTGCATTGGCGCTGGCAGTTATTTAATCAGGATGGTGCCGAGGTGCTTGATCTCGAAGCCACTAGTTTGTTTGATCTTTCCTAAGGGTGACCTCTATGACTCAAGCCTTTATTTGTGATGCGATTCGCACACCCTTCGGGCGCTATGGTGGCGCTTTATCTAGCGTCCGCCCTGATGATTTGGGCGCTGTGCCGATTCGAGCTTTAATCGAGCGTAATCCGCAAGTGGATTGGGCCGCAGTCGATGATGTGCTTTATGGCTGCGCGAATCAGGCGGGCGAAGACAATCGTAATGTGGCGCGCATGTCAGCTTTATTGGCTGGCTTACCCCAAGAGGTGCCGGGAACCACTGTGAATCGCTTATGCGGTTCAGGTATGGATGCCGTCGGCATTGCAGCCCGTGCGATTAAAAGCGGTGAAACCCAATTAATGATTGCCGGTGGCGTAGAAAGCATGAGTCGCGCCCCCTTCGTGATGCCCAAAGCAGAATCTGCCTTTAGCCGTGCAAATGCGGTTTATGACACTACGATTGGCTGGCGCTTCATTAATCCGCTGATGAAAGCACAATATGGCGTCGATTCCATGCCAGAAACGGCCGAGAATGTTGCGGTCGATTTCAAGATTGAACGAGCTGCTCAGGATTTAATGGCTTTGCGTTCACAAACGAATGCGCTGCGTGCTCAGCAAACTGGCTACTTTGATAAAGAAATCACTCCGGTCATTATCCCACAGAAAAAGGGGGAGTCTCTCGTTGTCAGCAAAGATGAGCATCCACGCGAAACTTCCTTAGAGGCTTTAGCCAAGCTAAAAGGGGTCGTGCGTGCGGATGGCTCGGTCACTGCAGGGAATGCCTCCGGTGTAAATGATGGTTCTTGTGCTTTATTACTGGCAAATGAAGCAACCGCTAAACGCTATGGCTTAACGCCACGGGCACGGGTAGTCGGTATGGCCACTGCGGGTTTAGCACCCCGCATTATGGGCTTTGGCCCTGCACCCGCTACCCGTAAAGTCTTGGCCTTAACTGGCTTGAGCTTAGCGGATATGGATGTGATTGAGCTAAACGAAGCCTTTGCTGCCCAAGGTTTAGCGGTACTGCGTGATTTAGGCTTGGCCGATGATGATGCGCGGGTGAATCCGAATGGTGGTGCGATTGCTTTGGGGCATCCACTAGGGGCGAGTGGTGCGCGCTTGATTACGACAGCAATTAATCAACTCGAGCGTATCAATGGCCGCTATGCTCTTTGCACCATGTGTATTGGTGTCGGCCAAGGTATCGCTATAATCGTTGAGCGTGTTTAATTAGTCCAACTCGTCAAAGTGGTAGAGGCTAGTTCTCATCCACTTTTTCTCATCCACTTTGACCCCCTCACTCACTTATCAAACCATTAAAAAGTACAATAAGATGCCTTCTTAATACCTAGACTTTAGCTAGACGCTCCTTAATACTGCAAGTTATAGAGGTGGAATTTAATTTTTTCAAGACTCGAAATATTGAGTTTGTTAATTTCGGTTTGCCATATTAACTGGAGGAGATACCATGAAACCATTACGCTGGCTCGGCAGTGCTTTATTAATCACTTGTCTGTCTACCACGGCTGCTTTTGCAGAAGAGATCACTTTGACAGTGCATCATTTCTTATCACCTAAATCAAATGCTCATACCAAAATGGTGCAGGCTTGGGCAGATAAAGTCGCTAAAGACAGTAATAATCAAATCAAGTTTGAGTTATTCCCCGCGATGGCGATGGGGGGGAAACCCTCTGAGCTATACGGTCAAGTGCGTGATGGCACAGCAGACATTGTTTGGACTTTGTTAGGTTATACCCCCGGTGTCTTCCCACGTTCTGAAGTGTATGAGTTGCCATTGGTTCATACTGGTTCTGCGGCTGCGACCACAGTCGCTTTGAATGCAACGATGGATATGTTAGCGGATGATTTTAAAGATATTAAAGTTTTATTCCTGCATGCCAATGATGGCAATGTGATTCACTCTGCTAGCAAACCGATTCGCAGCTTTGAAGATGCTAAGGGGCTGAAGTTACGTACCCCTTCACGTACAGGCTCTTGGGTGATTGAGGGGATGGGAGCTGAGGCCGTGGGTTTGCCAGTGCCTGAGTTGCCAGAAGCTATGTCCAAAGGCGCGATTGATGGTGCTTTGACCACCTTGGAAATCGTACCTGCGTTGAAATTGCAAGAGCTGGATAAATTCGTCACTGAGTTGCCAGAGGGTGACCGCTTCGGTACAGCGATCTTCATGTTTGCTATGAATAAAGACAGTTATAACAATCTGCCGGATGAGCTGAAGAAAGTCATTGATGATAATTCAGGTATGAAAGTCGCTGCCGATATTGGCAAGATGTGGGAAGACTTTGAACAAACAGGTGTGGATGCTTTAGCGAGTGCAAAAGTCGAACGCATTACTTTATCGGCTGAAGAAGCTACGAAATTCAAAGCTTCTAATGAAAAAGTAGTGGCGCGTTGGATTGAAGAATCTAAATCCAAAGGTTTCGATGGGGCTGCTTTAGTTGAAAAAGCGCGTGCCGCCATTGATGCTGCTAAATAACTACTCTTAAGCTTCATTGGGGGCTGTACTTTCTTGCTACAGCCCCGCTTAATAATTCTTAAATCCGCAGGAGATTCTATCCATGCGTAATTTCTTATATCGGTTAGCAGATTACTTCGCTTTAGGGGGCGGCCTAATCATTATGGCGATTGTGTTTGTCACCACCGCCAATGTCACCGCGTTTGCCCTGAATCGTATTGCCAGTCTTTTCGGTAGCCAAGTTGCAGGTCTGTCAGGTTACGAAGACTTTGTGCGCTTAGCCATGAGTGCTGCTGCTTTAATGTTTTTCCCGCTCGCCCAAGTGAAACACGGGCATGTGGCCGTCGATATTTTTATGAATAAAGCGCCGCAGTGGTTGCAACGTTTTACGGATATGTGCTGGTCAGTCTTGGTGGTGATCATGTCCGTATTTCTGATGTATTGGATGATTATTGGCTTGTTTGAAAAGAAAGCTGATCATGTCGTGGTCGGTGTTTTGAACTGGGTCGAATGGCCGTTTTATATCCCTGGCATCCTGTCACTGTTGCTTTGGGCTTTGATTGCTTTGGTGCAAGTATTCGAGCACAAACCAGCGGAGGTCAGTCATGTTTAGTCCAGAAATGATTGGCATCCTTGGCTTAGTCGTCCTGTTTATCTTGCTGATGCTGCGCATGCCAGTTGGCATTACAATGGTATTAGTCGGCATTGGTGGCACGTTTGCTTTGAGCCTTGCGGTCAAGCATGTGCGCTTTGAGCCTTATATTAAGCAATTCAAATCCCTGCTTTGGTCAACCATGGCCAATTACGATCTCTCGGTAGTGCCACTATTTGTGTTGATGGGCTATCTAGCCAGCCAGTCGAATCTAAGTCGCGATTTATTCCGAGGCTTAGAGGCCTTAATGAGTAAACGGCGCGGTGGGGTGGCGATGGCTGCGATTGGCGCATGCGGTGGTTTTGGTGCTGTGTGCGGCTCTTCTTTAGCAACAGCCTCGACGATGGGGCGAGTGGCTTTACCTGAACTGAAAAAGCTCGGCTATGCACCGCGCTTAGCAACGGGTGCTTTAGCAGCGGGTGGCACCTTAGGTATCTTAATTCCACCCTCAGTTGCACTCGTCATCTACGCAATTATTGTTGAAGCTTCGATTTTGCAGATGTTCCAAGCAGCCTTGATTCCGGGTCTAATGGCTGTTGTAGGTTTTATTCTCGTCATTGCTTTGCAAGTGCGGCTTAATCCGTCGCTTGCGCCTGAACCAAGACCGATGCCGCCTGAAGAAAAGCGTGAAGCTTATCGGCGTTTAATTCCGGTGCTCTTGATCTTTGGCAGTATTATTTTAGGGTTGGGTTTTGGCTTATTCACTCCCACGCCAGCCGCTAGTGTGGGTGTGTTTGTGATCTTCGTGTATGGGATTTTTATGCGCTGGCGCACGGGGATGGGGCTGAACTTAGCCGGTATCTTGCAAGCCTTTCGCGATACCGCAGTAACTTCCGCGATGATCTATATGATCTTATTCGGGGCTGAGGTATTGAAAGGCTTTTTCACACGGGCAGGTCTACCTTCTGCAATGGCCGAGTGGGCAGCTACGAGTAGCTTAGATCCTTGGTTAATTCTCATCGCTATGCTAGTGCTGTTAATCATCTTAGGCTGCTTTATGGAGTCTTTAGCGATGATTTTGGTGGTATTGCCGTTCTTTTGGCCGACCTTAATTGCCTTAAACGGTGGTGATCATGTCAGTGCTACAGATGCCGCTTATGGTTTGGATACAGACAATTTAAAGATTTGGTTCGGTATTCTTGCCTTAATTGTCGTTGAGCTGGGGCTTATTACGCCACCTGTAGGTTTAAATGTCTTCATTATTGCCTCTTTGTCAGATGGCACACCGATGGCTGAAACCTTCAAAGGGGTTATGCCCTTTTTAGCAGCAGAGTTTGTGCGGATTGGCATTTTATTGCTGATTCCCGCTTTGTGCTTATTCTTGCCGCATCTGTTAGCGGGTTAGTGGAGGACAAAAGGGGTTAACTATTTAGCCCCTTTTTGGACAGTATTTAAGCTTGAGCAAAATCAAAGGCAGTTAAACTAGTGCCAGCCTGCTTGACTGTTGCAGCATAAGCACTGACTTGCACTCCAAAGCTGTGGAAATAGAAATGAGTCAGCTCAATTAGGCTTTGGCAATAAGCCGAATCAGTGGATGAAGCTGCTTTGTTTGCATCAGCTGCTAAGGCTAAGCGAGCCAATTGCCAAGCACCACAGGTAGTTCCTAATAAATAGAGGAAGGGGGTTGCAGCGGCTAAAACTTGTTCCTGCTGGGTTTTATCTTGGGTCAAAATCCACGCAGTTGCACTCTGTAGTGAGGCTAAAATCGCTTGGAAATGTCCAGCTAAACTATTTAATGCGGTTGATTCAGCGAGCGCTTGTTGAGTTTGCTGCATATCCGCAATTAATTCATATAAGGTCACACCTTTTTCCCGCAGGATTTTGCGCCCGATTAAATCATTGGCTTGAATACCCGTCGTACCTTCGTAAATGGTGATAATCCGTGCATCACGGAAATATTGCGCTATTCCGGTTTCTTCGACAAAACCCATGCCACCGAACACTTGAATCGCATCATCGCAAACTTCATTGCCGACTTCGGTACACCAGCCCTTAGCAACTGGCATGAGCAAATCGACATAACGCCGATATTTATCCGCAACCGCTTGATCAGGATGGTTGTGGGCTAAATCAAACCAGCTCGCCGCAGTATAAAGTAGCGAGCGCATCGCCATCACCCGCGCACGCATGGATAAAATGGCACGCTTGACATCAGGGTGACAAAGAATCGGCTGACCCGTCTCACCCGTAATCGCGTCGCGCCCTTGTACCCGTGTGCGTGCATAATTCAGCGCATATTGATAAGCACGCTCTGCCAAACCGACACCTTGTACACCGACGCCAAACCGTGCTTCATTCATCATAATGAACATGGTTTCTAAGCCACGATTGGCTTCGCCGACTAAATAGCCAATTGCACCACCTTCATCGCCAAAGCTTAGTGTGCAAGTTGGGCTGCCATGAATGCCCATTTTGTGCTCAATCGAAATACAGCGCACATCATTGCGCGTACTAGGATTACCTTCCTCATCCAATAAGTATTTCGGGACAATAAATAAAGATAAGCCTTTGACCCCAGCAGGTGCATCCGGTAAGCGTGCCAGCACTAAATGCACAATATTGGGGGTGAGTTCATGCTCGCCATAGGAGATGAAAATCTTCTGTCCAAATAGCTTATAAGTACCATCCGCGTCAGGCATAGCACGAGTGCGCGTTGCGGCTAAATCTGAGCCTGCTTGTGGCTCAGTCAGGTTCATGGTGCTGCCCCATTCACCGCTAACCACTTTATGCAACCAGATTTGCTTTTGCTCTGCGCTGGCAGCAATTTGCAAGGCTTCAGCTTGGCCCACATTCAGTTGCGGCAACATGGCAAAGGCCATATTGGTCGAAAACCACATTTCCCAGACTGGCGTAGAAACCAGCTTGGGCAAACCTTGCCCACCGTATTCTTGTGGCGAAGCTAGCCCAACCCAGCCTGCATCACGGAATTGGTTATAAGCTTCTTGCCAACCCTTTGGCGTATGTACGACTCCATCTTCTAAGCGACAGCCTTGCAAATCACCCACTTGATTGAGAGGTGCTAACACGCCTGCTGCGAATTTATCGGCTTCCTCCAACACGGCACTGACTAAATCGGCTGAGGCATCCTCGCAATTCGGTAAAGCCGCAATATCCTCTAAACCAGCAATGGTGTTGAGAATAAACTGCATATCTCGTAGTGGGGCTTGGTAATCGTACATAGTTTCCTCCTTATTTATTCGCAAGCAGCGCGAATATCCTCAGGGATCGGCAAGGCTTTAATTCGCAAACTGTTCTCTGGGTCTTGTATCGCGAATACGCGCACTTCACGACCTTCACAGAGCACAACACTCTCACGCCGCGCGACATGCTTCATCACGAAGCTTTTGCCGCGCCATTCTTCAACCCACGATTCGATTTCAATGTCTTCGCCATAGGTCGCGGAGTTTTTGAAGCTGGCTTGAGCATCCACTAACGGTGTGCCGATAATGCCGCGCTCACGAGTGGTATCACGCCAGCTTGGAAGCCCACAAGCTGTAAAAAACTCACGGCTGGCGGTATCAAACCATTTGAAATAATTAGCAAAAAATACAATTTGTGCAGGGTCACAGTCGCTAAAGGCAATCCGATAGCGATAAATAGTCGTGCGTGCCATCTCGTCTCCTAGCGGGGTGCCATCCGTAGCGCACCATCCAAACGGATCGTCTCGCCATTCAGCATTATATTGGTCACGATCGAGCAAACCATCTTCGCAAACTCACTCGGATAGCCCAAACGTGGCGGGAAGGGCACGGATTCACCTAAAGACTGTTGAATCTCTGCTGGCAAAGAGGCCATCATCGGTGTCATGAATAAACCGGGGGCAATCGTGACGACGCGAATCCCATTTTTCGCTAGCTCGCGTGCCATCGGCAAAGTCATCGCAATCACGCCACCTTTAGAGGCTGCATAAGCGGCTTGGCCAATCTGCCCATCATAAGCTGCAATCGACGCGGTATTAATAATCACGCCGCGCTCACCTTCAGCAGCAGGCTCTAAACTCGCCATCGCTGCAGCGGCTAAGCGCGCCATATTAAAGCTACCGATCAGGTTCACGTGAATAGTGCGAGAGAATTCAGCTAAAGGATGAGGGCCATTTTTACCTAGTACTTTGGCAGCACCTCCAATCCCAGCGCAATTGACTAAGCCACGTAATTGCCCGAATTTTGCGACCGCTACATTAACCGTGGTTTGTGCGTCGATTTCGTCGGCAACATTGGTACGGCTGAAGACGGTACGCTCACCGAGTTCTTTAGCTAAAGCCTCGCCTTGATCAGTATTCAAATCCGCGATAACCACATTAGCACCTTGCGCATGTAAAGCACGCACCGTGGCTTCACCTAAACCGGAAGCTCCACCCGTGACGATGAATGTATTCTTGGTAAATTCCATAATTCCTCCCTTTATGCATTCTCAAGCAAAATTGCGACACCTTGGCCACCACCTGCACAGGCAGAGGCAACGCTGTATTTTAACCCAGACTGCTGAGCCGCGCGCGCTGCGGTTAAACTTAAACGTACTCCAGAGGCGCCCAGTGGATGTCCAATTGCAATTGCACCGCCATGCACATTCGATTTAGAGCGCTCTAAACCGAGTTCACGTTCGCAGGCTAAATACTGTGCACCAAAGGCTTCATTAATCTCGACTCGATCAATATCGCTGACTTTGATCCCAGCCTTTTTCGCAGCGGCGCGAATCGCCGGAGCAGGGCCTATGCCCATAATTTCGGGTGGAACTGCCACGGCTGCACCATTCACAATCCGTGCTATCGGTTTTAAGCCATGCGCCCGTACCCACTCGCCATGTGCGACAAGTACAGCGGCAGCTCCATCGACAATCGCTGAGCTATTGCCGCCCGTTTGTACGCCACCAAAAGCCGGCTTGAGTTTTTGCAGGGTTTCAAAGCTGGTGCTACGCACATGGCTATCGCGTTCAAAACTCTGCGCACGATCAGCTAGTTTCAAACTACGTGATTTATAGCCGTCTAAATCCCATTGGCTATTCACCACTGTGCTAACTTCTGCCTTGAAATAGCCCGCTTCCCAAGCCGCCATCGCGCGTGCAAAGCTTTCCTCGGCAAAGCGGTCGACTTCTTCGCGGCTAATCTGATAGCGCTTCGCCAGATTTTCAGCGGTATCGCCCATGCCAATGCCGGGCGCAGTATCTTTAGTCGCTTCCCAAAGGAAATCTTTAAAGTCTAGCTGTCCCATACGAAAGCCGGAGCGATGCGTATAGGCGGCAATCGGATTGCGCGACATTGACTCGGTACCCACACAGAGGACGACTTTCGCTTTGCCTAAAGTAATTTGGTCAGCGGCTGTGAGGATGGTCTCAAAGCCCGTGCAACACAGACGCTGCACTAATAAAGCGGGGGCATTGGGATTCACTCCGGCATATAAACCAATATGTCGCGGGAGGAAATAGGCATCGAAGCTGGCTTGCGCCATATTGCCAGCGATGATGGCATTAACTTCGGTGGCAGGAATGCCGCTGGTCGCAAATAAACTGCGTGCTGCATAAATCCCTAAATCAGTGGGAGCGACATCACGTAAAGCACCGTTGTAATCGGCGAACGGAGTGCGCTGGCCAGCTACTAACCAAATATCCTCGTAGCTGGCGGTGAGGGCTGCTGCTTCGGAGTCAGCAAAAGGATGGGTGCTTGCATTCATGTTTGAGGGCCTTTGCCAGAACGATTAAGGAATTGCCCGATGCGCTCTACCACTTCGGGGCTGGTTTGAGTCAGTGCTGCGGTAAGTGATTCCACAAAGAGACCATCATCTGAGGCCATATTATTGATGCGTGAAATGGCTGAAACCATCGCCCAATTCGCCATCGGTGCATTTTCTGCAATCCGCTTGGCAAGCTGTTGGGCTTTAGCGAGGCTTTCACCTTCACCGACTAAATAATGCGACAAACCTAAGCGCAAACCTTCATCGGCATCGAGAATCCGCCCAGTGAGCATCATTTCGCACATCCGCCCCGCACCAATAATGGTGGCGACACGCACCGAAGCCCCACCACCGACGAAAATGCCGTGGCGGCCTTCAGGCAATTGGTAAATAGTGTTCGGCTCAGAAATACGTACATGCGTCGCGGTCGCTAATTCCAAGCCACCACCAATCACCGCACCTTGCATCGCAGCAACCACCGGAATCCCACCATTTTGAATCCGGTCAAAAATCCGATGCCAGCCGCGTGAATGTTGCATCACGCCAAACGGATCACGGTTTTGATGTTCGGACAAATCTAAGCCTGCACAGAAATGCTTACCTTCGCCAGCCAAAATAATGACGCGAGTTCCTTCAGGCCTTGTGATTAAGGCTTGCTCTAAAGCAGCGAGTAGGCGGTCACTGACAGCATTGCGTTTTTCGGGTCGTGCTAGCGTCACCGTATAAATAGTCTCCTCATAGGAGGTTTTGACCAATTGTTCGCTCATGGGCATATCCTTTGGGGTTTCAGCCTTCTAGTGTTAATTGAATGACGTTTTGATCGGGCTGCTCTGCATACAATGCATTCACCAGATGAGCGCGGCGGTTCAATACCAAGCGCTGGTTGAGATAGCCTTTATCGGTGATTTCACCCGCCTCTGCCGAAGGCGGCTCAGCCATGAGCAAAGCATTGGAGGCAAACATAGACGAACCCGTCCCCTGTGCACGCATAGAACGTAAGCCTTGGGTGACACAAGTACGCACTGCCGGATGCGCTAACACCGTTTCAGTCGTAGCATCCGCAGGTAGCTCAGGACAAAGGCGGCGGCATTCTGGCAGATTCGGGAAGACCAAAAAACCCACGGTGCTGCGATCATGTCCTGTGACCACAATGTCTTGGGCGATGGGTTTGAGTGCATCAATCCCCGCTACCCGAATCGCACCAACATGCACCCAAGTACCTGTAAGCAGTTTAAAGTCCTCACTCACTCGTCCATCAAACAATAAGCCTAATTCAGGTCGATTCGCGTCAACGAACTTCATCGCATCGCCAATCATATAAAAGCCATCAGCATCAAAGGCTTTTTCAGTCGCTTCAGGATTTTTCCAATAGCCGGGGAAAACATTCGGCCCTTTAACCCGCACTTCTAGCTTGCCCGCATTCGGCACTAACTTTAGAGTAGTACCGGGGACAGGGATACCCACTACCCCCGAGCGCTCTGCTTGGAAATGGCAATCAGTCGCCATCGGTGCGGTTTCTGTCGAACCCCAAGAGGACACTAACATGGTTTCGCAGCCCGGTATGCTAGCTGCTAGTTCCTGCATGGCCGTCCATAAATGTTGGGGCAGGGCAGCACCAGCATAGAAGATGTAACGCAGATGACGGAAGAAGTTTTCACGCAAAGCTTGATCTTCCCGCAACAGTGGAATCAGCATGTCATAAGCACGGGGCACGCTGAAATAAACCGTCGGTGAAATTTCTCGTAGGTTCTTGACCGTTTTTGCGAGTAAACCGGGAACAGGTTTGCCCTCATCTAAATACAGTGTGCCCCCGTGAGAGAGCACCATATTGAAATTGTGATTGCTACCAAAGGTATGACTCCAAGGTAGCCAATCGACTAAGACTGGTTTTTCGGTTTTTAAGAAAGGCCAAGCTTGCGCCTTGGCTTGCTGGTTCGAGCAGAGCATGCGCTGAGTATTGATGACAGCCTTAGGCGCACCAGTAGAGCCTGAAGTAAACAAGAACTTGGCAATCGTATCAGGGGTGACTTGCTCGAAAGCCACTATGACTGCTGCTTCGTCTGTTTCTAATAAAGTATCTGCGAAGTGCATAGCGGTTTCAGGGAGAACTGCGCTATTGCTACCCGCTAGCACTACACCCTTGTGTAGCTCAGCGATATGATTTAAGGCAGGTACAAAATGATCAATCGGGTCCGCATAAATCACCCCCGGATTCATCAATTTAATGTTTTCTTTGAGCTTGGCATGATCTTGCGAAAGCAAGGAGTAGCCCTGCGAAATCGCGCAAGAAGGCACACCAATATGCATCGCCGCTAACATTAACAAAGCATGTTCAAGCGAGTTATCGGACAGAATCACCACGGGGCGTTCTGCCGATAAATTTTGTCTTAAGAGCCAAGTAGCGAGCGCTACCACACGCGTCCGCACTTCGCTATAAGTCAGCTTCTGCCATTCACCGCTGGCATCGCGCTGCGCAAGAAACAGTTGCTCGGGAGTTGCCTTAGCCCAATGTTCGAGCCAATCACCCACACAACGGGTATAGTTTTCATCAAAGGGAAGGCCGGAGCGCAGCCATTGCGTACCGTCTTCCCGTACTTCCTGTTGGACGCTCGGCGTCGCATAAATACGCCCCGCCTCCTGATTTTGAACTGCCATCGCAACTCCTCCTTTGCGTCTGTTTCTTGCGGCTTACACTTTATTATTAGGGTTGAATTAACTTAAATTCGCCACCTTGCACTTGAATCAATACCCGACCCCGATTATCCAAACCGAAATGGTTTTCTGGAGTCATGGTATAAACACCATGCACACCCACCACGTCTTTACTTGCTTCGAGCGCATCACGTAAACCTTGGCGGAATTCTGGCGTGCCTGGTTTGCCTGCTTTTAAAGCGGTAGGCACAGCAGCTTCTAATAAACGGAAAGCATCATTCGCGTGACCCGCAAAAGACGTGAAACTCTTTTCACCATACTTTTCGTTGTATTGCTTAGTCAGTTCCTGCCCTGCTTTCTTGGACGGATGATCATCGGGGATTTGATCAACAACCACGACTGGGCCAATCGGCATGATGACATTCTCAGCCGCTTTCTGAGCAACCTTCATAAAGGCAGGGCTAGCCGCAGCATGCGTTTGATAAATTTGGCCTTTATAGCCGCGCTCAATTAAACCGAGTTGTGGTAAAGCAGCGGGGCTACCAGAGCCGACGACTAACACTGCATCAGTTTTAGCACTAGTCAGTTTCAGAATTTGCCCAGTCACTGAAGTGTCCGTGCGGTTGTAGCGCTCAATCGGATCAAGTTTGATGCCAGCTTCTTCCAAAGGCTTTTTCAGCGCAGTAAGCCAATCTTCGCCATAAGCATCCGAGAAGCCAATGAAGCCTAAAGTTTTGACGCCTTTCGCTTTCATGTGCTCAGCTAAAGCACTAGCCATGACATCATTATGCTGAGGAGTACGGAAGACCCAAGTATTTTTTTCAGCAGGTAGATTAGTCGGTGCTAAGGAAATTTGCGGTGTTTTGGTTTCAATCGCGACTTCAGTGACTGCCAAAGAAGTTGGTGTGACTGAAGAGCCAATCAGCACATCGACTTTATCTTCTGAAGTTAATTTGCGCGCATTTTTGGACGCGGCGGTCGGATCAGTCGCATCATCAAGGACGATGTAATTAATCTTTTCACCAGCAATTTCAGTTGGCATGATCGCCAGCGCATTTTTTCAGGAATACCTAAAGCAGCACCAGGGCCCGTGGTTGATAAGCTCACCCCGACATTAATATCAGCGATAGCAGCCTGTGCAGATAAAGCTAAGCCTACAGCGCAAGCTAAAGCAAGTTGGTTTAATTTCATGGTCTCTCCTCCAAAATTAACAACACTTAGGTAGATAACAAGTCTTGGTGTTTACCACCCAGACCTAAATAGGTTTCGATCACGCGTGGATCGTCACGTAATTGCGTAGCGGGGCCTTCCATTGCAGTACGCCCGTTTTCGAGGACATAAGCATAATCAGCTACTTGCAAAGCAGCGCGTGCATTTTGCTCAACTAATAAAATGGAAACGCCCCGCCGCCGTAGCTCGGCAATAATACGGAAAATCTCGCGCACGATTAAAGGTGCTAGGCCAAGGCTTGGCTCATCCAGCATCAACAGGCGCGGCTTCGCCATCAGCGCACGTCCGACCGCGAGCATTTGGCGCTCGCCACCGGATAGGGTTCCGGCTTGTTGAGTACGACGTTCTTGTAAGCGTGGGAATAGCTCATACACTTCCTGCATCGTGGCTTTTTCATCTCGATGCCCGGCACGATGGCGTTGGAAAGCACCCAGAATTAAATTGTCTTCCACTGACATTTCACTAAAAAGTTCGCGTTTTTCGGGAACAAGAATTAGGCCGCGCCCGACTAGATGCTCAACTTCAGGCTCGGCTTCGAGGATTCCATCAAATTGAATCTCGCCTTTAGAGGCTAATAAGCCAATAGCAGCCGAAAGTAGGGTAGTTTTACCCGCACCATTCGGGCCAATCACCGTGACAATTTGCCCTTCGCCGACGTTCAGATTAATGCCGCTCAAGGCTTCGACTTTGCCGTAGGAAGCAGAGAGGTTACGAATCGCTAAGACGGGCTGCGTCATTATTAGACCCCTCCTAAATAAGCTTCTAAGACAGCCGGATCTTTCTGCACATCTTCGGGTAAGCCTTCCGCAATTTTCTCGCCAAATTCCATCACGACCACCCGATCGACTAAGCCCATGACGAAATCCATATCATGTTCGACTAAGAGAATTGCCATGCCTTCGGCTTGGAGCTTTTTCATTAAATCCCCCAGGGCTTGCTTCTCGCGATAACGCAAGCCTGCGGCGGGTTCGTCGAGCAGTAATAAACAAGGATCAGAGCAAAGTGCACGGGCAATTTCTAAAATACGCTGCTGACCTAAGGCGAGGCTACCCGCTTCCACATTTAGATAATCACCTAAGCCGACGCGCTCTAATTGACGCGCTGCTTCGGCTAGTAAGCTCGCTTCTTCAGAGCGTTCAGTGTGTGCAGCAGCGGCAAATACACCTTTTGAGCCGCGTCTATGTGCACCAATCGCGACGTTTTCTAACACAGTCATGGTCGGCAGCAGTTTCACATGCTGGAAAGTACGGCTCATACCCATGCCTGCAATCGCCCGTGAATTCATCCCCGTGACATTCTGTCCAAGGAAGCGAATCTCGCCCGAAGTGGGGGTATCCACCCCTGAAATCTGATTGAACATGGTGCTTTTGCCTGCACCATTTGGGCCAATTAGCGCCAGAATTTCTCCCGCATGTACGGTCAAATTCATTTTGTTATTGGCGATCAAGCCCCCGAATTTGCGGGTGACTTTTTTAGCATCCAGAATCACTGCACCGTGGGTGGGTAGTTCGCGACGTGGCAAGGCGGCTGCATGCGGGTCAATCAGTTTCGGCTGCTTTTTGACAGGCACTAATTTAGTTAAAAAAGGCCAAATGCCATCGCGTGCATATTGCAGCATCAGGATCATCATGAGGCCGAAGATAATAGTCTCGAAATTGCCGGATTGACCTAAGATTTGTGGCAGCCAATCTTGCAACCACTGCTTGAGCACAGTGATCACCCCAGCACCGATTAAAGCCCCCCAGACACTCGCTGCACCACCGACCACTGCCATGAATAAATATTCAATACCGCTGTGTAGGCCAAAAGGTGTCGGGTTGACTAAGCGCTGCATATGTGCGTACAGCCAACCGGAAACACAAGCGAACAGGGCAGCAATTAAAAAGATGGTCATGCGTGAACGTAAAGTATTCACACCCATCGCTTCGGCCATCACGCGCCCACCTTTGAGGGCACGAATCGCCCGGCCTTCGCGGGAATCAAGTAAGTTGCTAGTGGCTAACATCGCCAGCAGCAAGAACAACAGAATCAGATAGAAAATCTCTTGGCCTTCATCCAAAGCAAAGCCAAAAAGGGAAATAGGGGGAATATCTGATAAGCCGGTATGTCCACCGAGAATTTCCATCGTGCCGAACAGGAAGTACAAGCTGATGCCCCAAGCTATCGTCCCTAGTGGCAAATAGTGACCAGAAAGACGCAGGGTCAAAGCGCCCAAAATAAAGGCGACGAGCAAAGTAAGCGCAATCCCAGCGACTAAACCCAGCCAAGGTGAATAACCGAATTTAGTGGTAATGACTGCTGTCGTATAAGCACCCACCCCTACGAAGGCTGCTTGGCCAAAACTGGTTAAGCCACCGACGCCAGTGAGCAACACTAAACCCAAAGCAACCAGTGCATATAAGCCGATATAGTTCATCAAAGTGATGTAGAAAGCGGGTAGCACTAAGGGGGCGAGAACCGCCAACACGACAAATCCCGCAATTAAAATCCGTGGTGATAAAGCAAATTTCATTCTTCATCCTCCACATGCGTGCTTTTCAGTGAGCGCCAAAGTAGGACGGGAATAATCAGCGTGAACACAATCACTTCTTTATATTCACTGGCCCAGAAGGATGAGAAGGCTTCGAGCAGGCCAACCAGTAATGCACCTAAAGCTGCCAACGGATAACTGGCTAAACCACCAATAATGGCAGCAACGAAACCTTTCAGGCCGATCAAGAAACCGGTGTCGTAGTAAATCGTGGTAATGGGAGCGATTAGTACACCAGAGAAAGCGCCAATCAAGGTGGCTACCAAGAAAGTAATCTTGCCCGCCAGCGCAGGACGAATGCCCATTAAGCGTGCACCCACTCGATTGATGGCAGTGGCACGTAAGGCTTTGCCGTATAAGGTGCGCTCAAAGAAGAAGTACAAGCCCGCGATACAAGCCAGTGAGGTAAAGACCACCACTAAAGTTTGACCTGAAACGGTCAATGCGCCTAAGTCAAAGCTAGCCTCACTAAAAGGCGGAGTCCGTTGGCCTTCAGCACCGAAAAAGAGTAAGCCCAAGCCCACCATCGACAAGTGCAGAGCCACTGACAAAATCAATAAAATTAGCACCGAGGCATCAGCTAGCGGTTGATAAACCAAGCGATACAGCATCGGCCCCATTGGCACAATCACCGCCAGCGTTAAAATCATCTGTATCAGCATCGGCAATTTAGCCAGCGGCAATAAGAACAAAATGGCAAGCAGAACTAGGGGATAAGCCAGATTCCAAAGCAGGGTTTGGATGAGTTTGTCATTGCGCTTGGAGCGGGCGGCGTGAATGCCATCAATCAAAGCAACGGCAATACCTAAGATAACCAGTAACCAAATCGTAGCGGGAGCGGTGCCAGTTTGTAGCGTCGCCATGGTCAGCGCGCCATACGCTACAAATTCACCTTGGGGGATAAAAATAACTCGCGTCACTGCGAACACTAGTACGAGGGCGAGCGCTAACAGCGCGTAGATTGCACCGTTAGTGATGCCATCTTGCCCGAGAATTAAGGCTATCTGTAAATCCACATTGACCTCCTCCTGTCGTATGGATCGCGTAGCGCGGTAGCGAATGATCACAAACTAACAGCTAAAAACTAACTTGTCAAACAGTTGTTTTATTAATTAGTTTGTACTAATTTGTTTAGTTAGTAGTGACTTATCACTGACTAATTTCGAGTAAACTGAGCGTTCAGCGAACAGGCCGTAGCCACCACCATTTAGGCTTGGCAAATAAATGACCGAGGATCAAACAACATGAATCAAGCAGAAAATCAGCCGATCTCAGAAGCTGATAGCAATAATTTGGTGGAGAGTGAAATTCTACGTTTAGCCCGCGAACTACCTGAATTGGGGCAAGCCGCCGTAGCGGTGCGCTTACAGCGAGCGGGCTTGCAAATTTCAGCTTCAGGGGTGCGCTATATTTGGCAGAAATATGGCTTAGAAACAGCAGTCAAACGCTTGCAAGCTTTAGCTGCTGAAAACGATGGCTGCTTAGAAAGCTTGACCACCAATCAGCGCCGCTACTTAGAGCGCGGTTTGCTCAGTACTCGACTGGCTCAAGGTGAAGCAACTGAAGATGAATCGGCTAATTTATTAGAGTCTGAACTTGAGCCTTTAGATCGTCGCCGCATTATTCTGAATGCTGCCGCCGAACTCTTTTCTACTCAAGGGTTTGACCGCACTACGATTCGCGATATTGCGGGGCAGGCGGGTTTATTGCCGGGGTCGGTGTATCACTATTTTTCTTCAAAAGAAGATCTATACATGGCAGTACATCAAGAAGGTTTTCGTTCGGTGATGTTGCAATTACAAGCAGCAGTGGATGAGGCTAGCGATCCTTGGGAGCGCTTGAAGCGGGCGTTTACAGTGCATATTAATGGCATGGTCGGCGGCTCGGCGATAGATCGTTTAACAGGGCATAGCCTCGCATTGACTGGGCATCCGCGCTTATTGGATATGATTCGAGCGGATCGTGATGCTTATGAGGATGTGATTAAAGGCTTGATAGCCGCTTTGCCAATCAAGCCTTCAGTCAATCGTACTTTGCTACGCTTGCAGCTATTGGGAGCAATGAACTGGGTCTATGTGTGGTATCACGAAGGCAAATTGAGCCCTGAGCAAATCGCCTCACAGATGATTGATATGCTACGTTTGGGCGTGGAGAATCAAGCTTGATTCATGCCTTCTGTGTCAGTGCTGCTAATACTTCTTTGGTATGCTCACCAATGGCGGCTAAATTAGGATCACTTGGAAACAAGGGTTGACCGTCGACTTCGAGTGGTAAACCCGGTGCACGATAGGCTTGGCCAGTTTCGCCATCGACTGAGTTGATCAAACCATTGGGGCGATTCACATGCGGGTCATCGTACATTTCGACAGGGCGTGACACGGGGCCAAAGGGAATGCCGTGTTGTTCTAAAATCGGCGTGAGTTCTGCATAACTGCGCTGGGCCACTGCTGCTTCCACGATAGGGATAGTCCATTCGCGGTTATTGATTTGCTCCATGCGCGTTTGCAAACGTGGATCAGTCAGCAAATCCTCTAAGCCTAAGAGTCGACAAACAATTTCCCAATGCCCACTCGTAATCGCGCCAATAAAAATTGACCGACCCTCTTGGGTAGTGAAAATGTCATAAATCGGCCAAGAGAATTCGCGATTCGGCATCGGTGGTGATTCAGTGCCTTCTAGATCAAATTGCACCATATGTTGCATCACTAGCAGCAAACAGCTTTCAAATAAACCAGTGCGAATTTGATGACCTTGCCCATCTTGCTGCCGTTTGAAGAGAGCCGCTAACACGCCAAAAGCAGTGAACAAGCCGCCGGTAATATCGACGGTTGAAGAGCCAATCCTGAGCGGGCGACCTTTGGGGCCAGTCATATACGCCATGCCGGTCATCATCTGTACCACTTCATCCATCGCAGTACGATTTTCATACGGGCCTTGGAGGAAGCCTTTGCAGGAAGCGATGATCAGAGCAGGGTATTTTTCTTGAAGTTGAGCAGGGGCTAAGCCCATTTTTTCCATGGAGACATCGCGGAAGTTTTCTAAGAAGACATCGGCAGTGCTAATCAGTTGATGCAGTGTGGCCAAACCTTCAGCTGTATGGGTATCTAATATAACGGATTTTTTACCGCGATTGAAGCTGGGGTAAAAGCCGCGTCCCATACCGGTGAGTTTACGAGTTTTATCGCCGTCAGGTGGCTCGATTTTAATCACTTCTGCACCGAGTGAGGCTAGGAAAAATCCAGCTGACGGCCCCATGATCATGTGGCTAATTTCCACAACACGTATGCCTGCTAAGGGCTGGTAGCTTGCTTCCATGATGGTCATTACTCCTCCAATGCTAGGCTGCAGGTTAGCACTGCTTGCGCTATTTTAAAATTTATAAACTCAGTCTAAACTTTTGATTAAATTTAAGAGTCTCCCAACCTTTCCCCAACCGTTATGAGTTATAGTCAAAACTCCGATAAACTGATGAGGAGCATTTTATGAAAAAATCACTGAAGTGGACTAAGCCAGCGTTTAAAGACCTGCGTTATGGGTTCGAAATCAACCTGTACATCATGAATCGCTAAGCGTTGTTTGTCTTAGTCCTCGGTTCTGCTGCGGGAGGTGGATTCCCGCAGTGGAATTGTAATTGCCCGATGTGTGCGGGTGTACGCAATAGCACGATTCCAGCCCAAGCACGCACACAGTCCTCGATTGCGGTGTCCACCGATAAAATTCACTGGGTCTTAGTGAATGCCTCCCCAGATATTCGCACCCAAATCAATACTCTGCATCACTACCTACAACCTGCACGCGCCTTGCGTGATAGCGGGATTAGTGCTGTTTTACTCGCCGATAGCCAAATTGATCATACGACGGGTTTATTAATTCTGCGCGAAAGCAAACAGCCGCTGGAATTGTATTGCACTGATAGCGTATATGAAGATTTAACCACTGGTTTTCCGGTGTTGAATATGCTCTCGCATTATTGCGGTGTGAATCGCCATGCTTTAGCTTTAGATGGTTCCGCTTTAAATATTCCCAAACTAGATAATTTACGCATTACTCCTGTGCCTTTACACAGTAAAGCGCCGCCTTACTCCCCGCACCGTAATAACCCTTCTGAGGGCGATAATGTCGGCTTTTGGTTTGAAGATACTCAAACAGGCGGCAAGTTATTCTATGCCCCCGGTTTAGGCGAAATCGGAGCGCATTTACGTGACTATTTTGAACAGGCTGATTGTGTCTTAGTCGATGGTACTTGTTGGACAGATGACGAAATGTCGCGCCGCCAAGTCGGACATAAACTCGCGCGTGACATGGGGCATTTACCGCAGTCGGGCGAAGGCGGCATGATTGAGTGGCTCGCTAATTTCCCGAATACGCGCAAGATTCTGATTCATATTAATAATACCAATCCAATTTTGGATGAATCTTCGCTAGAGCGTGCTGAATTGACTAAGGCACAGATTGAAGTGTCGTTTGATGGGATGTTGTTGGAGCTTTAAAAAGTAGATTGTTTTTATGTTAGGCATTCGCTAGATTCGCGTAACTAGTAATCAGTTTACTTAAGGAGCGATAAAAATATGAAGCCTACTTTTTGGAAGATTTCTCAAGGCGTTTCAGCTGAGTTTTCATTTGGTGACATGATTGAGTCTATTGCTAATCAGTTGGTTTACATCCATATGAACACATCGGCTAAAGGCACAATGAAAACTTCACAGGCACAGGATTTTGTGAGTGCCTCCATTGGAGATTATTTTTATCTAACTAATGGTAATCAAGGCATATATTTAATTGGTCAGTTTTCTGGGCGAGCTAATTTAGCAGCAAACCCCAAGTACGAATATGGATGGTTGGAGAGACCTTATACCTTTGTTTGTCCAGCTATTACCAGACAGCCTTATACAGGTGTGCATAAATGGTGGTCACCTAATGATAACTCAACCTTTACACAAGTTTATCCTGATGAGTTAGAGCTGTTTGAACAGGAAATCTTACAACCATTTTTTGATAAAAACTTGAGTGATTTTGGCTTGGATGATTTATAGCACAACTAGTGATAATGGGGGGTAGCTAATAGTCCAAAAGTGGGTTACCAACCTTTTCCCAACCTTGCCGCTAACATACTTGCAGTAGTGCCTAAAAAGTGAGGAGCTTAGTGCATGACTGCTGCTTGGACCCCTATCGAATTTGAACAGCAATTGCGTGCCTTAGGGCGCTATTATCATGTTCATCACCCCTTTCAAGTCATGATGTATGAAGGCAAGCTCAATGCTGAGCAATTGCGTGGCTGGGTAGCGAATCGCTTTTATTATCAAGTCATTATTCCGCGCAAAGATGCCGCACTCCTGTTCAATTGCCCTGATCGCGAGGTGCGCCGTGTTTGGATTCAACGCATCCTTGATCATGATGGCGGCCCCAGTGCTGGGCATATTTCCGATGGTGGGATTGAGGCTTGGATTCGTTTGGGCGAGGCTTGTGGTGTGCCGCGTGCAGAGCTGCTTGATCAGCGCCATGTGTTGCCGGGTGTGCGGTTTGCGGTGGATGCTTATATTAATTTCGTACACACCGCCGATTGGCGCGAGGGTGTTTGCTCCTCGTTAACCGAGTTATTTGCCCCGACTGCGCACAAGCAGCGCCTGCAAAGTTGGCCGGATCATTATCCGTGGATTGATACGGCGGGTTTGCAATATTTCCGCAATCGTTTGACCGAAGCGCATCGTGATGTCGATCATGGTCTATCTTTAACCTTGCAGCATTTCACCACTTATGAGCAGCAGCAACGCGCTTTGCACATTGTAAAGTTTAAACTGGATGTGCTGTGGTCAATGCTGGATGCCATGTATCTGGCCTATGTGCAGAACATGCCGCCGTATTTCAATGTGGAGGAACCCGCATGAGTCAGGTCGACTTTATGGCAGTGCCACGCTTAGCGCAGGGCTATCGGTTTCAATGGGAAGAAGCGCAACAAAATCACGTACTGCTGTATCCCGAAGGCATGGTGCAATTGAGCGATACGGCTGCGGCGGTGCTGTCATTGTGTGATGGCGAACGTACTGTGCAGTCTATTGTGGTGGAGTTGGAAGAGAGTTATGAAACAGACGGCATCAGCGAAGATATAACCCAATTTCTAGAAGAAGCCGAAGCCCAAGGCTGGATTAAATATGCCTAAGATTCCGCCGCCCTTATGGCTACTGGCTGAAGTGACCCATTCTTGCCCGCTGCAATGTCCGTATTGCAGCAATCCTTTGGAATTAGTCCCGAAAAAGGATGAGTTGGATACTGAGGGCTGGCTCAAAGTGCTGCATCAAGCCCGCAAAATGGGCGCAGCGCAACTCGGCTTTTCGGGCGGCGAACCTTTAGTACGTAAGGATTTGGAGGATTTAATTGCTGAGGCGCGTAAGCTCGGTTATTACAGCAATTTGATTACGTCTGGCGTGGGCATGGATGCAGCACGGGTGGAGAAATTCCGCGAATTGGGCTTGGATCATATTCAAGTCAGCTTCCAAGCCGATGATGCCACTTTGAATGATTATTTAGCAGGCACGAATGCCTTCCAGCATAAATTAGAGATGGCACGGGCGGTAAAAGCCAGCGGTTATCCGATGGTATTGTGCTTTGTGATTCATCGCCAAAATATGCATCGCGTGGCACAAATGCTGGATTTAGCGGTGGAGTTGCAAGCCGATTATGTCGAACTTGCGACCACCCAATTTGAAGGTTGGGCGCTCGCCAATCGTGATCATTTATTGCCGACTTTAGAGCAAGTGCGCGAAGCTGAGCGGGTCGCCAATGTTTACCAAGAAAAGCTCAAAGGCAAGATGAAGATTTATTACGTCGTGCCCGATTACTACGAAAACCGCCCAAAAGCCTGTGTAGCGGGCTGGGGTAGGGTGTTTATCGCAGTGGCTCCCGATGGCTTGGTGCTGCCGTGTCACTCGGCGCGGAGCTTGCCCGGTTTGGACTTGCATAATGTGCGCGATCACGATTTAGCTTGGATTTGGTACGAATCACCCGCCTTTAATTATTTCCGTGGCGAAGACTGGATGAAAGACCCGTGCCGTACTTGTGACGAGCGCGAAAAGGATTTTGGCGGGTGTCATTGTCAGGCGTTTAAGCTCACCGGTGATCCAAAAAATGCCGATCCGACTTGCGCGAAATCACCGCATCATTATTTGATTGAGCAGGCGATTGATACAAGTAAGCTTAACCCAACTAGTGCTAAGCCTTTGCTGTTTAGAAAAAGACAAAATAGTATCAACATCAGCCCAATAACGATTTGAATAAGGGCGTATTTTAGATTTTTGGATTTGTAAATTCAGGGTAAGAGGTTCGCTCTGAAAAAACGCGAATGCGGCGCATACAGCCTGCATTTTATGCTTACAACGCAGGAGGAGGCGTATGGGGCAGATACTTAAAGCTACAGGGTCAGGCTCGGAGTCGCTCTTAAAGCGCCGCAGTGTGATTGATAATCAATGGAATCGGGTCGTGGCAGGTGGTGCTTGTGTCGCAGCGCAAAGCTCAGTCCGCGAAGATATCGTTTCTTCTTGGCAGCGCAGTGCGCAATATACTCAGCCCAGCCGTGGCTCAGCACCTGCAGATGATCTCTATGTCACTCAACAAATGTGGAAAGACTCGATTCTGAGTCAGGCCGTCCAACGCGAACAAAATCAAATTAAACAACTCACCAAAGAAGGCGAACTGGTAGCAGCGATTGCTGATCCACAAGGCCGTTTATTGTGGACTTTAGCCAGCCAACACATGCGTAGTCGCGCTGAATCGGTGAATTTCACCGCTGGAGGTTGGTGGGACGAGCGCTCAGTAGGTACGAATGCTGTCGGTTTATCTTTGAGCCTTAGACGTCCGGTCACGGTATTTTCGTCCGAACATTATCAGCCCTTTGTGCATGATTGGGTTTGTTATGCTGCACCCATTTTACATCCGCAATCAGGCGAATTAGTCGGCGTCTTGGATATGTCCACTACTTGGCGGCGCCATACACCCTTAGGCCAAGCGGCAGTAACAGAAATTGCCCGTTCGATTGCGCAAGGTTTGCCGCAAAATTTACCCAAAGCGGAGCTTGAAATTTATGCCTTAGGCCAAGCGCGCGTACTATTTCGGGGTAAGCCCTTGCATTTGCCGCTGCGTCAAGTCGAAATCCTGTCACTACTAGCTTTAAATCCACAAGGCTTGAGCTTAGAAAGATTACATGCCGCTTTATATGGTGAACAGTCGGTGTCACTCTCCACTTTAAAAGCAGAGTTGTCGCATTTGCGGCGGATTTTAGACGGGCAAATTGGCTCGCGTCCGTATCGCTTGCAAGTTTCAGTGTGGGCGGACTTTGTACAAGTTTGGCAAGCACTGCATCAAAATCATACCAGTGCGGCGTTTGCTTTGTACCAAGGCAGTTTGTTGGTGCAATCCAATTCTCCTGAGTTGGAAGAGTGGCGGCATTGTATCGATGCCATCATGGATAAAGCGCTCGGTTCTTGTGAGGATGCCAACTTGCTCATGGATAAGCTGTGTAAGAGCACCGGGGGTAGCGAATTAGTGCGTGAACGTTTAGCTGAGTTAGTCGATAAGCCCAAATATTGAATAGAGAGCTAGCCTATTTAACATAGGCTAGTATACTGAATAATAATTAAAAATCCTTGTCAGTTCCCCAACCTTTTCCCAACCAACTTCTCGTTATGATTACTGCTAGATGGCCGTAATGTAATGGGAGTCACATTGCGGTTTCCTTACACAATTACTATTGGAGAGGAGACTTTAGTATGAAGTCTAGTGAGTTGGTACGTAAGTTATTATTAGCAGCAGCAATCAGCACTGCTTTAAGTACTGCACCTTTAATGGCGGCAGTCAATGATCAAGATATTGCGAACGATGCAACTACACCCAATGATGTAGTTAGTTATGGTTTAGGACTGCAAGGTCAACGCTTTAGTCCTTTAGATAAACTCAATACTGAAACCGTTAAAAATTTGACCCCTGCTTTTGTATTATCCTACGGTGATGAAAAGCAACGTGGTCAAGAAGCTCAGCCTTTAGTTCATAATGGAAAAATTTTCGTTACGGCTTCCTATTCTCGGGTATTCACGGTAGATGCAAAAACCGGTGAAGAGTTATGGCAATATGATCACCGCTTACCAGATGGTATTTTACCTTGCTGCGACGTGGTGAATCGTGGTGGCGCTCTTTACGATAATCTCTTCATTTTCGCAACCCTCGATGCGCAATTAGTCGCTCTTGATCAAGATACCGGCAAGGTAGTTTGGAAAGAGAAGATGGAAGATTATAAAGCGGGTTATTCGAACACTGCTGCACCGATTATTGTGAATGGCAAAGTTATTACCGGTGTTTCTGGTGGTGAATTCGGTATTGTGGGTAAAGTTGAGGCGCGTGATGCTAAAACGGGTAAATTAGTTTGGATGCGCCCCACCGTTGAAGGCCATATGGGCACTTTAGACGGCAAAGATAATGGCATTACGGGTGAAACCAACAAATCATGGCCGGGCGACCTGTGGAAAACAGGGGGGGCAGCAACTTGGTTAGGCGGTACCTATGATGCTGAAACTAATTCACTTTTCTTCGGTACAGGTAACCCAGCACCGTGGAACTCACACTTACGTCCCGGCGACAACTTATATTCTTCTTCGATCTTAGCGATTAATCCCGATGACGGCAAAATCAAATGGACCTACCAATGGACTCCGCATGATGGTTGGGATTTTGACGGTGTCAATGAGTTTGTTTCTTTCGATTTAAAACAAGCGGATGGCAAAGTGGTTAAAGCCGGTGGTCATGCTGACCGGAATGGCTTCTTCTATGTATTAGATCGTACCAACGGTAAATTAATCAGTGCTAGCCCATTTGTGAATAAAATAACTTGGGCGAAAGGGATTGATTTAAAAACGGGCCGTCCTGAATATGATGATGCGAATCGCCCTGGCGCTCCAAGTGCTGCGGATAAAGGCCAATCGGTATTTTCTGCACCTTCTTTCTTAGGTGGAAAAAACTGGATGCCAATGGCTTATAATCCTAATACTGATCTATTTTATGTGCCTGCTAATGAATGGGGTATGGATATTTGGAATGAGCCGATTAGTTATAAAAAAGGCGCGGCTTATTTAGGTGCTGGCTTCACGATTAAGCCTTTGAATGAAGATTACATTGGTGCTTTACGCGCTATGGATCCGAAAACTGGTAAGATTGTTTGGGAAGCTAAAAACAAAGCGCCATTATGGGGTGGTGTATTAACGACTGCAGGTAACTTAGTGTTTACTGGTACTCCAGAGGGTTATTTAAAAGCCTTTGATGCTAAAACAGGTCAAGAACTGTGGAAGTTCCAAACTGGTTCTGGTGTAGTCGGCTGCCCAATTACTTGGGAGCAAGATGGCGAGCAATTCGTTGCTGTTCCATCGGGTTGGGGTGGTGCTGTTCCATTATGGGGTGGTGAAGTCGCAAAAAGTGTTAAGCACTTAAATCAAGGCGGCAGTTTATGGGTATTTAAATTACCTAAGTCACCCTCCTAATTTTAGTTTAAAAAGAGGTGGTTTTACTGCCTCTTTTAAGCCACCGAATATATATTTGAGGTTTTATAAAAATGCAAGGCAAGCTTCTTTTAACACGGATTTGTGGTGCTCTTTTATTAGCAAGTACCATGCAAGTTTGGGCTCACGGTGATGTTACTCCACAGCCCATTGATATTACTGGTTTAGAGCCAATTAAGGATTCTGATACGACTTGGGTGGATACTAATCCTTACTCAAGTAATGAACGGGCCATTGAAATAGGTAAGCATGCTTTTGCGCAAAATTGTGCCCGTTGCCACGGTATTGATGCGATTTCTGGTGGTATTGCGCCTGATTTGCGTGAAAAGTTACCCCTAGGTCAAGAAGGCGATGAGATTTTTAAAGAGCGGATGATCAATGGTGCTATTCGCAACGGCGTTACTTACATGCCAAAGTTTGATGGCATTGTGAAGCAAGAAGGCTTATGGGCGATTCGCACTTGGTTGGAAACTGTTTCTGTGGATGCACCTGTGAAGGCTGCACCAGCAGCCGCTGCGGCAGCTTCTGCGCCAAGCACTAATACACCTGCTCCCACAGTGGCACGTACGGGTGAAGAAGTTTTTAATACAGTGTGCACTGCTTGCCACACCGCAGGGATTTTAAACGCCCCTAAAATTGATGATAAAGCAGCTTGGGAACCGCGTGCTGCTAAAGGTCTACAAGGTCTTTTGGCTGCAAGTATTAATGGTTTAAATCAGATGCCTGCTAAAGGTGGCAATCCTAGTTTGACTGAACAGGAGTTAAGTGACGCGATCACTTATATGCTAGGGAAAGCAGGTATTGATTTGGCTAAGGTTTCTAGTGCAGCGGTTGCCACAGTGCCTGCTACCACTGAGCCAGCTAAACCGGCAACGAATTGAAAAACGCAATAGGTCGCCACTGTAAAATGACAGTGGCATTTTAAAAAATATTTATAGTTAGGAGAGGCTATGAATATAAAAGTGTTAGCAACCCTTGTTTTAGGCTTCAGCCTAGCGACTTCCAGTTTATATGCGGCTGGTTTAGATGATATTAAAAATAAAGGCGTGTTAAGCGTTTCTTTATATAAAGATTTTCCACCTTATTCTTATGTTGCTGAAGGTAAACAAGCCGGCATTGATGTGGATATTGCAAATGCCTTAGCCACGAAATTAGGTGTCAGCAGCCAAATTCGCTTCGTGGGTGCCGATGAGAATGTCGAAGACGATTTGCGGAATAATGTTTGGAAAGGTCATTATTTAGGGGGCGGGGTAACTGATGTTATGTTGCATATGCCGGTCGATAATGCTTTTTCAAAAAAAGTCGATAAAGTGAAGTTTGTCGCTCCTTATCAGCTTGAACAAGTAGCCTTTGCTTTCGATACAAATAAAGTAGGTAAACAACCGACTTTAGCTAATTTCATGAGTGATCCGATTGGCGTAGAAATAGATACGCTCAGCGATCTGTATTTATTAGAAGCGATGCAAGGACAGATCAGTAAAAATATCCGCCATTTCGATAATCTCACTAAGGCATCTACGGCTTTAAAAGTGGGAGAAGTCGCTGGCATCATGGGGCCGCGTGGCGAACTAGAAGGCTTGTTGAAAGAGCGGCCTGAGAATATTCAGATCCAATCTTTAGTGACTCCCGGTTTAGCGCGTTCTAATTGGGCAATGGGGATTGCGGTGAAAGCTGATAATGAAGAGCTAGTCAAAGCTGTGAATGAAAGCATGGCTGCATTGGTGAAAGATGGCACTGTGAAGAAGATTTTCGAGCAGCATAAGGTCACTTATACACCGCCAGCGGCTCCGCCTGAGGTCACTGCTAAAAACTGAGGTGGCCTATGCGTCCATTATTTGTTGTCCTCCTAAGCTCACTGCTCAGCCCTTGTGGCTGGGCAGCTGATTCTGACCCACTCAATTCACCCCAATGGGAGTTTGTGCATACGCGCTTTCTCAATGGTGAGCCTTATCAATTCGATGGCAAAGTCAAAGTCGAAGCCCCACCGGATGCCGAAGACTCTTTAAATGTCCCAGTCGCCTTTCAAGTAGCCGGCTTAGACAGCGTACAAGAAATTGTCGTAGTCGCTGATCTGAATCCAATTCCGCAAGTCTTGCGCTTTCGCCCGAAAGCAATGCGCCCGAATTTAGGTTTTCGCATGAAGCTCCAACAAGGCAGCCCCATTCATGTCGCTGCTAAAACCGCCGATGGTATTTGGCATGTGGGCGGCGTGTGGGTGAATGCGGCGGGTGGTGGCTGTACTTTACCGAGTTTGGGGACTTCTTCTGGCGATTGGACGAAAACTTTAGGCAAAGTCTCTGCCAATGTTTGGCAGCGTCCTGATGGTACGAATCGTTTGAGGGTGAGGGTGATGCATCCTATGGATACTGGATTGGCTTCGGGCATTCCGACTTTTCATATTGAAAATCTCCATGTGCTAGGTCAAGGTGGTAAATTATTAGCCGAACTGGATTTATTTGAACCCATTAGTGAAAACCCCATGCTGAGTTTTGATGTTGCTAAGGAAACTCAATTCAAGCTCGAAGGGCGCGATAACAACGGCAATAAAATTCAAGCTGAGGTAGCGCAATGAAACAGCTGCTATTCGTCAGTTTGTTAGCGCTGAGCTTGAATCTGTCAGCTGCTAACTTTGAATATCCTTTGCAACCCCAACAAATTGCAGCGGACACCTTTGTGCTTGAAGGTAAAACCGAAGACTTTTCCAAAGACAATGGTGGCTTTATTGTTAACTCTGGCTATATCGTCACTAAGGATGGCGTCTTAGTGATTGATACCGGCTCTTCGCGGCGCTTTGGTGAGCAACAACGGGCTTTAATCGAGCAGGCCACTGGCAAGAAGGTGATTCGCGTTTATATTACGCATCATCATCCTGATCATTTCCTAGGGAATCAAGCCTATAGCGATTTGCCGATCTATGCCTTGCCTGCAACGACCCAAGGCGTAAAGCAAGAAGGCGAGATGTTTAGCAGCAATATGTATCGCCTGATTGGTGATTGGATGCGCGATACCAGCGTGGTAGCACCCAATCAAGAGGCTAAACTAGGCCGCGAAATCATTGGCGGGCATGAGCTGGAATTCTTGGCTTTTAAAGGCCATACCCACGGCGATTTAGCCATTTTCGATCATACGACGGGTGTGCTGTTTGCGGGCGATTTGGTCTTTAATCAACGGGCTGCGACTACACCGCATGCGGATATTATTGACTGGCTAGCTTCACTGGAGCAGTTGTTAAACATTCCCTTTAAAGTGTTAGTGCCCGGTCACGGCCAAGTTACCCAAGATGATCAGGCCATTGGTCAGACTCGTGCTTATTTAGTCTGGCTGCAAACGATTCTGCAGCAAGCTGCTGCGAATGGTTTGGATATGAACGAAGTGATGTCTACGCCGATTCCGGTAGATTTTAAACAAGTCGCTTTAGCACAGAGCGAGTTGCGCCGTTCCGTAGCGCATCTGTATCCAGCTTTAGAAGCCGCACAATTGAAACCTACCCAGCAAGCTGAATGAGATTTTGGCTATTTTTATTTGCCTGTTTAAGTTTAAGCAGTGGCTATGCTGAAGAATGCCTGCGCACTGCAACTATGCCCGCAGGCTTAAAACAAGATCATTATCGCAGTCCAACCCCAGTCTGTGTCCCTAATGGCATTACTTTACAAACCGCAGAACTACAAAAGCTAATCACAACGGATAAGCCGGTTTTGATTGATGTGATGGCTGTATTTCTGCGCGAAGATGAGGGCTTTCCGCCCACTTGGCTGATGAATGAGCCGCATGAAAGTTTACCGAATAGCGTATGGCTGCCGAATGTAGGCTATGGCAAGCTTGAGCCGAAAATTGAGACTTGGTTTAAAGCGCAGCTCGAACACTTGACTACTAAAAATTTGCATAAGCCCCTCGTCTTTTATTGCGTAGCCGATTGTTGGATGTCGTGGAACGTTGTGCAGCGGGTGCGTGACTATGGCTACACCCAAGTCTATTGGTATAAAGATGGGATTGATGGTTGGAAAGAAGCAGGTTTAGAGCTAGTAAAAGCTACCCCTGTGCCGATGTCGATCTCATGCTGCCGCTAAACCCATTTTTGCCACCGACATGGTAATAAAATACGGCAAGCTTTCTAAATGAACAAAATGCTTCAACAGCCTTGGTTGTTATTTTTGCAGTGGTTATGGTTTTTTGGCTTATTGTTGGTTGGCTTGGCGCTGCTCTGGGATAATGGCATTTTGCAGTTTATGTTTGCTACTGACAGCACCTATTTATGCTGGCTCATGGTCGTGCTATTCCTCCTAAGCTGTTTGCATTGTGGCTATCGCAGCCTGTTGTTGTCTCGACAAACCCAAGCTTTGTGGGATTGGCAGCAGAATAATCCTGTTAACGACGTATTGATGAAGCGCTATTTGCAGGAGCTACAAGCGCTTGCAAATCCGCAAGAAAAGCAACTCACTGCCGAATTACTCAGTGCGCAATTACGTGGTCAACATGAAGTTGGCTGGTTCATTACTGGCGCTTTAATCAAGTTGGGTATGCTCGGTACAGTGATTGGTTTTGTGATGATGTTGGGTTCAATGACGCATCTGAATTCGCTCGATATTGCTCAAGTACAAACCTTGATGAGTGCGATGACTCAAGGGATGAAAATTGCTCTCAATACCACGATTATTGGCTTGGTGGGGAGTATGTTGTTAGGGCTGCAATACCTGATCTTGGATCGTACTGCGGATAAATTAGTAGTCGAAGCTATCCATGCCAGCGAGGCGGCAGATGGCGCTGTTTAAACGCCGCGATACCTTGGATGTCGACCCCTTCAGCGACTTGCTGTTCAATGCTTTACTCACTTTTACCTTTTTGTTTTTAATGGCTTTATTGCTGATGAATCCGACTGCGAAGAGCGGCATTATCAATCCCAAAGCTGAGTTCATGCTGACTATTAGTTGGCCGGATAATAGCCCTGACGATATTGATACTTGGGTGGAGGGGCCGCAAGGGCAAATGATTTGGTTTAAGCGCACGCAGGAAGGCCTGATGCATTTGGATCGAGATGATCGTGGTGCGGTTAATGATATGCAGCTGATTGACGGCAAAGAGATTATCAATCCGCTCAATCAAGAGATCGTCTCGATTCGTGGGCGCCCACCGGGTGAGTTTACGGTGAATATTCATTATTACCGTAGCCAAACCTTGCAGGCAGTACCGGTCACGGTTTATCTGGCGGAAGTCAATCCAAGCCTAAAAGTACTGCATTACGCGACAACGACTTTGCGGCGTGAAGGTGAAGAACGCACGGCGGTACGTTTTACGATTACCCCAAATGGTCAAGTGACTGCTATTAATACCCTGCAAAAATCCCTCGTGTTGGGAGGAAAAATATGAATGAAATGCTGATGTTATTAGTGGCGGCCTATATTTTTCTGTTAGCGTTATTGGTGCTGGTGTTGATTTATGGCCGGATTCCTTGGCTGGCTAAACTGGTGCTTGTGCTGGTGGCGAGTAGTTTGTATTGGGTGAGCTATCAAGGCTGGAAACAAGTACAAGGTTGGCCAAGTCAGGCTGAATTGCCCGATAAGTTTTTACTGCATGCCTCTGTGATTGAAGAGCCCGATCAAGAGCAGGGTACCAGCGGGCAAATTTTTATTTGGGGATCGAATCTGCAAGGCAATAAACCGGCTGGCGAACCACGCGCTTATATCCTTCCCTACGACCGTGAAGTGCATTCGTCCTTGCAAGATGCCTTGCGCAATCAGCGCAATGGCAATGTACAAATTGGTGTGCAAGAGCGCAGTAAAGCCGCCCAAAATGCAGCCCCCGTGAATGTGCGCCAATTGGGCGAAGTACATGAAAAGCTCAAGTTTACTGAATTGCCAGATCCCGCTTTGCCAGAGAAATAAGCATGCCACGCTTCAGTAGTTTACTGCTGTGCTTAATTTTGCAAGCTTGTGATAAGCCAGCTAACGATGATTATTTTCCTCTAAACAAGGGCTTGCGCTGGGAGTATCAACTCACCATTGAGCACCCACAGCGCCTAGATACGCGCCCGCTGATCATTGAAACACAGGGCCAAACTACCCTCAAAGATCAAGCAGTGAGTGTACGCACCACTAGCGATGGCACCGATTATTATATTGCTCGCCAAGCGGATGGTTTTTATCGTCTAGCCAAACGCACGCTGGTTGAAAGCCAACCGCAACTAGATAGTGCTCCGCGTATGGTTTTGCCCCTACCCATCGTGCAAGCCAAAGGCAAAACTTGGTCGGCGATTTCGCAGCCTTATTTAATTGAGCGCGTGTTTGAAGGGCAGGATGTGATGACAGCCGACGCGCTACAGTTCCCTATGACTTATTCGGTGTTGAGCCTTGATGAAACGGTGGAGTTGCCAGCTGGTACCTTCAATCATTGTGTGTTGGTCGAGGGGCAAACTGATTTATCTTTGTACGCGGATGCACGCACTGGCAATTCGATAGTGCCGATTACCACGCGCGAATGGTATGCACCGGGTGTAGGCTTAGTGAAATTAGAGCGTGAAGAACCTTTGGATACGGATGTGTATAAAGGTGGGAAAATCGTGATGGAGTTGGTGAGGTTTGAGGATTAAAAAATAATTAACTTTGCTTAGAAAAGCCGCTCAGCCAAAGTTGTTACCCTTGGCCAAGCCTAGTTTCACTGCATTCGATTCGGCAAAAACAGCGCTATCTCTGGAAACACCGTCAAAATCAGCAAACAAGCCGCCATTGCAAACCAGAAGGGCAACACGCCTTTGAAAATGGTCGACATCGGCACATCGGGGACAAGACCTTTCACCACAAACACATTAATCCCTACGGGCGGGGTAATTAGCCCCATTTCCACTACAATCACCGCAATCACGCCAAACCAAATCGGGTCAAAGCCCACGCCCGTAATGATCGGGAACACAATCGGCAGGGTAATGACCAGCATCGCTAAGCCATCAAAGAACATCCCCAGCACAATGTAGCCTAAAACAATGACTAATAAAGTGCCGTACATGCCTAAGCCTAAATGACTGAGTGATTCGCCTAAAGTGGAAGGAATATGCGTCAACGTCAGGAACGGACCAAACACACTTGCGCCAATAATAATCAAATACAGCATGGCGGTGGTGCGAACGGTATTTAATAAAATCGGCGCTAAGTCTTTAAAGCCAATTTTGCGTGAACCCAAGGCCAGCACTAAAATTAAGAACGCGCCCACACCCGCCGCCTCTTCTGGCGTAAACACTCCAAAGTAAATCCCACCAATTGAGATGAAAATCACCGAGAGTAATGGTGCAGCACGTCCTAGCGCTTTCAGCTTTTCCGAGCCTGTGGTTTTTGCACCGGAGCTGCCTTGAGGTTTGATCAAAGTAGTGAAGTAAATCACCGCGATAAACAATAAGGTGAGCAGTAGACCGGGCAGAATGCCTGCCATGAATAATTTGCCGATGGATTCTTCGGTCAAAATTGCATACAGCACAAAGCCTGTGGAAGGTGGAATCAAAATCCCTAGTGTGCCGCCCGCTGCGACTGACCCTGTGGCTAAACCGTCGCTATAGCCATAACGCTTCATTTCTGGCAGTGCAACTTTGCCAATCGTGACCGCTGTTGCTACCGATGAACCACTCACTGCGGCAAAGCTCGCACAACCTAAAATCGTTGCAGACGCAAGCCCGCCCCGTAAATGTCCCACCCAAGCGTGCGCACTTTCATACAAGCGTTGGCTATAACCGGCTTGCCCAGCGATATTGCCCATCAGGATAAATAGTGGAATCACCGCCATGGAGTAAGACGAAGTGGCAGAGAAAGTTTCTGAGGCCAAAGCAGCGGTTGCCGCTTTAAAATCATCTAAGACCCAAATCCCAAAGAAACCCACGACTAGCAACGACATACCGACGGGCATACGTAAGCCCAATAGCATCAGCAAGCCAATAATACCGATAAGACCAATCACACCTTCAGTCATACGGCACTCCTCGGGTTTTGAATGAGTAGATGATTTCTACCAGCAGAATTAAGGCGTACAAACCCATGCCCAGCACAATCGCTGCATAAATCGGCCACAACGGTAGGGCGAGCATATTGGTGGTGTCAGCGTATTCGTAGGTATCGAAGGCTTTCAGCACACAGCGCCATACCAGTAAGGACAGTACGAAAATACCTAACACGCGTCCCAATAAATCAGCAAAGAACCGCCCTGTTTCGCCTAAAGCTTTGTCCAGCAAATCGACACGAATATGCAGATCGTAAGCCGCCGTAGAAGGAATTGCCAGCATCACCACCAACACCATACCAAGCTGTACGATCTCTTGAGAGCCGAGAATGGGTTGGTGCAAGAAATAACGAAAAAATACCGCTGTCGCCACCAAGAGCATTATGCCAAGCAGCAAGATGCCCGATAGATACGCGGCTGCATCGAGCACACGTACCCAGCGACTAGCGATCAGGGGTTGACCGGTAGTTTGTTCAGACATGATTGCCTCATTGCTTTAAAGCGGTGACGAAATCTTTGGCTTTCATGCCTTTAGCTTCTAAATCAGCGACGGCTTTATCCAATAATTGGGCAGAGGCTGCATTGAATTTTGCGGCTTCCACTTCCGGTAAAGTGATTACTTCTTTGCCACTTTCAGTAAAGGCTTTTAAAGCACCCATAGCATGGTCTGCTTGAATTTTGCGGCCTGTTTCCGACATTTCCACGCCTGTGAGTTTGGTCATGGCGGTTTTGCTAGCCTCGTCTAAACCATCCCAAGAATCGCGATTCATAATCAGGAATTGCGGCGATAAGGCGGAGTGCATGCCTTTGGTGACGTACTTGCTAACTTCATTGAGTTTGAAACTTTGCAGCACGGAAGCGTCGGTGTACACGCCATCAATCACGCCTGTGGACATGGAGTTATAGACTTCGGTAATCGGCATTGACACCGGTGAAGCACCCCAAGCGGTTAACAAATCACCGACATTGCGTGACGATACGCGAATTTTTAAACCTTTTAAATCGTCGAGTGATTTAATCGGTTTGTCCTTAGTCATCAACACTGATTCAGGGTTATTCCAAATGCCAAGTAATTTGACACGCTTGAATTCGCCATTCAGTTGCTCGATATTTTTCCACAATGCTTGCGTGCCAGTGTCCGGCATAATCACGCCCGGCACTTCCATTAATAAAGTCATCGGAAATTGTGAGGCGGTATAACCGGGTAAGCCATAACCAATATCCGCTACGCCATCGACTACACGGTCATATTGCTTATCAGGGCCGGGGCCGAGTTCGCCGCCCGGATAGATGCGGATGGTAGTGGCGCTATTGGTTTCTTTGGCAATGCCTTCGCTCAACGGCACGAACATACCTTCATGTAGCGGATATTTCACGGGGGCAAAATGGGCGAATTTTAGCTCTTCCGCAGTGGCGGTTGCGCTGGAAAAAATAGCAGCGCTAATCAATAGGCTGCTAGAAATCTTCTTGAGTAATAACATGGTAGCTCCTCCGGTGGCGGTAAAATGGCCGCTTTTACTAGCGAAAAGGTGGGGGTTAAAAAAGGCGTGTCGTCTCATGTCTGATCGAGTTGTTGTGCTTGCGCTTTACCCGCAACGGAATATTGCAGAGGCACATTGCGGGTTTTTAAAAAGGTAGCGAGGTCTTCGCCGCGCATGCTGGCGTAGATTTGTGGATTGGATAGCCCCAACACGGCGGCCATTTTTTCCAACATAAAGAAAATCACTCCGTAGCGAATTAACCCAATCCAATTGCGCTCTCGAATTAATTCACGTTCTTCCACGCTTAATTCAAATTCAGCAAATAAGGTTTCTGGCTTAGCAAGAAAGCAGGCGCGATGCGCTGGAATCGTTAAGCGATGTAGGAAATTATTCAAGCGATAAGCTGTGTGGCTGCGCTCTAAAGTGAAGGGATAAGTGCCTTGCAGTTGATCCAAACCCGCTAATTCGTGGTTGATATGCATTTGATAGGCAGCGACTTCAGCAGTGTCAGCAGGTGCAGCTAACTCCTGAAAAATGACCGTGGCGATATTAGTCATTGAAGGCAGGTAGGTTGTGCGATGGGTGCGCTGGATGGTGTCGGACAGTGCACCGCGCATAATCAGCCACATAATGACTTCCGCGCCTTCCATACCGCCGCGCTCAATGTAATCGGCTAAGCGCAGTTGGGTGAGTTGCTCAGGCGCATGTTCGAGTAGCTCTAAAAATTCATCATCCCAGGTAGTATTGTTAAAGCCACAACGTTCGCCGTGTACTTGATGGGATAAACCACCCGTTGCCACGATGGCGACGCGTAAATTTTCAGGATAACTTTCAATTGCTTTACGTAAGGATTTGCCCAATTTGTAGCAGCGTTTGGCGCTTGGAATCGGGGCTTGGAGCACACCGACTTGCAGCGGAATCACGCTACCTTGCCAGCTAGGCTCATCGGCAATAATCATGGAAAGGGGCGAAAATAAGCCGTGATCGAGCGGCTTGTTTTGGAAGAAGGACATATCGAATTCATCGGCAACCAGTGCATTGGCGATATGACGCGAAAGTTCCAGATGACCTTTGATGGCAGGATAATCGCGTGCGCCACCACCTTCATCGGCAGGGGAGTATTGATCATCCACACCTAATGCAAAGGCGGAATAGTGATCAAAAAAGAAGGAGGTAATGTGATCATTAAAAATCATAAACAGCACATCAATTTGCTGCGCTGCCACCCAGGTTTTGACTTCCTGAAAACCTTCAAAAATCGGTTGCCAAGCCGGATCATTGGCTTTATGGGTGTCTTTAGCGAATGCAATCGTGGGTGAGTGGGATGCACCGATCCCGCCAATAATTTGTGCCATCACTAGCTCCTTCTCCGCAACTGAACCTTGTCAGTGCGCCTAAATAATCAATCTCGAATCCGATGCATCATAGGGTTGGAAAATTTTGGAAACAATACGATAATCAAGGACACACTGTTTCCAAATAGAAACAATAGGAGGAGGGGGGTATGGCGTGGAATTTGGATGATGTGCCGCTGTATGTGGCGGTCGTGGAGCATAATGGCGTATCGAGTGCCGCCAATTATTTGCAGATTTCTAAATCTGCAGTCAGTAAGGCACTGGCGCGTTTGGAGCATGATTTGGGGGTACGTTTATTGGCACGTAATACTCGTAATCTGCGCATAACTAGTGAAGGCCAAGCGTTTTATCGGCATTGTTTGTTGATTATGGAGCAGGTGAGTGAAGCCAATGCTGTAATGGCTGGCTTAACCAACACCCCTAGTGGGCGTTTAGCGATTGCTTTGCCGATGGCGTTTGGGCGCGAGATTGTTGCACCGCAGCTGGGTGAGTTTCAGCGTCGCTATCCGCTGATTGATTTAGAGCTACTGATTACGAGCCATCCGGTGGATATTATACGCGAGCAGATTGATTTAGCGGTGGTGATTGGCTCATTAAACGACTCGGATTTAATGGTGAAAAAGCTCTATGACAGCACGCTTTGGTGTGTCACCAGCCCCGAATATGCTGAGCAAAATGCGCTTGGTTTTACGCCAGACGATTTGCTAAAACACATCCAACTCTGCGAAAAGCGCTATGTGGGTAAATCTTTTCCGATCCACATCGAAGGGCAAAAGAAAACGCTAACGCTGAATAAAAAAATGATTAGTATCAATGACCCGATTGCAGTGCGTTCTGCTGTATTGAATGGCTTTGGTATAGCACTAGTACCTGATCCTTATTGTCGGCAGCATTTAGCGACGGGCGAATTAGTGCGCGTCTTTGAGCATATTGAATTTGAGCCGTCAGTGTCGGTTATTTCGGCAATTTATCCCAGTCGCCGCTTAATCTCGAATAAAACACGAGCGTTTTTGGATTTTTTAATTGAGTTGTGTGGGCGGATTTAGATCAAAGCAATCCGCACGCGCCGATTCAATTTGCCTTTCTTTTCGATCTTCGTGACTGCTACTTGGCCGATTTCACCCGTGCGTTTTAAATGCGTACCGCCACAAGGCTGTAAATCCACACCTTGCACATTGATCAAGCGCACTTTGCCGGAGCCGCGCGGCGGTTGTACTGACATGGTTTTGACCAGTTCAGGATTGGCATCTAATTCTGCATCCGTGATCCACGTTTCAGTTAATGGTAAATTCTGATCAATCAGCGTTTGCAGTTGCGCAGTGATTTGATCTTTATCCAGAATCGAATCAGGAATATCAAAATCCAACCGCCCTTCGCCCACACTAATCGAACCACCTGTGACCGCATACGGCAAGACCACTGAGAGCAAATGCAAAGCGGTATGCACCCGCATATGGCTATAGCGAGTTGCCCAATCTAGTTGCATTTCAAGGGTATCGCCAACAGGTGGAGGAGGCGTTTCAGGAGCAGGAAGGTGCGCGATTCGCGTATGTTCGGGATCATCCCAAACCGTATTCACAATCGCGATTTCACGTCTATCACTTAAACGGAAAATACCTTTATCACCGGGTTGCCCGCCGCCCGTGGGATAAAACAAACTACGATTTAGAATAATTCCGCCCTGTTCGTTGATGGCAATGACTTGGGCAGTAGCCGTGGTTTGATAAGGGTCAGTACGGAAGAGTAATTCGGTGCTCATGGTGTTGGCGAGTCTGGCAGTAGGGATGGCTAATATGGCAAATAATAGTGGTTAAAGAAAGGGGGAGAGGCTAGGGGGTTCGAGTTATAAGGTTAGCTTGATATTTAATTGCTCTATAAAAATTGATGCAGCTGAATGAATTGCGCTTGAAAACAGTTCTATAAGTGCTGCTGGAACAAGGTGCTAAACGTGTGTTGGATTTTGGTGCTGGCATCGGAGGTGGTAGATCCAAGTTTGTAGGTATAGAGCAGCAAGTTTTGAAGAGACTGGGGCGAGAGTTTGCGGCTACTTTTGAGCAGGCACATTTGGCAGCTTTAGAAAAGTGTGAGTTAGGGATGCTTTTGGGCGATGATGCAGCCTTGGATAAGTATGTACGCGAAAAGTATATTCATGTCAGCCGCATAACCACAGGCGCTAATACCAATACTTTAGGCCAGATTGCCCAACGCTATGTAACAGACTTGCTTAAAGAGCATTTGCCTGAGCAGTACATTATTATTCGGAATGGCAAAATTCTGTTAAGGGGGTATGAGAAATCAGATGGTATGCCCTTCGATGTTGTCGTGAGTTCCAATGGTAAAAGTGCTGGTATCGAGGTAAGTTTCCAAGTAACCACTAACAGTGTTATAGAACGTAAGTCAGGTCAGGCAGATGCTAGGCAAAAACTCATGCATGCAAATGGACACACAATAGCATACGTCTTGGATGGGGCTGGTAATTTTCAGCGCTCGTCAGCATTGAGTACAATTTGCCATTTCAGCGATTGTACAGTGGCTTACTCAGAGGCAGAAATTGCCGTTTTAGCAGAATTTATTAAAGAGGCACTAGCGTAATGCGGTTCGTAGATTTGTTTGCAGGAATAGGTGGGATTCGCCTTGGCTTTGAACAAGCTATGCAAGATTTGGGGATTAATTACCAGTGCGTACTTTCCTCTGAAATTGATAAATATGCTCAAGAAACTTATAAATTGAATTTTGGTGAAGCCCCACAAGGCGATATTTATGAGATTCAGCAATTGCCTGATTTTGATTTTTTACTAGCAGGCTTTCCTTGCCAACCATTTTCCTATGCAGGCAAACAGCAAGGATTTGGTGATACAAGAGGTACATTGTTTTTTCAAATTGAAAGAATTTTACGAGATAATAAGCCTAAAGGCTTTTTACTAGAAAACGTGCGTGGCTTAACTACACATGATAAAGGAAGAACGTTTAAAACTATTTTGCAGCATTTAGAGGATTTGGGGTATGGAGTTGAATATTTACTGTTAAATGGCTCTAATTTTGGCATTCCCCAAAATCGAGTGCGTGTTTATATTGTTGGGATCTATCAAGGGAAGCCTAAATTGACTTTGCGATCAGACTTGGGCTCTGCGGATTCTCATAAATTTAAGGACAAATTGGCTCAGTCTAGCCTTTTTGAAGCGCCATATCCGTTGCGTGTTGTTAGAGATATTTTGGAGTCAAATCCAGCAGCTAAATACGACTGCTCTAGTGATTTTGTTGCACGCTTATTAAAAATGTCGAATGGTAAAGCTGATAACCTACACGGTATTCGTATGATTGATCATCGTAATGGCAATTCTATACATTCTTGGGAGCTAGGAATCAAAGGTCAATGCTCAGAAGATGAAATTGCCTTTATGAATGCTTTAATTGCTAATCGCCGTAAAAAACATTTTGGCACTGAACAAGATGGTAAAAAGCTCACTTTAGACCAAATTAAAAAATTTTTTAATCCGCCTAACTTAAAGACTATTATGGATGGTTTATTGACTAAGGGATATTTAAAAGATCATGGTGGTAAATTTAATCCAGTTGCAGGCAATATGTCTTTTGAGGTTTTCAAGTTTCTTGACCCTGAAAGCATTTCAATTACCTTAGTTAGTAGCGACGCACACAAGATAGGAGTAGTGCACAATGGCCGTATACGCCACATTACTCCACGTGAATGCGCTAGATTGCAGGGCTTCCCAGATGACTTCCATTTACATCCACAAGATACAAAATCTTATAAGCAACTAGGTAATTCTGTTTCAGTACCCGTTATTAAAGAAGTTTTACTCGATTTTTTTCGAGCATCTAAACAGACACTTTTACAAGAGCAACCAATATTAAATAAAAAATACCGTGCTGCTTGAGTCTGTTTCAGACTTACTTGTATCAATATTGCCCCTCTCTCCACCCCATGCTCTAATGTAGCAAACCACAGGAGAGAGGTATTTATGCTCAACGAACAACAACAAACCCAGCTTTTAGTCCACCATGCACGCCAAGTGTTAGTACCCACAAATCCCACGACTAATCCCGATTGGCAAGCCTTCGAGCAGCGTTTACACCAATATCTCCCCGCACTAACCAATGAACTCAGCAGCGTTTATGGTGAGCGTGATGATTTTCTAAATTTCCTCGACAGCCTGATTCACGCAGCCTACCAAAGTTGGCAAGTACGCCCAGCCAGCTTAAAAGCACAAGATGCCGAGCATGAACACAACCCCGATTGGTTCACTTCCGAACAGATGGTTGGTGGCGTGTGTTATGTGGATTTATTTGCGGGTAATCTGCAAGGCATTATCCAAAAAATCCCCTATTTTCAAGAGCTAGGTTTAAGCTATTTACATCTCATGCCGCTGTTTAAATGTCCTGACGGACAAAGCGATGGTGGCTATGCGGTGAGTAGTTATCGTGAGGTGAATCCCGCACTAGGCACGATTGAGGATTTGCGCCAAGTGGCAAGCGCTTTGAAAGCAGCAGGCATTACCTTAGTGGTCGATTTTATTTTTAATCACACCTCCAACGAGCATGCTTGGGCGCAGGCGGCGGTGAAGGGCAATCCACACTATCAAGATTTTTATTACTTTTTCGCGGATCGGCGCATGCCTGATGCTTACGATCAAACCGTGCGTGAGATTTTCCCCGACCAGCATCCGGGCGCGTTTTCGCAGCTGGATGATGGACGTTGGGTGTGGACGACTTTCAATAGTTTTCAGTGGGATTTGAATTACGGCAATCCGGCGACCTTCACCGCGATGGCCGAGGAAATGCTGTTTATTGCCAATCTTGGCGTGGATATTTTGCGCATGGATGCGGTGGCCTTCATTTGGAAGCAATTGGGCACGGATTGCGAAAATCTGCCGCAAGCACATGCTTTAATTCGCGCATTTAATGCCGTAGCGCGGATTGCTGCCCCGAGTTTATTGTTCAAATCTGAGGCGATTGTCCATCCTGATAAAGTGGTGCAATACATTGCACCTAACGAATGCCAACTGTCCTATAACCCGCTACAAATGGCGCTGCTGTGGAACTCGCTTGCCACCCGCGAAGTTAATTTGCTGCAACAAGCTTTGGAGCGTCGTCACAATCTACCCGCGCATACTGCATGGGTGAATTATGTGCGCTGTCATGATGATATTGGCTGGACCTTCGCCGATGAAGACGCGGCGGAATTTGGCATTAATGGCTTTAAGCATCGCCAATTTTTGAATCAGTTTTATGTGAATCGTTTTGTGGGCAGTTTTGCGCGGGGCGTGCCGTTTCAGGATAATCCATTGACAGGTGATTGCCGAATTAGTGGCATGTGTGCGGCGTTGGTGGGTTTGGAGCAGCATGATCCCTTGGCAATTGATCGGATTATGTTGCTGCATAGCGTGGCTTTGAGCTCGGGCGGTTTGCCGCTGATTTATCTGGGCGATGAGGTTGGTACTTTAAACGATTACAGCTTTAGCGCTGATCTACACAAAGCCGATGACTCGCGCTGGGTACATCGACCCGCTGCTGATCAAGCGCGTTATGAGCAGCGCCATGATTTAACTACTGATGCCGGAAAAGTATTTAATCGCCTGCTGCATTTGATTCAAATCCGTAAAACTACGCCTGCTTTGGGTGGTACACAGTTGATGGCGTTTAGTGCGAAAAATTCGCATGTCTTGGGCTATTGGCGTGGGGGAAAAGATCAGGTATTGGTATTGGCGAATTTTAGCGAAAGCGTGCAAACCGTCAGTGCTTTGACCTTATCTTCTTTGCCTGAAACCGTGTTGGATTTAGTGAGTGGCAAACAAGTTGCTGTGGTGAATGGGCTGAAGCTAGCACCTTATCAGTTTGTGTGGTTGAAACTTATGAATGCTTAAATCTCAACCTTGATCATTGTAGCCAATTCAATGGGTATGGCGCTTTATGTTTGGTCTATCGCTATTTTGAGGCTTAATCATCCAATTTATAGGGTTTATGAAAATAGATAATGTTGAGATCTTGCTTGGGGGTGAAGTTGGTTTTTTCCATGACAAAAGTTGTGGCATCGACTTTCTTTACACCTGTGCCACAGAAGCTCAGTTTTTCATTAGGGTCAGATTTTTTGATGGTTAATTTGAATTTCCCAATCGGGCCCTTCCAATTAGCACCCGTGGTGAGGATATAACCGATGGTTGCGGTTCCGATATGGTATTTGGCTTTTTGTTGCTGCTCAACCCATTGTTGAAGTTCAGAGTCAATGCAATACATGCCCGTTTCTTCGCCTTGCATGCCATAGTCGACTGCACCACCGACACCCGGTGTGTATTCATGTACGACTGAAACCACTTGCTTGGCTGGGAAGGTTTGCATCCAGTGATGCGTGATTTGATTCACAGTGAAACCTTCTTTATCCACCGATTCCTTATCTTCAGTTTCGAAAGCTTGCTTTTTGCCGTTGATACTGACTGAAAACTTCAGAATATTTTTATCTTTAGGCATATCTTCTTCGGTGTAGTAATGCAGGGATGAACTATCTGCAAACAGATTAGTTTCCGGTAATGGAAAGGCAACACGAGTGGTAATGGCTTTGTCACTGCTATTAAAGAACTTATAAGCCACGCGAATTTTGTCTTTGCTGATCCATAAATCTTCCTGTTGCATCACAATATGGTCAGATTTTTTGAAGACTAAACCGCCCGCTCCAAAAGCAGCGGACGAGTCATTGGCGGAGGCAGTAGAGAGGGTAGAGAGTGCTAACAGAGTAGCAAAATAGACTGAACGCATGATATTTCCTCACAAGGGTTATTCTTAGTTGAGATACCAATCATAGACCATTGCGAGGGAGATAAGTGCTAATCTGTCGCTAAGATTTTGTGCCCAGTGTAACAGGAGCTATTATAAACTCAGCTCAACAACAATCGGATAATGATCTGAGCCAATGGCATCACCGATTTTTGCACGACCTAATGTCCACTGTGAGCTGGCTAGCACTTGGTCAATCGGGATACCCATGAAGCCTTTAAAATTAGCAGGCCAAGTGGGGAATAGGTTCATGCTGCGCTTAAAGCCTTTGTCCGCCAAGCCAGTAAACGCGCTCGACCACGGCGTTGCATTGAAATCACCTGCAATTAAAATCGGTAGGCTGCTGTCGTTAGTGAGTTGCTGCAAAAGCTCATCGCGGATTTGATAAGCCTTCTGGTCAACCGGTGGCAGTGGATGAAAGCCAATCAATTGAATCGGCTGCGTATAGGCTATTTGGGTGCTGATATGTTCAATACCGAGTGGGTCAGTGATGGTTTGGGTATTGCTCAAGGGCAAACGCGACAGAATCGCCATGCCAAAGGCGCCAGAGCGTGCTTGCAGGATTTGATACGGATAATCTGCCCAAGCTTTTACGGTCTCTACATGCTGGTTTGCAAATTCCGCCAAGACAATGGCGTCAGGCTGTTCTTGATCAATTAAGCCTTTGATACGGCTTAAATCCGAGTTGGTTAGGAGCAAATTGCTGCTAAGTAATGTTAAGGAGGGTTTCGTGCTGTTTATTGCAGTATTTAAAACAGGCGATGCAGTGAAAAAGGGGAGAGCTAAAGCAATTAAACTCAGTAACCACCCTTTTTGCTTAAAGGCTAACAGCAAACTGCTCAAAATCAGCAATAGCATATATAACCATTGCCAATGACTCGCTAAATCAAATAGCCAAGCAAGCGTAGGCAGACGCCCCATGAATACCGGTGTGATTAGCGGGCTGATTAAACCCAATAAGCTAGCCAGTAATATCAAAACACCAACAGTTCTTAGCATTTATTGTTCTCAAAGTGAATGATGAGCTTGGCGGGTAGTTGGTGGCCTTTGGTAATTTTCGCATTCTTTGCTGATGATTTTATCAATCTGGAATTGTGTTAAGCCATGAATCGAGTCTTCCAGCCATTTACCGCCAACGGGTTTAGCCATGATGGAGAGTTTGCCTTAAATACTTATAAGTGGGATAGAATAAATAGTAGGCAGCACGAGCTAATCCGTTGATTGATTAATCGAGTAAAAGATACGCTCTGCTTGCTGTTTCAAACCCCGTTGCAATTCCGCCTCATGCAGCCCATGCCCCGCTTCAATCACTAACAACTGATAATTGTCTAAGTAATCCCTCAGCAACTCAGCTCCAGCCAGTTGGCAAACTAAATCAGTTCGCCCATGCACTGCATAAATAGGTATTTGCCCCAACTGATCCAAACCCTCCAACACGCCTTGCTCTGGCAAGAAAAAACGATTCACTGCGTAATGCGCATAAATTCGCTTGTGCGCAATGCGCGAAGTCCAAGTTTGTGGGTCAGAATTAAAGCCGGGTGCACCTAGTTGCATCACGGTTGATTCCCAAGCATCCCAAGCTAAAGCGGCGTGATAAGCGTTTGCTGGCTCTGCTTGCAGGCGTTTTAATAAAGCGGGCGCGGGATCGGTGTGGTAGTCAATTTGCAATGCGGCTAATAAGGCTTGGTAAGCAGCCGGGAATTGTTGACTCACCCCATTCGGTAGCGCAAACCAGTTCCAATCTTCACGCCGCGCTAAGAAGACACCGCGTAGCAAAATGCCTAAGACTTTATCGGGAAACTGTTTGGCATATTCTAAAGCTAAAACTGTGCCCCATGAGCCACCATAAATCACCCAACGCTTAATATTTAAGTGTTGGCGCAAGTGCTCCATATCAGCAACGAGATCAGCCGTGGTGTTGGCTGCAATGCTGCCCAAAGGTGTGGATTGACCGCAGCCGCGTTGGTCGACTTGGATAATACGGAATCCTTCAGGGTATAAGTGGGCAGTTTGTGCAGGATTGCAGCCTGAGCCGGGGCCGCCGTGTACGAAGAGCAGAGGAATGCCTTGTGGATTGCCGAATTCAGCGAAATACAATGTATGCCCATGATCGACGCTCAGCGTACTCATAGGCGTACAACTTTCGGCTCCATGCCACGTGTTTCGCCGGAGAGCTTAAAAAAGGCCTCCAATAAGCTCGTGGTGACGGTTTGCGTGATCAAATTCGTAGGTATATCTTGTGCGAGTAGTTTGCCTTTGTGTAAGACTAAGACTTGTTTCGCAGCTTCGGCTTCGTCGATTAAGTGCGTCGCCCACAGTACGCATAAGTCTTGCTGGTCGCAAAGTTGATGCACGTAATGAATTAAACTGGCACGCGAAGCAGGGTCAAGCCCGACGGTGGCTTCATCCATTAATAGCAATTTCGGCTCGGTCATTAGAGCACGTGCGAGTTCGACTTTGCGCCGATTGCCACCGCTTAAACTTCGGCAGGGTTTATTCGCGGCATCACTTAATTCGAGTTGCGCTAAGACAATTTCGCTGCGGGTTTTGATGGCAGATTTCGCCATCCCATGCAATTTGCCGTGGAAGTCTAAATTGGTTTGCACACTTAAATCTAAGTCGAGCGCAGGCTGTTGGAATACCACGCCCATTTGCGCTAAGGCAGCAGGTAGGTTTTGTTTGATATTGCCGCCATTTAATAAAATCTCGCCTTGATCGGGTGCGAATAAGCCGGTCAGTAATTGAAATAGGGTGCTTTTGCCCGCACCATTGGGGCCAAGCAGCGCATAAAAGCCGCTATCCAAACTAAAGCTGACCTCTTGCAAGGCTTGTACCGTGCCATAGGATTTGCTGACGGATTGCACACTGAGCGTCGACATAGTTATTCCTTTGCCAAAGAGCCAGAAAGCAGTTGCGGATACTGTTGCAGGAGTTGATTTTGCAGGGTTTGCAAATCACTAGTCACGCTAGAGCGTGGGCGCGTCACAGGCACCGCATAATCTAAAATTACCTGTGCAGGGCGCGCTGAGAAGAATAAAATCCGATCTGCCAATTGCAGCGCCTCATTCAAACTGTGGGTGACAAATAATACCGTCGGGCATGTGTCTGCCCATAATTGCATTAATAATTGCCTTAAATCTTGCGCGGTTGGCTCATCCAAAGACTGAAACGGCTCATCCATGAGTAGCAATTGTGGTTGAGTGACAAAAGCGCGAACTAGTGCGACACGGCGTTTTAAGCCACCCGATAATTGTTTGGGGAAAGCAGCACGAAATTCGTTTAAGCCGAGTTGATTGAGCAAGTTCTCCATGCGTACAAAGCGCTCCGTATCTGCCTGTAAAGGGGGAGCATCCAGCACTAAACGAAGGTTGTTTTCCACGGTGAGCCAAGGCATTAAGCGCGGATCTTGAAACATATAACTCAAGGCATCACATGGCGCTTGAATTGTGCCAGTGTAATCAGTTTCAAGCCCAGCAATCATGTTCAATAGGGTGGTTTTACCTGTTCCAGAAGGCCCAACCAGTGCGACGAATTCACCAGACTGCACAGTAAACTGCACATCGCGCACCGTTTGCACGCCATTGGCAAAGGTCTTGTCTTGTAAATTAACACTGACCAAACTCATTCGCGCCACCGATTGAGACGTTTTTCGAGCGGGCGCAAGAAGACGGCTTCGAGGATGAGGATTAAGGTCACGAAAGCAAAGGTATAAGCGAGAATACCTTTGATATCAAAGTAGTGGAAATAATTGCCGAGTTGAAAGCCGACGCCATTACTGCGGCCTAATAATTCCACTACTAAAACAATCTTCCAAATTAAAGCTAAGCCATTGCGTGCAGCGGCGAATAAGTAAGGATAAAGCTGCGGCCAATATACCTTCCAAAATCTCTGTGTAGGTGAAAGACGATAGACTTGCGCGACTTGAAGTAAATCTTTATCGACTGCTCGCGCACCTTCGCGCAAGGTCACAATCACCATCGGAATTTTATTTAAAGCGACGGCGAGAATCGCTGCGGTTTCACCCAGGCCCAGCCAGATATAGCAGAGAATAATCGTCACTAAAGCCGGGATATTCAGGCCAATAATCACTAAGCTATCCAGCCATTCATTCCAGCGCTCACGGCTACCCATCACGATGCCAATGCCCACGCCAATCAGCATCGCCAAAGTGAAGCTGGTAATCACCCGCCCTAAGGTTGCACCCACATGGATGAATAAATCACCAGAAACTATCTGTTGCCAGAGTGTGGCTAAGACGGCGCTAGGTGTGGGCAAATAACGGCTTGGTAGCCACCACGCGAGCACTTGCCAGAGCAGCACACAGCCGATCAGAACCAAAACGCGCGGTTGCCAAAAAGCCTTCATCAATTAGGGACAAGCGGGCAGACTAAAGCCTGAGTAAAACACACCTTGCGGTAGCTCTTTCAACTCACCCACTAAATCCTTGCCGCCCAAATCGGCGAGTAATTTAAAGGTTTGACTGGCGGCAGTTTGCTGCTTTTCACCAAAACAAGCTGGAATGCCAGCGCGGAAGGAATCACGTAAGGCCGTGAATACACTGTCTTTGTCCGCCTTCATTTTCGGGCGAATGCGCATCCATTCTTCGTCACTGTCTTGCATGATTTTCTTGGCGGCATAAGAGGCAGTTAGGAAACCTTTGGCAGCGATTTGGTGATCGCTTGCCCACTTCTCACTAAATACCCAGCCAATCATCGGTAGGTCTTTTTGGATGCCTAAACCTTCCAATACTTGCGGCACGGTAATCACGGTTTGCAAGCCTTGATCTTGTAAGCGCGCTGCAAAATTCCAGAAGTTTAAGACCGCATCCAGCTCACCTTTTTGCATTACTTCATTCAATAAAGGGGGGGCGCCATATTGCACTTCGGCTTCTTTAGCGAGGTCAAGTTTGTCATGCTGTTGGGCATAGGCACGCAGTAATAACCAGCTTTTGTCTTTGGCTCCACCTGCGACACCGAGCTTTTTGCTTTTTAAATCAGCGAGAGTTTTGATATTCGCTTTCGGGCTAGCCAACATGCTGCCCACCGCTGTGGAGTAGGGGAATAATACATAATCGGCAGCGGCTGCACGTTGTTGTGCTACCCAAATCCAATCCGTGACGACGACATCCACTGCACCACCGAGCAAAGCAACCGTTGCGGCATCACCTGAAGCAACTGGCACGACCTCTAATTCAAAGCCATTGGCTTCAGCGAGTTTATGTTGCTGCATCACATCCAGTTCCCAGTTCACCGTGCCAAATTCCAGCACACCAACGCGCACTTTGTCTAAAGCGTGAGCAAGAGTAGGGAATAGGCTTAGGCTTAAACTAAGGGTGAGTATGCGTAAGTAGTTCATTGTTATTCCTCCGAAATACTGAAGTGCTTAAAGCGAGTTTGGGTTAATGATGGGCAGAGCCTGTGCCGCAGGGATGCGGCGCTGGAGCGTACACGGATGTATTCACCGCGACTCTGAACATTATTAACCCAAGCTTGCTCACAGCCTAAGCCTGACGAGTTCGTTGAATTAAACCGCGTTGTGGGTCGTAACCCCAAACCGCCAGCAAGAAAAATAAAATCAAAGAGCCCAATACGACCAAAGAGGAGAGGAGGTTCAATTGACCGTAAAGGGCAAACCGGATCATTTCAACCGCATGAGTAAACGGATTGAAACTAGCTAAATAATAAACCCAGGTCGCGCCCGACTCTTTCAACTTCCATAAGGGATAAAGCGCGGTGGAGATAAAAAACATCGGGAAGATCACGAAATTCATCGTGCCCGCAAAATTCTCAAGCTGGCGAATCGACACCGAGAGCAATAAGCCCAAAGCGCCGAGCATTAAGCCCGCTAACACCAAGGCAGGGAAAACCATCATCCAGCCGAGCCACGGAATATCGACACGAAACACCGCGCATAAAGCTAAGAAGGCATAAGCCTGCAACACCGACAGTAAAGTGCCCGCGACCAGTTTGCTAAATAGCAAAAACCAGCGTGGTTGTGGTGCGGTCAGTAGCATACGCATTAAGCCCATTTCGCGGTCGTAGACCATCGACAAAGACGATTGCATGCCATTGAATAGCAGTACCATCCCCAGTAGGCCGGGCACGATATACTCTTGGTAGGTAATATAGGTTTCGTAGGGAGGAATAATCGACACGCCGAAAATATTCTGAAAACCCGCCGCAAACACAATCAGCCAGAGTGCGGGGCGCACTAAAGCCGACAGCAAGCGTCCGCGCTGATGCCAGAATTTTATCGTTTCGCGTTGACAGATGGCCACTAAGGCGGGCCAATGCCGTGTTGCCATACCAGCTCTCCTCTGATTCATGACGGGTATTGATAGCGCACTTCGTCTAGCAGGGCTACCAACTTTTTGCCAACCCACACTCAGCTACCACGCTAGAAAATTCGTGCGCGGCTTGCATTCAAAATTTGCATTTAGTTTCAGGTTTATCAAAACCCAGTGCGTCTAAATTATTGGTTTGATGCAAAAAACCGTCGAGCGGGGCGCGTTCCACGACCCAATTATGCGTAGCAAGCAGCACGGGTTGGCGCAATTGATTATCCCAAGGGCGAAAGTTGAGGCGATTACCTTTAAAGCCGTCCAGCACTAACTCTTCGCTATGCAGATGTTTGCTGAGCACCGCAAAATCGCGACTTTGAGTACGTTGTACGGCTTCGGCAATTGCTTTCACCGCCATCCATGCGGCCCAATCCACGTCACGCATAGGGCGGTCGGCTTGCGCTTCAAAACGATTTTCGAGCTGTGGCGCACCGTGGCGCTCCCAAGCCCAATGCCAAGCAACGGGCGCTAAGCCTTCTGCACCCACCACCAATTGCGGATCAATGCTGGCATACGGCACACCCCGTGCAAATTCGCCCTGCGTATCGGCGACAAAAATCACATCGTAATCGGCATTGGCGGTAAGCAAGCTAATATTATTTTGGTCACGTTGACGTGGATCGTTGCCCAAGGCAAACGGACGCTCTTCATCAATATCTAAACCATAACGCTTAGCCGAGCGCGCGAAAGCTTGATTAAAGTCTAGATCTTCAGGGCGCTGCCCACTCAATACTAAAATCTCTTTCCACTTACGAAACACCAAATACTGTGCCAATGCGTCGGTCTGCATCGCATAATTGGGAATGGTGTGGAGTAGATGTGCCTGACACTGTTCTTGGCGTAAACGATCTTCGCGCGCCGAGATATTGAACAGGATGAGGTTTTGTCCTTTGGTGGCGGTCGCGAGTTCATTAAGCGCATCAGCAGGCAAATCTACCAGAAAGAATTGCACGCCCTTGGCATTCATCTCTTTTAAGCTAGCTAACAGCGCTGCGCTATCTTTGCTTTTCACCTGCTCTAGCTTGAAAGTCGCGCCAATGCCGGAGCCATGAAATTTGCTTTCTTTCAAGGCCACTTCAGCACCCGCATAAGGTCTACCGAGTGAACCTAGCAAGTAGCGCGCAAAGCTTTGTTTCTTGCTATAACGCACATCTTTTTCGAGCTGCAAATAGCCGATGGTGAGGTTATCGGCATAGCTGGGCAGTGCCCAAACTAGACCGATCACGACTAAAAGCTTTAAGACAAGGCGGTTAATCATCCACTAATACCGTATGTGGAACGCGCGCGATGGGCACGGACTTCAAGACTTTGCGTGTCGCCATATCAATCACTGACATATCATCACTCAAGCCATTGATCACAAAGAGCAGGCTATTGTCTTTGTTCAAAGTGGTATTCCAAGCGCGTTTGCCGACCAATACATAATCATTCACTTTGCGACTTGCCACATCGACGAAGGCGACATGATTGGCGCGTCCAAGCGCTACGACAGCAGTTTTACCATCTTTACTGAGAGTAATGCCAACGGGGGTTACATCTTCGCTGCGGAAGCCGGGTGGGAGGAAATTGATAGTTTCTTTTACTTTATTGCTGGCGGGATCAATGATCGAAACCGAGCCACTCAATTCATTCGATACCCACAATTCTTTCTGATCGGGCGTCAGAGCAAAGCGGCGTGGGCGATTGCCCACCACAATATTCGCTTTGATTGCTTGGCTGGCGGTATCAACCACATGCACCGTATTCGCGACTTCGGAGGTGACATAAGCGGTTTTACCATCAGGGCTAACCAGAATGCCTTCCGGTTCTTCGCCAACTTCAACAGTCGTCATACCGGGTAATTTTCCATCTTCTTCGCCTGCCTTAGCAGCGTCGTCCTCTTTTTCTTCTCCCTCATCAGCCGTATCATCTGCAGCTTCATCGGTTTCACCGGCTGGCGCCTCTTCCGCAACCTTTAAATCCGGCTTAGCTTCGCGCTTCGCGAAATACTCTTCCAAATTGAGAATGCCGAGTGCGCCATCATCTTCCAGCGAGATATACATCGTCTTGCCATCAGGGCTTAGGTCGAATAATTCAGGATCATCAATCTCGCCGATGCGATTTACCAATTCCAGCTTGGCAACATCAATCACATCAATCGCATTGCCATCGCCTGCTGCTGCATAAATCTGAGTTTTATCAGGATTGAACTGCAAGTGACGTGGACGAGCTTCGGTGCCAATGCGCTTGACGACCTCATAAGTCTTGCCATCCAGCACGGTAATATGGTTATCTTTCTCGCTACTAACAAACAGATAGCCCGTGCCTTTGGCATAAGCGGGTAGGATACAAGCAGACATCAAGGCAGCTAAAGCTAATTGGCGTGGTGATATTGAATGCATGCGTAACTCTCCTCAGGTATGCATGCTTGAAGTTAAGCATAGAGCGGTTGGAAAAAGGTTGGTAAGGCGCTAGGGTTGACATACTGGCAGTCGCGGTTATTCGTAGTTTAAGCTGGGTTATGCTATTTATTCAGACTATCTAACAGTAGGGAAAATTACTCATGTCATTATTTGATAGCTTTAAACAAAAAGTACAAGAAACTCGCGGTCAGTTAGCAGCAGAAGTTGGTAAGTTTCGCAATCGCGAATTCATGGAGGCTTGTGTAGCGGGTTGTGCTTTGGTCTCAGTGGCTGACGGTAATATCAATGCGGCTGAAAAGCAAAAGATGATGAAGTTCATCCAGCAATCCGATGAGTTAAAAGTATTTGATACTAAAGATGTTATCGACTACTTCAATAAGATTAATAGCAGCTTTGACTTCGACTTCGATATTGGTAAAGCCGAAGCGCTGAAAGTGATCGGCAAGTTGCGTGCTAAGCCAGATGCAGCGCGTTTGATGGTGCGTGTTTGCTGTGCAATCGGTAATTCAGATGGTTCGTTTGATGAGAAAGAAAAGCAAGCGGTGCGTGATATCTGCAAAGATTTAGATTTGCCTGCTAGCGACTTTCCTATCTAAGCTTTATTTCATTCAGAAGAGGAGCAGTCTTGCTCTTCTTCGTCAGTTTGTAGCCACCCATTTCCCCGATACGGTAGTTCATAGATCACATCTTCCTGTGTTTTTTAGTATGCTTAAAGCCATGTTATTTAACAGCGAGGAGAGGTTGAATGGTTTATCAAGCGGATACCAGCCGTTATGACTCAATGCAGTATCGACGTTCAGGGTGCAGTGGTTTGCAGTTGCCAGCTATTTCGATAGGTTTATGGCATAACTTCGGTGGGACAAGCCCGCTGGAATTAGGACGTGCAATGCTGCGACGCTCTTTTGATTTGGGGATTACCCATTTTGACTTAGCGAATAATTATGGCCCACCACCCGGCTCTGCAGAAGAAGCGTTTGGCAAGCTGATGCAGCAGGATTTTCGCCCCTATCGTGATGAACTGATTATCTCCACCAAAGCCGGTTATGACATGTGGCCGGGGCCTTATGGACAATGGGGTTCGCGCAAGTATTTAATGGCGAGCCTTGATCAAAGTCTGAAGCGCATGGGTTTGGATTATGTGGATATTTTCTATTCGCATCGCTTTGACCCGGATACGCCGTTAGAGGAAACGATGGGCGCTTTGGATAGTGCAGTACGCCAAGGCAAAGCTTTGTATGTGGGGATTTCCTCCTATTCACCAGCTAAAACGCAGGAAGCCGTCGCCATTTTGCGGCAAATGGGCACGCCTTGCCTGATTCATCAACCCTCTTATTCGCTGCTTAATCGTTGGATTGAAGAAGCACTCTTGGACACCTTGCAACAAGAAGGCATGGGCTGTATTGCCTTCTCGCCGTTAGCGCAAGGCTTGCTCAGTGACAAGTATTTAAAAGGTGTGCCGGATGGCTCACGCGCCAGTAAAGGCGGCTCGTTCTTAGGTGATTTTTTAAGTGAGCAGAACTTAACTATGGTGCGTGATTTAAACCAAGTCGCTGCTGAGCGCGGCCAATCCTTAGCGCAAATGGCCTTAGCGTGGGCTTTGCGTGATCCGCGCATGACTTCAGTATTAATTGGTGCAAGCAGCGTGCAACAAATTGAAGAGAATGTCGGAGCACTGAATAATCTAGACTTTAGCCCTGAGCAATTAGTGCAAATTGATCAAATTGCCCATGATGGCGGGATTAATCTTTGGGCGAAATCGAGCGAAAATTAAGGCTTAAACATTTGCCGGTTTAACCACCATAAACCGGCAAATGCCAATTCGACCCTTTACTTTCTGCATAATCAACAGCGTGCTGAATCTGTGCGAGCAGCTTGGTTTTATCCTTATTCAATACACCTTTTAGTACCAAATTATTCGATATGTGATCACTACGGAAAATGGTTTGTTGCAAATCCAGATGCTGAATAAAAGTTTGCATTTCGAGAAATAGCTCCAGCGTTGAACAAGGTTCAAAATCGCCACCGAACGCCTCACTAAAACGTCGGCCACCATCACGGAAAAATAGAGCTAAAGTCGCTAAGTATTCCGGTTGTGTGGCATTGATTAATTGAGCGGAAGCAATGGCGTGCTGTTGACTATAATGTTTGCCGCCTAAGCCATTAATAATCATTACTGAGCTTTTAACCCCAGCCGCTTTGAGCTTTAAAATCGCATCGCGTGTGCTGGCAAAGGTTTCGCTTTTTTGCACTTTTTGTAGCACGGTATTATCACCACTTTCCGCGCCGATATAGACCAATAACAAACCCAGTTCACGTAAGGTTTGTAATTGGTCCGGTGTTTTATTCGCAATATTTTGCGGCAGGCAATAGGCGGAAACACGGCTCACACTCGGTAGGTGCGTGCGAATTGCTTGCAAAATCGCTTCAAGACGGCGAAACGACAACACCATGGCATCCCCATCCGCGAGAAAAATGCGCCTCACACCTTGCATGCTTTCACCACAACGCTGAATTTCGGCTAAGACCTCGGCTTCGGGGCGAGGCTTAAACTTTTTCTGCGGCTGGGTGTACATCTCGCAAAAGCTACATTGGTTCCAACTACAGCCATTGGTAACTTGTAGAATTAGGGAGTCCGCTTCACTGGGTGGGCGGAACAGAGGTTCGATGTATTGAAGGGGTGGGTCGAAGTACATGCTGATCACCTAAGCTTTAAACGCTATTACTATAGTCAAGCAAGTTTTAAACAGGCAAGCGCTATACGTTTACTTGCCTCATAATTAAGTGTGGACTACACTATGAAAGCACATAATAGGAGAACTGGTTGATGTACGCTACCAATGTTCGTGAACTAAAAAAGAATCCTTCGCTAGCTTTGCGTCATGCACGAGTAGCCCCAGTTTTAATTTTGAAAGGTGATGAGCCGGATGCTTTATTAGTTCATTTGGATGAAACGCTCAGCAATACTGAAGCAGGCTTGCGCCCTGCGTTGGCGGCAAATTTCTATAAAGATGGCTTAATGTCTTTGGGCAAGGCTACCAAGTTAAGCGGCCTAGTGATGTCCGACTTTATTCGGCATTTAGGGCATTTGGGCATTGAGATTGTCAAAGTCGATGAAACTACGGCTCACGAGACCAAAGATTTATCCGCATGGCTGTAATTATTAGCGATACAGGCCCTTTGTTGGCATTGTCTGGTGTTGAGCAGCTCGCTATTTTAAAAGCGCTGTTTAAAACGGTATTGATCCCTGCTGCTGTTTATCAAGAGTGTTTGGCTAAAACAGATTATGCAGCTGCTTTAATTGAGCAGGCTGTGGAGCAAGCTTGGCTGAAGATTGAGGTAGTTCCAAAACCTGAAGGCTTTCCTTTATGTTTGGGGGCAGGCGAGCAGGAGGCTATGCAGTTAGCGGCTAGTTATGAGCAGGCTTTGTTGATTATGGATGATCGTTTAGAGCGGCGCGAAGCTATGCAGCGTAAGCTTGATTTTGTCGGAACAGTACGTGTTTTGTGGCTGGCACAACAAAAAGAGGTAATTGTTGATGCTGCCCAAGTGATTGATGCAATGGCAGCCAATGGTTATCACATCTCCAAAAAACTACTGGAGGACTTGGATTAGCCTTAGAATATAATGCCTTTAATAACTCACTCCGCCAATAACTCCGCAATTTTCGCTTCAATCTGCTTAGCGCGTGCATCGCCTTCATGCGTTTCACCCACATAATAGCCTTGAATCAAACCATATTTATCAATCAAATAAAATGCAGGCCAGTATTGATTGCCCAAGGCTTTCCAATAGCTAAAATCATTGTCGATCATTTGTGGATTGCCGAGTTTAAATTCGCGAAGCTTTTCTTTCAAAGCATCGGTGTCGCGTTCATGAGCAAATTCGGGGGAGTGTATCCCAATCACTTGCAAACCTTTACCCGCATAGCGCTGTTCTAAGGCATTGAGCCACGGAAACGAGCGATAACAGTTCCAACAGCCAAATGTCCATACATCCATCAATACCACTTTGCCACGTAGATCAGTGAGTTTGATTGGTTTGCTATTTAGCCATTCTTGTTGGGTGGTATGGGTAAATTCGGGGGCAAGAATGCCTAGTTCTTTGGCTTGGATGGCGCTGAATGGGTTGAGTAATACAAGGCTGGCAAGTCCAAGCAGCATTGCGCGTCGGGATTTAGAAAAATAGTTTAGCATCATGTACTCCGAATTAATCAAGCGGCCATTAACAGTCTTCACTTAGCTAGTACGGCAAAAGGCTTATTTCAGATGCGAAAAAGATTGAATAACGGCTAGAATCTAAGGTTCACCTTGCACTCGCTAAAGGAGCTTGATGCTTTATCCCGTGACTCCCGATGGGCGCTATTTTGTGGTGCGCGGCAGGCTGTGGCGCTGTACTAATCCTAGCTTGTCTGAGGATGAGCGTAGCCATCTCACCCACGAGTTGATGCGCTATCGTGCTGCGGTGGGGCGAGCTAAACGTGCCAACGATAAACAGGCTGAAGCAGAAGCTCGCGGTCAGGTACACACACTGAAAGTTGCTTTGGGTGAGCGTGGAGCCGTGTGGTGGGATGATGGTGCGCCGGACTATAATCGGCGTATGGCGAAGAATACGCCCTATGCTGCTTGGTACGCTGGGCTTGACACTTCGATTTAGGTCTATAGCGTATCTTTTTTCATCAACCACCCGCGCACCCGCCGTTTCCCCAACACATTCACCATCAACGACCACAGTACAATCCTCGTATCCAACCACCACGACATTTGCGCCTGACAAACCCTATCCATCTGCCACGAGATTTTCGCGCTGCGCCCGCCATACAACTGTGCTAAGCCCGTGATTCCCGGTTTAATCGTCCAGCGTTGGGCATGATAGGCATCATCCCAACCGAGGCGAGTAATATCCGCTTGAGTGAGTGGACGCGGGCCGACGACGCTCATATCACCTTGCACAATATTCAGAATTTGTGCGAGTTCATCCAGTCCGGTTTGGCGCAAGAATTTGCCGCTTTTAGTCACCACTTCATTTTTCATAGTGCGGAATTTGTAGATGGAAAACGGCTGCTTGTTCAAACCGATACGCTGTTGGCGAAATAAGATCGGGCGACCATCAATGAGCCAAATGCCCAAAGTAATCAGCACTAATACCCAGCCGATCAGGATTAAGCCGACCGTGACCGCTAAGCCATCAAAGCACTTTTTCCAAAGCATGATGTGCTCCTGATTGGGTGGGCGGGGTGCGTCCGTCTAACACGGTTTCTAACACGCGGCGCATCGGGCTGAGTACATTGGCTTGGATGGCCAGATTCCACAGCGGTTCGGCTTTTTTCCAGCCTGCGCTATACGCAAAGTGACGCACACGCTGATTGAATGCGCTGTGATTTTGGCTGGCTTTGGCGATATTGGCCCAACTGTAAAATTCTTGGTACGCCCAATCGTAGCCTGCTTTGAGTTGCTCATGGCTCATACCGCGTGGTTCAAATACTACTTGGCGCGTGTCGAATAAATCCCAGTCGTGAGTGAAAATACGTCCTTGCGCGTCCAATTGGCGGTAATATTCTGTGCCCGGATAAGGCGTGGCAATGTGGAAGGTCGCGGTGGTTAAGCCTTGCGCTACCGCCCAATCGACCGTGCGGGCAAATACATCCGGCGTGTCGCCATCCAAGCCGAACACAAAGCTGCCATTGATTTTAATGCCGAGGCTATCGAGGCGTTGAATCGCCGCTGCATAATCGCGCCCGATATTTTGCCCCTTGTTAGAAAAGCTTAAACTCTCCTTGCCCAAGGATTCAAAACCAATAAACACACTGCGCATCCCCGCTGCGGTAGCCTGTTCAATCAAATTACCTTTGAGAATCGCATTCACGGTGGACGCGCCCTGAAACACGCGCTGCATGCCACGCATCCCGCTAAATAATTGGCTGGCAAAGCGCGGATCGCCAAGTAAATGGTCATCTAAAAAGTACAAATGCTTGCCGGGCAAACGCTCAATTTCCGCTAAAGCGGCATCGACTTTTTGCGTATAAAACGAGCGTCCGTGCTCAAAAAACGCATCCTTATAACAAAACGTACAGTGATAGGGGCAACCGCGACTCACTACAATGGAGTTGGGTACTAAGTATTTGTCACGTTTGATTAAATCGCGCCGAATCGGTGGCAAAGTCGCGAGGGTGCGTAAGGTCGATTGATAGCGTTTTTTCGGTTCGCGCTTACGAAAATCGACCAAAAATTGCGGGAAGGTATCTTCGCCCGGCCCTAAGAAAATCGAATCCGCATGTTGTGCGGCCTCATCCGGCAAAGAAGTCACATGCAAACCACCCAAACACACATAATAGCCCTTAGCGCGATAGTGATCGGCAATTTGATACGCACGTTTGGCGCTGGTGATGTAGACCTGAATAATCACCAAATCCGGCTGGTCATCGGTGTTTAAACGCTCCACATGCTGATCGACCAATTCAATCTGGTCGTCAGGGTCTAAATACGCGGCCAAAGTCGCCAAACCCAACGGCGGAAACAGCGAGTATTTAATCGGACGCCACGACGGTGAACCGGCTTCTTGGAGAGAGGGGAGAATCAGTTTGACCTGCATGGCGTGTGCTCTGTGTGGTGATGGAGCAGAGTTTGCAACAGGGATTTGTAGGTTGAGTGCAGAGGATTTGGAGATGGGAAGGGGATTTTGTGGAAGGTCATAGCTTGAGCATCTGATGCCATACAGCTTATCAAAAAATTGTGGTGTTGATCCTAAAAGGGTAGTATAAGGGTATATGTTTTGTTGATCTTGAATAAGTAGTATAAGGTTATATGCGTCGTCTTTTATTGATTTTCTTAGTGTGTTTGATTCCATTGCAAAGTTTTGCAATGAGTCTAGCTGTGACTAGGATTAGCAATAGCATCTCTATGTCAATGGATCAAGGTGCAATGCCTTGCCATGACATGGCAACACAAACTATCCCAGACCAAGAGGGATGTTGTAGTGATCCTATCTCTTGTGAAACCTTGTGTAGTTTTTCCAATGCTCTAACCCCTACCTTTGCCATTCAACACCCTCCTGTGTCTGAAGATAAACCGATTGGTTTATTTGTGGCATTCATTAGCGTAACCCTTACGCAACCTGTAAAACCACCCATTCTTTAATCTCCCCTAGCCTTAATCCGTCTGCTATTTGCGGATATCTTGTGTTATTTGGAGATTTAATATGAAAAAAATCTTGTGCAACCTTTTGCTCAACGCTTTGGTGTGGCTGAGTCCGTTAGCCTTTGCGGGGCCGATGGGGTTCAAAGAAAGTTACATGTCAATGGGCGACTTTTCGACTAACTGGCGTGAAGGCTTTGTGAACTATGCCTTCACTAGTAAAGATGCTATCGGCAGCGAAGCGGTTTATATGCGTTCGGACGATAAAAGTTTGACACGTAAAGCGGTCGGTCTGACCTATACCCGTCTTGCCAAACGCTGGAATATGCCCGAAGCGCAAGCGAATATTTGGCTATTGGGTGGTGTTAGTGCTTTGAAGGGCAATGACTTTCAAGGTACACGCACTTTGTTCAATCCGGGTATTCAACTCGATTATGAAACCACTCGCTCGTATCTTGCCGCTACAGTCAGGCCGTACCGTGCCAAAGGCATCAATCATGATTACGCCTCGGTGCGTGCCGGATTTTCGTTTTATGAGGTGAGTTATGACCAAGTGCAACCGTGGTTCATCCTAGAAGCAAGGCGTATGCGGGGGTTGTCTGAAAAAACAGAAGTGACCCCAATGCTACGCGTTATTCATAACCGTTACTTCATCGAAGCGGGTGTCTCTACGGACAAGCAAGCCCGCCTCAACTTCATGTACATCTTTTAATTTCGGAGTTTTACTATGAACCGTTTAGTCAAAAAAATCGCTATGGCTCTCGTTTTAGTCGCCTTATCCAGCTCTGCATGGGCGACCACAACAGTATTAACCGTCAATGGTATGGTTTGCGCGTTTTGTGCCCAAGGTATTGAGAAGCGCTTGTCCAAACTGCCAGCAACCAAAGCTGTATTTGTTGATTTGAAAAAGAAAATTGTCGCGGTAGAAGCCAAAGACGGCCAAATCTTGGATAAGGCCAAATTGCAAGCGGAGGTCAAGGATGCTGGCTATGATGTGGTAAAAATTGAGGATACCCCTCGTAGTTTGGCGGAAATAAAGGGGCAACCATGAACATCCAACGCAGCTATTTAAGCTCATGGTTTTCCTTGTTCACCAGTATGGGAACCTTAGTGTGTTGTGCCTTGCCTGCCTTGTTTGTCTCCATTGGCGCGGGCGCTGCCTTAGCAGGATTAATTTCGGCAGCACCTAGTTTGGTATGGCTGAGCGAATACAAAGGGGTGGTATTTGGTTTTTGTGCCTTTATGCTGGTCATTAGCGGTTATATGCAATGGCAAAATCGCTATGCGCCTTGTCCGGTTGATCCTGCGTTGGCAGCGGCCTGTACAAAAACACGGCGCGTATCTTTGGGAATTTACCTAGCCAGTGTGGCGATTTTTGTGATAGGTGCATTTTTTGCTTTTGTCCTGCCTGAGTTGACAAAATAACGTTCTAACAGAAAATTGGCAACCTCCTCCTACCGAGGAGGTTGTTACGCCGCCAAGGTCGCCAAGCCCAACGGCGGAAACAGCGAGTATTTAATCGGACGCCACAACGGCGAACCGGCTTCTTGAAGCGAGGGGATAATCAGTTTGACCTGCATGGTGTGTGCTCTGTGTGGTGATGGAGCAGAGTTTGCACGAAGGTTTTGTAGGCGAAGTGCAGAGGATTTGGAGATGGGGAGGCGATTTTGTGGAGGATTGCGAAGCCCTAAAACTTAGCGCTTCGCAGCGATAAACTTAAACCCAGCGTTGCACAGCATCCGCCAAATCAGTCGCATTGGTATTAAAGCAAATACGCGCTTGCGGTGCGGCTTGATGCACGACATTGATGAGTTTTTCAAACAGTAAAAAATAGTCAGGGTCAGTACGCACACCCGCCCCAATCGAGACACAATCGGGTTTAGAGGCTAAGGCTTTTTCTACATCAGCTTCAGCGGTTTCTTTACTACGGATGTAGCACAGCTCTGCGTCGTAACCGAGTTTTTGCAGGGTGTCACGATCTTTTTCTAAAATGGCAACCAATTTTTCAGGGGTTAATTCAGGCCATTTTGCGTAATTTAAAGTGTCGGGTATATCTCTGTTCATCCTGCACAACTTATCCACAGTTGAGTGTTAGAATAGACTCCTAATAAAAATTTAGAGCGATCACTATATGTTTGAAAATACCTATTCCACCGGTTTAAGCATTCTGTTCTGGTTACTGTGGGTGGTCGGTTTGTTGGTTTTGCTGCTATTTGGTTTCTTTGTATTAGCAACTTCGACCAATGCTAATGTCTTGGCAGTTTGGAACGTTTCGGTGGTTTTGGCTGAAGGCTTTCTATTATTCAAAACAGCGCGCCATTTTGTGCTTAAAGATATCCCCATGCCTAAGTTATTGCTGTGGGTGGCGGTAGCTGCTATCGGTGTGCCTTTCGTAGCTTTTGGTGGTTGCTTCATACTGGAGAGCATGAGCTACGGTCTACGCATCGGTGGGTAAGCGAGCGTGATGATTCATCTGATTTTTGATCTGTTTGCGCTAGTCAGTGGCGTGCTCGTCAGCCTGTGGTTTCGCCGTCAATACGGTTTAGAACGACCAGCAGGTGTCACTCAAGAATCACAACATCATTATTATTTGTTGGTGCTGCTGTTCGGTTTAGTGGGTGGCAGCATGTTATTTGGCACGCTAAATCTGCATCTGTCTGGACAAACTGGCGCGGCGAAAAGTATGTTGGGGGGCGTATTTGGTGCCATTCTAGTTGCAGAGGTGTTCAAGTATTTCGCAGGCATTCGCCAATCCACAGGTTTGTATTTTGTGCCCGGTTTGGCGGTATTGATTGCAGTGGGACGCATCGGTTGTTTTCTAGCAGGCTTGTCGGATTACACTTATGGCATCGAAACCCGTTTGCCTTGGGGTGTGGATTTCGGTGATGGCCTTAAACGTCATCCGGTGCAGCTGTATGAATCCTTTGCCATGCTAGCGTTTTTAATCGTACTTTTAATCAGTTACCCCAAGCATGCTGTCTTGTGGCAGGCTCAAGGTTTTTATGTATTTGTCTTGGTTTATGCAGGTCAGCGCTTTGTTTGGGAGTTCCTCAAGCCGTATTCGACTGTTTTTTATCCTTTTAATCTATTCCAGTTGTTATGCTTGTTTATGCTCGGCTACGCTGCGGTTATGCTCTTAAAAATGAGGAAAAATCATGGTCGACTCAGCCAATAAATCAAGCACTTATGTACGCTCCACCAGTGATCATATTGCTTTTTGGATTTTGTGGGTGCTCTTATTAATCCCTGCGATCTGGTTGCTAATGATGGTGATCGGCAGTGGTTTTGACATCATGTTGTTGCTCTTATTGGCACAATTAGCGATTCATGGTCTTGCGCTCAAATGGTTTTTGGATCTGTCTAAGCCTATTTCTAAGGCATTTTTGCTGCTACTAGGTGGCACAGGTTTGTTGTATTTCTTAGCCTTTAGTGGCTGTGTCATTCTGCTGTTCACTGCCTAGAGGCTAATTTTTTTGACTACTAAAGCACGCCCTTACATTTTCTATGGTCAGACGCAATCACTTTGCGAAGAATGCCTCGCGGTGGTTCCTGCCAAAATTATCTTCCAGCATGGCAATGTGTATTACCAAAAACGTTGTGTGGAACATGGCGTGCAGAAGACTTTAGTTTCTACGGATATTGAATATTTTAAGCGCTGCAAAGACTACCTCAAGCCGGGCGATATGCCGGAAACCTTCCAAACGGAGATTAAGCGCGGCTGCCCCAACGATTGCGGTTTATGTCCTGACCACGAGCAGCATTCCTGCTTGGCGCTGTTTGAAATCATCGACGAATGCAATATGCATTGTCCGGTGTGCTTCGCCAACTCCGCGCCGGGCAAAGGCAATCCGCGCAGCATGGAGCAGATTGAAACCATGTTGCAAACCTTATTAGCCAGTGAGCAACAACCGGATTTAGTGCAAGTGTCGGGAGGGGAGCCGACTTTACATCCACAATTGATGCCCATTTTACGCCGCCTCAAAGCTAGCCCGATTCGGCATTTAATGCTCAATACCAATGGGATTCGCATTGCACGCGACCCATATTTAGTTGAGGAATTAGCCAGCCTTAAACCCGGGTTTGAAGTGTATCTGCAATTCGATTCGCTCAAAGCGGCAGCGCTGCAAAATATTCGTGGGCAGGATATGCGCAATATTCGCCAACAAGCCTTGGAGAAATTGGAGAAGTACAATATTTCCACCACACTGGTCTGTGTGATTCGCAAAGGCGTGAATGATGCGGAAATCGGCGAGCTTATTCAGTTCGCCCAACAGTGGAAATGCGTGCGCGGCATTACTTTTCAGCCGGTGCAAGATGCGGGGCGCAATGAAGATGGCAAGCCTGCCAATCGGATTACCTTAAGCGAAATTCGCACGCGCATTATTGAAGCAGATAATCCCTTCGGTGATGCGGATATGATTCCTTTGCCCTGCCATCCTGAAAATATTTCGATTGGTTATGGCCTGCGCATGGATGACAAGATCATTCCTGTGACCGGCTTATTGCCGCGCGACGAACTGCTGAAAGGGGTTGATAACACTATCACTTTTGAGAAAAGTGCGGGCTTAAAAGCAGCCTTCTTAAAGCTATTTTCCTTGGATGCTTGCAGCGAACAAACCACTGAAAACTTAGAAACTTTGCTTTGCTGCCTGCCACGGATTCAAAGCAATGGCGGCCTAACGTACGACAATGTATTTCGCATTGTGATCATGTCGTTTATGGATAAATACGATTTTGATCTTGCCTCGGTGAAGCGTTCGTGCACGCATTTTGTCGAGCCGAATGGCAAGATCTATCCGTTTGATACGTGGAATTTGTTTTATCGGGAGCAAGTGCGGGGGAAATAGTTATTTGGGAAGAATAACGCACGGAGCAAGTCCTAGTGTTTTCACTCACCTATAACAACAGCAGTTTTCATAAGCTTTCTCCCAAAACGAATTCTCAAAGAGGGTAAATATGCCCACTCGATCACCCTCTTGATACTCCTCTATCGTTTTAGCCTTGAGCTGGGAAAGTTCCCCAAATTCTTTAATCCAAACCAAGCAACAACCCGATTGCGTAAGCTCATGCATTTATCGACCCAGCGCGGTGTTTGTTCAGCAGCAGCAATAAAATTCTCTAAAGCAGAACGCTGCACATTGTCTGATTCTATGCACCAAGCATCATAGAAATAGGCGTTGGATAATAGCCCAATGATCTTGCTATTGGCGGGATTTAGGGCTTCTCGTGGCTTTCTGTTCATCAGGTTCGAATCCCTTAAATTGAAATTGCTATTGTAAATTAAGTTTAATTATGAAATTATTGTAATGTAATTTCATTTAAAGGTGTTCACGATGAAAATCAACGAGCAAGATAAGCAGCTAACGAAAGTACGCATTCTCGCGGCGGCGGTGGATGTGATTACGATTCGTGGGTTTAAGAATGCAACTATGCGCGAGATTGCTAAAGAAGCCAAAGTCGGTGATGCGACGATTTACAACTACTTTCCTACCAAGGAAAAACTGCTGTATGGCTATTGTGAGTATGTGCAGCAGCAAGTCATGCAAGAGCTGAAGGAGATCAGCAATTTCCACGAATACACTTTGCAAGAACAGTTGCAGCAGTTGGTGGAAACCAATTTGCGTTTGTGGCTGCCTGCACGGGAATTTTTGCAGCAGGTGTTTGAGCTGAGTTTTGGCGCACCTGTGGTCGGTTTTACCCATATTGAGGAAACCAAGCGTTTATTTACAGCGATGGTGGTGGATATGTTGGATGCAGCGATGGAGGCGGGCGAAATTCCTGAGCAGCCGTATCGCGAGTTATTGCCGCGCCTGTTTTGGGATTATATGACTGGCATCATGACTTATTGGCTGAAAGATAATTCGGAAGGTTTTGCCAATACCACGCAAGTAATTGATCGTAGTATGGAATTGATCACGGCGATTCTGCAAACGGGCATGGTCGGCAAACTGCTTGATTTAGTTTCCTTTCTGTTCCGCACCCATATTATGGCGCATGCTGATGTCTTAAAAAGCATGACTCAAGCCCCGGAATTGGTGAGCGCGAAGCGGCGTTTTATGGAGGGTAAATGATGGATAATGCATTACCCGAAGGCAAATGGGCGCGTGCGGGGATTGTCGGTTCGACGGCTTTAAAAGTCGGCTTGCGTGAAGTGCAGCATAAAGTGAAGCGCCCGTTTATGTCGGTGGAGCGCCAGCAAGAAGACAAACAAACGCTCGATGATAAAAACGCACAATTGATTTTTAATGCTTTAACCCAATTGCGTGGCACAGCCTTGAAAGCCGCGCAAATGCTGAGTATGGAAGTAGAAATTCTGCCGGAGCGTTATCGCAAAGAATTGGAGAAATCCTTTCACCAAGTGCCGCCGTTGAATCGCGTGTTGGTACGCAAAGTCATTCAAGAGCAATTAGGTCAGCCGCCGGAATATTTATTTAAAAGCTTCAATGATCAAGCATTTGCGGCAGCGAGTTTAGGGCAGGTGCATCATGCGACTTTGCCCGATGGCACTGCGGTCGCGGTGAAAATTCAATATCCGGGGATTCATGTGGCGATGGATAATGATATGAAACTGATACGCAAATTAGCTCCCAATTTGCCGAATCCGCAGATGGTCTTGCAGTCCTTGGAAGAGATTCACGCGCGCTTACTAGAAGAGGTGGATTACGCGCACGAGGTGGCGAGCACGCAATGGTTTGCTGAGCATTTACAGCTGGAGGGTGTGCATATTCCCAAGGTTTATCCTGAGTTTTCCGGTGCGCGCATGCTCACTACTGAGTTGATGGCGGGGCAGCATTTGGAGGCTTGGCTTTCGACTAATCCTTCACAAGCAGTACGCAATCGCGCCGCACAAAACCTTTATGACATGATGGCGATTTCTGTTCGCCAATTGCAGCGCCTGCATGCTGATCCGAATCCGGGGAATTATCTGTTTCACGCGGATGGCTCGGTGAGTTTGATTGATTTTGGTTGCACTAAACAGTTTGCGCCGGAGTTTGTAGCGATCTTACCTGAGCTGCTACAAGCTTTTGTGATGGATGATCAGGAGCTTACTTTGTCGCTGTATCGCAGATTAGGGATGGATCACCACCCTAGTAGTAACACTTGGTATCCAGAGGTATTACGTCCTTTTGCTCAATGGGCAGCCTTACCTTTGCAAGCATCCAGCTTCGATTTTGGCAAACATAGCACTTATACCAGCCAAGCCCGTGACATTATTCACAAGCTCGCGCACAACACCAGCCTCGATAAAATCGCTAATGATTTCATTTTCTTTGATCGCACCGTCTATGGGCTATGTAAGATTTTTGAGCGCATGGGAGCAGAGGTGAGGGGGCGGCATCATTGGGTGAGTAGCTGAGGGTGTGATAAAGATGAATGCAGAAAGTTTATTGCTATTAGGTGCAGGGCTTCATTTGGGTATGGCTATTTTCCACCTGTTTTTTGCACGCATTTTTCATTGGGATAGCGCTTTGTCACGCCTAGATTTTGTGAATCGCCAATTACTACCCGTGATGAATGGGTGTTTAACACTAGCGTTTCTTGAGCTTGCCTATTTGTCTTGGGCACACAGCACCGAGCTTGTATTCACCCAGCTTGGGCATGCAATTTTATTCTCAATTGCCGTGTTTTGGTTTTGGCGGGCGGTGTTACAGGTATGGTTTTTCCGTTTGCGCCATTGGCTATCATGGAGCTTTTTAGCTTTATTTTCAGGCGCTGCCTTTATTTACGCTTATGCAGGATGGCAAGCAGCCAAAATTGTTTAGGAGTTTAGCTTATGAAAATTTGGATCGGCTATTGGTTAATGTTGGTTGCGGTCATACATACGGTAGCGATGTTTATATTTTTCCCCGCACCACTAGCAGACATCTTTAAACGCGGCGTATTCGATAGCATTGGCACTGAGTCTTTGCTAGGTGCAGTCGCATGGTTTGGCTTGTTTGGGGTTTTGCTATTTATGTTCGGAATGGCAATAAATGCATTGGAGCGTTCAGCTCAAGGTGTTCCGCTTAGCATGGCTTGGGCGATATTAGCCCTCACCGTGCTGGGTATTGTTTTAATGCCTACTTCGGGATTTTGGTTAGCTTTGCCTGCGGTGGTGGGTATTTTGCTTCAGCAGCGCCAGTTAAAATCGAGGGCTGCTTGAACAACAGTTACCATTTAATAATTAAAGGCAGGCTTGGTCTAAAATCATGGCTCAAGCCTGCTTGTTCACCATCAAATCCTAATTCCAATAAATGTGTTTCACCCTGTTCGATCTTGAAACCAGCTACTTGGTTGGCTTGCTGAGCAGCTAGCGAGTTTGCTGTACTAGGTTGGCTAATACGAACAGAAGTAAGTTGTTTAAATTCCTTTGTATGTTCTAACGGCTGGCGCTTTTCTGCATTGAAACTAGACGGCGCAGCACCAAACAGCAATACAAACCAAAGTGGCTCGGTGAGTGGATTATTCATCGCCATTGGAATAGATAAATGCGGTGGCAAATAGCTGGGCTGGTAATTCCAACAAGGAAATGGAATAGCTGAATCAGTTTGAGTCGTAGGGCGAAAGCAAATGCCAAACGGTGAAATACTTGGGTTTTGCTGATTCAAGCGCTCGTATAAATACGTGGGTTTGATGAGTTCGGATTGTGCTTCTTGTGTATCAGTGATCCATAGTAATTCCAAAAAATTATTCTCGAAGAAAAATCGCCGATTCGCTGTACCTTGCCCTACGTGTTGATTCGGCGTGCCTTCGCTTAAACCGAAAGCGTTTAGTAACTCCGCTTCAGGTGCATTAACTTGAGTCGCTATAAAAATATGGTCGATTGCTAAAGCCATGTTATTTCACCACACGGTGGTAAGTTTTTAAAAGCTCAGTAGCTGTGAAAATCTTACCATATTCACGATCACTCATATCCGTAAATTGATGCAAATTGTTTTCATCAGCACTAATCGCAGGCCAGCTTGGTGGCGGTGCTTGCCAACCTGTTTTAGTTTTCATGTGGCTGCGATCACTGCGTAAATTGCACAGATATTCTTGAGCAGGCAGCACTCGAAATAGTGGGACAAATTCAGGATATAAAGCCTCTTCATCCAAAAAGGATTGCTGGAAATAATCAGCCACAGGCGTGCAAAATGGCAGAGTGGTATCGAAATCTATTAAGTAAGTTTGGTGTGGTGTAGGCCAAAGCAGCACCACATGATAATCCCAGAGTAAAGGCTGATCGGGCGCATCAGCAGCACGTTGGCAAAGAATCGGAAAGCATTCGGCTTGTGCCGCTGCGATCACAATCACATCACTAGCAGCAAATTCAGGTTGTTGACACAACCACCAGATATTTTCTTCGCAATAGCGGGAGTGATAAGCGTAGTTTCTGCGTTGAGGTTGGTTCATGATAGAGCTTTTAAATGGCACAAAATATCTTCAGCACGATAGTCGAGTTAACGCAAACTTACTATGCTTAGTTTTATTTAAATCACAAGAGTAGGTCTGCGTATAGTTAGTAAGCATTAAAAAGCCATTTGTTAATCAAGATGCTGGGTAGCAATAATTTTAAACTACCGTTCGTAGATTATTTAAGCCCTATAGTCTTGCTTTGATCAGGCTTATTTAAACGTATTGCTATTTTGAAATGAAGTTATCAAGGAAAGATAATAGTAATGAATTCAGTTAATAGCATTTCTACTAAAAATATACCGCTATCTTTTGCTAAAAATAATGAGTTAGCAAGAAAGATCGCTAATGGAAGTGAGTCTAATAGTGTTTATCATACAAGTTTACCTAGCGCAGTTTCAAGTTCTGTTGCTGATATATCAAAAGCACAGATAGCACAAGTTGGAAATGTTCCTAATAGCAAAGATGCTAAGGATCAAAAAAGCATCCCTTCTACTAAGAATCCAGTATTTATTGCAATGACGGGAGGCTTTAAGGGGGATGGCTCTGATGTAACAAAAGATGTTGCGGGTAATAGCAGCAGTGAAGAGATTTTCATGATGACTCAGAAGAAGCTGCAAGATAAAGGCATAAAAATGGATGGTTTATTCATAGCACCCGGTAAAGAGTGTGATACCACTGTAAATACTGCACGTAATTTTATAGCTCAACAACATCAGCCCGATGAGAAACTTGTCGTATACGGATATAGCAATGGGGGCCGTTGTGCAGTCGATCTCGTTACTGCTTTGCAGAAAGATAAAACGAATGTAGATCTTTTAGTAACTGTAGATGCGACAGATCGTAAAAATCGTATTTTTGGAACCAATAGTACGGTAGATACAACAACGCCTGCTAATGTGAAAGTACATCATAATTTTTATCAGCAAGACGAGTGTGGTCTGCTTACATGCCCACAAGGAGAGTCTCACCAAGCTGAAGATGCCAGCTCAACTAAAGTTATTAACCATCAAACAAAAGCTGAGAAGATAGAAAACCCTGAGTACAAAAACAAAATACATAGGAGTATGGAGGATATAAACCGCCAGCCAATACTCGAACATATTTACCATGGTTTAGATACAGGCAACACTCAGTGAAGCAGCATGTAAGGGTACTTCTCAGTCAATTTCTTTATCTAATCAGTGCCATCCTATTACTGGGTAGTTTAAACCTTGAGTTTGATATTGATGGTTTGTATTTGTTAGGTGGTAGTTCCACTGAGTGCTCGCGTGGTGTATTCGGGGTATTTAAATCAGCCTTCCTAGTTCTGCTGAGTATTACCGATATTTTATTGATTATTGCTGCAGTAGGGGTACTGAGGTCGCGTTCAATTCGTTTGCTATCAATAGCTAGTGTATTGACAGTCGGTTTATTTCTACTCAGCGGCTATTGGCAACAGATACGTTTGTTTAGCGGTTATGACATAACTGCAACGACTAATATGTTGGATGCACAAACAGGTAAATGCTACCTGTTCTATGGTGCGCATGATGGTGTATTATGGCTAAGCAGTTCATTAGCCTTATTAGGTATCGGGTACTGCTACCAACGGTTCAAGCTATAGCCTTTGGGGATAGCTGCGTAGTTCCAGTTAGCGGCTATCCAAACTTAATTAAGTGCTAACAAGGCGGCAGCAACTCCGCCAAATTCTTCCCATCCACTGCCTTACGCAAATTATAATCCACCACCACCGGTAAATAACCCGATTCAGCCTCTAAGCGCAGGTAATTACTCACCAAAATTTCGCCTTCACGTAATTCACCTTTGTAGCAGGCATCGACACTCGCTCCCATCGAACCTTTGATTTTAATGCCTGCGGCTTTCTTAGCTTTGATGCTGTCCCGAAACGTTTCCAGACGAGGGATGTCAGCTGGATTGACGCGATACACATAGATAGTGAAGCCGGGCTTGGCTTCGAGTTCTAAGCTCTTTTGTTCTAAAACGAGTGGTACGGCTTGCAGGATAAAGATTTCTTTGCTCGGTTCTGCACCTTCTGTTTGGGCAGTGATTTCTAATTTTGCCCCATTCACACGCGGCTCGATCCAGTCTGGCATACGTGCGGCTGTGCGGATAACTTTTGGGTCGACGCTCATCGGGTCAGTGGTTGCGAGTTTATACAGGGTTTTGACCGGAATCGCGGTGCAGGCGCTGAGTAATAACGCGCTTGTGAATAAGCTGGTATTTTTCATAGAGTTATTACTTAATCCTTAAGAGTTCGTGGATGGCATTTACTACCAGTTCGGGTTGTTCTTTTTGAATGTAATGGCCTGAAGGTGAGTTTTGAATCTGCGGGGCGTGGGTTATGCGCTGCCAATCGAGCGCGAGTTGTTTGATGAGCCGTTCAAAAGCTCCTTGCTCTAGGGCTTGGCGTTGCGAGCTAAGCAGTAAGCGCGCGGGAGTCTGTGCAGTCAGTTCAGGCTTAAGCTGATTTAGGCAGTTTTGTTGCGCTTTAAATTCTTGGCGTGCCGTTGTGCCCATTAGCATAGTGGCTGTGGATAGTAAGGTGGAGATATGTGGCAACTCGGTTTGGATGCGTTGCCAATGCTGCGGATGGGTTGGGTCGAGCAAGACTAAACCTGCCACTTCTTCAGGGTAAAGCTGGGCATAGGTATATTCATACAAGCCGCCCAACGAGTGTCCGACTAAAATATAGGGTGGTTTGACGCCCGCGCTTTTTAACAGCACACGTTGTTCTTGGGCAATATGGCAAGGATCGCGTGCCATGCTGGTTGCAGCACTTGCTCCATAACCCGGGCGATCATAACTAAAGCTAGAAGCCTGTTTGCCCAAACGCTGCAACACACCTAGCCACACGGTTTGGTCGTCGCCTAAGCCGGATTGAAATACTATGGTGGGATATTGGGGATTAGCCGTACCGCGCTCATAGTGATAAGCAATCGGGCTGCGATTGACCTGTGTTACCGAGTTATTGCTTGCCGTATTAGCACAGCCCGCAAGAGCTGCCATCAAAAGTAAGCATGAGCTAATAATAAGCTTTGGCATAAATGCGTTACCGTACTGTTTAGTTTGTAAAAATTATTGTATTACGATAATATTTTAAAATGCAAATTTAACTTAAGGTGATTCATGTCTGCATTTAATCCACGCATGGTGCGCTGGCTAGCCTTAGTCACGCAAGTGATCGCGGTGCTGTGTTTGCTAGCGAATATGATGGGCTGGTTTATCCCCGAAGCAGCGGAAATCATTGCGCGTAATATTACGGGGCTAATCAACGAACCAATCAACTTAACTACGCGCGCTTTGGTGCTAGGTTGGCTGATTTCGACTTTCCAATTAGCGGTGTTGGCAGTCGGTTTTTGGGCGATGGCAGCGGTGTTTCGCTTGTTTGCCCACGATGACTATTTACACCCCGATATTGGCAAGTATGTGCAGCGTTTTGGTAAGTCCTTGCTGGTATTTGGCCTGCTCAGCCCGTTGATGCGCACACTCTTAGCCTTAGCGGTCACCTTAGATAATCCCGAAGGCCAGCAAATGCTGATCATTTCGCTCATGACCAATGATTTCGTGGTAACACTGGTCGGTATTCTGCTGATTATGCTCGGCTATGCGCTTAAACAAGCTGCGATCATCGCCGAAGACAACCGCCAGATTGTGTGAGCACTATGCCGATTATTGTGAATTTAGATGTGATGCTCGCCAAACGTAAAATGCGCTCCAAAGAGTTGGCTGAGCGCATTGGTATTACCGAGCAGAATGTATCGCTACTCAAATCCGGCAAGGTGAAAGGTATGCGCTTTGAGACTTTGGAAAAAATCTGTGAAGTGTTAGATTGCCAGCCGGGTGATATTTTGGTGTATGAGCCTGAGCCTAAGATGGATTAAGGACTGCTATGACTCTTGTATTATTAATGCTACTGGCAGTAATCGCCGCTATGTTCTACCTGCGCTATCGCTTGCAACACCTTAAAGATCAAGGCGATTTAGCGGCTGCGCTTGATAAAGAAATGCAAAAAGCCACTAAAAATTTTAGTTGTGGTGGTTTTGTCGTTGGTGTTTATAAACAAGGCAAAACCTTAATCAAAACGCACGGGAGGATTAATTCCGACCATCCAAATTGGCCCGATGCGGACTCGGTGTTTCAAATCGGTTCGGTGAGTAAAGTATTCACAGCCAGCACTTTGCAGATTTTGTGCGACGAGGGTGTGCTATGCTTAGATGACACGCTCGAACAGCTAATCGGAGCGCAAATTCCTTTAGCGGATGCTGTGAAAAATATCAGCTTACGCCAATTAGCCACCCACACTTCAGGTTTGCCGCGTGTGCCGAAAGTATTGATGCAACAGCTTAACAACAAAGTAGGCAAGCAACATGCTTTGGATAATCCTTATAACGAGCTTGAGCTAGCGGATATGCTGGCGTATCTGCAAAACCCCAGCGATTTAGGCAAGGCGGGGCGCTTTGTTTATTCCAATTATGGTATGGGCTTATTGGGGCGAGTGTTGGAGCTGGCGGCTGGGCAAGATTTAGAAACTTTGGTAGCAAAGAAGATTTTTCAGCCGCTCAAGATGCAACACAGCGGCATTGATTTAACTAAGGAAAATCCTAGCCAAGTGATGCAAGGTTATACGGCAGCTTGTAAGCCTGCACAGGCTTGGACATTTAAAATCTTAGCAGGTGCGGGCGCATTTTATTCAACGACCACTGATATGTTGCAATTTGTGCAGGCAAATTTATCTCAGTCTAACCCACTAAGCGCTAGCTTAAACAAAACACATGCGCCACAAGCCAGTGGCAAAACGGGTTTAGGCTGGATGCAAGCCAACCCGATGGATCGTTTTGTGGGGAATAGCACGGTGATTTGGCATGACGGGCAAGTCGGTGGCTTTGCATCCTACTTGGCGTTTGATCCGGTGCATGATTGTGGTGTGGTGGTGCTGTCTAGCCGCTCGATGGGAATGAATATGCTCGGAATGATGCTAATGCGTCAGTTGCGTTCGCAGTCATGGGCGGGTTAAGGTGAGACTCCATCAGTAGGTTGATGCCTGTGCTTGTTAGTTAATAACTTTCTCATACACGTCTTTAACCAGCAACACACAATTTATTGCGTCTAACGGAAGCTGTTGCTCAAGCTCATTCACTTCACTCAGTAGCCATTGACCTTGTTGATTGCGTGTATAGCGTTCGATACTAAGGCGATCTTGCGCCACCAGAACATATTCTTGTAGCGAGGCTAAGCGGCGATAATGGGCAAATTTAGTACCTCGATCATAGCCTTCTGTGCTGGGTGATAACACTTCAATGTATAAGCTTCAGATTCTAAATTCAAACTACCGCATCAGGAGTTCCGCATGCAGTCCTTCTCTATTCTTTATCCCGCCTTTGCGATGGCTTTTCTCACCTTCGGTGCAGGTGTCTGGCTATTAAATATGCGTATCAAAGCCTATAAATCCGGCACTGATCCACGTTATTTTAAATTGAATCAAGGCGAGTTACCTGTTTATGCCAAACAAGCCGAGCAGCATTATGAAAATCTGTTTGAAATGCCGGTATTGTTTTATGTGGTGCTGCTCTTAGCTTTTGTCACACAAACGGCTAATGTGGGTCTGGTATTTCTAGCTTGGGCTTATGTGGCGGTGCGGGCAGCGCATAGTTATGTGCATTTGGGTGAGAATAAGTTACTGCTGCGCCGCAATGTGTTTTTAGCGAGCTTTGCAATTTTGTTAGTGATGTGGATTTGGGTGTTGCTTGCGCTGTTCATATAGACACTGGCGACTAAATCGCAAACGCTAATCCGTGCTGGGTGAAACAAACCCCACCAAACATGCGCTTCATTTGAATCCCGCCTAAGGGTTCAAGTTGCTCTAACAGGTAAAGGGCATATGTAGTTGGCTTGATCTGGGTCAAGGCAGATTTTATCTTGTGCTTTTAGGGTGTGCAGTTTTGATTAATGGATGCGTTTCATGTTGCAAGTTACTGAGCCACAAGTGGAGGTGACACGCTGGGCTTTATGGCAATTGGGGTTTCGACCTTTCTTTTTAGCGGCGAGTTTATTTGCAGTGCTAGGCACTGTGGTTTGGACGGCTTTATATAGCTTTCAGTGGGTTGGTTTGCCCGCAGCTTATCCAGCAATGACTTGGCATGCGCATGAAATGGTGTTTGCTTATGCTTTGGCAGTCATTGCCGGTTTTTTGCTAACGGCAGTTAAAAACTGGACAGGTCTCCAAACTTTGCAAGGCTATTCATTAGCTGCTTTGGTAGGTCTATGGCTGCTCGCTCGCTGCTTGCCGTTTACGAGTTTGCCACTCAGTTGGACTGCTAGCGCAGATTTATTATTTTTAGCCGGGTTGCTGGGAGCAGCCGCGCGCCCAATCGTGCTCACTAAGCAATGGAAACAAGCCGGAATCATTGCCAAGTTGTGCTTATTGCTGATCGCGAATAGTTTGTTTTATGTCGGATTGCTGGGCTATTGGCCTTTAGGTTCGGTGGTGGGCCTGTATCTGGGGTTTTACTTAGTGATTGCACTCATCTTAACCATGGGACGGCGCGTGATTCCGTTTTTCATTGAAAAGGGTGTCGGTGTACCGTTTGTGGCGCGTAATTATTTATGGCTGGATCGCGCTAGTTTAGTGCTGTTTTTAGCTTTTGCGGTGCTCGATTTAGTGGCGATGAGCACAGCTAATCCCACTTTAAGGTATTTAGTAGCGTTTTTGGCTTTGCTCCAAGTGGCTTTGCATAGCCTGCGTTTAAAGGGCTGGTATCATCCCTTGCTTTGGCAGAAGCCGCTACTTTGGGTGTTATACCTAGCGTATGTTTGGCTCACGATAGGCTTTGCGCTCAAGTTCATTAGTCTAGTGGGCGGCATTTCCCCTTGGCTTAGTGTGCATGCCTTTGCTTATGGCGGGATTGGAATGATGACCTTAGGCATGATGGCACGAGTCAGTTTAGGCCATACCGGACGAGACGTGACGAAGCCACCGGCTGTAGTTGCTGTACTATTTACAATCTTAGGCTTAGGTGCGGTGATTCGGGTCGTGTTGGTGGGATTGCTGCCTAGCGCGCAAGCTGTTTGGATCTTAGCCGCGCAATTTCTGTGGATAGCTGCGTTTGCTGGTTTTGTTTGGATATATGCGCCCCTGTGGCTGCGCCCTCGAATTGATGGACTTGCTGGCTAAAACCACTTGACTCAGATCAAGGTCAATCAACTACGAACTCCTTAATTTCAGCTTTTAAACTGAACTTAAGGAGTTCGTCATGCCCAATCCTGCTTTAGATTTTTCGTCTGAAAATCTCCCACAAGTTGCTTTAGACTTCATGAATGCAGTGCATAGTGAAGAGCTGCAGCTTGTGAGTACGCTGCTGGCACAATTAGAAGAAGAAGGCAATGAGCCGCAAATTAGTCAGCAGTTAGCAGAATGGATTCGGCATACTCAAGATCATTTTGGGCGCGAAAATTTTCTGATGCAAGAGTATGATTTCTTTGCTTATCCTATGCACTCTGCGGAACATGCACAGGCTTTGCAGCAGTTGCTAGCGGTACAAGAAGCTTGGAACGGATTAGCTGATCGAAACGTTTTAGGTCGTTATCTGCAAACTTGGCGGCAATGGTTGCAGCAGCATATTGCGAGCATGGATTTTGTGACTGCACAGTTCCTCAGCCGGTTCCCGCTTCCCAATGAGGTCATGCAAATCGATGAATTACGCGGAGATGAAACTCAGCGAGCCTAGTTTAAAACTAGTACAACAAACGCCTTTATTAAAAGCACTCAATACTGCACAGTTTCAGGCGCTATTAGCCAACGCTTCAGTTTATGATTTAGTCGAAGGTGAATTTTTATTCCAACAAGGCCAGCCTTTAGAGCAACTATTCATTTGCATTGAAGGTTTTATAAAGCTCTTCCGCTTAACGCCCAATGGTGATGAAAAGATCGTTGAAATTATTAGTGCCGGAAATAGCTTTGCAGAAGCCGTGTTATTCTTGGGTGGGCAACAATATCCAGTGCATGCGGTGGCTTTAAAACCAGCGCAAGTGCTGGGAATTAATGCTGAGCAATATCAGCAAATTCTACGTTCTTCAGTGGATGTTTGCTTTCACTTGATGGGGCTAATGAGCAAACGCATGCATTGGCTATTAACGGAAGTAGATCGGTTGACCTTGCATAATGCTACCTTCCGTTTGCTGTCGTGGTTATTAGAAGCTCCTACCCATGCAAGTAATATGATTCTGCTGGACGTACCTAAACATGTGCTAGCTTCACGCTTGTCGATTAAACCTGAAACCCTTTCACGTATTCTTAAACGCTTGAGTGAACAACAACTTATTCGTGTTGATGAGCAAATGATTGAGTTGTTAGATCGAGTTGCTTTGCAAAGAATGGTGGACGTGGAGGAGTAAAGTAAGTTTTTTAGTCTATTTAAATCTTTAGATGTTTTGATAAAAGTAATGTTTTTTATTCAATGCTGTGCTAAAAGGTAATATTTAATTTCTAAAGGATTTATTGATGAAGGTTTTTAGCGCATGTTTATTAGGTTTTTACTTTAGTGTAAGTTGTGGTTTAGCTAATGCAGAAAGTTTCTGGTGCAAATTACCTGATGAAAAACTTATCCAAATTGATTTAAGTTTACCTACTCTCAATGTTAAGCACCAAGTTCAAGATGGACAGGAATTCTCAGTAAAAGGTCAGCTAAAACAAGCTAATACATTGGTTTATAGTTTGGCAGCTAAATCGTATGAGTTAAATCTTAAATCCTTAGCCTATAACCGCCTTCAACAAGGTAAGCCAAGTCTTAATGGGACTTGCAAGGCTGTAGCTAGCACACAACCCAATAAGCCAAATACTCCCGCTAAACCTAATCAACTACCACCTCAGGTGCATAGCCCCGCGATTCCCAATCCGAGTAAGCCTGCTCCAACACCTAAGTCGTCTAATTCAGCATACACTTGTGGTGCTAAACGTTACTGCAAGCAAATGACGAGTTGTGAAGAGGCAAAATACTATTTAAATCAATGTGGTTTGGATAAGTTAGATAAAGATGGAGATGGTAGCCCGTGTGAAAATGTCTGCGGTTAATTCCTTAATCCGTACCGACATTTAAAGCCTTGACCGCTATCTGCAAGCCGCTTAAAGTTTCGCCATTCATAACATCAATTAAAGCTTAAGGGGTTCGTATGCAAGCGCGTCATGCCAAGTTAGGTGGTTGCAAAGTCGGTGCGGTTCCGAGTCTGTCAAATAAACTGTGTAACACGTTTTTCATAGGGCGGAGAGCGGAACCCGCTCTTCACCGAACATAAGTAAAAAAGTCTGCAAAGCGGGTTTCCAGTGGTGAATGACCGACCACTTTTGCG